>Ga0209573_1000035_pt1 | contig 405488 bp, 397 predicted proteins | sample TNRBio252014_DNA_FD_185870 | JGI IMG/M metagenome (GOLD analysis project Ga0209573, IMG submission 185870) | Wastewater treatment Type I Accumulibacter community from EBPR Bioreactor in Madison, WI, USA - TNR Reactor_6/25/2014_ DNA (SPAdes)... | ecosystem: Engineered > Bioreactor > EBPR >...
TGGCTGGGGGACCTGGATTCGAACCAAGATTAACGGAGTCAGAGTCCGCTGTTCTACCGTTGAACTATCCCCCAACAGGGCCAAGCCCCGAAGGCGCGCTGCGGAGCGTGCGCGGCGCGTGGCGGGCTTCTAGGCGAGGTCGCCGGATTTGGCAACCCCCTTTGCGCGCGCGGTCGCGCATCGCCTTTCGTCCGAGGCCCGTTCCGACATGATCCGGGTGATGACGGCCAATGTGCGGTTGATGTGCTCGGCCAGCAACTTGCAGGCGAGATCGGCGTCGCGGCTCAATGTCGCTTCGAGAATCGCCTTGTGCTCGGCGTGCACGTCGCGCGGAACGGTGCGTCGCGACAGCGCAATGCGCCGGTAGCGCTCGGATTGCTGATACATCGTCGCGCTCAGCCGATCCAGCCAGCGCGAGGGGCAGGCGGCCGCCAGCGCCTGATGAAATTCGCGATTGCGCTCCTCCCATTCGTCCGAGACCGACGCGGGATCTTCCGCCAGCTTCTCCTCGACCCGCGACAGTCGATGATAGGCCGCGACGACGCCGGCCTCCCATGCGTCGTCGCCATGCGCGATCGACTGTCGCAGCGTCTCGGTCTCAAGCAATTTGCGCACATTGGTCAGGTCGGTGAAATCGTCGAGCGAGATCGGCGCGACACGAAATCCGCGCTGTCCTTCCGCCGTCACGAGCGATTCGCCGAGCAGGCGCGTCAGCGCCTCGCGCACCGTGCTGCCGCTGATATTGTAGCGGGCGCGCAATTCCTCTGTGCGCAATTTGGCCCCGGGCTCGAAATCGCCGTGCAATATGCCGAGCCGAAGCCGCTCATAGGCGGTTTCGACGAGTGTTCTCCCGCCTTCGCGGAGTTCGCTGGAATGGCGGGCGCCTCGCTCGGCGCTTGCTTCGGTTCGTGTCATCGGCCGCCGATTCCCATGCATACGGTTCCTCAAAAATAGATTTTTGTCCGAAGAATGCAAACATTCCAGATAAGACAGGGCCGGGACGCCGGCGGTGGATAAAATCTGTAAACGGGCAAAATATCGATATTTTATTGACGCGCCCGGCTCGATGCTGTAAACGCCTGTGCAACGACGATGCGAAGAAGACTGCGGCGGCAGCGTCACACTCGTCGGTCTGGAGGAATGCGTCAGCCTGTCGCGCTTTGTCGGGTCGTCTTCGGGCGGCTTGCGGAGCAGGTCATGTCGGCGCGCGCAGGGCTTGAGAGCAAGCGATGACCGTCGCGACCCGTTTTATCATCACGCTTGAAGGTCATGGCGAAGCCTCCGGCTATCCGCACGAGCGCGTGCTGGTCGCGCTGGAGCGGGCGCAGGGCTTCGGCAAGTTGCGGAACATGCCGCGCAAGCTGCCCGTGGGCTGCCGTCGTGGCGGCTGCGGCATTTGCCGCGTGCGCGTGACGGGCGGCCAGTATCGCTCGGATGTGATGAGCCGGGCGCACATTTCGGTGGAAGATGAGGCGCAGGGCGTCGTGCTCGCCTGCTGCATCTACCCGCTGTCCGATCTTTCGCTGAGGCTGGAGACGCCAGCCCCGGTCAAAGCCAGGGGCGAGGCAGCCCTGCAATCTGCTTGAGGAGGAAAGTATGGCTATTTCAGGCGTTCTTCGACCCGGATTTCTTCAGGTTCGCGTGCTCGACATGCCGGCCGCGATCGAACATTACACCAAGCGCATCGGCTTGCATCAGGTGACGGAGGGCCCCGACGGCCGCGTCTATCTCAAATCCGCCGACGAATTCGATCACCATTCCATCGTCCTGCGCCGCGCGGATCAGGCCGGCATCGATCTGATGGCCTTCAAGTGCCTTGAGGACGCCGATCTTGACCGGTTCGAGAAGCGCATCACCGACTACGGCATCGCCGTCGATCATGTGAAGGCCGGCGAGCAGCCCGGCGTCGGCCGCCGCATCGGCTTCACCATTCCGACCGGCCATCGCATCGAGCTTTTCGCTCATTCGGAGATGTCCGATCCCAAGCCGCGCATCCACAACCCGGACGTGTGGGAAGTGCCGCCGCACGGCATGCGCGCCCGCCGCTTCGATCACGCGCTGCTTTACGGTCCGGACGTGGAAGGCAACCTCGACTTCTTCCAGAAATGTCTCGACTTCCGCTGCGCCGAGCGGGTCGACATGCCCGACGGGCTGCTGGCCATCTGGCTGACCTGCGGCATGAAGGCTCATGACATCGCCTTCGTGAAATATCCGGAGAAAGACAAGCTCCACCACATCGCCTTCGATCTGGAGAACTGGAACGACGTCGGCAACGCCGCCGACATCCTCACGCGCTATGACATTTCGGTCGACATCGGGCCGACCCGTCACGGCATCACCCGCGGCCAGACGATTTATTTCTTCGACCCGTCGGGCAACCGCAACGAGGTTTTCGCGGGCGGCTATACCTATTATCCCGATCTGCCGACGCGCACATGGGACGAAACGCAGGTGGGCAAGGGCATCTTCTACTACGAGCGGAAGATGAACGACGCCTTCCTCAGCGTCGTGACCTGACGTGGAGGTTGCCGTCAGGAAGGACAGCCTGTCGTCCGGGGCGGCGCTCGCCGCCGTCTCGGCGGCGGTGGCGCATGGCTGCGCGCGCGGCGTCGCCGTGGTTGCTGCGGTCGTCGATCCGGGCGGCCATGTCCTTGCCTGCCTGCGAGCCGACGGGGCCTTCGCGGCCTCCGTCGACATCGCGCGCGACAAGGCGTGGACGGCGGCCATCTTCGGCTGCTCGACCGATCAGCTCTGCGAAGGCGTGAGCGGCCGCGAGGCGCTGCGCGAGGGCATCGCCCTGCGCCCCAATGTCGTGCTGTTCGGCGGCGGCCTGCCGGCGCGCGCCGGGGGGCTCGTCCTCGGCGCCATCGGCGTGTCCGGCGGTTCGGAAGACGACGACCGCGCCTGCGCCGCCGCCGGCCTGACAGCGATCGGCCTCGGCCTGGGGCAATGATCACGGCGTCGCGGGCGAGACCGCCCGCGACGCGTCTCGCAAAGAATATCCGGACATAAGGAAGGCAGCGATGACAGCTCACCAATCCTTCAAGGGCGCGAACCTCGACGCCGCGCGCCGCGACGCCGCCCATTTCATCGATGGGGCGTTCACACAGGGCGCGACGGGAAAGAGCTGGGAAAATCGCTGCCCGCTGGACAACAGTCTCATCGGCCGCGTTCCGGAAGGCGGCAAGGCCGAAATCGACGCCGCCGTGCGCGCCGCCAGGGCCGCGCTTGACGGGCCCTGGGGCCGGATGACCGTGGCCGAACGCACCGACATGCTGGGCGCCGTCGCCGACGAGATCAACCGCCGCTTCGACGATTTCCTCGCCGCCGAATGTCTCGACACCGGCAAGCCGATGAGCCTCGCCTCGCATATCGACATTCCGCGCGGCGCCGCCAATTTCAAGATGTTCGCCGATACGGTGAAAGGCATTTCGACGGAAACGTTCGTCATGCCGACGCCGGACGGCAAGGGCGCGCTCAACTACGCGCTGCGCAAGCCCAAGGGGGTGATCGCCGTCATCTCGCCGTGGAACCTGCCGCTGCTGCTGATGACGTGGAAGGTCGGTCCCGCGCTCGCCTGCGGCAACACCGTCATCGTCAAACCGTCGGAGGAGACGCCGCTCACGGCGACGCTGCTGGGCGAGGTGATGAACAAGGTCGGCGTGCCCAGGGGCGTCTACAACGTCGTGCACGGCCTGGGGCCCGACTCGGCCGGCGAATATCTGACGCAACATCCGCTCGTCAACGGCATCACCTTCACCGGCGAGACGCGCACGGGCGAGGCCATCATGCGGCAGGCGGCGCTGGGCATCCGCCAGGTGTCGTTCGAGCTTGGCGGCAAGAATCCGGCGCTGGTTTTCGCCGATTGCGACATGGACAAAGCGATTGAAGGCACGATGCGCTCTGTCTTCGCCAATTGCGGGCAGGTCTGCCTCGGCACCGAGCGCGTCTATGTCGAGCGCCCGATTTTCGAGGAATTCGTCAAGCGGCTGAAAGCGGGCGCCGAGGCGCTGAAACTCGGCAGGCCCGATGATTCAACCGTCAACCTCGGCCCGCTGATCAGCCACGAACATCGCGACAAGGTGCTGTCCTATTACAAAAAGGCCGTATCCGAAGGCGCGACGGTCGTCACCGGCGGCGGCGCCGCCGACATGCCGGGCGACCTTGGCGACGGCGCGTGGGTTCAACCGACGATCTGGACCGGGCTCGCCGATGACGCCTCGTGCATCCGCGAGGAGATTTTCGGGCCCTGCTGTCACATTCGGCCTTTCGACACGGAGGAGGAGGCGATCCGCCTCGCCAACGATACGACCTATGGCCTGGCCGCGGCGGTGTGGACGGAAAACCTGTCGCGCGCGCACCGCGTGGCGGCCCGCATGGACGTCGGCATCTGCTGGGTCAATTCGTGGTTCCTTCGCGACCTGCGCACGGCCTTCGGCGGCGCCAAGGCCTCAGGCATCGGCCGCGAAGGCGGGCTCCATTCGCTGGAGTTCTATACCGAGTTGTCCAACGTCTGCATCAAGCTCTAATCTGCCGCCGAACATCCGTGTCGCGCGGGGCGCTTTTGTCGCCTCGCGCGCGTTTCCATGAGACGGGAAAGACCCGATGACCTCAGAAGCCAATATCGTCAAAGCCGCCGACATGTTGTTCGCGGCCGGGCGCGATCGCGCGCCCTGCGCGCCGATCCGCGACCTCCTCGACGCCGGCGACGTCGCCGCCGCCTACGCCGTGCAGGAGATCAATACGAAGCGCGCGCTCGACGCGGGCCGCCGTCTCGTCGGCCGCAAGATCGGCCTGACCTCGCTCGCCGTGCAGAAACAGCTCGGAGTGGACCAGCCGGACTACGGCATGCTGTTCGCCGATATGGCGCGCGGCGATGACGAGGAAATCGCCTTCAGGGACACGATGCAGCCGAAGGTGGAGGCCGAAATCGCTTTCATCCTCGGTCAGGATCTCGATGACGAACACCTGACCCAGGCCGATCTGTTCCACGCCATCGACTATGCCGTGGCGGCCATCGAAATCGTCGGCTCGCGCATTCAGAACTGGGATATTCGCATCACGGACACAATTGCGGACAACGCCTCCTCGGGACTGTTCGTGCTCGGCACGGAAATCCGCCTGCTGGGCGATTTCGATCCGCGCCTCTGCGGCATGGTCATGGAGCATCGCGGCGAGCCGGTGTCGGTCGGCGCGGGCGCGGCCTGCATGGGCAATCCGCTCAACGCCTCGCTGTGGCTGGCGAAGGTCATGGCCAGGGTGGGCCGCCCGCTGCTGGCGGGCGACATCATTTTCTCGGGCGCGCTGGGGCCAATGGTCGCCGTGCAGCCGGGCGAGGTCTATGACGTGCGCATCAACGGCCTCGGCTCCGTGCGCGCGCGGTTCGGAAAGGAATGAGCATGGCCCCGAAAATTCAATGCGCCATCATCGGGTCGGGCAATATCGGGACCGACCTGATGATCAAGGTGATGCGCATGTCCGACAATCTGGCCATGGGCGCCATGGTCGGCATCGATCCGGCCTCCGACGGCCTGGCGCGCGCCACCCGCCTCAACGTGCCGACGACGCACGAAGGCATCGAGGGGCTGCGCAAGCTGCCGAACTACGGCGACATCCGCGTCGTCTTCGACGCCACCTCGGCCAGGGCGCATGTGTCGAACAACGCCACCCTGCAAAAGGACGGCAAGAAGGTCATTGATCTTACGCCGGCGGCCATCGGACCGTTCACGATTCCGGTGATCAACGGCGACGCCAATATCGACGAGTCCAACGTCAATATGGTGACCTGCGGCGGACAGGCGACGATCCCGATCGTTCACGCCGTCAGGCGCGCCTCGAAGCGCGTCGTCTGGGGCGAGATCGTCGCCTCCATCTCGTCGAAATCGGCGGGGCCGGGCACGCGCGCCAATATCGACGAATTCACCGAGACGACGCGCCACGCCATTGAAGTGCTGGGCGGCGCCGAGCGCGGCAAGGCGATCATCATCCTCAATCCGGCCGAACCGCCGCTGATCATGCGCGACACAGTGTTCACCCTGTCGCAGGGCGGAACGAAGGAGGACATCGAGGCCTCCATCCTGCGGATGGTCGCCGACGTGCAGAAATACGTGCCGGGCTATCGCCTGAAGCAGAAGGTGCAGTTCGAGCACATCGGCGACAACATGCCGGTGCGCATTCCCGGCATCGGCGCCGTCTCCGGCCTCAAGACGACCGTGTTCCTCGAAGTCGAGGGCGCGGCGCATTATCTGCCGGCCTACGCCGGCAATCTCGACATCATGACTTCGGCCGCCCTGGTCACCGCCGACCATTGGGCCGCCCGCGAACGCGCGAAGGAGGCCGCCTGATGGCCCGTCCCAACCCGAACAAGCTCTATGTGCAGGACGTGACCCTGCGCGACGGCATGCATTCGATCCGCCATCAGTACAGTCTCGATTCGGCGCGGCAGATCGCCCGCGCGCTCGACCGCGCCAGGGTCGACGCCATCGAGATCTGTCATGGCGACGGCATCACCGGTTCGACCTTCAATTACGGCTTCGGCGCGCATGACGACGTCGAGTGGATCGAGGCTGTCGCGGATGAGTGCAACCACGCCGCCGTGACCGTGCTGCTCATCCCGGGCATCGGCACCGTTCATGACCTGAAGGAGATGCACAAGGCGGGCGCGCGCTCCGTCCGCGTCGCCACGCACTGCACCGAGGCGGACGTCTCCGCGCAGCACATCGAGGCGGCGCGCAGCCTCGGCATGGACACCATCGGCTTCCTGATGATGGCGCACATGACGACGGTCGACAACCTCGTGCATCAGGCCAAACTGATGGAGAGCTACGGCGCCGAATGCGTCTATGTGACGGATTCCGCCGGCGCGTTGTTGCCGCACCAATATACCGAGCGCGTCGCGGCCGTGCGCGCGGCGCTGAAGCCGGAGACGGAAATCGGCGTGCACACCCATCACAACCTGACGCTCGGCGTCGCCAACGCGGTCGCGGGCATTCAGGCCGGCGCGGTGCGCGTCGACGCCTCGCTCGCCGGAATGGGCGCGGGGGCGGGCAACGCGCCGCTCGAAGCCCTCGTCGCGGTGCTCGACCGCATGGGCATCGAGACGGGCTGCGACCTCAACATGCTGATGGACGCCGCCGACGATCTCGTGCGCCCGTTGCAGGACCGTCCGGTGCGCGTCGACCGCGAGAGCCTGTCGCTCGGCCATGCCGGCGTCTATTCGAGCTTCCTGCGTCACGCGGAAAACGCCTCGAAGCTCTACGGCGTCGATACGCGTGAAATCCTGATGGAGCTGGGCCGCCGCCGCATGGTCGGCGGACAGGAAGACATGATCGTCGACGTCGCGCTCGACATTCTCAAGGCCCGTGGAGCCGCCGCATGACCTCGCTCGCTGAACTCGCCCGAATCGTCGACGAGGCGGCGCGCACCGCCGCCGCCATCCCGCAACTGACGGAGACCTTGCCGGAGCTGAGCGTCGAGGACGCCTATGCCGTGCAGGCCCTTTCGATGCAGCGCCGCTATGCCCGCGGCGACCGGCGCGTCGGCGTCAAAATGGGCCTGACCAGCCGCGCCAAGATGCAGCAGGTCGGCGTTTCGGAAGTCGTCTGGGGGCGATTGACTGAATCCATGCGTTTGCCGGAGGGCGGCGATCTGTCGAAGAAGCGCTTCGTCCACCCGCGCGTCGAGCCGGAAGTCGCCTTCATCATGAAGAAGCCGCTGGCCGGCGATGTCTCGGCCGCGGAGGCCATCGCCGCCGTCGAGGCGATCGCGCCGGCGGTGGAAATCATCGACAGCCGCTATCGCGACTTCAAATTCGCGCTGCCGGACGTGGTCGCCGACAATTCCTCGTCCTCGGCGTTTTTTCTCGGCGAATGGAACAGCCCGCTTACGGACGTGAGCAATCTCGGCCTGACGATGGAGGTCAACGGGCGCCCGGTGCAGATCGGTTCGACCGCGGCCATCCTCGGCCATCCGCTGCGCTCGCTGACGGCGGCCGCGCGCGCCGTCGCGCGGGCGGGCGAGCGGCTGGAGCCGGGCGACATCGTGCTTGCCGGTGGCGCGACGGCCGCGCATCCGCTCAGCGTCGGCGAATATGTGCGAACAACCTTCCAGACCCTCGGCGTCGTCGCCTTCACCGTCATCGAATAGGAGAATCCATGCCGATCGTCGAAATCACGCTGATCGAGGGCCGCACGCCCGAGAAAAAAGCCAGGCTGATCGCCAGGGTCACGGATGCGGTGATCGAGGCGATCGAGGCGCCGCGCGAGTCGATCCGCGTCATCCTGCGCGAAATCCCCGGCGAGCATTTCGGCGTCGGCGGCGTTTCCAAGGGTCAACCGAAGACCTGACGCGCGATTCCGCCGCTCGCGCCGCCGTCGCTCGCGCAAACTGGGAGCTTTGCAGCGGCGCGGCGGGATTGCTATGCTGACGGCGAAAAACGGCCCGTTGGCAGCGCGCGGCAGAACGCGGCGCTCGCGCGGTCAGGAGTTGAACATTGGCTGAGACGGACCAGGCCGGCGCCGGGGAGGGCGCGCGCGGCCCAGCGCTCGCGACGCAAAGCGCGCGCTGGGGCTGGCCGCGCGGCCGCGCGCCGACTTACGCCGCGCTGGATCTCGGCACCAACAATTGCCGCCTGCTCGTCGCGCGTCCGGTCATCGACGATCGCGCCCGCGGCGGCCAGCCGGGCGCGAGCCACGGCTCGTTCCGCATCGTCGATTCGTTTTCACGCATCGTCCGCCTCGGCGAGGGCCTGTCGCAGACCGGCCAACTCAACGACGCGGCGATCGAGCGCTCGATCGAGGCGCTGGAAATCTGTCGCGACAAAATGATCAACCGCGGCGTCACCCGCGCCCGGCTGATCGCGACGGAGGCCTGCCGGGCCGCCGGGAATGGCCCGGATTTCATCGACAGGGTGCGTCAGCGCACCGGGCTCGACATCGAAATCGTCGATCGCGAGACGGAAGCGCATCTGGCCGCCGCCGGTTGCGCCTCGCTGGCCGATTCCGACGCGGAGGGCGTCGTGCTGTTCGACATCGGCGGCGGTTCATCAGAGGTGGTCTGGCTCGCCCGCGATTCGCGCGGCGGCGCCGGGCATGCGCCCCACAGGCCGCACGACGTGCGCCAGCGCGTGCGCGTCTGGGCCTCCCTGCAAATCGGCGTCGTCAGCCTGGCGGAGAAATTCGGCGGCCTGCATGTCACCGCCGAGACCTTCGAGGCCATGGCCAATCACGTCGCCAACGAATTGCGTCATTTCGCCGAACACGCCGGACTGCAGGAAAAATGCGGCCGCTTCCACCTGCTCGGCACGTCCGGCACGGTGACGACGCTCGCGGGCGTGCATCTCGGTCTGCCGCGCTACGACCGGCGGCGCGTCGACGGCCTGTGGATGTCGGACGAGGAGGTCTCCACCGCGATGGAGCGCTTGCGCGCCATGACCTACGAGGATCGCGTCAACAACGGCTGCATCGGTCCCGAGCGCGCTGATCTCGTGCTTGCCGGCTGCGCCATTCTCGAAGCCATCCGGCGGGCCTTTCCGAGTCCGCGCATCCGCATCGCCGATCGCGGCCTGCGCGAGGGCATCCTGCTGCAGTTGATGCACGCCGACCGGGTCTGGTCGCAGGGCCGCGGGAGACGCTGGTGACGGACAAATCCGGTTCAGGGCGCGAGGGCGGGCGCTCGCTCAAGACGCGCGTCAAGACGGCGCGCAAACGCACCCTGTCGTCGACCCTGTGGCTGTCGCGCCAGCTCAACGACCCCTATGTCGCCCGCGCCAAACGCGAGGGCTGGCGCTCGCGCGCCGCCTTCAAGCTGATCGAGATAGACGAGCGTTATCATCTGCTGAAACCCGGCCAGCGCATCGTCGATCTGGGCGCCGCGCCGGGCGGCTGGTCGCAGGTCGCGGCGAAGAAGGTCGGTTCGACCGAGGGCAGGGGTCGCGTCATCGGCATCGATCTGCTCGACATCGAGCCCATTCCCGGCGTCGAATTTCAGGTGATGGACTTCAATGACGCCGACGCCCCGCAGCGCCTGCGCGACTGGCTTGGCGGCCCGGCTGATGCGGTGCTCTCGGACATGGCCGCCAACACCACCGGCCACAAGAAGACCGACCACCTGCGCATCGTCGGCCTTGCCGAACTCGCCGCCGATTTCGCGCGCGAGGTGCTGGCGCCCGGCGGCTTCTTCCTCTGCAAGCTGTTCCAGGGCGGCGAGACGGCCGATCTGGTGACGCAGCTCAAGCGCGACTACGCGGTCGTCCGCCACGTCAAGCCGCAGGCCAGCCGCGCCGATTCCGCCGAACTCTATGTGCTGGCGACAGGCTTCCGGGGCGCGCCGGAGGCGCGGGGCGAGGATTAAGCCGATGCTCTGGCTCGCGGTGAAGGCCTTGCTCTCCGGCGTGATCGTCGCCGCCGTGTCGGAAATCTCGAAGCGTTATCCCGGTTTCGGCGGCCTCGTCGCCTCTCTGCCGCTGATCTCGATTCTGGCGATGATCTGGCTCTGGAGCGAAACCGGCGACGCCCGGCGCGTCGCCGATCAGGCCGGCGGAACCTTCTGGTTCGTGCTGCCGTCGCTGCCGATGTTTCTGCTGATTCCGGCGCTGTTGCAGCGCGGCCTCGGCTTCTGGCCGACGCTCGCCGCCGGCTGCCTGCTGACGATCGCGCTCTATCTGGCGATGATCTGGATCGGCCCGCGGTTCGGGCTACGCCTCTGACTTCGGCGTCCGCCCCGCCATTTCGGCGCCTGCGTCCGGGTGCAATCGCAGGAAGATCAGGAAAGAACTCGCCGTGATTGCCGCGACGATGACGAAGGCGGGCGTGAAATCGGCGGCCGTCAGCGCCCCGCCGCCATGGCCGATGCGCATGACTTCAAGCGCGCCGGCGCCGATGGCGACGCCGCTCGCCAGCGATAATTGCTGCGCCATCGAGGCGAAGCTCGTCGCCCGGCTCATCGCCTGATTGCTGACGTCGGCGTAGCCAATGACGTTCAGCGCGGTGAATTGCAGCGAGCGGAAGAAGCCTCCGACCAGCAGCACGCCCATCATCAGCGTCATCGAAGAGTCCGGCCCGAAAAAGCCGAGCACGGCGAAAAACGCGCTCGACAGCACGGCGTTGCCGACCAGGACCGTCCTGAAGCCGAAGCGTTTGAGGATCGGCGCGGCGGTTGGCTTCATCACCATCGATCCGAGCGCGCCGATGAAGGTGATCGCGCCGGACTGAAAGGCGTTCATGCCGAAGCCCACCTGAAGCATCAGCGGCAGCAGGAACGGGATGGCTCCGAGGCCGAGGCGGAACAGGTAGCCGCCATAGATCGAGGCGGCGAAAGTTGGAGTTTTCAACAGCGACAGATCAATGATCGGATGCGGTGAGCGACTGGCGTGACGGACGTAAAGTCCGACGAGCGCGGCGCCCAGGGCGATGAGCCCCGCCACCGCCCAGGGCGGCGCGAAGCCCCGACCGATGATCGTCAGACCGAAGATCAGCGACGACAGGCCGAGCCCGGACAACAGGAAACCCCAGGCGTCGAGCGGCCAGACATCCTTCTCGCGCACGTTCTCGATGTAGAGACTGGCGAGAATGACGCCGACGACGCCGATCGGCACGTTGATCCAGAAAATCCAGCGCCAGTGAAAATAGGTGGTAATGAAGCCGCCGAGCGGCGGCCCGATCACCGGGCCGATCAGCGCCGGAATGGTCAGCCACGCCATCGCGCGCACGATCTCGCTTCTGGGCACCGTGCGCAACAGGACGAGACGGCCGACCGGCGCCATCATCGCCCCGCCGATTCCCTGCACGACCCGCGCCGCGACGAATTGCGGCAGGCTGGAGGAGAGCCCGCACAGGATCGAGCCGAGGGTGAAGACGACGATGGCCGAGCGAAAAATCGTGCGCGCGCCGTATTTGTCCGCCGCCCAGCCGCTGGCGGGGATGAACACCGCCAGCGCCAGCAAATAGGAAGTCAGCGCCAGCTTCAGCGAAATCGGGTCTTCATTCAGGTCGGCCGCGATCGCCGGCAGCGACGTCGACAGCACAGTCGAATCGACATGCTCCATGAACAGGGCGCAGGCGACGATGAGCGGCGTGAGGATGTAGGAGGGCAAATCAGGGGATCGCGGGTTGGGGCGGGCAGGGCAATCTACCCGGCGCGGACCCGGCGTCCACAGACATGTCGGAAAACGCCGCTCTTTTCTTTGCGCGCCGTCGCATGCGTGATAGAAGCCCCCGCCAACCCTTCCGCGACGCGCGTTTCGCCGTTCGCCCTCTTTCGCCGGCGCCGCGCCGGCCCCGATCCGGAGTTGGCCATGTCCCTCATCGTCCGTCCCACCTTGCAGGAAGCGCTGACCTTCGACGATGTGCTGCTGAAGCCCGGCCATTCGGAGGTGATGCCGTCGCAGGTGACGATCCGGACGCGCCTGACGGCGCAGATCACGCTCAACCTGCCGATCATCTCGTCCGCCATGGACACGGTGACGGAGGCGCGCCTCGCCATCGCCATGGCGCAGGCCGGCGGCCTTGGCGTCATCCATCGCAATCTCGAGCCCGAGGAGCAGGCCGAGGAGGTGCGCAAGGTCAAGCGCTATGAGAGCGGCATGGTGGTCAATCCCGTCACCATTTTCCCGGATGAGACCTTGTCCGACGCGCAGGCGCTCCAGGCGCGCCACGGCTTCTCCGGGTTTCCGGTGGTCGAGCGCGGATCGGACGGCAAGCCGGGCCGCCTCGTCGGCATCCTGACCAATCGCGACGTGCGCTTCGCCGAAAATCCGCTTCAGCCGGTCTCGGAATTGATGACCAAGGAACTCGTCTTTGTGCGTGAAGGCGCGACCAAGGAAGAGGCGCAACGGCTGCTGCATCAACACCGCATCGAGAAACTGCTGGTCGTCGACGAGGATTTCCGCTGCGTCGGCCTGCTGACGGTGAAGGATATCGAGAAGGCGACGCTGCATCCCGACGCCTGCAAGGACGCGGAAGGGCGCCTGCGCGTCGCCGCCGCCTCGACCGTCGGCGACAAGGGCTTCGCCCGCGCCGAGATGCTCATCGACGCCGGCGTCGACTGCATCGTCATCGACACGGCGCACGGCCATTCGCAATCGGTGCTGGATCAGGTGGCGCGGGTGAAGCGCATTTCCAACAAGGTCTCGATCCTGGCCGGCAATATCGCCACGCGCGACGGCGCGCAGGCGCTGATCGACGCGGGCGCGGACGCGATCAAGGTCGGCATCGGGCCGGGCTCGATCTGCACCACGCGCATTGTCGCCGGCGTCGGCGTGCCGCAGCTCACCGCCATCATGGACGCGGCCGAGGCGGCGCAAAAGGCGAATATTCCCGTTATCGCGGACGGCGGCGTCAAGTTCTCCGGCGATCTGGCCAAGGCCATCGCCGCCGGCGCCTCCTGCGCCATGATCGGCTCGCTGCTCGCGGGCACCGACGAAAGCCCGGGCGAGGTGTTCCTCTATCAGGGGCGCTCCTTCAAGTCCTATCGCGGCATGGGCTCGGTCGGCGCGATGGCGCGCGGCTCGGCCGATCGCTATTTCCAGCAGGACATCAAGGATCAGATGAAGCTCGTGCCCGAGGGCGTCGAGGGGCAGGTGCCGTATCGCGGTCCCGTCGGCCCCATCGTGCACCAGCTCGCGGGCGGCCTGCGCGCGGCCATGGGATATGTCGGCGCGCGTGACATCGCCGATTTCCAGAGCCGCGCCCAGTTCGTGCGCATCACCAACGCCGGCCTGCGTGAAAGCCATGTGCATGACGTGGCGATCACGCGCGAAAGCCCGAACTATCCCGGCGGCATCTGAGCGCCGGAACAATGCCGAGGATTCCGCCCGTCGTCGTGATGCTGTTGACGGCGACGGTCGTCGTCTTCGCGATTCTGAGCTTTGTCGCGTTGACGCATATGGCGTCGTTCGGCGGCGGGCAGGTTTTCGACGCGCGTTTCTTCGGCTACGGCCACGCGGAAGCCCTGCTTTTCCTGGAGGCCACCGGTCCGGTCGGCCGCAAGGAATATCTTGAGGTCTGGCAAAGGCTCGATACGGCTTTCCCGATTCTCTATTTCCTCTCCCTGAGCTGGGTGGCGGCGGCGATCTATGGCGCCGCCGGCGCGCCGATTTTGAGCGCGCGCCTCGCGGGGGTGGCCACGGTGGCGCCCGCCACGATTTTCGACTTCGCCGAAAACGCCGCCGTCGCCGTCATGCTGCGGCTGACGCCCGCGGAGGTCACACCCGACATGGTTGCGGCGGCTTCGCGCCTCACCACGGTCAAATGGGCGCTGGCGGCGGCGGGCTTCGCCGCGGCGGGACTCGGGTTGGCGCGCGCGGCGGCGCGGTCGCGGCGGCGTTGAAAATCGGCGGAGGGCTTCTATCTTCCTTGCGACGCTGTCAAGTTGGCGCGCGGCCATGGAGGATGTGCGCCGTCTCAGGGAGAACGCCCATGCCATTTCGTCAGTTCGTCATGACAACCGCGCTCATGCTCGCGGGGACGGGATATGCGCTCGCGGCCGACGCGACGGTCGTGGTGAACGCCATCGACGCCAACGGCGTCGGCAAGACGATCGGCGCGCTGGCGCTCACCGACGTGAGCGACGGATTGCGCATCGAGCCGAAACTGGAAGGGCTGGCGCCCGGCGACCACGGATTTCACGTTCATGTCAACGCCGATTGCGGGGCAGCGGCGGGCGCGGACGGTAAAATGGCGGCGGGCCTCGCGGCCGGCGGCCATTACGATCCCGCCGGCGCCGGCAAGCACCTCGGGCCGCATGGCGCGGGGCATAAGGGCGACCTGCCGCTTCTGACCGTCGCCGCGGACGGCAAGGCGACGACGGCCGCCGTCGCGCGTCATCTCAAGCTCGCGGATGTGAAGGGGCGTTCGTTCATGATTCACGCCGGCGGCGACAACTACGCCGATCAGCCGGCGCCGCTCGGCGGCGGCGGCGCGCGCGTCGCCTGCGGCGTGTTGAAATAGCGGCTCCGGGACGCCCCGGACAAACGGCGCGAATCAGGGGTGCAACAGGTCTTTAACGATAGAGGCATATTCTTCCTGCAGAGGAAGATATGTTTAAGTTTGCGTTAAAGCGTATCGTAGAGCGTCTATTCCTGTTCTCCTCAAGTCTTTTGCTTGGGGCCTCTCCGTCTGTCGCCGGCGAAAGCGATGAATGGTCGCTGCGCGGCAGTCTCGATGCGAATTGGTCGCGAGGAGCGACCGACCTCAACGGTGACTACAAGGAGCTGGATCTGGCGTGGTTCCGCAGGGATCTGGCGTTCTCGATCAGGAACAAATTCTATTCGCCGCAAAACGCCGCGCCGGTTGTCGCCTATGACACGGCCGTCGCGCTGGTCACTCTCGGCTGGGAGCGGGAGTTCCTGCGCGCCTACGCCAGCGTCGGATATCAGAACGGCGGTCTGATCGGCGCGGGCCACGCGCTTCTGTCAGCCGGGCACCATGCGGCGGGGTTCCGGAGCTTGCGACGTTCTCCGCCCTCGACATCCGGAAAGGCGCTGGCGCTGGCGGAGGTTGTCGCGGAGCGACCTTTCGAATTGTTCAGAGCCGGAGACGCCCGCTTCGGCGTCGCGCCGCAGGGGTGGCTGGCTATCGGCAATGCGCGCCAAAGCGTTGGCGCGGGTGTGTTCGGCGTGGCGAGCTGGCGGACGCCATTGGAAAATGTTCGAAACAACCCCGGCCATTTTGCTCAAACACGCAATGTCGGCAGTTTTGTCTACGCAGGCCTGACAGCAGCGCATGTTTTTCATGACGACGTCTATCGGGGGCTGATGGTTCGCGCTGTTCTGCCCTCCGCGGTGGTCGGCGTCAGGGCGAGGCTGGGCGCTTTCACGCTTGGCGCGCAATATGAAAAGATGCTCTCGCCGGAAGCGCGCGGGACGCGCGACCGGGCCGCGGATCGTCTTTCGGTCTCGCTCGGCCGACGGATCTGACCGATCGACGATCAGCGTCCCGGCGGCGCGATCCGCGTCAGCATGCTTTCTCCGCGTTTCGTCAGAACCGCGACGATCTTTTTCTGAATCGGCGCGAAATACCAGGGCAGGCGCACCTCGATGCGGGCTGAATCCTCAAACACGTCGACGCCGGCGGTGACGGTTTGTTTCAGCGCCACGACGCGCAAGTCGGCGTGATTGGCGCGCCAGCTCACCTCGGTTTCCGAGAAGAGTCGCCCGAACTCGATCCGGCCCTTGTCGAACGCTTCGACGATGCGGCGTTGCGCTTCGGCCTGACCGAGGCGATGCGGCAAGCTGACGACAATCGGCGGGGTCACGGTGGGTCTCCAGGCATGTTGGCATGGCATATGAGGGCGAAAGCCGGGAAACTCAAACGCCTGATGTCCGCCCTGAGCGTCGGCGGCGTATTGACGGCAGGCGCAGAATTTTCGGAAGCTTCCACATCATGGTGAAAGCCTGATCAACATAAGGAGCGCCTGTGCAAATCAATCCCTATCTCGCCTTCGACGGCGACGGCGCCGCGGCTTTCGCCTTTTATGAGCGTGTCTTCGGCGGCAAGGCGCAATGCATGACCTTCGCGCAAATGCCGCCGGACGACGGCCCCGGCCGCGACGCCTTGCCCGCCGGCTGGGCCGACAAGATCATGCACGGCCAACTCGCCGTGGGGCAGGGGATGATGATGGGCTCGGACGGGATGCCGGGCCAGACGCGCCAGGCGTCCCGGGGCGTCGCCCTTGCTGTTTCAGCCGACAGCTCCGCGGAGGCCGAACGCATCTTCGCGGCGCTGTCGGAGGGCGGCAAGGTGACGATGCCGATGGCCGAGACCTTCTGGGCCCATCGGTTCGGCGCGCTGACGGACAAATTCGGCTTCGACTGGCTGGTCAATCATTTGAAGACGTCGCCGACGGGCTGAAAAATCGCTGATTCTCCACCTTCGGGCGCCTTGCGCAGTTGATGCCGATCAAACTACATTGATCTGTATCAATACGCAGGGATTCCCGATGCCGCTTTCCGCCGTTCTGCTGCCTCTGTTCGCCCAGGTTTTCCTGACATTCGCGCTGTTGATTTTCCGCGGCGCGCCGAGTTTCAGCCAGAAGATCGAGCCGGGCAACCGCGCGCCCTCCGGGCTGTTGCAATTCGGCGGCTCGACGCAGAACGGCTTCGAATTGCCGTTCATGTTCTACCTGCTGGTGCTGCTGGTCATTCTGGCGAAGAAGGACGATCTGACCTTCGTCGTGATGGAATGGGCGTTCGTCGCATTGCGCTTCATCAACGGTTTCCTGCAAACGCGCTATCCGCCGGGTCGTCATCCGCTGCATTTTCACATCGGCGGCCTTGCGGTGCTCTTCGTGATGTGGGCGATCTTCGCGTGGAAGGTGCTGACGACCGCTGCGATCTGAGCCGTTTGCTGCGCATTGCGATCGAAGCCCGGGCCGCGGCGCGCCCGGGCTTTTTCACGTCAATACCGACGTCCGGTCTCAAGTTGGGTCTTGGCGTCGAGGGGACGCTTCTGCGGGGTCAGTTCGACGTTGGCCGGTTGCGGTTCCGGATTGGAGGCGCATCCGGCGAGAGACAGCGCCAGCGCGAAGGCGGCGAGCGGCAGGGAAAAGAGGCGCATGCATTTGTCCTGATCGGGATTGTCACGACCCCGTGTCTGTGAAACGACGGGGAGCGCGAGCCTCGCCGGCCACCGCGCCTTTTTCATGTTCCCGAGAAGGCCTTGTCGCCATGATCCCCGCCGCCCGCATCGCCGCCGCCATCGACGTCATCGCCGATATCGCGGCGCGCCGCCGTCCCGCCGCCGACGCCCTGAAGGATTGGGGGCAGACGCATCGCTTCGCCGGCTCGAAGGATCGCGCCGCCATCGCCAGCCTCGTCTATGACGCTTTGCGCCGGAAGTCCTCGTCGGCCCGGATCATGGGCGAGGCGAGCCCTCGCGCCGAAATGCTCGGCATGCTGCGCGAATTGCGCGGTCACAGCCCGGCTGAAATCGCCTCCCTGTTCAGCGGCGAGGGACACGCGCCGGCGGCGCTGAGCGCGGCTGAAAGCGACGCGCTCGAAGCCGGCGGTCTCGTCGGGGCGCCCGATCATATCGCCGGCGATTATCCGGAATGGCTCGTGCCCGCTTTCGCCGGGGTTTTCGGCGACAGGGCGGTGGAGGAGGGGCGGGCGCTCGCCGCCCGCGCGCCGGTCGATTTGCGCGTCAACCGCCTCGCGATGGGGCGCGACAAGGCGCTGGTCGAACTGGAGCACCTCGCGGCGCGGCCGACACCTCTGTCGCCCATCGGGCTGCGGCTGCCGCTGACGGCGGACGGGCGCGGGCCGGCGCTTTCGGCCGAGCCGGCTTATGCGAAAGGCCATGTCGAGATTCAGGACGAGGGCTCGCAGATCGCGGCGCTCTGCGCGCTGGCGCACCCCGGCGAGCAGATTCTCGACTATTGCGCCGGCGGCGGCGGCAAGACGCTGGCGCTCGCCGCCGAGACGCAGAACAAGGGACAGATCTACGCCTATGATTCCGACGGCCGGCGGCTGATGCCGATTTATGCGCGGCTGGAGCGCGCCGGCGCCCGCAACGTTCAGGTCCGCGCGCCGAAAGGCGCGACGGATGTGCTGGCCGATCTGCGCGGACGCTGCGATCTCGTCGTCGTCGACGCGCCATGCACCGGTTCGGGCACATGGCGGCGCAACCCAGACGCCAAATGGCGCATGCGCCCCGGCGCGCTCGGGCAGCGCATGAAGGATCAGGACGAAGCGATTGGAAACGCATCAAAATATGTGAAGCCCGGCGGCAGGCTTCTTTATGTCACCTGCTCGGTGCTGCGAGAGGAAAACGAGGACAGGCTGGCCGCATTCCTGGCCCTGGCCCCGACCTTTGGGCTGCTCGACGCGAGGGACGTCGTCCGCCGCGCCGGCATGCCGGCGCTGATGGGGCGGGCCAACGATTTCGGGCTGCGCCTGAGCCCGGCGACGACCGGCACGGACGGTTTTTTCATCGCGATGCTTGAGCGCCGCTCCGCCTGACGTTCAGGCGGCGGCGCGCGACGACGGCCGCGACAGGCGCAGGGAGGCGGCGACGGCGTCCTCGGCTTTCCAGCGCAGCCGATTGCGGCCGCCGCCCAGGTGCAGCGACAGGAGCGACAGGAAAGACGCGCGGTCCGCGCTGCCGAACCCGGCGTGCTCGACAAGTCCGGGGCAAGCGAGCTCCAGAGCGTTGGCCTCCAGAATCGCGTAGCTCCAGCTTTCCAGATGGGCGGCGAGATTGGCCAGGCCGAAGCGCCCGGCATGCGCGTCGCGCGTGAAGCCGTTGAGGCAAAGGAACGCGTGGCCCATGTTCAGCCCCACGCCGCCGGCGAGCAGGTTTCCCTGCGCGTCGCGCACTTCCCAACCATGGGCCAGGCCGAGATCGAACAGGGCGCAAAGCCCCATCATCAGCCTGGGGTCGAGCGCCAGACCGTCGCGTCGGCACGCGCGCAGCACGATTTCGAAATTGCTGTCAAAGGCGAAGCGGAGACGGGAATCGGCGATGTGGGGCGCCAGCACGGCGGCAATCATGCCCGGATCGGCCAGCGCGCGCGCTTGCGGGGCCCACCAGACGGGGGCGCCGACGCGCGCGTCGAGCGTCAGACCCGAGGCGTAGCCCTCGACAATCGCATCCGGCGAGAGGTCCGGCGCAAGACCCGCGAGACCGGCGAAGGCGTGGTCCTCGGGCAGCGCCTGCGACGCATCGGGCAATCCGGCGCGACCGATGGCCTTGTCGCGCAGCAGGAAGTCGAGAAGGGCCAGACCGGCGCCGAGGGGCGCGACTTTCAGGAACGGCGACAGCGCGCGCAAGACATCGAGACCGCGGCCGAAAAGACCGCGTTTGAACGCCGCCAGCCGCCTGGCCCGGATTTGCGCGGGCGTCGCCTGCGGCGCCGGATCAGCCTCTTCCGAGAACATCCGCGCCAGATGGCGCAGCATCAGATGCGGCGGCAGGTTGGCGATCGGCTGTTTCGGCGAAAATGGGGCGTCGGTCATTCTGGCGCGTCCGGCAAAGGGCCTGGTCTTGCCGCAAGCTGTAGCCGCCGCGCATTTCCGTCCGTTCAAGGCAAATGCTCGAATGCGCGTTAAAATCCGTTGGGATTTGGGCGTTTCGCGGGGTTGCGCCGCGCCCGCGCAGCCGATAATCCGGGCCTTTGCCAGACCGAGGACGCGCGCATATGGCCAATCCCGACCTTCATCAGGAGATCGTCGCCCATCACGACAAGGTGTTGATCGTCGACTTCGGCTCGCAGGTCACGCAACTCATCGCCCGCCGTGTGCGCGAGGCCGGGGTCTATTGCGAGATCGCGCCGTTTCAGTCGGCGGATCAAGCCTTTAGGACGCTGAAGCCGAAAGCGGTGATCCTCTCCGGCGGCCCGGCCTCGGTGCTTGATGAAGGCTCGCCGCGCGCGCCGCAGGCGATTTTCGACTCGGGCCTGCCGATCCTGTCGATCTGCTACGGCCAGCAGACGACGGCCGTGCAGCTCGGCGGCGCGGTCGAGGGCGGACATGCGGCGGAGTTCGGCCGCGCCGATGTGGACATCGTCGCGGATTCCGCCCTGTTCGAGGGAATATGGGAAAAGGGCGGTAAATATCCGGTCTGGATGAGCCATGGCGATCGCGTCACTCGTCTGCCGCCGGGCTTCACGGTCAAGGCCGTGAGCGAGAACGCGCCTTTCGCGGTCGCCAGCGACGAAACGCGCCGGATTTTCACGACGATGTTCCACCCGGAAGTGGTCCACACGCCCGACGGCGCGAAGCTCCTGTCGAATTTCGTCCATAAGGTCGCCGGGCTGAAAAGCGACTGGACCATGGGCGCATTCCGGCAGGAGGCCATCGCCTCCATCCGCGCCCGGGTGGGCCAGGGCCGGGTGCTCTGCGGCCTGTCCGGCGGCGTCGATTCCGCCGTCGCGGCGGTGCTGATCCATGAAGCGATCGGCGACCGGCTGACCTGCGTGTTCGTCGACCACGGGCTGATGCGGCTCGGCGAGGCGGAGGAGGTCGTCGGCCTGTTCCGCGACCATTACAACATCCCGCTGGTGCATGTGCAGGCGCAGGAGCTGTTCATCGGCGAACTGACCGGCGTCAGCGACCCCGAGACCAAGCGCAAGATCATCGGCCGGCTGTTCATCGAGACCTTCGAGGCGGAGGCGAAGAAGATCGCTGCCGACGGACGCGGCGAACTGACCTTCCTCGCGCAAGGCACGCTCTACCCGGACGTGATCGAGAGCGTCAGTTTCACCGGCGGTCCGTCGGTGACGATCAAGAGCCACCACAATGTCGGCGGTCTGCCCGAGCGCATGAACATGAAGCTCGTCGAGCCCTTGCGCGAATTGTTCAAGGACGAGGTGCGGGCGCTCGGCCGCGAACTCGGGCTGCCGGAGAGCTTCGTCGGCCGTCATCCGTTCCCCGGACCGGGCCTCGCCATCCGCTGCCCCGGCGGAATCAGCCCGGAAAAGCTCGACATCCTGCGCAAGGCCGACGCCGTCTATCTCGACGAAATCCGCAAGGCCGGGCTCTACGACAAAATCTGGCAGGCCTTCGCGGTGCTGCTGCCGGTGCAGACCGTGGGCGTCATGGGCGACGGCCGCACCTATGATTTCGTCTGCGCCCTGCGCGCCGTCACTTCGGTCGACGGCATGACGGCGGATTTCTACCCTTACGACATGGCCTTCCTCGGCCGCGCGGCGACGCGCATCATCAACGAAGTCAAAGGCGTCAACCGCGTCGTCTACGACGTGACGTCGAAGCCGCCCGGCACGATCGAGTGGGAGTGAGCGGCGCACGGCGCCGGCGGCGCCTCGCCCCCGGGTGGATCGCGGACCGGGCGCTCAGACCAGGTTGAACGGTCCGAACACTGCGACCAGCCCCAGCACGATCAGCGCCTGCACCCATCGCATCTGCAAGAGGGCGGTGGGGGCGAAAATGACGATCAGGGGAAGACGCAGAAGCCAGCTCATGGGACGCTCTCTTTCATTCGCGCCTGAAAGTCGCGGCTTGCCCTGAACAAAATGTTTCCGGCCCTGGCCCGCGTCGCGACAGGGTTGAGCGGCGCTTTCCGAGACTCCTCGAATCGTCTGGAATCGCGCCGCCTCGTGCGCCTGGTTCCTGCTTCCGGTATCAGCGAACGTCTGTATGATGAGAACGCATAGGGAACGAGGGCTGGCATGAGCGTCGATGCGGCGGAAGATTTCCGGACGGCAATGAAGGGCAGGCGTTTCGCCACGATCCTCGCCGATCCGCCGTGGCAGTTCATGAATCGCACCGGCAAGATGGCGCCGGAGCACCGGCGGCTCAACCGCTACGGAACGATGACCTTGCCGGAGATTTGCGCGCTGCCGGTGGCGGACATCGCCATGCCGACGGCGCATCTCTATCTCTGGGTTCCCAACGCGCTGTTGCCGGAGGGACTGGAGGTGATGCGCGCGTGGGGTTTCCACTACAAGTCGAACCTCATCTGGCACAAGACGCGCAAGGATGGCGGCTCCGACGGGCGTGGCGTCGGCTTCTATTTCCGCAACGTGACCGAGATCATCCTCTTCGGCGTGCGCGGCAAGAACGCCCGCACGCTGGCGCCGGGCCGCCGGCAGGTGAATTTCATCGCCGAACAGAAGCGTGAACACAGCCGCAAGCCGGATCAGCAATACGCGTTGATCGAAGCGTGCTCGCCGGGGCCCTTCGTCGAATTGTTCTCGCGCGGCGTGCGCAAGGGCTGGGCCGCCTGGGGCCATCAGGCCTCGGCGGACTACGCGCCGACCTGGGCGACCTATTCCAACCATTCCCGCGGCGCGGCGCTGGCGGCGGAATAACCGCTCCCGGCCGATTCGCTTGACGTGAACGCCGGTTACTTTAGTGGATCGGTCGGTTGAGGGGTCTGTCGCGGCACGCGGGAGAGAGCATGTCGGTTTTCAAGCGCTACAAACAGGCGCGCGCGCGGGCGCGGCTCGTCGAGAATCTCCGCCGACAGGCGGAACGACCGGATGGGGAGGCGGAGCGGGCGACGATCGAGGCGGCGGGGCGCAAGCAGCTCGTTTTCGCGCTCTCCAGCGGCCGCGCCGGGACCGAGACGCTCTGTCGGCTTTTCGGAGAACTCGACGCGGTTTGCGCCACGCACGAGCCGAAACCGCAGTTCGAAATCGCCATGCGCCCGGCGCTGTCCGAGCCTGAACTCGCCCGCGCCTTTCTCGTCCATCACAAGCTCCCGGCGATCAATTCGACGCTGGAGCCGATTTACGTCGAAACGAGCCATATTTTCGGAAAGGCGTTCCTTCCGGCGATGCTCGCGCTCGGTCTGCGCCCGCGCCTGATTGTCACCCATCGCGCGCCGCGGCTGATCGCCAAATCCTTTCAGCGCATTCGCTCGACGCCGCATCGCACGCAGGTCGGCAAGCTCTATCTGCTGTCGCCGGGCGACGCCTCGCTGCTTCCCGTGCTGCGCTGGGACGATTTCTCCGACTATCAGCTCTGCTACTGGTATGCTCTCGAAACGCAGCGACGGCAGGCGGTTTTGCGACGCCATGCGCAAGCGCACGGCTGCATCTGCGTCGATGTCGACACCAATGATCTCAGCCGATTGGAGCAATTCGTCGATCTTTTCGACGCGTTGCTACCGGATCGCGCGTTGTCCGCGGCCGAGATCGCGCGCATCGGGGGAGCGATCGGCGTGCGTCATAATGTCTTCGCCAAATACGCGGAGTCTGGACGCGCCGCCGACACGGATTACGACGCCGAGGAAGAGCTGGTTCTGGCGCGTGTTCGCGAGGTCACGCCGGATTTCTCGCCGGAATAAGAATCGCCGCGCTTTTTGCCTGTGCGTCAAATGCCTTGGAGGCGTCGGGCGCGAGTGATAGGTGACAGAAAGTTGGCGGTTCCTGACGGCGCCGTTCCACATTGGCCCCCGGGGGCGCGGATGCTGTGCAGTCACGACAAGAAGTTCATCTACCTGAAGACCCGGAAGACCGCCGGCACCTCGGTTGAAATCCTGTTCGAGAAATATTGCCGGCCGCCGAGCGAATTTCGCGAGTCGCACGGCGCACATGAGCATGTCTCGGATTACGGCGTCGTCGGCAGTCGTATGGAAGGCGGGTCGAAGGGCGATCGCTTCTACAATCACATGCCGGCGTCGGAGATCCGTGAGCGGCTGGGGCCCGAGCTTTTCGACGCCTATTACAAGTTCTGCGTCGTGCGAAATCCGTTCGACAAGGTCGTCTCGCACTTCTGGTGGGATTTCGGCAAGCGCAACCTGGCGCGCTCGATCGCGACCCATGCGCCGTTTTCTTTCGTTCGGCGCCGTTTCGCGCGCTATGTCGCCGAGAAACGCGGCCGGTTCAACGACCGCGGCATCTTCATGATCGACGGGCAACCGGTGGTCGCCAAATTCATCCGGTATGAGGCCCTGGGCGAGGGGATCGCGGAAGTCTGCCACGATCTCGGGATTTCCGGGCAACAGCAGCCACTCGGCCGCTACAAGGCCGGCATCCGCGCGCGGCCCGAAGCCTTCGCCGACTATTACGACGCCGCGACCGAAGCGCTGGTGCGCGAGGAGTTCGCCTGGGACATCGCGCATTTCGGCTATACGCTGCGATGACGGGCGCCGCCCGGCGACCTTCCGTTCCCGTCCGAGAGACCCGCCATGACCGATCTTTCCGCTTTTCCCATCGCCAGGAAATGGCCCGCCGCGCATCCCGACCGGTTGCAGCTCTATTCCTTCCCGACGCCGAACGGCGTGAAGGTTTCGATCATGCTGGAGGAAATCGGGCTGCCCTATGAGGCGCATACGGTCAACATCATGGCCAACGAGACCTGGACGCCGGAGTTCCTGTCGCTCAATCCCAACGGCAAGATTCCGGCTATCCTCGATCCGCACGGGCCGGACGGCAAGCCGCTGGCTCTGTGGGAATCCGGCGCCATCCTCCTCTATCTCGCGGAGAAGACCGGAAAACTCGTGCCGCCAGGGCCCGCGGCGCGCCACGAGACGATCCAGTGGGTGTTTTTCCAGATGGCCGGCGTCGGGCCGATGTTCGGCCAACTGGGCTTCTTCCACAAATTCGCTGGCCGCGAGATCGGGGACAAGCGGCCTCTGCAACGCTACGCCGCCGAAAGCAAGCGCCTGCTCGGCGTGATGGAGCAGCGTTTGCAGGGGCGGGACTGGATCATGGGCGAGGACTACAGCATCGCCGACATTTCCCTGTTCGGCTGGGTGCGCAACCTCATCGGCTTCTATGGCGCCGGCGAGTTGGTCGACTACGCCGCGCTGAAGAACGTCCCGGCCTGGCTGGAGCGCGGATTGGCGCGCCCGGCGGTGCAGCGGGGGCTGGAGATTCCGAAGCGCCCCGCCGGCTGACGCCGCGCGGCCGCGCCCGTTCGGCTCTTCCCTGCGCGATCCGGTCTCAGATGTCGGCGCCGGCGGCGTTGGTCGGCGTCTGCCGCCCCGCCAGCGCGTCCCGCGCCTCCGGATTGAGCGCCTTGCCCTCGCGTTGCGGTTTTGACAGGGGCGTCGGCTTCCAGCGCTCACGCAGGAAGGTGCGGGTCGTCTCGTGCGAGAAGCCGTCGGCCAGTTCGATGGCCATGCGCTCGGCGTCGAGCCGGCGGATGCGGGCGCGCGTCTGTTCGACCTCGTCCTCATCGGCGCCCAGCCGGCGCAGCGCCTCGGCGCCGAAATCCAGGGCGGATTCAAACGTCTCGCGCATCTGGAAATCGACGCCGCGCTTCTGCAATTCAATGGCGTGCTGGCGGTCGTAGGCGCGCGCCAGCACGGGCACGACGGGAAAGGCCTGCTTGACGATCTCGACGATGCGCGTCGCCGTCTCGGCCTTGTCGACGCAGACGAGGATGGCGCCGGCCCTGTCGGCGCCGCTGGCGTGCAGCACGTCGAGCCGTGCGCCGTCGCCGTAATAGACCTTGAAGCCGAATTTCGCCGCCGAGCGGATGAGATCGGTGTCCGTCTCGATGATTGAGACGGAGATGTCGCGCGCCATGAGCGCCTGCGAAGCGATCTGGCCGAAACGGCCGAAGCCGATGACGAGCGCGTCGCCTGCGAGCCCGTCGGCCTCTTCGACGCCGGCCATGTCCACCTGAGGCGTCCCGCGCGTCAGGAGCCAGCGCGCGGCGAGCGCGATCAGCGGCGTCAGCGCCATCGACATGATGACGCCGGCCGTCAGCGCGGCGTTCAAACCCGGATCGAGCACGCCGCCCTGCGTCGCCGCCGAATAGAGCACGAAGGCGAATTCGCCGCCTTGCGACATGAGCGCGGCGCGCGCCGTCGCCTCGCGATTGCTCTCGCCGGCGATGCGGCCGACGATGTAGACGCCGAGCATCTTCAGGCCCATATAGACCAGCACGCCCGTCAGCAGCGCCGCCCAGTTGGCGACGACGAGATGGACGTTGAGCGACATGCCGACGCCCATGAAGAACAGGCCGAGCAGAAGCCCGCGAAACGGCTCGATATCGGCCTCAAGCTGATGGCGGAACGAGGATTCCGACAGCATCACGCCCGCCGCGAACGCGCCCATCGCCATCGACAGGCCGCTGACCTGCATGGCGAGCGCCGCGCCGAGCACCACCAGCAGCGCCGCGCCGGTCATGACCTCGCGCGCGCCAGAGGCGGCGAGCAGGCGGAACATCGGGTTGAGCAGCCATTTGCTCACCGCCACCAGGCCAAGCACGCCGGCGAGCCCGGCGGCGATCGCCAGCAGCCGCTCCGATCCCGATTCCGTCGGGCCGGGCGAGAGCACCGCCACCAGCGCCAGCAGCGGCACAATGGCCAGATCCTCCAGCAGCAGCACCGACATCACGCGCTGCCGATTGGCGATGATACGGTCGCCGCGCTCCTCCAGCACCTGCATGACGATGGCGGTGGACGACAGCACGAATCCCATGCCGGCGATCAGCGCCACGCCCGGTTTCAAACCCCAGATAAACACGCCGGCGGCGGTGAGCGCCGCGCCGCAGACGACCACCTGCGTCAGGCCGAGGCCGAAAATCTGCCGGCGCATGTTCCACAGCCGCGACGGCTGCATTTCCAGGCCGATCACGAACAGGAACATCACCACGCCGAGTTCGGCGATATGCAGGATCGTCTGCGGATCAAGGAAGAAGGCGAGGCCGAACGGGCCGATCGCGACGCCGGCGGCGAGATAGCCCAGCACCGAACCCAGCCCGATGCGCCGGAACAGGGGGACAACGGCGACGCCGGCCGCCAGCAGCACCACGGTCTTGAGAACATCCTGGTTGTCAACCGCCATGCGCGCCGCCGCTCCCGATTCGCCCGAGCCTATGGAGGCGCGGCGCACAATTCAATTCACGCGCCTTTCGCTCGCCATCGCGGCCCGCCTGTGCTAGGCGAGGCGGGCCGCGCGGCGGCAGGCAGGAATGGCAGGCGAAACATCCGATGTCCGATATTTTCCGCGAAGTCGACGAAGAAGTCCGGCGCGACGAGGCCGTCAAGTTCTGGGAGAAATATCAGAGCCTGATCATCGGCGCGGCGCTGCTCATCGTCGCCGTGACCGGCGGCTGGCGCCTCTACGATCATTTTCGCACGAAGGCGGCGGAGGAGGCGGGGGCGAAGTTCGTCGCTGCACAGGCGCTTGCCCGCGAGGGCAAGAGCACGGAGGCCGTCGCCGCCCTGAACGCGCTGGTCAAGGACGCCCCGGGCGGCTACGCGTTGCTGGCCCGCATGCGCGCCGCCGGCGAGATCGGCCAGAGCGACGCCAGGGCCGGCGCCGCCGCCTTCGACGCGCTCGCCGCCGACGCCGCGACGCCGCCGCTGTTCCGCGACGTCGCGCGAATCCGCGCGGGCCTGCTCCTGGCCGACAGCGCCGAGCCCGCCCATCTCGAGGCGCGGCTCAAGCCGATGGCCGAGGCCGGGCAGCCGATGCGCAATCTCGCCCGCGAAATCCTCGGCGTCGGCGCCCTCAAGCGCAACGACGCGGAGGCCGCCGCGCGCTGGTTCGACATGATTGTCGTCGACGCGCAAGCCAGCGCCGACGCGCGCGCCCGCGCCGAGGCGTTCCTGGGGCTGGTCGCCGCAGCCCGGGCGAAGCCCTGAGCCGATGTTTTCGATCGCGATCATCGGCCGGCCAAACGTCGGAAAGTCGACCCTGTTCAACCGTCTGGTCGGCAAGAAGCTGGCGCTGGTCGACGATCAGCCGGGCGTGACGCGCGACCGCCGCGAGGGCGAGGCCCGGCTTGGCGATCTGACCTTCACCATCATCGACACGGCCGGGCTGGAGGAGGGCGATTCCGCCTCGCTGTCGGGCCGCATGCGCGCGCAGACGGAAGCTGCCATCGAGCAGGCCGACGCGGTGTTCTTCCTCATCGACGCGCGCGCCGGCCTGACGCCCGACGACCGTTTTTTCGCCAATCTTGTGCGTCGCGCCGGCAAGCCGCTCATCCTCATCGCCAACAAGGCGGAAGGCCGGGTTGGAACCGCCGGCGCCTATGAGGCCTTCGATCTCGGCCTTGGCGATCCGGTGCCGCTGTCGGCCGAACACGGCGAGGGCTTTTCCGAGCTTTATTCGGCGCTGCTTGAAGCCTTGCCGGAGCAGACGGCGCTCGTTCCCGACGAGGACGAGCGCGACAAGCCGCTCGAATTGGCCGACGATGAGGACGGCAGCGAACTCGACATCACCAGGCCGTTGCGCATCGCCGTGGTCGGCCGGCCCAACGCCGGCAAGTCGACGCTGCTCAACCGGCTGATCGGCGAGGACCGGCTGCTCACCGGCCCGGAAGCCGGCATCACCCGCGATTCCATCGGCGTCGATTTCGAGTGGACGCCGCGCGTCGGCCCGGCGCGCAAGGTCAAGATGTTCGACACGGCGGGGCTGCGCAAGCGCGCCCGCGTCGAGGACAAGCTGGAAAAGCTCGCCGCCGCCGACGCGCTGCGCGCCGTGCGTTTCGCCGAGGTCGTGGTGCTGCTGCTCGACGCGACGATTCCCTTCGAGAAGCAGGATCTGACCATCGCCGATCTGGTGGAGCGCGAGGGACGGGCGCTGGTGATCGGCCTCAACAAATGGGATTTGATCGAGGATAAGGGCGGCAAACTCACCGAATTGCGCGAGGAGGCCCTGCGCCTGCTGCCGCAGGTGAAAGGCTGCCCGGTCGTCGCTGTGTCGGGCGCGACGGGGCAGGGGCTCGACCGGCTGATGCAGGCCGTCGTCGACACGCATGAAATCTGGAACAAGCGCATTTCGACGGCGCGCCTCAACCGCTGGCTCACCGCCGCGCTCGAACAGACGCCGCCGCCGGCGGTGTCCGGCCGCCGCATCAAGATCCGCTATATGACCCAGCCCAAGGCGCGGCCGCCGCATTTCATCATTTTCGGCAACCAGCTTGACGAATTGCCGACGAGCTATGAGCGCTTCCTCGTCAACAGCCTTCGCGAGACCTTCCAGCTTCCCGGCGTGCCGATCCGCATCAGCCGCAAGCAGGGCGACAATCCGTTCGCCGGAAAAAAGAAACGGCGCTAGAAGCCATTGTTCGCGCGGACGCCCACGCTATCATGAGCTTGTTCAAGTGAGCTTATTCAGGAAGGGGATCGACTCATGAAGGGCGACGCCAAAGTTCTCGATTATCTCAACCGCGGACTGCGCAGCGAACTGACGGCGATCAATCAATACTGGCTGCATTACCGCATTCTCGAGAACTGGGGTTATCTCGATCTGGCGCGCAAATGGCGGCAGGAATCCATCGAGGAAATGGAGCACGCCGACCGCTTCATGCAGCGCATCCTGTTTCTCGAAGGCATGCCCGCCATGCAGCCCGAGACGAAGCTGCGCATCGGCAAGGACATCACGGAAATCTGCGAGGCCGACCTCGCCGCGGAGATGGAGGCGCGCGCCCTCTATCTCGAAGCCGCCGCCTATTGCCTCAGCATCAATGACCGCGGGACCATGGCGATCTTCGAGAAGCGCGTCAGCGACGAGGAAGGCCATATCGACTTTCTCGAAACCCAGATCGAACTGATCAGACAGATTGGCCTGCCGCTCTACGCCCAGAAGCATATGGGCAAGCTGGAGGAGTGAGGAGCGGCGCTCAGGCCGGTCCCTGAAAGCTCAGAACGCGGTCCTGCGGGAAATCGTAGAGCTTGCCGGTCTGCGTCCATGCCGGAGCGCAGAGTTCGGCGATTCTGGGCGCGATGTCCTCCGGCGTTTTCAGCGTCATCGGATCCTCGCCGGGCATGGCGGCGGCGCGCATGCGCGTGCGCAGCGGGCCCGGATTGACGGCCATGACCCTGACGGCCGAGGTGTTCGCCGTTTCCGCCGCATAGGTGCGCACGAGCGCGTCGATGGCGGCCTTGGAGGCGGCATAGGCGCCCCAATAGGGCGCGAATTGCGCCTTGTGGCCGGCGCCTGAACTCATCAGCACGACGCGCCCCGCGTCCGAGGCGCGCAGCAGGGCGTCGAGCGAGCGGATGAGCCGCCAGTTGGCGGTGACATTGACCGCCATCACATCGTCCCATTGCTTCGGGTCAAGATGCGCCAGCGGCGTGATCGGCCCGAGCACACCGGCGTTGCCGACGAAAATGTCGAGCTTGCCCCAGCGCTGGAAGATCGCCCCGCCAAGCCGGTCGAGCGCCTCATAATCCTTGATGTCACAGGGAACGAGCGTCGCCTCCTGACCGAGCGCGCGGATTTCGTCGTCGAGCTGCTCCAGTGCGCCCTGCGTGCGGGCAAGCGCGATCACATGCGCGCCCTGGCGCGCCAGTTCGAGCGCGACGGCGCGGCCAATGCCGCGCGAGGCGCCGGTGACAAGCGCGAGACGGCCGGAAAGCGGCTGGGACATGAACGAAGCTCCGAAAGATGAGAATGACAACGGCTCAGCTTTTCCCTGAATCGCCGACTCCGCCTAATCCATTGATTTTCCGCATCGTTCGACGGGAAAAATCCGCAACACCCGGATCTGCTTTAACCCGTCTCGGCCAGCAGCGACAACTGATGACGGCCGCTCTGCTCGCGCACGTCGGTCAGGTTGGTGGGGTAATCGCCGGTGAAGCAATGATCGGTGAATTGCGGCCGCGCGGGATCGCGGCCCTTGAGGCCCATGGCGCGATAGATGCCGTCGACTGACAGGAAGGCGAGGGAATCGCAGCCGACATAGGCGCGCATTTCTTCAAGGCTGTGATTGGCGGCGAGCAGCTTGTCGCGCTCCGGCGTATCGATGCCGTAATAGTCGGGATGGGTGATCGGCGGTGAGGAAATGCGGAAATGCACCTCGCGCGCGCCGGCGTCGCGCATCATCCGCACGATCTTCACCGACGTCGTGCCGCGCACGATGGAATCGTCGATGAGCACGATGCTCTTGCCCTCGACGACGCAGCGGTTGGCGGAATGTTTCATGCGCACGCCGAGTTCGCGCACCGATTGCGTCGGCTGGATGAAGGTGCGGCCGACATAATGGTTGCGGATGATGCCGAGTTCGAACGGAATGCCCGAGGCCTGCGCATAGCCGATGGCGGCCGGCACGCCGGAATCGGGCACCGGCACGACGACATCCGCCGCGACCGGCATTTCCAGAGCCAGTTGACCGCCCATCTTTTTGCGCACGTCATAGACCGGGCGGCCGTGGACGATGGAGTCGGGCCGGGCGAAATAGATGTATTCGAAAATGCAGGGGCGGGCGGGCTGCTGGCCGAATGGTTTGATCGATTCGATGCCCTCGTCGGAAATGACGATCACTTCGCCATTCTCGATGTCGCGAACGAAATGCGCGCCGATGATGTCAAGCGCGCAGGTCTCGGACGCCAGAATGTAATGGCCGTCGAGCATGCCGAGCACCAAAGGCCGGATGCCGAGCGGGTCGCGCGCGCCGATGAGTTTCTTGTTGGTCAGCGCCACCAGCGCATAGGCGCCCTCAATGCCGCGCAAAGCCTCGACGAAGCGCTCGACGATGCGCGCCTTGCGCGAGCGCGCGACAAGATGAAGGATCACCTCGGTGTCGGAGGTCGACTGATAGATCGCGCCTTCGCGAACCAGGTTGCGGCGCAGCGTCAGCGCGTTGGTCAGATTGCCGTTATGGGCGACGGCGATGCCACCGCTCGACAATTCGGCGAAGAGAGGCTGCACGTTGCGCAGAATCGTCTCGCCGGTGGTGGAATAGCGAACGTGGCCGACCGCGGCATGGCCCTTCAGGGACTCCATGGTCGAGGCGCGGGAGAAATGGTCGCCGACAAGGCCAAGGCGGCGCTCCGAATTGAAGCGCCGGCCGTCGAAAGAGACGATGCCGGCCGCCTCCTGTCCGCGGTGTTGCAACGCGTGCAGGCCGAGCGCGGTGACCGCGGCGGCCTCGGGATGGCCGAAAATGCCGAAAACGCCGCATTCCTCGCGCAAACGGTCGCCGTCAAGGTCGAAATCATCAAGCTCGAACGCGTCGCTGGCCTGGCTCATCCCGAATCCTCGTCAACGCTGGCGACGGCCCGGCCTGTCCCGACCATCGTTCGCACACGCACATAATCCCTGCGGCGGCAAAAGTCAGCCGCGAAATGGATCGCGCGCCGGCCGGCGACATTCAGCGCGTCGGACCGCCCTGCAGCATCTGGTTCAAACGCTGCCGTTCGGCCGGCGGCACGCCCGCGCCGCCGGGGGCGGACATGCCTTGCGCCGGACTCTCGCCTGGCCGCGCCGGCGCGATCGGGCGCGGCGGCGGCGAGGGCGGGGCGGTCTTCGAATCGTCGTCCTCGGCCGGCGTCTCGGCGCCGGACGCCGCGCCCTTCTTCTTGAAACCGGCGAGGATGCCTTCCGGATCGTCGGGCAGCATGTCCTTCAGCTTTTCGCCCGTCGCCTGCAGGATCGGCTTGGTGCGCGCGTCGGCGACCCAGGCGGGCGGATTCTTCGGCACGAACCAATCGAAGAAAATGAACGCGACGACGCACAGCAGAAAACCGCGCGCCGCGCCGAAGACGAAGCCCAGCGAGCGGTCGAGCGCGCCGACCTTCGAATCGAGAATGAGGTCGGAAATCTTGACCGTGATGATCGACACCAGCACCAGCGTGACGAAGAACACCAGCGCGGCCGCGACCGCCATCGCCACCGTGTCCTTGGCGATATACGGCTTGATGTAGGGCAGGGCCAATGGATGCAGGTAATAGGCCGCAGCGGCCGCGGCCACCCAGGAGCCGATGGCCAGCACTTCGCGCGTAAAACCGCGCAGCATGGCCAGAAGGCCGGAAATCAGAACGACGGCGATGACGCCGAGATCAAGATAGGAAGGCATGAAAAATGGCCTCGCGCCTGTCGCCGACAAAAACCGCAGAACGTCGCCGCTTCGCCCACGCCGCTGCGCACAGGCGCGACTTATAACCCAAGCCTCACCGCCGCGTCACCCCCGCAACGCGCGGCGCATCGCGCGATGGCGCGCGGCCCTCGCGCGCGCCGGCGGCCGCGATGTCCGCGACCAGCGCGGAAATATGCGGGCACGCCCGAACGATGATGTCGCGCGCCGGCTCGGTCTTGTCGGAGGGGGAGGACTCGGCCGACGAGGGCGGCGCGGTCGCGGCCGTGAAGCCGAGTTTCGCCGCCTCTTTCAGCCGCTGTCCGGCGTGCGCGACGGGCCGAACGGCGCCCGACAGGCCGATCTCGCCAAAAAACACACTCTCGGCGGGCAGCAGGGCGCCGGTCAACGACGAGACCAGCGCGGCCGCCGCCGCGAGATCGGCGGCGGGCTCGCTCACCCGCAGGCCGCCGGCGACATTGAGATAGATGTCGTGCTGGCCGAGCCGCAGCCCGGCATGGGCCTCCAGCACAGCGATCACCATGGCGAGCCGGCTCGGCTCCCAGCCGACGACAGCGCGGCGCGGCGTGCCAAGCGCGGTCGGGGCAACGAGCGCCTGCACCTCGACGAGCACCGGCCGCGTGCCCTCCATGCCGGCGAAGACCGCCGCGCCCGGCGCGCGCACGTCGCGCCCCGAGAGGAAAAGCGCCGACGGGTTGGCCACTTCGGCGAGGCCGCGCCCGGTCATCTCGAACACGCCGATCTCGTCGGTGGGGCCGAACCGGTTCTTCACCGCGCGCAGGATGCGGAAGTGGTGGCCGCCCTCGCCCTCGAACGACACCACCGCGTCGACCATGTGCTCGACGACGCGGGGTCCGGCGATCTGACCGTCCTTGGTGACATGGCCGACGAGAATCACGGCCGATCCTTGCGTCTTGGCGAAGCGGATCAGCGCCTGCGCCGAACCGCGCACCTGACTGACCGTGCCGGGGGCCGATTCGACCGTGTCGGACCACATGGTCTGGATCGAGTCGATCACCACGAGTGCCGGGCGGCGGCCCTGCATCAGCGTGGCGACGATATCCTCGACGCTCGTCTCCGCCGCCAACTCCACCGGAGATTTGGCGAGGCCCAGGCGCTCGGCGCGCAGCCTCACCTGCGCCACCGCCTCCTCGCCGGAGATGTAGACGACGCGCCGTCCGCTGTCGGCCAGCGTCGCGCAGGCCTGGATCAGCAGCGTCGACTTGCCGATGCCCGGCTCGCCGCCGATGAGCAGCACCGATCCCGGCACGAAGCCGCCGCCGGTGACGCGATCAAGCTCGGAAATGCCGGTGGCGATGCGCGGCGCCGGCCGGGATTCCCCGGCGAGCCCCTCCAGTTCGAACACGCGGCCCTTGCGCGCGCCGCGCGCCGCCTGCGCGCCGATGCCCGAGCCGGCGTTCTCCTCGAGAATCGAATTCCATTCGCCGCACGCCTCGCACTTGCCTTGCCAGCGTTGCGAAACGGCGCCGCAGTTCTGGCAGACGAAACTGGTTCGGGCTTTGGCCATGGAAAACTCGCGTAGGACCGGGAAAGAACATTAGCAGAACATTTGCCGATTCGGAAAGAGTCGCCGCGACGCGAAGTCGCGTGCGCGCCGCGCGGCTCCGGCCTATGATCGCGACTGCGGGACTCGCGCCGCGATCATGTATGGACGTCGCGGCCGTCCGACGGTAATGGTTGAGGTATAAACAATCGCGCCGCATCGACGGCGAGCGAAGGGAGACGACGTATGAGCGACGCCACGACGAAGGGCGGGCAGGGCACGATCGACGAGGCCGCGATCCCGACCATTCCGCATATTTTCAACGAGGCGGTGCGCACGCACGCCGCCATGCCGGCGCTGGAGAGCTTTGGCAAGCGCATGACCTACGCCCAGATGGGCGAGACTGCGCGCGCGGTGACGGCGTGGCTGCAGGCGCAGGGTTTCGTCAAGGGCGACCGCATCGCGCTGATGATGCCGAACGTGATGGCTTATCCGCCGCTTATTTTCGGGGCGTTGGCAGGCGGTTATGTCGTCGTCAACGTCAATCCGCTTTATACGCCGCGCGAGTTGACGCATCAGCTCAAGGATTCCGGCGCCCGCGCCCTGTTCGTGCTGGAGAATTTCGGCAAGACGGTCGAGGAGACGCTGAAATCGGTCAAGCTCGACCGCGTTGTCGTCGTCAAGCCCGGCGATCTGCTCGGCTTCAAGGGCAAGATCATCAATTTCGTGTCGAAGCATGTGAAAAAGGCGGTCCCGGCCTTTTCGCTGCCGGACGCCATTCCATTCGCGAGCGTGATGTCGCAAGGCCTGTCGCGTCCGCCCGCGACGGTTGACGTCGCGCCCGACGATCTCGCCTTCCTGCAATATACGGGCGGCACGACCGGCGTCTCCAAGGGCGCGATGCTGCTGCACCGCAATGTCGGCGCGAATGTCGTGCAGGTCGAGCGGCTTGTTGGCGAGGCCATGACGGATCTGCCCAATCCGATCATGATCACGGCGCTGCCGCTTTATCATATCTACGCGCTGAACAATTGCTGCATCTATCTCGCGCGCGCCGGCGGCATGCAGGTGCTCATCGCCAATCCGCGCGATCTCGACGGCCTGATCGCGACGATCAAGGACAAGAAGTTCAATTCGATCGCGCTGGTCAACACGCTTTACGCGGCGATGGTCGACCATCCGCGCGTGCGCGAGATTGATTTCTCCGGGTTGCGTTTGTCGTCGGCCGGCGGCATGGCGACGCAGGCCATCGTCGCGCGCAAGTGGAAAGAGATCAGCGGCCGCCCGATCATCGAAGGCTACGGCCTGTCCGAGACCTCGCCGGTCGTCTGCTCGAATCGCACCGATATTGCCGATTTCACCGGCACAGTCGGCTTTCCCGTCGCCTCGACGCACGTTTCGATCCGCGACGCCGAGGGCAATCCCGCGCCCGACGGCGAGCCGGGCGAACTCTGCGTCAAGGGTCCGCAGGTCATGGCCGGCTATTGGGGCCGACCCGACGAGACCGCCAAGGCGATGACGGCGGACGGCTTCTTCAAGACCGGCGACGTCGCCGCCGTGCAGCCCGACGGCTCGATCAAGATCGTCGACCGCATCAAGGACATGATCCTCGTCTCGGGCTTCAACGTCTTCCCGAACGAGATTGAGGACGTGCTGGCGACCCATCCGAAGGTCGCGGAGGTTGCCGTCGTCGGCATGGCCGACGCCAAATCCGGCGAGTCCGTGCGCGCCATCATCGTGCCGCGCGACCCGAGCCTCACCAGGGACGAGATCATCGCTTTCGCCCGCGAGAACCTGACGGCCTACAAGGTGCCCAAGCGCGTCGATTTCCGCGATGCGCTGCCCAAGACCAATGTCGGCAAGATTCTGCGGCGCGAGCTGCGGGACTGACCGATCGAAGCCGGCGGCGTCCGTCGTGCTCCCGCCGCGCTCCGGCGCGCGGGAGGGCGGACGCGGGAGCGGCGGGCGCTTGCCGCCGTCAAGCCTCAGCCGCGATATGTGCGCGCATATCTGCGGCCGAGATTGGTCAAAATCTCGTAGCCGATCGTTTTCGCGCGGCCGCCGAGATCGTCGATGGTGATCGCGTCGCCGAGAATTTCGACATCATCGCCGCGTCGCGCGCGCGGCGCGGCGGTCACGTCGAGCACGATCAGATCCATCGACACGCGTCCGGCGAAGGGGCAACGAACGCCCGCCACGATCGCTTCGCCGCCCGCCGTCTCGTCCGTGCCCATGGCCGCGCGGGGCAGGCCGTCGGCGTAGCCGAGGCTGATGGTCGCCAGCTTGCGTCGGCCGCGCGCTGTCCAGGCGCCGTTGTAGCCGACCTTTTCGCCGTCTTCGGCCCAACGGGTCTGGATAATGCGCGCTTCGAGCTTCACGACCGGCCGCATCGGATTGGCGGCCTCCGGCGTCGGATTGCCGCCATAAAGCGCGTAGCCCGGCCGCACGAGATCCTCATGCGGGCGCTGCGGCAGGAAGATTCCCGAGGAATTGGCGAGCGAGGCGGCGACGCCCGGAAAGGCCCGGCGCATCAGCCCGAAATCGGCGATCTGCCGGGCGTTGGCGGGATGGTCGGGGAATTCCGACGAGGCGAAATGGCTCATGACCAGCGCCAGCTTGACGTCGGCGAGCGCGTCGCGCGCCATGCCGAGTTCGTGCGCCTCCAGGCCCAGCCGGTTCAGGCCGGTGTCGAGATGGACGGCGGCGGGCTCTGCGTCGTCCCGGGCCAGGGCGGCGTCGCGCCAGTCCGCGATTTCGTCGAGCGAGCCCAGAACCGGGCGCAGCCGATGGGCGAGAAACAGGCCGGCGGAATCGGGCGGCAGTCCGTTGAGCGCGTAGATCGTCGCGTCCGGCAGCAGGGCGCGCAGGCGGATGGCGCCGAAGACATGGGCGACGAAAAACGTTCGCGCGCCTGCCGTCCAAAGGGCCCGCGCCGCGGGCTCCAGTCCGACGCCATAGGCGTCCGCCTTGACGACGGCGGCGCATTCGGCCGCGCCCGAGCGCGCGTCGAGGAGCCGCCAGTTGTCGGCCAACGCCGCCAGATCGACGGTGAGCCTCGCGCCGGCCTGCGCGGCGGGGATGGCGTCGGGGCTCACATCCGCTCCGGCAATTGATCTTCGCGGGCGAGATTGCCGAAACGCGTCACCTCGGCCTCGAAGGACAGCTCGACCGTCCCCGTGGGGCCATGGCGCTGCTTGCCGATGATGACCTCGGCGCGGCCGTGCGCGCGCTCCATCTCCGATTGCCAGGCGATGAACTCGTCCGTGCCTTCGCGCGGCTGCTTGTTCTTGATGTAATATTCTTCGCGGAAAACGAACATCACCACGTCCGCGTCCTGTTCGATCGAGCCGGATTCGCGCAGATCCGAAAGCTGCGGGCGCTTGTCGTCGCGCGATTCCACCTGACGCGACAATTGCGACAGGGCCATGATCGGCACATTGAGTTCTTTCGCCAGCGCCTTGAGGCCGGTGGTGATCTCGGTCAGCTCCTGCACGCGATTGTCGCCCTTGCTCTTCGAGCCCGACAACAGTTGCAGATAGTCGACGACCAGCAGATCAAGGCCGCGCTGGCGCTTGAGGCGGCGGGCGCGCGCGACGAGCTGGGCGATGGAAATGCCGCCCGTCTGGTCGATGTAGAAAGGGATCGCCTGCATGTCCCGCGCCGCCTGGCTGATCGAGTGGAACTCGTGCTCTGTGATGTCGCCGCGCCGCATCTTGTAGGAGGCGACGCCCGACTGCTCGGCGATGATGCGGGTCGCCAATTGCTCGCTGGACATTTCCAGCGAGAAAAAGCCGACGATGCCGCCGTTGACCGTCTCGTGCGAGCCGTCCGGATTGACCTTGAACTCGTAGGCCTTGGCGATATTGAAGGCGATATTCGTCGCCAGAGCCGTCTTGCCCATGCCCGGACGCCCGGCGACGATGATGAGATCGGACGATTGCAGGCCGCCCATCTTCTGGTCGAGATCGGTGAGGCCGGTGGCGATGCCCGACAGCTTGCCCTCGCGCTCCCAGGCGCGCGCCGCCATGTCGACGGCCAGCGTCAGCGCGTCGGAGAAGCGCTGGAAGCCGCCGTCGTAGCGGCCGGTTTCGGCCACCGAATAGAGCTTGCGCTCGGCCTCCTCGATCTGGTCGCGCGGGCGCGCGTCGACCGGCGCGTCATAGGCGCCGTTGACGATGTCCTCGCCGATCAGGATCAACTCGCGCCGCACCGAGAGATCGTGGATCGTGCGGCCATAATCCTCGGCGTTGATGACGCTGGTCGCCTCGGCCGCGAGGCGGGCGAGATATTGCGGCACCGTCATGCCGCCGAGGTCGTGCTCGCCGAGGAAGGTCTTGAGCGTGATCGGCGTCGCCACCTTGCCGGCGCGGATCAATTGCGAGGCCACCTCATAAACGCGCCGATGCAGTTCCTCGGAGAAATGCGCCGGCTTGAGGAAGTCCGAGACGCGGTCGTAGGCGTCGTTGTTGACGAGAATGGCGCCCAGCAACGCCTGTTCCGCCTCGATATTGTGCGGCGGCGCGCGATAGGCCGGCGCCTGCGGTTGCGCAGGGCTCAAAGCCGTTCGGGTCGCGAAATTTTCGATCGCCGCCATGTTCGCCGGTTTGTCAGGAGCGCCGGACGCCCCCGGCGCGCCGGGGCGGGGAGGGGGTGAGTCTGGCTGAGCCCCTTTTTCGCACGTCGGCGGGCGTGGGGGGAAGCCGGAAGTTAAGAAGGCGTTGCCGGGAGCGAGTTGTGAGTCTTTTCCACAGCCCGCGCCAGCCGCGCCAGTTTTTCGCAGGCGATGACGCCCGTCAGCGCGCAGGCCGCCATGACGCCGATCATCGCCGCCGCGCCGCCGAAACTCGCCAGCGCGGCAAAAACGAAAGGCCCGAAGGCGCGAAACAACAGGCTCGCGACCGACAGCCGCCCAAGCATCGCGCCATAGCCGTCACGGCCGAACAGCGCCAGCGCCACGGTTCCCTTGGCGATGGTCATCAATCCGTTCGACAGGCCGAAGACAATCGCAAAGCCGAGCGCCGCGCCATAGGAGACGGAGGCCCCGACCAGCAGGATGAGCGCCAGCGGCAGCAGCGCGCTGGCGACGCGGCCGACGCCGAGCGCCGAGACTTTCGCCTGCGCCGTCATCTCCCAGACGCGGCCGGCAACCTGCGCCGGGCCGAACAGCGCCGCGGCGAACACGGCGTCGCCGGACGCATGGCCGAAATCCGTCAGGATCTGGATCATCAGCACGGTCAGGCCAGCCGAGACGAGGTTGAAGACGGCGAGCAACACCCCGAACAGGGCGAAGGCGCGCCGCCTTGCCTCGCCCACCAACGGCGTCGGCCCGGATGTGACCGCGTTTGCCGTCGACGCATCGACCGTCGCGGGCGCGCCGGGCAGGGCGAATAAATACACCGGCAGGCAAAACGCCAGGTGGACGCCGGCGTAGAGGACATAGACCTGCCGCCAGTCCATCGCCGTCAGCAACACCGAGGTGAGCGGCCAGAAAGCGGTGGAGGCGAATCCGCCGAACAGGGTGACGATGGTGATCGCCCGGCGCGCCTGCGCGCCCGCCGCCTGCACCAGCGCCGGGAATATCGCATCATAGAGCGCCATCGCCGCCGCGAGGCCGAGCAGGACGGAGGCCAGAATGTAGCTGACAAGCCCCTGTGCGGCGCCCGTGGCGGCCATGGCCGCCGCGCCGGCGATCGATCCGGCCGCCAGCATCGGACGGCCGCCGAAGCGGTCGAGCGCCGCCCCGACCGGCGCCGAGACGAGGGCGCCGACCACCAGCGCCAGGGTGAATCCGCCGGTGACCAGCGCGTTCGACAGGCCGAGATCGCGCGCGATCAGCGGCCCCGTGAGCGAGAACGTGTAGTAGACCGTGCCCCAGGCGCAGATTTGCGCGACGCCGAGAAGCGACAGCGCCGCCAGCGTCGGGCGCGAGGACTGCCCGCTCACGCCGGCAGGCGGGCGATATCGTCCGCGCCCGCCATGACCGCCACGACATTGCCGCTGCCGGACGAGCGCGTGTAGTCGCCATATTGGCGCCCCGCCAGCCTGCGCCCGCCGGCCGCCATGGCCTGCGCCGCGCCGAGCGCGGTCGCCACCGGCTTGCCTCCCATTTCGGCGACGACGAAGCGCGCCCAATCCGGCAGATCGGCGACGAGCGCGTCGAGATCGCCGGCGATGAACCGCTTCATGAAGGTCGCGTCGGCGGCGATGCGCTCCGGCGTCGGCCAATTGTCGCGACCGCGCACGAGCCAGTGACTGAGCGCCGAACTGGCGAGCACGACGACGCGGCGGCCGAGTTGTTTCGCCGCCGCATCGATGGCCGCGCCGACGCGCAGGGATTCCTCCAGCGTTGACAGCACCACCGAGGGCATGGTCACCACCGGCGTTTCGCCGTGCGGATCGAGATATTGCATCGGCACGAACGAGCCGTAATCCCAATGGTAATGTTCAGACTCGTTCAGCGCGGCGGGAATGGCCTGCGCCTTCAGCGTGTGCGCCAGCGCCGCCGCGAAATCCGGGTCGCCCTTGTAATCATAGGCGACGCCGGGGATGAGATAGGGCGCCTCGTCGGCGACGCAGACGCCCCTGTGGCGCACGTGCGCGGTGATCAGCCAGTCGAACGTCGCCACCCAATGCGACGAAACCATCACCCAGAGGTCGGGTTTCAACTGCTCGCGCAGGGCCCCGCCCAACGCGCGTTCGGCGGCGGGCAGGTTCTTCTGGAAGTCCGGGATGTTTTTTTCCAGGCCCAGCGTCGGCACATGCGCGACGATGGCGGTGGCGACGACGCCGCTCATGCGAATTCTCCGCTGTTCGTGGGCCGCCGGCGACAGAGGCGCCGGCGGCGGCGCGCGTCGGGCGCTCAGCCCTGTTTCTTCGCCGCTTCCTCGTCAGCCTCGCGTTTGGCGATATTGGCCAGAAGCTCGGCGCCGCGATTGGCGGCGGACAGGCCGCGGAACAGGAAGGCGAGGCTGACGACCGCCTGCATCTCCTCCCAGGTCGCGCCGGCGCGGCGCGCCGCGATGCCGTGCAGCGGCGCGGCGTCGTTGAGGTCCATCAGCAACATGCCGAACAGCATCAACTGCACCGTCTTCACGTCGAAGCATTTCGGATACATCGCATGGGCGCGCATCTTCTCCTGAAGGTCGAGAAGCTGCGGGTCGAGCGCGCCGGTGACATTGATGCGCGCCTCGATGCGCGGCGGCAGGAAGCCGATCAGCTCCTTGTAGATGTCGTAACGCTGCTCGGCCGTCTGCTCCCTGTCGGCATAGGTTCCGATGCGCTCGCGCACGACTTCGACGCTGACACGGGGCGGGATCATGGGCGCTCCTTGGGCTTTTCGTGTTTGGTCCGGACGCAGCTTAAGCCGCCGGGTTTGACTGTCATCAAGATTTTCGACCCCAAAGCAAAACGCCCGGCGCGAGGCCGGGCGTCGTGCGTCGCGGGAGGCTTGCGGCGCTCAGCGGTCGCCGAGGCTGCCGCCGGCGTCGGCCAGCGCCGCGCCGATTTCCAGACCGAGGTCGTCCATTGAGGTCTCCTCGACGACGTTGATCTCCTCGCCCTTGGCCTGACGCTCCGCCTCCTCGGCCGAACGGGCGATGTTGACGATGACCCTGGCCTCGACCTCGGCGTGCAGGTGCACCGGCACCTCGTGCAGGCCGATGGTCTTGATCGGGCTCGTCAGCACGACCTGGTTGCGGCCGACCGAATAACCGCCGGCGGTCGCCGCCTCGGCGATGTCGCGCGTCGACACCGAGCCGTAGAGCTGACCCGTCTCGCCCGCCTGGCGGATGAGGACGAAGCTCTGGCCGTTGAGCTTGTCGGCGACGGCCTGCGCCTCGGACTTCAGCTCGAGATTGCGGGCCTCGAGCTGGGCGCGCTGGCCCTCGAACTTCTTCTTGTTGGCTTCGGTGGCGCGCAAGGCCTTGCCGCGGGGCAGCAGGAAGTTACGGGCGTAACCGTCCTTGACGCGGACGGTCTCGCCCATCTGGCCGAGCTTGGCGACGCGTTCGAGCAGAATGACATGCATGGGAATCTCCTGTGTTTTCGTCAGTCGGGGGTGTTGGAGGAGGCGCCGCGCGCGGCGCGCAAAGACATCGCCGTGTCCGCCAGGCCCAGCGGCGCCAGCAGAATCAGCGGGAAGGGGAACAGCATCGCGAGGAACAGATACATGCCGAACAGCAGCGGTCCGCGCGCCGGCGACTTGCGCGCGAAAGCATGCACGACCGCCAGTCCGACCAGCGAGAACACGGCGCCGACGGACAGGGCCACGACCAGCGCGATCGCGCCGACCAGCCCGCCGGCGAAGGCGAGAAGCGTGGCGCCGGCGAAAACGAACATAGCGGCGCGCGGAACGGCCAGTTCGAACGGAATGTCAGGCCATGCCAGCGGGAATTGTTGCGACATCACCGCGACGCGGCCGGCAAGCCAGAGATTGGCCGCCATCATGATGACGGCCGACGCGCCGGCGAAGGCGGGCATGGCGCGCGGAACCCAGTCGGCCCAATCTTTCGCGTCGAAATTCGGCGGCAACTTCGCGCCGGACTTTTCGAGGCTTTCGCGAAGGACAGGCTCGATCTTGCGCGCGACGGCGCCGACCGCCTCCTCATAGCCGCCGAAATGCAGGCTCGCGACGATCAGGGTCAGGATCACGGGCAGGACGACCAGAACGGCGACCCAGACCAGCAGCCGGCCGACGACGCTTGCGCCCGGCCGCGTGGGCGCAAAGGCCTGGCGCGTCAGCCACCAGCCCGGCAATCCGATCGTCACGGCAAAGCCGAAAGCGGAGGTCAGCGCGGGAATCAACATCGAGCCGGCGACGCCGATGTGCAGGCCGTAGACGAGGCCGACGACGAAAACCGTCGCGGCGCCGGCGAGCGCGGCGATCAGACCGGCAAGCGCGCCGAAGCCGAAGCCGGCGATCATGACGGGCAGGGGGGCGAGATAGGCCAGCGTCATCGCCAGGGCGGTGCCCTTGAAAGCGATGATCAACAGCAGGGCCGAGGCCGCGCCCGCGCCGAGCGCGACGGCGAGCGCCATCCAGGCTGATGTCTGCGGCTTCTGGTCCATGCGTCGAGCTGTCCCGCGAGGCGGTTAGGGTCGGGTCGGGCCCGCCCAACTGGACCGCCGGAACGCTCCGGCGGTCTTTTGTCGGCGAAAAGGCGGAGCGGCGGGCCCGTGGACCCGCCGGGACAAGCGCGCCGCTGTTAGCGGATCACGTAGGGCAACAGGCCGAGGAAGCGGGCGCGCTTGATCGCCTGGGCGAGTTCGCGCTGCTTTTTGGCCGAAACGGCGGTGATGCGCGAGGGCACGATCTTGCCGCGCTCGGAAATGTAGCGCGACAGCAGACGCGTGTCCTTGTAGTCGATCTTCGGCGCGTTCGCGCCCGAGAACGGGCAGGTCTTGCGGCGGCGGAAGAACGGACGGCGGGCGGGGGAAGCTGCGGACGACATCAGAAATTACCCCCTTCGCTCGGAGCGGATTCTTCACGCGGACGGCGCGGACCCCGGTCGGGACGGTCGCCGAAGCCGCGGCCGCCGCGACGTTCGCCACGCTCGCCGCGGTCATCGTCGTCGCGCTTGCGCATCATGGCCGAGGGGCCGTCCTCCAGCTCCTCCATGCGGATCGTCATGAAGCGCAGGATATTCTCGTTGATGCGCATCTGGCGCTCCATCTCGGCGACGGCGGCGGCCGGCGCGTCGAGGTTGATCAGCGAGAAATGCGCCTTGCGGTTCTTGTTGATGCGATAGGCGAGGGACTTCACGCCCCAGTACTCGACCTTCGCGACCTTGCCGCCCATCGATTCGATGACGGTCTTGAACTGCTCGGTCATGGTTTCCACCTGCTGGGCGGAAACGTCCTGACGAGCAAGATAGACGTGCTCGTAGAGAGCCATAAGTCTTGCCTTTCGTTGCCGACCGCACGCCGTCCCGAAAATCGGATGCCCGTCTTCAGGGCGTGCGGACCATCCTCGCGAGCCTTCGGCGCGGAGCCCTTCGAGCCTTCCGAAAGGCCCGAGCGGATCATCGAAGGCGGAGACACGGGAAGACGGGAATTTCACCCTGCCCACGCGAGCGCGGACCTTCCGTTCAGCCCCCGGCCGAATTCGCGAAGCGCGCTTTATAGCCGGCGGGGGCCGGAAAGCAAGCTGCGACGGGCAAAAAATTCAGCGGCTCGCCTCCCAGGCGATCAGGGCGAGATCGCTCGCCCATTCATCGTAGAAGCGCCGATCCGCGCCGCCGGCGGCCCGAACGACCGCGCTGGCGCGGCGGGCCAGCCGCAGCGCCTCGGGAAAATCCCGGCGGGCGCCGGCGATGCGCGCTGCGAAAACGGCGAAGACGCCGAAATTGCGTTGCGACAGCACGGCGCTTTGCCCCTCGGCGTCGAGAAGCGGCCGGGCGTGCGCCCATGCCTCGTCATGGCGACCCAGGTCGCTCAGCGAACTTGCGGCGATCACGCCGAGCGCGTGCCGGATTTCGGGTAGTCCGCTCAATCCCAGATGCTTGCCGGCGATTTCGGCGCGGTCGGCGCTGCGCAGCGCGTCGTCCGGCCGCCCGTGCGCGCGTTGCGCCGCCGCCAGTTGCAGCAACGCCATGACGTGATCGGCGGAGCGCCCCTCCGCGTCCCGCATCAGGGCGGCGGCCTTGCGCAGGGCGTCGATCGCCTCCTCGCCGCGGCGCAACGACGTGAGCGTGTTGGCGCGATTGAACAGCGCTGTCGCGAATTGCGCGCTCTCTTCGCCATAGGTCTCGGCGACGATCGCCATGACGCGCCGCTGGACGGCCTCGGCCTCGTCGTGCCGGCCGACGTCGCCGAGATATTTGGCGTAGTCGCCCAGATCGGCCGCGGTCTCGGGATGGCCGGGAGAGAGCGCGCTTTCGGAAATTTCGATGGTCATCCGCAGCGCCGATTCCGATTCGGCGCCAGCGCCGGCCGCGACCAGGGCCTTCGCCTTGATCCGCGACGGCGCAAGGCGCAGGTTCGTTGTTTCGGCGCCGGCATGGCCATAGGCCGCCAGCGCCTTGTCAGCGGCCTCGGCGGCGCGCGCGTGCTCGCCTTCATCGAGGCGCAGCGCCGCCAGCTTCTCGTAATAGGCGCCTGCGACAAGCGGCGACGCGCTTGCTCCGAGCCGCGCCGCGACGGACGCGAACAGGTCGCGCGCGTCCGCGCGTCGGCCCGCCGCCAGCAGCAGGCGCACAAGATCGAGACTGGCGACGATCGCCGCCACGGACTCCTTGCCCCGGATCGCCGCCGTGCGCTCGACAATCGCCTGTCCCGCCGCGACCGCGTCAGCCAGCCGGCCCGCGCGCTCCAGAAGACCCGCGCGCAGCGACGCCGATTCCATCCAGAGATCGAACAGATCGGCGCCGAATTCGGCCAGACGGCGCTCGCTCTCCTCGAGCGTCTCGATCGCCGGGCGATAGGCGCCGGCGCTGAAATCGATGCGGCCGAGGGTGATCAGGGCCGCCAGTTCGAACGCATCGCCGGCGCGCCGCAGGTCGTCGCGCGCGGCCAGGGCCTCCCGTCTGGCCTCGCGCAATCGTCCGGCCTTGTAGGCGGCGGTGGCGCGGCCGAGCCGCGCCTCGCCGCGGCCCGACAGGATTTTCGGGGATTCCCCGCGCAAATCCGCCAGTCCGTCGAGCGCCTTGCGCTGTTCGTCCTTGCGGCCGAGACGCCTGAACCAGGCGACGGCGGCTTTGACAGCGTCGACTTTGGTCTCTTCGCTCACGTTGGGCTCTTCGATGCGGCGCATCATCGGCGCGACGACGTCGCCGGCGCGCTCCGGCTGGTCCGACGCCATGCGCAAGGAGATGGCCCGACGCGCGATGGACACGAAGTTGGCGACATCGGGGTCGTTGTCCAGCGCCGCGACGCTCATCGCGTAATGCGCGTCGGCCTCGGGGTCGCGCGTCGCCTCCAGCGCGATCGCCAGCCAGCCGGCGATGCGTCCGACGAGCGCGGGCGGGGCGTTTTCCGCGCGCGCCCGCGCCAAAGCCTGCCGCAACATGGGCGCGGCTTCCGCATGCCGGCCGGCGCGCGCCGCATCCACGCCGCGTCCCAAAATCGACGTCGCCGTGTCCGCCGGCGCGGCGCTGTCCCGCGCCGGCGCCGGCTTCGTGACGCACAGAAGCGCGAGGAGCAGGGCGGCGGCCCGCCTCATTTCGCGTTCTCCCAGGCGTAGAGGGCCAGCAGACCAGCCCATTCGCCGGTGAAATTACGGCTGGTCTGGCCGATGACGCGCGCCGCGGCGCCGGCCTGCCGCGTCAGCGCGAGCGCCTCGCCAGTCTGGCCGCGCGCCGCGGCGACGAGCGACACGACCATCAGCAGATTATTGAAATTGGCCGCGTCTTCGTGCGACGCGAGGTTGCGGCGCCTCAGCAGATCGGAGCCGATGCGCCAGGCCTCGTCATAGGCGCCGAGATCGTAAAGCGCCGCCACGGCGTTGCCGTCGATGAGCATCGTCAGATCGAAGGAGATCGGCAGGTTCGGCGTCGCCTCGACGATCTTCATCGCCCGGTTCAGCGCGTTCAGCGCGTCGCGCGGCTGTCCCATCGCCCGATAGGCGCCGGCGAGGCTGGCCAGCACGCCGATGCGGTCCTTTTCCGGTCCTTTCGCTGTTTCGAGAATGTCGGCGGCGCGTTGCAGCAGGATGGTCGCCTCGTCGGCGCGGTCCCGTTCGGTCAGGGTCACGCCGAGATTGGTCAGGGCGAAGGCGTATTTCGGGCTGACCTCGCCGTAGGAACGGGCGAGGATTTCGATCACGCGGCGCTGCACCTGCTCCGTCTCGGGCAAGCGGTCGCGGGCGCGCAGGAACAGGGCGTAGGCGTTGAGGTCGCGCGCCACTTCCGGGTGCCCCGGCGAGAATACCTTTTCCGCCGTTTCGATCATCGTCTTCATCGCTGTTTCGGTGGCGGCGTGATCGTCGCGCGCCGACAGGGCCTCAGCCAGCTTGCGCGACGGCTCGAGCTGATGCGCCGGCTCATCGGGCTTGTATTTGCGGAAGATGCGCAGCGATTCCGCCGCCGCGTCGCGCGCGCCTTCGTAGTCCTGCGCGTCGATGCGGGCGCCGGCGAGGCGGTCGTAGAACAGACCGGCGATGAACGGGTCCGTGTTGTCGCCGTGGCGTTCGGCCTCCGCCTTCAACAGATCGCGCGCCTCCGCGCTCTTGCCGGCGCGAAGCAGGTAATGCGCGCGGTCGAGCCGGGCGGCGGCGGCCATGATCCGGTTGTCGCCGTCGCGTTTCCCGATCTCCGACGCCATGTCGTCGGCGACGGCGAGCGCCTCCGCCGTGCGGTCGAGGCGTTCAAGCAGACGCGCCTGGAAGCCCATGGCTTCGACCCAGAGCCGCGTTTCTTTCGGCATGGGCCGCAACAGGCCCTCGGCTTCGGTGAAGACGGGCAGCGCGGCGCGATAGGCGCCGTCCATGAAGTCCAGCCGACCTTGCGAGATCAGCGCCGTCGCCAGCATTTTCCTGTCGCCGCTCCGCCGCAGATCGGGAATCGCCCGCGCGATCAGCGCGCGAGCGACCTGAATCTGGCCTTCGCCCTGCGCTCTCTGCGCGCGCCGAAGCAGCGCCAGGCCGCGCCAATCGGATATTTCGGCGCTCTCGCCCGTCAGTTCGGCGAGCGTGTCGAACGCCTTCCCGGCCAGCTCCTGCCGACCGGAGCGATTATAATAGCCGATGACGGCGCCCGTCGCCTCCGCGCGCACATCCTCGGGAACGCCCTCGCGCGTCACGCGGTCGAGAAGTTTCCCGGCGACCCAGGCGGCCTTGTCGGCCTCGTTCGCGGCGAGTCGGCGACGCAGAAGCGCGGCGGCGCTCTCGGCGAACGGTCGGGCGTCCTCCGCATGCTCCAGCGATCGAACCGCCAACTCATACGCCTCGTCCGTCTGTTTGTGGCCGGTCGCCTCCAGCGATCGCGCGAGTTGCAGCGCGACAAGACCGGAGTCGGCACCGCCAACGCGCCCCCGGGCGCGCAGGGCCTCCAGCGCGCCATAGAGTGCGGCGATCGCCTCGTCATGGCGTCCCGCGCCGGCGGCGGCGACGCCCTTGTCGAACAAGGTCTGCACCTGCGCCGCGTCGGGCGCCGGGGCCTCCTGGGTCCGCGACGGCGACGGGACGGCAAGCGCGACAGCGAGCGCGAGAAGGGCGGCGCGCGGGCTCATCGGCTTTCCCGCCAAGCGTAGCGGGCGAGCAGTCCGGCCCAATCGTCGAGGAAAACCCTGTCGGTCTGGCCGATGGCGCGGGCGTTTTCGCCCGCCGCGCGCGTCATCGTCAGCGCCCGGGCCGTCTCGCCGCGCTTCTCGGCCGTTTCGGCGGCGACGAGGCGGACGCGGTTGAGCGCGGCGGCGACGCTGCGGCCGTGCCGGCGGCCTTCGGCGGCCCTGAGCATGAGGTCGGCATGGTTCCAGGCGCGGTCGTAAAGGCCCAAATCGAAATAGGCCGCCGCGCCGTTGGAGGACAGCAGGGCAGAGGTTTCGTCGTCGACATTGGTTTCCGGGCGAGCCTTTATGACTTTGTCCGCCTCGGCGAATTGGCGGATCGTCTCGACCGGCTTGCCCAGCGCGCGCATCGCGCCGCCGAGCCTGACCAAAGCGTCGACGCTTTCGGATTCGAATCCCTCGGCGGCCCTGAACGCGTCGGCCGCGCGGCGCAGCAAGGATGCGGCTTCCGCCGCTTCGTCGCGGGCCATCAGCGTCGTCGCCAGCGCCACGAGGCTGCGCGCGTGAGCGGGGTGCGCCTCGCCATAGGCGTCGGCGTAGATCGCCGCGACGCGCCGCTGCACGCGCGCGGCCTCCTCGCCGCGGTTGCCGTCGCGCAGCACACGCGCGTAGACGGCCAGGTCGTGCGCCACTTCCGGATGGTTCGGCGCGAAGACGCTTTCCGCCAGTTCGATGGCGCGCCGGGCGGCCAACTCCGCCGCCGCGCGATCGGTCAATTCCAGCCGCGCCTGGACGATCTTGCGCGTCGGGTCGATCTGACGCAGGCGTTCTTTCGGAAAAAAGCGCTCGTAAACGCCGAGCGACGTGCGGGCGGAGTCCAGCGCCTTCGCATATTCCCGGTGCGCGATGTAGACGCTCGCCGCGACATCGTGAAAATAGCCCGAGAGCGCCGCCGTCGGACGGGCGGCGGCGATGCGGCCGGCCTCGACGTTGACGAGCCGCGCCGCCTCGCTCCTGCGGTCGTTCGCCAGCCATTGTTTCGCGACGATCAGTCGCGCGATCGACGCGTCCGCCGAATCGGCGCCGGCGATCGCCTCGATGCGCGCGGCGGTGTCGCGCGCCGCCTCCAACGCCTCGCGCGTGCGCCCGAGAATGCCGAGAAGCCGCAGCCGATGATCCGCGGCGATGAGCCAGTCGTCATAGGTTTCGGCGCGGTCGCGCAGCAACGTCTCGGCGCGGGAGAACGAGTCCAGCGAGGCGCGGAAATCGCCGAGCTTGAGCAGGCGGGCGCCGTCGCGGCGCAGATCGAGCGCCCGCGCCCGCGCGTCATCGGCGAGAGCGGGCGGCGCGCAAAGCAGCGCCATCGCCAGCGCCAGCCGTCTCATTTGCCCTCGCCGACGACGACGAAGGGGGCCCAGACGGCGGGGTGGGCGAGGCTGGCGTCGCGCGCGTCGTCGATGATCTCCAGCGCCACGCGCCGGTGCGCCTCCGCCCTGGCCAGGGCGCCGTCGCCGCGCAGGCCGGCGAACATGCGCGTTGTCATGCGCGCGGCGACATCGTCGCGCACCGGCCAGTGCGAGACCAGCAGGCTCTTCGCGCCGGCGTAGAAGAAGGCGCGCGCGAGGCCCGAAAAACCTTCCGCGCCGGGCGCGCCGTCGCCGCCGGCGGTGTTGCAGGCCGACAGCACCACCCAATCGGCGGCGAGATCGAGCTTCGCCGCCTGCGAGGCGGTGATGAGGCCGTTGTCGTCCGGCGTCGGCGTCTCGGGCGGCGTGAAGACCAGGGCCGGCTCCTCCAGCCCGGACAATTCGCCGGCGAGCAGACCGTGCGTGGCGAAAGCGACGACCCGGAACCGGGACAGATCGTCCTTCAGCACCGCGGCCGCCGTGGCCGCCGCGCCGACGCGCACCGCGTCCGGCCCGGCGCCGAGGGCGGCGGCGATGGCTTTCAATTCGCCCTCGGTCTGCGGCAATGGCGCGAGCTGGTCGAAGGCCGCGCGGTCGAGCGCGCCGCCGCGATAGAGGCTGGAGACCGCGCCGCCCGACGCCACATTGATTTTTTCCGGCGGCGCCGCGCCCGGCTTCGTGCCGAGCAGCGGCGCGCCGTAGCCTCGAAACGGCTCGGACGCCACGCGCGGGTTGGCGTTCATGCGCAGGGCGCGCAGGCTGGAGACGGCGGGCAGGGACACCAGCGCCTGACGCCGCATGAGCCATGGCGTCGCGCGCAGATCGGCGGGCTCCACGTCCGATCCCGCCGGCGGCGCCGTGACGAGAACGCCCATGGGCAGGGAATCGAACGGCGTGTTGACGACTGTGATCAGCCGCGCCTTACCGGCGAGGATCTTCTCCAGCGGCTGCAGCAACGCCTGATACAATTCATGCGCGGCGCGGCGATCGAACGGCGTGCGGCCCGGGTCCTCGCCGCCCTCGACGCTGGCTTCGCCGAAATTGCGCAGGCCCGAGCGCAGCAGCGCATAGGCCTGCGGGTTGAGGCCGGTGCGCAGCAGCTTTACCTTCCCGATCATCGCCGCGCGCTTGACCGGCGCGCGCGTCCAGTCGACGGCGTCGCGCGTCAGCGCCCAGACGAACGTGTCGTTGCGCGCCACGAAGACGAGCGCCAAAGCCTCGTCGTCGCGCAGCAGGGCCTGCGTCGCGGCGATGGACAGGGGTTGCGGCCGGGCGAGTTCGGCGAAGGCCGGGAAGCGTTGCGCGAGATCGGCCTCCGCCGTCTCGATGCGCTTGCGGAGCCCGTCGGCCTCGGCGCGCAGCGCGGCGATGCGCGACGCCTGCGCGTCGTCCGGAGTGGCGCGCGCCTGCGTGATCTGCCGATCGACGCGCGTGGCCGCCTCGGCCAAATCCTGCCGCGCGCGCACGGCGCGGGCGAGTTCGTCCGTGCCGGCCGAAAAGCGCGCGCCGAGTTGCGACAGCGCCGCGCCGGCCGCCGACGACATGGCGAGCTGCGCAGCCTGATAGGCCTCGTCGCGCAGGGCGGCGGGGTCGGGCTTGTCGGCGGCCTGCGCCGGCAGGCTAAAGAGCACAAAGAGAACTGCCGCAATCGCCCGCATGAGATCCAGCCAAAATGATCGCCTCGCGAAGCTAGCAGCGGGACCTCAAACAAACAAAGGGCAGAGCATGACAAATTGAGTCATGCGCGCCCATCTTCGCGCGCCCCGCAGCGGGGGCAGCGATCAACGGCGTCGGAATCCCCCGAAGGAGCGGCCACCGCCAAACGAGCGCATGCCGCCGCCGAACGATCGTCCTGCGTAACCCATCCGTCCGCCAAATCCGCGCGCACCGTAGGCTGAACGGCCGCCATAGGCCGAGCGTCCGCCATAGGAGGCTGAGCGCCCGCCGAACGCGGACCGCCCGCCATAGGCCGAGCGCGCGCCGTAAGCTGAGCGGCCGCCATAGGCCGGGCGCCCACCATAGGCCGAGCGTCCGCCATAGGCCGAGCGTCCGCCATAGGAGGCTGAGCGCCCGCCGAACGCGGACCGCCCGCCATAGGCCGAGCGCGCGCCGTAAGCTGAGCGGCCGCCATAGGCCGAGCGCCCGCCATAGGCCGAGCGCCCGCCATAGCTCGACAGTCTGCCCGCTGAACGATTGGGCATCGCGCTTCGATGCGAAAGGCCCGGATTCCGTGCGCCCAACGCGGCGTTGCGCGTGGATCGCGGCATGGCGAGACCTTGTTTGCGGCTACCGCCGAACTGGCCAATTTTCTTCTGCGCGCTTGTTGTCGCGCCCGAACAACCTTGCGTGCATGGCGGCTTGACGCCCGGGATGGGGGCGGGCGGAAGCTTGACGCCGCCGCCGGCGCCCGGCGGCCTTCCGGGGATAAGATTCGGCTCATAGTTCGGAATGAAGACCCTGGCAGGCCCAGGATAGTTCACCGTGCGATCGAGAATGTTGCCCAGTTCTTGCGGCGCAACCCAAGGCAGGTGTTCGCCGACCTTCCCCTGAGTGGCGCGGGCCTGCTTGACGCACTCCTGGTAGATGCGTACGGCCTCTTGGGCCTTGATCGTGTTTCCACGCGCCTGTTCCTGCTCGGCAGCCGTCAGCCAGTACCGACAGTTCTGTTGCGCCCGGGCGCGCCCGGGCGCCGCGAGAATCGCCACGACGGCGAGCGCCGCGACGAACGGGACAATGAATTTCCGTGGACTTCTCATCCCAATCTCCCCTGCGTTCGACGCCAGGTTCAGGCTTCGTCAAATCCGGAAATCGAACTTCGATTGGCAGTGGCGCCTCACGGACCGCATCCGGCGGCAGCATTTTCGATCAACGAAACGACGTGGGAAAAAATACGTAACTTCAATTAGTTATAGAATGATCGGGATTTCGGGCGCATTGCTCTGTGTCAAGGGAGCGCCGGGGCTGCCCCCCACACACACAGAGATCAGCACCACGGCCCCCATTGGCCGCTCTCGAAAATCCGCCAGGTTCTGAGCCCGGCCTTGGCGACGACGAGCCGGCCGCTCCTGGCCATGGCGACGAGATGTTTGAAAACGAGCGGATTGCGCCACGCCATCGGCGCGCGCGGATCGCAGACGGCGCGATATTCGTCGGAATCCGGGTCTTCCATCAGGATCGTGCCGATGCGGTCTGGGCGGAACATGGCGCCCAGCGCGCGCTCCGTCTTCCACTCGCATTCGAAATCGCGGCAGACCTGCGGGCGGTCGGGATAGATCTTGCAGCCCTGTTTCGTGCAATTGGCGCAATCGACGCCCGGCTCTTTTTCGAGTTCCTCGATCTCCAGCGCCTGACAGCACATGGCGCAGGCGCCGCAGTCTTTTCCGGGGATGGGGGGCATTTGGGGCGTCCGAATCTTTTTCGCGCGTCCGGATAGCTGCAACCGCTCGGGAGGCAAAAAGCAAGCGCGGCTTGACTCTCCGCCCCCGCAATGTCACTCGCCACGCGCTTGTCATTCGCAGGGGGTCGGCATGTCGGCAGCTTTCGTGTTTCCGGGGCAGGGGTCTCAGGCCGTCGGCATGGGCAAGGCGCTGGCGGAGGCCTTCGCGCCGGCGCGCGCCGTGTTCGCCGAGGTGGACGACGCGCTCGGCGAGAAGCTCTCGACGCTGATGTTCGAAGGCCCCGAGGCCGATCTGACGCTCACCGCCAACGCCCAGCCGGCGCTGATGGCCGTCAGCCTCGCCGTGACGCGCGTGCTTGAGGCCGAGGCCGGGTTCGATCTGGCCCGCGCCGCCAAATTCGTCGCCGGCCACTCGCTCGGCGAATATTCGGCGCTCGCCGCCGCCGGCTCCTTCACGCTCGCCGACACGGCCCGGTTGTTGCGCCTGCGCGGGTCGGCGATGCAGAAGGCCGTGCCGGTCGGGCAGGGCGCGATGGCGGCGCTGCTCGGGCTCGATTACGACACCGGCGTCGCCGTCGCCAGGCAGGCGGCGGAAGAGGTCGGCGGCGTCTGCCAGATCGCCAACGACAACGGCGGCGGCCAGGTCGTCGCCTCGGGCTCGAAGGCGACCGTTGAACGCGCGATGGAGATCGCCAAAACCAAAGGCGCGCGGCGCGCCATGCTGCTGCCCGTCTCCGCGCCGTTCCATTGCGCCCTGATGCAGCCCGCCGCCGACGCCATGGCCGAGGCGCTGGCGAAGGTCGAGATCAGGGCGCCCAAGGTTCCGCTTGTGGCCAATGTCGTCGCCGGCCCGGTGACGGACCCGGCGCAAATTCGCAAGTTGCTGGTCGAGCAGGTGACGGGCACGGTGCGCTGGCGCGAGTCGATCGCCTGGATGGCGGGGCAGGGCGTGACGCAATTCGTCGAGCTGGGCGCCGGCAAGGTGCTCGCCGGCCTCGTCAAGCGCATCGCCGAGGGCGCGGCCGGCTCGTCGGTTGGGACACCTGCCGACGTCGAAGCCTTCAGGACGCGCGGCTGATTTCGAAGGAGACACCCATGTTCGAACTCACCGGAAAAACCGCGCTCGTCACCGGCGCCACCGGCGGCCTTGGCGGCGCCATCGCCCGCGCGCTGCACGCGCAGGGCGCCATCGTCGCGCTGTCGGGCACCCGCAGGGAGGCGCTGGAGGCGCTGGCGGCCGAATTGGGCCCGCGCACGCATATCCTGCCCTGCAACCTCTCCGAAAAGGCCGAGGTCGAGGCGCTGGTTCCCGCCGCCGAGGCGGCGATGGGCCAGCTCGACATTCTCGTCAACAACGCCGGCGTCACCCGCGACAATCTGTTCATGCGCATGAAGGACGAGGAATGGGAGACGGTGCTGGCCGTCAATCTCTCCGCCGCCTTCCGTCTCGCCCGCGCCAGCCTGAAGGGCATGATGAAGCGGCGCTACGGCCGCATCGTCTCCGTCACCTCGGTGGTCGGCGTCACCGGCAATCCGGGGCAGGGCAATTACGCGGCCTCCAAGGCCGGCCTCATCGGCATGTCGAAATCTCTGGCGCAGGAAGTCGCGAGCCGCAACATCACGGTCAATTGCGTCGCGCCGGGCTTCATCAGGAGCCCGATGACCGACGTGCTCAACGACAAGCAGAAAGAGGCGATCCTCGGCTCGGTGCCGATGGGGCGTCTCGGCGAGGGCGGCGACATCGGCGCGGCCGTGGCCTATCTCGCCAGCGCCGAAGCCGGCTACGTCACCGGCCAGACGCTGCACGTCAACGGCGGAATGGCCATGATTTAAAGGGATTGCGCGAAGTTGTGGACTTGCGCGAAGTCAAGGTTCCGCCCCTCGCAATCGGAATTGAAGTGTGTTAGGTAGCGCCTCTGTGAGGGGCCGGAACAGTCCGCGGGCTATGGTTTGCGGGGGGTTGGCACGGGGCCGGGGCGCGGGTTCGCATCCTCCGGCCGCGAAAGTCAGGGTCCGGGGTTTCGACAAATGCAGGCCGGTTGGGCCCGCATGATCACTGAAGATGAGGATAATTGTCATGAGCGATGTCGCCGAGCGCGTGAAGAAGATCGTGATCGAGCATCTCGGCGTGGATGCCGACAAGGTCATCGAAGGCGCGAATTTCATCGACGACCTGGGCGCCGACTCGCTCGACACGGTCGAGCTGGTGATGGCTTTCGAGGAAGAGTTCGGCGTCGAGATTCCGGACGACGCGGCCGAGACGATCGTCACCGTCGGCGACGCGGTCAAGTTCCTGACCAAGGCGACCGCCTGATCTTTCCGGCCTTTCCGGAGTGTGGACATCTTTCGGGGCCGGACATCCGGCCCCGGATTGCGTTATAGTGCGGGCCTCTGGTCGGCCTGAAGGGAGCGCGTCGCGATGAGAAGAGTCGTTGTCACGGGGCTCGGCATGGTTTCGCCGCTGGCGAATGGCGTCGAAACGACCTGGAAGCGCATTCTCGATGGCCGTTCCGGCGCGGCGCGAATCACCGGTTTTGAAATCGACGATTTGCCCTGCCAGATCGCCTGTCAGGTTCCCCGCGGCGACGGCTCGGACGGCACGTTCAACGCCGACCAATGGATGGAGCCGAAAGAGCAGCGCAAGGTCGACGATTTCATCATCTATGCGGTCGCGGCGGCGACGCAGGCGCTGGCCGACGCCGATTGGGCGCCAAAAACGTATGAAGACCAATGCGCCTCCGGCGTGCTGATCGGCTCGGGCATCGGCGGATTGAGCGGCATCGCCGAAACCGCGATCGTCCTGAAGGAGAAGGGGCCGCGGCGCGTCTCGCCCTTCTTCATCCCCGGTCGGCTCATCAATCTGGCGGGCGGACAGGTCTCCATCCAGCACGGCCTCAAGGGCCCGAACCATGCCGTTGTCACCGCCTGTTCGACCGGCGCGCACGCCATCGGCGACGCGGGGCGTCTGATCGCGCTGGGCGACGCGGATGTCATGGTCGCGGGCGGCGCCGAATCGGCGGTCACGCGCATCGGCATGGCGGGCTTCGCGGCCTGCAAGGCGCTCTCGACGGGTTTCAACGACCGTCCCGAGCAGGGCTCGCGTCCCTATGACAAGGATCGCGACGGCTTCGTCATGGGCGAGGGCGCCGGCTGCGTCGTGCTTGAGGAATATGAGCACGCGAAAGCGCGCGGCGCGAAAATCTACGCCGAACTGATCGGCTACGGCATGTCCGGCGACGCCTATCACATCACCGCCCCGGCCTCGGACGGCGACGGCGCCTTCCGCTGCATGAGCGCGGCGGTGAAGCGCGCCGGCATTTCGGTGTCCGACATCGATTACATCAACGCGCATGGCACCTCGACGCCGCTCGGCGACGAAATTGAGCTTGGCGCCGTGCAGCGTCTGGTCGGCAACGCGGCGGGCAAGCTGTCGATGTCGTCGACGAAATCTTCGATCGGCCATCTGCTCGGCGCGGCCGGCGCGGTCGAGGCGATCTTCTCGATTCTGGCGATGCGCGACCAGATCGCGCCGCCGACGCTGAACCTCGACAATCCGTCGGTGGAGACGACGATCGATCTCGTGCCGCACAAGGCCCGCCCGCGCGAGATCAATATCGCGTTGTCCAACAGCTTCGGCTTTGGCGGGACCAATGCGTCGCTGATCTTCCGTCGGCTATGACAAAACGGCGCCGGCGCCGTCCGCGCCGGCCCGTCGAACGATATTTCGCCACATTGGCGGCTAGTCTGTCGCGTTTGATCAAAACAGGCTTTGCATCAGGACATGGTGGTTTATGAGCGGCGCGCCAGCCAATGAACCGGGAACGTCCCCCGCGAGCGAAGCGGCTCCGTCGACACAGCATCCGGGCGTGACCGAACCGGCGGCCGCCTCCGCCAGGACGCAACGCCGGTCATCGGGCTTTTTCAATCGCCGCAGCATGCGGTCGCCGAATGAGGCGCTGCAGCCGGAGGCTGCGCCGCCGCCGCCTCCGCCGAGCAAACGGCGCCCGACGCTTTCCGCCGTCAGCGGCTTCATGTCGTTTCTGCTCGTGATGGCCATCGGCGCGATGGTGGCGCTGTTGATGGCCCAGCAGCGGATGCGCGCGCCGGGGCCCCTGGCGCAGGACACAACGGTTTTCATCGCGCCCGGCACGGACATTCCGGACATGCTGGCGCAACTTGAGCGCAACGGCGTCATCGACAGTCCGATGATGATGCAGGCGGCGCTGGTCATCGAGGGCAGCCGCGGCAAGCTGAAATACGGCGAGTATCTGTTCAAGCAGAAGGCCAGTCTGCGCGACGTGATCGACACGCTGGTGCTCGGACGCCAGGTTCTGCATCCGATCACGATCCCCGAGGGGTTGACCTCCGAGCAGATCGTCCAGCGCCTGCGCGAGAGTGAGGTGCTCACGGGCGACATCCGCGAGATCCCGAAAGAGGGCTCGTTGTTGCCGGAGACCTACAAGGTCTCGCGCGGCTGGTCGCGCAACGATCTGATCAAGCGCATGCAGGACGACCAGAAGCGCGTTCTGGAGCAGATTTGGGCGCGCCGCACCGCCGATGCGCCGGTGCGCTCTCCCTTCGAACTCGTCACGCTGGCCTCGATCGTCGAGAAGGAGACCGGCAAGGCGGACGAGCGGCCGCGTGTCGCCGGCGTCTTCGCCAACCGCCTGAAGAAAAGGATGCGGCTGCAATCCGACCCGACGATCGTCTACGGGCTGGTCGGCGGCAAGGGCACGCTCGGGCGCGGCATCCTGCGTTCCGAGGTGGAGAAATACTCGCCCTACAACACGTACGCCATTGAGGGCCTGCCGCCGACGCCGATCGCCAATCCCGGCCGCGCGGCGATGGAGGCGGTGGCCAATCCCTCGCGCACCAACGAGCTGTATTTCGTCGCCGACGGCACGGGCGGGCATGTCTTCGCCGAGACGCTCGATCAGCACAATCGCAACGTCGCGCGCTGGCGCCAGATCGAACGCGACAGCAAGGCGCCGGCAGGCGCGGCGCCCGCGCCTGTGGACAGAACCGCTCCGGCGGGCGCCGATCAGCGTGGGTCGCTCGACGCGCCCAATGTCTATGGCGCGCTCGCGCCCGCCGGCGGCGCGCGGATCGCGCGCCTGGCGCTGACGCCGGACGAAGCCGCGCTCGGCGAACGCCGGGTCATGCCGGCGGCCGCGTTGCGGGCGCCGGGTTCGGCGGAGGCTTCTGCGGGCGCGGCCCCGCCGCCCGCGCGCTCGTCCCGTCCGTTCGCAGGTCTGGCCCTCGGCCCCGGGCTCGACGAAGGCGTCTTCGGCGACGGTTCCGCTCCCGCCGCGCCCGCCCGGACAGCGACCGCCTTGCTGGACGGTCCCGCCGATGCCGCCGACGCCGCGCCGGGCTCCACGGAGACCTATCCCGTGTCGCCGCAGGCGCGCGCGGCGCAAAAGGCGGCCGCGGCGAAATACGGGCTGGCGGGGGTGGACGCGGCGCCGTCGGCGCTGGCCATGGCCCCGCAGGACGCGATGGCCCAGCCGGCCGCCATGGCCGCCCTGATGGCCGCGCCGACGCGCCGCGCGCTCGCCTTCGACGCCTCGGAAGGCACGGATCTCGATCCGCTGCGCGACAAGACCTGGGATTTGAATTCCGCCAAGGTCGTGCCCTCGAAGCGCTGACCCGCGATCGTCGGCGCGCGCCGCGACAGCCGCCGATGCCGTGGATCCGGGCCTACTCCTTTGTTTTTGCCTCATATTCCGATCGAAAAAGTCTGCAACTTTTTCGGAATATGCTTTAGGCTGCGCGCGGCGCGCCCGCGCCGAATCTCTTGCGTTTCAGGCCCCGCATGACCCTTTCCAGCATGACCGGATTCGCCCGCGCGGCGGGCGCCGCGCCGCCGTGGCGTTGGACGTGGGAGCTCAAAAGCGTCAATTCCAAGGGGCTTGATCTGCGTTTGCGCCTGCCGCCGGGCTTTGACGCCATCGAGGCGGAATGCCGGGCGCGTCTGTCGAAAAAACTGGCGAGAGGCGCGGTCTACGCGACGCTGAACGCGCAGCGCGACAACGCGGCGGTCGAAATCCGCGTCAACGAACAGGCGCTGACGACGCTGATCGCCGCCATCGAGCGGCTTGATCTGCCGTCCGGGCTGCGTCCGGCCTCGGTTGACGGATTGCTCGCGGTGCGGGGCGTCGTCGAGCCGGTCGAGAGCGGCGACGACGAGGCGACCACAGCGGCGCTGCATGCCGCGACGCTCGCCGGCCTTGATGAAGCGCTGGCGCATCTCGCCGCCATGCGCGAGGGCGAAGGCGCCGCGTTGGAGCACGTTCTCGCCGCGCGCCTGAGCCGGATCGCGGAGTTGACGCGCGCCGCCGACGAATGCCCGGCGCGCCGTCCCGAGGCCGTTCGCGCCCGGCTGGAGCAATCCGTCGCAGCGCTCGGCGGCGCGCCGGGGCTCGATCCCAATCGCCTGCATCAGGAGGCCTTGCTGCTCGCAGCCCGGGCTGATGTGCGCGAGGAGCTCGACCGGCTCGCCACTCATGTCGCCGCCGCGCGCGAACTGATGGTCAAGCCCGGCGCCGTCGGCCGTCGGCTCGATTTCCTCGCGCAGGAGCTGGCGCGCGAGGCCAACACCTTGTGCGCCAAATCCAACGACGCCGCGCTCACCGCGCTCGGCATGGAGTTGCGCGTCGAAATCGAGCAGTTCCGCGAACAAATTCAGAATATCGAGTAGCGCCATGCCGCAACCGGCCGAAAACCAGACCAAATCGCGCGCTGAACGCCGCGGACTCATGCTGATTCTATCGTCGCCGTCCGGCGCCGGCAAATCGACGTTGACGCGGCTTTTGCTGTCGTCGGAGGAACTCGAACTGACGCTGTCGATCTCCGTCACCACGCGGGCGCGCCGCCACAGCGAGGTCGACGGCAAACATTATCATTTCATCTCGACCCGCGATTTCGAACGCCTGCGCGACGTCGACGATCTGCTCGAATGGGCCGAGGTGCACGGCAATTTCTATGGCACGCCGCGCGCGCCGGTGGAGGCGATCCTGTCGCAGGGCCGCGATGTGTTGTTCGATATCGATTATCAGGGTACGCAGCAGGTCCGCGCCAGGGCTGGCGACGATGTCGTCACCGTCTTCATCCTGCCGCCGTCCATGACGGAACTGCGCGCGCGTCTGGAGCGTCGCGCCGAGGATTCGGCCGAGGTCATCGCCCGGCGTCTCGACAACGCCCGCAACGAGATCCGTCGCTGGGTCGATTACGACTATGTGCTCGTCAACGACGACCTGCAGGCGAGCTTCCAGAGCCTGCTCGCCATTCTCAGGGCCGAGCGCCTGCGTCGCCCGCGCATCGAACCGGCGATGGGCGAATTCGTCGCGCGGCTGCTGTCGGAATAGTCAGCGGCCGCGCGCTTCGGACAGCGCGTTCGCCAGCCGCACGAATCCGGCGACATCGATTTCTTCCGCCCGGCGCGTCGGCTCGATGGCGGCGGCCGCGAGCAGAGCGCCGGGCTCGACGCCAAGACCCTTGAGGCTCTGGCGCAGCATCTTGCGGCGTTGGCCGAAGGCGGCCTGCGTGACGGCCGAAAGCAGCCGCGCGTCGCAGAGCGGCGGCGCCGCGCGCGGGCGCAGTTCGACGACCGAGGAGGTGATTTTCGGCGGCGGCGTGAAGGCGGCGGCCGGCACGTCGAACAGAATACGCGTCTCGCAGCGCCAGTTGGCGAGCACGGCGAGACGCCCGTAATCGGCGCGCTGTTGCGGCGTGGCGACGATGCGCTCGGCCACCTCGCGCTGGAACATCAGCACCAGCCTGTCCCAGAACGGAGGCCAGACCGCGCTTTCGAGCCAGCCGACCAGCAGCGCCGTGCCGATGTTGTAAGGCAGGTTGGCGCAGATGCGCGTCGGACCGGGGCCGGCATGGACGGCGAGATTGGTTTCGAGCGCGTCGCCGGCGATGACCTCCAGCCGGCCGGGATAGCGCGCGGCGATCTCCGCCAGCGCGGCGAGACAGCGCTCGTCGCGCTCGACCGCCACCACCTTTCTCGCGCCGCAGGCGAGCAGCGCCCGCGTCAGGCCGCCGGGGCCGGGGCCGATCTCGCAGATCGTCGCGTCCTCCAGCGGCCCGGCGGCGCGCGCGATGCGCGCCGTCAGGTTGAGGTCGAACAGGAAATTCTGGCCGAGCGATTTCTTCGCGGCGAGCCCATGCGCCGCCACCACCTCGCGCAACGGCGGCAGATCGTCGAGCGCGCTCATCGGGCCGCATCCCGCGTCAGGCGGTCGGCCAGCCGGATCGCGGCGATCAAACTGTTGGGCCGCGCCAGTCCCTTGCCGGCAATGTCAAAGGCCGTGCCGTGGTCGGGCGACGTGCGCACGAAGGGCAGGCCGAGCGTGACATTGACGGCGGTGTCGAAGGCGAGCGTCTTGATCGGGATCAGCGCCTGATCGTGCGTCGGGGCCAGCGCGACGTCATAGCGGGCGCGGGCCGCGGCGTGAAACATCGTGTCGGCCGGCAGCGGACCAACGGCGTCCACGCCCGCCGCCTTCAACTCCGCGATGGCCGGGGCCATGATCTCGATTTCCTCCCGTCCCATGGCGCCATTTTCGCCAGCGTGCGGGTTGAGCCCGGCGAAGGCCAGACGTGGCCGCGCCAGCCCGAAACGCGCGCGCAGGTCGGCGGCGACGATGCGCCCCGTCTCGACGATCAGCGCCTGCGTCAGCAGCGCCGGCGCGCGGGCGAGCGCGACATGCACGGTGATCGGCACGACCGCGAGCTGTTCGCTCCACAAGAGCATCACCGGCCGGGCGGCGACGCCGCTGCGCCTGCGCGCCAGTTCGGCCAGAAACTCGGTATGGCCGGGATGGGCGAAGCCGGCCGCGTAAAGCACATGCTTGGCGATCGGATTGGTGACGAGGGCCCGCGCCGCGCCGTCGACGACGAGCGTGACGGCGGTCTCGATCGCCGCGAGCGTCGCCGCCGCGTCGGCCTGGTCGGGCGCGCCTGGCGCGCCGGCGATCCGACGGCCGTGATCGATGACCGGCAAGGCCTCGGAAAACAGCGCCGCGGCCTGATCCGGCGTCGCGGCGCGCACCGGAACCGTGAGGCCGAGCCGCTCGCCGAGGCGGGAAAGATGATCGGGATCGCCGATGATGGCGAAGGGTGGGCCTTCGGCGCGCAACGCCATCCATGCGGCAAGCGCGATTTCAGGCCCCACGCCGGAAGGGTCGCCCTGCGTCAAAACCAGCGGCGGCGCGGACGGCATGGCGGGCCGATCAGTTGTTGAGCGCGATGCCGTCCTGCACGACCGTCGAGCCCAGCGATTGCGACACCTTGGCGTCGCCGAGGGTGCGCAATTGCAGGTTCATCATCAGCGTCTGGTTGCGCGTGTTGGCGAGCGTATAGGCCGAGCTGTAGGTCAACGAGAAGGTGGTGCACTCGTCCTGATAACCGGCGCCGACGCCGAACGAGGCCGGCGTGAACAGCCGCGCGTTGCCGACGCCAATGCCCAGATCATTGTTGTATTGATGCCGGGTCATGTCGAACACGACGTTGCCCTGCAGGAAATAGTTTTTGTCGAGCAGGACGCGCGCCGTGGCGGCGATTCCCTCGCGCCGTTTCCAGTAGCCGATTTCGGGCTGCGCGTGATACCGCGCGTATTGCAGCGAAGCCGTCAGCGCGCCGATATTGGCCGAGGCGATCAGATCGAGCCGGCGCAGGCTGAGGCTGGTCGGATCAAAGCGCGTCTTGGCGACAAAGCTCAGGCCGGCGCCGGTCGAGGCGGTGAGCGCGGCGACATAATCCGAGCGCTTCGAATCCAGCCCCGAGCGAATGCCGATATTGGCCGCGTCGGCGGTGGCGTAGGAATTGCGGCCGGCAAGCTGGAACGATTGGCCGGCGGTGAAATTGATCGAGCCGCCGCGATCGAAAATCATCGTGTAGCGCGCGCCGGCGTTAAGCCGCGCGCCGCCCTCGAAGCGGTCGTAGCCCGAATATTTGTTCCACTCGAACAGGCTGGAATCGTCGAACACGAGGCTCTGCGCGTCCATGTTGACGACAGCGTTGCCGGTGCGTTCGTTCGGGCGCGCGATGATCTGCATGATCGGCTCGAACAGGATCGAGGCCGATTCCGTCCGCGTGGTCCAGGGATAACGATATTCGAGGCCGACGCCCGGCATCACCTGACCGCGGAAGGCCTCGGTCCGTCCGAGAATCGCGGTCTGGGCGCTGTTGAACACCGTGTCGCCGTAGGTGTAGCTGCGCGTCGTGTCGAACGAGAGCCAGGCGCCGCTCATCCGCGCGAAGACGAAAGGCGTCCATACCTGGCCGATCGGGTCGACATATTGCCGCTTCCAGCTCGCGTTCAGCGTGATGCGGGTATAATCGCCGCCGACGCCGCGCAGCAGGCAGTTGCCACGCGTGTAGACCGCGCAGACGTCGTAGAATTTGTAGACGCTGTCGACCGTGCGCACGCCCATGGCTTCGTAGCTCGCCGCGGCCGCGGACATGCTGGTCACGTTGGCTTCGATCTCGAAACGCCCTCCAACGCCGCCGCTGCGGGCCGGATCGACATCGACGGCCTTGTTGTAATCCATCATCGGATGGACGCGCGCCATCTTCTCCTGAACGTCGCGCGCCGAAAGGCCCTGGAAATACATCGCGCGCAGATCGAACCAGCTCTTGTCGCCCTTGCCCGTCAGGAACACCGCCGAGGTCGTTTCGCCGAGCTGGGCGCCACGCGCCGTCTGCGAACGCACATGATAATCCTGCAGGAAATAGCGGTCCGTCATGGCGATGACGTTCCAGCCGAATTTCCATTTATCGGTCAGATGGAACAGGCCCTTGCTTTCGATCGAGCCGCGCAGCCTCCTGTCGTTGGCGCCGAACGGCGGCGCGAGGAAGGCCGACTTGTCCATCTGCGAGATGCCGGCGACGCGGACAGAATACTGGCCGTTCTCCAGCCGGTGGCGCCATTCGAGATCGCCGAGAAAACCCTGTCGGCTGAAGGCCATCGGCATCGCCGTGATGTCGTAATTGGGCGCGAGCGCGATGAAGATCGGAACGCCCAGGCCGAATCCGAGCTTGTTGTTGTAGATGTAATGCGGCGCGAGAATGCCGGACTTGCGCTTGACGTTCGGGTCCGGAGACGAGGCGTAGGGCAGCCACGCGACCGGAAAGCCGAGAACCTCGAACGTCGCGTCCTCGTAATAGATCATCTGCTCGAGGTTTTTATGGATGATCCGCTTGGCGCGAATCCGCCAGAGCGGCGGTTTCGACGGATCGTCCTTGCACGCCTCGCAGGCCGTATACGCGCCTTTGTCGTAGACCGTGCTGTCGCCGCCCGAGCGTTCGGCGCGCGGCGCGCTGAAATAGCTCTTGTCGTCCGTCTCGGCCCGCAAGGTCTCAATGAAACCGTCGCGGAAATCGTCGGTCAGGTCGATTCGCTCGCCGCGCGTGATTGTGCCGTCTGGCTCCGTCAGCTTGGCGTTGCCTTCGGCATAGACCCGTTTGGTCGGCTGATTGTAGATGACGCGGTCGGCCTCGAGCACCTTGCCCTGATAGTAGACCTGCGCGTCGCCCTTCGCCGTCACGATTTTGCGGTCGCGGTCGTAGACCATCTCCCTGGCTTCGACCAGCATCCGGTCCGGCCGCTTGTCGGCGGAGGGCGCGACGGACTTGCCGGACAGACGGTCGGCGACCGATTGCGCCGAGGCGGGCAGGGCGGAGACGGCGAGAAAGGCGGCGAGCAGAGAGGCGGCGGCGCGCGTGACCGCGCGGCCCGCGCGCGGCGCGCGGGCACGGTCAATCCCAGCGATGGAGCGATAACCGGGCTCCATCAACCATCCTCCTGATACAGCAGCGCCAACGCGCCCAACATACACCCGACGATCGCCGGCGACCACGCAGCAACAGGCGCCGCAAGCAGCCCTGCGCCGCCCAAATCCGCGACCAGTTTCGTCGCAACATAAAGCATGAAGCCCGCCGCGACGCCACCCGAAACCATCCTGGCCACGCCACCAAACCGGAAAAATCTTAAGGAAAAGGACGCGGCGATCAGCACCATGGCCACGAGCATCAAAGGGCGCGCCATAAGTGTTTGATATCGCATGCGATACGCTGTTGCATCGAGGCCTGCGGCCGCGGTTCGCGCGACCAGTTCCGGCAGGCTCCAGAACGACACCGAATCCGGGCTGACGAAGCTCTGCGTCACCTGCTCCGGCGACAGATTCGTGGCCAGGAGATAGGTTGCCGCGGCGCGGGGCTCGGTTGACGGTGAGGTGACGCGCGCGTCGTCGATTTCCCAGTAACCCTGGCGCAGCCGCGCCCGCGCGGCGTCGACGCGCTCCAGCAAGGCGCCGTTCGGCTCGAAGACGAAGGCCGTGACATTGCTGAGCACCGCGCCGCCGTCGCTGGACCGCTCGGCGCGCAGAATCGCCTGGCCGTCGATGCTGCGCTGGCGAATCCACAACGCCACGTCGCCATCGCTGCGGCCGGGCCTGCCGAACAGCCGCGTCTCGATCTTGTCGGCGCGCTGCTTCAGTTGCGCCGAGAGCGGATTGAACACTGTGACGAAGAAAACGCCGATGGCGGCGGCGATCAGGACCGGCGGCGTCAGAAACTGCCAGACCGAGACGCCGGCGGCGCGCGCCACCACGAGTTCGAGCTTGCGCGTCAGGTTGACGAAAGCGGCGATGGCGCCGAACAGCACCGCGAAGGGCAAAATCTGCTCGGAAATCGCGGGAATGCGCAACAAGGTCAACAGGGCGATGAAGGCGCTCGACGCGCCGGGGACATCGCTGGCGCGGCGCAGCATCTCGACGAAGTCGATGAGGTAGATCAGCCCGAAGATCGTCGCGAAAACCATGATCACGGTTTTCAGGAAGCGCCCGCCGAAATAGCGCCCGAGGGTGGGTCCGATCATCGCCGCCCCCTCATCGCGCCACCATGGGCAGGCGCGGCAGCCGCAGATTCGGCGCACGGACATAGCGGTCGAATGGCGGCCCGTAGATGGCCGTCAGGCTCGCGGCGACGCCGAGGAGCGGCACGGCGTAAACCAGGGCGACCGCCCAGGCGTGCCGCGCCGCCATGGCGGAGGCGCCAAATCCGGCGACGCGCAGGGCGACCACCGTCGTGACCGCCGCCGCCATGGCGAGGCCGCGCCCCTGCCGCGTCGTGCGCGGCCGCCCCAAGGCGGCGAACGCGACCAGGCCGAAGCAGAGCGCGTAGAGCGGCCCGGCGAATCTGTCGTGCAATTCGGCCCGGAATCGCCCGAAATTGGCCGCGACATAAGGCTCCGACCGGTCGAGACGCAGCAATTGCGCCGTGGTTCTTTCGCGTGGACGAAACGCCAGCCCGGCGGAGCCCGAGGCGAATTGCGCGAGATCGAGCGCGTAACGCTCGAATGTGACGATGGCGGGATCGCGCGAACCGCGCGCCTGCCGATGCACGCTGCCCTTTTCCAGAATCAGATAGGGCTGGCCCTCCACCTCGGCCGTCACGCCCGTTTCCGCCACATAGGAGGTGACCTTGTCGGCCTCGCGCTGGTCCTGCATGAACACGCCGAGGATGCGCCCGCCGGACCCACGTTCGCGGTAGTGAAACACGAATCCCTTGTCGAGCGTGTTGAACTGGCCCTCGCGCACGACGCGGGTGAGGAAGTCGGCGCGCACCTCCAGCAGCAGGCTGCGCAGGCTGATGAAGCTCGACGGCACCGCCCAGAGCGACAGCGCCGCGACGCCCAACGCCGCCGCCGCGACAAGACTCGCAAACGGATAAAGCAGTTGCGTCGGCGACATGCCCGCCGCGCTCAACACCACGAGTTCGCTATCGCCGTTCAGCCTGTTCAGGGCGTAGAGCACGGCGATGAACAGCGCGATCGGGATGATGATCATCGCCAGCGATGGAATCGAAAGGCCGGTCGCGGTCAGGAAGACGACGAGAGATTGCCCCTTGGTCGTCAGCAGGTCGAATTCGCGCAGCGCCTGCGTGAGCCAGATCACGCCCGTCAACGCCGCGAGCGCCGCCAGAAAGGCAGCCGCGGCGATGCGCAAGATATAGGCTTGAACCAGCTTCATGAACGTTCCGTCGGCCCCGGCGCGCGCGGGGCTTGGGGTCTTGTCGGAAATCGGCGCGCCGGGCGCAAGCCTCGCCGCGCGCTTCCGATTCAAATCCCCGTCACCGTGGCCGCTGCGTCACGGGAGCGCCCCGAAGCGGCGAATTTGCGGCGAATCGGGCGGCGCTCGCGCTTGCATGCCACGCCCGCGCCCAACATGATGCAGCCGAATCCCACTTGCCGAGGTTGTGATGCCCAAGTTTCTGAAGATCGATTTTGTCGCCTGGGCGACGCCGGACGCCTCCGCCGGCCGCACCCTGGTCGCCTTCGCCGGCGCCGATATGAACTTCGGCCCCATGACCGAGGCCGCGCTGGCGCCGGCGCGGGAGCACATCGCCCGCGCGGCGGCGATCGCCAAATTCAAGGGCGGCCGCGACAAGACGCTCGATCTGCCCGCGCCCGCCGGACTCGCCTGCGATCGTCTGCTGATCGTCGGCGCGCATGATTCGGGCGATGAGCCGGCCAATTGGACGAAATCCGGCGGAGTCGCGGCGGGCAAAATCGGCCGCGGCAAGAAAACCACCGTGTTGTTCGAGCCGCCGGCGGCCATCGAGGACGCGCCCGCCGCCGCAGCCGATTTCGCTCTCGGCCTGCGCCTGCGCGATTACCGTTTCGATCGCTACAAGACGAAGAAGAAGGATGACGAGGCGGAGACCGAAGCCGGCGAGTATGCGCTCGCCGTATCCGAACCCGCCGCCGCCAAACGCGCCGCCAAATCGCGCGAGGCGGTCGCCGCCGGCGTCCTGATGGCGCGTGATCTCGTCAATGAGCCGGCCAATGTGCTCACTCCGGTCGTGTTCGCCGACCATGCGAAAAAGCTCGAAAAACTCGGCGTCGAGGTCGAGATTCTCGACGAGAAGGCAATGCGAAAGCTCGGCATGCGCGCGCTGCTCGGCGTTGGGCAGGGGTCGGAGAACGAAAGCCGCGTCGTGCTGATGCGCTGGCGCGGCGCAAAGACCGAAGGCAAGCCGCTGGCGATCGTCGGCAAGGGCGTGTGCTTTGATTCGGGCGGCATCTCCATCAAGCCGGCCGCCGGCATGGAGGGCATGAAGGGCGACATGGCGGGCGCCGCCTGCGTGGTCGGCCTGATGCACGCGCTCGCCAGCCGCAAGGCGAAATGCGACGTTGTCGGCGCCATCGGGCTCGTCGAGAATATGCCAGGCGGAACGGCGCAGCGGCCGGGCGACATCGTGACCTCCATGTCCGGCCAGACCATCGAGATTATCAACACGGACGCCGAGGGGCGGCTGGTGCTGGCCGACGTGCTCTGGCACGTTCGCAAGGCGCTGGAGCCCGCCGCGATCATCGATCTTGCGACGCTGACCGGCGCGATCATGGTGGCGCTCGCCAGCGAACACGCCGGCCTGTTCTCCAACAACGACGAACTGGCCGCCCGCATCGACGCGGCCGGCAAGAAGACAGGCGAGACGGTCTGGCGGATGCCGCTCGGCAAGGGTTACGACAAGCTGATCGATTCGAAATTCGCCGACATGAAGAACACCGGCGGACCGCACGGCGGCTCGATCACGGCCGCGCAATTCCTGCAACGCTTCGTCGACGGCGCGCCCTGGGCGCATCTCGACATCGCGGGGACAGGCATGGGATCGCCGGCGAGCGACATCAACGAGAGTTGGGGGTCGGGCTGGGGCGTTCGCTTGCTCGATCGCCTGATCGCCGACCATTATGAGGTGTGACAAATCCTCTCCCGGCGGGAAAGTGCGGACGCGGAATGCGGCCGGGTGAGGGGCGCGCCCTTTCCATCTGACCAGCGACGGGTCGCCATGGGCGACGTGTCGCCGCCGCGTAACCCCTCATCCCGGCTTGCGGCCGACCCTTTCCCGTCGGGAGAGGGTGGAGTGCGGAAATGACCGATATCTGGTTTTATCATCTGCAACGACGGCCGCTGGAGCGCGTGCTGCCGGGCCTGCTCGAAAAGAGCTTGCAGCGCGGCTGGCGCGCCGTGGTGCAGGCGACGAGCGCCGAGCGGCTGGAGGCGTTGGACGAGGCCTTGTGGACCTACGCCGACGACAGTTTCCTCGCGCATGGCGCCGCGCGCGACGGCGACGCCGCCTCGCAGCCGGTTTTTCTGACGCTGGGCGTCGAGAATCCCAACGGCGCGAAGCTGCGCGTGCTTGTCGAAGGCGCGGATGTCGCCGGAGCCCTCGACGCGGCGGGCGCGGAGGCTTACGAACGCATGATCCTCGTTTTCGACGGCGACGACGAGACGGAGCTTGCGGGCGCCCGCGCGCAATGGAAAAAGCTGAAAGAGCAGGTCCGTCCGACGACCTATTGGCGTCAGAACGACGATGGCCGCTGGGAGAAGATCGCATGAGCGACGACCCGAAAAGCCCGGAATTCCAGGTCCGCCGCGCAGAGGCGCGCAAACTTCTCGACGCCATCGATCCGCATATGAAGGAGGGCGGCGAGGCGGCCGATCCGCGCCGCAAGGCGTGGTTCGACGCGGTTTACGACAAGGCAGGCGGCGATGCGGCGGGCGTGCCGTGGGCGAGCCTCGCGCCGCATCGGCTGACGGCGGAATGGATCGGCGCGCAGCGCGATGCGCTCGCCGGTCTCGCCGTGCTCGATGTCGGCTGCGGGCTCGGCGACAACGCCGAGGCCTTCGCGACGGCTGGCGCCCGCGTCGCCGCCTTCGATCTGGCGGAGAAGGCGATCGACTGGGCGAAGCGGCGCTTTCCGGATTCGCGCGTCGATTATCGCGCCGCCGATCTGTTCGATCTGCCGGCCGACTGGCGCGGCGCCTTCGATCTCGTGCACGAATGCTACACCTTGCAGGCGCTGCCGGCGGCGCTGCACGCGCCGGCCTTCGCCGCGCTGGCGGCGTGTCTGAAACCGAAGGGCGAATTGCTCGTCGTGGCCCGCGCCCGCGATGAGGCGGAAACCTTGCAAGGCCCGCCCTGGCCCTTGCCGCCCTCGGCGTTCGATATCGCCCGCGCCACCGGCTTGCGGCTGATCTCGCTTGAGGACATTCCGGCCCGCGACGGCATGGTTCGCCATTGGCGCGCGGTGTTGACGCATTGAGCGCTGAGGACGAAAGGGCGGTCGCGGCGGGCTACGCCGACGCCGGCGCGCGCGGCGAATATCGCCGCATGGCGCTCGCCTGCCTGCTCGTGTCCTTCATGAACGCGCATTCGACGCTGCTGGCGGTGGTGTTCTCCCGCGCCGGGCACGATCTGCACGCCATCGGCATCCTGCTGTCGGTCTACGCCATTCCGGTGCTGACGCTGACGTTCCTGTCGGGCGCGGTCGCCGGCCGGCTCGGCGTGCTGCGCACGACGCAGCTCGCCATGGCGCTGCTGATCCTCGGCTTTGTCAGCCTGCAGGTCACACATGGCGATTTCGCCGGCGCCGTGGCGTCGCGGCTGGTGCAGGGCATGGGGCAGGGGCTGTTCCTGTCGGCGGTGATCACCTATGCGCAGAGCCGGTTGTCGCAGGCGCGGTTCCTTTATCTGCTCGGCGTGTTCGCCGCGATGATGCCGCTGGCGCAGGCGGTGGCGCCGCCGTTCGGCGGCTTCATCCTCAACACCTATGGCGACGGCTTTTTCTTCCTGCTCGGCGCGGCGCCGGCGCTTCTCGGCCTCGCGCTCACGTTCGGTCTGCGCGAACTGGCCAGCGCGCCGCAGACGCGGCTCGCCGATATTTTCGCCGCCGCGCGCAAGGGAACCTATGCGCCGCTCTGGGGCGTGTTCGTCAATGGCGCGCTGTTTGGCTTCACCACGGCCTATCTGGCGGCGGCGATGGAGGCGCGCGCCATTCCGCTGGCGGCCTTCTTCACAGCCTCGACCGCGTCGATGTTCGCCAGCCGTTTTCTGGCGATGCGCCGCTTCGAGCGCGCCGATCGCCGGGCGCTGGTCGCCGTCGGCCTCGGGCTGATGAGCCTCGGCTTCGTTCTCATGGCGGCCTCCGGCGTGTCCTGGCCGGTGGTCATCGCCGGCGTCACGTTCGGCGCGGGCTACAGTCTTGTCTATCCCGTGCTGTCGGCCTGGATGAGCGAGGGGCGGGCGCCGCACGAGCGCGCCGGGCCGCAGGCCCTGCTCAACACGGCGTTCAATATCGGCCTGTTCGTCATGCCCTACCCGATGAGTCTGGTCATCGAGACCTGGGGCTACACGACCGCCATGCTGGGATTGGCGGCGCTTGGCGCGGCGACGGCGGCGCAATTCGCGGCGATGAAATTTCGCGCGGGCGCCGTCTGCTGAAAATCAACGACGGAAGGTGAAACAATGACCGAAGACGACATCATCGCCACATTCCGCGCCGTGGAAAACCCGTGCCTTGTCACCCTCGGCGGTGAGCCGGTCGCCTATGACCGCGCCCGGACGCGCGCGACGATCCGCTGCCGGCCGCTGCGCCAGCATTGCCACTCGCTGCATCATCCCGGCGGCGGCATCGTGCAGGGCGGCTTCATCACCGGCTGGCTCGACGCCGCCATGGCGCACGCCTGCATCGCCAAATCGGAATTCACCGTGGCTGTTCCGAGCCTCGAGATCAAGGTGAGCTTCCTGCTGCCGGCCCATCCCGGCCACACCTATCTGGCGCATGGCTGGGTGGTGCGGATGGGCAAGCGCATCTGCTTCATGGAGGGCGAACTCGCGGCGGAAAACGGCGACGTCATCGCCCGCGCCAGCTCCACCGCCGCCATGGCCGTCGCCCACGACGCGGGACGACGGGGACCGGAGGGCGTGCGCAAGCCTTGAATCGTGATATCTTCAAAAGTATGATTTCTGAAGATCAAAGCCGCGAGGAGCGAATGGCGGATATCGAAAGACTGACGATCACGCTGCCGACGGAAATGGCCGGCGCCCTGAAGGGGGCTGTCTCGGGCGGCGATTACGCCTCCGTCAGCGAGGTCGTCCGCGAAGCCCTTCGCGATTGGACGATGAAGCGCGCGCTTCGGCTGCACGAACTCGCCGCGATTCAGGCCGACATTGACAAGGGTCTCGCGGATATCGCTGCGGGGCGTCTCACGACCTTCGACGCCGCAAGCATCGCCGCGCGGGGGAGGAAGCTATTATCCGGCCGCTCACCCTCCGCCTGACCGAGGCCGCCGAGGCCGACCTCGCGGAAATCTGGGCCTATATTGCTGTGGAGGGATCGGAGAGCGCGGCAGATCGCGTCATCTTGCGTTTCGAAACAGCGTTTGGCCGCCTGAGCGCCTTTCCGGTTGCAGGCGCAACGCGCGATCGATTGGCCCCGGGATTGCGTGTCGTGTTTCAATCCAATTATGCGATTTACTACCTTTGCGACGGCGACCGGATCGAAATCGTCCGCGTTCTGCACGGCGCCCGCGACGCTGCGGCGTTGTTCGACGCGGCCGCGACTCCGGTGGCGGGCGATTAACCCGAGCGGCTTGCCGGACCAATCCGCTACCGCCACGCGAAAACCGGCTGCTCCAGATGGGCGACGCGCGTGTCGCGGCCGGCGATGACCTCGCGGAACTGGTAGATCATCGCCGCCGTCGGCGCATGGATGTGATCGCCGAGAATGCCGAGCTGCACCAGCGGCCGGTCGCTCTCGGGGATGCGCGCGAAGGAAATCGCCTCCTCGGCGGCGATCTCGGCCAGCGGGATGCGATGCACGCGCGCCACCTCGTCGGGATTGGGCGTCACGACAGCGTCGCGCGGCGTCCAGACGACGACCGGCGTGACCAGATAGCCCGAACGCGTCGGATAATCGTCGAGCACGCCGAGCACGTCCGCCAGGTCGACCGCCAGTCCCAGCTCCTCGTGCAATTCGCGCAGCGCCGCCTGGGCCGCCGTTTCGCCGGGGTCGCAACGTCCGCCGGGCAGGGCGTATTGCGAGCCATGCGATCGCAGGTTGGGCGCGCGCCGCGTCAGCAGCAGCGCGGTTTGCCCGTCGCGCGCGTCGGTCTCGACGAGAGCCACGGCGACGGCCGCCGGTTTGAGGCCGTCGCCGGCGCCCTGGGCGCGCCGCGTGAATGTCGCGCACCGATTGGCGACATGGCGGCGGAATGTCTCGTCGAACGGATGGCTCATGACCTGCTAGTATCATAGTCGGGGATGAGCGTGAATCGCCGCGCAGAGAGAAAGGAGCCCAGTTTGACTGTCCAGAGCCAGGTTTCCGTCCACATCGATCAGCGGTCTGCGGGCCGGGTCGCCCATGTGACGATCGCCAACGCGCGCCGCCTCAATTCGATGAATTCCGCGCTGATGGCCGAATTCGTCGAGACCATGGCGCGGCTCGCGGCCGACGCGGCCTTGCGCGTCGTCGTGCTGACCGGCGCCGGCGACAAGGCCTTCATCGGCGGCGCCGACATTCGCGAGATGGGGGCGGTGACGGACCCCGAGGGAGGCCGGGCCTTCATCCGCCGCGTCCACGCTTGCTGCCACGCGATCCGCATGTGTCCGGTTCCCGTGATCGCTCGCATCAACGGCTTCACACTCGGCGCGGGGCTCGAAATGGCCGCCGCCTGCGACATGCGCGTCGCGGTCGAGGTCGCCGTTTTCGGCATGCCGGAGGTGAAGCTCGGCATCCCCTCCGTAGTCGAGGCGGCGCTGCTGCCGCACCTGATCGGCTGGGGCCGCACCCGCGAAATCCTGCTCGCCGGCGAGAATTTCGACGCCGCGACGGCGCTGCGCTGGGGCATGGTCGAGTATGTCGAGGCGGCGACGACGCTGGACGCCCGCGTCGAAACGCTGGTCGAGGCGATCCTGACGTCGAAACCGCGCGCCGTGCGCATCCAGAAGAGTCTGATCCGCGCCTGGGAGGATTTGCCGACGAGCCAGGCGGTGGATGCGGGAATCGACGCCTTCGGCTCGGCTTTCGAAACGTCCGAGCCGCGCGACGCGATGGCGCATTTTTTCGCGGAGCAGGAGAAACGCAAAAACGGCGCATGAGACGCCGGCCGCCGCGTTTCTTGACTTCGCGCACGCGCTGGCCCATGTCGCAGGCGCTATCTCAAGGAGCGAGCCATGGGTGCGAAAATCTTCATCGACGGCGAGGCGGGCACGACGGGACTCGGCATCCGCGAGCGCCTCGCCGCGCGCCAGGACGTGACGCTCGTCTCCATCGCCCATGAGGACCGCAAGAACCCGCAGGCCAAGCAGGCTTTGATGGCGGGCGTCGATCTCGTCATCCTCTGTCTGCCCGACGAGGCCTCGAAGGAGACCGCCGCGCTCGTCGCCGCCATGGGCGACAGGGGGCCGCGCCTGCTCGACGCCTCGACCGCGCATCGCGTCGATCCGGCCTGGGCGTTCGGCTTCCCGGAAATGGCGGCGGGGCAGGCCGACGCCATCCGCACGGCGCGGCGCGTGTCCAATCCCGGCTGCTATTCCACCGGCGCCATCGCGCTGCTGCGCCCGCTGGTCGCGGCCGGTCTGATCGCGGCCGATTTTCCGCTCAGCATCAACGCCGTGTCCGGCTATTCCGGCGGCGGCAGGCAGATGATCGAGGCCTATGAGGCCGGCAAGGCGCCGCATTTCGAGATTTACGGCCTCGGGCTCGAGCACAAGCATGTGCCGGAGATCGTCAAATATTCCGGGCTGACGGCGCGGCCGATCTTCGCGCCGTCCGTCGGCAATTTCCGGCAGGGCATGCTGGTCAGCGTGCCGCTGCATCTCGACAGCCTGCCCGGCGCGCCGAAGGCCGCCGACATCGAGACGGCCTGGCGCGCCCATTACGCCGGCGCGACCTCTGTGAAGGTCGTCGCGGCGGAGGCGGGCGGGCGCATCGAGCCCGAGGCGCTCAACGGGACCAATTTCATCGACCTGCGCGTCTTCGCCAACGAGAACCGCCGGCAGGCGGTGCTGATGGCGCGGCTCGACAATCTCGGCAAGGGCGCCTCGGGCGCGGCCGTGCAGAATATCGAATTGATGCTGGGATTGTGACGCGCGGCCGGGCCTCGCGGCCCAGCCGTCGCGCTCAGCGCTTGACCGGCGTCGCCAGCGGCTTGTCCTTCTCGACGACGAAGGTGGCGACGATCCTGATCGTCGACGCGCCCGTGTTCTTCGCCATATGCGGCACGCCCGGCGGCACCGAATAGGGCACGCCCGGCTTCATGATCAGATCGGGCTGGCCATCGACCTGGAGCACGGCCTCGCCTTCGAGCGTATAGCCCATCTCGATGCCGGGATGGGTGTGGAGCCCGACGACGCCCCCCGGCGCCACCGTGACCATGTAGATGAAGGTCGCGTATTTGTCCGGCGGAAACATCTGCTCGACGAGCTTCTGGCGCTGCACGGCCGGCGGCGGCGCCGGCGCGGCGGACGGCGCAGGGGCAGGCGCGGCCTGCCCGAAAGCGGCGGTGGGCGCGAGCGCCGCGAAAGCCGCGATGGCGAGATGCGTGATTTTCATGTGTTTCCTCCCGGCATGACCCGACGCCGGAAGGCTAGACGATTTGCGGCGGGGAAGGGAAGGGCGGCGTAGCCGGGCAAAAAAGGAGCGGGGCGCTTCCCGGCCTTGGCGCGAGGGGGAGGTTGGCGCTCCATCGACGCGCCGAACCTTCTCCCTGTGGGAGAAGGTGGCCCGAAGGGCCGGATGAGGGGTTGCGCGACGGCGAGGTTGGTTGCGACGGGGCGATGACAGCCTTGATAATAAACGCACAACCCCCTTACCCCGATCCTGCGGATCGGCCTTCTCCCTCCGGGAGAGGGTGCGCGACGGGAATGACGCTGCGCGAGACGCAAGCCGTAGAGGCGGCCTGGATGCGGCTGGGGGCGCGCTGCCGCAATGGCAACACGCCCCCGATTTTTCCTGGAATCCCTGGCCGCTTTATCCGCGCTCAGTCTTCGGCGCGGCTCTCGTCGCTCTTCGCCATCGGCTTCAGCTTCACCGGGCGCAGCATGAAGGCGGGGACATGGTCGCCCATGCCGGTCACGGGCGGGCCGTCGTCGTGATCGCGATGGCGATGGCGCGGACGTTCGTCGCGGCCGGGCGCGGGGCGGTCTTCCGAACGGGGTTGCCCGGAGCGCGGCCGCGCGTCGCGACGCGGGCGCTCATCCTGCCGCGGGCGCTCGTCGCGTCCCGGTCGCTCGTCTTGCCGCGGGCGCTCCTGGCGCGGGGCGCGGGCGACGGGGGCGGACGCCGCCTCGATCGCCTCGGCAGCCTCCGGCTCCGCCTCGCGGCGGCGCCGGCTGCGGCGCGCGTCGGGGCGCGCAGACGTTTCGTCGCGTCCTTCGCCGCGCGCGCGGCGCGGACGGGGATGGGCGTGGCGCTCTTCCCAGACGTGATCGTCGATGTCGCCGAAGGTCTTGCCCTCGACCCAATCGATCTTTCTGGCGATCAGCTTCTCGATCTCGTCGATATATTTCTGATCCTCGCGCGTCACGATGGTGAGCGCGGTGCCCGACTTGCCGGCGCGGCCGGTGCGGCCGATGCGGTGGACGTAATCCTCGGAATGGGTCGGAATGTCGAAATTGAAGACGTGGCTGACATCGGGAATGTCGAGGCCGCGCGCGGCGACGTCCGAGCAGACGATGAGATCGACGCCGCCCGTCTTGAACGCGTCGAGCGAGGCCATGCGCGCGCGCTGGTCCATGTCGCCATGCAGGGCGCCGGCCGAGAAACCGTGCTTCACCAGCGATTTATGCAGAATCGCCACATCGCGCTTGCGGTTGCAGAAAATAATGGCGTTCTTGAAATTCTCGGCGCCGCGAATGACCTTGCGCAACGTGTCGCGCTTGATCGGACCGTGACCGGAGGCGACGAGCCCTTGCGTGATCGTGCTCGCGGTCGAGGCGGCGCGGGCCACTTCGACGCGCGCCGGATTGTGCAGGAACTGCTCCGTCAGCCGGGTGATTTCCGGCGGCATGGTGGCCGAGAAGAACAACGTCTGGCGGGTGAAGGGCACGAGCTTGCAGATGCGCTCGATGTCGGGGATGAAGCCCATGTCGAGCATGCGGTCGGCCTCGTCGATGACGAGGATCTCGATGCCGGTCAGCAAAAGCCTGCCGCGCTCGGAAAAGTCGAGCAGACGGCCCGGCGTGGCGATGAGCACGTCGGCGCCGCGCGTGATCTTCGCCTCCTGATCGGCGAAGGACACGCCGCCGATCAGCAGCGCGACATTGAGCTTATGGTTGGCGCCGTATTTGATGAAGCTCTCCTCGACCTGCGCGGCGAGTTCGCGCGTCGGTTCGAGAATGAGCGTGCGCGGCATGCGCGCCCGGGCGCGGCCCTGTTCCAGCCGCGACAGCATCGGCAGAGTGAAGGCGGCGGTCTTGCCGGTGCCTGTCTGGGCGATGCCGAGCACGTCGCGACCCTGCAGGGCGTGCGGGATGGCCTGCGCCTGGATGGGCGTGGGAGTGGTGTAGCCGGAAGCCTCGACGGCTTGCAGCACCTTCTCGCTAAGGCCGAGTTCTGAGAATGTCATTCATGATCCTGAAAATGGGCGGCGCGTCTTGTGCGGGCAGGCCCAGAGGGGGCCTCATTGGCGAGGCCGAAAGCGCGTCAATCTGACGGAAGGCGCCTCGACTTGAGACGATACGGACGCCGGCCACGCGCGGGGCTCACGGTCGTCGGCCCACCCTATGCGCGGCAAACGCGCGAATGTCAAACGATTTCGCGATCCGTGGCGCGTTCAACGCGCCGGCGCCGGGCGTTTCAGCGCCAGGGCGCACAGGACGGCCAACGCCGACGAGGGCAGGGCATACCACAGCGCGCCGCTCCAGCCGCCCGACTTCTCGACGGCCGCGGCCAGCAGGACGGGACCGAGCAGTTGCCCGACGCCGGCCGATTGCAGCAGCAGGCCGACGATGGTCGACACCATGGCCGGGCGTTCGGCGTAGAACGGCGCCGCGCCGAACAGCGCGCCGGGAATGAGCCCGCCCACCGCCGACAGCAGCAGCGCCGCGCCATATTTGACGGCGAAGGCCGCGTCCGATCCAAAGATCGCCACCGAACAGCCGGCCATGATCAGGCTGGCGGCGACGACCAGTTGCTTGCGCGTCACGCCGGCGTCGACGATGAAGCCCGAGGCGACATTGCCGAGAATGTTCATCGCCACCACCAGCGCCACGGCGCCCGCCGCCGCCCGTCCGGACAGACCGGCCTGCTGCGACAGCAGCAGCGGCAGGAACGACATGACCGCGAGGAAATGGCCGGCGTAGCCGACAAACGCGCCGGCCAGCAGCAGGGGGTTGCGGCGCAGGACGGACGCGGCCGACGAGCGGCCGCTTGTCGATCCGGCGCCGGCGGAAACGCGTCGCCGGAAGACGAGCCAGAGCACGCCGGCCCAGACAAAGCCGAACCCGGCCACGACCTGCCAGACCAGCCGCCATCCACCGGCATCGGCGATCAGGCCCGACGCCGCCATGCTCGTCGCGAAACCGGCGGGCATATAGGCGCCCCAGACGCCCAGCGTCTTGCGGCGATCCCTCTCCGCGACCTCGGCCATCAGCAGCGACGGGCCAGCCGACACCGTCAGCAGAAATCCCACGCCCTCGACGGCGCGCGTCGCCAGAAGCGGCGGCAGGCTTTGCGCCATCGACCCCGCCAGGCTGGCCGCGCCGGCCAGCGTCAGTCCGAAAACAGCGCTGCGCAGGGCGCCAAGGCGGTCGACGGCCATGCCGAGCGTCACGCCCAGCATGGCCGCGACCAGATTGTAAAGCGCCACCAGCGATCCCGCCTGCGTCAGGCCAAGGTTCAACTCGCGCGTCAGCGCGGCAAGCTGGCCGGGAACCTTGCCGATGTGAAAGGCGGCGAACACGCCCGCCGCGCAGACGATGGCGACGCGCGTCCAGGATGTGCCCGCCGGCGCGGCCGCGCGGCTCATTGGGCGGCGAGCGCCGGCGCGTCGCCGAGCCAGGCCTCAAGCGCCGCCGCGGCGCGCGCGCTCAGCGCCTTCTTGCGCGCGACGCCCTTTTCCGGCCCCCGCAATTTCCGGCCGTCGACGCTTTTCGCGGCGAAGTCGATCGGCGGGAACAGGCCGAAATTGACGTTCATCGGCTGGAACGAACGCGGCCCGGCGTCGATTGATTCGATATGACCTCCGGTGATGTGATTGATCAGTGCGCCGATGGCGGTTTCGGCGGGCGGCGCCGTCAGCGTCCGGCCGAGCCGTTCGGCGGCGGCCATGCGGCCGGCGACGAGGCCGACGGCGGCGCTCTCGACATAGCCCTCGCAGCCGGTGATCTGACCGGCGAAGCGCAGCCGCGGCTGGGCCTTCAGCCGCAGCGCGCCGTCGAGCACTTTCGGGGAATTGAGAAAGGTGTTGCGGTGCAGCCCGCCAAGCCGCGCGAACTCGGCCTGCTCAAGCCCCGGAATCGCCCGGAACAGCGCCGTTTGCGCGCCATGCTTCAGCTTGGTCTGGAAGCCGACCATGTTGTAGAGCGTGCCCATCGCGTTGTCCTGCCGAAGCTGAACGATGGCGTAGGCCTTGACGGTCGGGTTGTGCGGATTGGTCAGGCCGAAGGGCTTCATCGGCCCATGCCGCAATGTCTCGCGTCCGCGCGCCGCCATGACCTCGATCGGCAGGCAGCCGTCGAAATAGGGCGTGCCCTCCCATTCCTTCGCCAGGGCGACATCGGCTTCCAGCAGGGCGTCTACGAACGCGTCATATTGGGCGCGGTCGAGCGGGCAATTGATGTAATCGGCGCCCGAGCCGCCCGGTCCCGCCTTGTCGTAACGCGACTGGAGCCAGGCCTTGCCCATGTCGATCGAATCGCGATGCACGATGGGGGCGATGGCGTCGAAAAAGGCGAGATCCGCCTCGCCGGTCAGCCCACTCACCGCCTCCGCCAGCGCCGGCGAAGTCAACGGGCCGGTGGCGATGATCACATTGTCCCAATCCTCCGGCGGCAGGCCGGAGATTTCCCCGCGCGCCAGGGTCACCAGCGGATGCGCCGCCAATCTCGCCGTGACGGACCGGGAAAAGCCGTCGCGGTCGACGGCGAGCGCGCCTCCGGCCGGCACCTGATGGGCGTCGGCGGACGACATGATCAACGAGCCCATGCGCCGCATCTCGCGATGCAGGACGCCGACGGCGTTGGCCTCTGAATCATCGGAGCGGAAGGAGTTCGAGCAGACAAGCTCCGCCAGACCATCCGTGCGGTGAGCCTCGGTCGGGCGGAGGGGACGCATCTCGTGAAGAACGACGGGGACGCCGGCCTGGGCGATCTGCCATGCGGCGTCCGAGCCTGCGAGGCCGCCGCCGACGACATGCACCGGCGCGAACATGGGGAGGGTGTTGGGCATGGCGGCAAACTAGGCGGGGGCGCCACGGCCCGCAAGCCGTCAATCGCGCAAAAAAAACGCCCGCCGGGGGAGGAACCGGCGGGCGTCTTCGGCACAAGGGACGCAAGGGAGGAGCGCGTCTCTTGTGAATTCACTCAGATTCCGGCGGCCTTGCGGGCCACATGCGCGATATCGGCGCGGTTCAGGCCGAGATCCGCCAATTCGCGATCCGAGAGCCGGGTCAACTCACGAACGGAATGACGGTAGCGGAGCCACTCGGACACTTTATGCGCGATCTGCCTGATCGACATGTCATTGCCTTTCCGAGAAACGACGCGCGTCGGAGGGAGGAGCCCGGCGCGCTTCGTTTGATGCAACGCAACATAATAGGGCGCCCCCGCCTTGCCTACGGCGAACTTCGGGCCCCTGCCATGCGAAAAATGCAGAACGAAACTTGCCAAATCACCAACAAGGGGCCGAAAAAAGCTGCGACATGGTGGCGCATCGGGTCCGGTTCCGCGCGCCCCGACAAGCAACGGCTACTGGTCGACCGATATTGCATATCTGCAATGCAATATTCAGATCATGCATGAACGATCGGCGCGCGGCCTCAGGCGGCCTGATCAGCGATCCGCGCCAGGCTTTCTTCCCGGCCAAGCACATCCAGCACGTCGAAAATGCCCGGCGAGGTCGAGCGGCCGGTCAAGGCGGCGCGCAGCGGCTGCGCCGCCTGACCGAGCTTGACCTTCGCCTCCTCGGCATAGGCGCGCACGGCTGCGTCCGTAGCCGTGGCGCTCCATTCGCTCAGGGCGGCGAAACGCGGCAGCAGCGCGGCCAGATGCGTCCGCCCGCCCCTGGCGAGGATGTCGGCGGCTTTGGCGTCCATCTGCAGCGGGCGTCGGGCGACGAGGAATTCCGCGCCATCGGCCAGCTCCACCAGCGTTCTGGCGCGCTCCTTCAGGCCGGCCATGGCGCGCAGCAGTTTGTCCTTCAACGCCGGATTGCCGGAGCCCGCCAGAGCCGCGCCATTCGGCAGACAGGGCAGCGTGGCGATAAGCGCGTCCGTCAGTTCGGCGTCGCTCGCCGCGCGCATGTAATGGCCATTCATGTTTTCGAGCTTGGCGTAATCAAACCGCGCCGGCGAGCGATGGACGTTGCCGAGGTCGAAGGCCGAGATCATCTCTTCGGTCGAAAAGAACTCCTGGTCGCCCTGGCTCCAGCCAAGCCGCGCCAGGTAATTGCGCAGCGCGGCCGGCAGATAGCCCATCTCGCGATAGGCCTCGACGCCGAGCGCGCCGTGACGCTTGGACAATTTCGCGCCGTCCGGCCCATGAATGAGCGGAATATGCGCCATGGCGGGAACCTCCCAGCCCATGGCCTGATAGATATGCGTCTGCCGCGCCGCGTTGGTGAGATGGTCGTCGCCGCGAATGATCTGCGTGACGCCCATGTCGTGATCGTCGACGACGACGGCGAGCATATAGGTCGGCGTGCCGTCGGAGCGCAGCAGCACGAGGTCGTCGAGGTTCTCATTGGCCCAGGTGACGCGGCCCTGCACCTTGTCGTCGACAATGGTTTCGCCCGTCTGCGGCGCCTTGAGGCGGATGACCGGCTTTCGGCCCTCGGCAATCGCCGCGCGCTCGGCCTCGGTGCCGCCGAGGTCGCGCCAGCGGCCGTCATAGCGCGGCGGCCGGCTTTCGGCCCGCGCCTGCTCGCGCATGGCCGTCAATTCGTCCGGCGTGGCGTAGCAGCGATAGGCGGCGCCCCTGGCCAGCAGCTCCCCGGCCGCCTCGCGATGCCGCGCGGCGCGCGAGAACTGATAGATGACCTCGCCGTCCCAATCGAGTCCAAGCCATGTCATGCCGTCGAGGATCGCGTCGATGGCGGCCTGCGTCGAGCGCTCGCGATCCGTATCCTCGATGCGCAGCAGCATCCTGCCGCCGGATTGCCGGGCGTAAAGCCAGTTGAACAGGGCCGTGCGCGCGCCGCCGATGTGCAGGAACCCGGTGGGCGAGGGGGCGAAACGCGTGACGACGGGCTTGGACATGAACGGCTCGCGGGGACTGAAGAAAATCGGGGAGGGCGCGGCGCTGCCGGCCCCCGGCGCGCCCGTGTAGCATAGGCCTTGCGTCGCGGGTAGGCGCGCGAGGTGGGGAATGGACTGGCGCGGCAGGCTGAGGGCGGGCGGGCCGGCGGCCGTCGGCGCGCTGGCGGGCGCGGTGCGCGATCCCGCGCGCGCCGCCGCCCTCCGCGCGCGGGTGAGCGCGGCGTTGCGCGGCTGGATCGCCGGGGACATCGCCGAACGGCGGCTGTTTCTGTGGCTGCCCGCCTGTTTCGGCGCCGGCGTCCTGCTCTATTTTTCCGCCGACCGCGAGCCGAGCCTCTGGGCGCCGCTGGCCGCCGCGACGGCGCTTGCCGTCGGGGCGCGCGCCGCCTTGCGCCGCGACGCGCTGGGCGCGTTCCGCATCTGTCTGGCGCTGGCCGTCCTGTTTGCCGGTTTCGCGGCGTCCGTGGCGCGCACGCGCCTTGTCGCCGCGCCAATCCTGGGGCGGATGCAGGTCGCGACGACGACCGGTTATGTCGAGTCGGTCGACGACCATCGCGCCGGCAAGCGGCTGCTGCTGCGCGTCGTGGCGATCGAGGGCGTGACGCCCGCCGATTGGCCCGCGCGCATCCGCGTCACCGCGCGCAACGCGGAGGGCGTGCGCGCCGGCGCGACGATCATCGCGAAAATGCGACTGCTGCCGCCCTCGCGCCCGTCCGAGCCCGGAGGCTATGATTTCGCCCGCGCCGCCTTCTTTCAGCGCGTCGGCGCCGTCGGCAATGTCGTGTCGCGGATCGAACCCGCGCCGGACGCGGCCGTTTCATGGGTCGCGCGCTTCAACGCCTGGGTCGATCGCGGCCGCAACGATCTGACGCATCGCATCGCCGGGGTCATCGGCGGGGCCGACGGGGCGGTCGCGGCGGCGCTCGTCACCGGCAAGCGCGGCCTTATTCCCGAACAGGCGAACGACGCCCTGCGCGCCGCCGGTATTTATCACGTCGTCTCCATTTCCGGTCTGCACATGGTGCTGGCGGCGGGCCTTTTCCTGTGGAGCCTGCGCGCCGTTCTGGCGCTGTTTCCCGCCGTCGCGCTGCGCCACCCGATCAAGAAATGGGCGGCGGCTTTCGCCATCGTCGGCGTCGTCGCCTATGACATTTTTGCCGGCTCGGAAGTGGCGACGGAGCGCTCGCTCGTGATGATTCTCGTCATCCTCGCCGCCGTGCTGCTCGACCGGCCGGCGCTGTCCATGCGCAATCTGGCGATGGCCGCGCTGATCATCCTGGCGCTGGAGCCCGAGCAATTGCTCGGGCCGAGCTTCCAGATGTCGTTCGCGGCGGTGGCGGCGATGATCGCCGCCTTCGAGCGCCGGCCGGGGTTCGAGGTTCGCGACGGACCGCCGCCGCCCCGCGTCCGCACGGTCGTCGGCGCGGCGCTGTTGACGACGCTGGTCGCCGGCCTCGCCACTGATCCGTTCTCGAGCTTTCATTTCCATCGCATCAGCCTCTACGGGATCGTCGGCAACACGCTGACCCTGCCTCTGGTCGAGTTTCTCGTCATGCCGGCGGCCGCGCTTGGCGTCGTGGCCGGGCCGTTCGGTCTCGACGCGCCGGTCTGGACGGTGATGGGCTGGGGCATATCGGGTATGATGGCGGTGGCGCACTGGGTCGCGGGCCTCGCGAGCGCGACGCGGCAGTTTCCGGCTTTCGGAGGCGGCGCGCTGTTGGCGATGACGCTGGCGCTGCTGTGGCTGACGATCTGGACCACGCCGATCCGCTGGGCGGGCCTCGGCCTCGCGGCCTTCGGGCTGGCGCTGGCGGCGACAACGCCGCGCCCCGACGTCATCATCGACGCGCAGGGCCGGGCGCTGGCGGCGCGTAACGCCAAAGGCGGCCTCGATGTGCTGAACGCCAAAGGCAATTTCTTCGCCGTGCAGCAATGGCTGGCCGCCGACGCGGACCCGCGCGGGGCGCGCGATCACGACCTGATCGGCGCCGGGCGCTGCGACGCCGACGGCTGCGTCGCGCGATTGCCGGACGGCCGGGCCGTGGCGCTGGCGCGGGACAAACGCGCGCTCGCCGAGGATTGCGCCCGCGCCGCCGTCGTCGTCACGCATCTGCCCGCGGCGGATCTGTGCAAGGGGCCCGATCTCGTGCTCGACGCCGGACATTTTCGCTCCCGCGGCGCGACGCAAATCTACGCCGCGCGGCCGGGCGCGGGCTGGCGCCTCGTCACATCCCGTCGCGTAACCGACAACCGTCCCTGGTCGCCCGAGCCCGCGCCGCCGCGAACGCGGCCTTCGAGCGCATCGCCCGATCCGGAAGCGCCTGACCCCGACGCGCCGGTCAATAGCGGCGAATGAGACTCACCAGCTTGCCCTGGATGCGCACCCGGTCGGGCCCGAAAATGCGAGTCTCATAGGCCGGGTTGGCGGCCTCGAGCGCGATGGAGGCGCCGCGCCGCCGCAGCCGCTTCAGCGTCGCCTCCTCGTCGTCGATCAAGGCCACGACGATATCGCCCGACTCGGCGGTGTCCTGACGGCGGATGACCACCGTGTCGTCGTTGAAAATGCCGGCGTCGATCATCGAATCGCCGCGCACCTCGAGCGCGAAATGCTCGCCGGCGCCGAGAAAATCCGGCGGCATGGCGATGGTGTGGCTGCGCGCCTGCAAGGCCGAGATCGGCGTGCCGGCGGCGATGCGCCCCATCACCGGGATCGACACGGCCCGGCCGTCATCCTCGTCGCCGAAGGCCGCCGGCGGAGGCGCGCTTCGCACACGGCCGAGATTGCCCTCGATGACGCTGGGCGAGAAGCGGCCGGCGCGCGGGAGGGGCGTCGGCGTCGCGGATTCCGGCAGGCGCAGCACTTCGAGCGCGCGGGCGCGGTTGGGAAGACGGCGGATGAAGCCGCGCTCCTCCAGCGCCATGATGAGCCGGTGAATGCCGGATTTGGAGCGCAGGTCGAGCGCGTCCTTCATCTCGTCGAAAGAGGGCGGGACACCGCTTTCCTTTAGCCGCTCGTGAATGAAGCGCAACAGCTCGTTCTGTTTTTTCGTCAGCATCGCAGCCCCCAAACACCGGCGGCGATCCCGAAGCCATTCGCCGTCTCCCTGTTTGCTTCGGATGAGCTTGCCGGGCTCCGACTCAAACAAAGCGTGAACGAACGATATATGTTCCCGCCCTGTTCCGCAAGGCGTTACAGGCGCAATATGGTGCAGGCGTCGCCTTTTTCGGCTTTCGGGGCGTGCGGAGGACGGATCAGCAGGCATTTGGCCGCCGCCATCACGGTCAGCAGCGACGAATCCTGCGATTCGAACGGCGTCGCGACCATCGCGCCGTCGCGCGATTCGAGATCGGCGCGCAAATAATCCTCGCGCAGATCATTGGCGGGCAGGGCGCGGCCGAGAATGGCGCGCTCGAGCCGCGGCGCGCCGGCGTCCGGATCGCCGCAGAGCGCGCGCACCAGCGGCTGCAGATAGATCAGGCCGCAGACGATGGAGGACACCGGGTTGCCCGGCAGCCCGAGAATCGACATGTCGCCGATGCGGCCGTGGATCAGCGGCTTTCCCGGCCGCATGGCGATGCGCCAGAAGCCCAGATCCATGCCTTCCGCCGCCAGCGCCTGTTTGACGAGGTCGTGGTCGCCGACGGAGGCGCCGCCCAGCGTCACCAGCACGTCGGCCTCGGCCTTGCGCGCCTTGCGAATGGCCTTTTCGAGCGCGGCGTGATTGTCGCGGGCGATGCCGAGGTCGAGGCTCAGGCCGCCGGCCTGTTCGACTTGCGCGGCGACGGCGTAGGCGTTGGAGGCGACGATCTGATCGGGTCCACAGTCCTCGCCCGGCCGCACCAACTCGTCGCCGGTGGCGAGAATGGCGACCAGCGGCTTGCGCGCCACGGGCAGCAAGGCGTGATTCATTGCTGCGGCCAGCGCCAGTTCGGACGCGCCGAGGAGTCGGCCGGCCTTGAGCAAGACCTCGCCTTCGGCGAAATCGGCGCCGGCGGCGCGGATATGCCGGTTCGCGGGCGCGGCGGCCTGCGCCGTCACGACGCCGTCCGCGACGACCGCGTCTTCCTGGATCAGAATCGTGTCGGCGCCGTCCGGAACGGGCGCGCCGGTGAAGATGCGGGCGGTCTCGCCGGGGCCGACGCGGCCGGTAAAGCCATGGCCGGCGGCGCTTTCGCCGATCAGGCGCAGCCGCGCGCCGGGCGCGGCGGCGTCGGCGGCGCGCAGGGCGTAGCCGTCCATCGCGGACACGGCGGAGGGCGGCTGCGTGCGCCGCGCCATCAGGTCGGCGGCGAGCGTCCGCCCGAGCCCGTGTTCGAGCGCAATGGTCTCGATCGCCACGGCGCGGCCCCGCGCGGGTGCGATGACGCGGGCGCGCGCCTCGGCGACGGACAGCATCGGCTGTTTCATTTTCTCACCCAATCGCCGGATTTGCCGCCGCGCTTCTCAACCAGCCCGATGTCGCCGATGGTCATGAAGCGATCCATTGCTTTCAGCATGTCGTAGATGGTCAGGCAGGCGACGGACACGGCGGTCAGCGCCTCCATCTCGACGCCGGTTTGACCGGTCGTTTTCGCCGTGGCCCGCAGGCGGAAACCGGGCAAGGCGTCGTCAGGCGCAATATCGACGCTGACTTTCGTCAGCATCAGCGGATGGCACAGCGGGATCAGCTCCGAAGTGCGTTTGGCCGCCATGATTCCGGCAAGCCGGGCCGCGCCGAGCACATCGCCCTTTTTCGCGTCGCCGGCCAGCGCCGCCGCCAGCGTTTCCCGCTGCATCGTCACCGCGCCCTGCGCCACGGCGACGCGCGCGGTTCCGGCTTTGTCCGACACATCGACCATATGAGCCTCGCCACGGGGCGAGAGATGCGTCAGGCCGCTCATGCCGCGCCGGTCGTCGCGGCTTTTCTGCGCGCCGGCGCGCCGGCGATGAGGTCGTGCGTCGCCCGCGTCACGTCGTCCTCGCGCATCAGGCTCTCGCCGACGAGGAACGCATTGACGCCGGCCGCCTGCAGCCGAAGCACGTCGGCGTGCCGGGCGATGCCCGATTCGGCGACGAGCGTGCGGCCTTTCGGAACGAGCGGCGCGAGCCGCTCCGTCACCTCGAGCGAGGTCTTGAAGGTGCGCAGGTTGCGGTTGTTGACGCCGATCAGCCGTGTCTCCAGACGCAGCGCGCGCTGCAATTCCGCCTCGTCATGGACCTCGACCAGCACGTCCATGCCCAGATCGTGCGCGGCGGCGTTGAGGGCGCGCGCCTGCTCGTCGTCGACGCAGGCCATGATGATCAGAATGCAATCAGCGCCCCAGGCGCGCGCCTCATAGACCTGATAGGGATCGAACAGGAAATCCTTGCGCAGCACGGGCAGGGCGCAGGCCTTGCGCGCCGCGTCGATATATTCGGGCTTGCCCTGAAAAGAGGGTCCGTCGGTCAGCACCGACAGGCAGACGGCGCCGCCGGCGGCATAGGCCCTGGCCAGCGCCGGTGGATCGAAATCGGCGCGGATGACGCCTTTCGACGGGCTCGCCTTCTTGATCTCGGCGATGAGCGCGACGAGGCCGGCCTGGGCGCGCTGCTCGATCGCCTTGACGAAGCCGCGCGGCGGGTCGTGGTCGTGCGCCTGACGCTGCAAGGTCTTGAACGGCATGCGGACTTTGGCTTCGGAAATCTCCGTCCGTTTGTAGGCTTCGATTTTCCTCAGGATGTCAGGCATGTCCTCGACCTTCGTTGCTTCACGCCGAAGCGGCGTCGCGATTGGACGCCGCGACCAGGGCGGCGAGCGTTTTCCGCGCCGCTCCGCTGTCCAGCGCATTCTGCGCCAGAGACGCGCCTTCTTTCAAATCCTTTGCCTTGCCGGCGACGACAAACGCCGCGGCGGCGTTGATAACGGCGATGTCACGATACGGGTTTTTTGCGCCGTCGAGAACCGCGCGCAGCGCTGCGGCGTTGAAATCGGCGTCGCCGCCCTTGAGATCGGCGAGGCTGGCGCGCGTCAGGCCGGCGTCCTCCGGCGTGATCTCGAAGGAGCGGATCTGTCCGTCCTCCAGCGCCGTCACCTTCGTCGCGCCGGTGGTCGTCACCTCGTCGAGACCGTCCGCGCCGTGCACGAGCCAGACGCGCTGCGAACCGAGATTGCGCAGCACCTGCGCCAGCGGCTCAAGCCAGGCGGCGGAGAAGACGCCGAGCAACTGGCGCTTGACCCCGGCCGGGTTCGACAAGGGCCCGAGCAGGTTGAAGATGGTGCGGGCGCCAAGCTCCGTGCGCACGGCGCCGACGTGGCGCATGGCGGCGTGATGCGTCTGCGCCATCATGAAGCCGATGCCGGCGTCTCGCACGCAGGCCGCGACCTGCTCCGCCGGCAAGCCGATCTTCACGCCAAGCGCGGTCAGCACGTCGCTGGAGCCCGATTTCGACGAGGCGGCGCGATTGCCGTGTTTGGCGACGGGAACGCCGCAGGCCGCGACGATCAGCGCGGCGAGCGTCGAAACATTGTAGGAGCCATGGCCGTCGCCGCCCGTGCCGACGATGTCGATGGCGTCCGCCGGCGCGCCGACCCGCAGCATCTTGGCGCGCATGGCGGTGACGGCGCCGGTGATTTCCTCCACCGTTTCGCCGCGCACGCGCAGGGCCATCAGAAAGGCGCCCATCTGCGCCGGCGTCACCTCGCCCGACAGCATGTCGTTGAAGGCGCTCGCGGCTTCCGCCCGGGACAGGCTGGCGCCGGTGGCGACCTTGGCGATGATCGGTTTGAAAGCGTCCATGAGTCAGGCTCCACGGCCGGGTCGGCGGCCGCTTTCGTTCCAGTTTCGCGCCAGATTGAGGAAATTGCGCAGGATGTCGTGGCCGCGCTCCGAGGCGATGCTCTCGGGGTGGAACTGCACGCCATGGATCGGCAGGCTGCGATGCGACAGGCCCATGATCAGTCCGTCGGCGGTTTCGGCCGTCACGGCAAGCGCCTCGGGCAGGGTGGCGCGCTCGACCACCAGGGAGTGGTAGCGCGTCGCGCGGAACGGCTCCGGCATGCCGGCGAAAATCGTTTCGTTGCGATGATGGATCAGATCGACCTTGCCGTGGATGGGCAGGGGGGCGCGCACGACATCGCCGCCAAAGGCCTCGCCGATGGCCTGATGGCCGAGGCAGACCCCGAAAAGCGGCACGGCGTCTTCCGCGGCGCGGATCAGATCGAGACAGATGCCGGCCTCGCGCGGGGCGCAGGGGCCGGGCGACAGCACAATCGCGTCAGGATCGGAGGCGAGCACGGCCTCGACGCTGATCCGGTCGTTGCGGTGAACGGTCACCGACGCGCCCAGAGCCCCGAAATAATGCACGAGGTTCCAGGTGAAACTGTCGTAATTGTCGATCAGCGTGACGTTGGGCATCGCGGGTCCGAAGCGCCGCGGGGCGCGGCGGCCCTCTTTTGCGGCGACGGGCGCCGGGCGTCAAGCCGCGCCGGAGCGGTCATTTGGCGAGCAGCTTGAACGCCACGACCGTCAGGATCAGCGCCAGCGCCGGGCGCATCCAGCGGTCGGGCACGCGCGGCGCGTAATGGCTGGCGAGGACGATTCCGGGGATCGAGCCGAGCAACAGCGAACCGAGCATGGTCCAGTCGACCGAGCCCAGAAAGACGTGGCCGAGGCCGGCGACAAGCGTCAGCGGCACGGCATGGGCGATGTCCGAGCCGACAATGCGCACGATCGGCATGCGCGGATACAGGATCATCAAGGCGGTGACTCCGACCGCGCCGGCGCCGACCGACGAGATCGTGACGAGAAAACCGAGCGCGATTCCCAATGCGATCGTCGCGCGCCCATCGCGCGGGATCGTCGGCTCCCGCTCCTCCGGCCGCTGCCTGGCGCGCATGCCGATGACGATGGCCGCCGCCGTGAACAGGAGGGCGACAGCCAGCGCTTTGGAGATGATCGAGGCGGCGGCGGCGCCGGAGACGCCGAGCGCATGCAAGACGCCGAGCGTCGCCAGCGACGCCGGCAGACTGCCGGCGGCCAGACGGCCCGTCACGCGCCAGTCGACGGTCTGGTTGCGGCCATGCACAGCCGTGCCGGCGGCTTTCGTCAGACCGGCGTAGAGCAGGTCCGTGCCGACGGCGGTCGCCGGATGCACGCCGAACAGAAGAACCAGAGCCGGCGTCATCAACGCGCCGCCGCCGACGCCGGTCACGCCGACGATGAGGCCGACGACGAAGCCGGTGAGCGTGTAAAGCGGATCGTAGAGTGCCAGGATCGACGACATGAATGTCCTGTCAGGCGCGGCGCGCCAGGATCGGCGAGCGTATTCGCCGTCTCCCGACGCCGTAAACCCCCAAAGAGTCGCAGGCTCATTGCCCCCGTTTGGGGCGGGTGGCGAAGCGCACGGCCTCCTCCGCGGCGCGGAACAGGGCCTGCGCCTTGTTGACGCATTCGGTCTGCTCGGATTTTGGCACGGAATCGTAGACGATGCCCGCGCCTGCCTGAACGTGCATCACGCCGTCCTTGACCACCGAGGTGCGCAGCACGATGCAGGTGTCCATCTCGCCCGAGGCGCCGAAATAGCCGATGCAGCCTGCATAGATGCCGCGCTTGTCGGTCTCCAGTTCGTCGATGATCTCCATCGCGCGCACCTTGGGCGCGCCCGAGACCGTTCCGGCCGGGAAGCCCGCGCACAAGGCGTCGATCACGTCGTGCGCGGGATCGAGCCGACCTTCGACATTCGAGACGATGTGCATGACGTGGCTGTAGCGTTCGATGAAAAACTGGTCAGTCACCTCGACGGTGCCGATTTCGGCGACGCGGCCGACATCGTTGCGGCCGAGATCGAGCAGCATGAGATGCTCGGCGCGCTCTTTTTCGTCGGCCAGCAATTCCGCGGCGAGCGCTTCATCCTCGGCCGGCGTCCTGCCGCGCCAGCGCGTGCCGGCGATGGGTCGGATCGACACCTTGCCGTCACGCACGCGCACCAGGATTTCCGGGCTCGAACAGACGATCTGGAAGCCCCCGAAATCGAGATAGCACAGGAACGGCGCGGGGTTGACGCGCCGCAGCGCGCGATACAGCGAAAAGGCGGGCAGGGCGAAGGGCGCGCTGAAGCGCTGCGACAGCACCACCTGGAAAATGTCGCCCGCGCGGATGTAGTCCCTGGCGCGCTCGACCATGTCGAGAAAGCGCGCCTCCGACGTATTGGAGCGCGGCGCTTCCGCCAGGAGATGCGCGTCCGCGCGCGGTTGTTCGTGCGCGAGCGGCCCTTCCAGCACGGCGACGACGGAGTCGAGGCGCGCGCAGGCCGATTCATAGGCCGCCCTGGCCGAAACGCCCGCCGCCGGACGCGCCGGCGTGACGACGATGATCTCGTCCTTCACCGAATCGAAGACGACGATCAGCGTGGGGCGCATCATCACCGCATCGGGCACGCCGATCGGATCGGGCCTGGGCGGCGCGAGGCGCTCCATCTGCCGCACCATGTCGTAGCCGAGATAGCCGAAGACGCCCGCCGCCATCGGCGGCAGGCCGGGCGCGGCCGGAATCGCGGATTCTGCGATCAGCGCGCGCAGGGCGTCGAGAGGCTTGCCGGGGCAGGGCGCGAAGGTTTCTCCGCCGGCGCGCACGGCGCGATTGATTTCGGACGAATCGCCCTTCGCGCGCCAGATGACGTCCGGATCAAGGCCGATCATCGAATAGCGGCCGCGCGTCGCGCCGCCTTCAACCGATTCCAGCAGAAAGCTCTGGCCGGCGCGCCCGGCGGCGAGTTTCAGATAGGCCGAGACCGGCGTCTCAAGATCGGCGATGAGCCGCGTCGTGACGAGGCCGGGGCGGCCGGCCTCCCAATCGCGGGCGAAACTGTCGAAATCGGGTTCGTGCACGGGATCAGAACTCGTTGCCGCCGCCGCTCGCCTGACGCAGCGCCGTTTCGTTGACGCTGACGCCGAGGTCGGACTGCAGTTTGCCCAGATAGGTGTTCAACAGATCCTCGGCGATGGCGCCGCGCGCCGTCGTCGCCGCCGATTTCATCGCGGCGGAGGAGAGGTCGGCCGGAGGCGTCTGCGTCCCGGTCACCCGGAACACGACACGGCCTCCCGGCGCCGCGGCCGAACCGACGCCGTCGACGGGGGTGTTGTAGACGCCCGCGATGACGCTCATCGGCAGATTGCCGCCGCCCGCCCGTTTGACGCCGGAGACGACGCGGACCTCGCCGCCGTGCGTCTTCGCCGCCTCCGCCAGCGCGCCGCCCGCCTGCGCGGCCTTGACGATTTCCGCGGCCCTGGCGGACAGTTGACGCCCGATTTCCTCGTCGCGCCACGCCCTTTCGACCTGCGCCCTCACCTCATCGAGCGCACGGTCGCGGGAGGCCTCGATGCCGGCGACCTCGAACCAGACGTAGCCGCCGTCCTTCGTCGTCACCGTGTCGTTGTCGGCGCCGATGTCCGAGGCGAAGGCGGCCTTCAGCACGGCCTGCATGTCCGGCACATTCGCGACGGAGGCGCCGGCCTTGTCGCGGCCGGCGGCGTCGACCGCGTCGATCAGTCGCGGCTCGAGACCTGCGGCCCTGGCGGCTTCGGCGAGCGTTTGCCCGGCGGCGCGCTTGTCCTCGACGAGATCATGCAGCCGCTTCACCTCGGGGCCGGTCTGACGCGCGGCGAGTTCGCGCTTCAGATCGGCGGCGAATTGCTCATAGGGCTTGAACTGGCCCGGATTGACCTTGACCACGCGGACCAGAGAATTGGCGAACTGGCCCTTGATCGGCTGGCTGATCTCGCCCTCGGCGAGAGCGAAGGCAGCCGCCGCAACGGCCGGATCGGCGACGGCGCTCCTGGCCAGAACGCCGAGATCAATGTCCTTCGGCGTCAGTTTGCGCGTCGCCGCGACATCCTCGAACGAGGCTCCGGCGGCGATTCTGGCGCGCGCGTCCGCCGCGGCTTCCGGCGTCTCGAAGGGGATCTGCTGCAGGTGGCGCGTCTCGGGCGACCCGTAGCGCGCGGCCTTCACCTCTTCGTAGAGTTTGCGCGCGTCGGCGTCGGAGACGGATTCTGCTTTCGCCAGCGTCGCCGGCGTCACGGCCAGAATCGCGAGCTTGCGATATTCCGGCGCATGGAAATTCTTTTTTCGGTCGTCGAAATATTTTTGCAGCGCCTCGGCCGTCGGCGCGGCGATCTCGCCGACGCCCGAAGCCGGCAGCAGCAGCGTCTCGACCGTGCGGGACTCCTCCTGGAAACGATGCACGCCTTCGAGGAAGGCGGCGGGCGCGGAGACGCCGGCGGTGATCGATTCGATGATTTCCTGCCGCAGATAGACGTTGCGCTGCTCGCGCACGAAGCTGCGCTCCGTATAGCCCGCCTCACGGATCGCGTCGTTGAAGCGGTCGCGATCGAACTGACCGCCCGGCGCGCGGAAGGACGGATCGGTTTCGATCGCCCTGGCGATGTCCTTGTCGCCCATGGCGAGGCCGAGCTTGCGCGCCTCCTGGTCGAGCGCGGCCTCCGACACCATGCGGCCAAGCACCTGCCGATCAAGGCCTGCGGCGCGCGCCTGCTCGTTGGTGATGGCCTGGCGGGCGCGGCGCTGCAGCCGCTGCAATTCGTTCTGATACGCGGTGCGATAGGCCTCGGACGAAATTTCGACGTCGCCGACGCGGGCGAGGCGTCCGGCGCCAAAGCCGCGAAAGATATCGCCGATGCCCCAGATGGCGAAGCTGACCACGATGAGGCCCATCAGCACGGCCATCAGCGAACGGCCAATCCAGCTTTGATGCGCGGCGCGCATGCCTTCGAGCATGTCGGGTCTTTCCTGTCGCGGCGAGGGGCAGCCCCCGCAAATCGGCGCGGACTATAGAAAGCCGGGCCCGGCAGCGCAACGCCGCATCGTCCGCGACGAAGAGCGCCTTTGCGAAATACGGCGCGCGATGCTAACCGAAGCGCGGCTTCTGGACCCGAACCCGAGGAAATCCGACATGAACGCTGCGCCCCGTCCCTTCGTCGCCGGCAATTGGAAGATGAACGGCCTCGCGGCCGGTCTCGCCGAAATCGAGGCGATCCGCGCCGCTGTCGCGAACGGAGACGCAGGCAAGGCCGAAATCGGCATTTGCCCGCCGGCGACGCTGATTGCGGCGGCGGCGAAGGCGGCGGGCGGCGGCCTCGCCATCGGCGGTCAGGACTGCCATGCGAAGACCTCCGGCGCGCATACCGGCGATATTTCGGCCGAGATGCTGAAGGACGCGGGGGCGAGCTATGTCATCGTCGGCCATTCCGAGCGCCGCACCGACTACGGCGAGAGCGACGCCGTCGTCAAGGCCAAGGCGGAAGCCGGCCTGCGCGCCGGCCTGTCGGTGATCGTCTGCGTCGGCGAAACGAAGGACGAGCGCGTCGCGGGGCAGGCGCTGGCCGTCGTCGGCAAGCAGATCGCCGGGTCGCTGCCCGAGGGCGGCAAGGCGGCGAATATGGTGGTCGCCTACGAGCCCGTCTGGGCCATCGGCACCGGCCTGACCCCGACGGCCAAAGACGTGGAGGAGGTTCACGCCTCAATCCGTGAGGCGCTGGTCGCCCGCCTTGGCGCGGACGGCGCCGGCGTGCGCGTTCTCTACGGCGGCTCGGTGAAGCCCTCCAACGCTGCGGAACTGATGGGCGTCGCCAACGTCAATGGCGCGCTGGTTGGCGGCGCCAGCCTCAAATGCAGCGATTTCATGGGTATCGCCGGGGTCTACAAATAAGACGCGCTCTTCCCCCGCGCGCTTGCATGCTGTAAGAGGCGGGCCAATAAGAATTCAGACGGGCGCGGCGCAAGCCTTGGCGCCCGGACAGTTTTGGAAAGAACCATATGCAGACGGTGATTATCGTCATCCACCTGATGGTGGTGATCGCGCTGGTCATTGCGGTGCTGTTGCAGCGCTCCGAGGGCGGGGCGCTCGGCATTGGCGGCGGCGGCGGCTTCATGACCGGTCGCGGCCAGGCCAATGCGCTGACCCGCGCGACCGCGATTCTCGGCGCCATCTTTTTCGCGACTTCAATGATCCTGACCGTCATGGCGAGCTGGGGCACGAAGCAGAAATCGATCTTCGACGCGCCCGCCGGCCAGTCAGCGCCCGCCGGCCAGACCTCTCCGGCCAAGGGCGGCAATGTGCTCGACGAGTTGAAGAAGGCGCAACCCGAGGCGCCCGCCGCCCCGGCCGCGCCGGAAGCGCCGAAGTCCCAATAACGCGAAGAGCCGCCCGACGCCGGCGGCTCCGCCCGCCGCATCGCGGCGGGCCTTCCGCGCGCGCCAGCGCGCCGGCAGGCACAAAAATCTGTGGGAAGGCGGTGTTCGTCGTCTCCCCGAATCGTCAGTTTCGGAGTAGGGGTCGAATCCCATGGCGCGGTACATTTTCATCACCGGCGGCGTGGTTTCGTCACTCGGCAAGGGGCTTGCGTCGGCGGCCCTGGGAGCCCTCCTGCAGGCGCGCGGCTACACGGTCCGCCTGCGCAAGCTCGACCCCTATCTGAACGTCGATCCGGGCACGATGAGCCCGTATCAGCACGGCGAGGTGTTCGTCACAGACGACGGGGCGGAGACCGATCTCGACCTCGGCCATTACGAGCGCTTCACCGGCCGTCCCGCCAACAGGCAGGACAACATCACCACCGGCCGCATCTATCAGGAAATCATCGCGAAAGAGCGACGCGGCGACTATCTCGGCGCGACAGTGCAGGTGATTCCCCATGTCACCAACGCCATCAAGGAATTCGTGCTGTCGGACGACGATAGCGCCGATTTCGTGCTGGTCGAAATCGGCGGCACAGTCGGCGACATCGAGGGGCTTCCGTTCTTCGAGGCGATCCGCCAACTCGGCAACGATCTGCCGCGCGGCCGCTGCATCTATATCCACCTGACCCTGCTGCCCTTCATTCCGAGCGCCGGGGAACTCAAGACCAAGCCGACGCAGCATTCGGTCAAGGAGCTGCGCTCCATCGGCATCCAGCCCGACATTCTGCTGTGCCGCACCGACCGCGAAATCCCGCGCGAGGAGCGCCGCAAGCTCGGCCTGTTCTGCAACGTGCGCGAGAGCGCCGTGATCGAGGCGCGCGACGTCGGCTCCATTTATGACGTGCCGAAGGCCTATCATCTGGCCGGGCTGGATCAGGAAGTGCTGGCGGCTTTCGGCATCGAGCCGGCGCCGAAGCCGGACATGAGCCGCTGGAATGCGGTCAGCGAGCGCATCCACAATCCGGAAGGCGACGTCACCATCGCCATCGTCGGCAAATACACCGGCCTGAAGGACGCCTACAAGTCGCTGATCGAGGCGCTGACCCACGGCGGCATCGCCAATCGCGTGCGCGTCCATCTGGACTGGATCGAAGCGGAAATTTTTGAGGGCAAGGATCCGGCTCCCTATCTGGAGCACGTCCATGGCATTCTCGTGCCCGGCGGCTTCGGCCAGCGCGGGGCGGAGGGCAAAATTCTCGCCGCGCGCTTCGCCCGCGAGCGCAAGGTGCCGTATTTCGGCATCTGTTTCGGCATGCAAATGGCGGTGATTGAGGCGGCGCGCGCGCTCGGCGGCGTGGCGGACGCCAATTCGACCGAATTCGGCGCCTGCAAGGAGCCGGTCGTCGGCCTGATGACGGAATGGCTGCGCGGCAACGAACTGGAGAAGCGCTTCGCGGAAGGCGATCTCGGCGGCACAATGCGCCTTGGCGCCTTCGCCGCCAAATTGCGCGAAGGCTCGAAGATCGCGGACATCTACGGCTCCACCGAGATTTCCGAGCGCCATCGCCACCGCTACGAGGTCAATACCGCCTATCGCGACCGGCTGGAGGCGAAAGGCCTGACCTTCGCCGGCATGTCGCCCGACGGCCTGCTGCCCGAGACGGTGGAATATGCCGACCATCCCTGGTTCATCGGCGTGCAATACCATCCCGAGTTGAAATCGCGGCCGTTCGCGCCGCATCCTTTGTTCGCCAGCTTCATCGCGGCGGCCAAGGCGCAAAGCCGGCTGGTGTAAGGGAGGGGAGGGCGATGCGTCGTTTCTGGCTCGTCCTCCTTGCAACCTTCCTCGGCTACGCCCTCGGCGCCGCCGCCGGTTGGGGTTTGATTCTGGCCCTGTCGCCCAACGCGCACGACCGGACGGTCGAGGCCGCCATGTCGGGCGCCTTCGTCTTCGGCCCCATCGCCGCCGTCGTCGCGGCGGTTCTGGCGCTCCTGGCGACACGGCGGATGCGCGGCCCGAACTGAGGCTTTGCGGCTTTCCTTTTGAAAAGGCGCGTCTATTCTGAGACGATCCGGGGAGGGAGGGACGCATGATCGGCCAATCGCTGCAGGGGCTGCCGGCCTTCGCCAGTTACCTCGCCGTCGCCGCCGGCCTGTGCGCGCTCTACCTGTTCGTCTATACGCGCGTGACGCCGCATCGCGAGTTCGATCTCATCGTGGGCGAGCAGAACGCTTCGGCGGCTCTGGCGCTGGGCATGAGCCTCGTCGGCTTCGCCATCCCGCTGGCCAGCGCCATCGCCCATTCCGCCTCGCTGGCGGATTGCGCCATCTGGGGCGCGGTCGCGCTTGTCGTCCAACTCGTGGCCTATGGTCTGGCGCGCCTCGCCCATCCCCGGCTTTCCGAGGCGATCGTGGCGAACTCCCTGGCCGCGGCGCTCTGGGTCGGTTTTGTTTCGCTGACGGCGGGCGTGCTCAGCGCCGCCGCGATGAGCTATTGACATGGCCGCCGATCGACCGTCGCCAAATCGCATCGATTTCAGCAAGCTGAACGCGCATGTCGGCAAGCCGCCGGATTGGCCGCCGCCGTCCCAACACGTGGTTGTTCGGCGCAAGCGCAGCCTGATCGTCGGCCTCATCGCGCTCGGCGCCGGCTCCGTCGCGCTCTCCATGGCGATGTCGCGCAAGAGCTGCGATGAGAAGCTCCTCGCCAACCCGAACGATCCCTGCAAAACCGCGTCGTCGCGGTCGGGGTCGGGCGGATGGGCAGGCTACGCCTCCGGCTCGCGCTCCACCGGCGAGACATCGTCGCCCGCGACCGGACATCGCGCGATCTCGCGCGGCGGCTTCGGCGCGACAGGATCGCATTTCTCCGGTCGGGGAGGCTGATCGCGACAAGTTGCGGGGCGGTCTTTGCTTTTTCTCAAGGCTTGCCGTGTTCTCATCGGCGCTCCGCCGGCGTTCCGCCGGTCGGCGCAGGAGCGCCCCCGCATGAGCCAAGGTCAGAAGCGACCGGAATTCGGCCGCCGCAATGTCCCGAAATCCGCCGCGCCGGCGGCTGTCGGCCCGGCGCCCGGAGCATCCAGGACGAAGAAGAAGCCCGAGGGCGTGAAGAAGCCCGTCATGTATGGCGCCGCCGCTCTTGCGCTGGGTGCGACCGCGTTGATCGGCCTCTCGCTTTTGCCCGCTTCGGAGCAACCCGTTCCGCCGCGCGCCGCGATGGCTCCGCAGTCCGTCCCGGCCCCGGTCCCGGCGCCCGCGCCGGTCGTTGTCGCGCAGCCGGCGCCGCCGCAACAACACGTATCGCCGCCCGCTGCCGCGCCATCGTCGCCGCAGCCCATGGCTGCGCATCGTTCGGCTCCGCCTGGCGGACCGTCGACGCGGCGAAACTGAACAGGGAGGCTGAGCGATGACGAACGCGCCAAGACCCGAGTTTGGACGACGCGGCGCGCACAAGCCGTCGCCGCCCGCCGCGCCGCCAACCACGCGTAAACGCGGCGCGCTGACCTCGCCGGTCGCCGTCACGCTGGCGGCGGCGGGAGTCGGCGCCGTAGCGCTGGTCGCGCTCGCGCCGTCGGGGCCCACCTGCGAAGAACGCAAACAGCAAAATCCCGCGGAAACCTGCTCGTCGTCACGCTCGTCATTCTTCCTGTTTCTGCCGTTCGGATCCGCGCGGCCGGCGCAAGCGGAGCCGCCGGCGCCGCGTCCCGCCGCGGCCGGTTTGCGCGCGGCGATCCCCGACGTCGCGCCCGCCGCGCGGCCGGCGCCGACTCCCGGCGTCATGCCGGCGAGCCCCCCGGCTTCCGCGGCGCCCGCCGCCGCCGTCTCGCGCGGCGGCTTCGGCGCCTCGGCGGGTTCCTTTTTCAGCGGAGGCGGCTGATGCGCCGCATGAAGATGAAACCGCGCGCCAATCTCAACGCCCGCATCAAGGAGTTCGGCTTCGATTTTCACGCCCCCGACGGTCAGGTCTATTGGGACGAAAGCGCCGCCTATGTTTTCACGCTCGCCGAGATCGAGCGCGACATCGAGGGCCCGACGGTGGAATTGGGCGCGCTCTGTCTCGACCTCGTGAATCGGGTTGTCGGCGACGAGGAGGCGTTGACGCTGCTGCGTATTCCCTCGCACGCCTGGGACGCGATCGCGACGAGCTGGAAGCGGCGCGATCCGACGCTCTACGGCCGTTTCGATTTTTCCCATGACGGGAAGGGCCCGGCGAAACTGCTCGAATACAACGCCGACACGCCGACCTCGCTCTACGAGGCTTCCGTGTTCCAATGGGTCTGGCTGGAAGACCAGATCGCCGCGGGAACGCTGCCGCAACAGGCCGATCAGTTCAACAGCCTGCACGAGAGGCTGATCGCGCGCCTGGCGCAGCTCGGGCGCGGCCGGCGTCTCGATCTCGCGGCCATGTCCGGCAATATTGAGGATGACGGCTTCATCGCCTATCTCGACGATTGCGCGCGCCAGGCGGGGCTGGAGACGCAGCGTCTCGCCATGGCCGACATCGGCCTCACCGCCGAGCCGCGCTTCGTCGACAGGGCCAATCGGCCGATCGAATGGATGTTCAAGCTCTATCCGTGGGAATGGATGTGGAGCGACGACTACGGCCGCTCGCCGGCGATGTCCGCGACGCAATTCCTTGAGCCGCCGTGGAAAGCGATTCTGTCCAACAAGGGGATGCTGGCGCTGTTGTGGCGCATGGCGCCGGAGCATCCGAATCTGTTGCCGGCCTTTTTCGAGCACGATCCGGCCAAGGCGGAACTCGGCGCGCATTTCGCCCGCAAACCGCTCTATTCCCGCGAGGGCGCGAATGTCATGCTCGTCGACGGCGATCGGGTCGTGGCGCGCGAGGCGGGCGGCTACGGCGCCGAGGGTCATATCCGTCAGGCTCTGGCGCTGCTGCCGGACTTTGACGGCATGCGGCCGGTGATCGGCTCGTGGCTGATCGGCGAGGAGGCTTGCGGCCTTGGCGTCCGGGAGGATACGACGGCGATCACGCGCAATTCCTCGCGCTTCCTGCCGCACGCCATTCTCGATTGAACGGCGGCGGCGACCGGAGAGCCGCATGCCTGTCGTCATCGCCATCATCGCCGCCGTCGCCGGGCTCATCTTGTATCTGTGGAGCGGCCCGTCCTGCGACGGCGGCGGCGCGATCGTCGCCAGCGAGACGGATTGCGCCGCCAAACTCGGCGCGCCGTTCTGCGCGCGCGCCTGGGCGCAGGCCGAGCGCGACGCGGCGCGCGCCGCGCCGGCCTTCGCCACGGAATCCGAATGCGTCGAGCGGCATCGCACGTGCTTCGCGCGCACGGACGTCAACGGCTACAGCCCCAGGCCGACGAGCTATTGCATCCAGCCCTCGCCGACCGCCGGCGCGCCGAAGACGACGCCCTATTATTCCAGTCGCTGATCCCCGCGCCTTGCGTCGCGCCGCTGCGGCGACTAGACCGTGCCGGACAAGGGAGCCGCCATGCACGCCAATCGTGAAGTGATCGTCGGACAGGGCGCGGGCGCCGTGACCTTCGGCAACGCTCTGCCGCTGTCGATCATGGCCGGTCCGTGTGCGATGGAAAGCCGCGAACACGCGCTGGAGATGGCGGCGGCGCTGAAGGAGATCGCCGCAGGCGCCGGCGTCGGCCTCGTCTACAAATCCTCGTTCGACAAGGCCAACCGCACGTCGCTGAGCGGCCGACGCGGGATCGGCATGGCGCAGGCGCTGGAGGTCTTCGCCGAGATTAAGGCCACGCTGGGCCTGCCCATCGTCACCGACATCCACGAGCGCGAGCAATGCGCGGTCGCCGCCGAGGTGGTCGATCTGTTGCAGATTCCGGCCTTCCTGTGCCGCCAGACCGATCTGCTGGTCGCGGCGGCGGCGACCGGCAAGCCGGTCAACGTCAAGAAGGGCCAGTTTCTGGCGCCGTGGGACATGAAGAACGTCGTCGACAAACTCATCGGCGCCGGCAATCCGAATGTTCTCGTCACCGAGCGCGGCGCGAGCTTCGGCTACAACACGCTCGTCACCGATTTTCGCGGCTTGCCGATCATGGCGCGCGAGACCGGCGCGCCGGTCATTTTCGACGCCACCCATTCCGTGCAGCAGCCGGGCGGGCAGGGCGCGTCCTCCGGTGGCCAGCGCGAGTTCGTGCCGGTGCTGGCGCGCGCCGCCGTCGCCGTCGGCGTCGCCGGCGTGTTCATCGAGACGCACGACCATCCCGATCAGGCGTTTTCGGACGGGCCGAACATGGTGCCTTTGAAAGAGATGCCGCGCCTGCTCGCCGATCTCGTCGCCTTCGACCGGCTGGCCAAAAGCCTGTCGGACTCATAGCGCGGCGACAATCGCGTCCCAAACGAGCTTGACGTTCAGGGCGACGATGATCGCGGCGATCGCCGCCGCCAGCGCGCTGGTGAGGCGCGGCGCGACCAATTCGCCCATCACCCGGCGCGACGCGGTGAAGCCGACGAGCGGCAAGACCGCGAAGGGCAGGGCGAGGCTGAGGATGACCTGGGACAGCACGAGCAGACGCCCGGTCGCCTGCTCGCCCATGATCAGCGTCACGGCCATGGCGGGGACGATGGCGATGAGACGCGTCACCAGCCGGCGCGTCGCCGGCTTCAGCCTGATGCGGATGAAGCCTTCCATGACGATCTGTCCGGCCAGCGTCGCGGTGAGCGTCGAGTTGATTCCGCAGGCGATGAGCGCCACCGCGAAGAGCTTGGCCGCCGCGAGCGAGCCCAGCAGCGGCTCCAGCAGCCGGTAGGCGTCCTGCAGTTCGGCGACGTCGTGGCGTCCGGCGCGATGAAAGGCGGCGGCCGCGAGCAGCAGGATCGAGCCGTTGATGAGCAGCGCGAAAACGAGGGCGAGCGTCGAATCGATGATAGCGAAGCGCGCCGCCTCGCGCTTTTCGGCGAGGCTCGGGCCGATGGCGCGGGTCAGCATGACGCCGGAATGCAGATAAAGATTATGCGGCATCACCGTCGCGCCGAGAATGCCGAGGGCCAGATAGAGCATGTCGGCGTCGGTCAGGAGCGCGCGCGTGGGCTTCAGGCCGGCGAGAATGGCGTCGAGCGTCGGCCGCGCGATCAGCATTTCCGTGACGAAGCACAGGGCGATGACGATCAGCAGCGCGACGACGAACGCCTCCAGCTTGCGGAAGCCGAAGCGCTCCAGCGCCAGGATCAGAAACACGTCGAGCGCGGTCAGAACGACGCCGAGGGCGAGGGGAACGCCGAACAGCAATTCGAGGCCGATGGCCGTGCCGATGATTTCGGCGAGATCGGTGGCGATGATCGCCGCCTCGGACGCCAGCCAGAGGACAAGCGACACGGGCCTCGGCAGGCGGGAGCGGCAGACCTGCGCCAGATCCTGCCCCGTCGCGATCGCCAGCCGCGCCGCCAGCGCCTGAAGAACCATGGCCATGAGGGAGGCCATGACGGCGACGAACAGCAGCGCGGCGCCGAAGCGGGAACCGCCGGCGATCGCCGTCGCCCAATTGCCCGGGTCCATATAGCCCGTGGCGACGAGATAGCCCGGTCCGAGAAAGGCGGCGAGGCGCGCGACCGCGCCGCCGGTTGCGGGAATGGGCACGGATGCGCGCGCGGCGCCGAGGCTCGTCATGCCGGCGCCCGCGCCGGCTCCGCGGGGACGGGCGCCTTTCGACCTGGGTTCATGATCCGACCATATGCTGTCCGCGGCGCGTCCGGCAACCGGAGCGCGCCAGGTTTTGTGGCATTCCCGCCACAACGCCGCGCCATCTTGTTTCCGTTGATTTTCTGGCGCCGACGACGCCGCGATTCAGCCATAAACCACGCGCTAATTTCCTCCGGTCAAGAGGGCGGGAACGTGGTTTCCGAAGCTCCTGAAAGCGAGATCATGGCTGTTTCGAATTCATCGCCTCACGCGTGCTCCGACGGCTTCCGCGCCGGCGGCGCGCCGGCTGACGCGTGACGGAGCGAACCATGGCAATGTCGAGATCTGTGTCGATGTCGGTTCGTCGTTTCTCCGTTGTTTTGGCCGTTGTCTGCGCCTGCGTCGCGGCTGGCGCGCAGCCATCTCTGGCCTTCGACGGGCCCGGCGCCGATGACGGCGGCAAGGTTTCGAAATTGTTCGCCAACCCGCTCGCCGCGCTCGAAAAAGGGCTGGAGCGGGTGCGCAACGGCAATTCGAAGGACGCGGTCGAGGCTTTGAAATACGCCGCCGCCGGCGGGCAATCGCTGGCGCAGTGGAAGCTCGGTCGCATGTACGCCGATGGCGACGGCGTGCCGCACGACGACGCCAAGGCCTACGAATATTTCCAGCAGATCGTCGAGAATTACGACGAGGACAACCCGAACCGCCGCGAGGCGCCGCTGGTCGCCAGCGCCTTCGTCGCCGTTGGAGCCTACAGCCTGTCGGGGATCCCTTCCGCGCGCGTCAGGGCCGACCCGTCGCGGGCGCTGGAGATGTTCAACTATGCGGCGACGCATTTCGGCGACGCCAATGCGCAATACAATCTCGCCCGCATGTATCTCGACGGCGCCGGCGCCGACAAGGATTCGCGTCAGGCCGCCCGTTGGCTGAGCCTTGCCGCCGGCAAAGGCCACTCGCCGGCGCAGGCGCAACTGGGCCAATTGCTGTTCAATGGCGCGCAGGGCGTGCAGCGCCAACGCGGGCGCGGCCTGATGTGGCTCACCCTCGCGCGCGAATCCGCCGTTGCCGACGGCAAGGACAAGTGGATCGTCGACATGTACGACAAGGCTGTCGCCGCCGCGAGCGACGCCGATCGCCAGATCGCGCTGGTCTATCTGGAAGGCCATCTCAAGGGCAGGAACTGAGTCCGCCGCGCTTTGGCGCGCGCGTTAACGATTGGACCGCGGCGGGAACGTCTCGCGCACGAATCGCTTCCCGGCGGATGTTCCGGCGATGTTCCGGCGAGATGTTGGGTCGCGGCGGCGCGGCGCGACAACATCTGGACGCGCCGGCCGGACGCGCGCGGGCGGCGGAGAGCCGCCGGACAGACGGCGTTAACCCCGGCGTTTCATTTTGGCGCAATCAGGCGAGCGTGATGCGCGCCGGCACATGATCGGACGGCTTTTCGGCCGCGCGCATGTCGCGATCGATCGACGCGTCGATCAGCCGGTCGGCCGCCTGCGGCGAGAGCAACAGATGGTCGATGCGGATGCCCTTGTCGCGTTGCCAGGCGCCGGCCTGATAATCCCAGAACGTATAGAGGCCGCCATCGTCGGTCGTCGCGCGCAGGGCGTCCGTCAGACCGAGATTCAACAAGGCCTGAAACTTCGCCCGGGTTTGGGGCAGGTAGAGCGCGTCGCCCTCCCAGGCGGCCGGATCGGCGGCGTCGCGCGCCTGCGGGATCACATTATAGTCGCCGGCCAGAACCAGCGGCTCCTCCAGCCGCAAAAGGTCGGCCGCATGGGCCCGCAGCCGGTCCATCCAGGCGAGCTTGTAGGCGTATTTCTCTGTGCCGGCCGGATTGCCGTTGGGCAGATAGATTGAGGCGACGCGCACAACGCCGGCTCCATGCGAAATCACCGCCTCGGCATAGCGCGCCTGCGAATCAGACTCATCGCCCGGCAGGCCGATTCGGGTTTCATCGAACGGCCTTTTCGACAGGATGGCGACGCCGTTGAAGGTTTTCTGACCATGAACGAGCGCGTTATAGCCGGCGGCTTCAATCTCCATGCGCGGAAACGCCTCATCCGTGCACTTCAACTCCTGCAGGCAGACGACATCCGGCTGCATCTCTTTGAGATATTTGAGCAAATGCTCAATTCTCTGGCGTATGGAGTTGACGTTCCAGGTAACGATGCGCACGGATGTCTCTCCCCACGGAGCGGATTCGTCCGGGCACGGTAGCGCTCCGCCCGACAAGAGCAAGCCAAATCAACGCTTTGCAGAAATCAAGAATCTTATACACTGAACGCGTTGGTCCGCGGGTGCGGATGGTTTTGCGTGTTTGTTGCTTCTGGGGCAGGTCGATCGTCGACGGGAGAGACGTTCATGCGGCAGCATTCGGCGGAATTCGACGCGGTTTCCGGCGCGCTCGAGGCGGCTGAGGGGATGGGGCGCGGCCAGCGTCCCGTGCGCATTCTGCATGTCGAGGATGACGACATCGACGCGCGCATCATCGCGCATTTCCTTCAGGCGGTCGCCACGCCGTCGCTGTTGGTGGATCGCGCGTCCGGCGTCGAGGAGGCGCTGGCCCGCCTTGAGCGCCGTGACGATTACGATCTGTGCCTGCTCGACTGCTGGCTCGACATGCGCTCCAGCCTGCAAATTGTCGCCCGCATCGACGCGGCGCCGCGCCGTATTCCGATTGTTCTCGTGTCCGGCGCCGTCGGACCCGAGGCGCGCGAATTCGCCCTGATGGCGGGCGCGGCCGATTGCGTCGGCAAGAACGAACTCACGGCGGAGCGGCTGGCGGCCGCCATCGAGACGGCTTTGGCGCAGCGCGGACCGAAACCTTCCGCCTGAGCGTCAGCCCCAGCGTCGGTGCGACCACATCCATTGTTCCGGCCGCCGCCGGATCTGGCGCTCGAACTCCGCGTGCAGGGCCGCCGTCGTCGCCAGAATGTCGGCCTCGCGGTCGCCGCTGCGCGCAACCGGAATTTCGACGAGATCGATTTTGAAACGCGCGCCGCCGATGCGCTCGACATGACCGGCGTAGAGTTTTGCGTCGAGCGTGACCGCGGCGAGGGCGGGGAAGGCCGACGAGGGCGCGGCCCGCCCGAAGAACGGCACCGATGGCCCCTTGAACTCGCGCAGATCGGCGAGCATCGCCAGCGTGCCGCCCGCCTTGGCGTGGCGCATCAGATAGCGGGGCGCCGAGGCGCTCTTGACGAAGAGTCCGCCTTTGTAGAATCGCTTGCGCAGGGTCGACACATAAGCGTCGACCTTTGGATTGTTGAGGTGGCGATAGATGCTGGCGACGCTCAGGTCAGGACGAATCGTCGTCAGTCCAATGACCGCGGCCTCCCAGTTTCCGGCGTGGCTGGCGCAGACGATATCGCCCCGGCGGCTCTTGCCCAGTCGCGCGAATGTGTCAGGATTGCCGAATGTGAAGCGGTCGCCGCGCGCCAGACGATCCAGGTGAAAACTTTCGGCGAAGACCCGCCCGAGATTTTCCCACATATCGGCGGTCGCGGCGGCGACCCGCTCATTCGGCCAATCGGGGAAGGCCGCCGCCAGGTTGGCGTGCGCGCGGGCGTTTCGCTTGCTGGAAAACCGGCCGACCAGACGCAGGATCGATCCGCCGAAAGCTGACGCCGCATCGACCGGCAGCAGGCCAAAAACCGCGCCCGCGAGGCGGAACGCCGCATATTCGGCAAGGTAACGGGCCGATGTTTGACTGAACCGCATGGATCGAAGCATTCCGCGAAAGCGGACCCGCGCCGCCTGTCGGCCTAATGCCGGGCCGACGCCCCTAAAGTCAAGAAGGCGCGGGCGCGTGACGGCGGTTTGCCGTGGCTCTTGACAAGCTCAGCCCTCGCGGCGTCTTCCTGCGCCGGTTCCGCGAATGGCTGGCATGTGAGCTGAATGTCGAAATCCGTTGTTGTCGCGATCCCGATCGTCGGTTTCCTCGGCCTTCTGGGCCTGGGCCTGCTCGCGCCCGGACTTGCCGCCGTTCTCGATCTGGCGCTGCCGTTTTTCGGACTGATCGCGCTCGGCTTCATCTGCGGCCGGTTGACGGCGATTCCCGAGGAGGGGCTCGCCTGGATGAATTTTTTCATTGTCTATGCGGCGCTGCCGTCGCTGTTCTTCGTGCTGATTTCCCGGACGCCCATCGACGAGCTGGCGCGTTGGAGCTTTATCGCCGCGACTCTCGGCTGCACGATGACGATGTATGCGCTCGCCACGGTGCTTGGTCGTTTTTTCAGCGGGGAATCGGCGCGGGAAGGGGCCATTCAGGCGCTGGTGGGCGCCTATTCGAACATTGGTTATATGGGCCCCGGCCTGACTCTTGCGGCGCTCGGTCCGCAATCCATTGTGCCGACCGCGCTCATCTTTGTTTTCGACAACATGTTTTTCTTCGCCGTCACGCCTTTTGTGATGACGCTCGCCTCGGCCTCGCGCGCCAGCCTCGGCGACACGGCCTGGCTGGTCGTCAGGCGCATCGCCACGCATCCGTTCAACATCGCCGCCGCCATCGCCGTCGCCGCGGCCTGGGCGCAATGGCAGCCGCCGGCGCCGGTCGGCAAAATCCTGACCTATCTGTCGGGCGCGGCGGCGCCTTGCGCTCTGTTCGCCATGGGGGTCACGGTGGCGCTGCGGCCGATGAAGCGCGTCGCGACGGAATTGCCGGCGCTTCTGCTGGTCAAGCTCGTCGTTCATCCCCTGGCGGTCTGGCTGCTGCTGACGGCCATCGGCGGCTTCGGGCGCGTCTGGACCTTGACCGCCGTGCTGATGGCGGCGCTGCCGCCGGCGCTCAACGTCTTTGTCATCGGCGGGCAATACGGCGTCTACGTCGAGCGCGCCTCAAGCGCGATCCTGATTGGAACGATCGTATCGGTCGTGACGGTGACGGCGCTCCTTTACGCCATTTCGGGCGGCATGGCGGCAACCGGGGCGTTCGGGCGTTAAATCACGCTCAGGCGCGCATGAGCCGCGGCGGCTTGCCGCGCGGCGAAACGCCCTCGCGCATCAGCGCGCGACGCAGAGGGCCGATATTGGCCAGCGCGATCAAGCCGGCGCCGCGCAGAAAATCGACAGGAACGACATCCGCGAGAAGTGAGCGATTAAGCGCATCGACGCCGCGCACCCTTGTCGCGACGTCAGCGCGCCGCCCCTGGTCGTAGGCGCCAAGCGCTTCCTCTCCGCCGATGTCGCGACCGGAGGCGCGCGCGTCCTCGACCGTCTCGACAAGCGTCGCGATGTCGCGCAGCGACAGGTTGAGGCCCTGGGCTCCGATCGGAGGAAAGACATGCGCGGTTTCGGCGATCAGGGCGATCCGTCGCGCCGCGAAGGATTTCGCCTTGAGCCCGCCCATCGGAAAGGCGCCGCGTGGCCCGGACACGCGCATGGGGCCGTGGATGACATGAACCTGTTTCTCGATCTCCGCCGCCAGTTCGGCGTCGCTCAGGGCCATGCGGCGTTCGGCCTCGCGCGGGCTCATCAACCAGACGAGGCTGGAGCGGTGCGGCGCGCCAGGACGGCCGACCATCGGCACAAGCGTGCAGGGGCCCGAGCGGGTGTGAAACTCGGTCGAGACGTCGCGGTGCGGCTGGTCGTGTTCGAGCAGGGCGGTCAGCGCCGTTTGCGGATAGGGCCACGCGTCGACGGCGATGCCGGCGGCGTCGCGGGCGATGGACTTGCGGCCGTCCGCGGCGACGACAAGGCGCGCGCTGATCTTGCGGCCGTCGTCGAGAATCGTCGAGATCGCATCGGGCGCCGGAGCGACCTCCGCGATCAGGCTTTCGATCAGGTTCAGACCCGGCGTCGCGCGCGCGATGTCCGCCAGCCCGGCCACCAGCGCGTCGTTCTCGATGTTCTCGCCAAAGGCGTCGAGCCCGATCTCGCGCGCCGGGAACTCGACGGGCGGCAGCCGGAACAACGAACCCGTATCGTCGACCAACCGGATTTTCTCCAGCGGCGCGGCATCGGCGGCGAAGCGGTCCCAAAGGCCCAGCGCCTTGTAGAAGCGCAGCGAGCCGTCGAACAGGGCGACGGTTCGCCCCGGTGCATGGGCGGGGATGCCGCCGGCGCAAACGACCGTGAATCCGGCCTGCGCCAACGCAATGGCCGCTGAAAGCCCGGCCGATCCCGCGCCGGCGACGATGATGTCTGTTTCGATGTTCAGGGCGTTGGTCATGGTCGAAAATTGCTCCGGCCGTCCTTCGGGACGACAGCTTTCGCCGGCTCGCCGGGACGAGGGGACGTCATTGGACCGGATCTGCTTACCATCAGTCGAGGGTCGCGCGCGAGGGCGTCGCAATGTCGCGCCCGAAAAGAAAAACCCCGGCGCGCGAGAGTGCGGGCCGGGGTTTGACCTGGGGCGGCGGGCGCTCAGCGCTTGCCGAGCGAGATATAATCGCGCCGCGGCGCGCCGGTGTAGAGCTGGCGCGGACGGCCGATCTTCTGGTTCGGATCCTCGATCATTTCCTTCCACTGCGCGATCCAGCCGACCGAGCGGGCGAGCGCGAACAGCACGGTGAACATCGAGGTCGGGAAGCCCATCGCCTTGAGCGTGATGCCCGAATAGAAGTCGATGTTCGGATAGAGCTTCTTCTCGATGAAATAGGGGTCGTGCAGGGCGATGCGCTCCAGCTCCACCGCCACGTCGAGCAGCGGGTCGTCCTTGATGCCGAGTTCGCCGAGCACCTCATGGCAGGTCTGCTGCATGATCTTGGCGCGCGGATCGTAGTTCTTGTAGACGCGATGGCCGAAGCCCATCAGACGGAACGGATCGTTCTTGTCCTTGGCGCGGGCGATATATTCGGGAATGCGGTCGACCGAACCGATCTGGGCGAGCATCTGAAGCGCCGCCTCGTTGGCGCCGCCATGCGCCGGGCCCCACAGGCAGGCGACGCCCGCCGCGATGCAGGCGAACGGGTTGGCGCCCGACGAGCCGGCGAGACGCACCGTCGAGGTCGAGGCGTTCTGCTCGTGGTCGGCGTGCAGGATGAAAATGCGGTCGAGCGCGCGCGACAGGATCGGATTGACCTTGTATTCCTCGCAGGGCACCCCGAAACACATGCGCAGGAAGTTCGACGAGAAGTCGAGATCGTTCTTCGGGAACATAAAAGGCTGGCCGATATTATACTTGTAGGCCATGGCCGCGAGGGTCGGCATCTTCGCGATCAGGCGCATGGTGGCGATCATGCGCTGGTTGGGGTCCGAAATATCGGTTGAGTCGTGGTAGAAGGCCGCCATCGCGCCGACGCAGCCGACCATGACCGCCATCGGGTGGGCGTCGCGCCGGAAGCCCTGGAAGAAGCGGGCCATCTGCTCATGCACCATCGTGTGGCGCGTGATGCGGTAGTCGAAATCGGCCTTTTGCGCGGCCGTCGGCAGCTCCCCGTAGAGCAGCAGGTAGCAGGTTTCGAGAAAGTCGCCGTGCTCGGCCAGTTGCTCGATCGGGTAGCCGCGATAAAGCAGGACGCCTTCGTCGCCGTCGATATAGGTGATGTGCGACTCGCACGAGGCCGTCGAGGTGAAGCCGGGATCGAAAGTGAACATCCCGGTCTGGCCATAGAGCTTGCCGATATCGATGACCGAGGGGCCTATCGATCCGGCTTTGACCGGCATGTCTACGCTTTTGTCGCCTACTTTGATGGTCGCGGAGCCGGTGGTGACGCTCATGTGTCCTCGCAATCCTGTTGCAGCCGGCCGTCCGACGCCGCCCGCGAGTCATTCGGCGGGAACGGAGCGGGACGAACCGGGGGAGAATTTCGCCGTTCGAATGCGTAGCCGAATGGCATGGTCGGTTCAAGCCGACGAAATGCTAAAGCCGCATTGCGACCAAAGTTTCGCCATATCGCTTAACGGACGACAAGCGCGGCAAACTTTGTGCCTCAACCGCGGCGGCGGCGCGTCAAAAGCGATAGAAGGCGCCAGCCTTGAGCATGTCCGTCGCCAGCCGGTCGGTGAAGCTCGTCTTGTATGGCCGGGTATAGGTTTGCCCCATGCCCTTCACCACCTGCGTGCCGGTGACGACACAATCGCAGGCGCCGAAATCGTAGCGGTTATATTCGAGCTTGATCGAAAATGCGGGGGTGACCTCGTATTCGACGCCGCCGCCGACCAGATAGCCCTGCCGCGTCTTCTTGCCGAAGGCCGTATCATCCTCGGACGAGGCGAAGCGCGTCGCGGTCATCAGATAATGATAGTTCGCGTCGGCTCTCGTCACGGCGAAGCCGCCGCGGGCGAACAACAGGAATGGGCCGATCGGCAGACCGAGCCGGCCGCTGACCGCGGCGACCGCTTTGGCGCGGGATTCGATGGTCAAGGTCTTGTCGATCGTGTTGCCGATCACCGCCAGATGATAGGTCGATGTCTTCTTCGACGAAACGTCGACGTAATCGTAGGAGGCTCCCACGCCGATCAGAAAGGTCGGCAGGGAAAGATCGCAACCGGCTTCGACGCCGCCAGCTACTCCCCCTGAGGCCACGCCGGTGGGCAGCGCCATGGCGAATGCCGGGATTTTCTTCACCGTCTGGTCCAGCCCCGCAAATCCGGCGTTGACGCCGACCTGACATCCGTTCCAGCCGGCCCCGGCCGCCGTCGCGCCGAGAGCGAGGATGCAACCGGCGATGCTGCCCGAAAGGATGCGCGACATGACGATCTCACATTTAAGAGGAGGGCTCGGCCCGACGGCGCATCCTTTCTCCCTTTTTCCTAAAATCGGTTCAATTTTAAAGGTTAACAGCATCATGACGGGGCGGCGCCTGCGCCGCGTCCGCGGCGCCGCGAGGGCGGTCGCGCCGCCGTCGCAGCGATCCGGCGCGGTTTTGCGCGGCGTTGCGTCCGGTCATGCGCTTGCCGTCGCGGCGATGAGGAAAACGGAACTGCGCATCATCGGCCTGCTCAAAAAAAGGGAAGGCAATTCCTCCCGTCAGGGCCAGCCTTTCTCCGTATTTCCTGAAATCCGTTGAACCGGATGGGGCAACCGGGGGCTTGTCATGCCTTAGGAGGCCTGCGCGCCAGCACTTCGGCGAGAAACTTGCCGGTGTGGCTGCGCCTGTTGCGGGCGATCTCCTCCGGCGGGCCGGCGGCCACGATCTCGCCGCCGCCATGTCCGCCTTCGGGGCCGAGATCGAGCACCCAGTCGGCCGTCTTGACCACTTCCAGATTGTGCTCGATCACGACGACGGTGTTTCCCTGATCGACAAGCTCGTGCAGCACTTCGAGCAGCTTGGCGACATCGTGAAAATGCAGCCCGGTGGTCGGCTCGTCGAGAATGTAGAGCGTGCGGCCGGTGGAGCGGCGCGCCAGCTCTTTGGCGAGCTTGACGCGTTGCGCCTCGCCGCCGGACAGCGTCGTCGCCTGTTGGCCGACCTTGACATAGCCAAGACCGACGCGCGCCAGCGTCTCGAACTTGTCGCGGATCGCCGGCACGGCCTTGAACAGATCCTTTGCTTCCTCGACCGTCATGTCGAGCACGTCGGCGATGGAGCGGTCGCGATATTTCACCTCCAGCGTCTCGCGGTCATAGCGCTTGCCCTTGCACACGTCGCAGGTGACATAGACGTCGGGCAGGAAATGCATCTCGATCTTGATGACGCCGTCGCCCTGGCAGGCCTCGCAGCGCCCGCCCTTGACGTTGAACGAGAAACGGCCGGGCGCGTAGCCGCGCGCCCTGGCCTCGGGCAGGCCGGCGAACCATTCGCGCATCGGCGTGAAGGCGCCCGTGTAGGTCGCGGGATTCGAGCGCGGCGTGCGGCCGATCGGCGATTGGTCGATGTCGATCACCTTGTCGAGGTGCTCAAGCCCTTCGAGCTTGTCGTGCGGGGCGGGGTGCTCCAGCGCGCCGGACAGGCGGCGTGCGACGGCCTTGTAGAGCGTATCGACGACAAGCGTGGATTTGCCGCCGCCGGAGACGCCGGTGATGCAGGTGAACAGGCCGAGCGGCAGCTCCGCCGTGACGTTCTTGAGATTGTTGCCGCGCGCGCCGACGATCTTCAGCTTGCGGCCGGACTGCTGCTTGCGGCGGGCGCGGGGGAGGGCGACCGACATGGCGCCGGTGAGATATTGTCCGGTAAGTGAGTGCTTGCTCGCCATAATATCAGCGGGCGTCCCCTGCGCGACGATTTCGCCGCCGTGGATGCCCGCGCCCGGACCGACATCGACGACCCAATCCGCCGTGAGAATCGCGTCCTCGTCATGCTCGACGACGATGACCGTGTTGCCGAGATCGCGCAAGCGCCGCAGGGTTTCGAGCAGGCGGGCGTTGTCGCGCTGGTGCAGGCCGATCGAGGGCTCGTCGAGCACATAGAGCACGCCGGTCAGACCGGAGCCGATCTGGCTGGCGAGGCGGATGCGCTGGCTTTCGCCGCCCGACAAGGTGCCGGAGGCGCGCGCCAATGTCAGATACTCAAGGCCGACATCGACGAGAAAACTCAGCCGCTCATTGATTTCCTTGAGAATTCGTCCGGCAATTTCGTTGCGCTTGGCGTCGAGTCGGGCGGGCAGGGCGGCGAACCAGGCGCGCGCGTCCGAAACCGACAGTTCCGACGCATGACCGATATGACAATCGGCGATCTTCACCGCCAAAGCCTCCGGCTTGAGGCGATAGCCGGCGCAGGCGGCGCAGGGCGTCGCCGCCATGAAGCGTGAAATTTCCTCGCGCGCCCATTCGCTTTCGGTTTCGCGGAACCGGCGCTCCAGATTGCGCACCACGCCCTCGAAGGGCTTTGTCACCTCGTATTTGCGCAAGCCGTCGTCGTATTGAAAGCGAATGCTTACTTCGCCTGTTCCGTAGAGAATGGCGTGCTGCGCCTCGAACGGCAGCATCCCGAACGGATCGTCGAGCCGGAACCTGAAATGCTTGCCGAGCGCGTCGAGCGTTTGCAGATAATAGGGCGAGGTGGACTTCGCCCAGGGCGCGATGGCGCCCTTGCGCAGGGTGACCGTTGCGTCGGGCACGATCAGATCGGCGTCAACCGTTTGTTCCGAGCCGAGCCCGCCGCAGGCCGGGCAGGCGCCGAAGGGGTTGTTGAACGAGAACAGCCGCGGTTCGATCTCGGGGATGGTGAAGCCCGAGACGGGGCAGGCGAATTTCGAGGAGAAGACGATGCGGTCGGGCTCCTTGCCGGCGGCCGCCTCCGCATATTCCATCACGGCGACGCCATCGGCGAGTTCGAGCGCCGTTTCGAAGCTCTCGGCCAGGCGCGCGCCCATATCGGGCCGCACGACGATGCGGTCGACCACCACGTCGATGTCGTGCTTCAGCTTCTTGTCGAGCGCCGGCGCGTCGGCGATCTCGTAGAACTGTCCGTCGATCTTGAGGCGCTGGAAGCCGCGCTTCATGAAATCGGCGATTTCCTTGCGGTATTCGCCCTTTCGGCCGCGCACCACCGGGGCCAGCAGATAAAGGCGGGTTCGCTCGGGCAGGGCGAGCACACGATCGACCATCTGGCTGACCGTCTGGCTCTCGATCGGCAGCCCGGTGGCGGGCGAATAGGGAATGCCGACGCGCGCCCACAGAAGGCGCATGTAGTCGTGGATCTCCGTCACCGTGCCGACGGTAGAGCGCGGATTTTTCGACGTGGTCTTCTGCTCGATGGAAATGGCCGGCGACAGGCCGTCGATCTGATCGACGTCCGGCTTTTGCATCATTTCGAGGAACTGTCGCGCGTAGGCCGACAGAGATTCGACATAGCGGCGCTGGCCCTCGGCGTAGATCGTGTCGAAAGCGAGGGACGATTTTCCGGAGCCCGACAGGCCGGTGAACACGACCAGCTTGTCGCGCGGAATGGTCAGATCGACGTTCTTGAGGTTGTGCTCGCGCGCGCCGCGCACGGTGATGGCGCGGTCGAAGCGGGCTTCGAGCAGGGGCACGGCGGAATTGGCCGCCTTGGGCGCGGCCTTGGCCCTGGATTTGGCTTTCATGGTCCCGGAGCGTGCAATGAAGGAATCGCCGGACGGCTGAAACAGGAACATAAGGTGTCCGGCGGCGATGTGAAGCGCGCAAGACGGCAAAAGCCCCGGACCCAGGAGTCCGGGGCTTCGGCTTCATCCGCCTTGATGCCGATCAGTGGCTTGCGGCTTGCGCCGCGCCCACGCCGGTCTGGGCGCGGACATACTGGTCGTCGAACGCCTCGATCTCGGCTTTCGCGCGCGCGCTCGTGTCGAGCTTCGACACAACGATCGTGACGAGGAACGCCAGCGGCATCGAGAACAGGGCCGGCTGATCCCAGGGGAACAGGGCCTTGTCGAAACCGAGCACCGTCACCCACACCGATTTCGAGAACAGCACCAGAAGCACCGCCGAGACCAGGCCGAAATAGCCGCCGACGAGCGCGCCGCGCGTCGTCAGGCCCTTCCAGTACATCGACAGGATGAGCACCGGGAAGTTGGCCGAGGCCGCGATGCCGAAGGCCAGACCCACCATGAAGGCGACGTTCATCTTCTCGAACAGGATGCCGAGGCCGATGGCGACGACGCCAAGGCCGATCGAGGAGAGCTTCGACACGCGCAGCTCCTGCTGCTCTGTCGCATTGCCCTTCTTGATGACGCGGTAATACAGGTCATGGCTGATGGCCGAAGCGCCAGCCAGCGCCAGTCCCGAAACCACCGCGAGGATGGTCGCGAAGGCCACCGCCGCCAGGAAGCCGAACAGCAGATTGCCGCCGACCGCCTTCGCCAGATGCATCGCCACCATATTGCCGCCGCCGAGGATCTTGCCGCCGATCTGACCGCCGTCGAAGAATTGCGGATCCTGACCGACGATGATGATGGCGGTGAGGCCCATCAGGAAGATGACGTTGAAGAAATAGGCGATGAAGCCCGAGGCGTAGAGCACCGACTTGCGCGCCGCCCTGGCGTCGGAGACGGTGAAGAAGCGCATCAGGATGTGCGGCAGGCCGGCGGTGCCGAACATCAGGCCGACGCCGAGCGAGACGGCGGTGACCGGATCGGCGAGCAGGCTGCCCGGCGTCAGCAGCTTGAAGCCGAGCTTGTGAATGCTCGTCGCCTTCTCGATCAGCCGGGGGTAGCTGAAATCGAATTGCGACATCGCCAGCAGCATCACCACGGTGCCGCCGAACAGCAGCATGCCGGCCTTGATGATCTGCACCCAGGTCGTCGCGATCATGCCGCCGAAGGTGACATAGACCATCATCAACGCGCCGACGACGAAAAGGGCGACGACGTAATCGAGGCCGAACAGCAGCTTGATGAGCTGACCGGCGCCGACCATCTGCGCGATCAGGTAGAAGCAGACGACGATCAGCGACGACACCGCCGCCATCGTGCGCACCTTGCGCTGGTCGAGCCGGTAGGAGGTGATGTCGGCAAAGGTGAAGCGACCGAGATTGCGCAGGCGCTCGGCCATCAAAAACAGAATGATCGGCCAGCCGACGAAGAAGGCGATCATGTAGATATAGCCGTCGACGCCCTGGCCGTAGACCATGGCGGTCAGGCCGAGCAGGGTCGCCGCCGACATATAGTCGCCGGCGATGGCCATGCCGTTCTGGAAGCCGGTGATGCCGCCGCCGGCGGTATAGAACGCAGCCGCCGAATGCGAGCGGCGCGCGGCCCAATAGGTGATGCCGAGCGTCATGCCGACAAAAATGATGAACATGGCGATCGCCGGCACGTTCAACGACTGCTTCTCCGCCGAATCGAGGGCGGGGCCCGCGGCGAAGGCGGCGGTCGCGACCGGCGAGGCGGCCGCGACGGAGAGGATGCGAAGAATGGCGCTCATTTGCCGGGCTCCTTCGTCTCCTGCACGATCTGGCGGGTCAGTTCGTCGAAGGCGCCGTTGGCCTTGCGCACATAGAGCGCGGTCAGCAGCCAGAAGAAGACGAACATGAACAGGCCGGCGGCCACGCCGACCGTCAGCGTCGAGCCCTCGGTCACGCGCTCGCCGATCAGGGCCGGCTTGAAGGCGACGATGAGGACCAGCCCATAGAAAAGGACGAGCACGATGGCCGACAACGTCCACGCCAGCCGGCCGCGCCGGGCGACAAGCTCCTGAAATTTTGGATTCGCCCTGATACGGGCGTAGAGGGACTGGTTCATCGCGACCTTCCGCATGGCAGATCCGCTTCGATTATCCGGCGGACAGAACGCGCGCGGCGTAGCACGGCGCCAACGGCGGCGGACCCGACGAAAGACGAAGACCGGCTCTGCTTTTCGTCACAACGACATGCGACAGAAAGCCGCTTGAAAACAGCTTGTTAGACTTTCGTTTCGGTCGCGGCCGCGGCTACCGGCCAATCAGGCGAGATCGGCGCCGAAGACGCGATTGCCCTCGACCCGCAGCTTGCCCGCCGCGACGAGCCCGAGCGCGCGCGCATAGATGCGGTGCTCCTGCTCCAGCACGCGCGCGCCGAGCGTCTCGGGCGTGTCCTCGTCCATCACGCGCACCCAGGCCTGATCGATGATCGGCCCTTCGTCCATCTCGGGCACGACGAAATGCACGGTGCAGCCGTGGATTTTCACCCCGTCGGCCAGCGCCCGCGCGTGCGTGTGCAGCCCGCGATAGGACGGCAGCAGCGCGGGGTGGATGTTGATCATCCGGCCGGACCATTTCGCCACGAACCAATTGGTCAGGACGCGCATGAAGCCGGCAAGACAGATCAGCTCGACGCCGTGTTTCTCCAACTCGGTCTGCATGGCGCGTTCGAAATCCTCGCGCGTCGGGAACGCCTTGTGATCGACAACCGCCGTGGCGATCCCCGCATCGCGCGCGAAAACGAGGCCGCCGGCGTCCGGCCGGTTCGACAGAACGAGCGCGATCCGCGCCGGAAATCCCGGCTCGCGCGCCGCCGCGACCAGCGTGCGCATGTTGGAGCCGCGCCCGGAAATCAGGATGGCGGTGCGTTTCGGGCTCACAGGTCGAGCTTTTCCGAATAGGTCACGCGCGGCTCGTGTATGGCCGGGCTGACGATACCGAGCGGCAGCAATGTCTCGCCGGCCTCGGCGAAGGCCTGGCTGACCTCGGCGGCCTTGTCCGGCGCGGCGATGACCACCATGCCGACGCCGCAATTGAACGTGCGCAGCATTTCCGCCTCGGCGACATGGCCCGTTTTCGCCAGCCATTTGAACACGGGCGGCACGGGAATGGCCGACAGCCGCAAATGCACGCCGCAATCATCGGGCAGCACGCGCGGCAGATTGTCGGGAAAGCCGCCGCCGGTGATATGGGCCAGGGCCTTGACGCCGTCCGTCTGCTTCAGCGCCGCCAGCACCGGCTTGACGTAGATGCGCGTCGGCGTCAGCAGCGCTTCGGCCAGAGTCGTGCCGGGCGCGAAGGGGGCCGGGTCGGTCCATTTCAGGCCGCTGCGCTCGACGATGCGGCGCACCAGCGAGAAGCCGTTGGAATGCACGCCGGAGGATGCGAGACCATAGACATGGTCGCCGTCGCGGATGTCGCCTTGCGGCAGCAACCGGCCGCGCTCGGCCGCGCCGACGGCGAAACCGGCGAGATCGTAATCGCCCCTGGCGTAAAGCCCCGGCATTTCCGCCGTCTCGCCGCCGATGAGGGCGCAGCCGGCCTGGATGCAGCCGTCCGCGATGCCCTTGACGATGGCCGCGCCGGCTTTGGGGTCGAGCTTGCCGGTGGCGTAATAGTCGAGGAAGAACAGCGGCTCGGCGCCCTGCACGATGAGGTCGTTGACGCACATGGCGACGAGGTCGATTCCGACCGTGTCGTGGATGCCGCTTTCGATGGCGATCTTGACCTTGGTGCCGACGCCGTCGTTGGCGGCGACGAGGATGGGATCGACGAAGCCGGCGGCTTTCAGATCGAACAACCCGCCGAAGCCGCCGATTTCGGCGTCCGCGCCCGGTCGGCGCGTGGCGCGCACCAACGGCTTGATCTGGCGCACCATATCGTTGCCCGCGTCGATATCGACGCCCGCGTCGGCGTAGGTGAGGCCCTTGTTGGGATCGGTCATGTCGCGTCCTCTGCTCGCGTCGGGTTAACGCGCGCGCGGGCGCGTGGCAAGGCGCGCATTGTCTCGCAGGCTGAAATGTCAGTATATGGCGGCATGGACCATGACAGCGCCGCGCGCCGCACTCTCTTTTTTGTCAATATCGCCCATTTCTTCGACCATTTCGCCCTGCTGATCTGGCCGACGGCGGTGCTGGCGCTGGCGCTTGAACAAAAGGCCTCCTATGCCGAATTGCTGGCGCTCTCGACCGGCGCGTTCATCGCCTTCGGCCTGTTTTCGCTGCCGGTCGGCTGGCTCGCCGACCGTTTCGGCCGCAGGACGATGTTGGCGGCGTATTTCTTCGGCATGGCGGTTTCGTGTTTCGGCGTCGCCGCCTCGTCCTCGCATGTCGGCTTCGCCGTCTGGCTGTTCCTGCTCGGCATGTTTTCGGCGATCTATCATCCCGTCGGCTCGGCGCTGCTGGCGCTGCACGCGCGCCGGCTTGGGCATGACCTCGGCGTCAACGGCGTCTGGGGCAATTTCGGCGCCGCCTTCGCGTCGGCGGTGACGGCGTTCCTCGCGACGCATTTTGGCTGGCGTTGGGCTTTTCTGGCGCCGGGCCTGATGCTGGCGGTCAGCGGCGGCGTCTTTCTCGCCTTTGCGCCGCGCGGCGGTGGGCAGGGCGGCGCGCAGGCCGGCGCGGCGCGCAACATTGTCGCCGTGACGCGCCCGAAGGCGCTGCTCGGCCTGTTCGCGGTGGGCATCGTCGCCGGGGGACTGACGTTCAATATCGTCACCATCGCTTTGCCGAAGATCGTCGAGTCGCGCTTTGACGCCGGCCTGAGCCTCGATCAGATCGGCTATTTGACGACGGGCGTTTTCCTGTTCGGCGCGCTGACGCAGATCGCCGTCGGCCGGTTGATCGATCGTCTCAGCCTGCCGACAATCTTTGTCGGTCTGAGCGTGCTGCAGCCGCTCGGCCTCGGCCTCGCGGCTATCGCAACCGGCCCGGCGATGCTGCTCGGCGTGGCGCTGGCCATGGCGGCGATCTACGGGCAGGTGGTCCTGAACGATGCGATGGTCGCCCGTTACGTGCCGCCGCAGGCGCGCACCCGCGCCTACAGCGTCCGCTATTTCCTCGGATTCACCGCCAGCGGCCTCGCCGCGCCGCTCATCGCGACCTTGAGCAAGGCGTCCGGCTTCGGCCTGGTGCTGGGCGTCGCGGCAGGGTTCGGCGCGGTCATTTTCGCCGTCGCGGTGCTGTTCCGGCTGCTGGCGCGGCCGACGGCCGCCGCGCCGGCGCCCGTCTAACGGAGTTTCCATGCGTCAGGATTTCTTGTTCAGCCATCCGTTTCGTGTGCGTTATTCGGAAATTGACGGACAGTCGGTCGTGTTCAACGCCCATTATCTGACTTATTTCGACACGGCGATCACCGAATATTTCCGTGGGCTGGGCTACGACTATCCGGGTGAGGCGACACGTACGGGGATCGACTTTCATACGGTGCGTTCGCTTGTCGAATACAAGGCTCCGATCCGTTTCGACGAGCAGATCGACGTTTGTGTCCGCGTCGCGCGAGTCGGACGGTCCTCGATGACGTTCGACCTGGCGATTTTCGTCGGGGAGGGCGAAGATTTGCGCGCCACGGGCGAAATCGTCTGGGTCTATACCGATCAGAACAGCCATCGGCCGGTGGCCGTCGGCGAGGACTTGCGCAGGCTGATCGCGAGCCGGGAAGGGCCGTCGAACGGGGGATAGGAAGCGGCGACGGCGCGCGTCGGTCCCCGCTTGGCGCGCTTCCGGGCATGCTGTTACATTACCGGCCGTTCGGCGTGTTTTGTGGGCAAGGTATGACCCGGTACGTTTTCGGCGCGTTGCCCAACATCATCACGCTCGGGCGGCTGGTTCTGGTGCCGGTGGTGATCGCCTTCATCACTCAGCACATGTGGCGCGAGGCGTTTCTCTGCTTCGTCATCGCGGGCGTTTCCGACGGAATCGACGGCTGGCTGGCCAAGACCTTCAAGCTGCAAACGGAGCTGGGCGCCTACCTCGATCCGGTTGCCGACAAGGCGCTGCTGATCTCCATCTATGTCACGCTGGCGGTGACCGGAGAATTGCCGGCGCTGATCGCCATTCTCGTCGTCGCCCGCGATCTGATGATCATGGGCGCGGTGATCATTTCCTGGATTGTCGACAAGCCTGTGGCGATCCGTCCGCTGGTCGTCTCCAAGATGAACACGGCGGCGCAGATCGGCCTCGCCGCCGGCGTGCTTGCCGCCAAGGCCTTCGGCTGGCGGCTGGAGCCCTGGCTGGAGACGACGCTGTGGATCGTTGCGGCGCTGACGCTCGCCTCGATGGCCGCCTATCTGCGGCAATGGGTGCGCCACATGAGCCTGTGACGCGGCGTCACACCGCGACGCCGCGCAGGTCGTAGGCGTCGGCCGCCTCGATTTTCACCGTGACGATGTCGCCGACGCGCAGCGGTCTGCGGCTCGACACATGAACAGCGCCGTCGATCTCGGGCGCGTCGTATTTCGTCCGCCCCTTGCCGCCGGCAGCCGTCGCCGCATCGATGATGACAGGCAGACGCCTGCCGATCTTCGCCTGCTGAAGCCTGGCGCTGATGGCCTGCTGCGTTTCCATGAAACGGCGGTAGCGGCGCTCCTGAACGTCCGGCGGCACGGGGGCGAGGCCCAGCTCGTTGGCGGGCGCGCCTTTCACCGGCTCGTATTTGAACGCGCCGACGCGGTCGAGCTTCGCCTCCTTCAGCCAGTCGAGCAGCAGCTCGAAATCCGCCTCCGTCTCGCCGGGAAAGCCGACGATGAACGTCGAGCGGATGGCGAGATCGGGGCAGCCGGCGCGCCAGGCCTTGATGCGGTCGAGCGTTTTGTCGATATTGCCGGGCCGCTTCATCGCCCGCAGCACGTTCGGGCTGGCGTGCTGGAAGGGGATATCGAGATAGGGCAGAACCTTGCCCTCCGCCATCAGGCCGATCACCTCATCGACATGCGGGTAGGGGTAGACGTAATGCAGCCGCACCCAGCCGCCGAGGCCGCCCAACTCCCTCGCCAGATCGGCGAAGCGGGCGCGCACGTCGCGGTCGGCGAAGCGGCTTTCCGCGTATTTCAGATCGACGCCATAGGCGCTGGTGTCCTGCGAGACGACGAGCAATTCCCTGACGCCGGCCTTCACCAGCTTTTCCGCCTCGCGCAGCACCTCGGCGGCCGGGCGCGAGACGAGATCGCCGCGCAGTTTCGGGATGATGCAGAACGTGCAGCGGTTGTTGCAGCCCTCCGAAATCTTCAGATAGGCGTAATGACGCGGCGTCAGCTTGACGCCCTGCGGCGGCACGAGGTCGAGAAACGGGTCGTGCGCCGGCGGGACCGCCTGATGCACCGCCGCCATCACGCTTTCGTAGGCCTGCGGCCCGGTGATGGCGAGAAGATTGTCGTATTTCGCTGTAATGGAGTCGGGCTCGGCGCCCATGCAGCCGGTGACGATGACCTTGCCGTTCTCGTTCAGCGCCGCGCCGATGGCGGCGAGCGATTCCGCCTTGGCGCTGTCGAGAAAGCCGCAGGTGTTGACGATGACGGCGTCAGCGCCGGAATGGGTTTTCGTCAGTTCATAGCCCTCGGCGCGCAGCCGCGTGATGATGCGTTCGCTGTCGACCAACGCCTTCGGGCATCCGAGCGAGACGAAGGAAATGCGGGGGGCGGGGCGGGGCGCTGTCATGCCGGGCTGATTGCCATGCGCTCCGCGCCCGCGCAATGAAAAAGCCCGGACGCGTCAATCCCGCCAATAGTCCGGCTCCTGGAACCACGGGCGCCGGGCCGCCTGTCGCGCGTGCGGCGGCGGCGGCGCGCCGAAGCTCATGCATTTGCCGTAGCGGCGATTGACCCGGTCGGCGAAGATCGCCGTCGTCAAATGCGATTTGATCTTGGCGCTTTTCAGTTCGATGCGCGGCAGCAGCGCGAAGGCGGGCGTCTCGCCAAAATGGCGCATAAAGGCCTCGCGCACCGCCTGATAGGTCCGCGTCTGCACGAAATCCGCTTTTTTCTCCCGCAGCAGGTCAGACCGCAGCGCCCGGTCGTCGATGCCCGCATGGTGGCGACGCATCAGCGCGCGCAGCATCTCCTCAGATCGGGTCGTGTCGGACTTCGCTTCGCCGCGCTTGTCATAGGCGAGCAAATCGCCGTCGAGCCCGATCTCCGTCTCCATCAGCCGGGCGGCCATGTTCTGAAACGCCGCATTGCGGGCCGCATACCGCCCGGCGTTGTAATCGGCGAAGCGGAAGATCTTTTGCGCGTAGCCGGTCGGGTAGTCGAGCAACTGGCGCGCGCCGTAATAGAGTCCGCCGCGTCGCGTATACAGACGGTCGCGGATCGCCTCCGTTTCCGCATGGCTGAGCGGACGCCAGCTATCGCCCCGCTCCAGTTCAAGAGCGAAGGCGACGGAGACCTGCATCGAGCCGATCGTATTGATCTGATTGTAGTCTTCGACATATTTGTCGAGCAGGCCGGAGTTGAGAACACCGTCCAACGCCGAGCGGTCGGCGAAATATTTGACGAGGTCGCGATAGGCGAGGTCGAGGTCGCGCTCGGTCCTGGCCGCGCGGATGCGTTTGATGAAGCTGCGCGCGGGGGACGGCACGCTGTCGAGATAGGCCAGCGCCTTGCCGCCGATGAGCGGAACCTTGTCATCGATCTTCTTTCTGAGGGCGTCGGCGGCGATCTTGCCGAGGCCCGGAACCTGTGGATTGGCGACGAGGCCGGATTCCTGGCTCGCCACTGCGATGACGGCGCAGATGTTCTCGCGGTGGGTCGGCAGTTGATTGTCGGACAGCGCGCGCAGAATGTCGGCGCCCCAGCCGGCGGCGTCCTTTGCGCCGGGCCGCTCATGCGCAACCAGACGGCCGACAAAGGCCGGCGTCATCTCCTGCGCCGAAGCGGAGACTCCGAGGCAGAGGCCAGCGATCAGGGCAAGGCTCGCGCGCGACATGCTTCCTCGTGATCGCGCCCTTGGGGAGCGCGCAACACTATCGCGACGGGGGACTGCGGGCGCAAGCCGGAGCAAAAAAGAAGCCCGGCCGTGAGGCCGGGCTCCCATTTCCCATCCGGGGACGGAAAATCAGTATTTCGCGACGACAGCCGACGGGCCGCCGAACTTGTACGACAGGCCGACGCGGACGATGTCGGCGTTCAGCTTGTGGCGGAAGCGGAAGGGCGCGCCGCCAAAGGTGACCGCCGTATGCGTCTTCTTGCCGAAGTCGATATGCGCATACTCGAGACGCGCCGACCAGTTGTTGCTGAAGGCGTATTCCACGCCGCCGCCGAGCAGCCAGCCGTCGCGCGTTCCCGTGCGGGTGCCGGACACCAGCGTCGTGCCGGCCGGATCGGAGTCGATGAAGGAGCTCTTCACGCCCGTCCAGGCGTAACCACCCTTGGCGTAGAGCAGCCAGTTGTTGAGCGCGAGACCGACGCGGCCGGTGACGGCGCCATACCAGTCAGCATGGGTGGCGGCGCGGGAATCGGTGGGCAGGCGCACGCCGACATACGGGCCGTACTGGGCGGCGCCCTTCAGGCCGAGATAGCCGGCCTCAAGCTCGGCGCCGAGCACGATGCTGCTGATCTGATAGTTGTACCCGGCATAGAGACCGCCGGTCCAGCCGTCCGGCTTGTGGGTCACGTTCGGCGGGCCGTTATAGCCGTCGACGTCGAGCGTGGAGGCGCGGCCCCAGGCGTAGCCGGCCTGGGCGCCGACATAGAAGCCGGTCCAGGTGAAGATCGGGGCGGCGTAGACCGGCGCGGGCGCCGGAGCGCGAGCCGGCAGGTCGGCCGCAAGCGCCGAGCCGCTCAGAGCGGCGGCGAGCGCGGCGACGGAAACATAGGATGCGAAGCGCATGGTAACCCCTGTCCTTTGGTTTTTGATTCAGTCCATCGTCAGGATACGAAAGACTTGAGCCTCGGCAACACCTAATGGACCGACGCGGCTCGCCGGGGCCGAAAATTGGCGATTTGGCGAATTCGTGTGTCTTATCCGCCACATAAATTCGCGATGACTGTTCGCAGGCGAACAGTCGAAAAAACCTGAATTCTTGCGAATTTTCGGCATTCCGAACGCGGCCCGCAGCAGAAGCGTCGATTTTCAACCGCTTTTCGCCGAGAAAATCCCAACCTGGCGGCGCGCCCCGTTGACGGATTTGAGAAATTGGCGCGAGCCCGACCAGAGTCCCGATCGCGGGGCGGCGCGGGGCGTCAGCGTTCTTTTGGCCGTTTTTGATCTCACGCATTCGAATACTTGTCGCGCTATTGCCAGTCCGCACGCCGATGCGATGGATCAAGGCGTCTTCTGGCCCTGGCGCGGATGATCGGGTTCGGGCGCGCAGGAAAGGGACGAGGCGTTGGCGCAGACGCATGCCGGCGATTTTGCAAGAGGGCTGACGAGCGCGGAGGCCGAGCGACGTCGCGCCCAATTCGGCCCCAACGAATCGGCGGCGCCGCGTTTGCGCAGTCTTGGCGCCATTGTCGCGGCCACGTTGCGCGAGCCGATGTTCCTGCTGCTGATCGCGGCGGCGTCGCTCTATCTCATCATGGGCGATCTGGCGGAAGGGTTGTTGCTGACCGCGGGCGCCGGCATATCCATCGCTCTCGTGGTGATCGAGGAGGCGCGAAATGAATCCGCGCTGGCGGCGTTGCGCGCCATGGCGGCGCCGACGGCGCGCGCGATTCGGGATGGGCGCGCCATCCGCCTGCCGGCGCGCGATCTCGTGCCCGGCGACGTTATCCTCGTCGGCGAGGGCGAGCGCGCGCCCGCCGACGTGATTCTCTTCGACGGCGACGTGCTGCAAGTCGATGAATCCATCCTCACCGGCGAATCGGTGGCGGTCACCAAGCCGCCGAGCGCCTTCGCGCCTTCGGCGGATTTCGATCCGGACCCCGGCGGCGACGATCTGCCGATGCTGTTTTCGGGCTCCATGATCGTTTCGGGGCAAGGCGTCGCGCATGTCTGGCGCACGGGCGCCGCGACCCGACTTGGCCGCATCGGCGCCTCGCTGGAGGATATTTCGCGCGAGCCGACGCTGCTGCAGCGCGCCACGGCCCGGCTCGTCGGCTGGCTCGGCCTGTTCGCCATCGGCTTCTGCCTGCTTGTCGTCGCCGTCTACGGTCTGGCGCGCGGCGACTGGATGGAGGCGGCGCTGGCCGGGATCACGCTCGCCATCTCGCTGGTTCCGGAAGAATTCCCCATGGTTCTGGCGGTCTTCATGGCGCTGGGCTCGTGGCGTCTGGCGCGCAGCGCCGTTCTCGCGCGCCGCCCCGCCGTGATCGAGACGCTGGGCGCCGCGAGTCTGCTCTGCGTTGACAAGACGGGCACCCTGACGCTCAACCGCATGAGCCTGACCATGCTCTGGCGCGAGGGCCGGTCCGTGGACATCACCGCCGCGAATCCGCTGCCCGCTGCGGACGCGCGGCTGCTCGACATCGCCGTCCGCGCCGCGCCGCGCAACCCGACCGATCCGCTCGACCGCGCCCTGATCGAGGCGGCGCGCGCCGCCGGGCGGCCGGAGCCCGACGGCGACATCGTCCGCACCGAGCCAATCCGGCCGGATCGCCCGGCCTATGTCGAGGTCTGGCGGGGGCCGGAGGGCGACATCCTGGCCGTGGCGAAAGGCGCGCCGGAAGCGCTTCTTGCGATGTGCGCGGCCGACGCGGCGCTCGCCGCGCGCGTGCACGAGGCCGTCGCGGCGCTGGCGGCGCAGGGCCTGCGCGTCCTCGCGGTCGGCGCGCGGAGCGGCGAGGGCGCCGCCGCGCCCTATCGATTCGAAGGGCTGATCGCCTTTCTCGATCCCGTGCGGGCGGACGTGCCGGCGGCGCTGGCGGCTGCCCGGCGCGCGGGCGTCGGCGTCGCGATGATCACCGGCGACTACCCCGCGACGGCGCGCGAGATCGCGCGGCGCGCCGGCATCGACGAGTCCGGCGGCGTCATGACCGGCCCGGAGGTCGCCGCCATCGCGGCGAACGACCTTCCGGCGCGGATTCGCGACGTGCGAATTTTCGCGCGCGTGCGGCCCGAGCAGAAATTGCAGATCATCGACGCCTTCAAGACGCTTGGCCATGTGGTCGCCATGACCGGCGACGGCGTCAACGACGCGCCGGCGCTGGAGGCGGCCCATATTGGCGTCGCGATGGGCCAGCGCGGCTCCGACGTGGCGCGCGAGGCCTCGGATATCGTTCTTCTGGACGATTCCTTCCCGTCCATCGTCGCCGGCATCGGTCTCGGCCGACGCATTTTCGCCAATCTGCGCAAGGCGCTGACCTTCATCACGGCGATTCATGTGCCGGTCGCGGGGCTGGCGTTGGCGCCCATTCTCGCCGGCCTGCCGCCGATCCTCTATCCCGCCCATGTGATGGTGCTGGAATTGATCATCGATCCGGTCTGCGCGCTGGTTTTCGAGGGGGAGCCGCTCGACCGGCGGGCCATGGAGCAGCCGCCGCGCGACGCGCGCGAACCGTTGTTCGGCTGGCGGCAGATTGGCTATGCGGCGGCGCAGGGGGTCGTCATCCTTCTGGTCGTCTTCGCCATTTATTATCTGGCGTTGCGGGCGGGCCAGCCGGAGGGTCAGGCGCGCGCGGCGGCCTTCGCGGCGCTGGTTGTCGGCAATCTGACGCTGGCGCTGGCCGACGCCAGCGGCGGCGGCGGCGCGGGGGCCCGGCGCGTCGCGTTCTGGAGCATCGCGGCTGTAACGGCGCTGGTGCTGGTCGCGGCCCTGTTCGCGCCGCCGGTCGCGGCGCTGTTCAAGTTCCAGTCCCCGTCCGCGCCATGGCTCGCGGCCGCGCTCGGGGCGGCGGTCGCCGCGGGCGGCTGGCCGGCCGTCGCGGCGCGGCTGCGCCGGCTATAAGCCGTCGCCGGGAGCGATCCGGCGGATGAGGGCGGCGAGTTCCTCCTCGAACACATTCTCGGCGGCGTCCTCCGCCGTGAACCAGCGGGTCACGCGCTGGCCCTTCTCCGGCCAGCTCTTGCGCTGCTTCGACACTTTCAGCGGATAGACGTCGACCTTGCAGGTCAGCACCGCGCCGTTGTCCAGCCGTTTTCCGTAATGATAGACGCCGAGCGGGGCCTTCTCGATCTTGCCTTCGAGCCCGGCCTCCTCCATCGCCTCGATCGCGGCGGCCTGATGCGGCTTCATACCCTTGATCGGCCAGCCTTTCGGAATGATCCAGCGCTTGGTCTCGCGCGAGGAGACAAGCATCACCTCGACGCCGGATTCCGCGCCGCGCCGCCAGGGCAGGGCGGCGATCTGGGCGCGGACTTCCGCGCCGTCGCTCTTGCGCTTCTTGTCCGGCGCCCGGGTCATTTCACGAAAAGTCCGGACAACCAGTAGAAGATCGCGCCGATCAGCCCCGCCGCCGGCATGGTGACAATCCAGGCCGTGACGATGTCCTTGGCGACGTTCCAGCGCACGGCGGAAATGCGCCGCGCAGCGCCCACGCCGACGATGGCGCCGGTGATCGTGTGCGTGGTTGAAACCGGAATGCCCAACGCCGTGGCGCCGAACAGAGTAATGGCGCCGCCCGTTTCCGCGCAGAAGCCCTGCATCGGAGTGAGGCGGGTAATCTTCGAGCCCATCGTGTGGACGATGCGCCAGCCGCCAAACAGGGTGCCGAGACCCATCGCCGCCTGGCAGGTGATGACCACCCAGAACGGAACGTTGAACGTCGGGCCGCTCAAGCCATGGGTGAACAGCAGCACGGCGATGATTCCCATGGTCTTCTGCGCGTCGTTGCCGCCATGGCCGAGGGAATAGAGCGAGGCCGATACGAACTGGAGGCCACGGAAATACTTGTCGACGGCGAGCGGCGTCGAGCGCACGAACAGCCACGACACGGCGAGAATCAGAACCAGGGCCAGCAAAAAACCGATGGCCGGGGACATGAAAATCGCGCTGCCCGTCTTGATGAGTCCTTTCCAGACCACGGCGTCGAAACCGGCCTTGGCCATGCCGGCGCCGACCAGCCCGCCGATCAGCGCATGCGAGGAGGACGAGGGAATGCCGGCGAGCCAGGTGATCACATTCCACGAGATGGCGCCCATCAGCGCGCCGAAAATCAGCCGGTCGTCAATGACTCCGGGAGCGACGATGCCCGTGCCCACCGTCTGCGCCACATGAAGTCCGAAAAAAAGAAAGGCGATGAAATTGAAGAAAGCCGCCCAGGCGACGGCGTATTGCGGCCGCAGCACGCGGGTCGAGACGATGGTGGCGATCGAGTTGGCCGCGTCATGCAGGCCGTTGAGGAAATCGAAGGCCAGCGCGACGAAAATCAGCACCAGCAGGAACGGCATGGTCAGGGCGAGGTCCATGGGAGGCTCCTTCGCCCGTCAGACGTGTTCGATGACAATGCCGCTGACGCGGTTGGCGACATCCTCGAAACGGTCGACGACCTTTTCCAGATGGCTGAAAATCTCGGTGCCGATGATGAACGACATCGGATCCGCCCGGCCGCCGTTGAACAGGGCTTTCACCCCTTCGTCGTGCAGATGGTCGGCCTGCTCCTCGATTTTCGTGACCTTCTCGGCCTTGGCGTTGATCCGGCTGGCGTTTTCGTGCATGGCGCGGAGCAGCGGAACGATTTCCGACACCAGCCGCGCGGACTCGACGATGGCGTCGCCCATGGCGCGCATGTGCGGCTCGAAGGCGTTGACCTCGAAAAGCTGGATGGTCTTGGCCGTTTTCTGCATCTGGTCGATGGAATCGTCCATCAGGGTGATGAGTTCCTTGATGTCGCCCCGGTCGATCGGCGTGATGAAGGTGCGGCGCACCGCCAGCAGCACCTCGCGGGCGACTTCGTCGGCCTTGTGCTCCTCGTCCATCAATTCCTGACAATAACGCGGCACGTCGGGCCCGCCCTCCAGCAGCTTGCGCAGGATGTCGGCGCCAGCGGTCAATGTCCGGGCGTGCTTCTCGAACATGTCGAAAAACCGCTCTTCTTTCGGCATGAGCTTCTGGAACCAGCTGAGCATGACGGCCTCTTGCGGGAATTCCGGGCGTTTTCCGCGGCTGAGACGGATTCGACGCCGACTTTTATGACAGTCGCGGGTGTGCGTAGACCCACGCGGGCGCGATGTAAAGGCGCTGTCCCGCGCCGGCCGTCTCTTAATGGTCGGTTAAGTCCGATGCGAAATGTCGCCTTTTCGCGTCAATCCGTTCGGCGTAAAAGGTCGCTGCCGCCGGCCAGGGCCGGCCCCGCCATCTGGATCGCAAGAGGACAGACATGACCGCGATTGTCGACATCATCGCCCGTGAAATCATGGACAGCCGCGGCAATCCGACCGTCGAGGTCGATGTCGTGCTCGAAGACGGCTCGATGGGCCGCGCGGCGGTGCCCTCCGGCGCCTCCACCGGAGCGCACGAGGCGGTGGAGCTGCGCGACGGCGACAAGGCCCGTTTCGGCGGAAAGGGCGTTCTCAAGGCTGTCGAGGCCGTCAACACCGAGATTTTCGAGGCGATCGGCGGCTTTGACGCCGAGGATCAGGTCAAGATCGACGAGGCGATGCTCGAACTCGACGGCACGCCGAACAAGGCGCGCCTCGGCGCCAACGCCATTCTGGGCGTGTCGATGGCCGTCGCGAAGGCCGCCGCCGACGCCTCCGGCCTGCCGCTCTACCGCTATATCGGCGGCACGCAGGCCCGTGTCCTGCCCGTGCCGATGATGAACATCGTCAACGGCGGCGCCCATGCCGACAACCCGATCGATTTCCAGGAATTCATGATCCTGCCGGTCGGCGCGCCCTCGCTGAAGGAGGCGGTGCGCTGGGGTTCGGAAGTCTTTCACACGCTCAAGGGCGCGCTGAAGAAGGCCGGTCACAACACCAATGTCGGCGACGAGGGCGGCTTCGCCCCGAACCTGCCGTCGGCTGAGGCGGCGCTCGATTTCTGCATGAAGGCGATCGAGCAGGCCGGGTTCAGGGCGGGCGAGGACATCGCGCTCGGTCTCGACTGCGCCTCGACCGAGTTCTTCAGGAACGGCGCCTATCATTATGAGGGCGAGGGCAAGACCCGCTCGATTCAGGAGCAGGCCGAATATCTCGGCAAGCTCGTCGGGGCCTATCCCATCGTCACCATCGAGGACGGCATGTCCGAGGACGATTGGGAGGGGTGGAAGATCGTCACCGATCTCATCGGCGCGAAGTGCCAGCTCGTCGGCGACGATCTTTTCGTCACCAACGTCAGGCGTCTGGCCGACGGCATCGCCCGCAAGACGGCCAATTCCATTCTCGTGAAGGTCAACCAGATCGGCTCGCTGACCGAGACGCTGGCGGCCGTCGACATGGCGCATCGCGCCGGCTACACCGCCGTGATGTCGCACCGCTCGGGCGAGACGGAGGACGCGACCATCGCCGACCTCGCCGTCGCGACCAATTGCGGGCAGATCAAGACCGGCTCGCTGGCCCGCTCCGACCGGCTGGCCAAATACAACCAGCTCATCCGCATCGAGGAGGAGTTGGGCGACCAGGCCCGCTACGCCGGCCGCGCCGCTCTCAAGGCGCTGGCGTAAGCGCAAGGCGGGCGCGCGCTTGTCGCGCGCCCGGGGCTTGCCTATCAAGGCGCGGCGGGCGCAGAAGGCGAATCGCGCGCGAGGGCGGGGGTGTTCCATGATGGCGAAACCGGCGTTCCGGCGCGTTGTCGTCAAATTGTCGGGCGAGGCGCTGCAGGGCGGCATGACCCACGGGCACGACCCCGCGGTGCTGGCCCGCATCGCCGACGACCTCGTCGCGACGGCGAAGCTGGGCGTCGAAATCGCCATCGTCGTCGGCGGCGGTAATTTTTTCCGCGGCATCCAGGGCGCCGACAAGGGCATTGAGCGGGCGCGGGCCGATTCCATCGGCATGCTGGCGACCGTCATGAACGCGCTCGCCATGGAGCACGCGATCGAGGCGGCGGGCCATCCCGCGCGCGCGCTGTCGGCCATCGCCATGCCGTCGATCTGCGAGGTCTACTCGCGCCAGACGGCGCTGCACCACCTCGCCAAGGGCCGCATCGTCATGCTGGCGGGCGGCACCGGCAATCCGTTCTTCACCACCGACACCGGGGCGGCCCTGCGCGGGGCGGAGCTGTCCTGCGGCGCCATCATGAAAGCGACGCAGGTCGACGGCGTCTACACCGCCGATCCGAAAAAGGATCCGGCGGCGACGCGGTATGAGCGCCTGACCCATGACGAGGCCATCGCCCGCAATCTCGCGGTCATGGACACCGCCGCCTTCGCGCTTGCGCGCGAGAACCGGATTCCGATAATCGTCTTTTCCATTCGTGAGCCGGGGGCCATTCGCGCCGCGCTCACCGGAGAGGGGCGCTCGACGCTGGTTCAGCCGGCGTGAAGCGCTTTTCGCCGCAGATGTAATCCCGGCGCGCCGCGTATAGTATCGCAAGTCGCATCCAGAGGCGCCGGAGCCGCCGACGCGGCCGGACGCGAGCGTCCGCAACCAGAGGGCAGGGTTCAGTTCGATGACCGCGCAGCAATTCGATCTCGCCGATCTCAAACGCCGCATGCAGGCGACCATTCAGGCGCTCAAGCATGAGCTTGGCGGCTTGCGCACGGGGCGCGCCTCGGCCGCGCTGCTGGAGCCGGTGCATGTCGAGGCCTACGGCCAGACCATGCCGCTCAATCAGGTGGCGACGATCAGCGTGCCCGAGCCGCGCATGCTCGCCGTGCAGGTCTGGGACAAGGGCATGGTCGGCGCGACGGACAAGGCCATCCGCAACGCCAATCTGGGCCTGTCGCCGACCATCGAGGGCCAGATCCTGCGCATCCGCATTCCGGAGTTGAACGAACAGCGCCGCAAGGAGATGGTGAAGGTCGCGCACAAGTATACGGAGGAGGCGCGCATCGCCGTCCGCCATGTCCGTCGCGACGGCATTGATATCGTCAAGAAGCTGATGAAAGACAAAGTGTTCAGCGAAGATGACGAGAAGCGCCACGAGACCGAGGTGCAAAAGGCCACCGACGCCGCGATTCACGAGATCGACCAGGTGCTGGCGGCCAAGGAAAAGGAAATCATGCAGGTGTGAGTCTGGCGGCCGGCGTTCCAATTATTGGGCAGCAGACGGGCGGCGCGCCCGGCAAGGCGAACAACGAATGAACGAGACGTCCCCGCCAGCAGCAGACCGGTCCGGCGTTCCGGCGCATATCGGCGTCATCATGGACGGCAACGGACGTTGGGCCGCGCAGCGCGGCCTGCCGCGTTTCGAGGGCCACCGACGCGGCGTCGAGGCGCTGCGCCGCACCGTGCGCGCCTCGATCGAGCTTGGCGTGCGCTACCTCACTGTCTACAGCTTTTCCTCCGAGAACTGGAGCCGGCCCGCCGCCGAGGTCGCCGACCTGATGGGCCTGCTCAAGCGCTTCATCCGCAATGATCTGGCCGATCTGCACCGCAACAACGTGCGCGTGCGCATTCTCGGCCAGCGCGACGGGTTGTCGCCGGACATTGCCGCGCTGCTGGACGAGGCGGAGGATCTGACGCGCCGCAACTCCGGCCTGACGCTGATCGTGGCCTTCAATTACGGCAGCCGGCAGGAGATCGTCGAGGCGGCGCGGGCGCTGGCGCGCGCCGCCGCCGCCGGCAAGCTCGATCCCGCGCGCATCGACGAGGCGACGTTCGCGGCGGAACTGGGGACCGCGGGCGTTCCCGATCCCGATCTGATCATCCGAACGTCGGGCGAAATGCGGCTTTCGAATTTTCTGATGTGGCAGGCGGCCTACGCCGAACTCGTGTTTCTGCCGATCTATTGGCCGGATTTCGACAAGGCGGCGCTTGAGCAGGCGCTGGGAGAATTCGCGGCGCGCGATCGCCGTTTCGGTGGCGTCGCCGCGCCCGACCGCAGCGCGAAGACCGGCTCATGAGCCCGAACGAGCCTGTCCCCGGAGGCAAGAAGCCGGCGCGGACGTTCAACTTCGCCGATCTCGGGCCGCGCATCGTCTCGGCCCTGGCGCTTGTCGCCGTCGCGGTGGCGACGCTTGTCGCCGGCGGCGCCACATTCGCGATGTTCTGGCTCGCCGCCGGCGTCGCCGTTCTGTGGGAATGGCAGCGATTGATCGGCGGCGAGCGGCAATTGCCCCGGCTGATCGTCGGCGGCGCGGCGCTGACGTTGGCCGCCGCCTTCGCCGCGGAAACGGGCCCCGACATTGGCCTCGCCATCGTGCTCGCCGCCGCCGGCGCGCTGGCGGCGCTCGCCGGGCCGGAAAAGCGGGTCTGGGCCGGCGCCGGCATGGTCTACGCCGGTGTTCTCGTCGTTTCGGTCATCGCGTTGCGCAACTCCTTCCCCTACGGGCTGCTGGCCGTCGCCTGGCTGTTCGCCGTCGTCTGGGGCACCGATGTTCTGGCCTATTTTGGCGGCCGTCTGATTGGCGGGCCGAAATTCTGGCCGCGGGTTTCGCCGTCCAAGACCTGGTCGGGAACGCTGAGCGGGGTTTTCGGCGGCGCCTTGTTCGGGCTTGGGGCAGCGCATGTGGTTGCGAACTGGAGCCCGCCGCCGCTGGTCGCCTGGACGCCCGTGCTGGCGCTCGGCCTGGTTGTCGCGATGATCGCCCAGGCGGGCGATTTTTTCGAATCGGCCGTCAAGCGGCGTTTCGGCGTCAAGGATTCGAGCAACCTCATTCCGGGGCACGGCGGCGTGATGGATCGGCTCGACGGCTTCATCACGGCGGCCGCCGGGGCGGCGCTCATCGGCGCGTTGCGCGGCCTGCCCAGCGTCAGCGCCGGCCTGTTCCATTGGCCGTGACGGATTTCACCCGATGCTTCAAATGCTTGATGTGAAATCTGAGAATCGCGCCCTCAAAGCGCCGCGACGGCTGGTGATTCTGGGCGCGTCGGGCTCCATCGGGCAATCCGCCGCCGATGTTTTGCGCGACGCGCCTGGACTGTTTGAGGTGGCGGCGGTCGCCGGCGGTCGCGACGGCGCGGCGCTGGGGCGCATGGCCAGGCGGCTCGGGGCGCGCTTCGCCGCGCTCGCCGATCCGGCCGGCTACGCCGACCTCAAGGCCGAACTCGCCGGCAGCGGCGTTGAGGCGGCGGCGGGCGCGGAGTCCGTCGTGGCCGCCGCCGTTGCGCCGGCGGATATGGTTCTTGGCGCGATTGTCGGGACAGCGGGGCTCGCCCCCACTTTCGCCGCCGTGGAGCTGGGGCGCGCGGTGGCGCTCGCCAACAAGGAGTGCCTTGTTTGCGCGGGAGCGGCCTTCATGTCACGCGCCCGCGAGGCCGGCGCGACCGTGTTGCCGGTCGACAGCGAGCACAACGCCATATTCCAGGCGCTCGGCGGCGCCGATCCGCGCCGCATCGAGAAAATGACGCTGACGGCGTCCGGCGGGCCGTTCCGCACATGGAGCCGGGAGGCGATCGCCGCCGCGCGGCCCGAGCAGGCGCTGGCCCATCCCAATTGGGCGATGGGCCGCAAGGTGACGATCGATTCGGCCGGGCTGATGAACAAGGGCCTCGAATTGATCGAGGCGCATCATCTGTTCGGCATAGAGCCGTCCCGCCTCGACGTTCTGGTGCATCCGCAATCGATCGTGCACGGCCTGGTCTCGTTCATGGACGGTTCGGTGACGGCGGGGCTGGCGCATCCCGACATGAAGACGCCGATCGCCCATTGTCTCGCATGGCCGGAGCGCGCTCCGACCACGGTCAGGCGGCTTGATCTGGCCGCCGTTGGCGCGCTGACCTTCGAGGCGCCGGATTTTGGCCGCTTTCCGGCCCTGCGCCTGGCCATGGACGCGCTGGCGGCCGGGCAGGGGCTGCCGACGGTGCTCAACGCCGCCAACGAGGTCGCGGTCGAGGCCTATCTGGCTGGCGCTATCCCCTTCTACGATATCGTGAAACTGGTGTCGCAGGCGTGTGATGCAGCGCTTGCCGACGGCACGGCGCGCGAGCCCGGCACGGTGGCGGAGGCGCTCGCCGTTGACCATATTGTGAGAGAAAGGTTGGGCGCCGTCTTGGCCCGGACAAACTTAGTGGGCATGGTAACGAAACAGTAACCATGCGGCCTGCGCGCGTTGACCGGAAGCGGCGTTCCGGGGGCGGGTCCGCCAAGGAGGCGTCATGTCGGTTCTTGCAGCACTCTGGTCGACCCTGAGCTATCTCGTTCCCTTCGTGTTCGTGCTCAGCGTCGTCGTGTTTTTCCACGAACTCGGCCATTTTCTCGTGGGCCGCTGGTGCGGCGTGAAGGTTGACGCCTTTTCGCTTGGTTTCGGGCCGGAATTGTTCGCCTTCACCGACAGCAAGGGCACGCGTTGGCGGCTGGCGGCCCTGCCGCTCGGCGGCTATGTCAAGTTTCACGGCGACGCCAACGGCGCCAGCATGACCGACGACGAGGCGGCCGAAAAGATGAGCGCCTCCGAGCGCTCGATCACATTTTTCGGACAGCCGGTGCGCAAGCGCGCGGCGATCGTCGCGGCGGGCCCCATCGCCAACCTGCTGCTCGCCGTCGTCATCTTCGCCGGAACCTTCTACGCCTACGGGCGCGGCGTGCTGCTGCCGCGCATCGACGCGGTGCAGGCCGGCAGCCCGGCGGAAATCGCCGGCTTCAAATCGGGCGATCTCGTGCTGAGCATCGGCGGCAAGCCTGTCGAGAGCTTCAACGATCTTCAGCGCGTCGTCTCCATCGCCGATGGTCCGCTGACGTTCCGCGTCCAGCGCGCCGGACGTGAATTCGAGATTTCCGCGACGCCGCGCCGCACCGAGATCAACACGCCTTTTGGCAAGACGCGCACCGGCGTGCTCGGCATCTCCGCCTCGGGCGCGGCCGAAAACTGGTCGCACAAGAGCTATGGACTTGTGGAATCCGTCGAACTCGGTTTCTCCGAAACATGGTTCGTCATCGAGCGCACCGGCGCCTATCTCGCCGGCCTGATCGCCGGCCAGGAATCGGCCGATCAGCTCTCGGGCCCGATCCGCATCGCCGAGGTCTCCGGCGAGATGGCCAGGATCGGCTTCTCGGCGCTGCTCAATCTCGCGGCCATTCTGTCCATCTCCATCGGCATCCTCAATCTGCTGCCGGTGCCGCTGCTGGATGGCGGCCATCTGATGTATTACGCCTATGAGGCGGTTCGCGGGCGGGCGCTCAACCAGAAGGTGCAGGAATTCGGTTTCCGGATTGGCATGACCCTTGTCGGCGCCCTGATGATCTTCGCCACATACAACGATATCGCCCGCATCGCGCGTCACTGGCTCAACCTCGGATGAGCCAAGGCCTCTAAAATGCGAGAGAAAGACGCCGTTAACCTTCAAGGTTAACGGCGTCGTCATTCAAATCGTGTCGTGTAGGCCACGACGTTTCAAAAAGCGCGGCCGGGAGCGCCAATCTGCATTTGCACGGGCGCGCAAACCCTGTAGAAGCGATTTCGGAAGCGTGGGCGAGCGGTCGCGGATCGTGTCGCCGGCGAGGAATTCAAAGACGCCGCAAAGGCGTCGCGGCTGGCGAAAACGCCGCCTCAAGAGACGGGGACCGGTCTTAACATGCTGTTCAATCGTGGCCTTTCCGCCCGCCTCGGGGTTTCAGCCTCGGCTCTCGCCCTGACGGTCGCCTTCGCCGTTCCGGCATTGGCGCAGTCGATCGTGGTGCAGGGCAACCGCAGCGTCGATTCGGAGACCATCAAGGGTTATTTCGTTGATGGCGATCATGCTTCCGCCGTGCGGAAGCTGAAGGACAGCGGCATGTTCTCGGACGTGCGCGTCAGCCAGTCGGGCGGGCGCACCGTTGTGACCGTGCGTGAGAACCAGAATCAGCAGCGGATCAACCGCGTCGCCTTCGAGGGCAACAGCAAGATCAAGGCGGAAGTGCTGGCGCCCGAGATGCGCAACAAGACGCGCGGAACGTTCAGCCAGTCCAACGTGGACACCGACGTCGCCAAGCTGCGTGAGATCTATCGTTATGGCGGCCGCTCCGACGCCACCATCACGTCGCGCATCGTGCCGCTGCCGAACGGCAAGGTCGATGTCGTCTATACGATCAAGGAAGGCGACAAGACCGGCGTCAAGTCGATCAATTTCGTCGGCAATCAGGTTTATTCCTCTGGCAGGCTTCGCGACCAGATGGAAACGACCGAAATGAACTTCATGTCGTTCCTGAAGACGTCGGACGTCTACGATCCCGACAAGATCGCCGCCGATCTGGAGCGCGTGCGCCGCTATTACCTCAAGAACGGCTATGCGGATTTCCGCATTGTCTCGACGGAATCGGTCTATGACGCGGCCCAGAAGGGCCATGTCATCAACGTCGTCGTCGATGAAGGTCCGCAATATCGCGTCGGCGGCATCAATGTTGAGTCGCGCCTCGCCGAGGTCGACGGAAATTCTCTGCGCAACCGGATTCGTGTTTCGCCCGGCGATATCTACGACGGAACCCTGGTCGAGAAGAGCGTAGAGGGCATGTCGAAAGAGGCGGCGCGTCGCGGCTACGCCTTCAATCAGGTGCGCCCGCGCGGTCATCGCGACATGGCGTCGCGCACGGTCAATCTTGACTTTATCGTGGAGGACGGTCCGCGCGTCTATGTCGAGAAGATCGTCGTGCGCGGCAACACCCGCACGCGGGACTATGTCATTCGTCGCGAATTCGACATGACCGAGGGTGACGCCTACAACCGCGTTCTGGTCGACAAGGCGGAGCGTCGCCTGAACAATCTCGGCTTCTTCAAGAAGGTCCGCATCACCAACGAGCCCGGCTCCGCGCCTGATCGCGTCGTGGTCAATGTCGATGTCGAGGATCAGGCCACCGGTTCGTTCTCGATCTCGGGCGGTTTTTCCACCACCGACGGCCTGATCGGCGAAGTTTCGGTGTCGGAGTCGAACTTCCTCGGCCGCGGCCAGTTTGCGCGTCTGGCGCTGTCGGGCGGCACCCGCGCCCGCGGTGCGGAATTCAGCTTCACCGAGCCCTATTTCCTCGATCGTCGGATTGCCGCCGGCTTTGATATCTACCACAAGCAGACGGACGCCTCGCGCTACTCGTTCTACGAGAACTGGGTCACAGGCGCGACCGTGCGCTTTGGCCTGCCGATCACGGAAGAAGTCACTTTCTCCCCGCGTTATTCGCTCTATCAGTCGCGCATTCGCATCCCGAACGACACGAAGACGGGCCTCTATAACGATTGTTCGGTTCCGATCGTCGGTCAGACGCCCGGCACGGCCGGCGCCCATGCGCTCGACGCGACGCACAATTGCCTTGCCAACGGCGAGGCCTCGCTCGCGCTGAAGGAAGCGGCGGGCACGCGTCTGACGTCGATGATCGGCTATTCGTTGAGCTACAACACGCTCGACAACATGAAGAATCCGACGAGCGGCATTCTGGCTGAATTGCGCCAGGACGTGGCCGGCCTTGGCGGCGACTCGCGGTTCGTGCGCACGACGGGCGATGTTCGCGTCTATCGTGAGATTTTCGACCGGTTCGTCGGCATCGCCCGCATGCAGGGTGGTCACATCACGGCGTTCGGCGGCAAGGATCTGCGTATCGTCGACAATTTCAACCTCGGGCCGAGCCTGGTGCGCGGCTTCGCGCCGGGCGGCATTGGTCCGCGCGACGTTTCGCCCGGCATCAACTCGCGCGCCAACGCGATTGGCGGCACGAAATATGTCGGCGGCTCGCTTGAAGTGCAGTTCCCGTTCTTCGGTCTGCCGCGCGATCTCGGCCTGAAGGCCGCGGTCTTCGCCGACGCCGGCGCGCTGTGGGGCTACGAGGGCCGCACCAATTTCGCCACCTATGCGGGCTACGCGGCCGGAACGCCGTGCGTGGCCATGCCCGCCAAGACGGCGCCGTTGTACAAGCAGGGCGGCTGTATCACCGTTGGCGGCGATTCGACGAAGATTCGCTCCTCTGTCGGCGCTTCGCTCATCTGGAACTCGCCGATGGGGCCGATTCGCTTCGACTTCGCCCGCGCGCTCTCCAAGGACAAGGCTGACGTGACGCAATTCTTCCGCTTCTCGGGCGGCACGTCGTTCTGATCCGGACGGGCGGGCAGGGGCTCGCCTCCGGTTTCTGTGCATGAGGCGGCCGGGCGCGAGCGTCGGCCGCTTCTTTTTTCGGGGCGGCGCGGCTGCTATGAGTGATCCGATCTTCTTTCGTCGCGCTGTGACGCCGACCCTCGTCGATATCATCGCCTGGACGGGCGCCGCCGCGCCGGACGGCGCCGATCTCTCGACGACCATCCTCTCCGTCGCGCCGCTTGATCAGGGCGGCCCGGGCGCGCTCGTCTTTCTCGACAATCCGAAATATGCCGGACAGCTCGCGACGACGCGCGCGACCGCCTGTCTCTGTCAGGCGAAATACGCCGATCGCGCGCCAGAGGGCGTCGTCGCGCTGACGACGGCCGAGCCCTATCGCGCCTTCGCGCTCGTTGTCGCGCGCATGTATCCCGAGGCCATGCGGCCGCAATCGGCTTTCGCCGCGCAGGGCGTGTCGCCGGGCGCATCGGTTCATCCCGAAGCGCGGCTTGAGGACGGCGTCGTCGTCGATCCGGGCGCCGTCATCGGCCCGCGCGCCGAGATCGGCGCGGGCACGATCGTCGCCGCCAGTGCGGTGATCGGGCCGGACGTTCGCATCGGCCGCGATTGCTCGATCGGCGCCGGCGCGACGGTCACTCATGCGCTCGTCGGCAATCGCGTCATCCTCCATTCCGGCGTGCGGATCGGACAGGATGGGTTCGGCTTCGCCATGGGGCCGCGCGGCCATCTGAAAGTTCCGCAGATCGGCCGCGTCATCATCCAGGACGATGTCGAGATCGGCGCCAACTCGACCGTTGATCGCGGCGCCAATCGCGACACGATCATCGGCGAGGGGACGAAGATCGACAATCTCGTGCAGATTGGCCATAACGTCACCGTCGGACGCCATTGCGTCATCGTCAGTCAGGTCGGCATTTCGGGTTCGACCGAACTCGGCGATTTTGTCGCGGCGGGCGGTCAGGCCGGCATCACCGGTCATTTGCGGATCGGCATGGGCGCGCAGATCGCGGCGCAATCGGGCGTCATGACGGATATTCCGGCCGGCGAGCGCTGGGGCGGCTCGCCGGCGCGGCCGATGCGTGACTGGTTCCGCTCGCATGCGGCGCTTGAGAAGCTGGGCAAGAGCAAGAGCGGCAAGGATTGAGGGCGGAGAGGACGAGATGGACGACAACGCGGTCAAGACTCTGGACTCGATGGATATCGCGGCGCTTCTGAAGGCGTTGCCGCATCGTTATCCGTTCCTGCTGGTCGATCGCATCGTCGCCATGGATTCGGATGAATCCTGCATCGGCATCAAGAATGTCACCGCCAATGAGCCCCAGTTTCAGGGGCATTTTCCCGACCGCCCGGTGATGCCCGGCGTGCTGCTGATCGAGGGCATGGCGCAAACAGCCGGCGCGCTTTGCGTCCATTCGCAACTCAAGGGCGCCAAGCCGCAGGTCGTCTATTTCATGACCATCGACAAGGTGAAATTCCGCAAGCCCGTCGTTCCGGGCGACCGCGTCGAGTTTCATCTGAGCAGGATCAACCGCCGCCGCAACATGTGGTGGTACAAGGGCGTCGCCAGGGTCGACGGCGGCGTCGTCTGCGAGGCCGAGCTGAGCGCCATGCTGGTGATGGACGATTCGAAATGAGCGCCGTCGACGCCGCGCCGCGCGAAACCGTCATTCACCCCGGCGCGATCGTCGAGGACGGCGCGCGGATCGGGCAGGGCGTCCGGATCGGCCCGTTCTGTCATGTCGGCCCGGAGGTTGAACTCGGCGCCGGCGTCGAGTTGCTGTCGCATGTGGTCGTGGCCGGCCGCACCCGCATCGGCGCGCGCACGAAGGTCTATCCGTTCGCCTCGCTTGGCCATGCGCCGCAGGATCTGAAATATCGCGGCGAAAGGTCCGAACTGACCATCGGGGCCGATTGCATGATCCGCGAGGGCGTGACCATGAACCCCGGCACCGGAGGCGGCGGCCTGCTGACCAGCGTCGGCGATCATTGCGCCTTCCTCGCCAATTCCCATGTCGGGCACGACACGCGCGTCGGCAGTCATTGCGTTTTTTCCAATAATGTGATGCTGGCCGGTCATGTCAGCGTCGGGGATTACGTGATCTTCGGCGGCGGGGCGGCCGCCATCCAGTTCTCGCGCGTCGGCTCGCACGCTTTTGTCGGCGGGTTGACCGGGCTTGAGAACGATCTCATTCCCTACGGCCTCGCCATGGGCAATCGCGCGCATCTCGCGGGGCTCAATCTCGTCGGCCTCCGACGCCGCGGCTTCGCGCGCGAGGCGATCCACGATTTGCGTCGCGCCTATCGTCTGCTCTTCGCCGAGGAAGGCACGCTGAAGGAGCGGCTCGACGACGTGGCTGACGAGTTCGCTCACCACGAGCAGGTGCATGAAATCATCGATTTCATCCGCGCCGGCGGCGACCGGGCCATCTGCACGCCCAGGGACGGCGTATGAGCGCCCCGGCGGCGGGCGCGCCCTCCGCCGATCCGGCGCGCAAGGCCGGAACGATCGCCATTGTCTGCGGCGGCGGCGGCTTTCCCGCCGCGGTGGCCGAGGCCGCCCGCGCCGCGGGGCAGGACGTGCTGCTCGTCGGATTGCGCGGGATTACCGACGAAGCAATTGCACGCTTTCATCCCGAATGGGTGCGCCTTGGCGAAATTGGCGGCCTGCTCAAGCTGTTGAAGGCGCGACAGATCACGCGGATGGCCTTTATCGGCGGCCTGACCCGGCCGGAATTGTCCGAGCTGCGGCTGGACTGGGGGGCGGTGAAGCGCCTGCCCGAGATCGCCCGCGCCCTCAAGGGTGGCGACGATCATACCTTGCGCGGCATTCTGCGTATTTTCGAGGAGGAGGGACTGGAGGTCGTCGGCGTGGACGTCATCGCTCCGGCCCTTCTGGCGCATGTCGGCGTCTTGGCCGGCGCGCCGCCCGACGCGCAGGCTTGCGCCGATCTTGATCTGGGTCTGCGGCTGCTTGACAGTCTGTCGGCCTATGATTGCGGGCAGGGGGTCGTCGTCGCCCACGGCCGCGTCATCGCGGTGGAGGCGGCGGAAGGCACGGACGCCATGCTGCTTCGCGTCGCGCAGGTGCGGGAAAACGGGCGTTTTCGCGCCAGGGGCCGCGCCGGCGTGCTGGTCAAGGCGCCAAAACGCGGGCAGGATCCGCGCATCGACCTGCCGGCCATCGGCCCGGCGACCATCGAGGCCGCGATCAAGGCCGGTCTCGCCGGCGTCGGCGTCATCGCCGGGCGCGTGCTGGTGCTCGACCGCGCCGAAGCGTTCGCGCGCGCGGCCGCCGCCGGGCTGTTCATCCGGGGGGTCGCGCCATGAAGATTTTCATTGTCGCCGGCGAACATTCGGGCGACCAGCTCGGCTCCAGGCTGATGCGCGCGTTGCGGGCGCAGCGCGAAGGCCTGGTCTTTCCCGGCGTTGGCGGCGAGGCGATGCAGCGCGAGGGCCTGAGAAGTTTGTTTCCAATTACTGACATCGCGGTCATGGGCATTCTGCCGGTTCTTGGCCGTTTGCCAACCCTTGTCGATCGCATCAACCAGACCGTCAGCGCGCTCGTCATTGAGCGGCCGGACCTGCTGATCATCATTGACAGCCCCGACTTTACCCATCGGGTCGCGCGCCGCGCGCGGCTGTTCCTGCCGGATTTGCCGGTGGTCGACTATGTCAGCCCGTCCGTCTGGGCCTGGCGGCCGGGCCGGGCGAGGGCGATGCGCGGCTATGTCGATCAGGTGTTGGCGCTGCTGCCGTTCGAGCCGGCCGCGCATCTGCGTCTGGGCGGGCCGATGTGCGATTATGTCGGCCATCCGCTGATCGAGCGTCTCGGCGAATTGCAGCCGCGGACGGCGGAGGAGGCCCATGCGCGCGAGGGCTCGCCGCCGACGCTGCTGGTTCTGCCGGGCTCGCGCCGCTCCGAGATCGCCCGTCTGTCCGAGGATTTCGGCGGCGCGATCATGCGGGTCCGCGCCGAACTCGGGCCGGTGGAGGTCGTGTTGCCGGTGGCGGACGGCCGGGAGATGGAGGTGCGCTCCGCCATCGCCGGCTGGCCGATCCATCCGACGCTCGTCCATGGCGAGGCGGAGAAATACGCCGCCTTCCGGCGCGCCCGCGCCGCGCTCGCGGCGTCCGGAACGGTGACGCTGGAATTGGCGTTGTCCGGCGTGCCGATGGTCGTCGCCTACAAGGTGTCCAGGCTCGAAGAACAGCTCAAATATCTGATCGACGTTCCTTCGATCGTCCTGCCCAATCTCGTCCTTGGCGAGAACGCCATCCCCGAATTCCTGCAAAAGGACTGCACGCCCGAAAACCTCGCCGGCGCCCTGACGCCGCTGCTGCGCGGCGGGCCGGAGCGGCTGGCGCAGATCTCGGCGCTGGAGCGAATCCAGAAAGCCATGGTTCTGCCGGATGGCGAGACGCCAAGCGCGAGGGCGGCGCGCATTACGCTCGCCGCCGTGGATGAGCGGCGGCGGACGTCATGAGCCGGGCCGCCGGTTGGCTGGTGCATCTCTTCACCGCCTCCGGCGCGGCGCTGGCGCTGATCGCGCTGATCGCGGCGATCGATCGCCAATATACGATCATGTTTTGGCTCCTCGGCGCGGCGTTGCTGGTCGACGGCGTTGACGGAACTCTGGCCCGACGTTTCCGCATCGCCGAGACGACGCCGGAAATCGACGGCGCGACGCTCGATCTGATCGTCGATTTCCTGACCTATGTGTTTGTGCCGGTCGTCGCCATCCTGCGCGCCGATCTTCTGCCGAGGCCATGGGCGGCGGGGCTCGGCGTGGCGGTCGTTGTCGGCTCGGCGCTGTATTTCGCCGACCGGCGGATGAAGACGCCCGACAACTGGTTTCGCGGCTTCCCGACCTTGTGGAATGTCGTCGCTTTCTATCTGCTTGTGTTCCGCCCGCCGGAGATCGTCGTCGCCGGCGTCCTCGCGATCGGCGTCGCCGCCATGTTCGCGCCTTTCGCCTTCGTTCATCCCGTGCGCGTGCGGCAATGGCGCGGCGCGACCCTGACGGCGCTCGCGGCCTGGGTGGCGGCCGCGCTGGCGATCCTGACCGATCGGCTCGACGGCGGTCCGTTCGCGCGCGGGGCTTTGCTTGTCGCCGGCGGCTATTTCATCGCGCTGTCGTTTCTGCGCCGGCCGCTTACGCCGTGATCGGTCCCGAGGGCGGATCGCCGGCGCCGTTGACAAGACGCCGCGCGCGCTTGCGCGCCTCCGCGACATTGGAGGCGTAGGTGACGACGGCGCGCGTCAGCCCGTTCGCCCAGAGCACGCGCATCACGGCGGGGCTGGCGCCGGCCAGATAGACCCGCGCGCCGCCTTTCCGGGTTTTTCCGACGAAGGAGAGCAGCGCGTGCGCGGCGGTCGCGTCGGCCAACGGCACGTCCGAGAGGTCGAGAATGAACGCCCTGGGCCGCCCGCCGATCCGGTCGAGAACGGCGCCCACCGTCGTCGCCGCGCCGAAGAAGAACGGCCCGGCGATGCGATAGGTGATGATGTCCTTGTCCGCCTGGCCCTCATAGGCCGTCCGGCCGCGGTTGATGTCCGCCACGTCGCCCTCGATCAGATGCTCGTGCGTCCTCACTTCCACGATTTCGGCCATGCGGTGCATGAACAGGATCGCGCCCAGCGTCACGCCGACGGAGATGCCCTCGGTCAGGTCGCGGAACACGGTGAGCAGGAACGTCGCCAGCAGCACCATGGCCTCGCCGCGATCATGGCGGAGGATGGCCAGAAATTCCGCCTTCTCCGCCATGTTCCAGGCGACGATGGCGAGAACCGCGGCCAGCGACGCCAGCGGGATGTAGGACGCCAACGGCGCCGCCACCAGCATGAAGGCGAGCAGGAAGGCCGAGTGCAGCATGCCCGCGACCGGTCCGTGCGCATTGGCGCGGATGTTCGTGGCGGTGCGGGCGATGGTGCCCGTGGCGCAGACGCCGCCGAACAGGGCGCTGGCGATGTTGGCGTAGCCCTGCGCGACCAATTCGCAATTGGAGCGATGGCGCCGCCCGGTCATGCCATCGGCTACGACAGCCGAGAGCAGGGATTCGACGCCGCCGAGAAAGGCGATGGCGATGGCCGCCGGCAGCACGTCGAGCGCGAGTTGGAAGCCCATCGGCGGCAGATGCGGCGTCGGCAGGCTGCGCGGCACGCCGCCGAACCGCGAGCCGATGGTCTCGACCGGCAGATTGAGCGCCCAGGTCGCCAGCGCGCCCAGCGCGACAACGACGAGCAGACCGGGAAAGCGCGGGCGCCAGGCGCGCAGGATCAGAATCGCCGCGATGCTGACGCCCGAGATGACCGTCGCCGTCAGGTTGAACGTCGGCGCCGCCGCCCACAGCGCCTGCGCCTTGGGCACGAAGGCCGCCGGCTCCTTGTCGACATGCAGGCCGAACAGATCGCGCAACTGGCTGGTGAAGATGATGACGGCGATGCCGGAGGTGAAGCCGACCACCACGGGATGCGGGATGTATTTGATATAGACGCCGAGCCGCATGTAGCCGATGACCAGAAGCATCAGCCCGGCCATGATCGTCGCCAGCAGAAACCCGTCATAGCCGAATTTCTCGATCGTCGCGGCGATCAGGACGATGAAGGCGCCGGCCGGACCGCCGATCTGATGGCGGCTGCCGCCGAGCGCCGAAATGAGAAAACCGCCGATGACCGCCGTATAGAGACCTGTCGCCGGGTTCGCGCCCGATGCGATGGCGATGGCCATCGACAAAGGCAGCGCGACAATCGCGACCGTCAGGCCGGCGAAGGCGTCCGCCTTGAAATCGGCGAAGGAGTAACCCTCGCGCAGAACCGTGACGAGCTTTGGCGTGAAAATCTCGGCGAAGCTCGGCTTCGCGGCATTGCTGGCGGGCTCGGCCATGCTTCGCTCGGCTTTCCTGTGCGCCGCTTTGCCCGCTTGCGAGTCGGGGGCGGCTTCAACATGATGCCAATCTATCAAGACGCTCCCGGACTGCACGCATATTTTGCAAAACAATTTCGTGAAATAGCGCGAAGGACCGACTGGCGACGCTAAACCCAGGATGCCAAGACATGACAAAAGCGATCCGCGTTCACACGCCCGGCGGTCCCGAGCAGATGAAACTCGAAGACGTGACGCTCCCGGCGCCGGGCAAGGGGCAGGTGCATCTGCGCCATCGCGCCATCGGCGTGAATTTCATTGATGTCTATTATCGCACGGGCGCCTATCCCGCTTCGGCGCCGTTCACGCCGGGTTGCGAAGGCGCCGGCGATGTCGTCGCGGTGGGCGAGGGCGTGACCGATTTCAAGCCGGGCGATCGCGTCGCCTATGCGGGGCCGATTGGCGGCTACGCGGCGGAACGCGTCATCGACGCGCATTATCTCGTGCATCTGCCGGCCTCGATTTCCTACGAGACGGCCGCCGGCATGATGCTCAAGGGGCTGACGGCGCAATATCTGCTGCGCCGCACCTATCGCGTGCAGAAGGGCGATACGATTCTCGTCCACGCCGCTGCCGGCGGCGTCGGCCTCATCCTGTGCCAATGGGGCAGGGCGCTGGGCGCGACCGTCATCGGCACCGTGGGCTCCAGGGACAAGGCGCAGCTCGCCAAAGAGGCGGGCGCCGATCACGTGATCCTCTATCGCGAGGAGGATTTCGCGGCGCGGGTGAAGGAGATCACCGGCGGCAAGCTCTGCCATGTCGTCTATGACGGCGTCGGCAAGACGACCTTCCCGGCCTCGCTCGATTGTCTGCGGCCGTTCGGCATGTTCGCCAGCTACGGCTCCGCCTCGGGTCCGATCGAGGCGTTCAACATCGGCCTGCTGGCGCAGAAGGGCTCGCTCTACGCCACGCGGCCCACCTTGTTCACCCATATGGCCGATCGCGCCGTGCTGAACGAAATGGCGGCCGAACTGATGGAGGTGGTCGGCAACGGCGCGGTGAAAGTGCCGGTCCACGCGCATTTCCCGCTGGCGGAGGCCGCGCGCGCGCACACGCTGCTCGAAGGCCGCGCCACCACGGGCGCGGCGGTGCTGATTCCGTGATATGACGCTTGCGCCTCGCCCCGCCAGTAGGGCGAGGCGCAACACCAAGACATCACGGCGCGGCGGACATGCGGACGGAATGGCATCTCGGGTTCTGGGCGGCGCTGGCGGCCGGCGTCGCGCTGCTGCTTTATGTGTTGAGCAGCGTGTTGCTGCCGTTCGCGGCGGCCATCGCGCTCGGCTATCTGCTCGATCCCGTCGCCGACAAGCTGGAAAAATGGGGCTTGAGCCGTCTGGCGGCGACGCTGCTCATTCTGGCGTTCTTCATCCTGTTCTTCACGCTGGCGCTTGTTCTGCTGGCGCCGGTGCTTGGTCACCAGCTTGCCGCCTTCGTCGCGGCGCTGCCCGACTATGTCGTCAAGCTGCAGAAGCTCGCGACCGACCAGATGGGCCGCGTCCTTGATTCCGGCATTCTCAACCGGCTCGGTCTCGGCGACGGGTTGAGTTCGGCGCAAGCGCAGAAGGCCATCGCCGATTTCGTCGGACAGGGCGGCAAGATTTTCACCACTTTCGTCGGCTCGCTGTGGGCGCAAGGGCAGGCGCTGATCAATCTCGTGTCGTTGATCGTCATCACGCCGGTCGTCGCCTTCTACATGCTGCTCGACTGGGACAAGATGGTCTCAAGCATCGACGACCTCGTGCCGCTGCGCTATCGCGACGACGTTCACGTCATCGCCCGTGACATCGACCGGGCGCTGGCGGGTTTTCTGCGCGGCCAATCGCTGCTCTGTCTTTTTCTCGGCCTCTGGTATGGGCTCGGTCTGGCGCTCATCGGCCTGAATTTCGGGTTTCTCATCGGGCTATCGGCCGGCGTGCTCAGCTTCATCCCCTACGTCGGCTCGCTGACGGCGCTGATCCTGTCCGCCATCGTCGCCGTCGTGCAGGCGTGGCCCGACTGGACGTTGCTCGCCATGGCCATGGGCGTCGTCGCCACGGGACAGTTCCTCGAAGGCAATATCCTCTCGCCGAAGCTCGTCGGCAATTCGGTGGGGCTGCATCCGGTCTGGCTGATGTTCGCGCTGCTCGCCTTCGGCAGCCTGTTCGGTTTCACCGGCCTCATCCTCGCCGTGCCACTGGCGGCGACCTTCGGCGTCATCCTGCGATTCGCCCTCGGGCGCTATCGCGACAGCGCGCTCTATCACGGGGGCGCGCCGCCGGCGCCGCCCGTCGCGGAGGCCTGAGTGGCGGGAAAAACCGACAAGCCCGGCGGACGGCAGCTCGCGCTCGACCTGCCGGTGGAGCCGCGTTTCGGCGCCGAGGATTTTCTCGTCTCGCCGTCGAATGAAGCCGCCTATGCGATGGTCGAGCGTTGGCCGGACTGGCCGGCGCCGGCGCTGATCGTCAGCGGCCCGCGCGGCGCGGGCAAGAGCCATCTGGCGGCGATCTGGGCGGAGCGCGCCGGCGCGCGCGTCGTCACCGGCGCGGGGCTGGCGCTCGCCCATCCGCCCGCGCTCGCGGCCGCCGGGGCGACGCTGGTGGAGGACGCCGATCGCGTCGGCGCCGCCGAGGCGCAGCTTTTCCACCTGATGAACCTTTTGCGCGAAACCGGAGGGTTTCTCGTTTTGACGGCGCAGACGCCGCCGGATCTCTGGGACGTGACGACGCCCGACCTGCTGTCGCGCCTGCGCCTCGCGCCGATGGTCGAGCTGGCGCCGCCCGACGACGCGCTGATGCGCGCCGTGCTGGTGAAGCTGCTTGTCGACCGGCAACTCGTCGTCGACACCGCGCTGGTCGATTACGTCGCGCTGCGGCTCGACCGTTCGCTCGACGCGGCGCGTCGCTTTGTCGCGGCGCTCGACCACGAGGCTTTGGCGCGAGGGCGGCGCGTGTCGCGCGCGCTCGCGGGCGACGTGCTGCAAACGATGCTGGACGTCGGAGAGGGCTGAAGGCTTTGCGCCTCTCGCCTTCGTGCTATCGTCGCTCGTCCGGGCGGCGATCCCGCCCGATCATTCCGGAGGACGCGCATTGAGCCAGCCGAACGAACAAGCGGTCGTCGAGAACAAGACAAAGGGCCGCAACGTCGCCAGGAAGCCGAAGGCGGAAGATTTCGGAGCCGCCGTGCCGCCGATGACGGACAGCCTCGGGGCCATCGCCGAAAATCCCGACGAACTGGCGAAATCGCCGCAGCGCTTCATCAATCGCGAATTATCGTGGCTCGAATTCAACCGCCGCGTTCTGGAGGAAGCGTCGAACCGCAATCATCCCTTGCTCGAACAGCTCCGCTTCCTGTCGATCTCGGCCAACAATCTCGACGAGTTCTTCATGGTGCGCGTCGCCGGCCTGCGCGGCCAGTTGCGCTCGGGCGTCACGGTGGCGTCGGAGGACGGCATGACGCCGAAGGATCAGTTGCGCAAGATTCGCGAGCGCGCCTCGCTGCTGGCCGCCGAACAGCAGCGCCGCTGGCGCGAGTTGCGCGGCGAACTCGCGGCTTCGGACATTGTGCTGATAGAGCCGGCCGACTTCAGCAAGGCCGAGCGCGAATGGCTCGCCGATCATTTCAAACTTCAGGTGTTCCCCGTGCTGACGCCGCTCGCGGTCGATCCGGCGCATCCATTCCCCTTCATTCCCAATCTCGGCTTCACGCTGGCGCTGGAGCTGGCCGATCTCAGCGGCCATGAAACGCTCAAGGCGCTGATCCGCATGCCGCACAAGATCGAGCGTTTCATCCGCCTGCCGCCGGCGCTGGGCGGCAAGGGGCATCGATTCATCGCGCTTGAAACGTTGATCGCGATGCACACGCAGACGCTTTTCCCCGGCTATTCGGTGCGCGGGCAGGGGCTGTTCCGCGTCGTGCGCGACAGCGATCTGGAAGTCGAGGAGGAGGCGGAGGATCTCGTGCTCCTGTTCGAGACGGCGCTCAAACGCCGCCGACGCGGCTCGGTCATCCGGCTCGAAATCGACAGCCATATGCCGGACGAGTTGCGCGCTTTCGTCGCCGAGGAGCTGGATGTCCATGCCGACGAAATTTTCGTCCTCGACGGCATGCTGGCGCTCAACGAATTGTCGGAGATCGTCGGGATCAACCGCCCCGATCTGAAATTCAAGCCCTACAATCCGCGCTTTCCCGAACGCGTGCGCGAGAACGGCGGGGACTGCCTGCTGGCCATCAAGCAGAAGGATCTCGTCGTTCATCACCCCTACGAATCCTTCGATGTCGTGGTGCAATTCCTGACCCAGGCGGCGCGCGATCCCAATGTCGTGGCGATCAAGCAGACGCTTTACCGGACATCGTCCGACAGCCCCATCGTGCGCGCGCTGATCGAGGCGGCGGAGGCGGGCAAATCGGTGACGGCGCTGGTGGAGTTGAAGGCGCGGTTCGACGAGGAGGCGAATATCCGCTGGGCGCGCGATTTGGAGCGCGCCGGCGTGCAGGTCGTCTTCGGCTTCATCGAACTCAAGACCCACGCCAAACTGTCGATGGTGGTGCGCCGCGAGGCCGGCAGTCTGGTCACCTATTGCCACGTCGGCACGGGCAATTATCACCCTGTCACGGCGAAGATTTACACTGACGTGTCGCTGTTCACCGCTGATCCGGCCATCGGCCGCGACGTGTCGCGCATCTTCAATTTCATCACCGGTTACGCCGAGCCCGTCGGGCTCGAGCGCATGTCCGTCTCGCCGATGTCGCTCAAGCCGAAACTGCTGGAGCATATCGCCCAGGAAATCGCCTTCGCCAGGGCCGGCAAGCCGGCGACGATCTGGGGCAAGTGCAACGCGCTGGTCGATCCCGAGATCATCGACGCGCTATATGCCGCCAGCCAGGCCGGCGTGCAGGTGGATTTTGTCGTGCGCGGCATCTGTTGTCTGCGGCCTGGCGTCGCAGGCCTGTCGGAGAACATCCGCGTCAAATCGATCATCGGCCGCTTCCTCGAACATACGCGCGTCTACGCTTTCGGCGGCGGCCATCCGATGCCGCACGGCAAGGCGCACGTCTATATTTCCTCGGCGGATCTGATGCCGCGCAATCTCGACCGGCGCGTCGAAACCCTGATTCCGATTCTCAACCCGACCGTGCATGCGCAGATCCTCAACCAGATCATGGCGGCCAATCTCATCGACAACCAGCAGAGCTACTGGGTCTTGCCGGACGGGTCTTCGACGCGCATAAAGCCACGCCCGGGCGAGGAGCCGTTCAACGCCCATTCGTATTTCATGACGAACCCGAGTCTCTCCGGACGTGGAAAGTCACTTGAAAAGTCGTCTCCGCGCAGCCTCCAGCGACGCTTCGAACTCCGGTGAGAGGCCCCATGTCCGCGCCGACGCGCCGGGCCGTCTGGCGGTCGGCGCTCCGATCGCCATCGTCGACATCGGCTCCAACTCGGTGCGTCTCGTCGCCTATGAGGGCCTGACGCGCGCGCCGACGCCGATCTTCAACGAAAAGGCGTTGTGCGGCCTCGGCCGCGGCGTCGTCACCACCCGCAAGCTGCCGCAGGACGGCGTCGACAAGGCGCTGGCGGCGCTGCGCCGGTTCCGCGTGCTCTGCCGCGAGATGGGGATCGCCGATATCCGCGTTCTGGCGACGGCGGCGGCGCGCGACGCCGACAACGGCCCGGAATTCCTGGCGCAGGCGCAGGCCGCCATCGGCGCGCCGATCGAGCTGCTGTCAGGCCGGCGCGAGGCGGAATTGTCGGCGCTTGGCGTCGTCTCCGCCATCTGGAAGCCGGACGGCGTCGTCGGCGATCTCGGCGGCGGCTCGCTCGAACTCATCAATGTCAAGAACGCCCGCATCGGCAAGGGCGTCACCACGGCGCTCGGCGGCCTGACGCTGATGGACGCCTCCAACAAATCGCCGCGCGCCGCCGCGCGGATCGTGCGCGCCGCCTTCGAGGACTGCAAGCCGCTGGAGAAATTGCGCGGCCGCACCTTCTACGCCGTCGGCGGCACCTGGCGCGCGCTGGCGCGGCTGCACATGCGCCAGCGCAATTACCCTCTCGGCGTCATGCATAATTACGTCATTCCGGCGCGCGACGCCGCCGATTTCGCCTCGCTGGTCGAGCGCGTCGACGCTGAGCAACTCGTCTCCATCGGCGCGATCTCCGCCGCCCGCCGGCCGCTGCTGGCCTATGGCGCGGTCGTGCTGGAGGAGATCATTCGCAAGGCGCGGCCGAAGGAGGTGGTGCTCTCCGCCGCCGGCGTGCGCGAGGGACTGCTCTACGAGCGTCTGTCGGCGGAGGATCGCCATCTCGATCCGCTGCTGACGGCGGCGCGCGAGTTCAACGTGCTGCGCTCGCGCGCGCCGCAGCACGGCGAAGACCTGTGCGCCTGGACCGACGCCTTCATGGCCTCGACCCATATCGAGGAGACGCCGGAGGAAAAGCGGCTGCGCCATGCCGCCTGCCTGCTCGGCGACATCGGCTGGCGGGCGCATCCCGACTATCGCGGCGAACAGGCGCTGAACATCATCGCCAACGCCTCCTTTGTCGGCATCGACCATCCCGGCCGCGCCTTTCTGGCGCTGGCGACCTCGTATCGGCATCTCGGCATCGACGAGGACGTGAGCCCGCAAATCCGCGCGCTGGTCTCGGCCCGCGCGCTCGACCGCGCCCGCCTGCTCGGCGCGGCGATGCGCGTGGCCTATATCGTCACCGCCGCCATGCCCGACGTGCTGACGCGCACGCCGATTCTGGCCGACATCGACAATGTGACGCTGCATCTGCCCGCCGATCTCGGCGATCTCGGCTCGGAGCGGCTGCAGAACCGGCTGAAACAACTGGGCCGGCTGATCGGCCGGGGCGCGCGCATCGACGTGGGGTAGGAGCCTTACGCCGCCGTCTCGCTTCCCGGCGCGTCCTGCCATTCGAGCGTCACGACCTTGCCGTTCTCGACGGTCAGCGCCAGCTTGCCGTGCTTCAGTTCGAGCGCACGGGCGCCGAACAGGTCGCGCCGCCAGCCTTTCAGCGTCTGCGTGTCGGCGTCGTCATTCTGGGCGATGGCTTCGAGATCCTCGATCGTGGCGATCATCCTGGCGGCGACGCCATGGCGCTCGCTCACCTGGCGCAACAGCACCTTCAACAGCTCGACGGTGGCGCCGCCGCCATTGCCGCGCCGCTCCCGCTCGATGCGCGGCAGCGTCTTCGGGTCGCGCGCGAGGCCGCGCTCGATGGCCGCGAGGATTTCCGACCCCGCCTTCGAGCGTTCCATGCCGCGCGGAAAGGCCCGCATATTGCCGAGGGCGTCGACCGTTTTGGGCGCGGCCAGCGCCACCTCGATCATCACGTCGTCCTTGAGAACGCGCGAGCGCGGCACGTCGCGGCTCTGCGCCTCGTGCTCGCGCCAGGCGCAAATCTCCATCAACACCGCGAGATCGCGCGGCTTGCGGGCGCGGTGGCGGAAGCGCTCCCACGCTTTCGCCGGCTCCTGCGCATAGGTCTCGGCCGAGGTCAGCGTCGCCATTTCGTCGATGAGCCAGGGCAGGCGCCCGGTGCGTTCGAGCTTCGCGTGAAGAAAGCGATAGATCGGCCGCAGATGCGTCACGTCGGCGATGGCGTAGTCGATCTGCGCGTCCGACAGCGGCCGCCGCGTCCAATCGGTGAAGCGCGACGATTTGTCCAGCGTCACTTTGGCGATGGATTGGGCGAGTTCGCCATAGGCCACCTGATCGCCATAGCCGCAGACCATGGCCGCGACCTGCGTGTCGAACAGCGGCGCGGGAATCAGCCTCGCCAGATTCCAGATGATCTCGACATCCTGCCGTGCGGCGTGAAACACCTTCAGAACGGCCCGGTCGGCCATCAGCGCGAAGAACGGCGCCAGATCGAGACCCTCCGCCAGCGCGTCGACGGCCACGGCCTCTTCATCCGTCGCAAGCTGGACGACGCAGAGCTTCGGCCAGAAAGTTGTTTCCCGCAGGAATTCAGTGTCGACAGTGACATAGGGGTGGCGCGCCATGCGCGCGCAAACCCCGGCAAGCTCTTGCGTTGTGGTAATCAGATCCATGCGCGGTCCTTAGCGCAAAGGCGAAGGCCGGGCTAGGGGGCGCGCGCGCCCGTCTGTCGATTGCGGCCGAGGGCGATCAGCGCGCGCGGGGCAGGGATGTTGAGACTCTACAAGGCCTTTTTCTACTCCATGCAGGGTTTGCGGTGGGGCTTCGTCCGCGAGCCGGCGCTGCGGCAGGAGATGCTGGCGATTCTCGTCGGGACGCCGCTGGCGTTCTGGCTGGCGCCGGACGCCGGATGGCTGTTGGCGCTCGTCGGCGGCCTGTTGTTGCTGCTGGCGGTCGAACTGCTCAACACCGCCATCGAGAAACTGGCGGATTTCGTCACCGCCGACCGGCACGCGGCCATCGGCGCGGTGAAGGATATGGGCAGCGCCGCCGTGTTCTGCCTGCTCGTCCTCAACGCCGGGCTGTGGGGCTGGGCCGCGTGGGCGAAGCTGGCCGGCTGACGCCCGTTCAGGGCCGCCGACCTCCCGGTCGGCAGGCCGGCGGGCGGGGGCGTGTCAGGGGAGGGGACGATGACGGGTGCGATATTTTCCACTGACCCTTCAAATTTTGCGCCTTTCGCAACAAAAAAGTTCCCGGTATGTGGAAACCGCCTGAAAAACACAAAACTTGACAATCCCATCCAGGGAGGTAGGTTCAGCCGCATGGGCCGCATACCCGCGGACTGAAACTCGAATGATCTCCGTCGATCCAGACGCGAGTTCAGCCGCATGGGCCGCATACCCGCGGACTGAAACCCGTCGCTCGCGACCTACCAAGGAACGATTCATGTTCAGCCGCATGGGCCGCATACCCGCGGACTGAAACCCGCTTTGCGGACTCGAAATATTTCTCGAAGGTTCAGCCGCATGGGCCGCATACCCGCGGACTGAAACTCTCAGCGACCCGGCCTGCCCAATGCTCACGGTTCAGCCGCATGGGCCGCATACCCGCGGACTGAAACCCGTAATCGTTGCCCTCAAGCATTCCGTGCGTTCAGCCGCATGGGCCGCATACCCGCGGACTGAAACGGAGCAGGTCCGCCACCTCCGCCATCGCCGAGTTCAGCCGCATGGGCCGCATACCCGCGGACTGAAACTAGACCCGAACATTGGTCTCCGTCACCGTGTGTTCAGCCGCATGGGCCGCACACCCGCGGACTGAAACGCGGATCCGGCCGCAAGGCCGTAGAGTGTCGGTTCAGCCGCATGGGCCGCACACCCGCGGACTGAAACGCCTCCAGCGCGGGGGCGGCCACCAGGGCCGCGTTCAGCCGCATGGGCCGCACACCCGCGGACTGAAACTGTTCGCGATGAACGCGAACTCATTTTTCATGAGGTTCAGCCGCATGGGCCGCACACCCGCGGACTGAAACCCGTTGAAGCGGCGTCGCAGGTCGTGCAACGTTCAGCCGCATGGGCCGCACACCCGCGGACTGAAACGGAGCCGGAAGGGCGGCGAGGGGGCGGTAAGGTTCAGCCGCATGGGCCGCACACCCGCGGACTGAAACCCCGCCGCGTTGCGGATGGCCCCGTCTTGGGGCGTTCAGCCGCATGGGCCGCACACCCGCGGACTGAAACGGACGTGCGCCGTCATTACGCCTCTCCCCGCCAGTTCAGCCGCATGGGCCGCACACCCGCGGACTGAAACCGATCGCAGCGAAGGAAATCAGCGCGGCAGGTTCAGCCGCATGGGCCGCACCCCCGCGGACTGAAACTTGTGCGCGGCGGCCTTGACCTTGTCGAAGAAGTTCAGCCGCATGGGCCGCACCCCCGCGGACTGAAACAGGTCGCGGAGGGCCGCGAGTTCGGCGTCAGTTCAGCCGCATGGGCCGCACACCCGCGGACTGAAACAGGTGGTGCGGTCGAACGCCGCGACGCCGCGTTCAGCCGCATGGGCCGCACACCCGCGGACTGAAACGCTGCTCTAAACATTATGGGGTCTTGTGACTTGTTCAGCCGCATGGGCCGCACACCCGCGGACTGAAACTGACAGGCCGAAGCCCGACACGAGATGGTTGGTTCAGCCGCATGGGCCGCACACCCGCGGACTGAAACGCGAAGCCGGCGTTCTGCGCGTTGCTGTAAGTTCAGCCGCATGGGCCGCACACCCGCGGACTGAAACTACCCGCCGGTACGGATTCCACGAGGGGTCTGTTCAGCCGCATGGGCCGCACACCCGCGGACTGAAACACCGTCCGAGCCACTGCAAGGCTTGATTCATGTTCAGCCGCATGGGCCGCACACCCGCGGAAAACATTGTCGAGCGTGGAGACGGGCGGCGAGGTGGGTTCAGCCGCACGGGCCGCACACCCGCGTCGTTGGCCGGACGGGGCGTCAAATCCGGTCGCGGGCCTTCACCCCGGCGATGTTTTCGGCTACGCAGCCCGCAATCCGCCTTCCCGAACCCCGGAACCCTCATGCACGCCTATCGCACCCATACCTGCGGCGATCTCCGCGAAACCCACGCGGACGCAACCGTTCGGCTCTCCGGCTGGTGCCACCGCATCCGCGACCACGGCGGCGTGCTGTTCATCGATCTGCGCGACCATTACGGCATGACGCAATGCGTCGTGGACCCGGATTCGCCGGCGTTCCACACGGCCGAGAAGCTGCGCGCCGAAACCGTGGTGCGCATGGACGGCAAGGCGCGCCGCCGCCCCGAGGGCACCGACAATGACGAGATGCCGACGGGCCGCGTCGAGGTCTATGTGTCGGAGATCGAGGTGCTGGGCGCGGCCGGCGATCTGCCGCTGCCGGTCTTCGGCGATCAGGAATATCCGGAGGAGACGCGGCTCAGGTTCCGCTTTCTCGATCTGCGCCGCGAGCGGCTGCACAGGAACATCATGTTGCGCGTCAAGGTGATCGATTCGATGCGCCAGCGCATGAAGGCGGCCGGCTTCAACGAATTCCAGACGCCGATCCTGACCGCCTCCAGCCCCGAGGGCGCGCGCGACTTCCTGGTGCCGAGCCGCATTCATCCCGGCACGTTCTACGCGCTGCCGCAGGCGCCGCAGCAATACAAGCAGCTTCTGATGATGGCGGGCTTCGACCGCTATTTCCAGATCGCGCCCTGTTTCCGCGACGAAGACCCGCGCGCCGACCGGCTGCCGGGCGAATTCTACCAACTCGATCTCGAAATGAGCTTCGTCACGCAGGACGACATTTTCGACGCCATCGAGCCGGTCATTCGCGGCGTGTTCGAGGAATTCGGCGAAGGCCGGCCCGTCACGCCGAAATTCCCGCGCATTCCCTACGCCGAGGCGATGCAGAAATACGGCTCCGACAAGCCCGACCTGCGCAACCCGATCATCATGCAGGACGTGTCGGAGCATTTCCGCGGCTCGAATTTCAAGATTTTCGCGCGCCTGCTCGAAGCGCCGAAGAACCGCGTCTGGGCGATTCCGGCCAAAACCGGCGGCCAGCGCACCTTCGCCGACCGCATGAATAGCTGGGCGCAGGGCGAGGGCCAGCCGGGCCTCGGCTACATCCTGTTCTTCGACAAGGCGAAGGACGAGACGGTTCAGCAGCAGACGCCGGGCGCGACGGGCGTCGGCGCGCGCGGGCCGCTCGCCAATAACATCGGGCCGGAGCGCTCCGAGGCCATCCGCGCCCAGCTTGGGCTCGACGCCGGCGATTCCGCTTTCTTCGTCGCGGGCGATCCCGACAAATTCGCCAAATTCGCCGGCGCGGCGCGCACCAAAGTCGGCGAGGAGCTGAACCTGATCGACACGGAGCGGTTCGAACTGGCCTGGGTCGTCGATTTCCCGATGTTCGAGTGGAACGAGGAGGAGAAGAAGGTCGACTTCTCGCATAATCCGTTCTCGATGCCGCAGGGCGGTCTCGACGCGCTCAACGGGCAAGACCCGCTGACCATCAAGGCGTTCCAGTACGACATCGCCTGCAACGGCTTCGAGATCGCCTCCGGCGGCATCCGCAACCACAAGCCGGAAGCGATGGTGAAGGCCTTCGAGATCGCCGGCTATTCCGAGCAGACGGTGATCGACGAATTCGGCGGCATGTATCGCGCCTTCCACTATGGCGCGCCGCCGCATGGCGGCATGGCGGCGGGCGTCGACCGGGTCATCATGCTGCTGGCCGGCGAGCAGAACCTGCGCGAGGTGGCGCTGTTCCCGATGAACCAGCGCGCCGAGGATTTGCTGATGGGCGCGCCGAGTCCGGCGACGCCGAAGCAGTTGCGCGAGTTGAGCCTGCGCCTCAACGTTCAGGACAAATGAGGGCAGGGCCGGGAGCGATCCCGGCCCCGCTCACTTCTTGCCGAAAAAGTCGGTGATGTCGAAGTAGAGTTCGACCTGCGCGCCGTCCGGCGACTTGTTGCGGATGAGATCGTAACGCCGGCCGTCGCGGTTGATCAGCGCCTGCCCGGTCTTCACCAGCCTGGGCTGATGGCGCCACGCCCAGTAGAGTTCCGCGACGACCCCTTCCGGCGAGTTCCGGGCCCCCCTGACGGCAACCGCCGAGCGCAGGCTGCGGCCGTCGCCCGCAGAAAAGGTGATGGGCGCGCGGGTTTCCGCGGCCTTCCGGGCGGCGGAGTTGCAGTCGATGGTTTTGAGCGTGCAGCGCATGATCGAGGACTGGCCGGTTCCGTTCGCCGGATCGCGGCGGCACAACGGATAGTCCGACGCGCATGTCGGGCAGGCGACGAGGCAGAGAATGGCGCGGGTGTCGCAGACTTCCCCGGGCGCCTTTTTGGCCGCGAGGCATTCTTGCGCGGCTTTCAGACAATCGCCGTTGCAGCGCTGGCGAATCGAGAGCGCCGTCGACTGAATCTGCGCCTGTTCGTCGCCAGGCGCCTGAGCCATAACCGGCCCCGCCGCGATCGCCAGGACCAAAGCGAGCATCGAACCGCGCATCGCCGCCTCCCTCGCAAGAGACGGCCAGGTTCAACCCCGCGCGGATTTTTCGCCATGTTATGGCGCAAAAGCATCAGGACAAAAAGCGGACGACCTCGGCCTCGTAGCGCCGGCGCGCGGCGCGCGAACTCAGCAGATGATCGGCCTCGTGCAGGACGATCTTGCGCACACCCGGCATGGCTGTGGCGCGTTCGCCGTCCGGCCCCATGAACCGGTCGAGTTCGAACACCGCCGGATCGCCGGGCGAATGGACCATCAGCACCTGCGTCCCGCGTCGCGAGAGAGCCGAAAACGCGAGTTCGGCGCTGTTGCCGGCCGCCACGGCGCCGGCCGCGCCCGTCGCGCCGGCGACGCCGGTCGCGGGCGCGGCGCCCGGACCGCCCTGGATGCGTCGCACGACTCTTTTTGCAAAGCTGCCGACCCGGCGGATTTTCGGCAGCACGGCCAACGCCAGGGCGAGCGCGCGCGCGCGCAGCGGCGAGGCGCCTGATGCGCCGAGCGCGAACACGATGCGCGCCTGAATGCGGTAGCTGAGCCAGGAAAGCTTGTGGTGCAGGTCGATCTCGTAACGCTGCTGGTTGAGCAGGACGAGCCGCTGAATTCCGGCGTCGCGCACCGCCGCGCGCATGACGTGATAGGCGCCGCTGCAGACGCCGATCAACGCGACCTCGCGATCGCCGCGCTGGCGCAGCCAGGCGATGGAGTCATCGATATTGCCGAGTCGGCGGCTGTCGTAAATGTCGTCCTGCGCGCCGCCGCTGTCGCCGACACCCACATAATCGATGCGCAGCGAGGCGACGCCCGAGGCCGCCAGCGCGCGCGCCAGTTCGACATGCGAACGGCCCCAGCCGATATGGTGGTTGTTGCCTGGCCCCGCCAGAATGGCGGTGCGCCTCGGGGCTCCGTCCGGCGGCCCGCAATAGACGCCCATCAGCGGCGGGCCGCCGAAGCGCACGCCGTGCTCGCGCCACCCCGGACCTTCGAGATAGGCGTCGGCGTCGGCGTCGGGGGCGCCGGCGCGCCTCGGCGATGCAGCGGACGCGCCCTCGGCGAGCCAGGCGGCCAGGGGCGCGATAATGTCCTGCGCGGGCAAAGAAAGCGCCGGGTCGCATATCATGGTCTCGTAATTCGGGAAGGGCGCGACGGTCGTATGCGCGCCCAACCCCCGGAAATGGGCGGCAAGCCGCTCTGCGGCGCGCCCGGTCGTCGGCTCGACGAGCATGATCGCCGGCGCCGGGCTTCGCGTCAGCCGGATCGCGTCCATGGCGGAGATGTCGGCGCAGGTGGCGTCGGTCAGCGTGAAGCCGGCGAGCCCCAGATCATTATGCTGCGCCGCCGGACCCGCCGGATCCTCGGTCTGGATCATCCGGGACAGAATTCGCGTCTCCCTCAGCCAGGTCTTGCCCGCGGCGACGGGCGCGACCATGGCGAGGCGGACCACGTCGTCGCGGCCGGCGGCGATCTCTGTGGCCAGCAGGGAGCCGAAGCGCAGGCCGACGAGCGCGATTTCATCGACGCCGGCAAGGCGGCGCAGGGTCTCGATGGCGGCGGTCGTATCCGCGCGCCAGCGGGCGACGCAATCCGGATCGTTGGCGTCGCCGATGGAATCGCCTTCGCCGCGGTAGTCGAAGCGCAGCGTCGGCAGGCCGCGACGCGCGAACTCCTCGGCCATCAGGTGCATGGTCCGGCGACAGCAAAGCTCCTCAAGCCCCAGTGGAGGGCAGATGACGACGCCTCTTCGCGAAGCGGCCGGATAGAACCATCCCGCGCACCCCTGAAATGCCACGAACCGAACCGTCAAAACACCAGCCTCCCTGCGCGGGAAAATATGCCGTCATTGTCGGCGACAGCAGTTGACTGAAAGTTAATCGTCCAGAATCGACAATTTAGCCGCGTCCCCGATACGGCGGGACGCCCTGATCCGGCAGAAATACGTCTTTCGGCGGCGCGCCGGTTTGCCAGAACACATCGATCGGCATGCCGCCGCGCGGATACCAGTAGCCGCCGATGCGCAGCCAGCGCGGCGCGAGCAGGGCGGCGAGATCCTTGCCGACGCGCACGGTGCAGTCCTCGTGAAAGGCGCCATGATTGCGGAAGGCGCCAAGATAGAGCTTGAGGCTCTTGGATTCGACCAGCCAGTCGGCGGGCGCATAGTCGATGACGAGATGGGCGAAATCGGGCTGACCTGTCACCGGACACAGCGAGGTGAACTCCGGCGCAGTGAAGCGCGCCACATAGACGCAATCGGGATGGGGGTTGGGCACGCGCTCCAGCGCCGCCTCCCCGGGCGAGGCGGGCAGGGCGACTTGCCGTCCGAGTTGCGGCGCGCGTCTGGTTGTCCTGGCCATGGTCATATCCCTTTTGTCGGGCCGGCGGGCGTTGCCGGCTGAATAGCACGTCCGATCGCCGAACGGCGCCGCAACCGCGGCGTTTGACATGGGCGGCCGCAAGCGGAACCCTGCGCTCACCGTTCCCGCGAGTCCCCGCCATGAGTCTTCAGCTTTCATTCCTCGGCGCCGCCCGCACGGTCACAGGCTCCTCGTTTCTGCTGCGTGGGCCCGAGGCGACGCTGCTCGTCGACTGCGGCATGTTCCAGGGCTCGAAAACCCTGAAAGAGTTGAATTATGAGCCATTCCCCTTCGAGCCGGCCCGTCTCGACGCGCTCATCCTCACGCATGCCCATATCGATCATTCCGGCCTGACGCCGAAGCTCGACAAGGCCGGATTCGACGGTCCGATCTGGGCGACGGGACCGACGGTCGATCTCTGTTCGATCATGCTACCCGATTCCGGGCATATTCAGGAGACGGAGGTCGAGAATCTCAATCGTCGCAAACAGCGGCGGGGTGAGAACGCGGTGACGCCAATCTACACAGCCGAGGACGCCAGGCGCGCGATGCGGTTGTTCCGGCCAGCGCCCTATCGCGCGTGGTTCACGCCGGCGCGGGGATTCCGCGCCCGATTCTGGAACGCCGGCCATCTGCTCGGCTCGGCTTCCGTCGAGATCGAGGCGGAAACGGGCGAGGGCGCGCCTCTGCGCCTGATGTTCTCGGGCGACGTCGGAACGGGCTACAAAGCCCTGCAGGCCGCTCCGGAAGGCGCGAAAGGATTTGATTATGTCGTCTGCGAGTCGACCTATGGCGACGTGGACCGCATGGAGCGCGGCGCCGCCGAACGTCGCGACATTCTGGCGCGCGAGACGATGCGCGCGGCCGATGCGGGCGGGCCGCTGATCGTTCCCGCCTTCGCCGTGGAGCGCATGCAGGAGCTGGTCGCCGATTTCGCCTGGCTGATGCGCGAGGGACGCATTCCGCAGTCGCCCCTGATCATCGACTCGCCTTTGGCGATCGCCGCCTGCGACGTCTTTCGCAAGCATGCGGATGAATTGGTCGGCGGCGACGAATTGGTGCGGGCCTTCGATTCCGGAATCGTCCGGTTTTCGGAAAGCGTCGAAGAGTCCAAGGCGATCGGCCGGCTGCGCGGCTTCTTCATCGTCATGGCCGCGAGCGGCATGGCCGACGCGGGCCGCATCCGTCACCATCTCGCCAATCATCTCTGGCGGCCGAAAGCGACTGTTCTGTTCGTCGGCTATCAGGCCGCCGGCACGCTGGGGCGCCTGCTGCTGGACGGCGAGAAAACCGTGACCATACGCGGCGAGCAAGTGCGCGTGCGCGCCAATATCCGGATGATCGACGATTATTCCGGCCATGCCGACGGCCCGCAACTCGCGGCCTGGGCGGCGGCGCGCGGTCCGATCGCGCATGACGTTTTTCTGGTCCATGGCGAGGATGAGGCGCGCGCCGCTCTCGCGCGGCGCGTTGAGGGCATGGCCGGCGGCCGGATCATCGATCCGGATATGGACGCCACATTCGTTCTGTCGACGCGGGGCGCCTCCGGCGTCGGGGACAAGCCGGCGGCGCGAATCTCTTCGTCAGCCGCGGCGCGGCGCGACTGGCACAATGATCTGAGCAAGCTGATCCTCGATATCGACGATACGATCCGCGCCGCGCCGGACGAGAAGGCGCGCGCCGTGATCCTCCGGCGCCTTCGCCGTGCGCTCGAAGGCGAGGAGCGGGAGCGGCCGCGCTGAAAAAAAAAGCCGCCGGCGCGCCGGCGACCCTTCCATGCATGTCCATCCGTCGCGGCGTCAGCGGCGGCGATAGCCCATGTCGATCTCGTCCTGCGTCGGCAGACGGCCCTGCGGCGTCATCTTGTCGACCATGCCGGGCAGGGCGCGCGACAGTTGATCAAGCAAATCCTGTTCGTTGACGCCGAGCTTGCGGGCGATGTCGGAAATCGTCTGCTGTCCCGCCGCGTTGCCGAGGTCAGCCGGCCCGATCGGCTGGTTTGGGCCTTTTCCGATCCAGGAATCGACCGTCTGCGTCTGGCCCGACTTGCGGAAGCCCTCAAGCAATCCGCCGAGGCCGCCAAGCAATCCGCCGTCCGGCATATTCGCCTCGTTCGGATTGGCGGGCTCGGGAACGGGCGCCGGCGCCTCCTTGCGGCCTTTCAGGAAATGGTTGAGCAGCAATGCGCCCGCGGCAATAATCAGGGGCTTGGCCAAATTGCCGCCCGGCAAAGCCTGATTCGAGGCGTCGTCAGCGGCGTCGTTGAAAAATCCCATCGCAATTCTCCCTCGCGAGGCGGCGGCGTTCAGGCCGGCGAGCCCTATGTTGGCTTTTGGCAAGGCGATTGCAAGCCGGGCCGGAACCGAAGCTCTTGCCAACGGTTATCGGGAGGCGGACGATGCGCGCGTCGCTTTTTCGGCCGACGGAAGGAGCGTCCGCGCTCCAACGGAAAGGTTTTCGATATGTCCATCCTTGCCTGGATCATTCTCGGACTCATCGCCGGCTTTATCGGCAGCAAGATCGTCAACAAGTCGGGGCAGGGCATGTTGCTCGACATCGCGCTCGGCATTGTCGGCGCGGTGGTTGGCGGATATCTGTTCTCCATGTTCGGCGCGACGGGCGTGACCGGGCTCAACCTCTGGAGCCTGATCGTCTCGATTGTTGGCGCCGTCGTGGTTCTCGTCGTCTACCGCGCCGTCGCCGGCTCGCGCTGACGCGGCCCACGGGGCAAAATTCGGCAAGGCGGCGCGCGATGCGCTGCTGTTTCGTCGCGCGGCCCCGGGCGCGCGGCGGTCTTGCTTCCGGCGGGGAGAGCTGCTATCAGCCCGCCCATCCCACACGCGGAACTGGCGCTCCTGATCCAAGGATGCGCTCCCGGTGGCCGGATTTCCGGTCCATTTCGTTCCGCGGCGGACTCAACCGGAGAAAAGATCCATGGCGCTTCCTGATTTCACCATGCGCGGCCTTCTTGAGGCCGGCGCGCATTTCGGCCATCAGTCTCACCGCTGGAACCCGAAAATGGCGCCCTATATTTTCGGCGCGCGCAATAACATCCACATCATCGATCTCGCCCAGACGGTGCCGTTGCTGCATCAGGCGCTCAAGGCCGTTTCGGACACGGTGGCCAGGGGCGGCCGCGTGCTGTTCGTCGGCACCAAGCGCCAGGCGCAGGACGAGATCGCCGGAGCCGCGAAGCGCTCGGCGCAATATTTCGTCAATTCGCGCTGGCTTGGCGGCATGCTGACCAACTGGAAGACGATTTCGGCTTCGATCCAGCGCCTGCGCAAGGTCGACGAAATCCTCAATTCCGGCGCGCAGGGCCTGACCAAGAAAGAGCGCCTGATGATGTCGCGCGAGCGCGACAAGCTGGAGAAGGCGCTGGGCGGCATCAAGGACATGGGCGGCACGCCCGACCTGATCTTCGTCATCGACACGAACAAGGAGCAGTTGGCGATCAAGGAGGCGAACCGCCTCAACATTCCTGTCGCCGCCATCCTCGACACCAATTGCGATCCCGACGGCATCACCTTCCCGATCCCGGGCAATGACGACGCCGGCCGCGCCATCGCGCTCTATTGCGATCTGATCGCCCGCGCCGCCATCGACGGCATCGGCCGCAGCCAGGGCGGCATGGGCATGGATCTCGGCGCCGCCGAGGAGCCGACGGCCGAAGAGCTGCCGGCCGCGGCGCCCGCCGCCGAAGAGCCCTATGAGGGCGAGGCCTTCGAGCTTCTGTCGGCGCCGCGCGGCGCGCCTGACGATCTCGCCAAGCTGCAGGGCGTCGGTCCCCAGATTGTCAAGAAGCTCAACGATCACGGCATCTTCCACTACTGGCAGGTCGCCGCCATGACCGAGGCGGATGTCGCCAAGGTCGACGCCGATCTCAAGCTGTCGGGCCGCATCGGCCGCGACGGTTGGGTCGGTCAGGCGCGCGGCCTGGTCGCCGGCTGAGCACGCCCGGACCCCACATGACCGGCGCGCGGCGGGCTTGACGGCCCGGCCGCGCGTCGCAATTCAAGGTCGCCCCCATCCTGTATCCGGCGCGCATCGCGCCCCTATCGAAAAGGAACGAACGCCATGGCGAACATCACCGCCGCAATGGTGAAGGATCTGCGCGAAAAGACCGGCGCGGGCATGATGGACTGCAAGGCCGCGCTCAACGAGACGCAGGGCGACATCGAGGCCGCGATCGACTGGCTGCGCAAGAAGGGCCTGTCCAAGGCGGCCAAGAAATCCGGCCGCGTCGCGGCTGAAGGCCTCGTCGCCGTCGCCGTCAACGGCAATGAGGGCGTTGTCGTCGAACTGAACTCCGAGACCGATTTCGTCGCCCGCAACGACGATTTCCAGACGCTCGCGCGCAACATCGCGCAGGTCGCCGCCGGCAAGGGCGAGGCCGACGTCGAGGCGCTCAAGGCGGCCGCCTATCCCGGCGGCGGCACGGTGGCCGACGCCATCGCCAACGCCATCGCCACAATCGGCGAGAACATGACGCTGCGCCGCGCCGGCGCGCTCAAGGTGGGCAGCGGCGTCATCGGCCAATATGTGCATAATTCGATCGGCGACGGTCTCGGCAAGATCGCCGTCATCGTCGGCCTGGAGTCGACGGGCGACGCGGGCGCGCTGGCCGATCTCGGCCGCAAGATCGCCATGCATATCGCCGCCGCCTCGCCGCTGGCGCTGGATTCGACCGGCGTCGATCCGGCGGTTGTCGAGCGCGAGAAGAAGGTGCTGGCCGAAAAGAACGCCGGCAAGCCGGCGCATGTGCTCGACAAGATCGTCGAGTCCGGTCTCAAGACCTATTTCAAGGAAGTGACGCTGGTCGAGCAGGCCTTCATCCACGATCCGTCGAAGACCGTGGCGCAGGTCGTCAGGGAGGCCGAGAAGGCCGCCGGCGCTCCCGTCGCGCTCAAGGGTTTCGTCCGCTTCGCGCTGGGCGAGGGCATCGAGAAGCAGGAAGCCGATTTCGCGGCCGAAGTCGCCAGCATGGCCGGCTGATCGCTCCGGCGCATCGGATGAATTCAAGGGCGGCCCCGCGGGGCCGCCCTTTTCCGTTCGGCGCCGCCCGGTTAACAGAACGCTAACCTGATCGCGGCATTCTGCCGGCATGGTCAAACGCAGCCGTCTCCGCGCTCTGGTGATTCCGCTCAGCCTTTACGCTGTGTCGGCCGGCGTCGGCGCGTTCTTCGTCTGGCACGCGGTGCATGGCGACAGGGGCCTGCGCGTCAAGAACGAGCACAAAGCCGAAATTCAGGCGCTCCGCAAGGAGCTGGCGGATCTCAGGGCTGAACGGGAGCGGTGGACGAAGCGCGTGGCGCTCGTCGCCGGCGCGGCCATCGATCGCGACATTCTCGACGAGGAAGCGCGCGGGCTGCTCGGACGCGTCGGGTCGCAGGATCTGGTGATCATGCTGCCGCGCGCCAAGTAACTGATATTGAGTTAAAACTATCTTTCAACCGAATTTCGGTTGATCGTGCGAAATCCTTTTGTGCGCTGCACTTGCGCGCGCCGTGCTCCCCCGACCGTCCACTCGCCAAGCGTCAGGGCCTGCGATACCTTCTTGCGCATGCCGAAGCCTCGCCAGAAAGGCGGGCGTGATAATCCCAGGGAGACGACATGGCCGCCGCATCGCAGGCCGCCCGCGCCAAAGGCGCCGGGGGCAAATCCAAAGGCGCACCCGCCGACGCGCTTGCCTTCAGCCGCGAACAGGAGTTGTTCGCCTATGAGAAGATGCTGCTCATCCGCCGCTTCGAGGAGAAGGCCGGCCAGATGTACGGCATGGGTCTCATCGGCGGCTTCTGCCATCTCTATATCGGCCAGGAGGCGGTGGTCGTCGGCATGCAGATGGCGGCGAGGGAGGGCGACCAACTCATCACCTCCTATCGTGATCATGGCCATATGCTGGCCTGCGGCATGGACCCCAGGGGCGTCATGGCCGAATTGACCGGACGTCGCGGCGGCTTGTCGAAAGGCAAGGGCGGCTCCATGCATATGTTCTCGAAAGAGAAGCATTTCTATGGCGGGCACGGCATCGTCGGCGCGCAGGTCGCGCTTGGCGCCGGGCTCGGCTTCGCCAACGCCTATCGCGGCAACGGCAATGTCTCGATGACCTATTTCGGCGACGGCGCCGCCAATCAGGGCCAGGTCTACGAGAGCTTCAACATGGCCTCGCTGTGGAAGCTGCCGGTCATCTTCATCATCGAGAACAACCGCTACGCCATGGGCACGGCGGTGACGCGCTCCTCCGCGCAGACGGATTTCTCCAGGCGCGGAATCTCGTTCAATATTCCCGGCGAGCAGGTGGACGGCATGGACGTGCGCGCCGTGCGCGCCGCCGCCGACAAGGCGCTGGACTGGTGCCGCTCGGGGGCCGGCCCGTATATCCTGGAGATGCAGACCTATCGCTACCGCGGCCATTCCATGTCCGATCCGGCGAAATACCGCTCCAAGGAAGAAGTGCAGAAGATGCGCGAGGAGCACGATCCCATCGAACAGGTGCGCGCCCGCCTCATGCGCGCGCACGGCGTGAGCGAGGACGATCTCAAGCGTGTCGACGCCAGGGTTCGCTCCATTGTCGCCGAGGCGGCCGATTTCGCCTCGACCGACCCGGAGCCGGACGCGTCCGAACTCTATACCGACATCCTGATCTGAGCGCGCCCGCATGGCCGCGCTCGTCGACATCAAGGCTTTGCTGATCGGCGCGGCCGTGCTGGCGTTGCTCGGCTGGTATTTCGCGCATGTGTTCACGCGCTTTCGCGACGGCGTGCGGCAGCTCGCCGCCTGGAGCGACGGTCGGGCGGCGCGTCAGCGCGCGGCGATCGGGGCCTCTCCGGTTCCACTCTGGCTGCGGGGCGCGCGCGCGTTTCTGATCATGACGCTGGTCGCGCTGGGCGCGCTCCTGTTTGTCCGCAAGGCCGGTTTTTCCATTCCCGGGCTCTGACGAGCCTCCCGAGGTCGAGGTAAAGACATGTCCATCAACATCCTCATGCCCGCGCTCTCGCCCACGATGGAGGAGGGCAAGCTCGCCAGATGGCTCAAGAAAGAGGGCGACCCCATCAAGGCGGGCGATGTGATCGCCGAGATCGAGACCGACAAGGCGACCATGGAGGTCGAGGCGGTCGACGAAGGCGTCCTGGCGAAAATTCTCGTCGCCGACGGGGCCGAGAACGTCAAGGTCAACACGCCAATCGCCGTCATCGCCGCAGAGGGCGAGGACGCCGGCTCGGTCGCCGCGCCGGCGCCGGTCGCTCACGCCGCCGCGCCGCATCCGCCGAAACATCCTTTCGGCGAGGAAGGCAACGCGCATCCGGCGCAGCCCATCGCGCCGGCGCTCGACGAAGCGCCGGAATTTCCCGAGGGCGTGACCTTCGTCTCCATGACGGTGCGCGAGGCCCTGCGCGACGCGATGGCCGAGGAAATGCGCCGCGACGGCGATGTGTTCATCATGGGCGAGGAAGTCGGCGAATATCAGGGCGCTTACAAGATCACGCAAGGGTTGCTGCAGGAGTTCGGGCCGAAGCGCGTCGTCGATACGCCGATCACCGAACACGGCTTCGCCGGCCTCGCGGTCGGCGCGGCGATGGCGGGCCTGAAGCCGATCGTCGAGTTCATGACCTTCAATTTCGCCATGCAGGCGATCGATCACATCATCAATTCGGCGGCGAAGACGCTGTATATGTCGGGCGGGCAGATGGGGGCGCCCATCGTCTTCCGCGGGCCGAACGGCGCGGCGGCGCGCGTCGCCGCCCAGCACAGCCAGGATTACGCGGCCTGGTATTCCAACGTGCCCGGCCTGAAGGTGGTTGCGCCCTATACGGCGGCCGATTTCAAGGGCCTGCTCAAGGCGGCGATTCGCGATCCGAACCCGGTCATTTTCCTCGAAAACGAAATCCTCTACGGCCAGAGCTTCGACGTGCCGAAGGTTGACGACCTGATCGTGCCGATCGGCAAGGCGCGCATCGCGCGCAAGGGCAAGGACGTGACGATCGTCTCCTTCGCCATCGGCATGACCTACGCCATGAAGGCGGCCGAGGAACTGGCGAAAGAGGGGATCGAGGCGGAGGTGGTCGATCTGCGCACGATCCGTCCGATGGACACGGAAACGGTCGTGCGCTCGGTGATCAAGACCGGACGCTGCGTCTGCGTGGAAGAGGGCTGGGCGCAGTCCGGCGTCGGCGCCGAGATCATGGCGCGGATCATGGAGAACGCCTTCGACTATCTCGATGCGCCGGTCATCCGGGTCACGGGCAAGGACGTGCCGATGCCCTATGCGGCCAATCTGGAAAAGCTCGCCTTGCCGAACGTGGGCGAGGTCGTCGCGGCGGCGAAAGCCGTTCTCTATCGCTGAGGGGGCGCCATGCGGGCCACTGCCGCGACCACACTGACCATCGTTCTGCTCGCCGCGCCGGCCTTCGCGCAGAGCGGCGGCGGGGCGGACGGCTGCCGCCATGTCGCCGACGATCTGCAACGGCTCGCCTGCGAATATGCGAGGCCGACGCCTCCGGCCGGGCTGACGCGGCTTGGCGCCGCCGATTTCATGGCCGATTGGCGAAAGCTTGTCGGCAAGCCGGTCGAGGTCTCGGGTTTCGGCGTGCTCGTCGGAATGGATTTGAACCTGTTCGCCCGCAAGGGCGACGAGAACGGCGTTTTCGTCGATCTCGGCAATCTGTCGCGCACGGACCGTCGTCTCGCTTTCCCGAATTGCGCATTCGGGTGCGACATGCGGGTCGTGGGAAAAGCAATCGAGCGCTCCGGCAAAGGCGCGATCGTGGCCGCCACGATCGTCAGGCCGTGAGCCAAGGGGGGAAGAGATGCCGATCGAAATTCTGATGCCCGCCCTGTCTCCGACCATGGAGAAAGGCAATCTCGCCCGCTGGCTCAAGAAAGAGGGCGACGCGATCAAATCCGGCGATGTGATCGCCGAGATCGAGACCGACAAGGCGACGATGGAGGTTGAGGCCGTCGACGAAGGCGTGCTGGCCAAAATCCTCGTCGCGGAAGGCGCCGCCGACGTGCCGGTCAATCAGGTCATCGGCCTGATCGCCGGGGAGGGCGAGGACGCCGGGGCGGTCGCCGCCGGCGGCGCGGCCGCGCCGAAAGCCGCCGCGCCCGCCGCGAAAGCGGCGGAGGCGCCCCCCGCCGCCGCGTCCGGCGCCGCGACGCCCACTCCCGCGCAGCCGCCCGCCGCCGCCGGCGCGCGCGTCTTCGCCTCGCCGCTGGCGAGGCGCATCGCGAAAGAGGCTGGGCTGGAGGTGGGGCTCATTTCCGGCTCCGGTCCGCGCGGCCGCGTCGTCGAGCGCGACGTCAAGGCCGCCATCGCCGGCGGAACGGGCAAGGCCGCCCCCGTCGCGGCGGCTGCCGCCCCGAAAGCGCCGGCGCCGCAAGGCATGTCGGACGAGACGATCAAAAAGCTGTTCGAGCCGGGCTCCTTCACGGAAATTCCGCACGACAACATGCGCAAGACGATCGCGCGCCGCCTGACCGAAGCGAAATCGACCATCCCGCATTTCTATCTGTCGATTGATTGCGAGCTGGACGCTTTGGTGGCTCTGCGCGAGCAGATCAACAAGGCGGCGCCGGCGAAGGACGGCAAGCCCGCCTACAAGGTCTCGGTCAACGACTTCATCGTCAAGGCCCTGGCCCTGGCCTTGCAGCGCGTGCCCGACGCCAACGCCACCTGGACGGACGGCGCCATGCTCAAGCACACGCGTTCGGACGTCGGCGTCGCCGTGTCGATCCCCGGCGGCCTGATCACGCCGGTCGTGCGCAATGCCGAAGTGAAAAGCCTGTCGGCGATCTCGAACGAGATCAAGGACATGGCGGCGCGCGCGAAGAATCGCAAACTGAAGCCCGAGGAATATCAGGGGGGCACGAGCGCCGTCTCCAACCTCGGCATGTTCGGCATCAGGAACTTCTCGGCGGTCATCAACCCGCCGCATGCGACGATCCTGGCGGTCGGCGCGGGCGAGCAGCGCATCGTCGTCAAAAACGGCGCGCCGGCGGTGGCCAATGTGATGAGCGTGACGCTCTCCACCGATCACCGCGCCGTCGACGGTGCGCTCGGCGCGGAGCTGCTCGCCGCCTTCAAACAGCTCATCGAAAATCCGATGGGAATGCTGGTGTGAGAAACAACCGTGCGGGTCACTCCCGCACGAAATCCTCGATGGCCTCGAACAGCGCTTTCTGGTCGTCGAGAACATCCTCGTTGCCGTCGAAGACGCTGTATTCGATGTGATCCTCGAAGAAATCAACCTCCACCCGCTGTCCGACAAGCGTGTAGGTCACCATGATCGTATCATCCCGGTGATGCTCGATCCGATAGGAGACGTGATTGGCTTTGAGGGGGTTGACGAAAGCAAGGAGATCACAGGCGCCACGAAGAATCATTTTTTTGCTCTCCGGCGATCAAACATGATCTTCGATGAGTTTGAAGATGACGTCCTGATCGTCCAGAACGCTTTCGTCCCCTTCGAACAGGCTATACTCGATATGATCGGAGAAAAAATCCAGCTCAACCCTGACGCCGACGTGAGTATAGGAAACCATGATCGAGTCTGGCCGCCGATGGTCTATTCTGTAAAGGATGTGGCGTTGATCAAGCAGATTGAGGAATGCCAGGATGTCTGAAAGCCCGCGCAGCTTCATATTACTTTCCTTTTCTGTAATCGTCCCGACCAAGAAATTTCATGCAAGAGCGCGCGGGAGCGTCGCCGGAATCGGCCAATTTTGTAACTTCAGCTAAAGTTTTGTCATAAAACTGCCCGGGGAGCACACGGTTGATGTTTCCAAGACAAAAAGTCGAAATAAAACCCTGAACGGTCATATCCATTTGATCGGGCGAAAATCCGCCGGCAAGAACGATTTCGGCGTCGCCGCTGGTCCAACGCCCCGCGCCGGGCTCGCCGGCGGGAATACGCGGTTGATCCGGCGAGAATTTCAGGCCGAGGCGCTGGCCCAATCGCTCCAGAGCGTCGCAGACCCGGTCCGCAGCCAGATCGGCCGCGCGCCAGCGCGACGGAAGGGAGAGTGAGAAATGGTCCATTCGAAAATTCCTGATCGCCAATACGCGAATAAGGAAATTATTCCTTTCTTCGCATGAGTCAAAATCAAACCCGGAACATCGGCGCCCGCCGTCCGATCCAACATTGGGGAGCCCCATGAGCACTGCCTACGACATCCTCATCATCGGCTCGGGTCCGGGCGGCTATGTCACCGCCATCCGCGCGGCGCAGCTCGGGTTCAAAACGGCGATTGTCGAGCGCGAGCATCTTGGCGGCATCTGCCTCAACTGGGGCTGCATCCCGACCAAGGCGCTGCTGCGTTCGGCGGAAATCTTCCACTACGCCGAGCACGCGAAGGATTACGGCCTGAAAATCGAGGGCAGGGCGACCTTCGATCCGGCCGATGTCGTCAAGCGCTCGCGCGCCGTCTCGGCGCAGTTGAACGGCGGCGTCGCCTTCCTGCTCAAGAAGAACAAGGTGGATGTGATCTGGGGCGAGGCGGTGCTGGAGGGCGCCGGCAAGGTCAGGGTCGCGCCGACGAAGAAGCCGATCCAGCAGCCGCAGAACGCCATTCCGAAAGGCGTGCTCGGCGAGGGGACGTATGAGGCCAAACACATCATCGTCGCCACCGGCGCACGGCCCCGCGCGCTGCCCGGCATTGAGCCGGACGGCAAGCTGATCTGGACCTATTTCGAGGCGATGAAGCCCGAGGCTTTCCCGAAATCGCTGATCGTCATGGGCTCGGGCGCCATCGGCATCGAATTCGCCTCCTTCTACTGCACCATGGGCGCGGACGTGACGGTGGTCGAGGTGCTGCCGCAGGTGCTGCCGGTCGAGGACGCGGAAATCGCCGCCGTCGCGCGCAAGCAGTTCGAGAAGGCCGGTTTGAAGATTTTGACATCGACCAGGGTCACGAAGGTCGAGAAGGGCGCGAACGAGGTGACCTGCACGCTCGAGAACGACAAGGGCGAGAAGCAGGTTCTCAAGGCGGAGCGGCTGATCTCCGCCGTCGGCGTCGTCGGCAATATCGAGAACCTCGGGCTCGAAAAGCTCGGGGTGAAGACCGATCGCGGCTGCATCGTCGCCGATCCGTTCGGCCGCACCAACGTGCCGGGCCTTTACGCCATCGGCGACGTCGCCGGCCCGCCGATGCTGGCCCACAAGGCGGAGCACGAGGGCGTCATCTGCGTCGAGACGATCAAGGGTCTGCCCACGCACGCCATGGACAAGGGCATGATCCCCGGCTGCACCTATTGCCACCCGCAGGTGGCGAGCGTCGGCCTGACGGAGGTGAAGGCGAAGGAGCAGGGGTTTTCGCTCAAGGTCGGCCGCTTCAAATTCGGCGGCAACGGCAAGGCGATCGCGCTCGGCGAGCCGGAAGGCATGGTCAAGACCGTGTGGGACGCCAAGACCGGCAAGCTCCTCGGCGCGCATATGGTGGGCGCGGAAGTCACCGAACTCATCCAGGGCTTCGTCGTCGCCATGAATCTGGAGACGACCGAGGAAGAGCTGATGCACACGGTCTTCCCGCATCCGACGCTGAGCGAAATGATGCACGAGAGCGTGCTGGACGCCTATGGCAAGGCCATCCACGCCTGACGCTTGCCTTGCCGCGCGTCGCGGTGTTCAGTGCGGCAAGCGGGGCGTAGAGGATGATATGACGTTGGGGCTGGGTGAAACGAGCGATCCAGCCCTGTTCGGCGGCAATTGGCGGGCGGCGTTCATGCGTCTGCCCATCCCGGTGTTCATTCACAACAGCGCCGGGAACTGTCTCGCCGTCAACGCGCGCTTCACAGAACTCACCGGCTTCACGGCGGAGGACATTCCCGATCTGCGCGCCTGGGCGGCGCGCGTCCGACGTGTTCCGGAAGATGAAATCCCGGAACTGCTGCGGGTGGCGCGGGAGCGTTACGCGGGCTCCTCGGCGCCGCAGCGGGAAATCACGGTCTATCATCGCGACGGCGCGCGCATGATCTGGCTTGTCAACGAGACCGGGCAGGTTGAAACCGCGCCGGGAGAAATGGCCATCGTCTCCTTTGCCGTCGACATCACCGCGCAGCGCAGCGCCGAGGAGGCGGCGGCGCGCCGCCAACGCGAGGTCGACGCCATCTACGCCGCCTCGCCGCTTGGCCTGGCGATGTTCGACAGGGATTTCAGGGTCGTGCGCATCAATGACGCCCTGGCCGAGATCAATGGCGCGGCGGCCGGGGATCATATCGGACGCTGCATTTTCGACATCGTTCCCGACCTGCGCGCGCAGGCCGAGCCAATCCTGAGGCGCGTGCTCGACACCGGAGAAGCCGTCAACGACATCGCTTTCAGCGGCGAGACCGCGAAGGCGCCGGGCGAGCGGCGCGACTGGCTGGAGCATTTTCACCCGGTGCGGGCGGAAACGGGCGAAGTCGTCGGCGTCGGCGTTATCTGCGAGGAGGTCACGGCGAGACGCGCCGCCGAACGCCGCCTCTCCGCCGTCATGGCCGAGTTGAGCCGCACGCTGCATCTCTTCCGCGTGGCGCTGCGCGCCGCCGACGTGACCGCCTTCGCGATGGATCGCGAGCGACGCTTCATCTGGGTCAGCGAAGGCTCCTGGGGCCGACCGGCAGAGGAAATCGTCGGCCTGCGCGACGAAGACATCTTTCCCGAAAGCCGCTGGTCCGTCGCCGTGCCGATCAAGGATAAGGTTCTCGCTGAAGGCGGGCAGCAGACTTTCGACGTGTCGACCGAGATCAGCGGGCGCCGCGTCGTGCTGCAAATCCGGATCGAGGCGGTGCGCGACGAAAACGAAGCGATTTTTGGCCTGGTCGGCGCGTCGATCGACATCACCGAACGCAAGGCGCATGAGGCGCATGTCGAATCGCTGATGCGGGAGTTGTCGCATCGCTCGAAGAATCTGTTGGCGGTCATTCAGGGGCTCGCGCGTCATTCGGCGCGCCGCTCCGCCTCGCTGCCGGACTTCCTCGCCGGTTTCGTCAAACGGCTCGACAGCCTCGCCCAGGCCCAGGACCTGTTGACCAACACCAACTGGCAGGGCGTGAATATCGCCGATCTGATCGAGTCCCAACTCGGCTATTATGACGCCGGCGAGCGCGCCCGATTGTTCATCGACGGGCCGCCGATTCAACTGAGCGCCCGCGCCGTTCAGAATCTCGGCATGGCGCTGCACGAACTTTCGACCAACGCCGTGAAATACGGAGCGCTGTCCGCGCCGGGCGGCCGCGTCGACCTGACATGGGGCGTCGACGGGGCAGGGCAGGCCGATTCCACGTTCTGGATGCGTTGGATCGAAAGCGGCGGGCCGCCGGTGACGACGCCCGGCCACAGGGGCTTCGGCCATGTGGTGACACAGGATCTGGCGGCGCGGGCCCTCCTCGGCAAAGTCACGCTGGACTTTTCCCCGCAAGGCTTGCGCTGGAGCCTTGTCGCGCCTACCTCAAGCGTCGTCGATCGCGACGCGCCCGGGCTTGGGAACCATGCTTGAGCGTCGGCGTTGTTGCAGCGATGCGAACTGACAGGAGTCCCTCCCCATGAACGAGCCTCTCACCGCTTTTGGCAACCCGAGCTTCGGCTTTTTCATGATGCTGCTCATCGGTGCCGTCGCCGGGTGGATCGGCGAGAAGGTCACCCGCTCCGACCACGGGCTCTTCACCAACATTCTCGTTGGCATCGCCGGCTCGTTCGTGGCGACGCGCGCCGCCGAAGCGCTCGGCGTCGTCGTCAGCGGCACGTTTGGCCATATCATCGCCGCGGCCGTGGGCGCCATCGCCATCATCTTCGTCTGGCGGGCGATCTCCGGCGCGCGGGCCTGACGACGCCTCGGCGCGGGCCGCGCCCGCGGGTGACGTTCGCCCGGCGCACGTCGGGCGGCGTTTGTCGGTTGCGCAAGGCGTTTGCGCGTTGAGGATGCAGGCCCTAGAACAATCGTGTAGCGCGCCGCGAGGGGCCCCATGGCTGTTCTGATCGATATTCTGAAGAACGATCCCCGCAAGGCGGGTCCGCGTCATCCCGAGAAGGAGCATCGGCCCGATCAGCCGATGGCGCGCAAGCCGGAATGGATCCGCGTCAAGGCGCCCGGCTCGAAGCAATGGTCCGAAACGAAGGCCATCGTGAAGGAGCACGGTCTCGTCACGGTCTGCGAGGAGGCGAGTTGCCCCAATCTCGGCGAATGCTGGGACAAGAAGCACGCGACCTTCATGATCATGGGCGACACCTGCACCCGGGCCTGCGCCTTCTGTAACGTCAAGACGGGTAAACCTGACGCGCTCGACGCGCGTGAACCGGCCCATATCGCCGACGCGGTGGCGAGGCTCGGCCTGACGCATGTCGTGATCACCTCGGTCGACCGCGACGATCTTGACGACGGGGGCGCCCGGCATTTCGCCGATGTGATCGGCGCGATCCGCAAGGCGTCGCCGACGACAACCATCGAAATCCTGACGCCGGATTTCCTGCGCAAGGACGGGGCTCTCGAGGTCGTGGTCGCGGCGCGGCCGGACGTGTTCAACCACAATCTCGAGACCGTGCCGTCGAATTATCTGACGGTGCGGCCGGGGGCGCGCTATTTTCACTCGATCCGGCTGTTGCAGCGAGTGAAGGAACTCGACCCGTCGATCTTCACCAAGTCCGGCATCATGGTGGGCCTGGGAGAGTCGCGGAACGAAGTCCTTCAGCTCATGGATGATCTTCGCAGCGCGGATGTCGATTTCCTCACCATCGGCCAATATCTCCAGCCGACGAAAAAGCATCATTCGGTGATGAGCTTCGTCACGCCTGACGAGTTCAAGGCCTATGAAACGGTGGCCTATACGAAGGGCTTCCTGCTGGTCTCGGCGACGCCGTTGACGCGCTCGTCGCATCACGCCGGCGAGGATTTCGCCCGACTCAAGGCGGCTCGGCTCGAAAAGCTCGGGCGCTGAGGCGGATGCCAGCTTTCCGCACGCATCGCCATGTCCGGCACACGCCCGAACAGATGTTCGCGCTGGTGGCGGATTGCGAAAAATATCCGGAATTCGTGCCGTTGTGCCGGGCCCTGAAAATCCGTCGGCGCATTGCCGGCGGCGAAGGCGTCGAAACGCTGATCGCCGACATGGAGGTCGGATACAAGGCGATCCGCGAGAAATTCGCCAGCCGCGTCACAATCGACCGTCCGCATCTGAAAATTCTGGTCGAATATGTCGACGGCCCGTTCAGCCATCTGGAAAACCGCTGGAAGTTCGAGGCCGATCCGCAACACAGCGGCGCGCGCGTCGATTTTTTCATCACCTACGAATTCCGCAGCCGGACACTCGGCGCTCTGATGGGCGCGATGTTCGACCGGGCTTTTCATCAATTCGCCGAAGCCTTTGAGAAAAGAGCGGATTCAGTCTACGGACGCTCATGAGCGAATACGACGGCATATTTTAGTTCCATAATATTGATTATGCGAATCATGATTCCGGGCTTCCGCTCTCATCGAATCGTCGCCATCAGCCCCTGCGCGCCGGATACGACCAGTCGCGCGCCGGTCAGGCTGAGATGCTCCGCGTCGAAATACAGCACCCCATCCCCCGGCCGGTAGCCGGGACAGAGGCCGTCGCGACACAAGACCGAGGCCGGCGTGAAGCGCGCCGCGCCGGTCCGCGCCGTCAGCGCGTCGAGGCTGGCGACGACGGCGCTCATGTCGGCGTCATGACGATCGCGCGGCGTGCCGAAAGCGGACGGGTCGGCGCCGCGTCCGGCCATGAGGCCGATGACGCGCGGCGCGTCCTGCGGCATGGCGGGGATCGGATAGCTTACGACGATGCGTTTTCCGGCGGCGCGCAGAGCTTCCGCCGCGCGGCCGAAGCCGTGCAGCATGGCGCCGGCATCGGGCCCGTAGCGCGTGAAATTGGCGACCAGGACGACCGTGTCGATCCGCGCGTCGGCGATCAGACGCTCCAGCGTGCTCCGGTTATGCGCGATGCATTTGGGACGGATCGGCAGCGCGTAATCGAGGGCTGGCGGGCAGGCGGAGGCGGTGATCTGCATGGCCGAGCGACCCTGCCCCGCCGCCGCCTCACCCAGCGCCACCGCCAGTTCCGCGCCGAAACTGTCCCCCCAGACGGCGACGTTCGGGGGCGCCGTCCGGGCGCCGAACACGCAATTCCGTTCGTAGGCGATCATCGTCGCATGATCGCTGTGGCAGCGGTCGCGATGCGGACTGCTGTCGGCCTCGCCGGCGAACATTTGCAGGGTTTTCGGCTCAAAGCGCTGCGGCAGCCCGCCGGACAGGATCAGCGCCGCCGACAAGGCCATACCTGCCGCCATGGCGCCTCCGCCGGCGGCCAGCGCGCCGCGCAGCGAGAACCGGGCGCGAAGCGCCGGCTGCTCGATGAAGCGATACGAGCCGATGGCCAGCAGAACGGAGGCTGCGGCCGCCAGCGCCAGGGTCGCCACGGCCGGTTCTCCCGGCGACAGATAGCGCGCATAGACCAGCGCCGGCCAATGCCAGAGATACAGCGAATAGGAGATCGCGCCGAGCGCCGTCAGCGGCCGCGCCGAGAGGAGACGCCCGCCAAGGCTGGCGTGACCGCCCTGCCCGGCATGGATCACCAGCGCCGCGCCAAGCGCCGGCGCGAGAGCGACGGCGCCGGGAAAGCGCGTGGTCTTGTCGATCAGGACAAGGCTCGCGCCGATCAGCGCCAGACCGGCCAGGGAAACCACATCGCGCGCGCGCCGCCCGCGCAGCGCCGGAGCCGCTCCCGCCGCGAGAATGGCGCCAAGCAGCAATTCCCAGGCGCGCGTCATCGGCAGGTAGAACGCCGCCGCCTGATGATTTCGCGTCGCCGCCACGCATAGCGCGAGAGAGGTCAGCGCCCCGCCCCACAACAGGACGCCGAGCCGGCGCGGCGCGAGCCGCCAGATCGCCGCGAGGGCGAGTGGAAACGCCAGATAAAACTGTTCCTCGACCGCAAGCGACCAGGTATGCAGCAACGGCTTCAGCTCCGCCGCGCCGTCAAAATAGCCCGACAGGCCGAAAAACATGACATTCGACGAAAACAGCACGGTCGCCGCCGCCGTGCGGCCAAGTTGGGCCAGATCGCCCGGGCTAAGCGCGACGACGCCGACCGCCAGCGTCGCCGCCAGCATGGCGTAGAGCGCCGGAAACAGCCGCCTGACGCGGCGCTCATAGAAACCTGCGACGGAAAACTCGCCCGCGGCAAGCTCCCGCATCAGAATGCGGGTGATCAGATAGCCGGAGATGACGAAGAAGATATCGACGCCGACGAAACCGCCCGGCGCCGCGCGCGCGTCGACGTGATAAAGCACGACCGGCGCGACCGCGAGCGCCCGCAGCCCCTGAATATCGGCGCGATAGGCCTGCAAATGACTCATGCGAACGACGCTTTCCGGTGGCCGCGCAAATCCGGCCGCCGCAGAAAGTAACGGCAATTCCTTGAGAAAATGCTCCTGTTGTCGGCGCCGGCGTCCGCTCCCTTGACGCATCGCCGGACCGATGCCGGGACTTCGCGCCGCGGCCGCGCGCGCCGCGCATCACCCTTTGGTTTGCCTTGACGGCGGCGGGAAAACGGTTCCAATTTGAACAGAACGAACAAAGACTGCGCATCGCCGCCCAAGAGCGAGGCAGAAAGTCAGGGCAGCACACATGCCCGCTGGAGGATATGTGAGATCCGACAAGCTCGATCCAGCCGGATATTTTCACAAGGTCGTCGACTGCCAATGGGCGTGTCCGGCTCATACGCCGGTGCCGGAATATATCCGGATGATCGCCGCGGGCCGCTATTCCGACGCCTATATGATCAACTGGGAATCGAATGTCTTTCCGGGCATTCTCGGGCGCACCTGCGATCGACCCTGCGAGCCGGCCTGCCGGCGCGGCCGCGTCGAGGCCGATCCGGTGGCGATCTGCCGGCTGAAGCGCGTGGCCGCCGACTACAAGGACGACGTGCGCGCCCGCATGCCCGCGGCGGCCGAAATCAAGAACGGCAAACGCATCGCCTGCATCGGCGGCGGACCGGCCTCGCTCACGGTGGCGCGCGATCTCGCGCCGCTCGGCTATGAGGTCGTGGTGTTCGACGCCGAGGAGAAAGCCGGCGGCATGATGCGCACCCAGATTCCGAAATTCCGTCTGCCGGAATCGGTGATCGACGAGGAGGTCGGCTATATTCTGGATCTGGGCGTTGAGTTGCGCCGCAGCCATCGCGTGGAATCCATGCAGGCGCTGCTCGCTGGCGATTGGGACGCGGTGTTCGTCGGCACCGGCGCGCCGCGCGGCCGCGATCTCGATGTGCCGGGCCGCAAGGAGGCGGCGAAACACATTCATCTTGGCATCGACTGGCTGGCAAATGTCGCCTTCGGCCATGTCACCGGCATTTCAAAACGCGTCATTGTGCTTGGCGGCGGCAACACCGCGATGGATTGCTGCCGCTCCGCCCGCCGGCTGGGCGGGGAGGACGTGAAGGTGGTGGTGCGCTCGGGCTTCGAGGAAATGAAGGCCTCGCCCTGGGAGAAAGAGGACGCGATGCACGAGGGCATCCCGATCCTCAATTTCATGACCCCCAAGGCCGTCAAGCATGAGCAGGGAAAGCTCACCGGAATGGTGTTCGAGAAGGTGCGCGCCCTCTATGACGAGAAGGGCCAGCGTCGTCTGGTGCCGTCGGGCGAGCCCGACGTGACGCTCGAGTGCGACGAGGTGCTGATCGCCGTCGGTCAGGAAAACGCCTTTCCCTGGATCGAGCGCGACACCGGCATCAAGTTCGACAAATGGGACATGCCCATCGTCGACAAACAGACCCTGGCGTCCACCGTGCCGAACGTCTTTTTCGGCGGCGACGCCGCTTTCGGGCCCAAGAACATCATCTGGGCCGTGGCGCACGGGCATCAGGCGGCCGCCTCCATCGACCGCTATTGCCATGGGCTCGACCCCGCCCGCCTGCCCCCGCCCGCGCATCGGCTGACCAGCCAGAAAATGGGCATCCACGAGTGGAGCTACGACAACGCCATTTCGGCGCAGCGGCGGCTGAAGGTGCCCTTGCGCGAGAACGCCGTGGCGCTGAAGGACATCAAGGTCGAGGTCGAACTCGGCTATGACGCGCAGAAGGCGCTGGCCGAGGCGCACCGCTGCCTCAATTGCGACGTGCAGACGATCTTTGCCGACAAGCTGTGCATCGAATGCGACGCCTGCGTCGACATCTGTCCGATGGATTGCATCACCTTCACCGCCGAGGGCGAGGAAACGGATCTGCGCGCCCGGCTGAAGGCGCCGTCGGAAAATCTGGCGCAGGACATCTATGTCTCCGGCGCCCTCAAGACCGGACGCGTGCTGGTCAAGGACGAAGACGTTTGCCTGCATTGCGGATTGTGCGCCGAGCGCTGCCCGACCGGCGCGTGGGACATGCAGAAATTCACTGTTCAACTGCCGCGCGCGGGGGCGTCATGTCGATCCACAGCGTGAACGATTTCGTCGTCCGTTTCGCCAATATCAACGGCTCTGGCTCCGCCTCGGCGAATCAGATGTTCGCGCGCGCCATCATCCGCATGGGCGTGCCGGTGGCGACGCGCAACATCTTTCCGTCCAACATCCAGGGCCTGCCGACCTGGTTCGAGGTGCGCGTCTCGGGCGCGGGCTGGCTCGGCGCGCGCGGCGGCGCCGATCTCGTCGTCGCCATGAATCCGCAAACCTGGGACAAGGATGTCGCCTCAATCGATCCCGGTGGCTACCTGTTTTATGACTGTTCGCGGCCGATCCCCGCAGATAGGTTCCGCGACGACATCACCATCATCGGCGTGCCGCTGACGGAAATCTGCAACCGCGAATACACCGACTCGCGGCAGCGGCAATTGTTCAAGAACATCATTTGCATCGGCGCGCTCGCGGCCATCCTCGATATGGAAATCGAGGTGATCGAGACGCTGCTGTCGGAACAGTTCAGGGGCAAGGACAAGCTGATCGACGCCAATCGCAAGGCGCTGCATATCGGCCGCAACTGGGCGCTGGCCAACCTGCCCTGCCCCATTGGCCTGCAAATCCACCGCGCCGACGGCGTCGGCGACCGCATCTACGTCGAGGGAAACAGCGCCGCCGCGCTTGGCGCCGTGTATGGCGGCGCGACCGTCTGCGCCTGGTATCCGCTGACGCCGTCCACATCGCTCGCGGAAGCCTTCATCTCCTATTGCCGCAAGCTGCGCATCGAGCCGCAGACGGGTCACAAGCGCTACGCCATCGTGCAAACGGAAGATGAACTGGCGTCCATCGGCATCGTTGTCGGCGCCGGCTGGAACGGATCACGCGCCTTCACCGCAACGTCCGGCCCCGGCATTTCGCTGATGCAGGAGTTTCTCGGTCTCGCCTATTTCGCCGAAATTCCGGCCGTTCTGTTCAATGTGCAGCGTGGCGGCCCGTCCACCGGCATGCCGACGCGGACGCAGCAGTCGGACGTGCTGGCCTGCGCCTACGCCTCGCATGGCGACACCAAGCATGTGCTGGTCTTTCCGCGCGATCCGGGCGAGGCGTTCGAATTCGGCGCGCTCGCTTTCGATCTGGCCGACCGCCTGCAGACGCCGGTGTTCGTCATGCTCGATCTCGACATCGGCATGAACCACAGCCTGACCGCGCCCTTCCGCATCGAGCCCGGCAAGAGGCTCGACCGGGGCAAGGTCATGACCTACGACGATCTCGAGTCCGGGCGCGATTTCGGCCGCTACCTCGATGTCGACGGCGATGGCATTCCCTATCGCACCTATCCGGGCGTGCATCCTGGCCGAGGCTCCTATTTCACCCGCGGCACAACGCGCGACGCCTACGCCCGCTATACGGAGGAAGGCGGGCCCTATGTCGAGAACATGGAGCGCCTGCTGCGCAAGTTCCTGACGGCGCGGACTCTCGCGCCCGGCCCACTGATCCAGATGGCGGCGCGGCCGACGAAGCTCGGAATCGTTCATTACGGCTCGACCGCCCCGGCCATGGATGAGGCGGCGACGCAACTGGCCAGGCAGGGCGTCGATGTCGACGTGCTGCGCGTGCGCGCCTTCCCGTTCAGCGACGAGGTCGTTGATTTCATCAACGCGCATGATCGCGTCTTCGTCGTCGAGCAGAATCGCGACGCCCAGTTGCGCACCCTGCTGATGGTCGAGCACGGGCTTGATCCGCGGAAGCTGGTTCCGGTGTTGCATTACGACGGCGCGCCGATCACGGCGCGCTTCATCACCCGCGCGATCGCCGACCTCGTCGGCGTGGATCAGACGGCCGGCAAGGAGAAGGCGCCCGCATGACCTACCTGCCCAAACCGAAATTCCATCACCCCGCAATCGAGACCAACAAGCTCGGGCTGACGCATCGCGATTACGAGGGCTCGGTCTCGACGCTCTGCGCCGGCTGCGGCCATGATTCGATCTCCTCGGCGATCATGCACGCCTGCTTCGAACTGAGCCTGCCGCCGCATCGCATCGCCAAGCTGTCCGGCATCGGCTGCTCGTCCAAGACGCCCACCTATTTTCTCGGGCCGGCGCATGGCTTCAATTCCGTGCACGGGCGCATGCCCTCCGTGCTCACCGGCGCCAATCTCGCCAATCGCGAGATGATCTATCTCGGCGTGTCGGGCGACGGCGATTCCGCCTCGATCGGCTTTGGGCAGTTCGCCCATTCGATCCGACGCGCCGTCAATATGGTCTATCTCGTCGCCAACAACGGCGTTTACGGGCTGACCAAAGGCCAATTCTCGGCCACGGCCGACAAGGGCGCGCGGGCCAAGAAAGGCGCCGTCAACACGGATGCGCCGATCGACCTCGTCACCATGGCGCTGCAATTGGGCGCGAGTTTCGTCGCCCGATCCTTTTCCGGCGACAAAGGCCAACTCGTGCCGTTGATCAAGGCGGCGATCGAGCATCGCGGCCCTGCCTTCATCGACGTGATTTCCCCCTGCGTCGCCTTCAACAATCATGAGGGATCGACCAAGAGTTTCGATTTCGTGCGCGAGCACAACGAGGCGATCAATACGCTCGATTTCATCAAGGAGCGCGCGCCGATCACGGCGGACTACCCGCCGGGCTCGACGCAGGTTGTTCGCCTGCACGACGGATCGTCGATCCGTCTGCGCAAGATCGGCGCGGATTACGACGTGCATGACCGGATCGCGGCCATGTCCTACCTGATGACGCGCGAGGCCTCCGGAGAAATCGTCACCGGGCTGATCTATATGGACGACGACCCCGAAGACCTGCACCGCCATCTCGATACGGTTTCGACGCCGCTCAATCGTCTTGGCGACGCCGAACTCGTTCCGGGTCAGGCGGCCCTGGACAAAATCAACTCCGGCCTGCGTTGAGAACTTCTCCCGGCGCCCGAAATGGTTTCGAGCGCCATTTTCGGTTTTTTCGATCGGTCGCGATAGAGAACGCGACCGACTAGCGTAAATCCTGCGCATTTGGCACATTGACACCCTGACAGGCGCGCCAGACGCCCGATTCGGGAGAATGTTGTTCGCATGGATGATGTTCCGCCAGAACCACAGAAGACGCCGCAAACGAGCGCCGCGCGGCTGATTATGGCCTGCACCGTTGGCAACGCGCTCGAGTTCTATGATTTTCTGATTTTCAGTTTTTTCGCCTCCGTGATCGGCCGGGTGTTTTTCCCCGCCAGCGATCCGACGGCGCAGCTTCTGCTGGCCTTCGCGACCTACGGCGTCGGCTTTTTCCTGCGCCCGCTCGGCGGGCTGCTTCTGGGCGCCTACGCCGATCGGCACGGACGGCGCAAAGCGACGATTCTGACCCTGATGCTGATGGCGTCGGGAACGCTGCTGATCGGCCTCGCGCCGAGCTACGCGGCTGCCGGCGCGCTCGGCCCGGCGATCGTTCTCCTCGGCCGTCTCATCCAGGGGTTTTCGGCGGGCGGCGAAGTTGGCGCGGCGACGACGTTGCTGACCGAATCCGCGCCGGCGGACCGGCGTGGATTTTTCGGATCGTGGCAACTTGCCAGTCAGGGACTGGCCATTGTCGCGGCGTCCATCGCCGCCGCGCTGGCGCATCGCCTCGTTCCCGCCGACGCGCTCGAGGTTTGGGGCTGGCGCGTTCCGTTCATCGTCGGCGTTCTGATCGTGCCGGCCGGCCTCTGGCTGCGCCGCTCGATCGGCGAGACGCACGCCAATATCGCGCAAGCCGAGACCCGCGACGTCAACCCGACCAATCTGGTCGTCACCGGGCATTGGCGGAACCTGCTCGCCGGCGTGGTCATGGTCATCGGCGGCGCGGCGGCCAATACGGTCGTCGTGCTCTATATGTCGACCTACGCCATGACGCATCTCGGCATGCCGCCGACAACCGCCCTGTTCGCCGGCCTCGTTTCCGGCGTCGTCACGCTGATCGCCGCGCCCGTCGCGGGCGCGCTTTCGGACCGCATCGGCCGCAAGGCGCTGCCCGGCGCGGCCTATGTCGCGCTGGCCGTGATGATCTATCCGGCCTTCATGGCGCTCAACGCCGTGCCGACGTTGCTCACGCTTCTCGTCGTCGTGGCGCTGATGAGCACGGTCAACGCCATGGGCGCCGCCCCTGCTCTCGTGCTGCTCACGGAAATCTTCCCCGCGCGCGTGCGCGCGACCGGAATGGCGGTCGTCTACGCGCTCGGCGTTACGGTGTTTGGCGGCTTCGGACAGTTCATTGTCACCTGGCTCATCAAGGTCACAGGAAATCCCGTCGCGCCTGCCTTCTATGTCATCGTTTGCGTGACTGTCGCGCTCTTCGCCCTGCGCGCCGTGCCCGAGATGGCGCGCAAGACGTTGGATTGACCAAGCCTCACATCCGGCCCGGCAGCCACAGGATGATGCTCGGGAACGCCAGGAAAATGGCGATCACGATCAGATGCGCGATGAAATGCGGAAACGTGCCGTGGAACACCTCCACGACAGGGCGTTGCGCGTAGCGCGCGACAATGAAGCAGTTGAGCCCGATCGGCGGGGTGATCATGCCCACCTCCGCCGTCACGATCTTGATGACGCCGAACCACAGAGGATCGAAGCCGAGGGATTTGATCAGCGGCAGAACGATCGGCACCGTCAAAACCAGAATGGCGATCTGGTCCATGAACGAGCCAAGAATGATGTAGCCGACGAGGATCAGCCCCATCACCACCCAGGGCGACACGTCAAGCGCCCCGACCCAGGCGACGAGACCCTGGGTGAGCTGCGTCAGCGTGAAGAAATAACCGAAGATATGCGCGCCGAGCAGGATCATGGCGATCATGCAGCTTGAATAGGCCGCGCGGGTGAAGGCGTGCAGCAGTTGCGCGCGCGTCGCGTGGCCGCGAAACACGGCCATCAGCAGCGCGCCGAACGCGCCGATGGCGGAGGCCTCGGTCGGCGTGGCGACGCCCGTGTAGATCACGACGGTGACGATGCCGAACAACACGAGCATCGGCCCGACAAGCCGCGTCATCCGGATTTTCTCGCGCCAGGGCACGGCGGGACTGCGCGGCGCGCGCGCCGGATCGCGCCAGACGAGAAAGAGGACGGTCAGCATGATCGCCGCCGTCACCAGCAGTCCCGGAATGATGCCGCCGATCAGGAGTTTGCCGATATTCACCTCGGCCAGCAGCCCATAGATGACCAGCGCCACCGACGGCGGAATCAACATGGCCAGCGTGCCGGAAATAGCGACGACGCCCGCGGCCATTTTCGGTTCGTATCCCTGCTTGATCATCGCCGGCAGGCTGGTTGAGGAGAGCGTCGCGGCAGAGGCCGTTGACGTGCCGCAAATCGCGCCAAACCCCGCCCCCGCGAGCGCGGTGGCCATGCCGAGCCCGCCGGGAATGCGGCCGAGCCAGGCGGCGGCGGCCTTGAACAGATCGTCCGCGACGCCGGAGATCAGCACCAGCTCCGCCATCAGCAGGAACATCGGAATGGTGATCAGTTCGTAGGAGGACACCGCCGTCAGCGGCGTCGTTTGCAGGACGCCCGTCAGCATCTCGAACCCGCCGATGATGACGAGACCAAGCGCGCCCGCGAGCCCCATGGCGAAGCCGACCGGAGCGCCGATGGCGAGCAACGCGAACAGCGTGAGAAGAACGATCAGCGCGGTCATTCCGCCATCTCCCGGTCCATGGCTTCCGGCGAACCGGATACTGGCGGCAATTCGATCAGAGGCTTGTCAAGGAACAGGCTGAGGACATGGCCGATGAAATGCAGCGTCAGACGGAGGGTCAACAGTCCCGCGCCGAAGGGGACGAACGCCACCGACAACCAGCTTGGCCATTCGATCGCGCCGGCGATGACGTCGCCGTCGACGAAAGCGGTGGCCGCGCGCCGCAAGCCGACCCAGGCGATCATGGCGAACAAGGCCGCGGAGAGGCCGTTGACGACGATCTCGCACAGGCGCCGCTGCCGCGGGCTCATCCAGGCGTGCAGAATGTCGACCGAGACATGGGCATGGTGCGCGTAGGCGCCCGAGACCACCAGATAGAACAGGGCCACCATCAGATAGAGCGAAATCAGGTCGTAGGACCAGGGGAATGGCTTGTTGAGGACATAACGCATGGCCACGTCGCCGGTGGCGATCAGCATGATCGCCGCCAGCGCGACAGCCGCCGCGAAGCCCGCCGCCTTCTCCACGCCCGACACCAGCCGCAGTGCTCCCGCGATCATCCGCCCCTCCCCTCAGCGCCGCTGGTCGAAGCGGCGGTTCACCAACGCCGAGGCGATGTTGATTTTCTGGATGTCGATCGCGCCGCCGGCGATGCCCCAGCCCCAGGCGTCGCGGAAGCGCTGTTCGATCGGATAGTCCTTGTTGTAGCCGTAGCCGCCCATGAGCTGGATGGCCGCGCCGCAGACCTCGCGCGTGATTTCGTTGGCGAAGCATTTGGCCGTCGAGGATTCGATCTGGCTCGGCATGCCGCTCTGCGCGTTCTGCACGGCGCGGTGAATCAGAAGACGCGAGGCGTCGACCTTCATCGCCATTTCGGCGATCTTCATCTGCACCGCCTGGAAGTCGATCAGCGGCTTGCCGAACTGCCGGCGCTCCTGGACATATTGCAGCGTGTAATCCAGCGCGCCGGCGGCGATCGCCATCGACATGGTGGCGTTGCCGCAGCGCTCCAGATCGAACGTCTTCATCAGCTTCTGGAATCCGCCGCCGGCCGGAACGATGACGTTGCCGACGGGAACGGTCACGTTGTCGAAAAACATGTCGGCGCTCGGCACGCCGCGGAAGCCCATCAATTGCTCCTGCTTGCCGAAGGTCAGGCCGGGCGTGTCCTTGTCGACGATGACCGCGCCGATGCCCCTGGCGCCGGGATCGTCCGACATTCTGCAATAAACGATATAGGCGTCGGAATGCCCGGCGCCCGAACACCAGCGCTTCTGGCCGTTGAGCACGACCGTGTCGCCGACGATCCGCGCCCGCGTCTTGAGGTCGGTCAGCGCCGAGCCGGCGTCCGGCTCCGACATTGATACGGCGACGATGATCTCGCCGGCGCAAACGCGCGGAATGTATTTCTTTTTCAGCTCTTCAGACCCGAAATTGGCGATGGCGCGCACCGGGCCGAAGCAGGATTCGAAGATGGGAAAGGCGACGGCCGGCGACACTTTCGCCACGGATTCGAGCACCAGCGCGGCGTCGAGATGGCTCATGCCGCCGCCGCCATAGGCCTCGTCGAGATTGAGGCCGAGATAGCCCATGTCGCCGAGGCGCCTGAGCAGATTATGCGGCAGCGCGACGTTTTGCTCCTCGCACACCCGCGCGGCGGCCGACAGTTCGGCCGTGGCGAATTTGAACGCCGTGTCGCGCAGTTGCTCCTGCGCGGGGGTCAGTTTGAAATCCATGGTCTTGTCCTTCTTGCTCTTGCGGCGGGCCGCGCCGTGACAAAAGGTTTCAGGAGGTCGCGCCCAACGCGCCGCCGACGCGCAAGGCGTCGATCTCATCGTCGGAGAACCCGGCTTCGGCGAGGATTTCGGCGCTGTGCTGGCCCAGACGCGGCGTCGGCTGCTGCGAGCGCGGCTGTGTCCGCGACCAGCGCGACGGCTCGCGGAACGTGCGCACCCTGCCCTCGCTGGGATGCTCGCTGTCCTCGACCAGTCCGACCGCCCGCAGATGCGGATCGTCGAGCAGGGTGGCGGGAGTCTTCAACTCCATCGCCGGAATGTCGAACGCCCGCATCATCTCGAGCCATTGCGCCGTGGTGCGGGTCGTCATGATCCCGGCCAGTTCGCGATAAAGTTCGTCGATATGTCTGGTGCGGCTTGAAATGTCGGCGAAGCGCGGATCCTCAAGCGCGTCGGCGCGGCCGACGGCGCCGAGGAAGCTGGTCCATTGCCGGTCGCTGTAGATCAGCACGCAGAGATGGCCGTCGCGGGTGCGATAGGGCCGACGCTCCTGCGACAGCAGCCGCCGGTAGCCCCATGCGCCGATATTCGGCTCATAGGTCAGGCCGCCCATATGATCGCCGAGGACATGAGTCGCCAGCACCTCGAACATCGGGATTTCGATCTGCTGGCCCTCGCCGGTGTTGCGGCGGTAGAACAGCGCCGCCAGAATCTGGCTCGCGGCGGTCAGGCCGACCATCCGGTCGGCCATGGTCATCGGCACATAACGCGGCTCGCCTCCGCTCGCCTCCGCCAGCAGCGACGGCACGCCCGAGGCGCCCTGGATCAGATCGTCATAGGCCGGCCAATCGGCATATGGCCCATCCTGTCCGTAGCCGACGAGCGCGGCGTAGATGATGTCCGGCTTTTCGGCGGCGAGTTCGGCATAGCCGAGGCCAAGGCGGGCGAGCGCCTTCGGCCTGATGTTGGAGACGAACACATCCGCCGACCGCGCCAGCCGTTTCAACGCGGCGCGCGCCGCCTCCTGCTTCAGATCGAGCACGAGGCTGCGCTTGGAGCGGTTGAGGTTGAGGAAGATCGGCCCCATGCCGCGCGACCGGCCGGGGCCAACGCCGCGCACCGTATCGCCCTCGGGGGCCTCGACCTTGATGACGTCGGCGCCCATGTCGCCGAGCATCTGCGTCGCCAGCGGCCCCATCAGCACATTGGTCAGATCGAGGACGCGAACGCCCTCGAGCGGCCGGCTCACTTCAGCGCCTCTTCAAAGGCCTTCAGCACTTCCGTTCCCGGCTTGCCGCGCTTGTCGAGCGCCGCCGCCCATTCGGCGCCGACGCCGGCCATGCCGTCGCGCACCCTCGCCTTGTCGGCGGCGTTGAGCTGGACCAGCGTCACCCCCAGCGCCCGCAGCCGCTCGATATCCTTCGTCTCGGTTTCCTGCGCGACCTGACAGCCGATTCTGGTCGCCGCCTCGCCGGCCTCCGCCAAAGCCTTCTGCACGTCGGGGCTCAGCGACTTCCACTTCCGCTCCGAGATCATGTAGGCGACGATGAAGGAGCCGAGGTTCTCGCCGATCGTCGCCGATTTCAGAAGGCCTTGCAGATCATAGGAATAGATCGACGAGAAGGGGAACAACATGCCGTCGATGGTGCCGCGCGACAAAGCCTCGTAGACTTCCGGCGTCGGCATTTGCAGCGGCGTCGCGCCGAGCTTGCGCACCGCCAGCTCCTTCGCAGAGCCGGAGGTGCGGATTTTGAGACCCTGCAGCGCGCCGAGATTCTCGATCACCTTCTTGCCGAGGAAAGCCTGATACGGCGGCAGCACCAACTGGAACAGAACGCGCACGCCGGCCGGTCCGAGTTCCTTCTTCGCCAGCACGCCGCCGTCAGCGACCAGTTTGGCGTAGGCTGCCGTGCCCTGGCAGGATTCCGAGAAATTGAGAGGCAGTTCGGCGACGCCCGACAACGGCAGCTTGTCGGTGACGAAGGACGGCGCAACATAGCCGACATCGACCACGCCGGTCGTGGTCAGGGTCAGCATGTCCTTGGCCTTGCCAAGCTGTTCGGCCGGATAGTATTCGAAAGTCACGACGCCGTTGCTGCGTTTCGTCGCCTCGGCCATCCAGAATTTGGTGATCTTTTCGCCGATGTAATGGCCGCTCGGGAATGAATCGCCGACGCGCAGCTTGACCGGGTCGGCGGCGAAAGCCGGCCCCATGCCGATCAGGGCGCCAAGGGCGGCGCCAAGCAGATGTCTCGTCATTGTTTCCTCCGAAAGCCGAGCCTCGTTCAAGCGGGCGCGATTGTTGGATGCGCAGATCGGCCTCTTTTCTTCGCGGATTTGCCCGCCGAGGCTCATGAAATGGATTTTCATCTAGTGAATGGTGAAAATCAAGCGGGATGATCGCGCGTCCGGCGCCGCGCCCCCTTGCGGCGCGCGGGGCCAAAAAGCCGCCGTGCTGTCGCAGTTTCCACCGGAAAACAAGTAGCCAATTCGCCGCAATTGCTGTTATGGTGAGGCGCGAGCGGGCTCTTGGCATTCTCGATGAACACCAGCGGCAGCGGCGGCGCGTCCCCGAATTCGGGGCGCGAATGGAAAATGCGCGAGGCGACGTCACCCCGCAAGGGGCGCGGAAAGGGCAATGCGGCGAGACGCCGTGGCAGTCGGAGACTAGAAGGCAAATGAGCAAAGGTAGAGATTTTCGGGGCCCCAAGAAGCGTGGTTTCGATGATGATGGTCCGATGGGATACGAGCCGCGCCCGAGCCGCTCCCCCCGCTCCTCGTTCGGCGGTCAGCCGAGCTTCGGCGGCGGGCCCGACATGATGGCCCCGCCGTCGTCCGCGCCCGCGGTCGACGCCGTCGTCAAGTGGTTCAAGGCCGACAAGGGCTTCGGCTTCGTCGAGCTGTCCAACGGGACGGGCGACGCCTTCCTTCATATCAACGCCCTGCAATCGGCAGGCTACGAGTCCGTGCCGCCTGGCGCCAAACTCAAGGTCAATGTCGGCAATGGCATGAAGGGCGCGCAGGTCACGCGCGTTCTGGAGGTCGATACGTCGGGCGCCGCCGAGCGCGCGCCGCAGCGTCCCTCCTTCGGCGATTCGCCGCGTCCGCGCCGCGTCGCGCCCGATCCGTCCACGGCCGTGACCGTGACCGGCAAGGTCAAGTGGTTCGACGACACCAAGGGCTTCGGCTTCGTGCAGTCGAACGACGGCGGCAAGGACGTGTTCGTCCATATTTCCGTGCTGGGCTCGTCGGGCCTGAATGGTCTGGCCGAGGGTCAGCCGGTGACGATGCGCGTCGTCGACACGCCGAAGGGCCGCGAGGCTCTGTCGATCTCCGCCGACTGAACGCGGCGGCGCATTGGGCTTCAGGGCAGGACGCGCGGGCGCCCTGCCCTTTTTCTTGGGATCGGCCATATGCAGCGCTCGCGCGACATTTCCCGCCTCATCGAGATCATGGCGGCCCTGCGGACGCCTGAAACCGGCTGCGCCTGGGATCTGAAGCAGGATTTCGCGTCCATCGCGCCCTATACGATCGAGGAGGCCTATGAAGTCGTCGACGCCATCGAGCGCGGCGACCTCACCGACCTGCGCGAGGAACTCGGCGATCTGCTCCTGCAGGTCGTGTTCCACGCGCGCATGGCGCAGGAGCGCGGCGCGTTCGACTTCGGCGGCGTGGTCGAGGCCATCACCGGCAAGATGATCCGCCGCCATCCGCATGTCTTCGGCGAGGCCGGCGACCTGACGCCCGAGCAGGTTTCCGCCCTGTGGAGCGAGATCAAGGCGCGGGAGAAGGCCGAGCGCGCCGCCGGCGGCGCGCCGGCGCGACCCGTGAGCCTGCTCGCCGGCGTTCCCGCTGCGCTGCCTGCGCTCACCCGCGCCGTGAAATTACAGGACAAAGCCGCGAAAGTCGGCTTCGACTGGAGCCACGTTCGATTTGTCGTCGACAAGCTGCGCGAGGAGACCGACGAAGTCGCGGCGGCGTTCGAAGCGGGCGACGCCGATCATATCGCCGAGGAGATCGGCGATATCCTGTTCGTCGTCGCCAATCTGGCGCGCCACGCCAAAGCCGACCCCGAACGCGTCCTGCGCGCCGCGAACGCAAAATTCGAGCGCCGTTTTGGCTATATCGAGAAAAAACTCACAGAATGCGGACGTAACATCAATAATGCGACGCTCGACGACATGAACACGCTTTGGGATGAAGCGAAGGCGAAGGGCCTATAGAGCCTCGGCGCGCGAGGGCCCGGTTCCCCGCGTCATATGCCGCGACGCGTCGGTCAAGACGCCGACAAATCAGAACCGGCTCACTGCCCGACGAACCGCGCCCGCACCCGCTCCAACCGCTCCGGCGAAACGCGCAAGGTGAGGTGGATGTCGCCGTCCTCGTCGTCGCGCCGTGACATGATCTCGGCGTGGCGATAGGCCCAGGCGAGCCCCTCGCCGTCGGCGCGATCGATGACGACGTCGAGACTGACGCGACCCCTGGCCAGCAAATCCTCGATCTGCCCGAGCAGTCGGTCGAGCCCCTCGCCCGTCAGCGCCGAGACGAGAGCGGGCCGCTCGTCGCGCGGCTTGTTGCGGGCGACGTTGAGAAGCCGGTCGCGCTCGGCCTCCGGCAACAGGTCGATCTTGTTCCACACTTCGACGAGACGAGCGTGATCGTTCGGGTCGACGCCGAGATCGCGAAGGATCGCCACGACATCGGCGCTCTGCGCTTCGGCGTCCTCGTGCGACAGATCGCGCACATGCAGGATGATGTCGGCGGTCAGCACTTCTTCCAGCGTGGCGCGGAAGGCCGAGACCAGCATGGTCGGCAGATCGGAGATGAAGCCGACCGTGTCCGACAGCACGATCTCGCCGCCATGCGGCAGCTTCAGCGCCCGCAGGGTCGGGTCAAGCGTGGCGAAGAGCAGGTCTTTGGCGAAAACGCCGGCCCTGGTCAGCCGGTTGAACAGCGTCGACTTGCCGGCATTGGTGTAGCCGACCAACGCCACCACCGGATAGGGAACGTCGCGCCGCGTCTTGCGATGCAGGCCGCGCGTTTTCTTCACCTGTTCCAGATCGCGCTCGATGCGCGTCATGCGCTCCTGAATCAGCCGGCGATCGGTCTCGATCTGCGTCTCGCCCGGTCCGCCGAGAAAGCCGAAGCCGCCACGCTGACGTTCAAGATGCGTCCAGGAACGCACCAGCCGCGACTTCTGATAGGCGAGATGCGCCAGCTCCACCTGGAGCGCGCCCTCGCGCGTGCGCGCCCGGCGCCCGAAGATTTCGAGAATCAGCCCGGTGCGGTCGATGACCTTGCAGCCGAACGCCTTCTCGAGATTGCGCTGCTGCACGGGCGAGAGCGCGCAATCCATCATCGCGAGTTCGATCTCGCCGTCCTTCACCAGCGCGGCGATTTCCTCAACCTTGCCCTTGCCGAGCCAGGTGGCGGGACGAATCTCGGCCAGCGTGACGACGCGCGCCTCGACGACATCGAGATCGATGGCCGCCGCCAGTCCGACGGCTTCGGCCAGCCGCGCCGGCGCGTCGCGCGCGGCCTCGGGCTCCGCGTCGAAGCCCGCCTTGCGCGCGGCGGCGCGCGGCGACAAATAGGGCCCGACGACGATCGCGCGCGTACGTTGGCGCGGGCGATCCTCGTCCGGATGGACGGTGCGTTCGTCGCTCAATCAGGCCTCGCGCCGGGCGGTCACTTGTCGCCCTGCCCGCCGTCCTCGCTCGGCTCGAACATCTGGATCGGATGTCCGGGCATGATCGTCGAGATGGCGTGCTTGTAAACGAGCTGGGAATGCCCGTCGCGCCGCAACAGGACGCAAAAATTGTCGAACCAGGTGACAATGCCCTGGAGCTTGACGCCATTGACGAGGAAGATCGTCAGCGGGACTTTGTTCTTTCGAACGTAGTTCAGGAACGTGTCCTGAAGGTTCTGCGCGCGCTCTGCGGCCATCGGAGTCGATCCTGCTTTTTCGTATTGGCGCCCAAACGGACGCGCCCCTCTGAATTTTCTTGTTTTCGTCCACCGGACGAGCATCTTGCCTACAAGTTTATGCGCCGGAGAAACAGTCGCGCAAGACAACTTTCCGCCAGTGTCACATTCGCGCCGCCGCATCGTGGAAGCGCGCCCGAAGGTCGAGCGCCAGCGGGCCGGGGCGACCGTCGCCGACCGTCACGTCGTCGATGCGCACGACGGGCATAACCAGCATGGTGGCGCCGGTGATGAAGGCTTCGCGCGCCGCGTGGGCCTCGGCGACGGTGAAGGCCCGCTCCTCCAATCGGCATCCGCGCGTGGTCAGCAGGTCAATCAGCGTTTGCCGCGTGACTCCCCGCAAAATCGCGCCGTCGGCCCTGCGCGTCACCAGAACGCCGTCCCGCGTCACGATCCAGGCGTTGGCGGCCGCGCCCTCGGTGACGTAGCCATCGGCGTCGACGAACCAGGCTTCCGCCGCGCCGGCCTCGCGCGCCGCCTGGCGCGCCATGACATTGGCGGTCAGGCCTGTCGTTTTGACGTCGACACGCTTCCAGCGCAGGTCCGGCAGGGTGATGACGGCGATCCCCTGCGCCGCCGTCGCCTCGCGTTTGGCCGTATTCAGCGCGCGCGCCGTGACGATGAGGCCGGGCCGAACCGGCGGATCGGGAAACACATGGTCGCGCCGCGCCGTGCCGCGCGTCGCCTGCACATAGACATAGCCGTCGGTGACGCGGTTGCGCGCCCGCACCTCGCGCATCACCGCCAACAGCGCCGCGTCGGACATTGGCGGCGCGATGCGCAATTCGCGCAGCGACCGATGCAGCCGCCGCAAATGCCGGGGCGCGTCGATCAGAGCGCCGCGATGGACCTCGCAGACTTCGTAGACAGAATCAGCGAATTGCAGGCCACGGTCCTCGATCGACACGCTGGCCGCGCGATGCGGCAGATAGAGGCCGTTGACATAGGCGATGCGGCTCATGGCGGCGTTCCGAATTCAGAGGGTGAGGCCCAACCGCGTCGCGGCGATGGCCGCGACGGCGGCGACGGCAAGCGCGGTCAGCGGATTGGCGCGGGTGAACACGACGAAGGCCGCGGCCCCGGCGGTGGCGCCGGCGAGCCAGAACGAACTGTCGGCGGCGCGCGCCATGACGAGACCGCTGGCGGCGATCAGTCCAACGGCGATCGGCGCGAGACCCGCCTTCGCCGCCCTGACCCAGGGCGCGTTGGCGCGCGCCGCGAGGCCGCGTCCCGCCGCGAAGGCGATCAGGCTCGACGGCGCGAGCATCGCCAGCGTGGCGATGGCGAGCCCGGCCCAGCCGGCGAGCTTCCAGCCGATCAGGCTGACGATCAGCACGTTCGGACCCGGCGCCACCTGGGCGATGGCGAACAATTGCGCGAAGGCGGCGCTGTTCATCCAGCCGTGGACATCGACCACCTGGCGATGAATATCGGGCACGACGGCGTTGGCGCCGCCAATCGCGATGAGCGAGATCAGGCCGAAGGTCGCGGCGAGCCCGCCGGGCGTTGGCTCGCTCATGCGCGCCGCCCGCGCCACGCGGCGGCGACGCTGAGCGGCGCCAGCAGCAGAACCGTCCAGACGAGCGGCACGGCGAAAAACGCCGCGCCGACGAACGCGGCGAGACCCGCCAGGGCGGCGGCGGGATCGGGCTTCAGATTGCGCGCCATTTTCAGCGCTGTTCCGATGACGAGGCCGGCGGCGGCCGCCGCCGCGCCTTTCAATCCCGCCTGAACGTCGGGCAGATCGCCGAAGCGGCCATAGAGGCCGGCGACCGCGATCAGCACGGCGAGCGGCGCCGCCATCAATCCGATGACGGCGGCGAGTGCGCCGCGCGGTCCGCAGAAGCGGTCGCCGATGATGACGGCGGCGTTGACGGTGTTGGCGCCGGGCAGAATTTGCCCCATCCCCAGCACGGCGGCGTAATCGCGGTCGTCGAGCCATTGGCGCTCCTCGACGATCACATGGCGCGCGATCGCCGCCACGCCGCCGAAGCCGAGAAGGCCGATGCGCGCGAAGCCCCCGAACAGCTCGCGCGGCGTCACCTCCGCCATCAGCCGATCTCCAGCGATTTCAGCTTGCGATGCAGCGCCGAGCGCTCCATGCCGATGAACTCCGCCGTGCGCGAGATGTTGCCGCCGAACCGGTTGATCTGGGCGACGAGATATTCGCGCTCGAACACCTCGCGCGCCTCGCGCAGCGGCAGGCTCATCAGCCGCTCGCCGCCGGCGCTGCCGGGGGTCGAAGGCACCAGCGCGCCGATCTCGGCCGGAAGCATGTCGGCGGTGACTTCCGCATCGGCGTCGCCGACCGCCAGGATCATCAGCCGCTCGACGTTGTTGCGCAATTGCCGGATGTTGCCCGGCCAGTCGTGCGATTGCAGCACGGCCATGGCGTCCTCGGCGATGCGGCGTTTGGCCATGCCCGATGTCGTCGAGACATGATCCATGAAGAATTCGATCAGTTCGGGGATGTCCTCGCGTCGCTCGGCCAGCGCCGGCACGCGGATCGGCACGACGGACAGCCGATGGAACAAATCCTCGCGGAACGCGCCTTCGGCGATGAGTGTGGCCAGATCGCGCGCCGACGAGGAAATGATGCGGACGTCGACATTGACGCGCGTCGCGCCGCCGACGCGCTGGAAATTCTGGTCCACCAGCACGCGCAGGATCTTGCCCTGCGTTTCGCGCGGCATGTCGGCGACCTCGTCGATGTAGAGCGTGCCGCCGTGCGCCTCCTCGAGCGCGCCGACCTTGCGGCTGCGGCCGTCGCGGCCTTCGACGCCGAATAACTCGGTCTCCATCGTCTCCGGCGTCATCGTCGCCGCATTGATGACGACGAAAGGCCCGGCCGACCGCGCAGAGGCCTCATGAATCGTGCGCGCGGCCAGCTCCTTGCCGCTGCCCGGCGAGCCGCTGATGAGAATGCGCGAGTTCGCCGGCGCGACGCGCTCGATGATCTGGCGCAACTGGTTGATGGCGGAGGATTTGCCGATGATCCGATTGACCGCGCCGGCGCGCGCGCGCAGTTCCGTCACCTCGCGCTTCAGGCGTGAGGCCTCGAGCGCCCGATCGGCGATCAGCACCAGCCTGTCGGCCTTGAACGGCTTCTCGATGAAGTCATAGGCGCCGTGCCTGATGGCGGAGACGGCGGTCTCGATATTGCCGTGGCCCGAGATCATGACCACGGGCAGGTTGGGGTGCTGCTCCTTGATCACCTGGAGCAATTGCAGGCCATCGAGCCGCGAGCCCTGCATCCAGATGTCAAGAAACACGAGATGCGGCCGGCGCGCCTCGATGGCGGCGAGCGCCTCGTCGGAATTCCTGGCCGTGCGCGTGCCGTGGCCTTCGTCGGACAGGATGCCGGAGACGATTTCGCGGATGTCGGTTTCGTCATCGACGATGAGGATGTCTGTCGCCATGAGGTGTCAGCCCCCCTGAGCTGGCGCCGCGTCGGGCGGCGGAATGTCTGAAGCCGGCTGTTCAAGCCCGCGCGGAAAGAACAGGCGCACGCAGGCGCCCTGCCCGTCCGGCGCATCGAGCAATTCGATGCCGCCGCCGTGGTCCTCGAGAATTTTCGCGACGATCGACAGGCCGAGGCCGGTGCCTTCGTTGCGGGTCGTCATATAGGGCTCGAGCAGGCGCGAACGGTCGACTTTAGGAAAGCCCTTGCCGTTGTCGACGACGCGGATGTCGCACCATCCCTCCGGCGCTTCCGCAAGGGTGACGCGGATGCGCGGCGGGGACTTGCCGTCGCGGTTTTCATCGGCGGCGATGCCCTCGGTCGCGTTTTTGACCACATTGGTCAGCGCCTGGGACAGCAGCCGACGGTCGAAACGCGCGCTCAGCGCCTGTTCGGGCAGCGCATCCTCGAAGGCGATGTCCGGGTGACCGACGCGCATCAGGAACAAGACCTGCCGCACGCATTCCGACAGATCGTCGACCTCCGGCCGCGCCTTGGGCATGCGCGCGAAAGAGGAGAATTCGTCGACCATGCGCTTGATGTCGTCGACCTGCCGGACGATCGTGTCGGTGCATTGGTCGAAAACCGCGCGATCCTCAATGATGACCTTGCCGTATTTGCGTTTCAGCCGCTCGGCTGAAAGCTGGATCGGCGTCAGGGGATTTTTGATTTCATGCGCGATTCGCCGCGCCACGTCGGCCCAGGCGGCAGTGCGCTGCGCGCCGACGAGATCGGTGATGTCGTCGAGCGTCACGACGTAGCTGCGCTCCTTGTCGCCCCCCGTCGCGCCCGTCGTCACCGCCACGTTGAACATGCGGTCGCGCCCGCCGCGGCTGATGGAAATCTGGCTCCGCACGATGCGCATCGGCGTGGTGCGGGCGACATCGAGCGTTTCCTCCACCTCGGGCATGACCGCCGCGATCGGCCGGCCGATGGCGTGGGCCTCCGACTGTCCCTCCGCGGCGATGAGCTTCTCGGCGGCGGGATTGAGCACCGTGATGACGCCTTGAGGATTAACGCCGATGATCGCCGCCGGCACGCCGGACAGCACCGCCTCCGTGAACATGCGGCGCTCGTCGATCGTATGGCTCGCGGCGATCAGGCGGTTCTGCTGCAGCCGCAACTCCGACGTCATCTTGTTGAACGTCTCGCCGAGATGGCCGAGATCGCCTTCCGAGCGATGCACCGGCACCTGAACATAGAGATTGCCCGACGACACCTGATCGGTGGCGGCGATCAGCCGACGGATCGGCGCGACAAGGCGATTGGCGAAGGAGAGGCCGAGCCAGACGGCCGACAGCAGCATGATCGCGGCGATGGCGACATACATGGTCGCGAAGGCGATCTGGATGTTGCGGCGATGACTGTCGAACGCCGAATAGAGGGCGATGAGATTGTTGGCGTCGCGCGCGAACTCGATGGTGAAGGGGTCGACCGGACGCGCCGTGTAGAGAAACATGTCCGGAAAGGCCGGCAGCGGCCGCAGGGCCACGAAGGTGCGGCCCTCTTTCAGCACCAGGCACAAGGGCTCGTTCTTGCGCGCGTCGTCGAAGTCGGATGGCTCCGGCTTGACGATCTCGACGCCTTCGGCGGCGCCGGTGTCGACCTTTTCGATCACCGATCCGTCGGTCTTCATGATCGCGGCGGCGCTGAAGCCGAGAAATTTGGCGCGCGACGCGAAATAATCGCGAAAGATGGTCTGATCGGCGTCATACAGCGCCTTGCCGCGGTCGAGATCGGCGGCGGTCAGACGCGATTCCTGCAGCAACGACTGGCATTGCGACTCGCGGAACAGCCGCGCCGCCTCGACGGTGTTGCCGACGAACCCGCGCACGTCCTGCATGAAGGCCGGATTGAGACTGCGCTCAAGCGTGACCGATCCGATGATGGCCATCAGGATCGCCGGCAGCGCCGCGACCACCGAAAACAGCGTGACGATGCGCGCATGCAGCCGCGCGCCCGCCACTTTCGCCTTCCACGCCGCATAAAGCCGCCACGCCTCGATCGCGACCAGCGCCAGCAGGACGAGAATCACCACGGCATTGGCGATGAACAGGCCGATGACGATGTCGTCGGTCGGCAGGAGCGGAGTCAGCCCGGCGAAAATCAGGAAGCTGCCAAAGGCGAGAAGGACAGCGAAACCGACAATATAAAGCCCGAACCGGGTCACCAACCGGCTCTGGCGCGTCACGGCCGCCGCCTCGGCGCTGACAGGCGGTTCACTCATCCGTCGCGAATCCCATCACATGCTGCTCATGGCCCGTTGTAATTATACAACGGTGTTGCCCAATTGCGACAATTTTGCGAGGGGCGCGCGATTATCTCGGCGAACGGATGAGGCGGATGTCGAGATCGCGCACCTTCTTGCGCAATGTGTTGCGATTCAACCCAAGCAATTCCGCCGCCTTGATCTGATTGCCGCGCGTCGCCGCGAGCGTGGCGGTGATCAGCGGCTGTTCGATTTCCCTCAACAGGCGGTGATAAAGCCCGGGCGGCGGCAATTGATCGCCATGCGCCTTGAACAGCGCATTCATGTGCCGCTCCACCGAAAGCGAAAGACTCGCTTCATTGTCGGCTGCCGCCGGAAGCACGGGATTGTGCGAGTCCATCGCCATCGAGCCGAGCGGCTTGTCAGCCTCCAACTCGGCCTCGACCAATTGCTCGGAGATCGTGTCCTGCGGATAGAGCGCGGCGAGGCGGCGAACGAGATTCTCCAGTTCGCGGATATTGCCCGGCCAGCGGTGACGTTTGAGCCGCTCGACAGCGCCCTGCTCAAGCGACTTCAGCGGCAGCCCTTCGGACGCCGCGAGGCGGAAGAAGTGATGGGCGAGATCGGGAATGTCCTCGGCTCGCTCGCGCAGCGCCGGCAGGCGCAACGGCACGACATTGAGGCGGAAGAACAGGTCTTCGCGGAACAGCCCCTGCTGAATCAGGTTGCGCAAATCCTTGTTCGTGGCGGCGACGATGCGGACGTTGGTCTTGATCGGCGTGCGCCCGCCGACCGTCGTATATTCGCCCTGTTGCAGGACGCGAAGCAGCCGCGTCTGCGCATCCATCGGCATGTCGCCGATCTCGTCGAGAAACAGCGTGCCGCCCTCGGCCTGTTCAAAGCGGCCGCTGGCGCGCTGCGCGGCGCCGGTGAAGGCGCCCTTCTCGTGACCGAACAGCTCGCTCTCGATCAGTTCGCGCGGGATCGCCGCCATGTTGATGGCGACGAACGGTCCGCCCTTGCGCTTGCCGTAATCGTGCAGCGCGCGGGCGACCAGTTCCTTGCCGGTGCCCGATTCTCCCGTGATCATCACCGTCAGATCGGTCTGCATCAGGCGCGCGAGGGCGCGGTAGATCTCCTGCATCGCCGGCGAGCGGCCGACCAGCGGCATGCCCTCGATTTCTTCCGACGGCGGGCGCGCGCGGGCCTTCGGCTCGCTCATGGCGCGGCCGACGATCGCCACAAGTTCCTTCAGATCGAACGGTTTGGGCAGATAATCGTAAGCGCCGCGCTCGGAGGCCTTGATCGCCGTCATGAACGTGTTCTGCGCGCTCATGACGATGATCGGCAGGTCCGGCCGCAGCTTCTTCATGCGCGGCAGCAGTTCAAACGCGTTCTCGTCGGGCATGACCACATCGGTGATAACGAGATCGCCGTCGCCGGCCTGCACCCAGCGCCACAACGTCGTCGCCGTGCCGGTCACCCGCACGTCGTAGCCGGCGCGCGTCAGCGCCTGGCTCAGGACCGTGCGAATCGCCGCATCGTCGTCCGCGATCAGAATATGTCCCGTGGCCATGGGCCCCTGTCTCCTTGCCGCCTTGCCGCCACCTCAGGCGCTCCGTCGCGTCGTCGGCGCCATCGGCAGCAACACCCGGAACGTCGTGCGCCGCGGCTGCGATTCGCATTCGACGATGCCGCCGTGGTCGCCGACGATCTTGGCGACCAATGCAAGACCGAGGCCAGTTCCGGACGATTTGGTCGTCACGAACGGGTCGAACAGATGCGGCAGCATGTCGTCGGGCACGCCGGGCCCGTTGTCGCGCACGCAGAACTCCAGCGGCAGGCTGACCGGCGCGGCGGAGCCCGGCGTTTTCAGCCGGACGCCCGGCTTGAAGGCGCTCGTCAACTGGATTTCGCCGTCGATCGCGTCCTCGCCGATCGCCTCGGCGGCGTTCTTGATCAGATTGAGAAAGGCCTGCACGAGCTGGTCGCGATTGCCGAGCACGGCGGGGAGCGAAGGATCGTAGAGTTCTGTGATGCGCAGATGCCGCGCGAAGCCCGCCTGCGCCAGGCGTTTCACATGATCGAGCACGGCGTGGACGTTCACGACCTCGCGTTCGATCGGGCGGCCGTCGGAAAAGGCCTCCATCCGGTCGACGAGCTTCACGATGCGATCAGTTTCGTCGCAGATGAGTTGGGTCAGCGCCCGATCGTCGTCGTTGAGCGAGCTTTCCAGCAATTGCGCCGCGCCGCGAATGCCCGACAGCGGGTTCTTGATTTCATGGGCCAGCATGGCGGCCAGCGCGGACACCGAGCGCGCCGCGCCGCGATGCGTCAACTGCCTGTCCATTTTATCGGCAATCGTGCGTTCCTGAAGCATCACCACCACGTTCTGCCGCGCCTCGGGCATCGGCGCGACATGAATATCGACCATTTTTTCGACGCCAATCTTTGGCGTGCCGACGTCGACGCGATATTCGTTGATTGGGGAGCCGCGCTCCCGCGCCTGCGCAACCAGGGCCAGCACGGGCGAGCCGAAGGGCAACAAATCCGATAATTTCTCCCGCCGCAGCATGGCCCGGCTCATTTCGAAGAAATTCTCGGCCGCCGCATTGGCGTCCAGGATCGAGCCGTCCGCCGCCACCGACAGCAACGGGTTGGGCAAGGCGTTCAGCAGTCTTTCCGCCTGATCGTTCATGCCGCCTCCGCTCGTTCGGGCATAAAGAATGTCGCCAGCAGCCTCCGCGCCTCAGCGGGATCGTCGCTGGTGACGAGTCGCAGCCTCAGCGCGGCGTCCGGCCTCGCGCCCGCCTGCGCCGCCGCCTGTTCGGCGTAAGCGGCCAGATGCTTGCGCGCATGGCGCAGGCCCTGCGCGACGCCGAAGGCCGACAGCAGCGTTTCGTAATGTTCGAGCGCCGCCGACAGCCGAACCTCCGACGGCAAGGGGTCGCGCGGCGCGCCATGGGCGAGCGCATGGGCGATGTCGCCGACCAGCCACGGCCGCCCCACCGCCGCGCGGCCGATCATCACGGCGTCGGCTCCGGACTGCCGCAGCATTTCGACGGCGTCGGCCGGCGAGGCGCAATCGCCGTTGGCGACCAACGGAATCGTGATGCGCTCGCGCACGGCGCGGATCGCCGCCCAATCGGCGCGCCCGTTGTAGAACTGTTGTCGCGTGCGCCCGTGGACGGTGATCATCGCCACGCCCTCGGCCTCGGCGCGGACGGCGAGATCCGGCGCGTTGAGCGCGGCGTGGTCCCAGCCGAGGCGCATTTTGAGCGTCACCGGAATTTTGACCGCCGCGACCGTCGCCCGCACCAAAGCCATCGCAAGGTCCGGCTCGCGCATCAGCGCCGATCCGGCGAGTCCGCCCGTCACCTTCCGGGCGGGGCAGCCCATGTTGATGTCGATCATCGCCGCGCCCGAGGCTTCGGCGAGACGCGCCGCCTCGCCCATCCAATGCGGGTCGCAGCCGGCGATCTGCACGACGTGCGGTTCAACGCCCTCCCCCTCGGCGCGCAGCCGGCTCTCGGCGTCGCCGCGGGCGAAATCATCGGCGGCCACCATTTCCGACACGACCAGAGCGGCGCCGAACCGGCGGGCGATCCGCCGCATGCCGTGGTCGGTGACGCCGGACATCGGCGCGAGGATCGCGCGTCCTTCAACAGGCAATCCGCCTATAAAAAGAGCACAATCGCCTAAATTTTGATCATATTGCTTCATCGCCTGTAATATAGCCAATCGGGCTGCCGCCGCATAGCGGGAGCGCCCCATTTGACGGGCGTCGGCGCCGGTGGCAGAGCTTGAGGCATGACGACGCGCCCTGAAAACATCGCCATTCTGATCGTGGCCGCCGGACGCGGCCATCGCTTCGGCGGTGACATGCCCAAGCAATATCGCAGGTTGGCCGGCGACCCGGTGCTGACGCATACATTGCGCGCCCTGGCGGCCGGCGCCCCCGGAGCGCGGCTTCGCGCCGTGATCCATCCTGACGACGCCGCCCTCTACGCCGAGGCCGCGGCGCGACTGCCGGAGGGCGTTCGCGGGCGCATCGACCCGCCGACGTTCGGCGGCGCGACGCGCCAGCAAAGCGTCCGCGCGGGTCTTGAAGCGCTTGATGAAGCGCGGCCGCAGATCGTGTTGATTCATGACGCTGCGCGGCCCTTCTCGCGTGAGGCTTTGGTTCAGGACGCCATCGCCGCGGCGTGTCGGCACGGCGCCGCCGTTCCCGGCGCGCCGGCCACCGACACGCTCAAACAGGTGGACGGGGACGGCTTCGTCGTCGCCACCCCGCTGCGCGCCGCCCTGCGCGCCGTGCAGACGCCGCAGGCCTTCGGCTACGACCTCATCCGCGACGCGCATCGCGACGCGGCGCAAGCCGGCGTCGACGACCTCACCGACGACGCCGCCGTCGCCGAATGGGCCGGCCATCGCGTCCATGTCTTCGCGGGAGATCCCGGCAATATGAAAATCACCACCGCCGGCGACCTCGCCGCCGCCGAGGCGCGGCTCATGCCGCCCGACATTCGCATCGGCCAGGGCTACGACGTGCATGCGTTCGGGCCAGGCGATCGCGTCTGGCTGGGCGGCGTCGAAATCCCCCACAGCCACGGGCTTGTGGGCCATTCCGACGCGGACGTGCTCATTCACGCCGTTTGTGACGCGATCTTCGGCGCGCTGGCGGACGGCGATATCGGCGCGCATTTCCCGCCGTCCGATCCGACGTGGAAAGGCGCCGCCTCGCGCCTGTTTCTCGAACATGCCGTCGGCCTTGCGAAGGCGCGCGGCGGCGTCATCGCCCATATCGACGCGACGCTCGTTTGCGAGAGGCCGAAGGTCGGCCCGCACCGCGACGCCATTCGCGCCAGCCTCGCCGCGCTGATGGGGCTCGATGTGTCGCGCGTCGCGGTCAAGGCGACGACATCGGAGAAGCTCGGCTTCACCGGCCGACAGGAGGGCATGACCGCGCTCGCGACCGCGACCCTGAGATTGCCGCTGTAGAACCGATCCTCACAGAACGATGCCGGCCGCCGCGAGGGTCGTGACGCCGGCCAGACGAATGGCGAAATCGGCCGAGCCGTCGCCGTTCACATCGCCCGACAACGTGCCGACGCCGCCCGACGATGTAAACGCCAATTGCCCCGCGACATGCGTGAAGGCGGCGACGATGTTGGCCGAGAAGGCGTCATTCGTCCCCGCCGCATTCGTCGTGTTGGCGTCGATCAGCGACAGATCGATCAGATCGCCGGCGGTGAAATCCATGATCGCATCGGACGCCGCCACTGTGGAATCGGCGACCGACTGGTAGCTGAAGCGGTCTGCGCCCGCGCCGCCGTTGAGCGTGTCCCGGCCGCCGTAGCCGAAGATGACATCGGCGCCGTCGTTGCCGTAAATCACATTGGCCCCGGCGTTGCCGCGCAATGTGTCGTTGTAGATCGAGCCCGACAGATTCTCGATCGAGATCAGCGTGTCGGTTCCCGCTCCGCCGGTGTTTTGCGCCGCGGTCACGCGCAGATCGACGGTCACCGCCGCCGCCGCGTCGGTATAGGCCGCCGCATCGAACCCGTCGCCGCCGTCGAGCGCGTCATCGCCCGCGCCGCCGCGCAGGGAATCATTGCCGCCGTAGCCGAAGATGGCGTCGGAGCCGGCATTGCCGAAAAGGCCGTTCGCGCCGGCGTTGCCGCGCAACGTGTCATTGTAGATGGAGCCGGACAGGTTCTCGATCGAGATCAGCGTGTCGATGCCCGCGCCGCCCGTGTTCTGCGCCGCGACGATGCGCAGATCGATCGTAATCGCCGCCGCCGCGTCGGCATAGGTCGCTGTATCCGATCCGTCGCCGCCGTCGAGCGCGTCATCGCCCACGCCGCCGCGCAGCGTGTCATTGCCGCCGTGGCCGAAGATGACGTCGTTGCCTGAATTGCCGAAAATCGCGTTGGCGTTGGCGTCGCCGCGCAATGTGTCGTTATGGAGCGAGCCCGACAGGTTTTCGATCGAGATCAGGGTGTCGACGCCTGCCCCGCCCGTGTCCTGCGCCGCGGCGATGCGCAGATCAACCGAGACCTCCGCCGCCGCGTCGGCATAGGTCGCCGTATCGAGCCCCGCGCCGCCGTCGAGCGCATCGTCGCCGGCGCCGCCGCTCAGACTGTCATGGCCGAGTCCGCCCGCGAGCGCGTCGTTGCCGACCCAGCCGCTCAGCCTGTCGGCGCCGTCGGCGCCGTTGAGCGTATCGGCGCCGCCGGAGGAGATGATCGTGTCGTCGCCGGACGAACCGTTGAAGACAACGGCGCGTCCAAAAAGCTGGTTGGTCAGGTTGACGACGCCGGCCGACGCCAGCGTCAGCGAAACCTGCGCGGTCAGGTCGCCCGAGCCGTGGGCGATCATGCCAAAGCTCTGGAATTGCGCCGCCGTCGCGGTGACGCCCTGGGCGTAGAGCGTTTCGACGTTCACAATCGAGGCGACGCTGATGTCGCCCGAAGCGTAGAGGCCGTCGTTATCGGCGCCGCCGTCGATCGATGTGCCGGTCGCATAATACCATTGGAACGTGTCATTGCCCGCGCCGCCGTTCATGACGTCAGCGCCGCCGTAATAATTGTTCAGCGTGTCGTGACCATCGCCGCCATTGAGGATGTCGTTGCCGCGGCCCGCTTCGATGTAGTCGTTGCCCGCGCCGCCGCTGAGCGTGTCGTTGCCGCCATTGCCGTGAATGAAATCGTTGCCGTTCGATGTGGTGATCGTGTCGTTGCCGCCCGATCCGGTGAAATCGACGCCGCGACCCAGCAATTGGCCGCTCAGATTCACCGCGCCGGCGGAAGCCAGCGTCAACGTCACCTGCCCGGCCGGTTCGGAGCCCGAGCGCGCGATCGTCGTGAATCCCGCGAACTGCGCCGCCGTCGCGATGACGTTGAAGCCGCTGGTGTAAAGGTTCTCCGTGCGCGTGATCGCCGTCGCCGAGATGTTGCCGATCGCATAAAGGCTGTCCGTTCCCACGCCGCCATCGACGGCGCCGCCGATCATGCCGTTGGCGTAAAGGACATCGTTGCCGTCGTCGCCGTTCAGCACGTCGGCCTCGCCGGTATAGCCATACAACGTGTCGGCGCCAGCGCCGCCGTTGAGAATGTCAGCGCCCGGCCCTCCGTAAAGCACATCGGCGCCGTTGGACGCGGTGATGACGTCCGCGCCCGCTGACCCCCAGATGTAGGCGCTGCGGCCGGCGAGCTGGCTGGTCAGATCGACCGTTCCGGCCGACGCGAGCGTCAGCCCCACTTGCGCCGTTGATTGCGCCGGGCTGACCATGATCGTCGTGAAGCCCGCAAGCTGCGCGGCCGTGGCGGTGACGACCCCGGAGCCGGTCATCAACGTCTCGACATTGGTGATTGTCGTCGAGGAGATGTCGCCCGTCGCATAGATCGCGTCTGCGTCCGCGCCGCCGTCAATGGCGCCGCCGATCATGCCGTTGGAATAGAGCGCGTCGTTTCCGGCGCCGCCGTTCAGCGTGTCGGCGTCGCCGGCGCCGCCCTGCAGGATGTCGTTGTCGGCGCCGCCGTTGAGCGTGTCGTCGCCGCCGCCGCCGTTCAGCGTATCGTCGCCGGCGCCGCCGTTGAGCGTGTCCGCGCCGGCGTTGCCATACAGCGCGTCGCCGCCGGCGCCGGACGTGATCGTGTCGGCGCCGGCGGAGCCGTTGAAGTAAACGCCGCGATGGTCGAGCTGGCTCGTCAGATCAACCACGCCAGGCGCCGCCAATGTCAGCGCCGACTGCCAGGTCGGATAACCGAGGCTGTGCATGATGGTCGTGAACGACTGGAACTGCGCGGCCGTCGCCGTGACATTGTATCCGTCGGTCATCAGAACTTCGACATTGGACATCGCGGTCGCGGCCAGGCTGGCGGAATAACCGTGGAGAACGTCTGTCCCCGCGCCGCCGTTGATGGAGCCGCCCGACACGCCGTTGAAATAGATCACGTCGTCGCCGCCGCCGCCGTTGATGATGTCGGCGTCGCCAAAACTGCCGTGCAGCGTGTCGTTCCCCAGCCCGCCGTTCAGTGTGTCGGCCCCGCCCTCTCCGAACAGCGAGTCGTCGCCCGATCCGCCGCTCAACGTGTCCGCGCCGGCTCCGCCATAGAGCCATGAGGAAATGTCGTAGGTCGCGCCTCCGATGACGACCGGATTCTGGAGCGCCGTGAGCGTATCGCCTCCGGCCCCGCCGCGGATCAGATTGACGATCCAATAGGTATCGGCGGCCGGATCATAGGTCACAGTCGCGGTCAGCGCGCCATTGCCGATGAGCGATGTGTAGCTGACGGTTGACATGCGCATCCTCCCGGTTGGTCCGTTCGCGCGTCCGGAGGCTTCCATGCCGACCGTGGAGATCGTGCGGGCCCTGACGCAACGCCCGCCCCTGACGATCTGTGTCGTCCGCACGTACGGCCAAACCGCTCATCCGCAACAAAAGCGCGTCCCTGGGCCCTTGTGCGCGGATCAGTGTCGCCAACGCTTTGTGAGGCGCAAAAAAAGCTACGGCGGGGCCCGGATTTCGTCAATGCGCCAAACGCCCGCGTTTGACGCGCATCTTCTTTCGATATGCAATAATATTTTTTGATCTTATTGTTTTATCAAATTTATCTCCAGGCACGCGAAGAAGCCGGCGCGCGTAATACGATCACGATCATTTGAATGTCTTGATCGATCGATCCTTGAGACGGCGCCCAACGAGGCGGCTTCCGCTTGACCGGCGGCGGCCGGACGCCGCACAAACGGCGCATCGCCCCAATGCGTCGCGAGAATGCGCCCATGTATGATTCCGAATTGCAGGCCCGCGCCGTCGCGCTGGTCGCGCTCTACAAGACGGCGGGATTGTCGGTCGTCACGGCCGAATCCTGCACGGGCGGGCTGGTGGCGGGGCTGATCACGGAGGTTCCCGGCTCCTCGGCGGTGCTGGAACGCGGCTTCGTCACCTATTCCAACGCCGCCAAAGCGCAGAGCCTTGGCGTGCCCACCGCGACGCTACGGCGGTTCGGCGCCGTCAGCACGGAGACCGCGCAGGCCATGGCCGCCGGCGCGCTCGCCCATTCCATGGCCGGGGTGGCCGTCGCCATCACCGGCGTCGCGGGTCCGGACGGGGGAACGCCCGACAAGCCGGTCGGGCTCGTGCAGTTCGCCTGTTTGCGGCGCGGCGCGGCGGTCGTCGCGCGCGAGATGCGGTTTGGTCCCCTGACGCGCGGCGCGATCCGCCGCGCCTCTATCGTGATCGCGCTTGATTTGCTGACCGAGGCGGCGCGCGCGTCCTGACTTCAGCCGCGCCGCGCCGCCTCGATGGCGGCGATGTCGATTTTGCGCATGGTCATCATCGCCGCGAAAGCGCGCCTCGCGGCGGCCGGATCCTTGTCCGTCATGGCGTCGAGCAGAGTTTGCGGAGTGATCTGCCACGACAGGCCCCAGCGGTCCCTGCACCAGCCGCAGGCGCTTTCCGAGCCGCCGTTGTCGACGATGGCGCGCCAATAGCGATCGGTCTCCGCCTGATCTTTGGTGACCACCTGAAACGAAAAAGCCTCGGAATGTTTGAACGCCGGCCCGCCGTTGAGGCCGACGCAGCGCAAGCCGAGCAATGTGAAATCCACGGTCAGGGCGTCGCCCTGCTTGCCCGAGGGAAAATCCGCCGGCGCGCGATGCACGGCGTCGACGCGGCTGTCGGGAAATGTCGCGGCGTAGAATGTCGCGGCGGCTTCGGCGGCGCCGTCATACCACAGGCAGATGATTGCTTTGCTGATGACGTTCTCCTCTCCCGCGAGATATAGCGCGCCGGGCGTCAGGGCGCGCGCGCCGTGTCACACCGTCAGCCGCATCCCGTCATAGGCCGGCTCGACGCCCGGCGGCAGGTCGGCGGCGAGCCGCGCGTAGTCAAGATCGGTGTGCAGATTGGTCAGAACGGCGCGCTTCGGCTTCAGCCGCGCGATCCAGCCGAGCGCGTCGGGCACCGAAAAGTGACTTGGGTGCTGCGTGTGGCGCAAGGCGTCGATGATCAGCAGATCGAGATTTTCGAGACAGCCGGCGCCGTCCTCGGGAATGCCGCTGACGTCGGGCAGATAGGCCGCGCCGCCGATGCGAAAACCGAGCGACGGGATTTCGCCGTGTTCGAGCCGGAACGGCAGAACCTGCATGGGCCCGCCCGCGCCTTCGATCGTGAACGCCTCGCCCGGCGCGATGAGACGCTCTTCAAGCAGCGGCGGATAGAAGCTGCCGGGCGGCGTCGCGAAAATATAGCCGAAGGCTTGATGAAGCCGCTGCGCCGTCGGCTCGTCGAGATAGGCCGGGATGCGCCGACGGTGCATGATGACGAAGGGACGCAGGTCGTCGATGCCATGGCACTGGTCGGCGTGCGCGTGCGTGTAGGTCACGGCGTCAATGCGCGTCACGCCCGCGTCGATCATCTGCTCGCGCAAGTCGGGCGCCGTGTCGATGACGAGCGTGGTGACGCCCTCGCCCGCGGTCTTTTCAACCAGCAGCGAACAGCGACGACGGCGATTTCGCGGGTTCGACGGATCGCACAATCCCCAGCCCTGCCCCGGACGCGGCACGCCGCCGGAGGAGCCGCAACCGAGGATGGTGAGCGTGAGACTCATGCGGCCCGCGCCATCTTGTCAAACAGGCGCAGCGTGTTGGCGCGCGTCGCCGCCGCCAGCGTTTCGAAATCGACGCCCTTGACCTCGGCCAGCATCCGCGCGGTGTCGGCGACGAAGGCCGGCTCGCACTTTTTGCCACGGTGCGGCACGGGCGCGAGGAACGGCGCGTCGGTCTCCACCAGAAGCCGGTCAAGCGGAACATCCCGGGCGATGTCGCGCAGCTCCTGCGAATTTTTGAACGTCAGCACGCCCGAGATGGAAATGGAGAGCCCCAGCTCCAGCGCCGTCTCGCACAAGGCCCGCGTCGAGGTGAAGCAATGCAGCAACGCCTTGAAGCGCCCCTCGGCCATTTCCTCGCGCAGGATGGCGGCCATGTCGGCGTCGGCGTCGCGCGAATGCACCACCAACGGCAGGCCGGATTGTCGCGCCGCCGCGATATGGGCGCGGAACACGCGCTGCGCCACGTCGCGCGGCGCGCGGTCGTAATGGTAGTCGAGCCCCGTCTCGCCGATGCCGACGCATTTGGGATGGCCGGCGAGTTCGACCAGCCGTTCGGCGGAAACCTCCGCCTCGCGATGCGCCTCGTGCGGATGATTGCCGACGGTGCAGAACACGTTGTCGTGCGCCTCGGCGATGGCCGCGATCTGCGGAAAGCGCGACACATGCGTCGAGATGGTGATCATTTGCCCGACGCCCGAGGCTTTGGCGCGCGCCAGCACGCCGGCGCGGTCGCCGGCGAGATCGGGAAAGTCGAGATGGCAATGGCTGTCGATCAGGCTCACGCCTTCTTCTCCTCCGCCTCGACGTAGCGAGGAAAGATCGGCGCCGGCGGCGGCAGCGGCGCGCCGCTGACGAGCGCATGGGCGTCATCGACATGGGCGAAGGCGCGCGCGTCCGCCGCAACGCCGAGGATATCGAGCATCTTGCCCATCGACGCAGGCATGAAGGGCTGCGTCATAATGGCGACGCGGCGCAGAACCTCCGCCGTCACATAAAGCACCGCGTCGCGGCGCGCCGGATCGGTCTTCGTCAGTTTCCAGGGCTCTTCGGCAGCGAAATAGCGGTTGGCGTCGGCGACGACGCGCCAGATGTCGGCGAGAATCGCATGCAACGCGAATTCGGCCATGGACGCCCTCGCCTTTTCCGGCAAGGCGCCGGCGGCGGCGAGAATGGCGGCGTCGGCCTCGCTGCGGGGGCCCGAATGGGGAACCTTGCCGCCGCAATTCTTCGCGATCATCGACAGCGACCGCTGCGCCAGATTGCCGAGATCGTTGGCGAGATCGGCGTTGATGCGGTTAACGATCGCCTCGTGCGAATAATTGCCGTCCTGGCCGAACGGCACCTCGCGCAGGAAGAAATAGCGCAACGGATCGACGCCGTAATGATCGGCGAGCGCCATCGGATCGATGACGTTGCCGACCGACTTCGACATTTTCTCGCCCCTGTTGAACAGGAAGCCGTGCACGACGATCTGTTTGGGCAGCGGCAGTTCGGCCGACATGAGAAACGCCGGCCAGTAGATGGCGTGGAACCGCGTGATGTCCTTGCCGATCACATGCGCGTCCGCCGGCCAATAGCGGGCGCGGGCCGCGTCGGCGTCGGGGAAGCCCGTGGCGGAGAGATAATTGGTCAGCGCGTCGACCCAGACATACATCACATGCTTCGGATCGCCCGGCACGTGAATGCCCCAATCGAAGGTCGTTCGGCTGACGGACAGGTCGGTCAGACCGCGCTTCACGAACGAGACGATCTCGTTGCGATAGGTCTCGGGCGTGATGAAATCGGGATTGGCCTCGTAGTGGGCGAGCAGCCGCTCCGCGTAGGCCGAGAGCCTGAAAAAATAACTCTCCTCCTCGACCCATTCGACCGGCGTGCCGGTCTTGACCGCGAAGCGCTTGCCGTCGCGCAACTCGGTCTCGTCTCCGGCGTAATAGGCCTCGTCGCGCACCGAATACCAACCGGAATATTTCGACAGGTAGATGTCGCCCTTCGCGGCCATGCGCCGCCAGACTTCCTGCACGGAGTCCTTGTGGCGCTGCTGGGTGGTGCGCAGCACGTCGTCGGCGCGGGCGTCGAGTTTGTCGCCCATGGCGGCGAACTGCTCCGCCGTGCGGTCGGCCAGCCCCTGCGGGGTCAGCCCCTCGCGCGCCGCTGTCTGCTGCATCTTCTGGCCGTGCTCGTCCATGCCCGTGACGAACAGCGCGTCATAGCCGTCGAGCCGCTTGAACCGGGCTATGGCGTCGGTGGCGATGCGCTCGTAGGCGTGGCCGATATGCGGCGCGCCATTGGCGTAGGGAATCGCGGTGGTGATGTAAAATGTCTTGGCGGCGGGCATTTGCGGTCTCGGAACGAACGGACGCTCGCCCGGCCAGACGCGGCTAGTCGCGCGCAGCCGCGGCGAGATCGGAAAAAATCGACAGAACGAGGGGTCGTCGGTCGAGGTTAAGCGCCGCGGTCTCGCGGGCCTCGGCGGCGACTTTCTCCCACACCTCCGCGAAGCGCGCAAGGCGAGCCGGCCCTTGCGCGGCGCGGCTCCGCAACTGACGGCTCAGCCAGTCGAAGACCGCGCCGAGCATCGCCTCCCAGGCCACCTCCCTGTCGCGCGGCGCCACCTCATCGGCCAGCTTTTGCACCGCCCGCCAGTCAAGCGCGGGCAGACGCTCCAGCAGCGCGGTGACCGCGCGGTCGAGATCCAGCTCATCGCCCTGGAGGATGCGCAGCATCTCGCGTGCGGAGCCGTGTGATCGCGCCGCGGCGGCCGCGACGACCCCGGCTTCGGCCGCCACGCCGAGAGTCGCGGCGACGCGCGTCAGATCCTCCGCTCCGAGCGGGCGCAGCAGCAGCTTGCGGCAACGGGAGCGGATGGTCGGGATGACCAGCGACGGCTTGTGCGCGATGATGAAGAACACCGAGCGCGGCGGCGGCTCCTCGATGAGCTTCAAAAGCGCGTTGGCGGCCGAGGAGTTCAGGTCTTCGGCGCAATCGACGATGCAGACGCGATAGCCGCCCTGCCCCGCCGCGCGCTGGAACATGTGCATGGCGCGCCGCGCGTCGTCGACGCGGATATCCGTGAAGTGTTTCGGCGGCCTGGCCTTGTCGTTCCATTCGCGCCGCAACAGGAATAGATCGCCATGCGACAGCGAGGCCGTCTGATGGAAGGCGGGATGGCTTTTCGGCACGAACAGATCAGGCCGCGCCGCGTCGTCGTGGTCGCGATGCGCGAACAGGAACCGCGCCGCGCGCCAGGCGAAGGTGGCCTTGCCGACGCCCTCCGGGCCGCCGACAATCCAGGCTTGCGGCAGGCGCCCGGCTTGCCACGCCTCGTGGAATTCCGCCAGCGCCGCGTCGTGACCGATCAGCGCGTCGTTCTCGCGCGGATGCGGAAAATCGCCGAACCGATCGCTTTCCGGCGGCATGTCGTCGCGGCGCGCCATCAGCGCGGCCCCCGCCACGAGCGCGGGTCGAGCCGCGCCTCGATCACATGCCAGATTTCGGCGGCGACGTCGTTCGGCGATCGCGCCGCGTCGATCACGGCGCAGCGATCGGGCTCCTCCGCCGCGATCTTCAGGAAGGCGGCGCGCAACGCGCGGTGGAACTCCAGATTCTGGCCTTCGAAACGATCGGCGGCATCGTCGCCGCGCCGCGCCGTCGCCCGCGCAAGGCCTTTCTCGGGATCGAGATCGAGCATCAGCGTGAGATCCGGCCGGGTCTCGCCGACGGCGACGGCCTCCATGGCCCGCACGAGCCGCGGTTCCAGACGCCCGAGCGCGCCCTGATAGGCGCGCGTGGAATCGGCGAAACGGTCGCACACCACCCAGACGCCCTCAGCCAGCGCCGGACGAATCTTGCGATCGAGATGATCGATGCGCGCCGCCGAAAACGCCATGGCCTCCGCCGCCGGCCCCAGGGGCGCGATGACGCCGGACAGCAGGGCGGCGCGCAACGCCTCCGCCTTCGGCGTGCCGCCGGGCTCGCGCGTCGCCAGCGCGCGCACGCCCAGGCCCTCGAGCGCCGCGACGATCCGTGCGATCTGCGTCGACTTGCCGGCGCCCTCGCCGCCCTCAAGCGTGATGAAACGGCCCCGTCGCGGGGGCGCGGCGGCCTGCGTCATTTTTTCAGAATATGTTTGCGGAACATCGTGGTCGCATATTCCACGCCCGCGTCCCAGGCGCGCTTGTGCAGCGGGCCGAGCGGCACGGCCTCGGTCGTGCGCAGCGGCGCGTCGAGCGCCAATGTGGCGCCGCGCCAGATTTTGAGGCGGGCGACCTCCTGCCCGGCCTCGATCGGCGCCACGAGCGGACCCGTATAGACGATCTTTGCGCTCAGCCGCTCGGACGAAGCCCGCGGCGTCAACAGCTTGATCGGCGCCGCCGCCGCCAGCGTCGCCTCGGACGACGCGCCGCCGAAAACCTGCGCCGTCCCCACGTCCTCGCCGGCCTTGAACAGCACGCGCGTCTCGAAGCCGCGCATGCCCCAGTTCAGCATTTTGCGCATTTCCTCGGCGCGATCCCTGGCCGCGCGCGCGCCATAGACGACGGCGACGAGTCGCTGGCCGCTGTCCTTGTCCACCGCCGAGCCGACCATGCCATAGCCGGAATCGTCGATATTGCCGGTCTTCAACCCGTCGGCGCCGATGTCCATCATCAGCAGCGGATTGCGGTTGAGCTGGCGGATCTTGTTCCAGGTGAATTCGCGTTCGCCGAAATATTTGTAATAGGCGGGATAGGTCGTGATGATGTGCAGTGCGAGTTGCGCCATCTCGCGCGCGGTCACCCTTTGCTCGGCATGGGCGCCGCCCCAGGCGTTCCTGAACGTCGATTTCTTCAGCCCGAGTTCACGCGCGCGCTGCGTCATCATGACGGCGAAATTATCTTCCGACCCGGCGACGCCCTCCGCCAGCGCGACGGCGGCGTCGTTGCCCGACTGGACGATGAGGCCGCGCAGCAGATCCTCCACGCGAACCTTCGAGTTCAGTTGCGCGAACATGCTGGAGCCGCCCGAGCCGCCAAGCCGCCAGGCCTTTTCCGAGATCGTCAGCGTGTCGTCGAGCTTCAGCCGGCCGGAGGCGAGATCGCGAAACACCAGCTCCGCCGTCATGATCTTGACCGTCGAGGCCGGCACGACCAGGTCGTCAGAGCCTTTTTCGTAGAGCACGGTGCGCGTTTCCGCGTCCATCAGCAACGCCGTCGGCGCGCTGGACTGGAAGCCTTGCGCCCGGCCCGCGCCGGGCGCGAAAGCCAGCGTCGCGGCCAATGCCGCGACAAATCCGATACGCGATGCCCAGCCAGCCAAAACCACGCTCCAGGAACGGCGACCGACGCCGAATGAGGCGGACGGCGAAACGAGACCGCGCGACTGTGCAACGTCGTTCGCGCCAAATCAACGCCCGCCCGGCCGCGTTTCGCCGTCGGGCGCGGCCTCAGCGCGCAGCGGTCTTCGCGCGCGTGGCCGCGATTGGCACGCCGGCGCCCGGGATCGTGCCCAGGTCGAAGGGCCGCGGCGGCGGCGACGGCGCCTTGCCGTCGGCGAAGGCCGGCGCGACGCTCGCCACCCCGGAGGTTTTGACCGCGGGCGGCGCGTCGTCGTCGTCATCCGCCGGCGCGGGCGTGCGCAGCGTGTCCCGCGTCGCCAGGCGTTCCGCTTGCGGCCGCTCCAGCGATGCGACGCGCGTCGTGAGCGGCGCGTCCGCGATCATGGTCGCCGGACCGCTGGAATAGCCCTCAAGCTGCGCCGGGGCCCCGTCGGTGCGCAGCGTGGCTATGAGCTTTTTGTCGTCCGACCCGGCGAGGCCCGCCTTGCCGAGCTGTTCGATGCGAATGCGGGCGGTGCCGAAGCGCTTGAAATCGAGCGCGTCGGCGACGCGCTGCGAGAGATCCATCACGCGGCCGCCGTGATAGGGCCCGCGATCGTTGACGCGCACGACGATCGAATGCTGATTGCGCAGGTTGGTGACGCGCGCATAGCTCGGCAGCGGCATGGTCGGATGCGCGGCGGTGATGGCGTTGCGATCGAAAATCTCGCCATTGGCGGTGCGACGTCCGTGGAAGGCCTCGCCATACCAGGACGCCGTGCCGGTGGCGACGATCTTGCGCTCGGACGGATAATAGGTCTTGCCGGCGATCGTATAGGGCTTGCCGACGTGATATTTGCCGCCGCCGCGCGGCACTTCGGCCCCGTCAGCCACAACGCGCGGGCTGGCGACGCCGTATTTTCCCTCCGGGAAATATTCCTTGGAGCGGGCGACGCCGCGCTGCGGTTGCGAGGCGCAACCGGCCAGCGCCATGGCGCCGGCGGCGGTCAGGGCGAACACGGCTGAACGCCGCACGACGGGCGCGCCAAAGCGCGGAAGAATTCTGGAGATCATGGGGCGGCACGCAATACTCAAAGACCACCGAAACCGCATCCGGCCAACCCCTCGCTTGCGACCCGCCCCGCGAAGCGCTTGCCGGTCGCAGGGGCTGCCCTCGCGATACGGCCAATTTTACGCGTTCGCCTTGCCAAAGTCTTAAAGATTCCCCCGTCGCCGACATTTGGGCGCCGTTCGCGTCGGCGCTTTGATCTGTGTCAGCCGGGCGGGCAAGAAGGAGCCCGTGAATTGAGACAAATTTGCGGCGCGCGCCCTCGTTGCGGCGCAGGATGAAAAAGCAAGTTCTGCCTCGCCCAAAACTGCGTTAAAGGAATCGCGCCGGAAGGGTGGCCGAGTGGTTTAAGGCAGCGGTCTTGAAAACCGCCGTGGGTGAAAGCCCACCGTGGGTTCGAATCCCACCCCTTCCGCCAGAACGTTTCCGCGAGCGCCTGACAGCGCGCTTTGGCCGCCCGCGCGTGTGCGCAGGGGCGGCCAGCGGGATTGGCCGCTCGCCGCCGAAGACGGGCGCTGACGGCACGGGCGCGCGGCATTCTCCAATTTGGGTATGCGCTGAAATTCGTCACGCGCTATGGGAAATTGGCGCGCGCCGGAGCCTGATCACGACGGAGATGACAATGCTCGACGGTTCAAGAGGCAACGGAAACCGGGACACCCCGCTGGCGGGCCAGGATTTCGCGCCTTTTCCTGACGGGGACGCTCAATTCTCCGAAATGACATCGAAATCATGGTTCCGGCGCTTGCGGGAGGCGCTGTCCGGCATTCTGACCGGCGCGCTCTTGCTGTTGGCTTCCGTCGTTCTGCTATTCTGGAACGAGGGACGCGCGGTGATGACCGCGAACGCGCTGCATGAAGGGGCCGGCCAGGTTGTCGAGGCGAATATCCGGACGATCGACAGAAGTCTCGAAGGCAAGCTGATTCATGTCAGTGGCCCGTTGCGGATCGCGACGCCTCCGCAAGATTCAGAACTCGGCGTGTCGACGGCGTCGGCGCGGCTCGATCGCAGGGTCGAGATGTACCAGTGGCGCGAGAACAAGACGTCGAAAACGGAAAAGACCCTCGGCGGCGGGGAGGAAACCGTCACGACCTATTCCTACGAGCGCGTCTGGTCGGACGGCGAACACAGGTCGGACGGATTCCGGCGGCCGCAAGGCCACGCCAATCCCGCTTTCCCGTTGAAGTCGAAGACATTCGTCGCGGCCGCCAGACTGGGCGTCTATGATCTCGCCGCCGAACGCGCCGGCGGGATCGGGACAAGGGAGCCCCTCGCGCTCGACAGCCGGCAGGCCGCGGTCATTGGCGCGAGGCTCGGGCTTCCCGCCAGCGTGATGGACGGCAAGGCCTTTGTCGGGCGCGACCCCGCCAACCCGCAGGTGGGAGATCTGCACGTCTCCTATTTCGCCGCGAAGGCTGATCAGGCGAGCGTCGTCGCCGCGCAAAAGGGGTCGGAACTGGCCCCCTACACAACCAGCAACGGCCGCGCCATCTTCCTGTCGCGAGAGGGGCTCGTCGCCGCGCCGGCCATGTTCGAGAACGCCCTGCAGGGCAATGCGCTCATGACGTGGCTGGCGCGCGTCGGCGGCCTGGTCCTCGCCATCGCCGGCTTCCGGCTCATCTTGCGCATCGCCGGCGTCATCGCCGATGTTGTGCCGTTTTTTGGCGACATCGTCGCGGCCGGCGCAGGGCTGATCGCGACCTTGCTCGGCGCCTCCCTGGCCACGCTGGTCGCGGGCGCCGCCTGGGTCTACTATCGCCCGCTTGTGGGACTGGGGCTGCTCGCCATCGCTGCCGTCGCCATTGCCCTTGTCCTGAAAAGGACGCGCGACGCGGCGGGACAGGCGGCGCAACGCGCGCCCGCCTGAGACGCGCCCCTCACGCGCCGCAGGCGAATTTTTCGAGCCTGGAGACGAGCCGCGAAAGCTCCGCCTGCCGGCAACAGCCCAGCTTGCCGTAGATGTGGCGTATGTGAAGGCGCACCGTGCTGACGGCGATCGCGCACTCCGCCGCCGCCTCTTCCGGAGTCAGGCCGCCGCCCACGAGCGCGGCGACCCGCGCCTCGGCCGACGTCAGCCCAAGAACGCGCAACGGCCCCTCGACATTGCGGCCCCGCCGCGGCGCCGTCGGCTCCGCGATCAACAGAATTCTCCGGGCGCCGAACAGGGTTTCGAGAAAGGGGCTGCTCGCCACACCGGAGCGAAGCGCCGTCGCCCGGAGCAGCAGCATGTCCCCTTCGGCCGTCAAGGTGGTGCGCATGATGTTGATGTGCTGGCGATGATCGGCCGCCTGCGCCCTTCGCAAGAGCTGCGCGAAGGCCCGAGCGTCGCGCGCCGCCGTCACGGCGACCCGGCAATCGCGGAACGTCAGGCCCTTTCCGTCGAGCCTGGCGGCGGGGGCGTTCATCTGCACGATCCGTCCGGACGCGTCGAGCATCAGCGCCGGGCATTCGTAATGATGAACGAGTTCGTCGCCCGACCCCGCCGGCAAACGATCGGAATGGATCGACCGCGAAATTCCGATCGCCTGGGCGACATGGCCGGACAGGACGCCAAACAATTCGCGCGCGGCGGCCTCCGGCGCCGGGCAGGACGCGGAATACTGGGCGGAAATCCATAGCTTGCCGTCGATCGAGACCTGGCTGCTGATCCGGTCAAGACTATAGAAATTGTCATATTTCAGCAGAAACTCATTATAAAATGCATGACTTCTGAAATCTTGCGTTGTCGCAAAATCAAAATCAGAAAAAACAGCGTCGTTGATATTGTTGCGCGTCAGCCAATTCTTGCGTGGATTGATCGCCAGAAAATGCGTCAAATATTCGGGTATCGCGTCGTGAAAGGCCTCGCTGGCGTAAGCGACCAGGCCCGGCCTGGGTTCAACGCCGGGGGTCAGCGGACCGATCATCATGCCCTTGGCGCCGACGAGCGCGGCGATCGCTTCAAATGCGCGTGGAAACGCCGCGGGATCGGCGATGCCGGCATAAATGAGAGCGATGGTCTTCTGAACGCGCTCTTCGAGGAACGGCGACTTGTCCGGCACCAATACGCTCCAATTCCCGCTTTGGATTCAACCGGTTCCAAGCCTTCCCGAATTCACGCATCGTCGCGGCCGCGCGTCAAGCGAGCGATTGGCGAAACGGCGGGAAATTTTTCGCCCTACCCAGTTTTGAGAGTCACAGTCGCTTTTCAATCCGCTAGCAAAGGATCCGGCGCCCTGGAGGCTGCCGGAGAGCAGACGGCTGGACTCGCGAAAGGCGCCTTGATGAAAGTGCTGTTCCTCCTGGCGCTTCTGGCCGCGCCCCCCGCAAACGCCGCCCCGTCGTTCGATTGCGCCAAAGCCAGCTCCGGAGCTGAGCGCGCGATCTGCGCCAGCTCCGAGGCTTCCGCACTCGACGGCGAGGTGGCGGCGGCCTATCGCCTCGCCTTGTCGCGCCTTGAGGACGACGCCCATGCGGTCGTCCGGCTGAAGGTGGATCAGAAGGCGTTCGTCTCCTATCGCGACAAGTTCATCGACAATGAAAATCTGGTTCTCACCGATTTTCTCGCGCGCCGACGCGATTTTCTGCTCTCGGTCGATCCCACCCGGCGGCCGGGCGTGGAAGGGCGATGGCGCTCCTTCTGGGGCGAAACGCGTATTTCCCGCTCCGCCGGCGGCAGGATGGAAATTTCACACTGGATGAGCGAACCCGTTCTCCGGAGCTGGAATTGCGGCGACCCGCAGGAGACCGGGACGGGTCGGCTGGAGCGCGGCGCGCTGTTCACCGGAACCAGGGACGACGGCATGCGCTTCGCGCGCAAGGGCCGATTGCTCACGCTGGCGATCGTCAGCGAGCCGGATGTGGAATCAGGCGCCAGTTGCGGCCACATCGGAGCGGGAACGGACGCGATGTTCCCGGTTATGGACGCGCGGCCAGTTCAGGCGGCGGACAAGCCGACACCCCGGCCGCCGCCGGCGGCGATGCGGACCGCCATGGCCTATCTCAAGCTGACCACGGAAAACGACGGCAACGACCAACGCTTTTTCGTCAACGCCGCCAATTACCTCGCGCCGCCTCTGGCTGAACGGCGCGTGCTTATGGCCTCCGGCGAAAGCGCGAACTGGCGCGTCGTCGAGCAAACGCCCGGGCGCCTCAAACTTCGTCACAAGACAGCCGGTTTCGAGGTTGATCTGGCGGTTCGCAACCTCGATCGCGAGTATCTGCGCGTCAGCGTTCTCAACCCGCATGAGAAGAATCCGGTCCAACGCGAGGGCCTCCATTATTTCCGGCTCATGGACGACGGCGTCACGCTCGACAACGTCTGGCCCAACAAGCTGGCGCGGGCCGCCGACGCCATGACGCCGGCGCTCGCCTTCGAGGCAATTCCGATCAAACTGAAAGAGCATTTCGCCAAGGTCGAGATCTGCACGCATTATGAGACGGAGTCTCCCTTCTCGCCGGCCGAGGAGAAGCGCTTGCGCGCCATCATCCGACCCGAGGGCTGCAAGGCGCTCCATGAGCGCGAAATGCAATTCAGAGGCGAGTTCCTGAACAGCCCGGCCATGGCCGACCTGCTGGATCGCGCCATCCTCGCCTATCGCTCTCGCTAGGGGAAAACTGCCTTGGACACGCCTCACGCCGCCGCCCTGATTTCCCGAGCGCGCCCCGGACGCCGGCTCCTGATCGCGGCGAACCTTCTTTTCGCGTCGTCGGTCGCCATTTTCCCGGCGAACGCCACGGAAAAGAGCGTCGGCGACCTCCTGCCGCTCCTGCCGACGGAGGCCTTCGAGAATACGACGGAAGGCATCGAGGCGGATGAGTTGAAGGAGCTGGTCGGCAAGGGCGCCAGCGCGAACTGGACTCTCAGGACCGTCGCACCCCACAAGGTCGTCGCGTCCGCGCGCCGGCCCTCCGGCGAGGTGCATCTGACGCGCAAGGATATTGACGGCGCCGATGTCATCGAAGCCCTGACCTTCAACCAGAAGGCGGTCAGCTACGGCTATTGGGCCGCAGGCGCCGCGGGCAAGCCGCTCACCGCGCATCAGCCGTCGGGCCGGGCGCGCGCCTTCAACGAGACGGGCGACGGCGCCGCCATCCCGCCAGGCGACGTCCCTGCCCCCATCCGCCAATACATCGACAAAATGGAGCAGTGCCAGCACTGGTCGGGCGAGGCGGGCGACGACGCCCCGCCCGCCCGCCAACGGGAAATTGCCGGCCAGTTGAAAAAACTGGGATGCGCCTCGCGTCCGCGCGATGAAAAGGCGTTGCAGGCGAAGTTCGCCGGCCAACCGCGCTGGCTGGGCCTTATCGCGCGCGCCACGCGGCTTCTCGGCGAATAGGCCGCCCATCAGGCCGTCGGGCCGACGGCGGAGACAGGATGCTCACATGCGCAGAACCAGAATATTCGCGCTCCTCTTCGCCGCCGCGCTCGGTCCGGGCGCGCAGGCCGTTCTTGCCGCCCCGTCCTTCGACTGCCGCAAGGCGACGACGCCTGTGGAGAAGGAAATCTGCGCCAAAAAGCGACTGGGCGACATCGACCGCGCAATGGCGAGGGCCTATCCCAACGCGCTCGCGCGCCTTGGCGAGGATGCGACGGCCGTCGCAGCATTGAAAGCGAGCCAGCGTCTGTTCCTCGTCACGCGCCACGCGGAGTTCTTTCCGCATGTCGGCAATGACTATGACCTTGACGCGCATATGGCCGCCCAGCTCGATCTGCTGCGCAGCATCGGGCCGGACCCGCGTCCGGGCCTTGAAGGAGAATGGAGAACGACCGAAGGGTCTCTGTTCGTCGGAAAAGCCGCGGCCAACGGCGTGAGACCGGTCAATCTGACAAGCCGCACCCACGATTCCAGGCGCCGGGTTTGCGAATTCCTCGGTGAGGGGCGGATCGAGGGCGATACGCTCATTGTCGAGGGGCGGGACAAATACCGCGACGAATACGCCAACTGGCGGCTCAGGATCGCACGCGAGGGACGACTGGCGGCCGTCCAGACGCTGCGGCCGGAGGGCGTGCGCGGCGGCGGCGCGCCGTTCTGCGGCATGAACGGCACGCTCGCCGGCCATTACTTCCCCGCCGACGAATTGCCGGACAATCCTTGCGCCGGCGTTCCGCCTGGCCAGTGCCGAGAATGACCGTTCCTCCCGCCGCCCCGATCATCAGGAGACCAGTGTGACGAAACGCGCGAATCTGTTCCTTGCCTCAGCGCTGTCCATGGCGATGGCCATGCCTGGCGCCGCCCTCGCCTTCGATGCTGCCGCGACGGCGTCGCGGCTGAAAGCGCTCGGCCTCAAGATCGACGGCTACAAGGAGGCGACTCCGGACACGGTCAAGGACGCCACCTCGCTGCCGCTGGGAGCGGCCAGGGGGGTGACCGAAGCGGATCTGGAGATGATCATCGCGATCCCGAAGCTCAACCTGATCAGCGCCAATACGGATTCCGCGTTGACAGCCAATGGCTTCCGCATTCTCGCCAGGGGCGGCAAGCTGACGCGCGTCAATCTCAATCACGCTGCGCTCAGCGATGAGAGCCTTGAGGTTATTTCGACGATGCCGAATCTCACGGAGGTCAGCCTCGTCAATGCAAAGGGCGTCACCGGCGCGGGCGTGGCCAAACTGGCGGCGCTGAAAAAACTGCAGATCCTGCGGCTCGACGGGCTCGGCCTCAGCGACGACGCTTTCAAGGGCTTCGTCGATCATCCCACGCTGATGCAGGTCGATCTCAACAACGCCAGGGGCCTCACGGACAAGACGCTCGAATACCTCGGCGCGATGCCGAAGTTTGCCTATCTCTACGCCGAGAAAACGGGGCTCACCAGCGCCGGTCTCGCGCATCTGAAGAACCCGGCGCTTTTCGGCAGCATCACGCTCGACGGCTGTGCGGTGAAACCGGCGGAACTGGCCATCCTCGCCCGATTCACCGGGCTTTGGGGCCTTTCGCTGAACGAAACGGCGGCGGACGATAGCGTCGTCGCCGCGATTTCAAAGTTGCCGACGCTGCGACAGGTGAAAATGCGGGGATCGAAGATCACCGACGCGAGTATCGCCGAGTTCGCCAAATTTCGCGCCTTGCTGACGCTGGACGTCGGCGCGTCCGGCTTGACCGACGCAGGCTTCAAGGGCGTGATTTTTCCCAGGGCGACCAGCCTCAGCATTCATCGCACCGGCGTGACTGACGCGGCGCTGAGCGACATTGTCAAGCAGCCGGCCCTGACCTTCGCCAACGTCTGGAAAACGGGCGTGACCAGGGAGGGGATCGCCAGGGCGCTGGCCGAGCGGCCGGCCAGCCTGCCGAAACTCACGCTGCAGGATTGAGCCTCATGAAATCGGGATTGTTCTTCGGACTCATGATCAGCCTTGCCGTCAACGGGGCTCAAGCCGGGTCTCCGCCCTATTGCGGACAGTCCCCGTCTGCGGAAAGGACGCCCGGCCCGATTTGCGGCGACGCGAAACTGCGGGCGATCGAAGGGGAGCTTGCAAAGGCGTTCGAGGCCGCGCGGAGCAGGCTTGCGGTCCGCCCGGCGCTGGCGGCGGCTCTGGAACAGGATGAAACCCGGTTTCTGGCGCAGCGCGACGCCATCGCCGCCAATCTCGCCAGGGTCGACCCCTACAATCGCAAGGAAAAGGAAGAGTTCCACGACCCCGCCGGCGTCATGCGCAAGCGGATCGCGCTGCTGAAGCGGATCGACGGCGCGCCGCGCAAGACCCTCCGGGGGCAATGGGGCGGAGCGCAGGGATACCTCTCCGTGAACGAGCGGGATAGCGGGCTCTTCATCAGTTTGCTGGCCCACCGCAAGCAACTGGGCCTTGACGCCGTCGAGGACTGGCTGTGTCGCGGCATGGGCGAGACGCGCGGCGCGATCAAGCCGGACGCCGCACGGATTTCGGCGACTCTTTACCGTGGCGACGGCGAGGGACTGCCCGCGCGCGGCGTCGAAATCCGTTCCAACGAGGGAACGGCCGAGGTGAGCTTCCTCCTTCCCCGCAACCGCAAGACGGGCGACGCCACGCCGGTTTGTGAGGGTCCGGCCAGGGTCGCGCCCGTCAAACTGTTTCCTCTGGCGGAGGCGAACTGATGCAGCCGCGCGCCATCGCGCTGGCGCTGGGACTTCTCGCCAGCGCCGGCGCTCCGGCGCATGCCGGGATATTCGAGGCGCCGCTCGATTGCGTGAGGCCGCGCCTCGATCTGGCGCGCGGCCTCTGCGCCGACCCGCAGCTCATCGCGCTGGCGCGTGAGACGCAGGCAAGTTTCGACAGGGCGCACGTCCGGCTCAAGGCGCATCCGGCCGTGCTGGAGACGGTTGTCGCCCTGAATAACGACTTCGTGTCCAGCTTGCGCGCGTTCTTCGATCATGACGCCCTGAACCCCGCCCATGCGCTCAGACGGCACAGGGCGTTTCTCGACGCGGTTCAACCGGCGTCCGGCAAGAACAGCCTGCAGGGAGACTGGGCCAACCCGTCAGTCGATCTCAGGATTTCCGGCGGCCGGAAACTGTCGGCGAAAATGCGCGGCTGGGGCTTTGGGAACAACGCCTATGTCTGCGACTGGGAAACCAGCGTGCGTCCCGCCCGCGTTGGCTGGGAGAGCGACAGAGGGCCGAAGAGCGACGATGTCGGCCTGTTCTACCTCCGGTTCAGGAGACAGGGCGAGGGCTTGCAGGTCGAAACGCCGGAGCAAAGTGAGCGCGCGCCCGGCGATTGCCCGCCATGGGCCCGCTTCAGCGGCCTGTTCGCGCCGGTTTCCGCCAAGGCGCGGCTCGACCGGATGCCGACCTGGATCATCAGGGCGGACAGCGGCAAGACCGAAAAGCCAAAAACGATCGGGGATTTTCTGCTGCTCCTGCCGGGCCGGCCATTCCCTGAACACGCGCCGGATTTGACGCGCGACATTCTGTTCGCCCTGCTCGCGAACAAGCCGGTCGAGGGTTGGACTGTCGCCCGCCCCAAGCCGGACGTGATCGTGATCCAGAGCGGCGCCGGCGCGGACAGCGTCGCCTTCCAGTTTGCCGACGCCGACCGGGAAACGGTCGAGGTCATCGCGTTTCACAAGGAGCGCTGGCATCTGGCCGAATGGCGTTTGCGCGCGGACAGAACCACGGTTTTTTTCGCCGTTCTGTCGGTTCCCCGTTCAGTTCAGCGCCTGTTCCTCACCAGTCGCGGCGGGTTCCGGAACGGGGCGCCGCGCGACGGGGCGCCTGTCACCGATCTGACCGACGATCTGAGGCTGCATCTGGAAAGGCTTGGCGCCTGCCGCTATTTCGGCGTGATTCGCAAGGCCGGACCATCGCTCCCGCAAAAGGAGATCGACATGAACCTCGCCAGCAACAAATGCGGCGAACTGGCGAAACTGGAGGCGGAGATCCGCGAACGTCGCGCCAGATATCCCGATGCGCTCCGCGTTCTCGATCTCGGGAACCAGCTGGCGGAGGAGTAGCCCCCGATAACCGGTTGTTTTCCTTGTCCGGCGAGGACATGCGCGCGGCCGCCGAGTTTGCTATGCTGGCGCGCTCCCGCCCTCCGGCGGCGCGGCAAGTCATGGAGCGGCCCCATGTTTTTCTGGATCGTCCTCGGTCTGATCGTTCTCGTCGCCCTTTGGCTGATGGGCGCCTACAACACGCTTGTCAGCCTGCGCCAACGCGTCAATCAGGCCTTCGCCGACATAGACGTGCAGTTGAAGCAGCGCCGCGACCTCATCCCTAACCTCGTCGAGACGGTGAAGGGCTACGCGGGCCACGAGAAATCGACGCTCGAGGCCGTCATTCAGGCGCGCAACGCCGCGCTTTCCGCCGCGAGCCCTGGCGCGCAGCAGGCGGCCGAGCAGCAATTGACCGGCGCGGTCGGACGGTTGATGGCGCTGGCGGAGGCCTATCCCGACCTCAAGGCCAGCGCCAATTTTCAGCAATTGCAGGGTGAATTGTCCGACATCGAGAACAAGCTGGCGGCCGCGCGGCGCTTTTTTAACAACGCCGTCGGCGAGTATAACGGCTCCATCCAGTCGTTTCCTGCTGTGCTCATCGCGCAGAAATTCGGCTTCGGCCCGCGCGAGTTCTTCGACGTCGGCGAGCCGGAGCGCAAACAGCTCGACGCGCCGCCCAGCGTGAAATTCTGAGGCCGCGATCAGCGGAGGGCGGGCGATGCTGACCGCTTTCGGCCTTTACACGCATATCCGCGGCAATCGCATCCGCTCGATCGCGATGCTGGGCGCGCTCTGTGTGCTCGTCTACGCGCTGATCTTCGCCGGGGCGCTGATCGGCGAGGCGATGACGCATAATTGGGGCCTGCCCGCCCTCCTCGCCGCCGCCAGTCGGGATCTCGCCGTCGCGGCCCCCTGGGCGACGCTCGGCGTCGGCCTCTGGACCCTGTTCGCCTACAGATACAACCAGTCGCTGATCGGCCTGGCGGCGCCGGCCTCGGCGTTGACGCGGGCCGAGAGGCCCGACCTCTACAACATGCTCGAGAACCTGTGTGTCTCGCGCGGCATGGCCATGCCGAAACTGATGGTGCTGGACGAGGCCGCGCCCAACGCCTTCGCCACGGGCGTCAACGACGCGCAATATTCGATCACGCTGACGACCGGCCTGCTCGACCTGCTGGACGAGAAGGAGACCGAGGCGGTCATCGCGCATGAACTGACGCATATTCGCAACGGCGATGTGCGCATGATGATCTTCGCCGTCATCATCGCCGGCGTGGTCGCCTTTTTCGCCGAGATCATCTTCCGCATGTGGGCGCGCGGCGGCTGGGGCTCGGGCGGCAAGTCATCGAACTCCTCCGACGGCGGCGATTCCAACAACGGCAAGGGGTCGGGCGGAGCGGCCGCGGCCATCGCCATCGCCATGCTCATCGTCGCCGCCGCCTGGGTCGCCTCTCTCGGTTTGCGCCTCGCGTTGTCGCGCTCGAGGGAATTTCTCGCCGACGCCGGTTCTGTCGAGCTGACCAAGAACCCTGACGCCATGATCTCGGCGCTGCGCAAGATCGAGGGCCGGGGCGAAATCGAGACCGCCCCTTCGGCCATCATGGAAATGTGTCTCGACAATCCGCGCACGGGCTTTGCCGACCTGTTCTCGACCCACCCGTCCATCGACGCGCGCGTCGCCGCCCTTGTCGCCTATGCCGGCGGCCACGACGCGCCGCCGCCCGCCTCCGTCGCCGACCGGATTCCGCCGCCGCCCGAAAGCGGCGCGGGACCATGGGGACCCGCGGCCTAAGCCGACGCCGCGTCGATGGCCAGCGCGCGCTGAAAGGCCGGGCGCGCCAGGCAGCGCCCGATATAGGCGTCGATCGCCGGATGATCGCCCAGGATGCTGAACTGCCGCGCGAAATTCATTTCCGCGCCGACCATGACGTCGGCGGCGGTGAACCGCTCGCCCAGCAGCCAGGGCCCCTCCGCGACGGCCGCCGCGATCACGCCGAACACGCGATCGGCGTCGCCCCAGCCGGCGGATGACGACGGCATCTCGAATTTCATGAATTTCTGCGTGAAAGCCGCCTCGATGCACCCGGCGCCAAAGAACAGCCAGTGCAGGTAACGCCCGCGCTCCGGGGCGCCCGGCGGCGGAGCGAGCAGGCCGGGCGCGGCGCGCTCGGCGACATAGGCGCAAATGGCGGCGCTCTCGGCAAGCCGCGCCTCGCCATCCTCAAGCGCCGGAACTTTCGCCATCGGATTGATCGCCCTGAACGCGGGATCGTTCTGCGCGCCGGCGCGGATGTCGATCAGAACACGCTCATAGGCGAGCCCGGATTCTTCCAGCGCCCAGAGCGCGATGAGCGATCGCGTGCGCGGCGCCCAATAGAGCTTCATTGCGGTCATGCCCAACTCACACATGCTCGACGGCGACGATTCCGGGGATCGCCTTGATCGCTCCGGCCGCCTGCGGATTGACAGGATAACGGCCGGGCAAGCGGATTTCGACCTCGCTGCGGCCGCCCTCCAGCAGCAGCACCAAAGTCACCTCGCCTTCGCCCCGCCCGGCGAGACGCATCGTCAGCGACGGCAGCGGACTTTCGTCGCGCAAGAACACTTTCAGCCCGGTCTGATGGCGGGCGGCGGCCTGATCGAGCGGCGTCAGATCGACGATCCGCGCGCGCACATCCTCGCCGTCGATCGTGGCGTTCAGGGTCGCCAGCACGGCCGCGCCTTTCTCCAGCATGTCGCGGAACTGGTTGAGGCCCTCCTGAAACAGGATCGCCTCATATTGGCCGGAGGCGTCGGAAAGCGTGACGACTCCCATTTTCGAGCCGCTCTTCGTGCGCCGCTCGTAACGGTCGAGCACGGTGGCCGCGAGACGCGCCGTCGTCGCGCCCTGCTTCACCGAGCGGACGAAATCGACCCAGCGCGGCGCCTTCAGCTTCTGCAGCACGCCCGCATAGGCGTCCAGCGGATGGCCGGACAGGAAAAAGCCGACGGCGTCGAACTCCTTCTGCAAGCGCTCGGCCGCCGTCCAGGGGGCCGCCTTCGGCAGCGCCAACGGCTCGGCCTCCGACAGGCCGAACAGGGCGCTCTGACCCGCGGCGCGCTCGTCCTGGGCGCGATTGGCGGCGGCGAGCATGGTCTCGACGCCGCCGAAAACGCGGGCGCGATCCGGCTCCAGCGCGTCGAAGGCTCCCGCCGCGGCGAGGCTTTCGAGCACTTTCTTGTTGACCTCGCGCGGATTGAGGCGACTGGCGAAATCGGCGAGATCCCGGAACGGCCGGTCGCCGCGCGCGCGCGCCAAAGCCTCGGCCTGCCCCTCGCCCACGCCCTTCACGGCCGACAGCGCATAGCGGATGAACAGCTTGCCGGCGGCGTCGGCGTGAACATCGAAATCGAAGCCGGAGTCGCGGATCGACGGCGGCTCCACCCGGATGCCGAGACGCCGCGCCTCGTTGCGGAATTCCGCCAGCTTGTCAGTGTTGGACTTGTCGAGCGTCATCGACGCGGCGAGGAATTCGACCGGGTGATTGGCTTTGAACCAGGCGGTCTGATAGGCGATCAGCGCATAGGCCGCCGCATGGCTCTTGTTGAAGCCGTAATCAGCGAATTTGGCCAAAAGGTCGAAGATTTCGTCGGCCTTGGCCTTGCTCAGATCGCGTTCAACCGCGCCGCGCACGAACCGCGCGCGCTGCGCGTCCATCTCCGCCTTGATTTTCTTGCCCATGGCGCGGCGCAGCAGGTCCGCCTCGCCGAGCGAATAGCCCGACAAGACCTGCGCGATCTGCATCACCTGCTCCTGATAGATGATGACGCCGAACGTCTCCTTCAGAATGCTCTCGATCTTCGGATGGATATAATCAGCCTCTTCCTCGCCGAGCTTGACGGCGCAATAGGTCGGGATGTTGGCCATCGGGCCGGGACGATAGAGCGCGACGAGGGCGATAATGTCCTCGAACCGGTCGGCGCGCATTTCGACCAGCGCCTTGCGCATGCCGGCGCTTTCCAACTGGAACACGCCGACCGTCTCGCCCCGCCCCAACGTCTCGTAGGTCAGCCTGTCGTCGAGCGGGATTTGGGACAGATCGACGTCTACGCCCTTCTGCCTCACCAGCTTCACGGCGGTCGCCAGGGTCGTCAGGGTCTTCAGACCGAGAAAGTCGAATTTGACGAGGCCCGCCGGCTCGACCCATTTCATATTGAACTGCGTCGCCGGCATGTCCGATTTCGGATCGCGGTAGAGCGGCACCAGTTCATCGAGGGGACGATCGCCGATGACGATGCCGGCGGCGTGGGTTGAGGCGTTGGAATAGAGCCCCTCCAGCGTCTGCGCGACCTTCAGCATGCGGCCGACGCGCTCATCGGATTCGGCCGCCTCCTTCAGCTTCGGCTCAGACTCGATCGCCTGTTTCAGCGTCACCGGATTGGCCGGATTCTGCGGCACCAGCTTGGCGAGCTTGTCGACCTGGCCGAGTGGCATTTCCAGCACGCGGCCGACATTGCGCATCACGCCGCGCGCCAGAAACGACCCGAAGGTGATGATTTGCGCGACGCGATCGGCGCCGTAGCGGTCGCGGACGTAAGCGATCACTTCATCACGCCGCGTCTGGCAGAAATCGATGTCGAAATCTGGCATCGAGACGCGTTCAGGATTGAGAAAACGCTCGAACAGCAGGCCGAAACGCAACGGATCGAGATCGGTGATGGTCAGCGCATAGGCGACGAGCGATCCGGCGCCGGAGCCGCGTCCCGGCCCGACGGGAATGCCCTGCGCCTTGCCGTATTTGATGAAATCCGCGACGATCAGGAAATAGCCAGGGAATTTCATCTTCACGATGACGTCCAGCTCGAACGCGAGCCGGGCGCGATAGTCCTCCGCCGTCAGCCCCGGCGCGGGGCCGTGCGCGGCCAGACGGGCCTCCAGCCCCTCCTCCGCCTGGCGGCGCAATTCCGCCGCCTCCTCGTTCTCGAGACCGGTCGCGCCGAAACGCGGCAGGATCGGCTTGCGCGTCAACGGCCGATAGGCGCAGCGCCTGGCGATCTCGACGGTGTTGGCGCAGGCCTCCGGCAGGTCGGCGAACAGGGTCAGCATTTCCTTGCGCGTCTTGAAGCGGTGCTCGGGGCTGAGGCGCCGGCGCGACCCGTCGCTGACCAGCGCGCCATCCGCGATGCAGAGCAAGGCGTCATGCGCTTCATGATCCGAGACGGACGCGAAATAGGGTTCGTTGGTCGCCACCAACGGCAGGCGCCGCTCGTAGGCCAGCGTGATCAGCATGGGTTCGGTCACGCGTTCGGAGGGCAGATCGTGGCGCTGCACCTCGATATAGAGGCGCGCGGGAAACAGCGCCTCCAGCCGCGTCAGCCTCTCGCCGGCGATGTCCGGCCGGCCGGCGACAAACGCCTTGTCGAGCGGTCCGTCCGGCCCGCCGGTGAGACAGATCAGGCCGTCGCCGCGCGCCTCCAGACGGTCCAGACGCAGATGCGGAAGGTCGCCGTCAACGGGATCGATCCAGGCGCGCGAGGCGAGATGCATCAGATTCTGGTAGCCGGCTTCGTTCTGCGCCAGCAGAACGACGGAAGCCCGCCCCGCGCCCTGATCGGCGCCGCGCGCCGAGAACGCGCCGCCATCGCCGAACTCGAGCGTGAGTTGCGCGCCGGCGATCGGCTGAACGCCCTCCTTCGCAGCTTTCTCGGAAAATTCCAGAGCGCCGAACAGATTGTTCGTATCGGTGATCGCCAGCGCCGGCTGGTCGTCGGCCTTCGCCAACGCCAGCAGCTTGCCGAGCGTCAACGCTCCTTCACGCAAGGAGAAGGACGTGTGCACGTGCAGATGCACGAAACCGACGGATACGGAACTCAAGGCGAGGCCTCCTCAATCGCGGCGACTTTAACGCCCGCGCGCGCGGCGGCCAAACGTCTTCACGGCGCCACGAGAGCGATGAACCCGACGAACACGCCCAGCGACGCAAGTTCGACAAGATCGAGAACCAGAGCGCGCATCATCAACCTCCCTGAAACGACAAACCATGATGTTCATGGTTTGTTCTTTTGTCAATACAGGCCGCGGAACGCCGGATCGCGCGTAAGAACAGCGTTAACGACTGACGGTTATGGTCTTGCCGCCGCGAGAAAATATGCGGCCAGATGTGGAGCACGAGAATGAGCGACGCCCGCCGAGCCGAGCGCACGAAGAGCCTTTTGCGGGCGCAGGCGAACTTCAATAACGGCAACACGACGATCGAATGCACGGTCAGGAACATCTCCACCGACGGCGCTCGCCTCGATGTCGGCGAGACGGTGATCTTCCCCGTCGAATTCGACCTTGACATTCCCCAGCGCGGCCGAAACCATCGCGCCCGCATCATCTGGCGGGACGCGTCCTCGATGGGCGTGATGTTCATCGCGCCGCCACCCGAGGCGGATACGCGCAATGTCGCCTATCTGCGCGATCTCGAGCATCAGAACGTGATTCTCAAGACCCGCGTGCGGCTGTTGACCGAACGGCTGCAGGAACTCGGCCAGAACGTCAATTTCTGAATTTCAGAGTTCGACGACCAGCCCGTCGCGCAGGGTGATGCGGCGGTCCATCTGTCGCGCCAGATCCATGTTGTGCGTCGCCACCAGCGTCGCCAGCCCGGTCGCGCGCACGAGCCGCGTCAGGGCGCCGAAGACATGATCGGCGGTGTTCGGGTCGAGATTGCCGGTTGGCTCGTCCGCCAGCAACAGACGCGGGCTGTTGGCGACGGCGCGGCCGATGGCGACGCGCTGCTGCTCGCCGCCCGACAATTCCGCCGGCCGATGCGCCGCGCGCGCGCCCACGCCGAGATAGTCGAGCAATTGTCGCGCGCGGTCGCCCGCCTCCGACCCCGGCAGGCCGTGGATCATCTGCGGCAGCATGATGTTTTCCAGCGCCGTGAATTCCGGCAGCAGATGATGGAACTGATAGACGAAGCCGATGGAGTCGCGGCGCAGCGCGGTGCGCGCGTCATCGCTCATCGCGGCGGTGGGCGCGCCATCGATCAGCACATCGCCGCCGTCCGGCTTTTCCAGCAGACCCGCGACATGCAGGAGCGTCGATTTTCCCGCTCCCGACGGCGCCACAAGCGCCACCGACTGGCCGGGCCAGATCGCGAAATCGGCGCCGCGCAGGATTTCGAGAAAGCCCTCTCCCTGCCGGTAGCGGCGTTCGACGGCGCGGAGTTCGAGGGCGGGCGCGCTCATGACCGTCACTCGTAGCGCAGGGCGTCGACGGGATCGAGCCGCGCCGCGCGCCAGGACGGATAAAGCGTCGCGAGAATCGACAGGAGCACGGTCATGCCGACGACGCCGACGACATCGCGCGGCTCGACGATCGAGGGCAGACGCGACAGAAAATACAATTCCGAGGGGAAGATGTTGGCGCTGAACACCGCATTGACGAATTGCCGGATCGGCTCAACGTTGCGCGCGATGACGAGGCCGAGAGCGGAGCCGATGAGCGCGCCCACGAGCCCGTTGGAGACGCCGACCATCAGGAAGATGCGCATGACGGCGCTGCTTGTCGCGCCCATCGTGCGCAGAATGGCGACATCGCGTCCCTTGTCCTTCACCAGCATGATCAGCCCGGAAATGATGTTCAGCGCCGCGACGAAAACGATCAGCGTCAGGATCGTGAACATCGCCGTGCGCTCGACTTTCAACGCCTCGAAGAACGTCTGGTTGCGCTGCGTCCAGTCGACCATCAGCATCGGCCGAGGCAGGATGCTTTCGAGTCTGGCGCGCATCGCGTCCATTTTTTCCGGCTGCTCGACGAAGGCCTCGATGACGCTGACCTCGCCGTCCTTGTTGAAGAAGGCCTGCGCCTCCGGCAGCGGCATGTAGACGAACAGCCCGTCGAACTCCGACATGCCGATCTTGAAGATCGCCACGACCGGATAGGCCTTGATGCGCGGCGCGACGCCGAACGGCGTCTGCGCGCCTTTCGCGGTGAGAACGGTGATGTTGTCGCCGATGCGCAGGCCGAGATTCTCCGCCATGCGCATGCCGATGGCGACGCCGCCCGCCTCGTCGAAGCCGTCAAGCGAGCCGAGCTTCACATTGCCGGCGATGCCGGGCAACTTCCTGAGATCGACCTCTTTCACGCCGCGCACCAGCGCGCCGGCCTGGCTGACAGGCGTCGAGACGCCGGCCGCGCCCTCTATCATCGGAATCGCCAGCGTCACGCCCTCGACCTTCCCGAGAAACTTGACGATATCCTCATAGTCGGAGAGCGGCGTCTCCGATCCTTGCAGGAACATATGGCCGTTGACGCCGAGAATCTTGTCGCGCAGCTCCTTGTGGAAGCCGTTCATCACCGACATCACCACGATCAGCGCCATCACGCCGACGGCGATGCCGAGAATGGAGAAGCCGGCGATGGCTGAAGGCGCCCAGCGGCGGCGGCGTGAGCGCATGTAGCGCCACGCCACCATGCGCTCATAGCGCGAGAACGGCGGCGTCGACGACGCGGCCGCAGGCGCGCGCGCCTCGACGTGATCCTCTGTGATGGCTTGCGTCATGCGGTCCGAAATATGCGGCCGAAGCGGCGGCGACGAATCTCCAACACGCAGTTTGCGGCTTTATTGCGAAAAGGCCAGTCGCGATCACCCGAACCGCGCGATCGCCTCGTCGACCGACAGCATCTCGCGCGCGCCGGTCTTGCGATTTTTCATCTCGACCTTGCCGTCGGCGAGGCCCTTCGGCCCGACGATGATCTGATCGGGCAAGCCGATCAGATCCATGGTCGCGAATTTGGCGCCGGGGCGCTCGTCGCGGTCGTCGTAGAGCACATCGACGCCCCTGCTCTCCAGCGCCTTGCAGATTTTCGCGCAAGCCGCGTCGGTCGCCGCGTCGCCGACCTTGAGGTTGGCGAGGCCGACGCGGAACGGCGCGATCTCCTCCGGCCAGACGATGCCGTTTTCATCATGACTCGCCTCGATCAGCGCGGCGACGAGACGCGACGGGCCGATGCCGTAGGAGCCCATCTGCACCGGCGTCTCCTTGCCGTCGGGGCCATTGACGACGGCCTTCATCGGCTCGGAATATTTCGCGCCGAAATAGAAAATATGGCCGACCTCGATGCCGCGCGCCGAAACTTTGCGGTCCTCGGGCAAGGCGTCGAACGCGGTGGCGTCGTGCATCTCCGATGTCGCGGCGTAGCGCGAGGTCCAGGCGTCGAACACGCCCTGCATGGTCGCGCGGTCGTCGAAATCCACATCGGCGGGCGGAACCGCCATGTCGAGGAAATCCTTGTGGCAGTAGACCTCGCTCTCGCCGGTCGAGGCCAGAATGATGAACTCATGGCTGAGATTGCCGCCGATCGGTCCGGTGTCGGCGCGCATCGGAATGGCCTTGAGCCCAAGCCGCGCGAAGGTGCGCAGATAGGCCGTGAACATCCTGTTGTAGGAGTGCCGCGCGCCCGCCTCGTCGAGATCGAAGGAATAGGCGTCCTTCATCAGGAATTCGCGCGAGCGCATCACGCCGAAGCGGGGGCGCACCTCGTCGCGGAACTTCCACTGGATGTGATAGAGGTTGAGCGGCAAATCCTTGTAGGAGCGCACCGAGGCGCGGAAAATTTCGGTGATCATCTCCTCGTTGGTCGGCCCGAACAACATGTCGCGCTCATGCCGGTCCTGAATCCGCAGCATCTCTTTGCCGTAATCGTCGTAGCGACCGGATTCGCGCCACAACTCGGCCGACTGGATCACCGGCATCAGCAGTTCGACCGCCCCCGCCCGGTTCTGCTCCTCACGGATGACGGCGTTGATCTTGTTGAGCACGCGCAGACCAAGCGGCAGCCAGGCGTAAATTCCCGCCGATTCCTGCCGAATCATGCCGGCGCGCAGCATCAGGCGATGCGAGACGATCTCGGCTTCCTTGGGGGTCTCACGCAGGATCGGCAGAAAATAACGGGACAGGCGCATGGGGCACTCGGCGGGCTGGCGGGACGCGCGACCCTCGGCCGCGCCTTGCGCGCACAAACAATCGCAAGCCGACCAAAAACACAAGGCTCGCCAAACGCCCGCGCTGCGCGGCAAAGCGGTGAAAATTTGATCGGAAGCAGCGTTTCATATGCAAAAATCACAGATCAGGGGTGACATTCGCGCAGGCATAAGCTACCAAAGTCGCGCATCCGAAAAGGGGCCGCCGACCGGTCAAGCCGGCGACGCGCTGCAAGTCCAAGTCATGGGAGGACGCCATTCTCCCGCTCCTGCGCCGACAAGAGCGCCGATCCTGGGAGGGGTCGTGAGGAGCGCGAGGGTGGTAAGGACAGGGAGCAGAGAGCGGGACAGGCGACAACGCCAGTCTCGCTCTCTTCGTTTTCAGCCCACGCTCAGCGCCCCGGCTCGATCGCGACAACCCGATCAACGAAAAGAACGCGCTTGCCGTCGGCGCGCGACGGCGCGCCGCGCAACGTCACTTCGCAGCCGCCGTGAAACTGGGTCTCGGCCTTGCATTCGCTTGTGAGCCTGGCAAATGCGGCCGGGTCGGCCGCCACAAATTCGAGCCTGAAGGGCGCCCGGGCCGAAGCGCGATTGAAGTTGAGGAAAACGCCGCGCTCCTCGCGCCAGACATGGGCTTTCGTCTCGATTCGCTCGCCGTCCTTCACATAGCCGTCGAGCAATTCGTTGCTGCCGACACGGCGATAGACCGCCTCCTGCGCGACGGCCGAGAACACTCCGAGACCGCCGATCAGGCCGGCGGCGATGCTGAACGCCTTGCGGGTCATGGCGGATATCCCCGTGAGACCGCGGCCGGCCGCGAACCGTCGGCCGCGCGATGCGCCAATCAGATGATCGAGAAATGCGCCGCCGTCAGCATCAGGCCCGGCGACAGCGTCGCGAACTGAACCTGCGCCGCGGCGCCCGTTCCGTCCGGATCGTAATAAAGCGCGCCGGTCGCGAAATTGTAGATGATGCGGTCACTGGCCTCGACCGCCGCCACGCCGATGTTGAAGGCCTCGGCTGACAGAGCTCCGAGCGCGCCGGCTTCGGCAAAAACGGCGCGCCCAAGCAAGATGCGGTCGTCCGCCAGCGTGAAATCGGTGATCCGATCGATGTTTTCCGCGCCGGGCGTCGTGGTGAACGCGAAGGAATCGCGCCCGCCGCCGCCGGACAATGTATCGGCGCCGCCGCCGCCATCGAGCATGTTGGCGCCGGACGACCCGATGATCGTCTGGGCGAAGGCGTTCCCCGTGATCGACACGGCCGCATCGCCGACGCGGTTCGCCGCCGCCAGCACATCGGCCGTCTCGCCGGCGCCGAGGACGAAATCCGCCCAGACGCTGATCATATGGCCGGAATGGAACGACGTCGGCGGCTCGGCGTCGACGGCGTTGCCGCCCCCCGGATTGAGAATGTCGCCGGGGTCGGCGGCGTTCGCGCCGAGGGCGAGCGACTCGAACAGAGCGCCCGGTGCGGCGTGCGCTTCCGCGATCGCCGGACGCGCCGACAGGATCGCGGCCAAACTGTCTGGCCCTGCCAGATCAAACGCGCGCGTCGCGCCCGGATAAGCGAAGCTCGCGGCCGACGACAGCAACGGATCCGTCAGCGGAAAGGTCAGCAGCGCATGATGAAAATTGGCGACGGCGCCGCGATCCGCCTCCGCGTCCAGCAACGACGGGGCGTTGACGGGCAGGAGAGACATGTCCTCGTCCCAGAGCAGGCGATAATCGCGAAAATAACGAGGCGTTCTGAAATATGCCGTCATATTCCGCTCACTTGACCGGCGTCGATCGCGACCGGCAGGCAACCGATTTATCGCATCAAAGCATTGGAAAGTAAACGAGACCCTTCAGAGGCCTTCCGATCAGGCGCAAACTTGATCCCGCGCCTCGCCGCGCGCCCAGCCCGCTTTGGTTTCGCCGTAGAAATCGGCGAACCGGCGGTCGCGGATCGCCGCGCGCATGCCGGCCATCACCTCCTGATAATAGGCGATATTGGCCGCCGTCAGCAGCATCATGCCGAGAATTTCGCCGCTCCTGACCAGATGATGCAGATAGGCGCGGGAATAATCGCGCGCCGCCGCGCAGGACGAACCGGCGTCGAGCGGCGCGGGATCGTCCGCATGTCGGGCGTTGCGCAGGTTGATCCGGCCGAAGCGGGTGTAGGCGAGACCGTGGCGCCCTGCCCGGGTCGGCATCACGCAATCGAACATGTCGACGCCGCGCCGCACCGCCTCGATCAGGTCGTCCGGCGAGCCGACGCCCATCAGATAGCGCGGCTTCGCGGCTGGCAGATAAGGGATGACCGTTTCCAGCATCTCCAGCATCACCGCCTGGGGCTCGCCGACCGCCAGGCCGCCGATGGCGTGGCCGTCGAAGCCCATGTCCACCACCGCCCTGGCGCTGTCGACGCGCAGCTTCGGATTGGCCCCGCCTTGCACGATGCCAAACAGCGCGTGGCCGGGTTGCGACCCGAAAGCCGCCTTCGAGCGCTCGCCCCAGCGCAGCGAAAGCCGCATGGCGCGCTCCGCCTCCGCGTCGGAACATGGCAGCTTCACGCATTCATCGAACTGCATCTGGATGTCGGAGCCGAGCAGCCGCTGGATCTCCATCGAGCGCTCGGGCGTCAGCACGTGGCGCGCGCCGTCGATATGGGACTGGAAGGTCACGCCGTTTTCGTCGAGCTTGCGCAGTTTGGCGAGGCTCATCACCTGAAAGCCGCCGGAATCGGTCAGGATCGGATGCGGCCAGTTCATGAATTTGTGCAAACCGCCGAGCGCGGCAATGCGCTCCGCGCCGGGCCGCAACATGAGATGGTAGGTGTTGCCGAGCACCACGTCGGCGCCGAGCGCGCGCACATGGTCGGGCGCCATCGCCTTGACCGTCGCCGCCGTGCCGACCGGCATGAAGGCGGGCGTCCGGATGACGCCGCGCGGCAGCACGATTTCCCCGGTGCGAGCCTGACCATCGGTCGCTGCAACGACGAAGGAAACGGAATGGGGCATGGCGCGGCCTCGTGAAGGGACATGCCGCACATAGAGCAGCCCGCGCCAAAGGGAAATCCGTTTTCGCCGGCGCCGGGCCTTTGAGACCAGCGCGACGGCTATCGCAGCGCGATGGGGGCGCCGGCGCGCAACACGGTTCGTGCCGAACCGCCTGTCCGCGTGCGCGCGCGGCTCTTCGGCGTCGCTGTCGTGGCTTTCAGAGCCTCGGACGTCTCGCGCGTCGCCGTTTCGGGGAAGCGCGCGATGCGGCGCGGCGTCGGCTGCGCCGCGAAGGCGTGAGGCGCCGCGTCGAAAAGGAAGAGGCCGTTGTCGAGTTTCGCCCCGCCCTGCCCCGGCGCCGACAGAATGACGAACAGCGCGAGCCCGCCGACCGCGATCAGCCAGCCCGTGACGGCGTGCCGGCGGCCCGCGTCACAGAAAACATGAATGTCCGCCTCGCATTGCGGGCAGACGCGATCCGTCGCGTCGATGATCTGTTTGCATTCGGGGCAGCGGCAAGAGGACATCGGCTTGGAATTTCGACAAGGTTCCTGCAAAGAGGAATGGTCGGCCCGACTTCGCTGCCAAATCCTTGCCGCGCCGCCGCCGAAGCGGAGAAAACGCCGCCAAGCCGCCTGTTCCTTCAAGGAGGGAGAACGCCGCGCCAAAACAATCGTTCAAATGCCGTTTGTCAGTCCGCGCCGCGCGCCAGAAGGCACGCGTCGCCGTAGGAATAGAAGCGATAGTTCCCGGCGATCGCGTGCGCATAGGCCGTCTGCATCCGCCGCACGCCCGCGAAGGCGCAGGTCAGCATGAACAGGGTCGAACGCGGCAGATGGAAATTCGTCAGCAGCAGATCGACCGCGCGGAAGCGATAACCCGGCGTGATGAAGATGGATGTGTCGCCGGCGAACGGCCGCACGACGCCAGCCTCGTCCGTCGCCGTTTCCAGAATGCGCAAGGATGTGGTGCCCGCCGCCACGATGCGCCCGCCCGCCGCCCGCGCGGCGTTGAGCGCAGCGGCGGTCCCGGCGCTCACGCAGCCCCATTCGGCGTGCATCCGGTGGTCGCGCGTATCGTCGACCTTGACCGGCAGGAACGTCCCGGCCCCGACATGCAGCGTCACGCGATGGATCGCGACGCCGCGCGCCTCGATCGCGGCGATCAGCTCCGGCGTGAAATGCAGCCCGGCCGTCGGCGCGGCGACAGCGCCGGGCTCGGCCGCGAACAGGGTCTGGTAATCGGCCGCGTCGCGCACGTCCTCGCCGCGTTTCGAGGCGATATAGGGCGGCAGCGGCATGACGCCGTGTCGCTCGATCGCCTCGTCGAGCGCCGCGCCCGTCAGCGCGAAATCGAGCAGCGCCTCGCCGCCCTCGCCCTTCCCGATCACCTCGGCGTCAAGCGAGGCGAACAGACAGGCCATGCTTTCGGACGCTTCGCCGAAACGGATGCGCTCGCCGACATTCAGTTTCTTGGCGGGCCGGACAAAGGCGCGCCAGCGATTCGCGCCTTCACGCTTGTGCAGCGTCGCCTCGATGCGCGCGACCGCCTGGCCGCGCACGCGCACGCCGGCGAGCCGCGCCGGAATGACGCGCGTATCGTTGACGACGAGCACGTCGCCCGGCCGGAGCCACGTCGGCAAATCGCGCACGCAAGCGTCAACGAACGGCGCGTCCGGCGCGACGACGAGCATCCGCGCGCTGTCGCGCGGGCTCGCGGGACGCAGCGCGATGCGCTCCTCAGGCAAAAGAAAGTCGAAGTCGTCGACGCGCATGGCTCACCTGTCGCGCGCGAACCTCTCCCCGGCGCATGCGCGCCGACCCTCTCCCCAGGGAGAGGGTCGCGCCAATCGCCTCAGCTCATTTTGGCGGAGATGATCTTGTCGGGATCGCGCACCGGCTCGCCGCGCTTGATCTTGTCGACATTCTCCATGCCGGACACGACCTCGCCCCAGACCGTATATTGCTTGTCGAGGAAGCGGGCGTCGTCGAAGCAGATGAAGAACTGGCTGTTGGCCGAGTCCGGGTTCTGCGCGCGCGCCATCGAGCAGGTTCCGCGCACATGCGGCTGGGCGTTGAACTCCTGCTTCAGGTTCGGGTAATTCGAGCCGCCGGTGCCGGTGCCGTGCGGGCAGCCGGTCTGGGCCATGAAGCCGTCGATAACACGGTGGAAAACAATGCCGTCATAGAAGCCCTCGCCCACCAGCTTGCTGATATGGGCGACATGGTTCGGCGCCAGATCGGGCCGCATCCGGATGACGACCGGACCTTTCGTCGTCTCGAGCGTAAGCGTGTTGCCGGCGTCCGACATGAGTGACCTCTCGGGTTGGGAAATTCCTGGGCGCAGCCAATAGCCGAATGGCCGGCCGCGGTAAACCCGTCAGGGTCGGGTCGGCGGATGCAGGCGCGGGTCGAGCGCGAAACGCTCCTGCGCCGCAAGCGTGTAGAGCCCGGCCGCCCGCGTCGGATCGAAGATCAGGTTCCAGCTCTGCGTCGAGACCGCGCCGGGAAGCGCGACGAACGTATGCTCGGCCAGCAGCGCGTCGCCGAAGGCGCGTTGTCCGGCGCCCGGCGGCGCCGGACGCAGCCAGTTCGGATTGGGAACCGCGTCCGGCGGCACGACATACACATGCGCCGCCGCCCCGAGGGTCAGCGAGGTCAGCACATGCGCGACCGTGTCGAGCGTCGCGAAGCCCTTGTGCACCGCGACTTCGAGGATGGCGGTCGCGGGATCGAGCGCGCAATAGACCGCGCGCACGCCCGGATTGTTCCAACGACCGCCGAGCCTGAACGCGCCTTCGCCGCTGTCCCATGTCGGCGCGAACGACGCCTGGTCGAGCCGCCAGGCAACAAAAGCGCCCGGCAGCGGCGTCACACGTAGACGCCGTATTCGAGCTGCATCAGCAGCGTCTCGACCATCTCGACGCCGGCGGGGCTCGCCATCAGATCGATCGGCCGGCGCTGACCGAGGCCCATGGCCGGCTGCTCCATCCAGCTTTCCGCGGCCGCCTGCGCGCCGAAGACGCGGATCGCCTTGTCGAGAACCTCGGCAAATTTCCACACCCGGCCGCTCTGCTCGGGGCTGAGCTTGCGCGACGGCTCGTCCTTGCGACGCTGATAGGTGCGCAGGCTCATACCCATCGCCTTTTCCAGCGATTGCGTCGGCGCGATCACCTGCAACCCGCCGACGAGATGCGTCAGCGCCTGACCGGGCAGCCCGCGCAGGATCATGTCGTGGGCGTCGAGCCCGCTGTCGAGCCTGTGCCGCAGCACGCGCGCGCCGCCGAGGAGCGTCGCCACCCGCTCCAGCGGCTGCCGCGCGGCCTCTGTGGCCTTCATCGGGACAGCCATGCGCGCCTCCGTCATCTGTCGTCAAATATACGACAGATGACGCATGGCTTCAAGGCGTGGGTTCGGCCGCCGGGACCGCCGGCCTCGTCCTTCGAGACGCCGCCTGCGTCGAAGGCAATCGAAGCGCTGGCTTACTTCGCGTCCGAGGCCAGGCTCATTTTGACGATCTTGTCGGGGTTCGCCGGCGGCTCGCCGCGCTTGATCTTGTCGACGAACTCCATGCCCGACACGACCTCGCCCCACACCGTATATTGGTTGTTGAGGAAGGAGGCCGGCGCGAAGCAGATGAAGAACTGGCTGTTGGCCGAATCCGGCATGGACGAGCGCGCCATGCCGAGCGTGCCGCGTTTGAAGGGCGTCGGCGTGAACTCGGCCGGAATGTTCGGGAGTTTCGACCGGCCCGTGCCCGTGCCGGTCGGATCGCCGGTCTGCGCCATGAAGCCTTCGATGACGCGATGGAAGACGATGCCGTCATAGAAGCCCTGCTTCGTCAGCGTCTTGATTTGCGCGACGTGTTTGGGCGCGAGATCGGGCCGCAGTTTGATGACGACGCGGCCGTCCTTGAGATCAAGATGGAGCGTGTTTTCCGGATCCGCCGGCGCGCTCTGCGCCATCACGGGGGCCGCGGCGAGGCCGGCGGCGATGAAGGCTGCGGCGAGAAGGCTGCGTCTGTCGAACATGCTTTGGTCCTCGTGTGGAGCCGCGGGCCTCAGCCCCTGGCGAATTTCGCTTTCATCGCGGCGACGACGCCCGCCGGCGCGAAGGGCGACACATCGCCGCCCATGGCCGCGATCTGGCGCACCAGCGTGGCGGTGATATGGCGCACCGCGGGGCTGGCGGCGAAAAACACCGTCTTCACCCCGGGCGCCATGACGCCGTTCATCGCCGCCATCTGCATTTCATAATCGAGATCGGTGCCGTCGCGCAGGCCGCGCGCCATCACCGTCGCCCCGAAGCCCTTCGCCGCCTCGACGGCCAAACCGGAGAAGGTCTCGACCCGCAATTCGCAATGCGCGGCGGCCAACTCACGCCCGCAGGCCTCCTGGATGAGCCTGGCGCGCTCCTCGAAACTGAACATCGGCGTCTTGCCCGGATGGATTCCGATGCCGACGATCAGGCGGTCGCAGACGAAAGCCGCCGAGCGGATCACGTCGACATGGCCGTTGGTGAGCGGGTCGAACGACCCGGTATAAAGCGCGATGCGAGTCATCTGTCTGGTCTATCCCGACGCGCGGCGGCGCACAATCGGCGTGCGGCCGCGCGGTAAAGCCGTCTTTAATCTTTACGGACATGATGCGCGGATGGATTCGAAAGACCGCGCCATCATTGCCCGGGGCCGCGCCGCGCTGGCCGCTTGCGCCATCCTGTGCGCGACGACCGCCGCCGGCCTCGCCGCGCCGGGGCGCCCGGCGGCGCCGCGCGCGGTCGACGCCTGCATCGGCGTCGTCACCGCCAGCGGCGGCGCGCGTCCCGCGCCGATGGTCGGCGCGCCGCGTCCGCGCGTCAACATCGCCGCCGGCTGCGCCCGTCTGATCGGACGCGGCAGGTTCACGCGGCGATGAGCGGGCTCAGGCCTCGCCGCCCTCGCCCGCGTCCTCGCCGCCGCTCTCATCCTCGCTGATGCGTTCGACCGAGACGACCTTTTCGTCCGCCGCCGTGTTGAAGACGATGACGCCCTGCGCGGTGCGGCCGGTCATGCGGATGCCTTCGACCGGACAGCGGATGAGCTGCCCGCCGTCGGTGACCAGCATGATCTGGTCCGTCGGCTCGACCGGGAACGAGGCGATCAGCGCGCCGTTGCGCTCGTTGACCGCCATGGCGACGATGCCTTTGCCGCCGCGTCCGGTGACGCGATATTCAAAAGACGAGGTGCGCTTGCCGAAGCCGTTGACCGAGACGGTGAGGATGATCTGCTCGGCCGCCGACATCGCCGCATAGCGCTCCTGCGACAGGCTGGCCGCCGGCTCGACGCTGGCGCCCTCCTCCACCAGAGCTTCGCCGTTGTCCTCGGTCGCGGCCTCGCCGGCGACGGCGCGGCGCATTTTGAGGAAGGCCGCGCGCTCGGCGGCGTCCGCCTCCATATGGCGCAGGATGGCGAGCGAGATGACGCGATCGCCGTTTGACAGCGAGACGCCGCGCACGCCCATCGAATCGCGCCCCTTGAACACGCGCACGTCGGCGACGGCGAAGCGGATGCACTGCCCTTCCGCCGTGGTCAGCAGCACGTCGTTATTCTCGGAGCAGATCGCCACGTCGACGATGCCCTCGCCCTCGTCGAGCTTCATGGCGATCTTGCCGGCGCGGTTCACCTGGGCGAAGTCCGACAGCTTGTTGCGCCGCACGGTGCCGCGCGTCGTCGCGAACATCACGTCGAGCGCCTCCCATGTCGCCTCGTCCTCGGGCAGCGGCATGATGGTGGCGATGCGCTCGCCCGGATCGAGCGGCAGCATGTTGACCAGCGCCTTGCCGCGCGCCTGGGGCGCCGCCAGCGGCAGGCGCCAGACCTTCTCCTTGTAGACATGGCCGTGCGACGAGAAGAACAGCACCGGCGCGTGGGTGGAGGCGACGAACAGCCGGGCGACGAAATCCTCGTCGCGCGTCTGCATGCCGGCGCGGCCCTTGCCGCCGCGACGCTGCGCCCGATAGGTCGACAGCGGCACGCGCTTGACATAACCGGCGTGGCTGACGGTGACGACCATATCCTCGCGCTGGATCAGATCCTCGTCCTCGACATCGGCGTCGCTGTCGAGAATTTCGGTGCGCCGGGGCGTGGCGTAGGCGTCTTTGACCTCCGTGAGTTCGCTCTTGACGATGCCGAACAGCCGCTCGCGCGAGCGCAGGATGTCAAGATAATCGGCGATCTCGGCGGCGAGCTTGTTCAGCGCCTCGGCGATTTCCTCGCGCCCCAGCGCCGTCAGGCGTTGCAGGCGCAGGTCGAGAATGGCGCGCGCCTGCGCCTCCGACAGCCGGTAGGTGCCGTCGTCGCGCAGCGGATAACGCGGGTCGGCGATGAGCGCGATCAGCGGCCCCATGTCGTGCGCCGGCCAGTCGCGGCTCATCAGCGCCTCGCGCGCCGCCGCCGCGTCGGGCGAGGTGCGGATGAGGCGGATGACCTCGTCGATATTGGCGACGGCGATGGCCAGGCCCACCTGGATATGGGCGTTGTCGCGCGCCCTGGTGAGCAGGTATTTCGTGCGGCGGGTGACGACCTCCTCGCGGAAATCGACGAACGCCTTGACGAAATCGCGCAGCGTCAGCATTTCCGGCCGGCCGCCGTTGAGCGCGATCATGTTGCAGCCGAAGCTCGACTGCATGGCCGTGTAGCGCCAGAGCTGGTTGAGCACGACATCGGCCACCGCGTCGCGCTTCAACTCGATGACGATGCGCATGCCGTCGCGGTCGGATTCGTCGCGCAGATCGGCGATGCCCTCGAGCTTCTTCTCGCGCACCAGATCGGCGATCTTCTCGATCAGCGTCGCCTTGTTCACCTGATAGGGAATCTCGGTGACGATGAGCGCCTCGCGCTCCTTGCGGATCTGCTCGACCTCGACTTTCGCGCGCAGCAGCACCGAGCCGCGCCCCGTCGTATAGGCCGAGCGGACGCCGGCGCGGCCGAGGATGGCGCCGCCGGTCGGGAAATCCGGCCCCGGCACAAGCTCCATCAGATCTTCGCTGGTCATCGCGGGCCGGTCGATGAACGCCATGCAGGCGTCGATCACCTCGCCGAGATTGTGCGGCGGAATATTCGTGGCCATGCCGACGGCGATGCCGCCGGCGCCGTTGACCAGCAGATTCGGGAACCGGGCCGGCAACACGACCGGCTCCTGCTCCTTGCCGTCGTAGTTCGGCTGGAAGTCGACCGTGTCGTAATCGATATCCTCGATCAGCGGCATCGCCGGCTTGGCCAGACGCGACTCGGTGTAGCGCATGGCCGCGGCCGGATCGCCGTCGACGGAGCCGAAATTGCCCTGCCCGTCGATCAGCGGCAGCCGCATCGAGAACGGCTGCGCCATGCGCACCAGCGCGTCATAGATCGCGCTGTCGCCATGCGGGTGATATTTGCCCATCACGTCGCCGACGATGCGCGCCGACTTCACATAGGGCTTGTCCGGCGTGTAGCCGTTCTCCTGCATCGAGAACAGGATGCGCCGATGCACCGGCTTGAGGCCGTCGCGCACGTCGGGCAGCGCGCGGCTGACGATCACGCTCATGGCGTAATCGAGATAGCTGCGGCGCATCTCGTCGGTGATCGAAACGGGTCGGATGTCGGAACCGGGCGGAGCCGGCGCCTTTTCGTCTTTATCGGCCAAGAGCTGTGATTCCAGCGAGGAAATTCAACTCTCAGCTATAGGTGATTCTGCCCCGGAAGGCCAGTTTTGGAGGCCGCTTCGGCGCGCAGAACATTTAATATTTTCAATATGTTAAAAATGAAATCGCAAATGTCCGCGGAATTTTGGCCGAACGGCCCATCCCGTGCGGCGCTGCGGGCCGCCGACGCCCCGCCAACCCCTGGCGCGGGCGACTCCCGACGCCGGGCGCCGGCCCGTGAACCAAACCGAAACATCCCGCGCCCGGCGGCAAAGGCCGGCCGCCTTCCGCCGCCTCAGAACGGAATGTCGTCGTCGATCATGTCGGAGGGACGGCCGCCGCCGGCCGGGCGACGATCGCCGCCGCCGGAGGGGCGCTCCATCGGCGAGGAGCGGCCGAAGCTCTCGCCGCCACGACCGCCGCCGCCACCGCCGCCCATCGAACGGTCGCCGTAATCGTCGCCGCCGCGCGCCGCGTTGCGGCTGTCGAGCAGGGTCAGCTCGCCGCGGAAGCGCTGCAACACGATTTCGGTGATGCGCCGCTGATTGCCGTCCTTATCCGTATATTCGCGCGTCTGGAGCTGGCCCTCGATGTAAATCTTGGAGCCCTTCTTGCAATATTGCTCGGCGACGCGACCGAGATTTTCGTTGAAAATCACGATGTTGTGCCACTCGGTGCGATCCTTGCGCTCGCCTGACGCCTTGTCGCGCCAGGATTCCGTCGTCGCCAGGCTGAAGCTGACGACCGAATCCCCGGAGTTCATCTTGCGCACTTCCGGGTCGCGGCCGAGATTGCCGATGAGAATGACCTTGTTGACGCTGCCCGACATTTCGCTCTCCCTCAACTCACCGGCGGACCGCGCGGCGCTCGTGCGCAACCTAGTCCCGGACGCCGGCCAGCGGAACCGCGCGGCTGTCTTGTCCACAGTCGAGCGCAGTCCCACGATAAAAATGTTCTTTTTTTGTTCTAGATCGCCGCGCCGCCTGCTGTAACTTTTATTTCACGGAACAGTTGACAACGCGCTAGTTGTGATTTATAAGTTACTCATGATCGAAGTTCGCCAAACCAAGACATTCGCTTCGTGGCTCAACGGCCTTCGGGACACGACTGCCCGCTTGCGGATCGCGACGCGCATTGCGCGCCTCGAAGAAGGCAACCCCGGCGACGTGAAGCCGGTTGGCGAGGGCGTGAGCGAAATGAGGATCAACTACGGCCCGGGTTATCGGGTCTATTTCGTGCGCAGCGGTCGCGTCGTCGTCATCCTGCTTTGCGGCGGCGACAAGTCGACTCAGGCCAAGGACATTACGAAGGCGAAGCAAATGGCGAAGGAGGCGTGACGATGCCGCTCGAAACAACGAAATTCGATATTCAGGACCACATCAAAACCGCCGAAGAGCAGGCCGCTTACATTCAAGCCGCGCTTGAGGAAGGCGATCCGGCCTTTCTCGCCAAAGCGCTCGGCGACGTGGCGCGCGCGCGAGGTATGACCCAAGTCGCGCGCGACGCGGGCGTGACGCGCGAGGCGCTGTATCGCGCGCTGAGCGCGACAGGTGATCCGCGCCTCTCGACCCTCATGGGCGTCTTGGCGGCGCTTGGGCTAAGATTGCACATCGCCCCTGCTTCCGGCTGACGGGTAGTGTCTCAGTTTCGCTAACTGAGACACTACCCCGCGCCGGCTTTGACAAGCGGGCGAAATCCGGCTTCCATAGTTTTGTTTTCACACTTACGAGGATCCCATGAGCAACCCGACAAAAGGCGCCTGTCTGATCATCGGCGCGGGCGACGGTCTGGGTTCGGCGCTGGCGCGCGCCTTCGCCGCCGACGGGCTGGCGGTCGCGGTCACCCGGCGGCCGCGCCATCTCGACAAGCTGGAGGCGCTGGCCGCCGACATTCGCGCCGGCGGCGGCGCGGCCTGCGCCTATGGCGTCGACGCGCGCGACGAAGCCGAAATGGCGGCGCTGTTCGATCGCGTCGAGGCCGACCTCGGGCCGCTCGCCGTCGTCGTCTTCAACATCGGCGCCAATGTCCGCTTCTCCGTCACGGACACGACGGCGCGCGTCTACTCCAAGGTTTGGGAGATGGCGGCCTTCGCCGGCTTCCTCGCGGGCCGCGAGGCGGCGAAGCGCCTCGGCGCGCGCGGCGCCGGCACGATCCTGTTCACCGGCGCGACGGCGAGCGTGCGCGGCGGCGCGGGCTTCTCGGCTTTCGCCGGCGCCAAGCACGCGTTGCGGGCGCTGGCGCAGAGCATGGCGCGCGAACTCGGGCCGCAGGGCGTGCATGTCGCCCATATCGTCATCGACGGCGCCGTCGACGGCGTGTTCACCCGCGAGAACCGCCCCGACGCGGCGGACTTGCTGGCGCGCGAGGAAATTCTCGACCCCGTCGAAATCGCCCGCAATTACGTCTGGCTGCACCATCAGAAACGCAGCGCCTGGACGCATGAACTCGATCTTCGCCCCTGGAAGGAACGCTGGTAATGACCAAATCCGTGGATTTCATTTTCGATTTCGGCAGCCCCAACGCCTATCTCGCCGGCAAAATCCTGCCCGCCATCGCCGCGCGCACGGGCGCGACGGTCAACTGCATTCCCGCCCTGCTCGGCGGCGTCTTCAAGGCCACCGGCAACCAGTCGCCCATGCAGGCCTTCGCCAATGTGAAGGGCAAGATGGCCTATGAGCATCTGGAAATGATGCGTTTCATCCGCAAACACGCCATCCCCTTCAGGATGAACCCGCATTTCCCGGTCAACACGCTCGCCATCATGCGCGGCTATGTGGCGGCGCAGACGCTCGGCGTCGCCCCCGCCTATTACGAGGCGGTCTATGCGGCGATGTGGGAGCGCGGCCTGAAGATGGACGATCCCGCCGTCATCGCCGAAGTTCTGACCGAAGCCGGCCTCGACGCCGCCGCCATCCTCGCCGCGTCGCAGACGCCGGAGGTCAAGCAAAAGCTGGTCGAGAACACCGAAGCCGCGGTGGCGCGCGGCGTTTTCGGCGCGCCGACCTTTTTCGTCGGCAAGGAGATGTTCTTCGGCAAGGAGCGGCTGGCTCAGGTCGAGGAGGAGCTTTCCGCCTGAGGCGGCTTCGCGCCGGTGACGCGGAACGGCTCCCGCTTCGGCAGGCGTCCCGGCAGGCCGGCGGCGCGGGCGATCTTGTCCCAGCCATTGCGCGCCAGGCAGGACAGCCAGCCGGCGGGGCCAAGATCGCGGATATTGGCGGCGGGGCGCGCCAGCAGGTGCGAGAACTCGACCTTGCGCAGGGTCTCGAACAGCGCATTGCCCTTCGGCACGGCGGATTTCGGCTGGAGGGATTCGATCGACGAGCGGTCGAGAATGTCGGGTCGCACCGGCGCGGGGACCACGCCATATTCCCGCAGGCCGAAGCGCCAGGGCCTGCGCATGTCCTCATCCGCCGGCAGCACGCGCGGACCGGGCTTGAGGAATTTGCGCGCGCCTTCGACGGTGATCAGGAAGGCGCCGGCGCTGTTCGGGATCTTGGAATAACGGATCAGTTCGCGCCCGTCGGCGAGCCTCGCCACGGTGCGCGTGGCGCGCTTGGGCGGGTTCGACAGCCGCAGCATGTCCCAGCCCGCCGGCAATTTCGCCAGCGCGTCGCGGATGATGGCGGCGAGATCGGTGGAGACGATCAGATCGTCCTCCATGACCAGGGCGACCGGACCGAGCGCGCCCGAGGCGACGCGCCGCATCGCCATCAGATGGCTGGCGTAGCAGCCGATTTCCCCGATGCGCAGCGGGTGCGTGAACGCGGGCCGCGCGCCGCCGAAATAGGGCGCGACCGCCGCAGGCAGCATTTCGCCGCCGAGCACGCCGGATTGACGTTCGAAGGCGATCCTGGCGGCCGCGAGCTGCCCCTCCATCCAGATGCGGCGCGACACGTCGCGATCGAGATTGAGCAGGATGGCGCCAAACAGGCCGTCGTTGGCGAGGCTCACCGGCGCGCGCTCCTCACGCCGCCGCCAATTGCGCCAGCGCGCCGCGCATCTTGTCGATGCGGGCGAGCGCCTCCGCGCGGCGCTCGCGGTTTTCCTCCACCACCTCTTCCGGCGCGCGCCTGACGAAATCGGCGTTGCCGAGCTTGGCGTCGATCTTCTTCACCTCGCCCTCGAACTTGCCGATCTCCTTCGCGAGCCGCGCCTGTTCGGCGGCCAGGTCAATGACGCCTTCGAGCGGCAGCGCCGCGACATGGCCGCGCACCAGCGTCTGCACCGCGCCGCGCGGCGCGGCCTCGGCGAAGGAAATGCCGGACAGGCGCGCCAGCCGTTTCAGCACGTCGCCCCAGGCCCCTGCCCGCGCCTGAACGGCGGCGTCGGCGCCGACCAGAACGAGCGGAATCTGCGCGCCCGCCGGCACGTTCATTTCCGAGCGAAGCGAGCGGATTTGCGACACGAGATCGATCGCCCAGCCGATTTCGTCCTCGGCGCCCGCGTCGCGCAGGCCGTTGAGCCGCGGCCAGTCGGCGAGCGCCAGCACGCTCGCGCGCGCCGGACCTTCCGCGCCCTTGATGGCCCAAAGCTCCTCGGTCATGAATGGCATGAACGGATGCAGGAGCTTCACGATCTCGTCGAGCACGAAGGCGATGGTCGCGCGCGTCTCGTCCTTCGCCGGGCCGTCGGCGCCCAGCAAGGGCAGCTTGGCCAGTTCGAGATGCCAGTCGCAGAAGATGTTCCAGACGAAGCGATAGGCCGCCGCCGCCGCTTCGTTGAAGCGATAGGCCTCGATGGCCGCCGTCACCTCGGCCACCGCCTTTTCCGTCTCGCCGATGATCCACTTGTTGAGCGTCTCGGCCACGCCGCGCGGATCGAAGCCGGAGACGCGGACGCAGCCGTTCATTTCGGCGAAGCGCGCCGCGTTCCACAGCTTGGTCGCGAAATTGCGATAGCCTTCGACGCGGCTGTCGGCGAGCTTCACGTCGCGCCCTTGCGTCGTCAGCGCCGCCATGGTGAAGCGCAGCGCATCGGCGCCATATTTGTCGATGAGCTGCAACGGATCGATGACGTTGCCGATCGACTTCGACATCTTGCGGCCCTTCTCGTCGCGGACGAGGCCGTGGATGTAGACGTCGCGGAACGGCGCGTCCTTCATGACGTCGACGCCCATCATCATCATGCGCGCGACCCAGAAGAAGATGATGTCGAAGCCGGTGACGAGGCAACTCGTCGGATAGAATCGCTTCAGCTCCTTCGTGTCGTCGGGCCAGCCGAGCGTCGAGAACGGCCACAGGCCCGACGAGAACCAGGTGTCGAGCACGTCGGGATCGCGCGCCAGTTCGACCTCAGCGCCATAATGCGCGGATGCCTGCGCGGCGGCGCCCGCCTCGTCGGCGGCGACGAAGACCTTGCCGTCCGGCCCATACCAGGCCGGAATCTGATGCCCCCACCAGAGCTGGCGCGAGATGCACCAGGGCTGGATGTTCTCCAGCCAACGGAAATAATCGGCCGTGTATTTCTCCGGCACGAAGCGCGTCTTGCCGGCGCGCACGGCTTCGAGCGCCGGCCTGGCCAGCGTCGCCGCGTCGACATACCATTGGTCGGTCAGGAACGGCTCGACCACCGCGTCGCCGCGCTGGGCGTGCGGCACGGCGTGGGTATTGGGCTCGATCTTCTCGAGCAGTCCCTGCGCCGCCAGATCGGCGACGATGCGCTTGCGCGCCTCGAAGCGGTCCATGCCGCGATAGGCCTGCGGCACGCCGGCGGCGTCCGCTTCCGCCGCGTCGACAAGGATGCGCCCGTCCGGCGTCAGGATGTTGATGACGGCGAGCTTCGCCCGCTTGCCGACCTCCCAATCGTTGAAGTCGTGCGCCGGGGTGATCTTGACCGCGCCGGTGCCCTTCTCGGGATCGGCGTACTCGTCGCCGACGACCGGGATGTCGCGCCCCGTCAGCGGCAGCGCGACCTTGCGGCCGATGAGATGCTTCAGCCGTTCGTTGTCGGGATGGACGGCGACGCCGGTGTCGCCGAGCATCGTCTCCGGCCGCGTCGTGCCGACCATGAGATAGGTTGTCGCGTCGTTTTCGTCATAGGCCACGCCCGCCAGCGGATAGCGGATCGTGTACATGTGGCCCGACGAATCCTTGTCGAGAACCTTGTTCAGCGCCGCCGCGTCGAAAGCGACCGGCGCGCCGTCCTTGTCGATCTGCCCGCGCGCCCATTTGAACGCGCCGGTGTGCTCGCGCGACTCGACCTCAAGGTCCGACACGGCCGAGCGGAACGCGGGATCCCAGTTGACGAGCCTTTTGTCCTTGTAGATCAGGCCGCGATTGTAGAGATCGACGAAAATCCGGATCACGGCCTTCGACAGGCCCTCGTCCATGGTGAAGCGCTCGCGCGACCAATCGCAGGAGGCGCCGAGGCGCTTCAACTGGTTGACGATGGTTCCGCCCGACTCGGCCTTCCACGCCCAGACTTTTTCAAGAAAGGCCTCGCGGCCGAGTTCCTTGTAGTCGATCCCCTTGTCCGCGAGTTGGCGGGTGACGACGAGTTGCGTGGCGATGCCGGCGTGATCGGTGCCCGGCTGCCACAGCACATCCTTGCCGCGCATGCGCTCGAAGCGGCACAGCACGTCCTGCAACGTGTTGTTGAGCGCGTGGCCCATGTGCAGCGAGCCGGTGACGTTGGGCGGCGGAATGACGATGGAATAGGCTTCCGCGCCGGCGCGGTCGGGGCGCCCGCCCCTGAAAGCGCCCGCCTCCTCCCAGCGCGCGGCGATGCGGCCTTCCACGGCGGCGGGATCGAACGTCTTGTCCATCATGTTGGAACACCAGTCCTGTCAACGCGAGCGGCCGGTTCGGGGACCGGCGATTGCGCCCGTAAAAGCCTGAGCGCGGGACGGGTGTCAACGCCCCGATGACGGCAATTGTCACGCGACGGCGCCCGGCCCTCTTGTTAATGTTCAGGCGCTTCGAAAGCGGGAGAGGACCATGACGGCGCGGCGCGGCGCGATGACGGCGATTCTGGCGGCGATGGTCGCGGGCTGCGTCTCTGTTCCCGAGCGCGAATTCCGCGGCGACTATCAGCCGATCTGGAGCGTCGGCGTCGAGTCCGGACCCGGCGTCTCGCATCGCGTCTATGATCTGCCGAAGCAGAGCCGGCTGATGGTGTCGCGCAGTTTCGGCACGCAGTTCAACGCCAGCTTTTCCGCGCTGTCCTTGCTGGGTCTTTCGGACGCGAAGCCCGGCCTCGACGAAATGCGCCATGCCGCCGAGCGCTTCCTCGCCGGGCATCGCGCCGGCTGCCGGATTGTCGACGCGGCGAAATCCGCCACGTCCAGCGATTATGAATTCCGCTATTCCTGCGCGGCGCCCGCGCAGACCTGATCAGCGGCCGCCGCGCGCCACGCGCTCAATCTCGGCGCGCACGAGGCGCTCGACCAGCACGGGCAGGTTGTCGTCGAGCCAGCTCTTCAGCATCGGCCGCAACATGTCGCGCACGATCTCGTTGAGCGCGTCGCCGGTCGGCATCAGCCGCGTCGCCGCCAGGGCCTGAAACGCGGTGGCGACGGAGGCGTCGGTCGCGGCGGACACCAGCGGCGCCTCGTTGTCCTCGATCCGCCCGGCGGCCGCAACGACGGCGGCCGGCGGCTCCACGGCGCGCGACGCCTCGGGCTGATGAACATCCATGACGGGCGCGGCCTCCACGGGCCAAGCCGCCTCAACGGGGCCTGGCGCCTCCATGGGCCGCGACGCCTCCATGGGCGGCGGCGCCTGGAACACGGGCGCGGCGGGCGGGAGCGCGGACGCGGGGCGCGGCGCGTAAGCCGGCTCCGGCTGAACGGCCGCCCGCGCGACAGGAGCGGGACCGGGCTCGACGTAGCGCGGAGACGCAAATTCCGTCGGCGGCTCCGCCGTCGCGCGCGGCGTCAGCGGCAAGGGCTGATCGTCGGCGATGATGCGACGGATCGACGCCAGAATTTCCTCCATCGAGGGCTCATGCGCCCGCTGTTCGGCGGCCCGGGAGGAGGATGCTGTGCTTGCGGTCATGGCCTCTGACGCTTTCGCTGCGGGAACCCGCGCGACGGAGGCCGCGCCACGTTCCGGATGAAGGATGGAGACGCCACGGCGCGCCGCCGCACGGCCCGGACGAACGTCTGTGACGACAAACTATGCGCGCGCCGCCCGCCCGATCAAGCCGTCGTCCGCGTCATCGCTGTGGACAGCGCGGGAAAGAGCGCGTCAACGCCCGTCGGGCGTGCGCAGGCCGATCCACTTGTCCTTCACCTGCTCGAAATGCACGCGCGGGTCGTAGGTCGCGACCTTCAGGCGAAGATTCTCCGGCGACAGCCGTCCGGTCGCCGCCATCACCGCATAGGAGGCGACGACGCGGTCGCGCTGCGCGGTCACCAGCAGCACGCGGGTGTTGAGCAGCGCCTGCTGCGCGTTGAGCACGTCAAGCGTGGTGCGCTGCCCGACCTTGGCTTCCTCGCGCACGCCGTTCAGCGCGATTTCCGCCGCCGTCACCGCAGCCTGGCCGGAAATGATCTGCGCCTTCGCAGTTTCGAGCTGGCCCCAGGTCGACACGACAAGCGCGCGCACCGCGTCGCGCTGCAGATCGGCCTGAAGCCGCGCCTGCCCCAATTGCTCCTTGGCCTGGCGAACGCGCGCGTAGACTTCGCCGCCCTCGTAGATCGGCACGGAAATCTGGCCGACGATGGAGGCGGTCAGCGTCTGGGCGCCGGGCTGGAAGCCGGAGGGGTCGAATCGCTTGTTGATCGAGCCGGTGACGCCGACGGTCGGATAGAGTTCGCCCTCCACCACCTTCACATTCAACGCCTGCGCGTCGACATTGTGCATCGACGCCTGAACGGCCGGATGCTCGACCTGGCTGATCTGAACGGCGGTCGTGAGAGAACGCGGCAACAACGCCTCGATCGGTTTGGCGGGCTCCAGACGCTTCGGCTCGACGCCGATGATCTGGCGGTAGGACGCGATCGAGGTTTGCAGGTTGGACTGCGCCGCGAAATAATCGCTGCGCGCCTGCGCGAGGCTCGCTTCCGACTGGGCGACGTCCGTGCGTGTCACTTCACCAACCTGAAAGCGGTTGCTGGTCTGGCGCAACTGCTCCTCAAGCACGGTGATGTTGTTCTTGCGCAGATTGAGAATGGCCGTGTCGCGCAACACGTTCATGTATGAGGTGGCGCCGTTCTGCAGCACGGTCTGCACCGTCTGGCGCATCGTCTCGCGCGAACCGAGCACGCCTGACTCGGCCTGACGGACGCCGTTCTCGGTGCGGTTTCCGTTCCAGAGGTTCTGCGTGATCGACACGCCGTAGCCGCGCGGATTGCTGGTGGTGGTGTCCTTGCCCAGAAGCGTGGGCGGGCTGAATTCGGTCACCTGCCGTCCGGCGTCGGCCGTCCCGGTGATGCGCGGACGATAGCCGGATTTGGCGCGCGGCACGTTCTCGTCGATCGCGCGCACCGAGGCGCGTTGCTGGTTGATGTCAGGATTTCCGGAATAGGCGCGCGCCAGGGCGCCGGAAATCGACTCGGCCGCCGCGCCCTGCGCGCCCGCGCCAATCGCCATCGCCGCCAACGTCAACATCGACGCGGCGCGGTTGCGGCGGACCCGGTGTTCGATCTCGTTCACGCGCGAATTCTCCTGTTCGCGTTTCAGCCGGTCCGATGGCCCCGAAGAAACAACGAATCCGTATCGCCCCACACAACCCCGGAGACGACTTTAACCCGGATGCGTCGCACGTGGGCGTCGCATTGTTTCAAATCGCGACAGAAAACGGCGAGGTGTCGCATTTGCGCCACCTCGCATCGGCCTGAAGGCAAGCGTCACACAGAAATAACATTCATATATTAGAATGTAAACTCAGCCGCCCGCTCGAATCCAGGAAGGACGGGCGCGGCGAAGGCGCTGAACGCCTGCCGGCGCCCAAAATTACCTCCCACGCGTTCGTGAATCATGGCTTTCGCGGCCTGTCCGGTCGGGTCGTCCGCTTCGCGCGTGATGGCGACGAGACGGCCGCCGTCGGCCAGTTGGGCCAGCAATTGCGTCGGCTCGACGGCGACGGCGCCATCGAGCACGATGACATCGAACCCCCGCCCGCCTTTCACGCCCTCGGCCAGCGGCCCCGTGCGCACGTCGACATTGCCGAGACCGAGCTGCGCCAGATTGGCGCGCGCTGTCCCGGCGAGGTCCGCGTCGCTTTCGAGCGCCACCACTTCGGCCGCGAGCCCGGCCGCGAGCGCGGCCGTGTAGCCCGCGCCGGCGCCGACAACGAGGATGCGCTGGCCGGGTTCGAGCCGCGCCGCCTGCAGCAGGCGGGCGAGCACGAGCGGACGCAGCATCGCGCGGCCGCGCACGTTTAGCAGACTGTCGGAATAGGCCGCCGCCTGATGTTCGGGACCGACGAACAACTCACGCGGCACGTCGAGGAACCGTTGCAGCAGAGGCTGATCGGTCACATCGAACGTGCGAATCTGGCACTCGACCATCGTCTGGCGTTTACGGGCAAAATCGGCGGCAATGGCAGGCATGGTTCCCTCGTGCGGGCGCGGTTCCGGCTGATGCGTCGCGCGTCATATAGGTCCACCGGCGCGGGAAAGTAAATTGGCCGTCAGGCCGAGGGCGCGGCCGGAAGCGCCGGAACCGCCGCCGCCCTCACAGCCAGCCCCGCAATTTGAACCAGACCAGCGGCGCGACGGCGCTGAGCGCGATCAGCGTCAGAGCGTAGGGGTAGCCATAGGCCCAGTCGAGTTCGGGCATCATCTTGAAATTCATACCATACATACTGGCGATGAGCGTCGGCGGAATGCCCACGACCGAAACAACGGTCAGAATGCGGAAGATGTTGTTCTGGTCGATGCTGGCGAAACCAAGCGCGGCGTCGAGCAACAACTGCACTTTGTCGGTGATATGCGTCTCGAATTCGTTCAGCGACACGACGTCCTGGCGCAAGACACGCATGCGCGGCGCCACCGCCGGGCTCAACCAACGCTCTTTCTGGGCCGAGACATAAGGCATGATGCGCGCCAGGCCGTGCAGGCTGGCGCGCGCCTTGGCGGCGAGATCGCCGGCGCGGCCGACCGACCGCAGGGCGTTGCGAAGATCGACCGAGCGGCGGGTCATGTCGCGCGTCGCGCCCAGCGCTTCGGCGTCGGCGCCGAAAATGCGCAAGGACACCTCGTCCAGATCGCCCGCGGCGCGTTCGAGCACGTCCGCCAGCCGGTCGACCACCGCCTCCAGCAAGGCGACCAACACCCCGTCGCTGGTGTTCAGGAGCGGATCGTGATTTCCCATCATCGCCTCGATCATGGCGAAGGCCTTCAGATCCTCGAACCGGACCGTCACGACGACGTCGCGCGTCAGCACGAAGCCGACGGGCGTCAGATGCGGCACCCCTTTCGCGTCGCGCGCGACGATGGTCGCCGACAAATGGAGCGAATCGCCGCGCACATGCATCCGGCTCGACGTTTCGATTTCCACGAGTTCCTCGCGCGTCGGCGGGACGATGCCCGTCGCGCGTTCGACATAGGCGCACTCCGGGGCAGTCGGATCGACGAGATCGATCCAGATGGCGTCCCGGGGCGCGGGGCCGTCGAGCCTGGAGGGGGCGCAAGGCCCCGTGGCGGTGAAAAACCTGAGCATAGGCAAGAGATCCCGGCGCGACTCGCGGGCGCGTTCTGGCGCGGCCGGGCGCATCGTGCCATTTTCGCCGCCGCAGTCACAAGCGCCGCGAGGCTGCGCGCGGCACCAGGGGAGCATTCATGGCCGAGGCGCCGACCGAATTTCATGAGCATATCGAGCATGCCGAGCACGCCGCCCATTCCGGCGACAGCATGCTGTCCAAAGTCTCAATGACCATCGCCCTGCTGGCCGTCGTCGCCGCCACCATCGGCTCGCTGGAGACGATCGAGACCGCCCAGACCATTTCCGCGAAGAACGCCGCCGTTCTGTTGCAGAACAAGGCGACCGACAACTGGAACTTCTTCCAGGCCAAGAGCCTCAAGAAGAATATGTATGAGATCGCGGCCGACTCGAATCCGGCCCGGGCCGAGGACTATACGAAGCAGGCGAAGCGCTACGATTCGGAACAGAAGGACATCCAGAAGGACGCCAGGCGCCTCGAAGAGGATTCAGAGGCGAAGCTCAAGGCGGCAGAGCATCACGAACACCGCCATCACGTGCTGACCATCGCCGTGACGTTGCTGCATGTGTCGATCGCCATCGCGACGATCTCGATCATCACCAGGGGCAAACGCTGGCCGTGGTTCGGCGCCATGGGGCTCGGTCTGATCGGAATCGTCACCGCCGCATCCGCCTACCTGCATTGAGAAAAAAAAGACCCCGGACCTGCGCGGGTCCGGGGTCGCGTCGTCCGATTGCGCGCGGAGCTTACTGCGCGGCCGTTCCGCCGCCGAGACGCTTGTTGCACTCGCTGTAATAGCCGCCGCCCTTCTGGATCCACTTCAGGCCGCCGTTGCCGTTGGTGGCCTTGTTGGCCTGATATTGATCGCGGCAGGTGTGCATGCGCTGCTTGCCGGCCTTTTCACTCGCGTATTTCGGCGAAACCGCGGTCGGGAAGACAGCGGCGCCGGCAGTGGCCGGCGCGGCGGCGGGAGCCGCCGGGGCAGGCTTGGCGGCGGCGGGCGCCGCCGGGGCAGGCTTGGCGGCGGCGGGCGCGGGAGCCGGCTTCAGCGGGTTGGCGGCGGGCGCCGCGGCCGGAGCAGCGGCGGGGGCCGCCTTCGCGTCCGCCGAGCATTTGGAATAGAACTGGTTCCACGTCTGTCCGGCGAGCGTGCCGGCCGTTTTCGCGGCCTGATATTTCGTGCTGCACTGCTCGCGCACAGATTGCGCGTGCGCGCCGCCGACGAACGACAGGGCGAAAGCCGCGCCGAGCGCCGCGGCGGAAATGGACAAACGAATCGACATTGGCATGCTCCCATGAACGCCGGGCCTTGCGCGGCGAGACGCAGCCTCAGACAAAAGGCTCGCCGCGTCAATCGCGGCGCCCTCGTCGAGGCGACGCGCGCTTTCTGGACGTTTATAGATGAACTACGGCTGAACGCCCGCCCTGGCGGCGCACCCGGCCGTCAGCGCGAAACGTAGGCCGGAGCGGGCGTGGGCTCGCCGATGGAAACCCAGACGTTCTGATCTGTCTGCGACTGACGCTTGACGAAGCGATAGCCGGTTTCGGTCCAGGGAATGACGCGGTCGTGCAGATTGTCCAGCACGAATTCGCCCCTGTTGGTCTTGATCGTCAGCACGGCGTGGCCGTCGTTGTTGGCGTCCTTGACCACGGTCATCAGCAGCGCCTGGCGGGGAAACCCCTCCTCGATCAGCAGGCGGCGCTTGAGCAGGGCGAAGTCCTCGCAATCGCCCTTGCCGTCGTCGGGATAATCCCATCGGTCGAGCAAGCTCCAATGGTCCTTGTCGGTCGTCGGGGTGACATTGGCGTTGACCCAGCCGTTGATGCGACTGACCGCCTTCAGCGCCTTGTCGGTGAGATTGACGTCGAGAGCGACGGCGTCCTTGCCCGCGCATTCCCCGGCATAACGCTTGCAGAAATCGATCCAGCCGAACGGCACGCTCGTCGCTCCGCCAACCGCGGCGTAGCTCGCCTGCAACGGTCGGGCCTGCAACGGCGCAGCTGTCGCGAGATGCGCAACGCCGACGACGAATGCGGCGGCCACGGCGCGGATCGGCAAGGCGGACATTTTCTTTCCCCGTTTCATGGGAAGAGAGTGCCGCCTCCGGTTTGCGGTCGCTTGAAATGAAACCCGCGCTTTTTATGCAAGCCGCTTAAACTTCGTCCGCGGCGATCTTAGTCTAAACAGACCGCGAAGGCGCAACGGAAAATTCGACGAAACAACATACAAGCCTTTGTTCTGGCATGGCTTTCGTGACGACCGCCGCCGTGGTGGCGCTTCGCTCCGCGCCTCTGCCCCGGTCGGATGTTAAGCTCCCCGACGCGCGAGCGCCCGAACAGGGTTAATTCCCCCGGGGCAGCGCGATCAAACCTGTTCGGACCATGCGCGCGAGATACCATTCCACCGCGACCCTGTCCGGACATGTGTGGAATGCGCCGCCGCAGCGATCGCGCAAATCCGCCAGGGCGCGAAATGGCGGATCGAGCGGCAAACCTGCGATTTCGAGCAGCGTCGGCGCCAAACAGGCCAGATCGAGCGCTTCGACTCCGGGCGGCGACGCGTTCGGCGCGAAGCCCCGCGTGATCACGGAATACGACGTGAGATAAAGCGGCGAACGAAAATCTCCGGGCGAACCCGCCGCGCCGGCGTTTTGGAAGGCCGTCAGGGTCAACGCGGGTTGATGGTCGCCGAATTGCGCCGCCAGCAGCGGCCGCGATCCACGGCGATCCTCGAGCGTCGCCAGGAACGACTCGTAGTCGGTCTGCGCCATCACCGACCGACGAAGATATTCCGCGACGAGGGAATCGGCGTCGAGCGATTCGTCGACCGTCCGCCATGTTGGCTGCACCCTGAAGTCAAAGGGCGGGTGAGCCGCCATGGTCATGACGAATAGGAAAAGCGGCCGCCCGTCCGTCCGAATTTGCGCGGCGTAAGTAGGTCACAACGTCGGCGTTGGTCAGATAGAAACGCAGGCTGACGACATGCGCGTTGATCGCAAGATGAGGAAATTTCTGCGCGGAAGCCACCGCAGAAAGCGACAGCATGGCCATCGCCAGCCATGCGGAAAACCGGGGGCGCGCCGTCACAAGCTGAGCCGTCGCCGCGATTGTCAGGCCGCGCAACGCCGTGAAAGGAACCGAAAGCCCATCACGCTCGGCGTCGGTCACCAGCGCGCCGAACATCAAAACCTCCACCCGCGACGGTCGATGACGCAACGCCGCAGTGATCGTCGTGTTTGCGGATTTAAACACGGGACGTCACCTTGCGCTCGGCTATTTCTTAAGCAATCAAAACTTTGCCTCCCGCAATGAATATTTTAAAATAGCTGTCGCGCCAAAATATATTTCCTGGGGGTCCGGGCGCGCCGCCGCTTGCGCGGGCCTCTGGCGCAACGGTCGGTCCTGCCCCATGTTACGCGGGCGCGCCGGGCGGGCGCGGGAGGACCATGCAATGGCGACCAATCCGGTCTGGGGCGAAGCCGCGCGCGGCGACAGGCCCGAACTTTCGGTCATCGACATGGCCGCCCTGCAGCGCGCCGTCGACGATCTGGAAAACACCAGTATGGCCGCCAAGCTGTCCAACATGCTGGGCAAACAGATTGAGGCCGCCGGCGCCTTCGTGCCCGAGCGCATCTCCGGCATGGTCAACAAGGCTTCGGCGATGGCGCTCAAGGCGGCGATGAAGACTGCTCTCTCCTCGCTCGAAAACAAGCCCGTCACCGACTCGCGGCGGTGGCACAAGGCGGCGGCGGCGATTTCCGGCGCGGCAGGCGGCGCTTTCGGCCTGGCCGCGCTCGCCGTGGAGTTGCCGATTTCGACGACGCTGATGCTGCGCTCGATCGCCGATATCGGGCGCGCGGAGGGCGAGGATATGTCAAACCCCGAGGCGGCTCTGGCCTGCCTGCAGGTGTTCGCGCTTGGCGGCCGCGACAAATCCGACGACGTGCTGGAGAGCAGCTATTTCGCCATGCGCGGCGTGCTGGCCAAAACCATTTCCGAGGCGACGCGCTATCTCGTCCAGAAGGGCGCCGCGGACAAGAGCGCGCCGATTCTCGTGCGCTTTCTCACCCAGATCGCCGCGCGATTCGGCATGGTCGTGTCGCAGAAACTGGCGGCGCAGGCGATTCCCCTGCTCGGCGCGGCAGGCGGCGCGGCCGTCAACTACGCCTTTGTCGAGCATTTCCAGACCGTCGCGCGCGGCCATTTCACGGTGCGCCGGCTGGAGCGCAAATATGGCGCGCCGCTGGTGCGCGGCGAATACGAACGCCTCGCCGCCATGGCGCGCGACGATAAAAAACTGACGTCCTGAAGGGAAAGGAAGTGGAGGCCTCGCCCGGAATCGAACCGGGGTGCAAGGATTTGCAGTCCTCTGCGTAGCCACTCCGCCACGAGGCCTCTGTGCCGGCGTCGCCGACGCCCCGCCTATAGCAACAAGCGGGGCCGATCCGCAAGGACGCCGGTCGTGGAATAAGCGGATTTCGACAATCCGCACATTCAGGCTTTGCAATCGCCGTCCGCCTTGCTATATGCCCGCCACCGCGACAGCGATCCCTGATAGCTCAGCTGGTAGAGCGTTCGACTGTTAATCGAATGGTCGCAGGTTCGAGTCCTGCTCAGGGAGCCAGTTTGAAAGCCCGGTCCTCATCTGAGGCCGGGCTTTCGTTTTGGTGGCCAGCCGGCATCATGGGGTATGCTCGAATCTCCTGTCATCGTCTGGCTGCGCGACGATCTCCGCCTCGCCGACCACCCGGCCCTGCATGAAGCGGTCGCCTCGGGCGCGCCCGTGCTCTGCCTTTATGTGCGCGATGAAGAAAGCGCCGGGGTTCGCGCTCTCGGCGGCGCCGCGCGCTGGTGGCTGCATCATGCGCTCGCGGCTCTCGACGATTCGCTGCGCGCCGCCGGCGGGCGGCTCGACATCCTGCGCGGGCCGGCGGCTTCGCTCGTTCCGGCGCTGGCGGAAGCGGCCGGCGCGCGCGGCGTGTTCTGGACGCGACGCTACGGGGCGGCCGAAATCGCCGTCGATTCGGCGATCAAGGCGACCCTCGTCGCGCAGGGCCGCGAGGCGAAGAGCTTCAACGGACAATTGCTGGCGGAGCCCTTCGCGCTGAAGACGAAGTCCGGCGGCCCCTATCGCGTCTTCACACCCTTCTGGCGGGCGCTCTCGGCGACGCCGATTCCGGCGCCCCTGCCGGCGCCGGCGCGTCTTCGCCGCGCGGCGTGGCCGGCGAATGCGCCGGCGCGTCTCGACCTCGCCGATCTGCGCCTGTTGCCGGAGAGACCCGATTGGGCCGGCGGCCTGCGTGCGGCCTGGAGGCCAGGCGAGGCAGGCGCGCGCGCCGCATTGCAGGCGTTTTTGTCGGACAGGGCGACGACCTATCCCGCCGACCGCGACCGCCCGGCCCTGCCCGCCACGTCTCGCCTGTCGCCGCATCTGCGCTTCGGCGAGATTTCGCCGCGCGCCGTCTGGCATGCGGCCCGCCACGCGGCGGCGACCGGTGAGGTCGATGCGGCGGCGATCGACAAATTTTTGTCGGAACTCGGCTGGCGGGACTTTTCCTGGCATCTGCTGTTCCACAACCCCGATCTGGCGACGCGCAATGTCGATGCGCGTTTCGACGCCTTTCCCTGGCGCGACGATCCGGCGGGTCTCGCGGCCTGGCGACGCGGTCAAACCGGCTATCCGATCGTCGACGCCGGCATGCGCGAACTCTGGACCACCGGCTACATGCACAATCGCGTGCGCATGATCGCCGCCTCGTTCCTGATCAAACATCTGCTGGTCGACTGGCGACAAGGCGAAAACTGGTTCCAGGACACGCTCTGCGACGCCGACCCCGCCTCCAATCCCGCAAGCTGGCAATGGGTGGCGGGTTCGGGCGCCGACGCCGCGCCCTATTTCCGCATTTTCAATCCGATTCTTCAGGGCGAGAAATTCGACGCCGCCGGCGACTATGTCCGGCGCTGGGTTCCCGAACTGACGCGAACGCCCGCCGCCTTCATCCACAAGCCCTGGACGGCGCCGCGCGCGATGCTCGACAAGGCTGGCGTGCGCCTCGGCGTCAACTATCCCGCGCCGATCGTCGATCACGCCGCCGCCCGCGCGCGGGCCCTGTCCGCGTGGCGCATGATTTCGTCGGGAGAATCGCCGTGACGCGCGCCCATGCGCGTCTGCGAATGGTTTTTGCCAAATTCCGATTTTGCGCCGGACGGTCGCCTTACCGTTTCGCCGCCGCCTTTCCCGTCAGGGCGAAATAGGCGCGGTAGGGCAGCATGTTGATCGCTTTGGCGAGCCAGGCCATGCGGCGCGGAAAGGCGATCTCGAAGGCGCCGCCGGAAAAGCCGTCGCAGATGCGCGTGGCCGCTTCGTCCACCTCCATCAGGAACGGCATGCGCGTCGTGTTGCGATCGGTCAGCGGCGTGCGCACGAAACCGGGGCAGACGACCTGCATCAGCAGGCCCTCGCGGGCGAGCGGCGTCGCCAGCGCCTCCGCCAGCACGATCAGCGCCGATTTCGAGGCGCAATAGGCCGGATCGCGCGGCAGCCCGCCATAACCGGCGATCGAGGCGTTGAGCGCGATCTGCCCCCTGCCCCTGGATCGCATCGCGGTCACCAGCGGTTCGAGACAATTGGCCGTGCCGATGACGTTGAGATCGAAGGTCTTGCGAAAACCGTCGCCCCCGACCGTCGCATCGTCGAGGAAAAACGCCCCGGCGTTGAGAAACGCGAGCGCGATCGGCCCGGCCTCGGCCTCAATGCGCGCGACCAGCGCCGCCATGCCGGCGCGGTCGGTCACATCACCCGGAAACGCCAGAATTTGCCCGGCGACGCCGCCCTGCGACTGTTCGCGGGCGATGATCTCCAACTCCGCGCCGCGTCGCGCCGTGACGGCGACGCGCCAGCCGCGCCGCGCCAGCTCAATGGCGACCGCGAGGCCGATGCCGGAACTCGCGCCGGTGATCCAGGCGAGTCCGTCCGGGGGATTCACAGGTTGAGGCATGTCCAACTCCCGAGGTTTCCCCGCACTATAAGCCTTTCCTCCGCCTGCCGGACACTCTCCCCGACACGCGGGGCGTTGCGCCGGACACGCGCCGCCGCTAGCGTCGCTTCGACAACAGCATAACCGGTCGGGGAGCCCGCGTGACCATCAAGTCCAACGTCATCGACGCCATCGGCGGCACGCCGCTCATCGAATTGCGCGCCGCGTCAAAAGCGACCGGATGCCGCATTCTCGGCAAGGCCGAATTCATGAATCCCGGCGGCTCCGTGAAGGACCGCGCCGGCCTCGCCATCATCAGGGACGCCATGGCGCGCGGCGCGCTGAAGCCCGGCGGCGTCATCGTCGAAGGCACGGCCGGCAACACCGGCATCGGCCTCGCGCTGGTCGCCAACGCGCTCGGCTTTCGCACCGTCATCGTAATCCCGGAGACGCAGTCGCAGGAAAAGAAGGACATGCTGCGCCTGCAGGGCGCGGAGCTGATCGAGGTTCCGGCCGTTCCCTACGCCAACCCCAACAATTACGTGAAATTGTCCGGCCGCCTCGCGGAGCAATTGGCCGCCAGCGAGCCGAACGGCGCGATCTGGGCCAACCAGTTCGACAATGTCGCCAACCGGCAGGGCCATTACGAAACCACGGGACCGGAAATCTGGGAGCAGACCGGCGGTGAAATTCATGGGTTCACCTGCGCGGTCGGCACCGGCGGCACGCTGGCCGGCGTCGCCATGGCGCTGAAGGATCGCGCGCCCCATGTCCGCATCGCCCTGGCCGACCCCGAAGGCGCCGCCCTCTTTTCCTATTACACGCGCGGCGAACTGAAGTCCGAGGGCTCGTCGATCACGGAAGGGATTGGCCAGGGCCGCATCACGGCCAATCTGCACGGCGCGCCGATCGATTCCGCCTTCCGGATTTCGGATGCGGAGGCCTTGCCGATCCTGTTTGATCTGGCTGAAAACGAAGGCCTGCTGCTGGGAGGCTCGTCGGCAATCAATGTCGCGGGGGCGATCCGCCTCGCCCGCGAGCTTGGGCCGGGACATACGATTGTGACGGTTCTCTGCGATTCCGGCTCGCGTTACGCGTCAAAACTCTACAATCCCGCATTTTTGCGCGGGAAAGGCCTGCCGGTTCCCGGCTGGATGGAGCGCGTGGCGAGCATCGCGGCGCCCTACGCCTGAGCGGCTCAGCCGAAACGCGCCATCGTGCCGAAGCAGGTGACGAAAAAGCACAGCGAGAACAGGGCTGAGGGAATGGATGACGCCTGTTTGCGCATCTACGGCTCCGGAATCGGTTTGCTCTGATCCGGCGCGGCCTCCGCCGCGTCGGTGAAGCCAAATTAGGGCTCCCGCATCACGACGACGTTGGAAAAGCCGCGCAAATCGCGCCGTTTTCCGCAACGCGTCGTTCACCATGCCGATTTGAATCGAAATTGCGCCGCTTTTGTCGATAAAATTCGCCTGTTTTCATGTCGCTCCCGGCTCCCGAAGGCTCCCCGTCGCTGATTTCGGACAAAGACCTCCCCCGGAAAGCCGTCGTGATCTCGTGACGAAATGGCGCCATGGTTGACGCAATGCTGACGCGAGGCTTCACTCGCTCCATGCATCCGTGTCCCGAGGGAGAGAAATCCGGAAATGCCCGTCAGAAAGAACCATTTCGTTTCGACCGAGTGGCTTGCCCAGCATCTCGCCGCGCCCGACCTCGTCATCGTCGACGCCTCCTGGCATCTGCCGACCGAAGATCGCGACGCCCATGCCGAATTCCTTGCCGAACACATTCCCGGCGCGGTGCATTTCGATATCGACACGGTTTGCGACAAGAAGTCGACATTGCCGCATATGCTGCCCGACCCCGTGGCCTTCTCCTCCGCCATGCGCAGGATGGGCATTGGCGACGGTCAGCGCATCGTCGTCTACGATTCCTACGGCCTTTTCTCGGCGCCGCGCGTGTGGTGGACCTTCCGCGCCTTCGGCGTGGAGGACGTCGTGGTGCTGGAAGGCGGGCTGCCGAAGTGGAAGGCCGAGAACCGCGCACTGGAGGATGGAGAGGCGCGCCGCCGGCCGCGACACTTTACCGCGCGTTTCGACCACGGCGCCGTCGCCGGCGTGTCGGAGATCAAACATGCGCTGGCGGCCAAATCGGCGCAGGTGGTCGACGCCCGCTCCGCCGGCCGTTTCCGCGGCGAGGAGCCGGAGCCGCGCCCCGGCCTGCGCTCCGGCCACATCCCGGGCAGCCTCAATCTGCCGTGGACCGACATTCTCGAGGACGGCGCGCTGAAATCGCCGGACGCCTTGCGCCGCGCCTTCGCCGACGCCGGCGTGGATATCGACAGGCCGGTCATCACCACCTGCGGCTCGGGGGTCTCCGCGGCCATCCTGTCGCTGGCGCTGGAGCAGCTCGGACACCGCGTCGCCGGTCTCTATGACGGCTCCTGGGCGGAATGGGGGGGGCGACCCGACCTGCCAGCCGCGATGTGAATGCCTAAATATTAGGCGTCACGCCCGCAAATGCGGCGCGATCCTGCCCGCTGTTTGGGCTCTGGCGCGCATTCAACCGCGCGCGCGGCGGAAAATCGGCGTGGCGCGCTGGCACGTCAAATGCTAAGAGCCCGCTGGCTGCGGGTTCCGGACCCGCGCGGGCCGGAACTGACGGAAATTCGGGAGCTGACAGCGCATGAAGAAGGTCGAAGCGATCATCAAGCCCTTCAAGCTCGACGAAGTGAAAGAAGCCCTGCAGGACGTCGGTCTCCAGGGCATCACCGTCACCGAAGCCAAGGGATTCGGCCGCCAGAAAGGCCATACCGAGCTCTATCGCGGCGCCGAATATGTCGTGGACTTCCTGCCCAAGGTGAAAATCGAGGTCGTCCTGGCCGATGAATCCGTCGAACAGGCGGTCGAGGCCATCCGCAAGGCCGCGCAGACCGGCCGCATCGGAGATGGCAAGATTTTTGTATCCAACATCGAAGGCGCGATCCGCATCCGCACCGGCGAAACCGGCACGGACGCGATCTGACCCGTTCCGTCTCTCAACCCTCCCGCCAGCACAAACGTCTTCCAGACTGATCAGAAAGGCTTGGACATGAAGACCGCCCAGGACGTCCTGAAGTTCATCAAGGACAACGACGTCAAATATGTCGATCTCCGTTTCACCGACCCGCGCGGCAAGTGGCAGCACGTCACCTTCGACATCGCGCTCGTCGACGAGGACATGTTCTCCGAAGGCACGATGTTCGACGGCTCCTCGATCGCCGGCTGGAAGGCGATCAACGAGTCCGACATGACGCTCATGCCCGACCCGACGACCGCGCATATGGACCCGTTCTTCGCGGCCTCGACGCTGGTCATCACCTGCGACATTCTCGAGCCCTCGACCGGCGAGCCCTACATCCGCGATCCGCGCGGCATGGCCAGGAAGGCTGAGGCCTATCTGAAGTCGACCGGCATCGGCGACACCTGCTTCTTCGGCCCGGAAGCCGAATTCTTCATCTTCGACGACGTGCGCTTCAAGGCCGACCCCTACAACACCGGCTTCGTGCTCGACTCGACCGAACTGCCGATCAACTCGGACACGCCCTACGAGGGCGGCAACCTCGGCCACCGCGTGCGCACCAAGGGCGGTTATTTCCCGGTGCCGCCGATCGACTCCTGTCAGGACATGCGCGGCGAGATGCTGGCGGCCATGGCGGCTATGGGCTGCTCGGTCGAGAAGCACCATCACGAAGTCGCCTCGGCGCAGCATGAACTCGGCCTGAAGTTCGGCACGCTGACGCAGATGGCCGACCAGATGCAGATCTACAAATACGCGATCCATCAGGTCGCGCATTCGTATGGCAAGACGGCGACCTTCATGCCGAAGCCGATCTTCGGCGACAACGGCTCGGGCATGCACGTCCACCAGTCGATCTGGAAGGGCGGCAAGCCGGTCATGGCCGGCAACAAATACGCCGACCTGTCGCAGGAATGCCTGTGGTACATCGGCGGCATCATCAAGCACGCCAAGGCGCTCAACGCCTTCACCAACCCGTCGACGAACTCCTACAAGCGTCTCGTCCCGGGTTATGAGGCTCCGGTGCTGCTCGCCTATTCGGCGCGCAACCGCTCGGCGTCCTGCCGCATCCCCTACACCTCGAACCCGAAGGCCAAGCGCGTCGAGGTCCGCTTCCCCGATCCGATGGCGAATCCCTATCTCGCCTTCGCCGCCATGCTGATGGCGGGTCTGGACGGCATCCAGAACAAGATCGATCCGGGCCCGGCGATGGACAAGGATCTCTACGACCTGCCGCCGAAGGAGTTGAAGAAGATCCCGACGGTGTGCGGCTCGCTGCGCGAGGCCCTTGCCTCGCTCGACAAGGATCGCGGCTTCCTCAAGGCCGGCGGCGTGTTCAGCGACGACTTCATCGACAGCTTCATCTCGCTGAAGATGGAAGACGTGATGCGCTTCGAAATGACGCCGCATCCGGTCGAATTCGATATGTACTATTCCTACTGATCCCCGGATCGGTCGGACACGCGACGGGCGGCCTTCGGGCCGCCCGTTCTTTTTGCGCGGGTTCGTTTGGCGCGAGGACCGGCGAAGCGAGGACGCTCCGCCATTCTCGTCGGCGCGCTCAGATCACGACGAGCAGCGCCGCCAGCGCCAATGTCGCGACCGTCGTCGCGCCGATCGCCATCGCGCCGCGCCAGCGCCGGGCGGAGCGCTGGCGGGCGATGGCGTCGCGATCCCAGTCCTCGCCGCATTCGAACAGGCAGGCGGGAGCAAATCCTGCGGCGGACGACGTGTCGAGACGTGGGACCATGACGCGAACCCTTACCAAGGAACGAACCGAACAGATTCAGGTTCGCGCCAATCCGTTAAGGAACGCATAAACGCCGCGCGGCTCCGGCGCGGCTTTCACTCGCGGCGTTACAATTCACCGCCGAGCGAACGGAACAGCGCGCGATAGCGCGCGGCCGCGTCGTCCCAGGTAAATTGCGCCGCCCGGCGCAAGCCCGCCGCCGCCAGCCGCGCGCGCAATTCCGGGGCGTTCGCGAGCGCGACGAGGCCGCGCGCAATGTCGGCGCCCGATATGGGATCGACCAGCAACGCCGCGCCGCCGGCCACTTCCTGCGTCGCGGTCGCGGCGCTGGTCAACACCGGAACGCCGCTGGCCATGGCCTCGACGATCGGCAGGCCGAAACCTTCGTAAAGCGAAGGGAACAGGAATATCTCGGCGCCGGCGTGCAGCGGGCCCATATGCTCTTCCGCCACATAGCCGAGTAGTTTGACGCGGGGCGCCTCGCCGATGGGGCCGATGTCGCCGAAGACATGACCGCGCGCCAGATTTCCGGCGATCGCGAGGTCTATGTCCGGCGGCAGGCTCGGCAAGGCCGCGACCCAGGCCTCGACGGCGCGATGAATGTTCTTGCGTTTGTCGGAAGTCGCCTGCAACAGCGCATAACGCTGCGGCAGGCCGAGTGCGGCGCGCGTCGCTGCGATCGCATCGGGCGGATAGGGCCGGAAGTGTTCCGAGACCCCGTTGCCGATGACATCGATCTTGCCGGGATCGACCCCGAGCGTCGCGACGATGCGGTCGCGCGAGAAATCGGACACGGTGACAATTTTCTTCGCCGTTTTCATCAATGGCGGCATCAACGCGCGATAGGCCCGGGCGAAATTGGCGGCGAAGAACTGCGGCGCATCAAGAAAGGCCACATCGTGCAACGTGACCACCTGATGGCGCTTGACGAGCGGGCCGGTGGCGGACGGCGACCACAACAGCCGCCCGCGCGTCAGCCAGGGCAAGGCGCCCTGCTCCCACAAATGCCCCTTCATGCCGCCAAGCGGCTTGGCCGGCGCAATGCTGTCGACATCGCCGAGGCGTTTGAGCAATTCGGCCGTCACGCGCTGTTGCCCACCCATGGCGAAGGCGGTGACCCGCGAATTGACTACCACACGCATGCAAGTTCCTCTCGCCCGTCGCTGAAGCGCGGTCGCGATCCTAGGCGCGGCGGCCTTCTTTCGGGTTAAGAGCGCCGGCGCGCGGCCATGTCGCGATAGATCGCGACTACTTCGGCCACATGGCGCTCCGGCGTGGGCGGATCGCGCCAGAAATCGGCGTGCGCGGCGCCCGACATGCGCGTCACCATCGCGTCATCGCCCATTTGCCGCAGCGCGTCGGCGAGCGCGTCGGCGTCGCCGCTCCTGAACCAGAGGCCGGTGACGCCATGCTCCACCGCCTCGCGCGCCGCGCATTCGTCGCCGACGATGACCGGCGTGCCATGGGCCTTCGCCTCCAGTGCGGTGAGGCCCTGCGCCTCCCACCAGATCGACGGGAAGACGAGGCAACGCGCCGCGCGCATGAGCGCATGGGTCTCGGACGGCGCTTTCCATCCGAGGAAGCGCGCTTCGGGATATTTCGCTTCGAGTTCGGCCTTCATGCGCCCGTCGCCGACCAGCACCGGGATGATCCCGGCTCGGCGCGCCGCCTCGCAGAACAAATGAGGCCCCTTCTCCGGCTCCATACGCCCGACGTAGAGAAAATCGCCACGCGCGGGATCGCCTTTCGGCCCAAGATTCTCGGCTGCGACCGGATTGGAGACGAGATGGCGTCGGGCGCCTTGCGGCGTGCGATGGCCGACCGCATCAATCTGGAACGGCGACACGAAAATAAAATCGGAAAACAGATCGGCGAAATGGAACACGCGCTCCATCGCCACCTGACGCGTGCAGCGCCAGAGCTTGCGCACATGGTTGCGCGCGTCGCAATCCGACGTCCAGCAGGCGGCGGAAAGCGGCTCGAGCCGGCAGATTTTTTCCTGCGTGAAATTGTAGAAGCCGCCGGTCGGGCAAAAGATGAAATAATCATGCATCGTATAGACGGCCGGGAAACCCGATGCGCGGATCGTCCGCGCGATCGCGGGCGATGTCGCCTTGGCCCAGCCGTGCACATGGACGATCGTGTTGTCGCGCGGCAACGAAGCGAGCAGATCGGCCAAACCTTTCATCGCCTTGCCGTTCCACACGCCCTGGATGACGGCCGCAAGCTTTGACGGATGGTCGACCAGCCCGAATTGGTCCATGCAGACGCATTCGACGCCCACCGTCTTCAGCCGCTCGTCCACAGGCCCGGCCGACGAAAAGACAATTGGACGGTGCCCGGCCGCTTTCAGGCCGATGGCGCTGTCGAACGTGACCTTGGTGAGACCGCCCGTCTCGTAGCCGTGATCGCCGACGAGAACGATGGTCAGCGGCGTGTGGGGATCGTTCATGCATAACCTCGCCCGCCGGCCAGTTCGGCCCGCGCGTCACATCCTTTTAAATCTCCAATGCCTACGTCTGGATTAATCCTCCGCCGTTTTCGTTCCGTTCCAATTCAGCCGTCAAACGTGGCATAAGAACGGAGATCGATTCGATGCGGGGAGCGTGAGTCCGGCCATGGCCAGCAACGACCTTTTCGGCGGCGGCGCCGCACGCAAGTCGCCGGCTGCGAAACCGGCGCCCAAGGCTGCGCCGAAGCCGACGCCCGCCACGGGCACGCCGGGCGAGGCCGGCTATACCGCCGCCTCCATTGAGGTTCTGGAGGGGCTGGAGCCCGTCCGCCGCCGGCCGGGCATGTATATCGGCGGCACGGACGAGACCGCCCTGCACCATCTCTTCGCCGAGGTCATCGACAATTCGATGGACGAGGCGGTGGCCGGGCACGCCAACTGGATCGAGGTGTCGGTCGAGCCGGACAATTGGCTGACGATCACCGACAACGGCCGCGGCATCCCGATCGACCCGCATCCGAAATTCCCGAAGAAATCGGCGCTCGAAGTCATCATGACGACGCTGCACGCCGGCGGCAAATTCGATTCCGGCGCCTATCAAACCTCGGGCGGCCTGCACGGCGTCGGCGTTTCGGTCGTCAACGCGCTGTCCGAACGGCTGGAGGTCGAGGTCGCGCGCGGCCAGCAGCTCTATCGCCAGGTCTTCGAGCGCGGCCACGCCGTCGGCAAACTTGAAGCGCTGGGCAAGGTTCAGAACCGGCGCGGCACGCGCGTGCGCTTCAGGCCCGACCACGAGATTTTCGGCAAGGACGCGAGCTTCAAGCCGGCGCGGCTGTTCAAGATGGCCCGCTCCAAGGCCTATCTGTTCGGCGGCGTCGAAATCCGCTGGAAATGCGATCCGGCGCTGCTGAGCGACGGCGGCGCCGTGCCGGCCGAAGCGGTGTTCCGCTTCCCCGGCGGCTTGCGCGACTACCTGACGCAGGACACCGAGGGCAAGGAACTGGTCGCCGACCAGATGTTCACCGGCAAGGTGGAGAAGCCCGGCGGTCACGGCTCGCTCGAATGGGCCGTGTCCTGGCTGGCGCAGGAGGACGGCTTCGTCCATTCCTATTGCAACACCATTCCTACGCCGGACGGCGGCACGCATGAGGCCGGCTTCCGCATCGCCCTCTTGCGCGGCCTCAAGGACCACGCCGAGCGCATCGGCCAGTCGAAACGCGCGGCCCAGATCACCACCGACGACGTGATGGTCACCTGCGCCGCGATGATCTCGGTCTTCATCCGCGAGCCGGAATTCCAGGGCCAGAACAAGGGCCGGCTGATGACGCTGGAGGCCTCGCGCATCGTCGAGGGCACGGTGCGCGACGCGTTCGACCATTGGCTCGCCGCCTCGCCGCCGACCGCCGCGAAATTGCTCGACTGGTCGATCGAGCGCGCCGAGGAGCGTCTGCGCCGCCGCGCCGAGAAAGACGTGGCGCGCAAGACCGCGACGCGCAAATTGCGCCTCCCCGGCAAGCTGGCCGATTGCTCCAGCAACGCCGCGCAAGGCTCGGAATTGTTCATCGTCGAAGGCGATTCCGCCGGCGGTTCGGCCAAGCAGGCGCGCAACCGCGCCACGCAGGCCGTCTTGCCGCTGCGGGGCAAAATTCTCAATGTCGCCTCCGCCACGCGCGACAAGATCACCGCCAACCAGCAGCTCGCCGATTTGATCCAGGCGCTCGGCTGCGGAACGGGGGGGCACTACAAGGACGCCGAACTCCGCTACGACAAAGTCATCATCATGACCGACGCCGACGTGGACGGCGCCCATATCGCCTCATTGCTGATCACCTTTTTTTACCGGCAGACGCCGAAACTGATCGAGGGCGGGCATCTGTTCCTCGCCGTGCCGCCGCTCTACCGCCTGACGCAGGGGGCGAAGAACGTCTACGCCCGCGACGACGCCCACAAGGACGAACTCATCAGGAAAGTGCTGACCGGCAAGGGCAAGATCGAAGTGGGCCGCTTCAAGGGCCTGGGCGAAATGCTGCCGGCCCAGCTCAAGGAAACGACGATGGACCCGAAAAGCCGCACCTTGCTGCGCGTCGTCGTGCTGCCCGAGGCGAAGGACGCGACCGCCGATTCCGTCGAGCGGCTGATGGGAACGAAGCCGGAGGCGCGCTTCGCTTTCATCCAGGAGCGGGCCGCCTTCGCGGCGGCGGCGGAGATTGTCGATATTTGAGCGCGGTCAAACACCTGGCGACATGACAGAACCTTAACTTGCCGGTTCAGGAAGGCGAGCCCATAGCGGGCCATCGCAACCGTCGAGATTTTCGCCATGAGCAACGTCCAACGCTACCATTCCCGCGCCATTGTCCTGCATTGGCTGATCGCCGCGATGATCCTCGCTCTGTTCGTCGGCGGCCTGACCATCGACGCGTTCCCCAAGGACTGGAAGTCGGCGATGATCAACCTGCACGCGCTGGGCGGCGCCGTGCTGATGCTGCTTGTGCTCTACCGGATTGTCTGGCGCCTGGCGCATCCCGCGCCGCCCCTGCCCGCCTCTGTCAGTCCGCTCATCGCGCGCGCCGCCGGGCTCGGCCATCTGGCGCTCTATCTGCTGATGCTGGCCGTGCCGATGATCGGCGTTCCCACGCTGCTGTGGCGCGGACGCGGGCTTGATTTCGGCCTGTTCCAGATCGCTTCGCCCTTCGCGCGCACGCCGGAGGTCTACAAGCCCCTTACCGAAATCCATGAGTTCGGCGCCTTTGTTCTGATCATTCTGGCGCTTCTGCATGCGGCGGCTGGCGTCTGGCATCACGTCGTTCAGAAAGACGGCATGCTGCTGCGCATGATGCCGGAGCGCTGAGGCACGGGAATAAAAGCGCCGCATCAACCCCTCGTTTACCCTGTCGCCGATAAAGTGTCCGACGGGCGGTGGGCCAACGAGGGTCATGCAAAGATGCGGCGCTTCATCGACGACAAACGCGGAACGACGTTCGAAGGCCTGGCGCTGATCGCCTCCATCATCGCGCTGGTGGCCATCGCCTCGGCGGATGTGTTCGATCGGCTCGGACGCAGCGGCAAACTCGAACAGTTCGCCATCTGGAGCAACAGCGGCTTCGCCACCACGGCGCGCGCGCCGGCGCCCGCGACCGCCACGGGACTGGAAGGCGTCGACTATTCCGCGACGGCGACGGTGGTGCGCCGCTACACGGAGCAACGGTCGATTCTCGATCAGGCGCCTCCGGCGCGGACGGTGCGCTGACCGGCGCTACACCAGCCAATCGTCCAGCGCCGCATTGACGGCGCCGGGTTGCTCCATCGTCGCCATGTGCCCGCAGTCGGGCACGATCGTCAGCTTCGCGCCGGATATGCCCTGCGCCATTTCGCGCGCCGCCGCCGGCGGCGTCAGCGCATCCTGATCGCCGACAAGGACCAGCGTTCTGCACGCGATGGCGCCGAGGAAGGGGCGCGAGTCGACGCGCCCGAGGATCGCGCCCTGTTGACGCAGGAAAACCTCCGCCCCGCACTCGCGCATCATGCCCGTCACGGCCGCCTTGAGCGCCTCATCCGCATGCGCGGAAGGCCGCACGAGCAGGGTGTAAAGCGTTTCGATAACGCCTTCATAATCGCCGGCGCGAACGCGCTGCATGGTCGCCTCGCGCCGCGCCCGCCCCTCCGGCGCGTCCATAGCCGCGGTCGTGTCGAGCAAAGCCAGCCGCTCGACCCGCTCCGGCGCCTGGCGCATGATTTCGAAGGAGATGTATCCGCCCATCGACAGGCCGCAGAGGGCGAAGCGCGGCGGCGCGGCGGCGAGGATCCGCGCGGCGATTTCGGCGATCGTTGAGCCGCGCGCATGATCGGCGACGCTCGTCGCGATGCGCCCTTCCAGATGGGCAATCTGCGCGGCGTAAAGTTTCGGCGTGCAGCCGAGGCCCGGAATGAACAGGAGATGCGAACTGGCGGCCATGACGATTCCTCTCGACGATCGCGGGGATTGTGCCGCGCCGCCGCGCCGGCGTCACCTGCTGACGGGGCGAGGCCGCGTCAAAGCCGGCGCGCGGCCCGCCACAGGATCCATTGACGCCGCCATTGCGGCAATTCTCCCGCCCCGGAAAACGGCGCCGCGGCGCGGCGCTCCATCGCGGCCAGATAGGCCGGGCACAGAAAGGCCGGCAACAGCGCCGCGCGCGCGGCCGGCGCCGCCGCGGCGGCCGCGCCGCGCATCGCCTCCAGATGGTCGCGGGCGCGGGCGCGCATCTCCGCCAGCGCCGCGCGCAGACCCGGCGAGTCGCGCCGCTCCACGATGTCGGCGCGCGTCAGCCCGTGGCGCCCCAGCAGATCGCCGGGGAGATAGACCTGCCCGCGCGCGCTCGTGTGGGGCAGCGCCCGCAACACGCCGACGAGCCCCCAGGCGACGCCGGCATGCCCTGCCGCCTCCGCGCCGCCGGGATCAGCGCCGTCGGCGAGGATAAGGGCCGCCAGCCGGAACAGCGAGGATTGCGTTTCGCCGCAATAGCCGTCGAGATCCGCGCCTGAGGGCATGGGATCGTCGTAAAGGTCGAAAATCCGCGCCGCGATCAGATCGGTCAACGCCTTGCGCGGCAGGCGATAGCGGGCGATCGCGTCGAGCAGCGCAGCGGCGACGGGATGGCCCACGGCCTCGCCCGGACGCCGGCCTTCGATCGCCTCGCGCCACCATTGCAGGCGAATTTCGCCGGCCATCGGCTCGCGGATGCGCGCGCGCGCGCCGGCGATTTCAAGATTGAAGGCGTAGAGGGCCGCCAATGCGGGCCGATGCGCGGCCGGCGCGAACAGTGTCGCAAGCCAGCGGTCCTTGTCGCCGGCGCGCGCCACCGCGTCGCATTGCGCGTAGGCGGCGGCGAGATCGACGACGTCGCTCACGCGGCGGCCAGCAGCGCGGCGGCGACGCGGCGGCGTTCGCCGAGAAGAATATTGTAGGTGCGCGCGGCCGCGCCCGTGGCCATCGGTTCGACCCGGAGACCGGCCCCGCGCAGCGCGTCGCGCACGGGCTGCGACAGCGGCCGCAAATTGTCGCCGGTGCCGACGAGGAGATGCTCGATCAGCCCCTTCTCCTCGGCGAAGACCGCCGCAAGGGATTCGGCCGTGATGTCGGCGGGCGTCAGCGCCGTCCAAATTCGAATGCCGGACGGCAGCGCGAGAATGGAGCCGCGATGCGACATCCCGCCAAACCGGAATCCGCCGGCCCCATAGCCGTCGATCGGCCATTGGCCGGGCAGAAAGCCGTCGTATTTGCGCTCGCCCTGCGGCCCCGCCATCAGGCCGGCGCCTTGGCCGGCTTGTGCTCCGCTTCCGACCCCGTATCGACGCCGGCGTCGCGCACGCCGAGATAAATCAGCAACGGCGAGCAGATGAAAACGGAGGAATAGGTCGCGACGAAAATGCCGAACATCATCGACAACGAGAACGAGCGGATGACGTTGCCGCCGAATAGCACCAGCGCCAACAGCGCCAGCAGCGTTGTCGTCGAGGTCATGATCGTGCGCGGCAGCACCGCGTTGACGGACATGTCGATGATTTCGGCGATGGTCGATTTCTTGTATTTGCGCATCACTTCGCGGATACGATCGAGCACCACGACCGTCTCGTTCAGCGACACGCCGACGATGGTCAGAATCGCCGCGATGGAGGTCGTGTTGAACTCCAGTTGCGTCGCCGAGAAGAAGCCCACCGTCAGCAGGAGATCGTGCATGGTCGCCGTGACCGCCGCGACCGCGAATTGCCATTCGAAGCGGAACCACAGATAGGCGAGCACCGCGATGATGGCGACAACGACGCCCAATGTGCCCGACTGCACCAGCTCTCCCGAGACGCGCGGACCGACAACTTCGACGCGCCGGACCTCGAAGTCTTTCGAGACAGCAGATTTCACCTTCTCCGCCGCTGCGTTCTGCGCCGCGTCGCCGCCCGGCTGAAGCCCGAAGCGAACAGTCACATCGGACGAATTGCCGAAGCTCTGCACCTCGATCTCGCCGAGGTTGAGATGCTCGCCCAGCGCGCGCAATTGCGCGACATCGGCCTGACCGGTCCGGGCTCGCAATTCGATCAGGGTGCCGCCGGCGAAATCAATGCCGAAATTCATGCCGATGAAGATGAACAACAGCACCGACACGATCGACATGAAGGCGGAGAACGGATAGCTCACGCGCCGGAAGCGCATGAACGGGAAATTGGTCTTTTCCGGAGCGAGCCGAAGCAGTTTCATGTAAGCGCCCTCTCCCGCTCAGATCGGCAGCCTGGTCGGCCGCGCGTAGCGGTACCAGAGCGAGATCATCATCCGCGTCATCGTGACGGCCGTGACGATGGTGGTGAGAATGCCCAGACCCAGCGACACGGCGAAGCCGCGCACAGGGCCGGAGCCGAGGAAATACAGGATCGCGGCGGCGACGAACATCGTCACCTGCGAATCCAGAATGGTCGCGAACGCGCGGTTGAAGCCGGAATCCAGCGACGAGATGATCGAGCGCCCCAAATGGTGCTCCTCGCGGATGCGTTCGTAGATCAGCACGTTCGAGTCGACGGCGAGGCCAAGCGTGAGCACGATGCCGGCGATGCCGGGCAAGGTCAGCGTCGCGCCGAGCAGGATCAGACCGGCGAAGATGAAGGCAATATGGATCGCCAGCGCGATATTGGCGAAAATGCCGAACACGCCGTAGGTGATCAGCATGTAGCCAATGACGAGGAACGCGCCGACATAGGCCGCGCGCTTGCCGGCGTCGATCGAATCCTGGCCGAGGCCGGGGCCGACCGTGCGCTCCTCGATGATCGTCATCTTGGCCGGCAGCGCGCCGGCGCGCAGCAGGATCGACAGGTTGTTGGCCTGCTCGACCGTGAAGCGGCCCGAAATCTGGCCCGAGCCGCCAGTGATCGGCGACAGGATGCGCGGCGCGGAAATGACCTTGCCGTCGAGCACGATCGCGAAAAGCCGGCCGACATTCTGCGCCGTCGCCTCGCCGAAGCGCTGGCCGCCGCGAATGTTGAAGCGGAAATTGACGATCGGCTCTGAGGTGCGCTGATCGAAGCCGGGCTGCGCGTCGGTGAGGTCCTCGCCCTGCACCATCACGCGCTTCTCGATCTGGATCGTGCCGGCCTCCGCATCGCCGTCCTTGTTGGGCAGCGTTTCGACTTCGGAGGGATTCGCGCCGGGTTCGGCGACGAAGCGGAATTCGAGCTTGGCGGTCGTGCCGAGAATTTCCTTGAGTTTGGCGGTGTCCTGCAGGCCGGGCACCTGCACCAGCACGCGATCGACGCCCTGGCGCTGGATGTTCGGCTCCGTCGTGCCGAGCGCGTCGACGCGCCGGCGCAACACCTCGATCGACTGGTCGACGGCGCGACGCACCTTGTCGGTCACGCCGGCCTCGGTAATGCCGATCTGGATCAGTCCGTCCGGCGATTCCGTGACTTCGAGGCCCTGCCCTCCCACCTGTCCCAGTAACGTGTTGCCGGTGGTCGGGGTCAGTCGCCGCAGTTTCGGCATGACCTTCGCGCGATCGTCGGCGCCGGGCACGCGCACCTGGACGCCGCGCGGCTGCATGCCGATGCCGCCCGAAATCGCAACCTTCTCCTCTCGCAGCACGCGACGCACGTCGTCGCGCAGATTGGCGACCATGGTGCGCACGACATCGGGCGTGTCGACCTCGAGCACGACATGCGCGCCGCCCTGCAGGTCAAGGCCAAGCACGATCTGGCGCATCGGCAGCCAGGAGGCGGATTTGGAAATCGATTTGAAGGTCGATTCCGACCAGAAGCTCGGCACGATGACCAACAGGGCCAGCACCGAAACGAGGATGACCGAGGCGACTTTCCAGGGAGCGAAACGCAGCATGGATCAGCTTTTCATTGGGGGGCGGCGGAGACGCGACCGCCGCGTCAGCTCACGGCGTCCTTGACCGGCTCGCCCTTGGCGCGCACGTCGGCGATCATCTGGCGGGCGACGCGCACCTTCACGTTCGGCGCGATCTCGACCTCGACTTCCGAATCGTCGGTGGTCTTGGAAACCTTGCCGATGATGCCGCCCTGCGTGACGACGGTGTCGCCGCGGCGCACGCTTTTGATCATCTCCTGATGCTCGCGCGCGCGCTTCTGCTGCGGGCGGAGAATGAGGAAATACATGATGATAAGGATGAGCCCGAAGGGCAGCATCTGCATCACGATATCGGCGCCGCCGGGCTGGGCGCCGGCGGCCTGGGCGAAAGCGGGAGAAATCACGATCCAAAACTCCAAAAGCGGCCGAGGGCCGCGCAACTGGCGCGGACTATAGCGAGCGCGCGGCCGTTGGCAATGGCGCGCGTGCGGCCTTCTCGCGGCGCCTCAGCGCCCCGGCGTTCAGAACCCCTTGAAGTCGAACGACCACGCGGCGATGGCGCCGATCGTGAACTGGTTCGCAGAGCCCAGGGATTTCACAATCGGGCTCGCGCCGGCGTCGCCGTTCAGCCGGTCATAGCGCCCCCAAAGGGTCGTCGAAAACGTCTTCGTCCAATCATATTTGGCCGCGACGGTGGCGCCGACGGATTTGAGGCCGCCCCGGGCGGTGAACACCGGCAGGCCCGTCAGAAGCGACGAGGGCGCATCCACGGTGAAATATTTGCGCATGAACTTGTCGCTCGCCAGCCCCAGCCGCGGGCCAGCCGAGAAGGTCCAGGCGCCGTATTTCTCGACCCAATCGGCGCCGAAATCGGCGACAATGCCGTGATGACCGTGGAAGCCGTGCCGCAACTCGGCCCGCATGCGCAGTTTTTCCATCGGCCAGAACTCGACGAAGGCGCCCGCCTCGATCGTCCAGTCGACATCGCGCAGGCCCGTCAGCGCGGGATGATCCTTGGCGCGCCGCGCGCCGACGAATTTTCCCACCGGCCCCGCCTTCAGCCAGCCGGCGTCATAAAGCGCGAAGCCGATGCCCTCGTCGGGCGTGGAGAAGGTCGCCGGCGCGCCCGCCTTGCGCAACCCGCCGCCGGGATAGAAAACGAATCCGTTGTCCTTCGCGCCGGGATAGCTCGGTTGGGTGAGCGCATTGCCCTTGAGCGTGATCGTCCAGCCCTCCGCCGGCATGATCATGCCGGCGACATCGACCGCCCGCGCCGAAGACGTCTGCAACGTGAGCCCCGCGAGGGCGACAAAAAGCCAAAGGCGCATGAAAAACTCCCGACGGCAATCAATTAACCGACTATTCACGCAAAATACACCCTCCCCATTGATGAGCCGTTAGCGGACGCGACGGTGGCGAAAGAACGGCCGATATGGCATGGCTCGCGTCAACGACCGCCGCCCGGGACCGGACATGACGCCAGCAGCCGACCAGACCGCCCTTCTCGCCCGCATCGCCGACGCGCTGGAGCGCCTTGCCCCGCCGGCGCGGCCGCGCCCCGATTTCGACGCCGCCGACGCTTTCATCTGGCACGCGGCCGCGCTGTCGCTGCAGCCGGTGGCGCAGGTGAATCGCGTCGAGTTGTCGCTCTTGCATGGCGTCGATCTCGTGCGCGACCAGCTTCTCACCAACACGCAGCGCTTCGCCCGCGGCCTGCCCGCCAACAACGCCCTGCTCTGGGGGGCGCGCGGCATGGGCAAATCGTCGCTGGTCAAGGCCGTTCACGCCGCGATCAACGGCGGCGCCGGGCCGGAGCGCCGGCTGAAGCTCGTCGAGATTCACCGCGAGGACATCGAGAGCCTGCCCGCCCTGATGGCGCTTATGCGCAGCGCGCCCCACAATTTCATCGTCTTTTGCGACGACCTGTCCTTCGACGCCGACGACACGTCCTACAAGAGCCTGAAAGCCGTTCTTGAGGGCGGCATCGAGGGCCGTCCGGACAATGTCCTGTTCTACGCCACATCAAACCGCCGCCACCTGCTGCCGCGCGACATGATGGACAACGAGCGCTCGACGGCGATCAACCCCGGCGAAGCGATCGAGGAGAAAGTGTCGCTCTCCGACCGTTTCGGCCTGTGGCTCGGCTTCCATAAATGCTCACAGGACGAATATCTGGAGATGGTCTTCGCCTATTGCGCGCATTTCAGCCTGCAAGCAGAGCCGGACAGGGTGCGCGCGGAAGCGCTGGAATGGGCGACGACGCGCGGCGCCCGCTCCGGCCGCACCGCCTGGCAATTCATCCAGGATCTCGCGGGCCGGTTGGGAACAAAAACCGCGTAATGGAAATTCAACTTTTGTGGGGTTGATTAATAGACGATTTACGCCATGATGCTGCACTGCGAAATGTCGCTTTGTGCGACGCAAGCGAGACGCACATGAAAGTCACCAGTGTAACGCCCTGCGCCTGCGGCTCCGTGCTTCCTGGCGCTGACTTCTCGGACGCTTATCGGGTTGTGGTTTGCGCGGCCGATTTGAACGCTCCGCTGGCGTCGGAGGTCATTTTCCAGCGCTCGCCGGTCTGCGTCGGGCAGATGGGCGCGCTGCGCGACCGCATTTGCGCGCGTCTCGGGCTCAAATCGCTGATCGGCTGCCGTCCGGGCGTGGATGGCGTGCATAAATCCATCGGCGGCATGAACATCCTGTCCGAAACGCCGAATGAAGTTTTGCTGGGCCGCGATAGCGGCCTTTTTGCTTGCCGCGTCTCGATCGCGGTCCGCTCCGTCGACAAGCAGCGCCGTCAGGTGACGATCACCACCCATATCCGCAACCGCAACCTGCTGGGCCGGATGTGGACCGCCGCCGTCGCGCCGTTCCATCGCAAGATCGTGCCGCGCATGCTGCAAAGCCTGACAGCCTGACGCGCCTCAGGCTTTTTTTGCGGGCCAATTGACCATGGCGATTCCCGCCGCCACGCAGGCGACGGCGAACATGAATCCGGGCGACAGCGTTTCGCCGAGCAGCAGCCAGCCCGCCAGCACGCCGAAAATCGGCGTCAGGAAGGTCAGCGCCGAGAGTTCGCCGGCGCGATAGGTGCGCACCATCCAGAACCACAGCAGAAACGTCACGCTGACCACCCAGATGGTCTGATAGGCCATGGACCAGCCCGACAGCGCCGAGAGCGAACGCGGAAACCTCTCCCCCAGGGCGACCGCTCCCGCCGCGAGCACCGGCACGGACACCGCCACCTGATAGAGCAGCGTCTTCACCGGCGGCGCCGCGCGCAGCGCGCTCGCTTTGACGACGATGGTCGTCGCCGCCCATCCCGCGCCCGCCAGCAAGCAGAGCAGATCGCCGAACAGGATGTCGCGCGAGACCGCGCCCGAGACGCGCAGGGCGAGCGCGACGCCGACAAACGCCAGCCCCATGCCGATCCATTGCAGGCGGCTCAACCGTTCGTTGGGCGCGACGACGAGCAGGCCAAGCGCGACAAAGAACGGCGCAGAATAGAGAAACAGCACCGCATGCGAGGCCGGCGTGAATTGCAGGCCGAAGTAGAGCGCGAAAAACTCCGCGCCGAACAGGAGCCCGGCCAGCAGGCCCGCGCCGAGCGTGCCGTCGCGGCGGAACAGATCCTTCTCCCGCCACAACGCGAAAGCGCCCAGAAGAACGGCGCCGCCGGCCGAGCGCAGCGCGGCCTGGGTGAGAGGCGGAATATCGGCGAGCGCCACTTTCGCGGCAATCTGGTTGAAGCCCCAGCTCAGGCACAGGCCGAGCATGACGAGCAGTCCAAGGCGGTCGAGATGACGGGGAGTGGCGATCATGCTGGCATTTTAGCCGGCGCGAAGCCGATTCCGCCAGCCTGATCCTGCGGGGTTCGGTCGATGCGCGTTGCGGATCGCCAGAACGAGAAAAGACGGCGGGCCTTTCTTTGGACCCGCCGCCTGTATGGCCAGCCGTTCAACGTGTCTCGCGGAGAGCGGCCGGCAATCGCATCCTAAAGCCCCGCCAGATAGCTGGTGGGATCGACCGGGGTCGAGCCCTTGCGCAGCTCGAAGTGGAGTTGCGGCGAGGCCACGTTGCCGGACTGGCCCGACTTCGCGATGGTTTGGCCGCGCTTGACCGCATCGCCGCGCTTCACTTCGATTTCGCCGTTATGGGCGTAAGCCGAGACGAAGCCGTTGGGATGACGGATCAGCACGAGATTGCCATAGCCCTTCAGTTCGCTGCCGGCATAGGCGACGGTGCCGCCCTCGGCAGCCTTGACCGACGTCCCTTCCGGCACAGCGATATTGATGCCGTCGTTGCCGCCCGACTTGAAGCCCTGGATGATGCGTCCGCGCGCCGGCCAACGGAATTCCGGATTGGCGGCGTCGCTCGCGGCGGGCCTGGCCTCGCTCGCCGCCGGCAGGCTGGCCGTCGGGGTCTTGTCGATCTTTTTCGACTCGGGCTCGGCCCTGGCGGACTTTTGCTGCGGCTCCGCCCTGGCGACCTTCGTCTGGGGCTTCGGCGCCTCGGCGACCGGTTTGGCCTCGGCCTTCTTCGGCTCCGCCGCGGCTTGTTTGCCCCTGGCGGGCTTCACAGCCGGCGCGTCGTCGTCCTCGTCCTCGTCCGCGACCTTCGCCGTTTTGGCTTTCGTTTCGACGGTGGACTTCTTGCCCTTGAGATCCCTGGTCGCCGAAGCGTCGTCCTTGACGCCCCTGGTCCTGGCCTCGGCCTTTTTCACCCTGGTCGTGTCCCTGGCGGGCGTGGCGGCGGGCTTGTCGTCCTCCTCGTCGTCCTCCACCCTGGCGGTCTTCGCGGCAGATTTCACGGCCGCAGGCTTCGCGGCGGCCATCTTCGCCCTGGCGGCGTGCTTGCCGGCGCCGGAGGCCTTGGCGTCGACAGTCTCCTTCGTCGCGCCCTTCGCGGCGTCGGGGCCCTTGACGAACTTCATTTTCGGGGATTCGACAACCTTCTGCGTCTTGTCCTCAGCGCGCTCGACCGTTTTCGGCGCGACAACGGGCGCGGCGGCGGCGGACGCGCTGGCGCTGTAGACGGGAATGGTCAGCCGCGCGCCCGGCGCGATCTGCGACGCGCTCGAATAGCCGTTGACGCGCAGCAGGGCGTCCGTCGGCACGCCGTAACGATCGGCCAGAATCTTCGGCGTTTCGCCCTGCCCCACCGTCACCTGCGGCCCGCCCTGCCCGGTCCAGCCGCCGGGGCCGGACGACCGGATGATGCCGCCGGTGGAGACCGGCGCGGACGCCGCGGCGCTGGCGAGCCGGGGACTCGCCGCCGCGGGCGCGGAGTAGGAAGCCGAGGCGCCAGGGGCCGTCAACGGGCGCGACTGCACGCGGCCGAGCGGCGCGCTGTAGGTCGGGGAATTGGACGAGGGCGAATTGTAGGAGGCGCGCGGCATGGAGGCCGTCGGCGTCCTGTCGGCATAGCGGGACGACGCTTCGAAGGGATTGGCGAACGGATCGGACAAACGGCTCGATTCGGCGCAACCCGCCAGCGCGGCCCCGCAGAGCGCGACGGTGACCAGAAGCCCGGCCTTGCGGGAGGACACATTCACCTTGGACGGAACACGCATGACGCAACCCACACCAGAACACCCAACACGGGCAATCTAAGCGGGCGGCAGTTAAGAGACCGTTTAAGATGAATGGATGTTCAAGAAAACTTGCGTGATTTGCGCATTGACTCGCGGCGGCCGATTTCCCGCCCGCCTTCAAAGGCTTGCCGCGATCCCCGGGATGAGGCCCTGCAGCCGGCAGGCGAACAGCGGCTCGGCCGCCCAGTCGCCGCCGGCGGCGCGTCGCAGCCGCATCATGGCCACGCCCGCGCCGTCCTGGCGGCGACGCCCGACGAGCAGGACGCCGTCGACCGCGAGCGCGCCCAGCAGCGTCGTCGGCGGCTGGTCCAGCACGGCGTGAACAATGATGCGGTCGAACTGGCCGATGTCAGGCGAGACGCACAGCCCGTCGCCCCAGACGACCGCCGCGTTGGCGACGCCGATGGCGGCCAACCGCTCGCGCGCGGCGATAGCCAGGGTCTGAAAGCGCTCGATGGAGACGACGGACGCGCACAGGCGCGCGAGAATGGCGGTCACATAGCCCGAGCCCGAGCCAATCTCGAGAACGCGATGGCCCGGCTCGATGCGCGCGCTCTCCGCGATGCGCGCCGCGACGAAGGGCTCCGGCATGGTCTGGCCGCAGGGAATGGGCAGCGCCAGATCGCGCATCGCCAGATCGGCGTAGAGATGCGGCGCGAACAGTTCGCGCGGCACGGTCTCGATGGCGCGCAACACATTGACGTCGCGCAGCCCCCGGGCGCGCAGCCGCAAAAGAAAGGCCGCCCGCGCTTCGGCCCGCACATCGATGGCGGACTCATCCCGCGCCACGCCGGCCATGGCCGCGCTCCTAGCCGAGCGCCGCGGCGAGCCGCGCCATCGCGGCGGCGTCCGTCAGGTCCAGCCGCAGCGGCGTCACAGAAATTTTCTTCGCCGCGACCGCCTCGAGATCGGTGCCTGCGCCGGGCGTGTAGGAGCCGCGCTCGAAGGCGATCCAGTAATACGGATGGCCCCGGCCGTCATGGCGCGGTTCGATCTTCAGCAGCTTGGCGTCGCGCTTGCCCTGCGTCGTCACCGCGACGCCCTGCACGTCGTCGGCCGGACAATCGGGGAAGTTGATGTTGATCAACCGATCCGGCGGGCGCGCCTCGCCCATCAGCTTGCGGATGAGGCCCGGCGCGTGGGTCTCGGCGCAGCCCCAGTGCGGATCGCTGAGCGCCGTCGTCGGCCCATACGCCTGCGACAGGGCGAAGGACGGAATTCCGAGGATCGTGCCCTCCATGGCGCCTGCAATGGTGCCCGAATAGGTCACGTCCTCCGCGACGTTCTGGCCGCGGTTGACGCCGGATAGCACCAGATCGGGCGGCCGGTCTGCGAGGATGCGGCGCACGCCCATGATGACGCAATCGGTCGGCGTGCCCTTCACGGCGTAATGGTTGGGCGAGACCTTGCGCAGGCGCAGCGGGTCTTGCAGCGACAGGGAATGCGCCACGCCCGACTGGTCCGTCTCGGGCGCGACGACCACGACCTCGTCGGCGAGCGTCGCCGCGATGCGCTCCAGAACCTTCAGCCCAGGCGCGTGAATGCCGTCGTCGTTGGTGATCAGAATACGCATTTGGCCTCGACCGATTCGATGGTGTGGAGCGTGTTATAGCAAGGCTTCGCGCTCCGTTCTCCCCTCGCGGGCGGCGGCCGGGCGCCATCTCGCCAAACCCCGGATTCGGCGTAAAGTGCGCAGGACGCAGTCATGACAGGGGGCCACCATGAAACTCGTGCGCTACGGCAAGCCGGGCAAGGAAAAACCGGGGCTGATCGACGCGGATGGCAAGCTGCGCGACATTTCGCATCTCGCGCCCGACCTTACCGGCGAGCATCTCTCGCCGAAGTCGCTGGCGAAGATCGCTCGCGCCAGAACCGCCAATCTGCCGCTCGTGCGCGGCAAGCCGCGCATCGGCGCCTGCGTCGGCAAGCCGGGCAATTTCATCGCCGTCGGCCTCAACTACGCCGATCATGCGGCCGAAACCGGCTCGCCGATTCCGCGCGAACCCATTCTGTTCAGCAAGGCGCCGAATTGCGTCATCGGCCCCAACGACGACATCGTGCAGCCCAAGGGCTCGCGCAAGCTCGACTGGGAAGTCGAACTCGGAATCGTCATCGGCGCGCGCGCCTCCTATGTCGGCGAGCGTTCGGCGCTGGATTATGTCGCGGGCTTCTGCCTCGCCAACGACGTGTCGGAGCGCGAGTTCCAGACCGAGCGCGGCGGCCAGTGGATGAAGGGCAAGAGCGCCCCGACCTTCGGACCGCTCGGGCCCTGGCTCGTCACGCCCGACGAGATCGACAACGTGCAGCGGCTCGACATGTGGCTCGACGTCAACGGCGCGCGCATGCAGACCGGCAACACCAGGACCATGATCTTCTCGGTCAGGAAGCTGATTTCCTACATCTCGCATTTCATCACGCTCGATCCTGGCGACGTGATCATCACGGGCACGCCGCCCGGCGTCGGCCTCGGCAAGAAGCCGCAGGTGTTCCTGCAGCCGGGCGACACGGTGTCGCTCGGCGTCACCGGCCTCGGCGAGCAGGCGGCGCGCGTCGTCGCCTGGAAAAAGGGCATGTGAGCGCGCTGGAACGGCGTTTGCTCGTCTCTCCGCAAAACGCGGGATTGCACCCGTGTTTTCCCGAAATGGCGCAGAACGGCGCGCCGATTTTGGACATTGTCGCACCCTTTGGGCCCAACAGGCCCGAAACAAAACAATGGGGGAGTCGAATGATTCGCACAAAAATGATCAAGACCGCCGGAATCGCCGCCGCGCTGCTGTTCGGCGTCGCCATGGCCTCGGAGGCGTCGGCCGGATCGCGCGGCGGCCGCCACGGCGGCGGCTATAGCGGCGCGCGCGTCGTGAAACATGGCCATGCGGTCGGCTATCGCCACGCGGGCTATCGCACGCGCGGCGTCCGCACCGGCCTCTACGCCGCGGCCGGCCTGGGCGTCGGCTTCGCCGTCGGTTCGGCCTACGCCGGCCACGGGCTCACCTATGCCGAGCCGTCCTACGGCCATGTCGCCGCGCCGGTCTACGCCGCGCCGGCGCCGCAGTCCTACGTCCGCGCCTATCAGGTGCCGGTCACGGTGAACCGCACGGTCACCCGCACCTATCAGCAGCCGGTGACGAGCTACCAGACCGAATACCGCACCGAATATGTGCCGGTGCGCCGCGCCTATCAGCGCCCGGTGACGGTCATGCAGACCTACCAGCGCCAGGAAATCGTGCCGACGACCGAATATCGCACGGTGCAGAAGCGCTGCAATTGCTCGTGGGATTACTGATCCCGCCGGGCCATCGAATTTGAACGCGCGGGCGGCGGTCGCAGGATCGCCGCCCGCTTGCATTTCGTCCCGGCCTCTGGCCATCCTTCGCCTCGCGCGCCATGTTGGAAGCCTCATCCGACCGAAAGACAATTCCTTGAGCAAAGCCAAAGACGCCGCCCCGCGCGCCCTGCCCTCGCGCGAGGAGATTCTCGCCTTCATCGCGCGCGAGCGCGCGGCGGCGGCGCAAGCCGGTCTGCCGGCGCCGGCGAAGATCGGCAAGCGCGAGATCGCGCGGGCCTTCGACGTCAAGGGCCAGGCCGAGCGCATGCTGCTCAAGAAGCTGCTGAAAGAGCTGGAGGGCGAAGGCGCGGTCGAGCGGCGCGGCAAGACGTTGCATCGCCCCGGCATGTTGCCGCCCGTGGTGCTCGCCGACGTGACGGGCCGCGATTCGGACGGCGATTTCATCGCCACGCCCGCCGAATGGGACGAGGAGCACGGGCCGACGCCACGCATCGCGCTCTTCATTCCGCGCAAGCAGCGCCCCGGCGCGCCGACGCCCGGCGTCGGCGACCGCGCCCTCGTGCGCGTCGAATTGAACCGTGACGCCGACGCGCGCGCGCCGGCCTATACCGGCCGCGTCATCAAGCTGCTGTCGCGCGCCCGCACGCAGACGCTCGGCATTTTCCGCGCCGACGCCAACGGCGGCGGCCGCGTGCTGCCGGTGGACAAGAAGCAGGCCAATCGCGGCGAATTGCAGGTGCCGGTGGGCGCGGAAGGCGAGGCGCGCGACGGCGATCTCGTGGCGGTGGAAACGTTGCGCGCCGGCCGCTACGGCCTGCCGCAAGCGCGCGTGCGCGAGCGGCTCGGCAGCATGGCGAGCGAAAAGGCCGTCAGCCTCATCGCCATCCACGCCCACAACATCCCCCACGTCTTCCGGCCCGAGACGATCCGCGAGGCGGAAGCCGCAAGCCCGGCGACGCTCGCCGGCCGCGAGGATTGGCGGTCCCTGCCGCTCGTCACCATCGATCCCGCCGACGCGAAAGACCACGACGACGCCGTGCACGCCGCGCCCGACGACGATCCGAAGAACGAAGGCGGCTTCATTCTGACCGTCGCCATCGCCGATGTCGCGGCCTATGTGCGGCCCGGCGGCGCGCTGGACCGCGAGGCGCTGGATCGCGGCAATTCGGTCTATTTCCCCGATCGCGTCGTGCCGATGCTGCCGGAGCGGATTTCCAACGATCTGTGTTCGCTGCGGCCGCTGGAGGATCGCCCGGCGCTCGCCGCGCGCATGATCATCGACGCGCGCGGCCGCAAACTTCGCCACACATTCCATCGCGTCATGATGCGCTCGGCGGCCAGGCTCTCCTACCAGCAGGCGCAGGCCGCGCTCGACGGAACGCCCGACGAGACGACGGCGCCTCTGCTCGATCCTGTCCTGAAGCCGCTGCACGCGGCGCACGAGACCCTGAAGATCGAGCGCAAGCGGCGCAGCCCGCTCGAACTCGACCTGCCGGAACGCAAGATCCTGCTCAAACCGGACGGCACTGTCGATCGCGTGATCATTCCGCCGCGCCTCGACACGCACCGGCTGATTGAGGAATTGATGGTGCTGGCCAATGTCGCGGCGGCGGAAACGCTGGAGGCGGAGCGCCAGCCGCTGATCTACCGCACGCATGACGAACCCTCGATCGAGAAGATGAACGCGCTGGCTGAATTCCTCGCCTCCATCGACATCAGGATCGCCAGGGGACAGGTGCTCAAGCCGCAGCAGTTCAACGGCATTCTCGAGCGCGTGCGCGACAGCGAGAACGAGCATCTCGTCAACGAAGTTGTGCTGCGCGCGCAGGCGCAGGCCGAATACACGCCCGACAATTATGGCCATTTCGGCCTGCATTTGCAGCGCTACGCGCATTTCACCTCGCCCATCCGCCGCTACGCCGATCTGATCGTGCATCGCGCGCTCATCCGCGCGTTCGGCCTCGGCAAGGACGGGTTGCCCGATTCCGCCATGGGCGAACTGGCCGAAATCGCCGCGCGCATTTCCGCCGCCGAGCGCCGCGCCATGGCGGCCGAACGCGAAACCATCGACCGCCTCATCGCCACGCATCTCGCCGACCGCATCGGCGCGACATTCGCGGGCCGCATCGCCGGCGTCACCAAATCCGGCCTGTTCGTGAAGCTGAGCGAGACGGGCGCCGACGGCTTCATTCCCGCTGCGACGCTCGGCCAGGACTATTTCCATTACGACGAGGGCCAGCACGCCCTGATCGCCGGGCGCTCGGGCGAAAGCTACCGCCTCGGCGACATTGTCGACGTGCGTCTGGTCGAGGCCGCGCCCTTCGCCGGCGCCCTGCGCTTCGAAATGCTCAGCAAGGGCAAGACGCGCGCGACCACGCTCGGCAAAGGCGGCAAGACGCGCAAGGGCGCGCGCCGCGCCACCTTCCCCAAAGGCAAGGGCGGCGCCCGCAAGACGCGGCGATGAGGCGGAGCCGTCCCCACGGAAGAAATGCCCGTCAGGGCGCGATTTTTTCCAGCCCGCCCATATAGGGGCGCAGAACCTCCGGCACCGTCACGGACCCGTCGGGATTCTGGTAATTCTCCAGCACCGCCACCAGCGCGCGGCCGACGGCGACGCCGGAGCCGTTGAGCGTGTGAACGAAGCGCGTCGCCTTGCCTTCGGCCGGGCGATAGCGGGCGTTCATGCGGCGCGCCTGGAAATCGCCGCAGACGGAGCAGGACGAAATCTCGCGGAACTTGCCCTGCCCCGGCAGCCAGACCTCGATGTCATAGGTCTTCTGGCTGGCGAAGCCCATGTCGCCGGCGCAGAGCGTGACGACGCGATAATGCAGGCCGAGGCGCTTCAACACCTCCTCGGCGCAGGCGGTCATGCGCTCGTGCTCGGCCTGCGATTGCTCGGGCGTGGCGATCGACACCATCTCCACCTTGGTGAACTGGTGCTGGCGGATCATGCCGCGCGTGTCGCGCCCGGCCGAACCCGCCTCGGCGCGGAAGCACGGCGTGCCCGCCGTCATGCGCATCGGCAGCGCGGATTCGTCGAGGATCTGCTCGCGAACGAGATTGGTCAGCGGCACTTCGGCGGTGGGAATGAGCCAGAAATCCTCGGTCGTGTCCGCCCGATCCAATGGCGCGTTGACCAGCGTCCTGAGGTCGATGTCGCCAGCGCGAAAGCGCGAGATTTCCTCCGGCGTGACCTGATCGAGCACCGCGTCGAGCTGGCGCGACCGCTCGGCGGAGGTCGTGGCGAAGAATTGGTCGTCGTAGAATTTCGGCAATTGCGCCGTGCCGAACATCGCCTGATCGCGCACCAGCAGCGGCGGGTTGACCTCCAGGTAGCCGTGCTGCCCGGTATGCAGGTCAAGCATGAACTGCGTCAGCGCGCGCTCCATGCGAGCCAATTTGCCCCTCGTCAGGACAAAGCGCGCGCCGGAAATCTTCGCGGCGGCGTCGAAATCCATCATCCCAAGCGCTTCGCCGATGTCGAAATGCTCTTTCGGCGTGAAGCCGTCGGGAAATTTCGGCGCCTCGCCCCAGCGGCGCGCCTCGACATTGTCGTGCTCGTCCTTGCCGTCCGGCACGCTGTCGAGCGGCGTGTTGGGGATGGCGGCCAACTCCTTGTCGAGCGCGGCGATGGCGGCGCGCTCCTCGGCCTCGAATTCGCTCATGCGGGTCTTGAGGTCGGCGACTTCGGCCTTCAGCGCCTCGGCCTTTTCGGCGTCCTTCGCCTTCATCGCCGCGCCGATCTCCCTGGAGGCGGCGTTGCGGCGCTCCTGCGCGGCCTGCGCCCGGCCGATGGCGGCGCGGCGCGCGTCATCGAGGCTCAGCAGATGACCCGACAAAGGCGCCAGGCCGCGACGGCGGCGCCCCTCGTCGAACAGGGCGGCGTTGTCGCGAATCCATTTGATGTCATACATGGCGGCGCCTTGCCGCGCGGCGCGCGGCCCTTCTTACACGCCGGATTTCACGAGAGTTTCGCCGTCAGGGACTGGCGGCGTCGTGGGCCGCGTCTTCCTCGGCGCGCTTCTTCTCGACTATCCGGACCGAATAGATCGAAAGCTCGTAAAGGAGCATCGCCGGCACGGCAAGCGCCAACTGGCTGAACACGTCGGGCGGCGTCAGAACCGCGGCGACGATGAAGATCAGCACGATGGCGTAGCGCCGCTTCTCGCGCAGAAAATCGGAGGTGATGACGCCGATGCGGCCGAGAAGCGTCAGCACCACCGGCAACTGGAAGGTGATGCCAAACGCGAAAATCAGCGTCATGATCAGCGACAGATATTCGCTGACGCGCGGCAACAATTCGATCTGTGCCTTGCCCGGCTCCTTGGCCTGCTGCATGCCCATGAAGAAACCGAGCAGATTGGGCATGACGACAAAATAGACGAGCAGCGCCCCGAGCAGGAAGAAGATGGGCGTCGCCACCAGATAGGGCGCGAAGGCCGTGCGCTCGTGCCGGTAGAGACCCGGCGCGACAAAGGCGTAGAGCTGCGCGAAGATGACCGGACACGACAGGAAGGCGGCGGCGAACATGCCGACCTTGATCTGCGTGAAGAAATATTCCTGCGGGGCCGTGTAGATGAGCCTGGCGTCGCCGCCGGCCACATGCTCATAGGGCACGACGAGGATGTTGTAGATGCCCTTGGCGAAATAGAAGCAGATGACGAACATCACCAGAAAGGCGATGAGCGCCTTGATCAGCCGCGAGCGCAGCTCGATCAGATGTTCCATCAGCGGGGCTTTGGTCGCTTCGATATCGGCCTCGCTCATGCCGCGCCGCCCTTGTTCTGGCCAGCGGCGGGGAGTGGCTCCGGCGCGGCGGGGGCGACGCCCAGGGCGGCGAGATTGGCGGCGTCCGGCGCGGGGGGCGTCGCGGTCGAGACGGACGCGGCGTCGGGCGTGGCCGGCGCGGCGCCGAAGGCCGCCGGATCGACCGGCGGCGCGTCGGGCGGCAACGGCGGCACGAAGCTCTTCACCTCCGTCGGCTCGCCGGCGAATTCGAGGCTGCCGTCCTGCTCCCGCGCCTGCATGCGCTCGGCCGCCTCGCGCACCGGATCGTGCGCCAGCTTGCGGTTGATGTCCTCGGCCATCTGGTTGAGCGGATTGGAGCCGCCGTCGATTTTCGCTGCGTCCGCGACCTTGGCCATGTCCTTCTTGAGGTCGTCGAGGTCGGCCTCGCGCATGGCGTCCATGAACTGGCCCTGGAATTCGGACGCCATGCGGCGCATCTTGCCGACGACCTGCCCGATCTGGCGCAGCAGGCGCGGCAAATCCTTCGGGCCGATGACGATCAGCGCGACAATGCCGATGACGAACAGCTTGGCGGCGTCGAATTCAAACATGGATGCGTGCCTGCGTCGCGCGCCGGAGCCTCAAGGGCTCAGCCGATCCGGGCGCCGTCGCCGGCCTTCTTCACCTCAGCCTGCGGCTGATGATCGATGGTGCGCATCGGCTCGGCCGGCCTGGCGGTCTCCACCGGGGGCGGCGGCGGCTGCGACTCGTCGTCGCTCAGGCCCTTCTTGAAGGACTTGATGCCTTTGGCGACATCGCCCATGAGATCGGAAATCTTGCCGCGGCCCCCGAACAGAAGCAGCACCACCGCGCCGACGAGCAGCCAGTGGACGAGCGAGAAACTACCCATATGCGAATCTCCGAAACCTGAACCCGCGGCGGCGCGGCCGCTTGCATGCTGGCAAACTAAGGCCCCACCCTGGCAAAAACAAGGACAGGGGCCAAGAAAGGCTAACGCGCCGGCGCGGCGTCGACCGCGCGCCCGACGCTGACGAAGGAATAGCTGGCCGAGCCGATGGCGCCGATCATGACCGCCTCCACCGCCGGCGGCGCGATCGGCCCGCCCGCCGCCCAGTCGACGATGAAATTGGCGCCCGTGCCGCCGCGCACGTCCTCGGCGGGCACGAAGGCCTCGACCGTCGCCAGCGGCTTCAACGCGATCGGCCGCGACAGGAACGATTGCACCCGCCGGCCGGCGGTGTCGTGATAATCGATGCGCTCGATCACCAGCGGCGCCTCGCGTGACACATTGTGGATGCTCAGCGTCGTCGCCAGTTCAAGCCTGCCCTTGCCGCCGCCGATGCGGATGGCCGCGTAGGCCGGCACGTAGACGGCTCCGCGCGCCGTCCACGACGCCGTCGGCGGCGGCTCGACCAGCGAGGCGGCGAACCGCGCCGCGATGTCCTCCGCCGCGGCCGGGACACAGATGAGCGCGGCGACGACGAAGGCGGCCCCCGCGACCCGCCTCATTCCGCGTCCTCCGGGTTCGGCGGCGCCTCCGACTCGTCGGCGTCGAGCGGCGAGAAATCCAGCGAAAGGTCGCCGGGCTCCAGCGGCTCCTCGTCCTCGGTCAGCGCGGCGTCGTCGCGCGGCTGCGGCACGCCGAACCCCGCCGGCAGACGGCCGTCGAACAGGCCGGCGCCCTTCAGATCCTCCAGGCCCGGCAGATCGCCGATGGCCTCGAGTCCGAAGTGCCAGAGGAAGGCCTCCGTCGTGCCATAGGTGATCGGGCGCCCCGGCGCCTTGCGACGTCCGCGCAGCCGGATCCAGCCGGTTTCCAGCAAGACGTCGATCGTGCCCTTCGAGATGGCGACGCCGCGAATATCCTCGATCTCGGCGCGCGTCGCCGGCTGATGATAGGCGATGATCGACAGCGTTTCGAGCGCGGCGCGCGACAGCTTCTTCTGTTCGGACTGCTCGCGCGACAGGATCCAACCCAGATCCTCTGCCGTCCGGAACGACCATTTCTTGCCGACATGCGCGAGATGAACGCCGCGAGGTGCGTAGTCCCGCCGCAGCCGCTCCAGCGCGTCGGCGACATCGGCGCCGGCGGGCAGGCGCCTGGAAAGCTCGTCCTCGTGCATGGGTTCGCTGGCGGCGAACAGCAGGGCCTCGACGATGCGCATGTGCTCGCGCGCCGCCTGCTCCCTCGCCGCATCGAAAGGATCCTCGGGAAACAATCGGGCAATCTCGGCCAAACGGGCCTCCTCGAACTCTCAAAACAGCTAGGCCGCGTCGGCCGACGGCGCGCGCCCCTTGATCCAGATCGGCGCGAAAGGTTCATCCTGCCGCAGCGAAATCAGCCCTTCTCGCGCCATTTCCAGCGACGCGGAGAAGGTCGAGGCGCGCACGGTGCGCCGCGCCTCCGGGCTGACGCAATAGCGCGCGAGATAATCGTCCAGCACCGCCCAGTCGAGCGCGACGCCGGCCAGCTTCTCCAGCGTCTCGCGCGCCTCGGCGATCGACCAGACGACGCGCTGGCGCAGGGTGACGCGCGACAGCGCGTGTTTCTGGCGTTGCCGCGCGTAGGCCGACAGCAGATCGTAGAGCGTCGCCTGATATTTCGGCCGCGACACCACCTCGACGCCCTCCGGCGCGCCGCGTCCGAAAAAGTCGCGGCCAAGCCGCGCGCGATTGACGAGTTTCCCGGCGGCGGCGCGGATCGCCTCCAGCCGACGCAGGCGAAAGGCAAGCGCGGCGGCGAGGTCGGCGGCGTCGGGCTCGTCGGTTTTCGGCGGCTCCGGCAACAGCAGCCGCGACTTGAGATAGGCGAGCCAGGCCGCCATGACGAGATAGTCGGCGGCGAGTTCAAGCCGAACGCGCCGCGCCTCCTCGACGAAAGCGAGATATTGCTCGGCGAGCGCAAGGACCGAAATCTTATGCAGGTCGACCTTCTGGCGGCGTGCGAGTTCCAGCAGGAGATCGAGCGGCCCCTCGAAACCGTCGAGATCGACCAGAAAGGCGGGTTCGGTTTCGCCTTTGTCGATTGCGTTCTCATCCTCGAAGGGCAAATGCCGGGCCACGAATCACTCCACGCCGGGCGATCCCGCCCGTGCGCCGAGGATGCGGGCCTCAGGCGATCATCGCAAGTCCGGTTTCGAGCTGCGCCCAGGCGTCCACAGGATCAAAATCCTCGGGACTGACGCGCACGCAGGCGAGCGCCGCCCGCGCGCGGCGCAGCGCGTCGCCCGACAGGATCGGCGATCCTTCCGCCACGTCGCCCGCTTCGGTCAGATCGCCGTTGCAATGCAGCGCCATGTCGACCCCGGCCGCGCTCGCCGCCTCCGCCTTGTCACGGAACGACCCGGCGAGCGCCTTCATCGACAGATCGTCGCTCATCAGCAGGCCGTCGAAACCGATGACGCCGCGAATGATGTCGCCGACAACGATCGGCGAGGTGGTCGCCGGCTGGTCCGGATCGAGCGCGGTGTAAACCACATGCGCCGTCATCGCCGCCGGCAGCCCGGCGCAGGCGCGGAACGGCGCGAAATCGGCGGCCTCCAGCGCCTCGCGCGTCGCGGTCACGACAGGCAGCTCGAGATGGCTATCGGCCCCTGCCCGGCCGTGGCCGGGAATATGCTTCATCACCGGCATGACGCCGCCGGCCAACAGCCCCTCCGCCGCCGCGGCGCCGAAGCGCGCCACCGTCTCCGCGTCGCGGGCGTAGGCGCGGTCGCCGATGACGCTGTGCCCGCCCTCGACCGGCACGTCGAGCACCGGCAGGCAATCCACCGTCACGCCGAGCGCGCGCAAATCCTCCGCCATCAGCCGCGCCGCGGTCCGCACGAGCGCCTCGCGATGCCCGGGCGTGGCCCCGAACATTTGCCCGAAGGCCGCGCCGGCCGGATATTTGCGCCAATGCGGCGGTCCCAGCCGCTGAACACGGCCGCCCTCCTGATCGACGAGCACCGGGGCGTCCTCGCGCCCGACGATGTCGCGGAACCGCGCCGTCAGCGCCGCCACCTGCGCAGGGGCGAGCACATTGCGCCTGAAAAGGATCAGCCCCCAGGGCTGCGCCTCGCGGATGAAGGCCTCCTCGTCGGCGGTCAGTTCGAGACCGGAGCAGCCGCAGATCATGGCGCGCACGGACATCGGAGCCTCTCTCATGAGGACGGCGCGCCCCTTCGGACGCGCCGTCCAACCTCAAATCTTCCTGATCAGTTTTTCGCGACGAAGCATGGCGAAATCTTCTGGCAGATCGCGGCCGCTTCTTCCTTCGACAGACCACTGACCCGAACGCGATAGACGGTCTTGTTGTTGACCTCGGCCTTGCGGAAGGTCGGACGGCGGCCGCCGAGTTCGCCGGAATATTTCGAGGCGAGTCGGCTGGCGGTCGCCCGCGCCTCGTCCTCGCTGGGCGAGCCGGCGAGCTGCGCCGCCCATTGGCCGCGCGTCGTGGCGGTCGGCTCGTCGTCGAGCGCCGCCGACTTCGGCTTCGGCTCGACGGCGGCGGAGCGGGTCGCGGCCCTGGGCGCGCTGTCGGCGGCGGGGGTCGTGGCGACGCGCGCCGCCACTTTCGGGGTCGACGCCTTGGGCGCGGCCGCCGCGGCGGGCGACGCGGATGGAATCGACGTCGGCCGCGCCACCGGCAGCGGCGCGTTGGCGCCCATGCCGGCCATGCCGCTCATACCGTCGGAGGGAATGATCGAACCGTCGGGCCGCACCGACACGGTCTTGACCTTCTTCGGCTCGATCAGATTGGCGATCGTCGGCTGCGCCGCCGGCGGCTGGGCCTGCGCCGGCGCGGCCGCCATGCCCGACCCCATGCCGTTCATCGGAATTTGTCGCGGCGTCTTCTGCGGCAGCGTCGACAGATCGACCGGCTGCTCCTCGCGGGTCACGACGCGCGTCGAGGTCTGCGCCACGTCCTTTTCCAGCAAGGTCGCGCTCTGCGACTGCTGCTCGCCCTGATTGCGCGGCGGCGCGACCTTGACCGGCGCGCCCGAGGCCTGAATCGTAGCGATTTCGCCTGAACCCGGCATCTTGCCCTTGAAGGCGTATGTGCCGCCGATGCCGAGCAGGCCGACGCCGAAGATCGCGGCGGCCATCATGGCGCCCCGGCTCATGCGCGGTTTGCGCTCCGGCGCCCAGGCGGCGGGCTCCGGCGCCATGTCCCACCCGGCGTCGTCCTCGACAGGGCGCGTCGGCTCATAGGACGCGCGCGGCGCCTCGTCGTAACAGGCTTCGGCGTGATGCGGCGCGGCCGCCGGACGAGAGGATTCCGCTTGCCGGGGCGCGAAAGGCGCTTCCTGCCGACCCTGTGGCGCCGGCGGCTGCGATGGGGCGAACACGCCCTTGTAGGGATCCTCCGCGCCGCCGATGAGACGGGCGAGTTCCGCCAGGGGATCGTTCTCCGGCCTGGCGGCGACGGGCTGGCGCAATCTGCGCTCGAACTCGTCGAGATCGATCGCGGGGCGCTTGGCAGGCTCACTCATCACTTCACCTCACCTCGTGTCGCTTGGCGGGCCGACGCGTCCCGGAAGGATCGCCGGGAATTATGGTCGTCTCGCGGCGCACGGTCACGGCAAGGTCGGGAAGCCCCGAGCAAAACCCGTCTCCGCGCGCTTCAGCGCATTTCGTCCGGAGCGCTGACGCCAAGAATGGCGAGCCCCGACGCCAGGACCGAGGTTAACGACTTAACCAATGCCAGTCGGGCGCGGGATAAATCTCGCTTTTCTTCATTAACAAACCGTAATTGCGGAAAATCTTTGCCTTTGTTCCAGTGAGAATGCAGCGCCGAGGCGAGATCGTGCAGATAGAACGCGAGCCGGTGCGGCTCGTGCGCGTGCGCCGCCTGCTCGATGACGCGCGGATATTGCGCGATCAGTTTGATCAGCCCCTGCTCGCCCGCGTCCTCCAGCAGATCGAGATTCGCCGCCGCGAGGCCGGCGTCGGACAGGTCGGCCCCGGGCAGCGCGGCGCGCGCCTGCCGCAGCACGCTCTGGCAGCGGGCGTGCGCATACTGGACGTAGAAGACGGGATTGTCCTTAGACTGCTCGATCACCCTGGCCAGATCGAATTCCAGAGGCGCGTCATTCTTGCGGAACAGCATGATAAAGCGCACCGCGTCGACGCCGACCTCGTCGACAACGTCGCGCAGGGTGATGAAGTCGCCCGAGCGCTTCGACATTTTCACCGGCTCACCGCCGCGCATGAGCTGCACCATCTGGCACAGCTTCACGTCCAGTTCGGCCTTGCCGTCTGACAGCGCCTTCACGGCGGCGTTCATGCGCTTGACATAGCCGCCGTGGTCGGCCCCCCACACGTCGATGAGCGAGTGGAAGCCGCGATCCACCTTGGTCTTGTGATAGGCGATGTCAGAGGCGAAATAGGTGTAGCCGCCGTCGGATTTGATCAGCGGCCGGTCGATGTCGTCGCCGAATTGCGTCGAGCGGAACAGAATCTGCTCGCGATCCTCGTAATCCTCCACCGGCTTGCCCTTGGGCGGCGGCAGGCGGCCTTCGTAGACGAGCCCCCTGTCGCGCAGCGAGGCGATGGCGCCCGCCACCATGTCGCCCTGCGGGCCCTTCGTGAGCGAGCGCTCCGAGAAGAACACCTCGTGCGTGATGGCGATGGCGGCGAGATCGGCGCGGATCATGTCCATCATGCCGGCGATCGCGGCGGCGCGGACCTCCTCGATCCAGTCGCTCTCGGGTTTTCCGACAAGCGCCCGGCCGTGTTTCTCCGCCAGCGCCTTGCCGACCGGGATCAGATAATCGCCGGGATAGAGCCCCTCCGGGATTTCGATCTTCTCGCCGAGCGCCTCGCGGTAGCGAAGATGCGCGGAGCGGGCGAGCACGTCGACCTGCGCGCCGGCGTCGTTGATGTAATATTCGCGCGTCACCGCATGGCCGGCGAAGGCGAGCAGATTGGCCAGCGCGTCGCCGAACACCGCGCCGCGGCCATGGCCGACATGCATCGGCCCGGTCGGATTGGCCGAGACATATTCGACATTCACCTTGCCGCGCGTCGACGACCGCGCGGCGATCGGCCTGCCGTAATCGGCGCCGCTTTTCAGGACGGCCTGCAATACGCGGCCGAACATATGCGGGCGCAAGCGGATATTGATGAAGCCCGGTCCGGCGACTTCGGCCTCCGCCACGTCTTCATCGAGGGCCAGCGCCATGGCGATTTCGGTCGCGAACTGGCGCGGGCTGTTGAAGTGGGCCTTCGCCTCCTTCGCGAAGACCATCGCGGCGTTGACGGCGAGATCGCCGTGGGACGGGTCGCGCGGCGGTTCGACGACGAAGCGGGCGAGATCAAGATCGCGCGGCAACCGGCCCGCCTCTGCAAAATCCGCGAGGATGGCGGCGATGCGGTCGTGGAAAATCGCGAAAATATTCATCGGGTCTGGCTCGTCGGGCCGCAGGATTGCCCGCGCGGCCTAACGCAAATCCGCCGACCCGTCAAAAATCAGCCGGTGCTGGGCGAGCGCGTAACGGTCAGTCATGCCGGCGATATAGTCGCAGACGACGCGCGCCCGCCCCGCCTCGTCGTCGCCCTTCGCTTCCGCCGCGCGGGTCCACTCGGGCGGCATCAGCGCCGGATCGGCGAGGAAACGCGGAAAAATGTCCGAAACAACCCTGGTCGCCCGCTCGCGAACCTTCATGACCGAAGGGTGGCGATACATGTGCGGGAAGAGGAAGGCCTTGATCGCCCGGTCGGCCTCGGCCAGCGCGTCCGAAAAACCCACCATCGGCCGGCCGGCGGCGCGGATGTCGTCGACGCTCCCCGGCGCCGCGGCGCGCAGGCGGAACAGGCTTTCGCCGATCACGTCCTCGACGAAGCGCGTGATCACCCGCCGTCCGAGTTCGGTCACGACGCGGGCGGGTTCCAGACCGGGATGCAGCCGGTCGATCTCCGCGAGCAATTGCCCGAGAAAAGCCACCTCCCGAAGGTCTTCGACGCCGAACAGGCCATGGCGCAGCCCGTCGTCGATGTCATGCGCGTTATAGGCGATGTCGTCGGCCACCGCCGCCGCCTGGGCTTCGGCGCTTGGCCATGTGGCGAGATCGAGCGGCTGGATCGCATCGTATCTGCTGATGGCGTAGGGCAGGCCCCGGTCGCGGTAGCGCGCCGCGGGCGCGCCGTCGGGGCCGATCAGCGGGCCGTTGTGCTTGGCCAGCCCCTCGAGCGTCTCCCATGTCAGGTTCAGGCCGTCGAACGCGGCGTAGCGCCGCTCCAGCATCACGACGATGCGCAGCGTCTGGGCGTTGTGATCGAAGCCGCCATAGGGCTCCATGCAGGCCTCGAGCGCATCCTCGCCCGTATGGCCGAAGGGGGTGTGTCCCAGATCATGGGCGAGCGCCAGCGCTTCGGCCAGATCGTCGTCGAGCCCCATCGCGCGGGCGAGCGCGCGGGCGATCTGGGCCACCTCGATCGTATGCGTCAGCCGCGTGCGGTAGTGGTCGCCCTCATGCGGCACGAACACCTGCGTCTTGTGCGCAAGCCTGCGGAAAGCCGTCGAATGCACGATGCGGTCGCGATCTCGCTGGAATTCGCTGCGCGTCGGCGAGGCGGGCTCCGCAACCAGCCGTCCGCGGCTGGCGCGCGGGTCCGCCGCGTAGGGCGCGCGATGATAGGCCGTGATGAAGTCCATGCCCCGCCTCATTGAACTGTCATGCTGGCGGGCATATCTTTCTTTCGTCGCCGTGAACAGCGGCCGGAGCCCGAAGAGACACGATGTCCGAAACCCTCGCCACGCCCGTAGACCTCACCGCCGCCGCCGCCCGCCGCATCGCCCAGATCATGCGCAAGGAACCGGAGGGGGCGATGCTGCGCGTTTCGGTGAACGGCGGCGGCTGTTCGGGTTTCCAATACGCCTTCGACGTGACGACCTCGGCCGAATCCGACGATTTACGGATAGAACGCGACGGCGCGACCGTCTTGATCGATTCCGTTTCGCTCGGTTTCCTGCAAGGATCGCGAATCGATTTCGTCGACGATCTCATCGGCCAGTCGTTCAGGATCGATAACCCGAACGCGACCGCCTCCTGCGGTTGCGGCACGAGTTTCTCGGTCTGACGGCGGGCCCCATTGCCGGGGGCATTCCGCTTGCGCGCGCTTTTCATTGGACAATCCTACATCGACGTCACCCTGCTCGCCGACTGCATTCCGACGGGCGACGACAAGACCGTCGCCCGCGACTACGCGGTCTCCTTCGGCGGCAACGCCGTCACGGCCGCCTTCGCCTGCGCCAAACTCGGCCATGTGCCCGATCTGCTGGCGTCCGTCGCCGACGATTGGCTGGGCCACATGTTTCTCGATATGGCGCGCGCCTATAAAATCCCGGTGCACGCGCGCAAGGTGTCGCGTTCGTCGCTGTCTTTCGTGTTTCCGAACGACGGCAAGCGCGCCATCGTCCGCGCCCGCGACGACAAATATCTCCACCCCTTCCCCATCCTCTCGCTCGAAGGCTGCCGCGCGCTGCATCTCGACGGCCATCAGGCGGACGCCGCGCTGCATTACGCCAGATTGTGCAGGGAACAGGGCATTCTCACCTCGCTCGACGGCGGCGGGCTGCGCTCGAACACGATGGAGCTGTTGCCGTTCATCGACGTCGCCATCGTCTCGGAGCGCTTCTGCGAACAGATGGGCCTCAACGACGAGGCGACGCTGAATTTCCTCAAGGGCCAGGGTTGCCGCATCGGCGGCGTCACGCAGGGCGAGCGCGGCATGCTCTGGTATGACGAGAGCGGCAGGATCGGCCGGCTGCCGGCGCTCGGCGTGCCCTCGGGCCTCGTGATCGACACGTCGGGCGCGGGCGACGTGTTCCATGGCGCCTATCTCGCCTCCTATCTGTCCAATCCCGACGCGCCCTGGGCCAGTCATTTCAACAACGCGCGCGCCGCCTCGGCGTTCAAGGTGCAGCACCTCGGCAACGAGGCCGGGTTGCCGGAAATGACCGATCTGGCGCGGATGAAACTGATGTACGGCGGTTAACCGCCGATACGCCAAGCGCCGAAACTAACGGACATTTTCATGATGCGGCGCTGGCGCGCCGCGTCGTTTCGTGACCAAATCGAACATCATCCGTTCTTGCAGAGGCTCCATCATGAACAAGCCCCGCGCGCTGCTCCTCGCTTCGACCGCCCTTGTCGCCACGGGGATGCTGGCCGGCGCCGGGCTTGATCACATCGGCGCGCAACGGGCGCGCGGCCTCGCCGATCGCCTTGGCCTTGTCGGCGGATCGATCGAGGCCGACGCCCGCGCCGGCCGCATCGTCCTGCGCGACGCGAGCCTACCGCTCGGCGCGGCGCATGTGAGGATCGGCGCCCTGACGCTGCAGGGCCAGCCGTTCGGGTTCGATCTGATCGGCGCCGCGCAGGCGCAGACCGCCGCGACCGCCCGCGACATCGTCGTCGTCTGGCCCTTCGGAACCTACAGAATTCCCGCGATCGAGGCGCAAGGCGCCAATATTTCCGGCGCGGACTTCGCCGCCCTGTTCGACCCCAGGGCGCCGGCTCCCCTGTCCGAACGGCTGGCCAGGCTCAACGCCGCCGCCATCGTCGCGCCGGAGGTGATCGCCGAGGCGAAGGTCGGCGATCAGACGCAAAAGCTCGTCTACAAGGATATGAAGCTGACGAACATCGTTGGCGGGCGCGCCGCGCTTGCGACCCTGTCCGGCGCCTCCATGTCGACGACCAACGCCGAAATCGGCGACATGCAGGCGGTTTACGGGCCGATGAGCGTGAAGGCGCTCGACATGCCGCTGATCGCGCGGTTCGCGACGGAGAAGGCCAGGCCGGGCGAGGCGCGCGCGCCGATCTACGCCGACTTCACGCTCGACGGCTTCAGGATGTCGGCCGCGAAGCCCGGATTTGAAATGCGGGTCGGGAAAATCAGCGGCGGCGGCGTCAAGGCGCGGCCGTTGACGCAGGGCCTCCCCGCGCTCCTCGCCTTCGCTGAAAAAGGCGCCGAGGCCAAGAAAACGCCGGGCGCGCCGCAGCCCGATCCGCGCGAGGGCGCCGCTCTCGTCACGGACATGTTCGACGCGATGGAGATCGGGGCCATCGAGGCGACCGGCTTCGAAGGCGCAGGCAAGGACAAGGACGGCAAGCCCGTTTCGGTCGCGCTGGCGCGGATGGCCTTCAGCGGATTCGCCAGTGCCCGGCTGGGCGAAATGGCCTATGAGGGACTCAAGGTTTCGTCCGAGGAAGCGAAGGTCTCGCTCGGCGTTTTCGCGCTGCGCGATCTCGATCTGTCCAACACGCTGAAGACCGCCAGCAATGTCGCGCAGGGCGATCCGATGGCGTTGAAAAACCCGCGCGACGCCATCCCCACTCTTGGTCAGATCCTGATCGGCGGGCTCGATGTCGATGTCGTCGCCAGGGACGGCAAGGGCAACGCCGCCAACGGCGCGCGCAACAAATTGCAGCTCGGCAAGTTCGACCTGACCGCCGGCAACTATCTGTCCGGTATTCCGACGAAACTCGGCTGGGCGATCGAGAAGCTCGTGTTCGACCTGCCGGCGGACGTGAGAGATCCAAAGCTGAAGCAGCTCGCCGCCCTTGGGCTGAAGCGCATCGACGTGTCCAACCGCGTCGCCGCCGCGTGGGACGCGGCCAAACAGGAATTGTCGCTCGACGACGCCAGCTTCGAGGGGGACAAGCTCGGCGTGATCAGGTTGTCGCTGCTCGCCGGCAATGTCGACAAGGGACTTTTTTCGGGCAACGCCGCGATGGCGCAGGCCGCCGCCCTGGGCGCGGTTCTGAAAAAGCTGGATCTCGCGGTGAAGGACACGGGCCTTCTCGGCCTCGTGCTGGCGCTCGGAGCGAAGGAACAGGGCAAGACGGCGGAGCAGTTGCGCAGCGAATATGTTTCCGCCGCCGCCGTCGGCATTCCCGCCCTGCTGGGCAACCACCCCTCGGCCAAGGCGCTCGGCTCGGCGGTGTCGAAGTTCCTTGCCCAACCGAAGAACCTCAGGATCAACGTCGTTTCCAGGAACGGCGTCGGCGCCTCGGACGTGGCGGTTATGCAGAGCCCCGCCGACATCCTGTCCAAAATCGAGATCAGGGCGGTCGCCAACGAGTGAGCCCGGCGCGCATTGCGCCGGCCGGGGCCCTCGCCTAAAAGACGGGCCGAAGGCGGGACCGTTGCGGCCGCGCCCGAGCTGGAGTCCGCATGTCGAAAGCCGCGCCCGTCCGCATCCCCGATACGGTGACCATCTGCATCACGAGCTGCGGGCGGCTCGATCTGCTGGAGCAGACGCTGGACTCGTTCCGCGCCTTCAACGCCGGCGGGCGGTTCCTCATCTCCGAGGATTCCACCAGGCCCGACGTGATCGCGGAGGCGAAAGCGCGCTATCCTGACATGACCGTGCTGTCGGGCCCTGATCGACTCGGGCTGATGGGCTCGATCGACCGGCTCTATTCGGCGGCGAAGACCCCTTATATCTTTCATCTGGAGGATGACTGGACCTTTGACGGCCCGGTCGATTGGGACGGCGCCATCGCCCTGCTCGACGCCTGCGACGACGTGGCCAATGTTTCACTGCGCGCCTTCGACGAAATCAAAGGCAAATATCGCGAGAAATCGACGCCGCTGAAGCTGGCCGGCCGCGAATTCGCGGTGATGCGCACGGACGCCCACCCCGAATTCTTCGGCTGGTCGTCCAATCCCGGCCTGATCCGCAAGTCGCTCTATGAGGCCTACGCGCCCTTCGCCCGCCTGATGCATGACCAGATGTCCGGCCTGATCAAGAAGGACGGCCGCGTTGTCGCCTATCTCCTGCCGGGCGTGGCGCGCCATATCGGTCAGGGGCGCAACGTCACCGACCCGACCATGCCGCCGCGTCCGACGTCAAAGCCGGCGAAATGGCTGCGCGCCATCAGGAAAAAGCTCTATTACGCCGGCCTGCGGAAAGACCCGTTCTGATGGCCGAGGCGCCCGCGCCCATCCCGCTCTCGGTCCTCATCCGCACGCGCAACGAGGCGGACCGGATCGGCCAGACGATCCGCTCCGCCCTGCCCCTCGGCGGTGAAATCGTCGTCATTGACGCCGAATCGACCGACGACACGGTGAAGATCGCCGAAAGTCTCGGGGCCAGGGTGTTCGTTCACGCCTGGCCCGGCTTCGGTCCGCAACGCCATTGGGGCGAAGAGCGCTGCGCCAACCATCACGTCTTTTCGCTCGACGCCGACGAGATCGTCACGCCGGACATGGCGGCGGAAATCCGCGCCGTTTTCGCCCGCGGCGCGCCGCCGCGGCTGATGACCATCCGCAAGGCGCTGGTGCTGCCGCATCAGGACCGGCCGCCGCCGCTCGGCTTCTGCCACGAGCAAGTGCTGATCTACGATCGCCGCATCGCCCGCACCGGCCCCAACCCGAACTGGGACAGGCTGGACATTGCCGTCGACGACAAGCCGCATCTCATCCGCGCGCCGCTCTGGCATTATTCGATGCGCGATTGGAATCACTTCACCAACAAGGTGAATTACGTCGCCCAACTTGCTGCCGAAACGCAAGAAAAACGCCGTTCGCGCGCCGGCCTGATCGCCCGGCTGATCATCGAGTTTCCCGCGACTTTTCTGAAGTTCTATGTCGTCCGCCGCTATTTCCTCGGCGGCGTCGAAGGCTTCATCATGGCGGTCATCTCCGCCTATGGCCGCTTCCTGCGCATCGCCAAGATGCTGGAGCGACAGGACCACGGGCGCGGCTGAAGCGACGAGCGTTCGGCCTTGCCACGGCAACCTTCGCTCGGCCGTCACAGATCGGGACGCCCCGCAAGGGGGCGCCCCGTCTCCGGATCAATAATTTCACCAGCGCTTCAAGACTGCCGGTCGATCGTCTCCTGCGCGAGGCGCCTGGCCCGCCGGCGGCGGCGGGTCAGCATGTTGAGCGCCTCGACGGCGACCGAGAAGCCCATGGCCGAATAGATGAAGCCCTTGGGCACGTGATAGCCGAGGCCGTCGGCCACCAGCGTCATACCGATCAGCAGCAGAAAGCTCAGAGCGAGCATCTTGACGGTCGGGTTGGCGTTGACGAACCGCGACACCGGACCGGCCGCCAGCAGCATGATCCCGACCGCGATGATTACCGCCGTGGCCATCACCCAGATGTGGTCGGCCATGCCGACCGCGGTGATGACGCTGTCCAGAGAAAACACGATGTCGAGAATCATGATCTGAACGAGCACGCCGCCGAATGTCGCCTTCCGGCCCGTGGCGACCGAATCCTCCTCGGTATGTTCGATATGGTGGTGGATTTCGGTGGTGCCCTTGTAGATCAGGAACAGGCCGCCCACGATGAGAATGACGTCTCGCCAGGAGATTGTCATTCCCAGCGCCGAAAACAGCGGCTTCGTCAGGCCCATCATCCAGGAAATTGAGGCGAGCAGCATCAGCCGCGTGATGACGGCGAGCGTCAGGCCGAGCTTGCGGGCCTTGTCGCGCTGCTCGACCGGAAGCCGGTCGGCGACAATGGAGATGAACAGCAGATTGTCGATGCCGAGAACGATTTCGAGCACCGTCAGCGTGACCAGACTTGCCCATATGTTCGGGTCGGCCAGGGCGGCGACGAGTGCGCCCGTGTCGATGAAGGATGGCAGCATGATTGGAAGAAACTCCCGTGCGATCGCGCCGCGTCGCGCTCAAGACGCAATGCGGACGGCCCGACGGCGGCTCCGCGTTCACGCCCGCAAAGGAGATCCGACATCGCCGCCGACGCCTCGGCGGCCAGAGGGGCCCGGACCTGTCGCGACATCGCGACGACGCGGAAAATAGATGGCCTTCCGTCGATGTCAAACAGCCGCCCGCATGCGGGCGCCTGTCTGCATGTGACGCGGGGAAACGACGACCGGCGGCGCGCTACTCGTCGTCGTCCGGGTCGGCCTGGCGGCCGCCGCCGACGCCGGCGGGCGGACGGGCGCCGCCCTGCATCGGCTCAAGGCGCTGCGGCCGGGTGGCCGGCGCGCTCGCGGCCTGCGCCATCGGGCGCGGACCGCCGAGGCCGTCGCGCTGATAGATATCCTCGCGGAACTGCACGACGCCGTCCGGCGTGCCCCAGGCCGTCACATAAACCCAATAGACCGGCACAGCGTTGTTGAGCTTCACGTCGACGCGCGCGCCGGAGCGAATCGTCTCGTCGATCTTGTCGCGGTCCCAGCCCGGATTATCGCGCAGCAGAAAGGCGACATAGTCGCGCACGTTCTGCAGGCGCATGCAGCCGGAGGAGACGAAGCGGAAATCGTCGCCGAAAATACCCTTGGCCGGCGTGTCGTGCATGTAGACGCCATAAGGGTTGGCGATGTTGATGCGCACAAAGCCGAGCGAGTTGATGTCGCCGCCGGTGTCCTGACGGAAGCGGTAATTCGTCGCCTCCATCGAGTTCCAGTTAACCTGGCGGGGCGAAATTTCCTGCCCGTCCTGGCGGTAGATGCGGATCTTGTTGTCCGTCAGGTAGTTCGGATCGGCCTGCATCTTCGGGATCAGATCCTTGCGGATGACCGAGGCCGGCACCGTCCAGAAGGGATTGAAATTGATGTCGGTGGCGCGCGTCTGCATCACCGGCGACTGACGGTCGATCTTGCCAACGCCGGCGGCGTGGAAGGAGTTGATGCGGCCGTTCTCGACCGTCTCCACCATGGCGGCGGGAATGTTGGCCGTCACATAGCGGGCGCCGAGATTGCCGGCGAGCGTGCGCAGGCGCACCAGATTGGTCTCAAGCTGGCGCAAACGATAGTCGGCGGAAACATTCAGCGCCGCCAGCGTCTGCTGGGCGACGACGCCGGTCTCGCCGAGCCCGTGGCGCGCCTGGAAGCGGCGCACGCCGGCCTCGACGTAGGAATCGAAAACATCCGAATTGCCGGCGGCCGAGTCGAGATCGCCCGAGGCCATCAGCCGCTGGCGCAGCGCCACCACGGCGCGGCCGCGCGCGCCGATCTTCATCGACTGGTTGGGCACCTGCCCCCAGCCGCCCGAGGCGGCGAGCTGGCGATGACGCTCGATGGCCTGTTCGGTCGCCGCCACGGTCTCCTGCGACAGAACCGGCGTCGTCGAACGGCGCACCGCAAGGCGCGAATCGCCGTCGAATTTCTGCGCCCATTCGGCCTGTCCCAGGCCGTCTCCGGGGGCGGCCAGAACGCCCTGCCCCACCGTCAGCGCCAGGCCCAGAGCGGCCATGCCGAAGCTGCGGCGGCTGACGCCTTCGAAAAACTGATTGCGTCGCATCGACACGTCGATCTCCAGTCTGCCGGCGCTGAATCCGCGTCCGCACGCACGGCCCGACCTCCGGGCGCGGGGGAAACATCTGCTAAACACGCCGCTCAAAAAAACGCGCGCCGAGGCCGGCAAGCCTCAGCGCCTATCACGCTGTTGATTAACAAGCGCCGAAAGGGCGGCGATTTTGTGACGCGGCGGCGCGGAACGCCGCCTTCACGAGACCGTGAAGACGCGCCCGCCCTCACCCCTCCGGAAGCAGCAAATGACCGGCCAGGGCCGCGCGCAACGTGACCGCCGAGACCACGGCGACGATGGCGGTCGACAGCAGCAGAGCCGCCCAGGACAGCGCCACCGCGAGCCCGGACGGCCAGGCTTGCCCGAACAGCATCGCGGCGATGGCGAAGGCCGCCGAGGGAAACGTCCACCCCCACCAGGACATGGCGAACGGCGTGCGCGCGAACATCCCTGTCAGGGACAGAAGCACGGCGGCGACAAATAGCGCGAGACCGAAAACGGCGAGCGGCCCGACGCCGAAACCGCCGGTCAGATGCGCCAGCGCCACGGTCCCGACCGCCGGCGGCGCCAGCAGGATCGCGAGCGTCGGCCGCAGGCGCTCCGGCAAGACCGGCCCGGTGACGATGCGGGCCAGGATCAGCGGCTGGATCATTGCCCAAAGCAACGCGCCAAGGCCGAACAGCATCCATGACAAAGGCAGCAGACCGAGCTTTGCGCCGACGACCGGCGCGAGAATATTGCCGACGAGCGGAATGAGCAGCGGCGGCGCCAGCGCCGAGGCCTCGCGCGGGGCGATCATCAGGCCGCGAACGGTCCACACCGCGATGCCGAGATGGAGAACAACCGCCGCAAGCCAGACCGCCAGCGCGGCGCCCCACGCGTAGGGCAGCAGTCCGCCGGCGATGATCATCATGCCGATCGACACGGCGCCGGCGAAGGCCGAGCGGATCGGATGGCGGAGGTCGCCCGCCAGCGCGCCGGGGTGGCGGGCGGCGCGGACGACATGCAGCAGCACGATGAGGAGCCACAGAAGCCCGGTCAGAAGCAGCAGCGCCTCGCCGAAGACGACAGGCGCGCCAAGCGCGTGGCCGGCCTCGCGCCAGGCGAGGCCGAGGCCGCCCAGGCCCATCGGCGCCGCGAACAGCGGCAGCGGCAAATGCGCAAGGCTTTTCGCCGGCGCGGATTCCAGGGATGCCTGTTGAGCCTGCGCCACGCGCGCCTCCGTCGAATGCATTATATTCGACGGAAAGAATATATGGAAAACACCCGCCACGCCAGAGTGTGCTGGCGCCTCAACGCAAAAAGGAGCGCACACGGCGCTCCCTTTGCCCGACGAGTGGCGATCCGATCAGAGGCGATAGCGGATCTGGTCGGTCCAGAAGCGCTCCAGACGGGTCAGCGCCTGATTGAGACGGGTGAAATCGTCGCTGCTGACGCCGCCGATCTGCTCCACCGTCATCACATGCTTCTCGTAGAGGCTGGCGACGATCTGATGCACCTCGCGGCCGGTTTCCGTCAGGCTGATGCGAACCGAGCGGCGGTCGATGCGCGAGCGGGCGTGATGCAGGAAGCCCATCTCGACCAGCTTCTTGACGTTGTAGGACACGTTCGAGCCGAGATAATAGCCGCGGGTGCGCAACTCGCCGGCCGTCAGTTCCTTGTCGCCAATGTTATAGAGCAGCAAAGCCTGAACCGAATTGATGTCGCTGCGGCCGCGGCGGTCAAATTCGTCCTTGATGACGTCGAGCAGACGGCGGTGCAGACGCTCCACCAGCTTGAGAGCCTCGAGATAGGCCGGGCGCACTTCACCGAAACGTTCCGTTCGCTGCGCCGCCGCTTCCGCCTTGAGAACCGTATTCATGACTCACCCCGTCGTTGTTCTACGCTTCGACCGGTTCTTTGCCCGGCTTGTCTTGTAGGATCAGTTATAGGGTGCGCGAATGAAAACGAGTTTAAACAACAGGCTGAATCCCGGGTTTACTTATTGCAGTGAACGCATTGTAAAATAAAAGAGAAATTTACGCTGAATCGGCGTTTACGAAGCGGTCGCCGACTCGCGCCGAACCATCGCGAACGCGCGGTCAGCGGCGGAACAGACGGCCCGGAGACAGGCGTCGCCCCGCATCGGCGCCGGCCTGATAGGTCAGAACGAAATAGACGATGACCAGCGCCGCGTCGAACCAGGCGATGACGCGTCCGCCGGGAAAGAAATTCGGGATGGCCGCCGCCACGAAAATCTGCGTCGAGGCGGCGAACAGCCACATGACTCCGCCCCAGGGCGCGACGAGCCACAGGCCAATCGCGGCGATCAGATCGATCACCGCGAAAATGATGACCAGGAAGGCGGCCGTCATCGGCAGCGTGTCGATGATCGGCAACCCCGGCGCGAGCACGCGCGCCCAATGCACCAGCCCCTGCAACATCCACAGCCCGGCGACGACGCGCATGAAGACGATCAGCGCCAGCGACCAGCGATTGGCCCAAGCTTCGCTCTGCGGCCGTTCGCCGACGCGGATCGGCCGGTCGGAATCGCGCGTGGGCTGCGGATACATGGTCAGGCGCCCCGCGCCGGGAACGCCAGTTCGTCAGAGGCCGGCAGGGGCGCGAAATAGGCGTCGACGGCGACCTCGTCCACCTCCCCGACGCTCGCCGGCGACCAACGCGGCGCATTGTCCTTGTCGATAATGACGGCGCGCACGCCCTCGTAGAATTCATGGCCGCGGCAGAGGCGCGAGACGATGCGGAATTCGGTGCGCATGGCCTCGTCGATATCCATCGCGCCGCCGAGCCGCATCTGACGAAACGCGATGGCGAGCGAAGTCGGCGATTTGGTCCGCATCGTTTTCGCGGTTTCTGCGGCGAAGGCCGATTCGCCGGCGGCGGCGTCGAGGCGCGCCAGACATTCCGCGACGCTCGCGCCCGACAGTCCGGCGTCGATCACGCTGCGTTCTCCGAGAATGGCGGAGGCCGGCGGCGGCGCCGAGAAGCGCTTCACCGCCACTTCGACCGGCTCGCCGGCGATCAGCGCGGCGCGCAGCGCCTCGAATTGCCCGGACGGGACATAGGCCTCGGCCAGCCCCAACGCGACGGCGTCGCCCGCTTTGGCGCGCGCCCCTGTCAGACCAAGATAGAGACCGGTGCTGCCCGGCAGGCGGGGCAGAAACCAGGTGGCGCCAATATCCGGAAAGAAACCGATTCCGACCTCCGGCATGGCGAAGGCGAATTTGTCGCCGGCGATGCGGTGCGAACCGTTGATCGACACGCCGGCGCCGCCGCCCATGACAATGCCGTCGATCAGCGCGACATAGGGCTTCGGATAGAGCTTGATGCGGCGGTTGAGGACGTATTCCTCCCGCCAGAAGGCGATCTGCGCGGCATGGTCGCCCGCCCGGCCCTGATCATGCAACAGGCGGATGTCGCCGCCGGCGGAAAAGGCCTTGCCGCCCTCGCCGGTCACAACGACGCAGGCGACCTGCGGATCATGCTCCCAGGCGTCGAGCGCGCGGCTCATCGCGCGCACCATGCCGAGCGTCAGCGCGTTGAGCGCCTGCGGCCGGTTGAGACGGATCAGGCCGGCGGCGCCCTGTTTTTCGCATATGACTTCCGGCTGCGACATGCGGCGCTCCCTGCTCCCGATCCCCCTGATCGGGATAGTGGGCGCGATGGGGGCCGTCAATGCGCGACGCGACAACCGCGCTGTGGCCGGACGGGTCCGCCTCGTGTAGAAGAACACAGACTGACATTTCACGCCACGGAGCATTCGGCATGGCCACGTCCCTGCGCCCTCAGCCCAAAATGGAGCCCGCCCGGCGCGAGGCCAGGGCCGCCGGCCTCGACCTCACGCATCGGCCCCGCCGCAACCGCAAGAGCGAATGGGCGCGCCGGCTCGTGCGCGAGAACGTGCTGACGACCGATGATCTGATCTGGCCGATCTTTCTCGTCGACGGCGTCCGGCAACGGGTCGCGGTGCCCTCCATGCCGCAGGTGGAGCGCTTTTCGGTGGACGAGGCCGTGCGCGCCGCCGCGCGCGCCGCCGAATTGGGCATTCCCGCCATCGCTCTGTTTCCCTACACCGATCCGTCGCTGCGCGACCCGCACGGCAGCGAGGCGCTGAACCATCAGAATCTCGTGTGCAACGCCTGTCGCGCCATCAAGGCGGAGGTTCCCGACATCGGGCTCGTCACCGACGTGGCGCTCGATCCCTATACGAGCCACGGCCACGACGGCGTGATGGCCGGCGAGGAAATTCTCAACGACGAAACCGTCGCCATTCTGGTCGGGCAGGCGCTGAATCAGGCGCGCGCCGGCGCCGACATCATCGCGCCCTCCGACATGATGGACGGCCGCGTCGCCGCCATTCGCGCCGGGCTCGACGGCGAAGGCTTCCACCACGTCCAGATCATGGCCTATGCGGCGAAATACGCCTCCGCCTTCTACGGGCCGTTCCGCGACGCGGTCGGCACCAACGCGACGCTCGTCGGCGACAAACGCACCTATCAGATGGACCCCGCCAATTCCGACGAGGCGCTGCGCGAGGTCGAGATGGACATCGCCGAAGGCGCCGACATGGTGATGGTGAAGCCGGGGATGCCCTATCTCGACATCGTGCGCCGCGTGAAGGACACGTTCGGCGCGCCGACCTTCGCCTATCAGGTGTCGGGCGAATACGCGATGATCATGGCCGCCGCCAACAACGGCTGGCTCGACGGCGACAGGGCGATGATGGAGAGCCTGCTCGCCTTCAAGCGCGCCGGCGCCGACGGCGTTCTGACCTATTTCGCCGTGCGCGCGGCGGAGAAGCTCAAGGCGATGCGCTGAGTTTCACGCCGCTTCGCGGATCGCCGCCAGATCGTCGAGAAAGCGCCGCCATTCGCGGCGCTTTTCCGTCGCGTCCGTCAGGCGCAGCAAATATGACGGAGAACGGTTGCGATCAGACGGGCGTCGTCTTCCAGCGTGAGCTTTTGGCCGCGCAGGTCGTTCACCACCTGCGCGCGGCCGGGAACGCCGCGCAGAGCCGTCGCGCAGGGCGTGACGATCAGCTTCGGGCGCAGCTACGCGCGCTCCCGTCCCGCCCTTGCGCGAATCCCGTTTCGCGGCGCCGCTGGAGGCGCAAGACACGTCATATTTCGCGGCGGCGGCGAGGATTTCAGGTTTTCCGGCAAGGCCAAGCGCGGCAATCTGTATGTTCCTGCTTTGTTTATGCCATAAGCCGGAAATCAGGACATCCGGCAAGCCGAGCCTTTGGCGTTTGGGCGCGCGCCCGCCTCGCGACAGGAGCGCGCCTCAGGCGTTCACGGCGTGATCGCAACCTTGAGCACGCCATCGCGCTGGTGCGAGAAAAGATCATAGGCTTTTTCGATATCATCGAGTTTGAAGCGATGCGTCACCATCGCCTTCAGATCGACCCGGCCGGATTCGATCACGCCCATCAGCCGGCGCATGCGCTCCTTGCCGCCGGGGCATAGCGACGTGACGATCTTGTTGTCGCCAAGGCCGGCGGAAAAGGCGCTGAGCGGAATGGTCAGGTCGCCCGAATAGACGCCGAGCGAGGACAGCACGCCGCCCGGCCGCAACACGCGCAGGCAGGCTTCGAAGGTCGCCTGCGTGCCGAGCGCCTCAATGGCGACGTCAACGCCGCGCCCGTCCGTCAAACGCATGATTTCTTCAACCGGATCGACCATGGAGAAATCGACGGTGACGTCGGCGCCCATCTTCTTCGCCATGTCGAGGCGCGCCGGCACTTTATCGACGGCGATGATGCGGGTTGCGCCCATCAACCTTGCGCCGGCCGTGGCGCAGAGGCCGATCGGCCCCTGGGCGAAGACGGCCACCGTGTCGCCGATCCTGATCGCGCCGCTTTCGGCGCCGGCGAAGCCCGTCGACATGATGTCCGGGCACATCAGCACCTGCTCGTCGCTCAGGCCGTCCGGAACGGGCGAGAGATTGGCCTCGGCGTCGGGCACGCAGAGAAACTCGGCCTGGGAACCGTCGATCGTGTTGCCGAAGCGCCAGCCGCCCATGGCCTTGAAACCGTGCTTCGTTCCTTTGCCGTCCTGCGCGCAGAAGCCGCAGAGACAGGCGTTGGACGTGCCCGAGGGCGTGATCGCGCCGGCGATGACGCGCTGACCCTCCGTGTAGCCGTTGACCGCCGATCCCAGCTTTTCGATGATTCCGACCGGCTCGTGACCGATCGTCAATCCCTTCCCGACCGGGTATTCGCCCTTGAGAATATGGACGTCCGTGCCGCAGATCGTCGTGGTCGTGATGCGGATCAACGCGTCGAGCGGACCGATATCGGGAATGGGCTTTTCATCGAGGACGATGCGGCCCGGCTCGACGAAAATCGCGGCTCTCATTTTGGACATGGCGTTCCCCCGTTTGCGAACGAACCGGCTTCCGTCCTGTTTTCGGAAACTTGCGCCGGGCCGATGACGACCGTGCGACAGCATGCGCCCAATAAAGCTCCCGCGATATGCGTTGGGCCAAGGACAGGGTCTTGCGCGACGCCCGGGGGATCCTACATTGAGCGCGCCCGGCTTCCGCCGATGATGGAGACGTCCGATGACCAACACCGACTTCTCGTCCCGCACACAGGCCGCGACGGGTTTTCTCCCCACTGTTCTGCCGCCGGCGGCGCTGGCCGGCGTGCGCTCGCGACGCATCATGGCGGTGGCGTTCGACCTCGTGCTGGTCAGCCTGATCGTCGCGCTTCTGTGGTTCGTGCTGACGGTGGCGACCTTCGGACTGGCGCTGCTGTTCGTGCCGCCGCTGTTTCCGATCGTCGCGTTCTTTTATAATGGCCTGACGGTCTCGGGCGCGCGCATGGGCACGCCGGGCATGCGGGCCATGGATCTTGAGGTGCGCATGACCGACGGCGGCCGGGCGCCCTTCATCAACGCCGCCGTCCACGCCGTGCTGTTCTACGTGAGCTGGATGTTTCCGCCGATTCTGCTGTTCTCGCTGCTCGACGGCCAGAAGCGTTGCCTGCACGATATGCTCGCGGGCCTGATCGTGACGCGTCGCGCCGACTGACGCGCAACGCCGCAAAAATCTCGCGCCCGCATCTTTCCGGATGCGGGCGCGTGCGTCTAGGCTGGGGCGAATCCGACGAGGCGAGGAGAGCCAGCTTGACCAGCGAGCCGCGCGACGCCCCGCAGTTCTTCCTGACGGCGCCCTCGCCCTGCCCTTATCTGACGGGCCGCGCCGAACGCAAGGTGTTCACTCATCTCATCGGCCGCCGCGCCCGCGCCCTCAACGACGCGCTGACCCAGTCCGGCTTCCGCCGCTCACAGACCATCGCCTACCGCCCGGCCTGCGACGGCTGCCGCGCCTGCGTGTCCGTGCGCCTGCCGGTTGATGAGTTCGCGCCGTCGCGGACCATGCGCCGGGTGCTGGAGCGCAACGCCGACCTCGTCGGGTCGGACGGACCCGCGACGGCGACATCGACGCAATACGCGCTGTTTCGCGATTATCTCGACGCCCGCCACAGCGATGGCGGCATGGCCGACATGAGCATGGGCGATTACGCCATGATGGTCGAGGACAGCCACGTCCAATCGCGGCTGATCGAATACCGGCGGCGCGGCGCCGATACGTTCCTGACCGGCAAGGGCGAAGGCCCGCTCGCGGCCGTCTGCCTCACGGATCATCTCGTCGACGGTCTGTCGATGGTCTATTCTTTCTACGATACGGCGCAGGCGTCGCGTTCGCTCGGCGTGTTCATGATTCTCGATCATATCGCCCGCGCGCGGAAGCTCGGCCTGCCGCATCTCTATCTCGGCTATTGGGTCGAGGGATCGCATAAAATGGCCTACAAGGCCCGCTTCCGACCGCAGGAGCGGCTGGGGCTGGACGGCTGGGTCAGGGCGACCTGAAGGCCCGCCGGCGTCAGCGCCGTTTGCGCGCTGCGCCACGGGCGGGTTTTGCCCGCTTCGCCGCGTCGGCGCGGCGCGCGGCGGCGAGCGCCAGCCCGCTCCAGCGCCTCAGCGCCTCCTCGTCGTCCTCCGCCTCGCCCGGCAACGTGCGATAGGCCATGGATTTTGGCTTGCCCGACATTTCATAGACGAACCGCTTCGCGCCCGCGGTTTCGAAGGCGGGCTCCGTTTCCGCATCGACCTTGAGATAGATTTCACCGAAGGCCTCGATGGCGAAGCACAGGCCGTCGGCGTAGACGCCGTGGCCGCCGAACATCTTGCGCACGGACACTGGCGCGAAGGCGGCGAAAATATCCGTGATCGCCGCCGCGTCCATCACGCCCGCCCCGCCAGGGCCTCGGGTTGGGCCGGCGTGATGGCCACGGATTCGCCACAGCCGCAGGCCGAGGTCTGGTTGGGATTGTTGAAGACGAAGCCCGATGAGAGCTTGCCGATCTGATAATCCATCCGCGTGCCGAGCAGGAACAGCACGGCTTTCGGATCGACGATCACCCGCACGCCCTTGTCCTCGACCACATCCTCGCCCGGCCTGGCGGCTTCGGCGACCTCCATCGTATAGGACATGCCAGCGCAGCCGCCGTTTTTCACGCCGACGCGCAGGCCGGCAGCGCCCTCGCGGGCCGCCATGATCTCGCGGATGCGCTCCGCGGCGGCGTCCGTCAGCGACAAAACCTGAAATCTTGATGCCATTTTCGCCTCCCCGCGTCGTTCAAGGCGGCGCGTTGTTTCGAATATAGGCGCGCGGGATCAACGCACAATGAACGGTCCCGCGCTCACCACATGTCGAGCGCGACGCGGGCCATTTCCGACATGCGGCTCTGATCCCACGGCGGATCGAAGACCATATTGACCTTGACGCCCGCGACGCCGTGAACCGCGCTGACCGCGCCCTCGACCCAGCCCGGCATTTCGCCCGCCACCGGGCAGCCAGGCGCCGTCAGCGTCATGTCGATGGTCACGAACCGGCTCTCGTCCAGATCGACCCGGTAGATCAGGCCCAGCTCATAGATATCGCAGGGAATTTCCGGGTCATAGACGGTCTTGAGCGCGGCGATGATGTCGTCCGTCAGCCGGTCGATCTCCTCCGCCGGCAAGCCCGGGGGCGCGGCGACATCGGGCCGGTTCGGCTCCATTCCTGTTTCCATGGCGGCTTCAGACATCCCTTGTCCTCTCAGGAAAACAGCTTCTCGGCCCTGGTCAGGGCCTCGGCCAGACTGTCGACCTCGTCCATCGTATTATAGAGCGCGAAACTGGCGCGGCACGTCGAGGTCACGCCGAAACGCGTCAGCAACGGCTGCGCGCAATGCGTGCCCGCGCGCACCGCCACGCCGGCGCGGTCGATCACGGTGGCCACGTCATGGGCGTGCGCCCCCTTCATCTCGAAGGAGACGATCGCCCCCTTGCCCGGCGCGCGGCCGAAGACGCGCAGACTGTTCAGTCGCGACAGACGCTCGTGCGCGTAATCCGACAAGGCGTTTTCATGCGCGCGGATGCGCTCGCGGCCGACGCCGCGCATATAGTCCAGCGCCGCGCCGAGCCCGGCCGCCTGCACGATCGGCGGCGTGCCCGCCTCGAACCGGTGCGGCGGATCGTTATAGGTGACGCGGTCGCGCGTCACCTCGCCGATCATCTCGCCGCCGCCGAGAAACGGCGGCAGATTTTCCAGCCATTTGCGTTTGGCGTAAAGCGCGCCGACGCCGGTCGGGCCATAGAGCTTGTGGCCGGTGACGATGTAGAAATCGACGTCGAGATCGCGCACGTCGACATCAAGATGCACCGCGCCCTGCGAGCCGTCGACCAGCACCGGCACGCCATGGGCATGGGCGATTTTCACGATCTCCCTGATCGGCGTCACCGTGCCAAGCACGTTCGACATTTGCGTGATCGCCACGATTTTCGTGCGCCGGGTCAGCGCTTTTTCGAACGCCTCCAGCGAAAAGGCGCCGTCGTCGTCGACGTCGACCCAGCGCAGCACGGCGCCCTTGCGCTCGCGGTGGAAATGCCAGGGCACGATGTTGGAATGGTGCTCCATGATCGACAGAACGATCTCGTCGCCGGCGCCGATATGGGCGAGGCCGAAGCTCGACGCGACGAGATTGATCGCCTCCGTCGCCGATTTCGTGAAGATGATCTCGTCGGTCGATTCCGCATTGAGAAAGGCGCGCAGGCTTTCGCGAGCCCCCTCGAAGGCGTCCGTCGCGGCGTTGGCGAGATAATGCAGGCCGCGATGCACATTGGCGTATTCGTGCTCGTAGACGCGCGTCATGCGCTCGATCACCTGGCGCGGCTTCTGCGCCGAGGCGGCGTTGTCGAGATAGACCAGCGCCTTGCCATAGGGCCGCTCGGCGAGGATCGGAAAATCCTCGCGCAGCTTCATCACGTCATAGGGGGCGCGCGCATCCATCAGGCGTCTCCCGCGGCGAGCCAGTCGTGGATTTCAGCGCGGAAGCGCTCGCGCAGGGCCTCGTCGGGGACGTAATCGACCGCCTCGCCGGCGAAGGCCTCGACCAGCATTGCCTCGGCGATGCGGCGCGGAATGCCGCGCGCCTGGGCATAGAACACCTGCGCCTCGTCGAGCTGCGCCACCGTCGCGCCATGGCCGCAGGCGACGTCGTCGGCGAAAATCTCCAGCTCCGGCTTGTTGAACATGCCGGCGCCGTCGCGCAGCAGCAGCGCGTTGGCTTTCATCGCCCCGTCGGTCTTCTGGGCATGGCTGCGCACGACGATCTTGCCCTGAAACACGCCGGTCGCCTCGTCGTCGACGATGGTGCGGAAGAACTCGCGGCTCTCGCACTCGCGCGCGTTGTGCTCGACCACCAGCGTCGTGTCGCCGTGCTGGCGGCGATGCAGAAGGCTCGCGCCGCGCAAGGCGAAATGCGCGCCCTCGCCGTCCAGGCGGGCGAAAATCTGCCGCCGCCACAGGCCGCCGGTCATGGTCAGCGCGAAACTTTCAAACCGCGCCGCGCGGCCCATGCGGACCATCAGGCTCTGCACCTGCACGGCCTCCTCGCCGTCGCCGCGCGTCTCGACGACGTGCTCCAGCGCGGCGAGATCGCCGATGTCGATAATCAGCGCGGCGTTGCGCTGGTTGGCCGCCGGCGCCAGCGCAAGCCGCGTTTCGACAAGCCGGGCGCGCGCGCCCTTGCCCATGCGCAGGGCGCTGCGGCCATAGGACGCGCGGGCGCCGCCGGCCGCGACGTCGACAATCTCGATGTCCGCGTCGGCGCCGGCGCTCACGTCGATCAGCGCGCCGTCCTGCATGAGGGCCGTGTTGAGATCGACCGCCGCGTCGCCCGCGCCGAGGCCGTAGCCGGCGATCATGTCGTCGGCGGCGCCTTCGGCCAGAGCCGCCGCCAGCGGCGCGAGCCGCACGCCCTCCGCGCCTTGCGAAAGTCCGGACACGTAATGCCCGTCGATCAGCACGGCGCGAACCCCGCGCGCCGGCGCGAGCCGCGCCCGCACTGCGGCGATGATCGTCGCGTCCGGCGCGCCGGCGAGCGGCAGCGCGTCGCGCATCGCGCCGCGCAGATCGGTGTAATGCCATGGCTCATCGCGCCGCGTCGGCAGGCCGCGCGCGGCGAAGCGCGCCATCGCCGCCTCGCGCAAGGCGCGCGCGCCGGCGGGCGCGAAGCTGTCGATCAGCGCCGTCTCGACAGCGTTGCGGGGACGGGCCGGCGCGTTCACGCCGCTTCCTCCGCGACGTAATCGCGATAGCCGTTCTGCTCCAGCTCCAGCGCCAGTTCCGGTCCGCCCGTCTTCACGATGCGGCCTTTCGAGAGCACATGCACGGTGTCGGGTTTGATGTGGTCGAGCAGCCGCTGGTAATGGGTGATGACGAGGAAGCCGCGTTCGGGCGAGCGCAGCGCGTTGACGCCTTCGGAGACGACGCGCAGCGCGTCGATGTCGAGACCGGAATCGGTCTCGTCGAGAATGCCGAATTTCGGCTCCAGCAGCGCCATCTGCAGCACTTCCATGCGCTTCTTCTCGCCGCCGGAGAAGCCGACGTTGAGCGGCCGGCGCAGCATCTCCTGCCTGACGCCGAGCTTGTCGGAGGCGGCGCGCACGCGCTTCATGAACTCGGGCGTGGACAATTCCGCCTCGCCGCGCGCCTTGCGCTGCGCGTTCATCGCGGCCTTGAGGAAGGTCATGGTGGCGACGCCGGGAATTTCCAGCGGATATTGAAACGCCAGGAACAGGCCGCGCGCGGCGCGCAGATCCGGCGACAGCTCAAGGATGTTCTCGCCGTTGAGCAGCACCTCGCCGTCCGTCACCTCATAGCCGGCGCGGCCGGAAATGACATAGGAGAGCGTCGATTTGCCCGACCCGTTCGGCCCCATGACAGCCGCGACCTCGCCGGCCTTCACGCGCAGCGTCAGCCCGTTGATGATCTGCTTGCCGCCGACCGAGGCGTGGAGATTACGAATTTCGAGCATCGTGCAAACTTTCAAACAGGCGTCGCGCAGCGACTAACCAACCGAGCCCTCGAGCGAGATCGCGATGAGCTTTTGCGCCTCGACGGCGAACTCCATCGGCAATTGCTGCAGCACGTCGCGGACGAAACCGTTGACGATGAGCGCGGTGGCCTCCTCCGCCGAAAGCCCGCGCTGCATGCAGTAGAACAACTGGTCGTCGGAGATTTTCGACGTCGTCGCCTCGTGCTCGAACACGGCCGAGGCGTTGCGCGACTCGATGTAGGGCACGGTATGGGCGCCGCATTTGTCGCCGATGAGCAGGCTGTCGCAATTGGTGAAATTGCGCGCGCCCCTGGCCCTGCGATGCGCCGAAATCTGGCCGCGATAGGTGTTCTGCGAGCGCCCCGCCGAAATGCCCTTGGAGATGACGCGGCTCGACGTGTTCTCGCCAAGATGGATCATCTTGGTGCCGGAATCGACCTGCTGCATGCCGTTGGAAATGGCGATGGAGTAGAACTCGCCGCGCGAGGACTCGCCGCGCAGAATGCAGGACGGATATTTCCAGGTGATGGCCGAGCCGGTTTCGACCTGCGTCCATGAGATTTTCGACCGCGCGCCTCTGCAATCGCCGCGCTTGGTCACGAAATTATAAATTCCGCCCCTGCCCTCGCTGTCGCCGGGATACCAGTTCTGCACCGTCGAATATTTGATCTCGGCGTCGTCCATCGCCACCAGTTCGACGACGGCGGCGTGCAACTGGTTCTCGTCGCGCTTGGGCGCGGTGCAGCCTTCGAGATAGCTGACGTAGGAGCCCTTGTCGGCGATGATCAGCGTGCGCTCGAACTGCCCCGTGTTCTGCTCGTTGATGCGGAAATAGGTCGACAATTCCATCGGGCAGCGCACGCCCGGCGGCACATAGACGAACGAGCCGTCGGAGAACACCGCGCTGTTGAGCGTGGCGAAATAATTGTCGGTCGCGGGCACGACCGTGCCGAGATATTTGCGCACCAGTTCGGGATGATCGCGCAAGGCCTCCGAGATCGGGCAGAAGATGACGCCGGCCTTGGCCAGCTCGGCCTTGAAGGTCGTCGCCACCGAGACGGAATCGAACACCGCGTCGACCGCGACGCGCGAGGACGGCTTCACGCCGGCGAGAATTTCCTGCTCGCGCAGCGGAATGCCGAGCTTCTCGTAGGTGCGCAGCAACTCGGGATCGACCTGGTCGAGCGAATCCAGCGCCGGCATGTTCTTCGGCGCCGAATAATAATAGAGATCCTGATAGTCGATCGACGGGTAATGCACCCGCGCCCATTTCGGCTCTTCCATCGCGAGCCAACGCCGATAGGCGTCGAGACGCCATTCGGTCATCCATTCAGGCTCGCTCTTTTTCGCCGAAATGAAGCGGACGATATCTTCGTTCAGGCCCCTGGGGGCCTTCTCCGACTCGATGTCGGTGACGAAGCCGTATTTGTATTCGCCAACGTCAATGGACTTGACCTTGTCGACCGTCTCCTGGACCGCCGCCATTCAAAAATCTCCTCACCCAACGCGGGTTCAAGGCCCGCTGGCTCAGAATGCCCCTCTACATTCCACGCCTTTAGAATGATTTCAAGCCGTCGCGTCCCGTCGATGGCGACGCAAATTCGTCAGGACGCGCCGCAGCGCTTCCGAAAACCTGTCCCTGTCCCCGTTTCGGCTCGACCAGCCGAGGCTGACGCGCACGGCGCAGCGCGAAAGCCCGGGCGCCGCGCCCATCGCCGCCAGCACATGCGAGGCCTTGACCTTGCCCGACGAGCAGGCCGAGCCCGACGACACGGCCATGCCCGCCATGTCGAGCGCCATCAGCAGGAATTCCGCCGTGACGCCGGGCAGGGCGAAGGCCGACACATGCGGCAGCCGCGGCGCCTCGGCGCCGAAAAACACGGCGTCGGGCGCGATCGCCCGCACATCGGCCTCGATGGCGTCGCGAATCGCGGTGAGCCGTGGCCCTTCCTCCCCCATGCCGATCCGCGCCGCCTGCGCCGCCGCGCCGAAGCCGGCGATGGCGGGCGCGTTCTCCGTGCCGGCGCGCTGGCCGCGCTCCTGCCCGCCGCCGCGCAGCATCGCCGGAAGGATATGGAGCGCCGGCCGACCGAAAACCAGAGCCCCCGCCCCCGGCGGCCCGCCGATTTTGTGGGCGGACAGAATCGCCGCGTCGACGCCGGCGGCGCCCATGTCGAACGGCAGCTTGCCCGCCATCTGCACGGCGTCGCAGACGACGAGCCCGCCATGGGCGCGGACCAGCGCCGCCGTCTCGGCCAACGGCTGGATGACGCCGGTTTCGTTGTTCGCCGCCTGCAAGGCCAGCATGACGCGCCCGCCGGCGATGAGCGTGTCCAGCGCCGCGAGGTCGATGCGCCCGTCGGGCAGGAGCGGCGCGCGCGACACGGCCCCGGCCGGAAAGCGATGGCCGTCGAGCACGCAGGGGTGCTCGCCCGCCGAGACGATCAGCCGCGCGAAGGGCGCGCCGGCGCCGCCGATGTCCGGCGTCAGCGCCAGATTGGCCGCTTCCGTGCCGCCGGACGTGAACACGACCGCAGCGGGCCGCGCCCCGACCAGCGCCGCCACCTGTGCGCGCGCCGTCTCGATTGTCGCCCGCGCCGCCCGCCCCTCGGCATGGACGGACGAGGCGTTGCCGGGCGCGTCGAGCGCCGCCAGCATCGCGGCGCGGGCTTCCGGCCGCAGCGGCGTCGTGGCGTTGTGATCGAGATAAAGCCGGCTCATGCCGGTGTCATAGCGCGGGCGGGATTCAATGTCACAACCTCCTCCCTGTCCCTCCCCGCCAAGCGGGAGAGGGAACGCGCGGCGCCCGGCATGATGCGCCGGCAACGCCGATGAAGGCCCGAATCCATTCCCTTTCCCGCGAAGTGGGGGAGGGTCAGGGAGGGGGCCTGGCCGCTTCTACCGCAATGTATCGCGCGCCAGATGATACCAGGCGTTGAAGCTGTCGGGCTGCGTGGCGGCGGAGGGGCAATGGGCGACGCCCCAGGCGCCGAGCAGCCATTTCGTCCGGCCGCCGTTGAAATTGGCGTTGGCGCCGCTGGCCATTTCGGCGCCGGTTTGCCGGTCGATGACCTGCGTGCGCAGGATGCCGGCCGGGCCGCGCTGCTCATGCGTCTCGCGCACCTCGTAGCGGGCGGTCGGCGCGTCGATGGGCGTCAGCGCGATGTCGCCCTCGTCGTCGCGCGCCGCCCGCGCCCAGCCGTCGCGCCTGTAGATGTCGCGCAGCTCCATCCACGCGAAGCCTTCCGCGTGCAGATAGCGCATGCCGAAACTGTTCGACGTGTCGGAGACGAGCAGAATTCCGTCCGCCCTGGCTTTGGCGTGAATGGCGGGGAGACCGATCTCATCGCAAAGCGCCGAGAACTCCCGCCTGTCGCTCCAATACAGCGCCGCGACCGGCAACAGGACAAACGCCGCCGCCAGAACCCACGCCCGCGACACGCCGAACCGCCGCAAAATCAGCGCCAGCGCCACGATGGCCAGAGCAAGCAGCGCCGGCGCGAACACCACCCAAACGAGGCCGAGGAGGGTCATCGCTTCGTCAGCTCCGGCGGCCCCTGAAGCGCTTTCCTCGAGATCCTCGCCACGCCCGTCCCGTCCATGCCGCGTTCCCCTTCCGCTCAGGATGGCGGCGCATCCGGCGCGGGGCAAGGGGCGCTGCGACACGCGCGGCGGAATGTGGCATGGTCGCGCGCCGGGAGAGACAGGAGGCGCCGCGTGACGCAAAAGCATGAGACCGACCGATCCGGCCGCGAAGTGGGCGTGGCGCTGCGGCGCGGGTTCGCCGGCCGCTGCCCGGCCTGCGGCGAGGGCCGCATGTTCCGCGCCTATCTCAAGGTGGCGGACGCCTGCCCGGCCTGCGGCGAGGAATTGCATCACCACCGCGCCGACGATGCGCCGCCCTATTTCACCATTCTCATCGTCGGCCATGTCATCGGCGCGCTGATTCTCGCCGTCGACAAACATTGGCCGGAGCTGGAGTCCGGCGTGCATATGACGATCTGGCCGGTTCTGGTCGTCGCGATGAGTCTTGGCCTGCTGCCGATAGCCAAGGGCGGTCTTGTCGCCTATCAATGGGCGTTGCGGATGCACGGCTTCGAGACCGCGCCCGCCCCGCGCGACAAGACCCAGGAAAGCGCCCTCGCATGACCGATACGCCTCCCTCCCCGGAAAATGTGCAGCAGCTCGCCGACTATCTGACCAGGGTCAATCGCGACCGCTCGACCCCCAACATGCGGCCGAAAAACGCCGCGACGCTGATTCTGCTCGATCATTCGGGAAAAACCCCCAGGGTGCTGATGGGCAAGCGCCATGCCGGCCACAAATTCATGCCCGGCAAGTTCGTCTTCCCCGGCGGGCGCATCGAGGCTTCCGACCGCGTGATGAACGTCGCCGGCGCCCTGTCGCCGATCGTCGAGGAGAAGCTCAACAAGCGCGTGCAGCGCCCTTCCTCCATCCGCCCCCGCGCTCTGGCGCTCGCCGCCATTCGCGAGACGTTCGAGGAGACCGGCATTCTGCTCGGCACGAAGGACTATGGCGCAGCCGTCACGCCGCCACCCGGCCCCTGGGCCGATTTCGTCGGCCATGGCGTGCTGCCCAACCTTGAAAACCTGCATTTCATCGCCCGCGCCATCACCCCGCCGCGCCGGCCGAAGCGTTTCGACACGGCCTTTTTCTCGATGGACGCGAGCGAGATCGCGCACAGGATCGAGGGCGTGGTGACGCCGGACACGGAGCTTGTCGAACTCGTGTGGATTCCGTTGGCGGAGGCGCGCACGCTCGACCTGCCGCCGATCACCGGCGTCGTGCTGAAGGAGCTGGACATCCGCATCGCCGGCGGCATGCGCCACGACTTGCCCGTGCCCTTCTTCTACGAAATTCGCAAGAAGTGGAACCGCGAGGAATTGTGACCCCCGCCAACCCTCTCCCGGAGGGAGAGGGTCGATGTGCAGCATCGGGGTGAGGGGATCGCGCCCATGTGATGAAGGCGCAATTTTCCTGACCGCCGCCAATCGCGCAGCCGCGTAACCCCTCAACCCCGGCCTCCGGCCGGACCTTCTCCCACAGGGAGAAGGTTTGTGCGCTTGATCGCGATTCCAGCCATGTTTCACAAACCCGCTATGCAACGTCTCGACCGCGCCTCGCTCGCGGCGGCCATCGCCACGGTATCCATCGTCGGAATCGGCCTGTCGCTGACGATTCCGCTGCTGGCGGTGCGGCTGGAGCAGGCGCAGGCGCCGGCCTGGTTCAACGGGCTGAACACGGCGGTGGCGGGGCTGGCGACGTTGGTCGGCGCGCCCTTCGCACCGCGCGTCGCGCAGCGACTCGGCGTCTGGACCCTGCTCATCGCCGCGCTCGCCGGCGCGATCCTGTCGCTGCTGGCCTTCGCCGTCACCGACAGGCCGATGCTCTGGCTGGCGTTGCGCCTGCCGCTCGGGCTGGCGCTGACGACGCTGTTCGTCATCGGCGAATATTGGGTGGTGGCCGCCGCGCCGCCGGCGCGGCGCGGGCTCGTCATGGGCGTCTATTCGACGGTTCTGTCGCTCGGCTTCGCCATCGGCCCGGCCCTGCTCATGCTGGTGGGAACGCACGGCGCCGCGCCCATCCTCGCCGGCGCGGCGCTTTTCGCGCTCGCGGGACTGCCGGTGGCGCTGGCGCGCGGCAAGACGCCGGAACTGGAGCCCTCCGCGCCCGCGCCGGTGCTGCGCTTTCTCGCCGCCGCGCCGATCGCGACGCTGGCGGCGCTGGTCTTCGGCGCCGTCGAAACCGGCGGCATGGGGCTGTTTCCGGTTTACGCCATCCGCGCCGGTTTCGGGGCTGAAACCGGCCCGCTGCTGGTCGCGCTGGTGGCGGTCGGCAACATGCTGTTCCAGATTCCCATCGGGCACCTGGCCGACAGGACGGATCGGCCGCGATTCCTCCTGATTCTCGCCGGTCTGGGGCTGGCGGGGGCGCTGGCCCTGCCCTTCGCGGCGAGGCTCGGCCTTGCGCCTCTCGGCGCCCTGCTCGTCGTCTGGAGCGGTTTGGTCAGCGGCCTCTACACGGTCGGGCTGGCGCATCTGGGCGCGCGCTTCACCGGGGCCGAGCTTGCCTCCGCCAACGCCGCCTTCGTCATGTTCTATTCGATGGGAATGCTCGCCGGCCCGCCGGGGTTGGGGCTGGCTCTGGATGTGTGGCCGCCGGACGGTCTGTTTCACGGGCTGGCGGCGCTTTTCGCGCTCTATCTGGCCGCGACGGCGCGACGCGCGCGTTCTTGACAACGCAGGCGCGATCCGTATGGTGCGCCCGAGCTTTCGGGCCGGTCCGACCATGCGTCGAGTCTCCGGCCTTTGTTATTGGCCTCAGGGCCTTGCGAACGGGATAGAACAATGGCCAAGGCCGCGATGATCAAGATCAAGCTCCTGTCGACCGCCGACACGGGCTATTTCTACGTGACGAAGAAGAACGCCCGCACCAAGACGGAGAAGTTCACTTTCAAGAAATACGATCCGGTGGCGCGCAAGCACGTCGAGTTCAAGGAAACCAAGATCAAGTGATCATGGCCTGAACCGCCTTCGCGACGAAGCCGCCCCTCCGGGCGGCTTTTTTGTGAGCCGACGCGGAACAAGAAAAAACCCGCCGAAGCGGGCGACTCATTGCCGGAATGAGAAGGTGGCCGGCGGCAAAGGGCGTTTCGAGGAGGCCACTCCTACCCTTTGCGCGCCGACCAACCCCACGGACCCAGGAGATGCGGCGGACCTGAGCACTCCGCAGGGTATTGGAACGGGCCGAAGCCCATGACCTGGACATTACCGGAACCCGCATAAAAAGCAATGCGTTAAAAGCGGGCAGCCGGCAGTGGTTTCTGTTAGGCTTGACAATCAACCTTAGCGGCGCGGCGGCCCCTCTCAAGCCGCCTCGGCGGTCACCTGATTTCGACCGTTGTTCTTGGACTTGTAGAGCGCCCGGTCGGCGCGCTTGAACATGGCGTCCGAACCGATGTCGCCGCCCCGATCCGACAAGCCGATGGAGACGGTGACGGGGATGGCGCGCGCGCCAGAGTTGACCGGAAACATCGCGCCTTCGATCGCCTTGCGCACGCGCTCCGCCACCTTGTGCGCGATGGCGATCGGCGTCTCGGGCATCACCACGACGAACTCCTCGCCACCCATGCGGCAAACGAGATCGGCCATGCGCAGCGTCTTGCGCACGCGCGTCGCGAATTCCTTCAGCACTTCGTCGCCGGCGTCGTGACCGTAGGTGTCGTTGACCTTCTTGAAGTGATCGATATCGAGCACCATCATCGACATCGGCTTGCCGCGATGCGCCGCGTTTTCAAGCATCGCCGGCATATGGCTTTCCAGATAGCGGCGATTGTTGAGGCCGGTGAGCGGGTCGACGACGGCCGCCTCGATGGACGCCTGGAAATTGCTGCGCAGGGCGTCGGCGTAGCGTTTGCGGCGCAGTTGCGTGCGCACGCGCGCCAGCAATTCGTTGCGATCGATCGGCCGCACGAGATAATCGTTCACGCCGAGATCGAGACCGCGCAGCACGCGCTGACGATCCTCAAGATCGGCGACGATCAGCAACGGCACATGGCGCGTGCGCTCCAGCGAGCGGAGCTGGCTGCACAGGCGCAAACCGTCGTAATTCGTCAGTCCGAGACTGATGACGATGAGGTCGAAATCATTCTCGGCGCCCTTGAAAAGAGCCTCTTTCGGATCGCGCTCGATCTCGAGGTGATGCACGCCGCGCATCGCCGCGAGAATGCGGTCCGACGACGAGGCGCGATCGTCGATGAGCAGCACGCGGCCATTGTCGCCGCGATCGGCGGCCGCCATCGCCGTCGCGTCGTTGACGCCGAGATTGATCGACGTTTGCGCGCGCTGGCGCAATTCGTCGATCGCCATTTTCAATCGCGTCAGCGAGCGCACGCGCGCCAGAAGCGCGATTTCGTCGACCGGTTTGGTGAGAAAGTCGTCGGCGCCCGCCTCAAGGCCGCGCACGCGGTCGGCCGGCTGGTCGAGCGCCGTCACCATCACCACAGGCAGGTGCGCCGTTCTGGGATCGGCCTTGAGGCGCCGGCAGACCTCGAAGCCGTCCATGCCCGGCATCATCACGTCGAGCAAAACGATATCGCAATTGCCCTGTGCGCAGATGGCGAGGGCCTCGGGACCGTTTGTGGCGGTGAGAACGTCGAAATATTCCGCCGTCAGCCGCGCTTCGAGCAGCTTGATGTTGGGCAGAACGTCATCGACGACGAGAACGCGAGCGGTCATCGATCAGACCTCACTTGTCCACCAGAAAGTTGCGCACCGTTTCGAGGAATTTCGCCACGGAGATCGGCTTCGACAGATAGGCCTCGCAACCGCCCTGCCGGATCTTCTCCTCATCGCCCTTCATCGCAAATGCGGTGATGGCGATGACGGGAATGTGACGGGTGTTGGGATCGTCCTTCAGCCATTGCGTGACTTCAAGCCCCGAAACCTCGGGAAGCTGGATGTCCATCAGGATCAGGTCGGGAATGTTCTTGCGCGCCAGCTCCACGCCCTCGACGCCCGCCCGCGCCTGAAGCGTCCTGTAGCCATGGGCCTCCAACAGATCGTTGAAGAGCTTCATGTTGAGTTCGTTGTCTTCTACGATCAATACGGTTTTGGTCATCTTCAACCCTGCCCGCCGGCGCGCCGGCGAGTTACTCAACGCTTGAGGCCAAGCCTGCGCCGGACCCTGACATCCATGTTAAAGCGGATAAATTGACGAAATGCGAATCCCCCGGCCGCCCCTCCGCGACACGTCGTCCCGCCCGACCCCGGCGAGCCGGCACGACGCGGCCGAATCTCTGGCTGTCGCGGCGCTGGGCTGGCTGGCGCAGGACGGCGAGCGTTTGGAGCGGTTCGTGTCGCTCGCCGGCCTCGCGCCCGAAACGTTGCGCGAGGCGGCGGCCGCGCCGGGCTTTCTGGCCGGCGTTCTCGCCCATCTGATGAGCGACGAGAGCCTGCTGCTCGCCTTCGCCGCCAATGCTGGCCGCGCGCCCGGGGAGGTCGCCGCCGCCGCCCGCCTGCTCGATCCCGGCGCGGGGCCATGACGGCGGGGCAGCCGGTCTGCCGTGACTGCCTGACGTCGGCGCCTGCCGGGCGGGCGCGCTGCCCGGCCTGCGGTTCGCCGCGATTGCTCGCCCATCCCGAACGCGACACGCTGGCCATCGCGCATATCGATTGCGACGCGTTCTACGCCGCCGTCGAGAAGCGCGACAATCCGGCCTTGCGCGACAAGCCGGTGATCATCGGCGGCGGCAGGCGCGGCGTCGTCTCGACCGCCTGCTATATCGCCCGCATCTCCGGCGCGCGCTCGGCCATGCCGATGTTCAAGGCTCTGAAAGCCTGTCCGGAGGCCGTCGTGCTCAAGCCGGACATGGCCAAATACGCGCGCGTCGGACGCGACATCCGCATGTTGATGCGCGAACTGACGCCTCTGGTCGAGCCGCTGTCGATCGACGAGGCCTTTCTCGATCTCACCGGCACGCGGGCCCTGCACCGCGCCAGCCCGGCGCTCACGCTGGCGCGTTTCGCCGGCCGCATCGAAAAGGAGGTCGGCGTCAGTGTTTCCGTCGGCCTGTCCTATTGCAAATTTCTGGCGAAACTCGCGTCCGATCTCGACAAGCCGCGCGGCTTCTCCATCATCGGCCGGGCCGAGGCCGTCGAATTTCTCGCGCCCCTGCCCGTCGGCCGCATCTGGGGCGTCGGCGCGGTGGCGCAGGAGCGCCTGGGCCGCGACGGGTTTCGCCTGATCGCGGATTTGCAGCGCGCCGAAGAGAGCGATCTCATGCGCCGCTACGGCGCCGAGGGCGGCCGGCTGTGGCGTCTCGCGCGCGGCATCGACCCGCGCCCCGTCTCGGCCGATCACGAGACCAGGAGCATTTCCGCCGAAACGACCTTCCTGTCCGACCTGTCGCGCGCGGAGGAGTTGGCGCCGATCCTGATGGAGCTGTGCGAAAAAGTCGCTTTCCGACTGAAGAAGGAGCATTTTTCCGCGCGCAGCGTGACGCTGAAGCTCAAGACGGCGGATTTCCGCCTGCGCACGCGCACGCGCTCCGGCTTCGGCGCGACGCAATTGTCGGAACGCATGTTCGACATGGCGCGCGCGCTGCTGGCGCCCGAACTCGACGGCGCGGCGTTCCGGCTCATCGGAATCGGCGCTGGCGACCTCGCGCCGGCCGGGGAGGCCGACCAGGCCGACCTGCTGCACGGCGATTACGAACGCGAAAAAGCCAAGGAGCGCGCCATCGACGCCCTGCGCGAAAAATTCGGCAAGGCGGCGGTGGTGCGCGGGCTGGCGTTTCGGGCGAAGACGGACGGATAGACCGCCATGAGTCCAAAATGACCGCTTTTACCGCTTGCACTCCGCCGCCGGGCGCACGTCCAGTTCGGTCATCTCGCCGGCGAGGACGAAATCGCCGTAGTCGAGCCTGAGCGCGCGGGCGACGCCGTTCTCATAGAGATCGAAGGACAGGACATAGTTGGGCGGCGCGTCCTTCTTGCCCGAATCAAAATAGGAAATCGACACCGGCCAGCGCGTCAACCCTTTGAGCGCCGGCGCCTGCGCCGCCTTTTCCGGCGCCGCTCCGGCGGGCGGCTTGCCGATCACCGCCAGCGTGTCATAGACGCGGTCGCCATTGTCCGAACCGTCATAGACCCTGGTTTCGAACAGACGCTCGCCCGATTTCGCCGCGACGATAACGCGACGCAGGTGCTCGGTGGGAAACAGCACGCCGTGCGCCAGATCAAGTTTGGCGCGGCGCGGCAGCTTGAGCTCGACCGACAGCGCGCCGTCGCGGGACAGGCCGGCCGAGCCGTCAACCTCTTCCTCGCCGCCGCGCCCGCCGCGCGTGGTCATGCGGAAGCGGAATTTCCGCCCGCCCGCATCCTCGAACGTCGTCGAGCGCATGTCGGACACGCGCGTCTCGCCCTCCGGCGGCTGGATTTCCGTCAGCTGGCGGAACTCCTGCGTATAGCCGTCGCAGGCCGAACCGGAAAAATCGAAGGCGATGCGGCCGCGCGCCGAGGTCGGCGCCTTGGAGCCGGTCGCCTTCAGCAGGCTCAATTCGTAAGTCGCCCGATGCGGCGCGAGCGGCGCGCCGCCCTTCTGCGCCAACGCCGGCGCCGGCGCCGCAAGCAGCGCGGCGGCGGGCAGAACGACAAGAACCTTGCGGAATGCCTGCATGTGGACAATCTCCCTCCGGCACGCCGTCGCGCGCCGATTCGACAAAAGCTAGTGTCGCTCCCCCGTCGGCGCAATCCGCCCTCGCCCGCTCTTGTCAGCGGCCGGCGCATGGGCGAGCCTGCGCCGGCGCGATGGAGGTTCGTATGGGCGTGGAAAAGAGACTGCACGATTTGGGCATTGTTTTGCCCTCCCCCGCCGCCCCGGTGGCGAATTACGTTCCCTTCGTCCGCGTTGGCGCGCTGCTCGTCATTTCCGGCCAATTGCCGTTCGGGGCGGACGGCAAGATGGCGCCCGGCCATGTCGGCAAGCTCGGCAAGACCGTGTTCAACGAGGGCGGCCAGGAGGCGGCCCGCCTCTGCGCCGTCAATGTGCTGGCGCAGGCGAAGGCGGCGCTGGGCAGCCTCGAGAAGATCCGGCGATGCGTGCGCCTTGGCGGCTTCATCAATTGCGCGCCGGGCTTCGCACAGCTCGCGCCGATCATGAACGGCGCGTCGGATCTGATGGTCGCGGCGCTGGGCGAGAAGGGCAAGCACGCCCGCTCCACCATCGGCGTCGCCGAACTGCCGATGGACGCCGCCGTCGAGGTCGAAGCCATGTTCGAGGTCGAATGAGCGTCCACGCGCCCGGCTGGCTGACCGAGCGGCCGATCGCCCATCGCGGCCTGCACGACCGCGCGGGCGGCGTGGTCGAGAATTCGCTCGCCGCCGCGCGCGCAGCCGCGGCGCGCGGCTACGCCATCGAGTGCGACGTGCAGATCAGCCGCGACGGCGAGGCCATGGTCTTCCATGACGACACGCTGGAGCGGCTGACGCAGGCGCAGGGCCGCACGGACGCCCGCGACGCCGCCGAATTGGCGCGCCTGCCGTATCGCGACGGCGAAGGCGCGCCGCCGACGCTGGCCGCCCTGCTCGCGGAGGTCGGCGGGCGCGTTCCCGTGATCGTCGAGATAAAGAGCCGCTTCGACGGCGAGACGCGGCTCGCCGACCGCGCGGCCGCCGTCGCGTCCGGCCAGGCCGGGCCCGTGGCGTTGAAAAGTTTTGACCCGCGCGTCATCGCCCGGCTGCGCGCCGCCGGCTGCGCCCTGCCCCTCGGCATCGTCGCCGAGGCGCATTACGACCACCCCGAATGGTCGCAACTGCCCGCCGACGCCCGTCGCGATCTCGCCGCGTTGACCCATTTTCCCGACACGCGGCCGGACTTTCTGTCCTGGAGCGTCGGTGACCTGCCGCACGCCGCCGCCACCCTGTTCCGCTTCGGCCTCGCCCGTCCGGTCATGACCTGGACGGTGCGCACGCCCCAACAGCGCGCCCGCGCCGCGCGCGACGCCGACCAGATGGTGTTCGAGGGCTTTGCCCCGTGAGCCGCCTTCGCGTTCGCATCGCCACGAGCCTCGCGGAGGTTGACGCGCGCCAGTGGGACGCCTGTGCGAATGCGAAAGCAACCGATAACTCTCTTCCTTGCGCCGTCCCGTCGACGATTGACGGCCCGCTGCAAACCGAACGCTTCAACCCTTTCGTTACACACGCTTTTTTATTCTCCCTTGAAGCCTCTGGCTCGACCGGCGGTCGCAGCGGGTGGACGCCGGCTCACGTTCTGGTGGAGGATGAAGCCGGCGCGCTCGTCGCTTGCGCGCCGTCCTATGTGAAGAGCCACTCGCAAGGCGAATATGTCTTCGATCACGCCTGGGCCGAGGCCTACGCCCGCGCCGGCGGCCGCTATTATCCCAAGATTCAGGTGGCGGCGCCCTTCACCCCGGCAACGGGCCGGCGCCTGCTCGTGGCGAAACATGCGCCGCCGGAAGCCCGCGACATGCTGATCGCCGGCTTGCGGGCGCTCGCGCGGGAGACCGGGGCCTCGTCGATCCACGTCACCTTCCCGACGCGAGAGGACTGGAGCGCGCTCGCCGCCGCCGGTTTCCTGCAACGCACCGGCGAGCAATTCCATTTCCTCAATCGCGGCTATCGCGATTTTGAGGATTTTCTCAGCCGTCTCGCCTCGCGCAAGCGCAAGGCCATCCGCCGCGAGCGCAAGGAGGCGCTGGCGGCCGGCGTCGCGGTGGAGCAACTCACCGGCGCCGCGATCACGGACGCGCATTGGGACGCCTTCTTCGCCTTCTACATGGACACCGGCTCGCGCAAATGGGGCCGGCCCTATCTGACGCGCGACTTCTTCTCCCGCGTCGGCGCGACGATGGCCGACCGCATTCTGCTGGTCATGGCCCGGCGCGAGGACCGCTATATCGCCGGCGCCATCAATTTCATCGGCGACGACGCCCTCTATGGCCGCAATTGGGGAGCGATCGAGCAGCACCCCTTCCTTCATTTCGAGCTTTGCTATTATCAGGCCATCGATTTCGCCATCGCGCGCGGCCTGGCGCGCGTCGAGGCCGGCGCCCAGGGCGAGCACAAGCTGGCGCGCGGTTACGAGCCGGTGGAAACGCTGTCGGCGCACGACTTCGCCGATCCGCGCCTGAGCCGCGCCGTGGCCGATTATCTCGACCACGAGCGCCGCCACATCGCGCGTGAAATCGAGGTTCTCGGCGAGTTCACGCCGTTCCGGAAGGGATAGCCGGGGCCATTTGAGCCCCGCGCCTGTTCGGCTATTCTCGCCGTCTCACGGAATCAGGAACCCTCCATGCCCGTCGCCTACGATCCCAACAATATTTTCGCGAAAATCCTGCGCGGCGAGATGCCCTGCGCCCGGGTCTACGAGGACGATGTGGCGCTCGCTTTCATGGACATCATGCCGCGCGCCGACGGCCATGTTCTCGTCATCCCCAAACAGCCCGCGCGCAATCTGCTCGACATCGGCCCCGCCCATCTCGGCGAACTGATGCAGCGGGTGCAGAAAGTGGCGCAGGGCGTGAAGAAGGCGATGGGCGCGGAGGGAATCACGTTGCAGCAGTTCAACGAGAGCGCCGGCGGGCAGGTCGTCTTCCACCTGCATTTCCACATCCTGCCGCGCTGGGCCGGCGTGTCGCTGCGTCCGCACACCGGGCAGATCGCCGACGCCGCCGCGCTGAAAGAGCATCAGGACAAAATCGCCGCCGCGCTGGCCTGACCGGCGCGGCGCGATGGTCTGGCTCAAGCGTCCCGGACTGGCTTTGGCCGCGCTGGCGATGTCGGTCTTCGCCAACTGGACCGGCATGGCGCTCTATTTCCACGGCCCCGGCGACGGGACGGCGAAATGGGCGCTGATCCTCGCTTTCGGCGCGCTGACCTTCGCCGGGGTTCTCGGCGTTTTCTGGCCCAGGCTGCGGCTGGCGACGTGGTTTTACGGGCTCGCCGGCGTGGTCGCTCTGGGCTGGTGGGCGACGATCCAGCCGCGCAACGATCGCGACTGGGCGCTGCAACTGGCGCGCGGCGTCACCGCCCGCATCGACGGCAATCGCGTATTTGTGCAGAACATCCGCGACTTCGCCTGGCGCAGCGAAGAGGATTTTACGCCGAATTGGGTGGAGCGCGACTACGACCTTAACGACCTGACGGGGGTCGACCTGTTCATGACCTACTGGATGGGTCCGGACATCGCCCATATGATCGTCAGCTTCGGCTTCGCCGACGCCCGTCAGCTCGCCTTTTCGGTCGAGATCCGCCGTCCGAAGACTGTCGAATACGCGCCTGTGCCGGGCTTCTTCAAGAGCTATGAACTCGTCATCATCGCCGCCGACGAGCGCGACGTGATCGGCCTGCGCCATGTGCGGCCGGAAGACACGCGCCTCTTCCGCGTGCGCGTCGATCCGAAACGGGCGCGCGGGCTGCTGCTGGAATATCTGCGGCGCGGCAACGAATTGGCGCGGACGCCGCGCTTCTACCACACGATTTTCTCCAACTGCACGACAGAGGTCTTCTCGATGGTGCGCGCGGCCGGCTTCGACCCGCCGTTCGACTGGCGCCTGCTGGCCAACGGCAAATTGCCCGAGTTGTTCATGGTGGAGAATTTGCTCGACGAGCGCCACAGCGTCGCGGACCTCGCCCGGATGGGACAGGTCGACAGCCGTTGGCCGCCCTTCCCCATCGACAGCGTCGCCTTCTCCACGGCGATCCGCAACGGCGCGCCGATTCCGACGCCGGTCAGGTGAACCAGGCCGCCGCCGCGATCAACAGCCCCTCGCCGACCAGAACGGCCGCCACGACCGAGCGGCGAAACAGCAGGAAGGCCGCGCCGCCGGCGAGAATGGCGCCGACGCGGGCGGCGAGCGGGACGAGCGCCAGCGCGCCGGAGGGCGACAGGACCAGTTTGGCGACGACGCCGGCGAGCAGGCAGGTCGCCACCGCGCGCACCCAGGCGAAGACCTCCGAATTCTCGTCGATGCCCCGCGCCACGAAGGCCGAGATGAAGCGCCAGACCTCGCTCGGCAGAAAGCCGAACAGAATCAGGAACAGATAGGGCGTCTGCGCCGAGTCCAGCAGCGCGCTCACGCCGGCGCCCTCCCCGCCCGCAGCCGCCGGCCGACGACCCAGGCCGCCGTGCCGCCGATCATACCCAAAAAGAACAGGTCAAAGCCGCGCGGCGCCAAATATTCGGCGACAGGCGCGAGGCCGAGGCCGAAGCCGATGGCCAGCCAATCCATCGCCTCGCGCGCGTTGCGCGCCAGAGCCGTGATGAAATAGATCGGCGAGAGGAACAGCAGCCCCGCCCCCAGCGGCGTCGGCAGATCGCCCATCAGCCAATAGCCAAGGCCGGTGAAAGCCGCCGTGGCGAGGATGCAGGCGTGGGCGAAGCCGAAGAAAAAAGCCATGCGCGCGTCGCGCGGCACGTCGTGAACGCGCCGCATCGATTCCGTCCACACCGTCACCGCGACAAAATGCGAGGCGACGACCAGCGTCGGCAGGCTCGTCCGCCGCCCGCGCAGCAGTGGCAGCAGCGACAGACACATCGGCAGCAGCCGGATGGAGGAGACGCAGATCGAAAAGGCGATGGCGGCGGGCGCCATCTTGGCCGCGACCGCGCCGAAGAACAGCACCTGCGCCGGTCCGGCCCAGATCAGCAGCGTCGAGGCCACCGCCGCGCCGAAGGGAAAGCCCGCCTCGCGCGCCAGCCCGCCGACGCCGGTCAGCGCCACGGCGACAATCCAGGCCGGCCCTTTCAGCGCCTGGCGCACCCCTTCGAAGAACCATTCGAAACGCGTCAAACCGCCCATTTGCAGGGGCGGTTCGGCGGGAGATCCGGATTCGGGCAGGACTGTCATGCCAGCGCAAAATCGCGGCGGGCCGCGCTTTTGGCAAGGCCGATTTTGGACCGCCGTCCCGTGGGGCGGCGGCCCGGCGCCGCGTCAGGCGGCAGAGTCCAGCCCCCCGGACCTGGCGACGACGCGCAGGTGGTGATCGTAATCGCCGAACAGAATGCCGAGCAGCGTCAGGCGCTTGAAGAAGTGCCCGCCCTCGTATTCCATCGTCATGCCGATGCCGCCGTGGAGCTGCGTGCCCTCCTGCCCGACCGCGCGGGCCGACTTGCACAATTGCGCCTTGGCCGCCGACATGGCCTTTGTCCGTTCGGCCGCGTCGGGCTCTGACGCCATGGCGGTCGCGAACATGGCCATGGAGCGCGCTTCGTCGGTGGCGATCAGCATGTCCACGGCGCGATGCTGCAAGACCTGGAAATGCCCGATCGCCACGCCGAACTGCTTGCGCGTCTTGAGATACTCGACCGTCAGATTGGTCAGTGTCTCCATCGCGCCGGCGCCTTCGGCGCAGATGGCGGCGATCGCCTCGTCGGTGACGCGGGCGACGACGTCGGAGCCGCCTTCCGTCGTCATCACGTCGCCGGCCGCGACCTTGACGTTCTCGAGCGTCACTTCCGCCGCGCGGCGGCCGTCCTGCAACGGATAGCCGCGGCGCGACACGCCGGGCGCGCGGGCGTCGACAATGAACAGGCCGACGCCCGCCCTGTCGCCGACGGCCCCGGAGACACGCGCCGAGACGATCAGCTTGTCGGCCGTATCGCCGTTAAGCACGAGCGTCTTTTCGCCGTTGAGGACATAGCCGTCGCCCTCCTTCTTCGCCGTGGTTTTCACGCTGGCGAGATTGTAGCGCGCCTGCGCCTCGGAATGGGCGAGCGACATGATGAGCGCGCCTTCCGCAATCTGCGGCGCGAGCGCCGCGCGCTGCCCGGCGCTGCCGGCGTAACGCAGCGCGCCGCCGGCCATGACCACCGTCGCCAGATAAGGTTCGAGCGCCAGCTTCTTGCCAAGCGATTCCATGACCAGCATGGTTTCCACCGGGCCGCCGCCGAGGCCGCCGTCTTCTTCCGCGAAGGGAAGGCCAAGAATGCCGAGTTCGGCGTATTTGGCCCAGACGTCGCGGCTGAAGCCTTCCGCCGCCTTGAGATATTTCACGCGGTCCTGGAAGCCGTAGCGGTCGGCCAGCAGCCGGTCGACGCTGTCCTGGAGCATGCGCTGTTCGTCGGAGAAATCGAAGTCCATGGTTCAGAGCCCCAGAATTGCCTTGGCGAGAATGTTCTTCTGAATTTCGTTCGATCCGCCGTAGATCGAAATCTTGCGCCAGTTCAGATAGGTCGGCACGGCGGGCGCGGCGTAGTCGGGGCCGACCGGCGGCTCATTGTGGCCGTGGCCCTCCTCCGGCCGGTAGGGCATGGCGTAGGGGCCGACGACCTCCATCAGCAATTCGGTCGTCGCCTGCTGGATCTGCGAGCCGCGGATCTTGAGGATAGACGAAGCCGGGTCCGGCTTGCCCTTGACGCGGTTGCGCTCGGCGGAAACCACCCGCAACTGGGTCATTTCCAGCGTTTTCAGGGCGATCTCGACCTCCGCCACCTTCTCGCGGAAACGCTCGTCCTCGATCAGCGGCCGCTCGCCGTCGCGCTCGATGGCGGCGAGCTGCCTGATGCGGCGGATGCGCTCCTTCGACACGCCGACGCGGGCGATGGAGGTGCGCTCGTTGCCGAGCAGGAACTTGGCGTAATCCCAGCCCTTGTTCTCCTCGCCGATCAGATTCTCAGCCGGAACCCTGACGTCGGTGAAGAACACCTCGTTGACCTCGTGGCCGCCGTCGATGGTCTGTATCGGCCGCACCTCGATGCCCGGCGTCGTCATGTCGACGAGAATGAAAGAGATGCCTTCCTGCTTCTTCGCCTGCATGTCGGTGCGGGCGAGCACGAAGCACCAGTCGGCCCATTGCGCCAGCGTCGTCCAGGTCTTCTGACCATTGATGACGTAGTGGTCGCCCTCGCGCTTCGCCGTCGTTTTCAGCGAGGCGAGGTCCGACCCGGCGCCCGGCTCCGAGAAGCCCTGGCACCACCAGATGTCGAGATTGGCGGTGGGGGGCAGAAACGTCTTTTTCTGGGCGTCATTGCCGAATTGCGCGATCACGGGGCCGACCATCGCCACGTTGAACGCGAGCGTCTGCGGCGCCGGATATTGCTGGATTTCCGAGTCGAAGATGTAGCGCTGCACCGGGCTCCAGTCCGTGCCGCCCCATTGCTTCGGCCAGCCGGGCGTGGCCCAGCCGCGCTTGTTGAGCGCCCGCTGCCAGGCGACGATCTCATCCTTGCTCGTGTGCAGCCCCGCGACGAGCTTGTCGCGCACGGAATCGGGCAGATTGTCGCGAATGAAGGCGCGAACCTCGTCGCGGAACTTCAGTTCTTCGTCGGTAAAACGCAGATCCATGTTCTTCTTCGCTCCCTGAGCGCTTACGGCGCAGCGCGGATGTCGCCCGCCCCGATCGTGACGGAGGCGGCGAACCGCCTCCGGCAATGGCCGGGAAACGATCCGGGCGGAGAGACGGGTCTTGTGGCCCGCGCGATCCTCCCACCCCGGAGCCGGTCGCGTCTCGATGGCGCGGCGAACCGCTCCCGGACGACCTTCGTTCCCCGAATTCGAAAAGCAGGATAGCGGACGGTTTCGCCGTTTCGCAAGCCCCGCGCGAGCGAAGACGCGCCAGGCGGCAATTCTTCGAAAACCCGGAATGTTCGCGTCGAATTTTCAGCCGCCGCACGAGGCCGCGCCAAGCACGCAGAAGCTTGAACACCACGGATGGACAAGCGACACCGGGCGCATCGCCTCCTTCAGCGTCGCGCCCAGCGCGAAACGCGGATCATAGGGCAGCAAGGTGCAGGCCACGACATGCGGCCGCGCCGCGCCCTTGCGTTTGACCACCATGCGCGAGGTCGCGCACATGACGCTTTCGGGCGCCCGCCCGAGCGCCGACCAGCAGCCGTCGCTGATCTCGGGCGTATCGCGCCCCGGCTCCATCTCGGGAAACAGCACAAGGCGCTCCGGGTCGGCACAATCGAGCGGGACGCCCCATTCGGCGAAGAGCCGCGCGAAGCCGGCCCGCGTCTGGCTCTCCGATTCGCCAAAAGCGAGGCGTCCTGCGACCGCGAGATTGAAGCCGCGCCGGGCCAGCCAGACGAGACCGTCGACGGCCGGGCTCCAGGTGTGCGGCCCGCGCTCCAGCTCGTGCAGCCGCTTCGCGTAATGATCGAGCGAGACGCGCAGGCTGAGCCGATCGCCGAACAATTCGCGCAGGGCGAGCAGACGCTTCTCGTAGCGGCGCATCGGCCGCATCGCGTTGGTCAGGACGAGCGCATGGAATCCCCGGCCCAGCGCCTCCTCCAGCATCTGCGGCGTGTCGCGATTGAGGAACGGTTCGCCGCCCGTGAAGCCGATGGTTCGGGTCGGCAGGCCGAGATCGGCGATTTCGTCGAGACAGGCGCGCGCCTCGCGGGCGGTGAGAAACGCCAGGCGGTCATTCTTCGGGCTCGACTCAATGTAGCAGCCGGCGCAGGCGACGTTGCACAACGTTCCGGTGTTGAACCAGAGCACGTCGAGGCTTTTCGGCGCCACATGGGCGCGCGGCGCGCCGGCGACGGTGCGCAGCGCGTCCTGGAACTTCGCCGGATCGAGCGCGGGATGAAAATCGCGCGCCGGCCAGTCGCGGCCCGCGCCGCCGCGCATGAAGGTCGCCAGACCGGCGGCGAGCGGCCGGCCCGACGTCTTGCGGTCGGCCTCCGGCAGGAGGTCGCAATCGGCCCAAACCCCCGTTTCGAGCGCGCGGGCGTAGACCTCCGGCAGGGAGGCCGCGCGCATCGCCGCGGCCGCGCCGGCGTGGTCGTAGTCGAGCGCCACATGCTCGACGCTCAGTTCGCCCGCGCGTCCGCCCGGCACGAGCACGCTGCACCAGACGCGCGACGTGCCGTCGTTGGCCGGTATGCCGAGCGCGCCGGAATTGTGCCACAGCCGCCCTTCGACGCTCTGCGTGAACGGCAGTCCGCTATGGCCGACAATCACGCCGTCGACGCGGGGGGCCCCGTCCGCGTCGAGCAGCGCCAGTTCGCCGGCCTTCACGCGGGTCGGGCCCGATGGAAAAACGAAGGTCGACACGCCGCTCGGGGCGCCGTGCAGCACCGCGAGGCGCAGGCCGGCGATCTCCAGATCGAGACGCGGCGGCAGGGCGGCGAGCCAGGCGCGCCGCGCCGGATCGAGCTGCGCCAGCGCGTGGCCATACCATGCGGCCGAAAGCGCGTCGCAGGACGAGCCGGGCGCGAAACCGCAGCCGCAATCAGCCGCGCCCGCGCCAAGATTTTCCTCGCAATTGCCGCGGATGGCGAGAATGCCGCTGTCGCGGGCCAGATCGACGCAGGCCGCGGCGTCGGCGCCATAGGCGACCAGATCGCCGGTCGAAACGATGCGCCCGGCCGGAATGTCTCGCGCGCGGGCGAAGGCCAGAACGGCGCGCAACGCCTGCGCGTTGGAACAGGCGCCGCCGAAAACCAGCGCCGGCCCGCGCATCTCGATCGGCCGAACGCCGGAATTGGACATGTTCGCGTGGCTCCCTTGTGACGCGCGAACGTGTAGCCCGCCGCGCGTCATCGACAATAAGCCTTTCGTCCGCGCGGTCATCCGCCGCGCGGCCGATCGTCACGCCCATGTGATCCGGAAAAGACGATCAAAAAAAACGGGGGCGGCCTGAGGCCGCCCCCCTATGCTCCCGTCCGTTCGCCTCACCAGCGTTCGCCGCCGTAGAAGCGCTGGCGCGGCGGGCCCCAACGGCGCGGACCGCCGTCCCCATGACGGTGACGGCGATACCCGTGGTCATAGCCGCGGCTCCAGCGCGGACCCGTGCGCCAGCAGCGGCCCCACTCGTTGCAGACGAGGCGGACCTCCCGCGTGACGCCCGGAGCGGACACGCCCGAATCGAGAGCGGGCGCGGCGCCGGCGGCGCCGGCGGTCAACGCGCCGCCGACCAGCGCGGCGGCAACCAGGGCGGATTTGAGAAATTTCATTCCGGGTCTCCCTTCAGTGGAGCGGATCGCAGGGGCGACCGGCAACCCTGAGGGCAAGCTAACGGCCCGATCCTGACGGCAGCCTGAATCTCGCGTTCATCGCCCGTTCATCGCAGAATCTGGGCGAGGAACAGCCGCGTGCGCTGATGTCGCGGATTCGAGAAGAAGTCCTCCGGCGGCGCGACCTCGACGACCTGTCCTTCGTCCATGAACACCACCCGGTCGGCGACCTGGCGGGCGAAGCCCATTTCATGCGTCACGACGATCATGGTCATGCCGTCGCGGGCCAGCTCCGCCATCGTGTCGAGAACCTCCTTCACCATTTCGGGATCGAGCGCCGAGGTTGGCTCGTCGAACAGCATCACCTTCGGCGCCATGCACAGGGCCCGCGCGATGGCGACGCGCTGTTGCTGCCCGCCCGACAGTTGCGCCGGATATTTGTCGGCCTGTTCGGGAATGCGCACGCGCTCCAGATAGCGGCGCGCGATCTCCTCCGCCCGCGTCTTCGGCAGCTTGCGCGCCCAGACCGGCGCCAGCATGCAATTCTCCAGCACGGTCAGATGCGGAAACAGGTTGAACTGCTGGAACACCATGCCGACGTCGCGACGGATCGCCTCGACGCGCTTGACGTCGTCGTCGAGTTCGACGCCGTCGACGACGATGCGTCCCTGCTCGTGCCGCTCCAGCCGGTTGATGCAGCGGATCAGCGTCGACTTGCCCGAACCCGACGGTCCGGCGATGACGATTTTTTCGCCCTTCGCCACATCGAGGTCGACGCCGCGCAGCGCATGAAAGGCGCCAAACCATTTGTGCACGCCGCGTATCGACACGGCCGGCGGGGCATGGGCGGTCATCATCACCCTCCTCAACGGGCGCGGGCGCGCGACAGATCGCGCTCCACCGCAAGCGAATAGCGCGACATGGCGAAACAGGCGACGAAATAGAACAGGCCCGCGAACACATAGCCCGTCAGCGCGATGGTCGGCCCCGACCAGGCCGGATCCTGCCGCGCCACGTCGACCGCGCGCAGGAAATCGAGCGCGCCGACGGCGGCGACCAGCGTCGTGTCCTTGAACAGGCCGATGAACGTGTTGACGATGCCGGGAATGACCAGCGTCAGCGCCTGCGGCAGCACGACATGACGCTGCGCGCTCCACCAGCTCAGGCCGAGCGCCTGCGCCGCCTCGCCCTGCCCGCGCGGCAGGGCCTGCAAGCCGGCGCGCACCACCTCCGCCATATAGGCCGAGGCGAACAGCGCCACGCCGACGAGAGGCCGCAGCAGCCGGTCCGGCGACCACGCCTCGGGCACGAACAGCGGCAGCATGACATTGGCCATGAACAGAACGGAAATCAGCGGCACGCCGCGCACGAATTCGATGAAGCCGACGCTCAGCATCCGCACGACCGGCAGTCGCGAGCGCCGCCCCAGCGCCAGCAGCACGCCCAACGGCAGCGAGAAAACGATGCCGACCGCCGCAACCAGCAGACTGACGAAGACGCCGCCCCACAACGAGGTCGGCACGACCGGCAAGCCGGCGACGGGCGCGCCGTAAAGCAGCGCGAAGGCGACGGGCGGATAGACGACCAGCAGCAGCAGCGCCGCCAGCCCCTTGCGCGGCGCGCCGCGCCACAAGCTCCGGAACACCAGCGCTGCGCCGATGGCGATCGTCAGATCGACGCGCCAGCGCTGATCCGCCGGATAGGAGCCATAGACGAAGAACGGCGTCTTTTCGGCGATGAAGGCCCAGCACGCCCCCGCCCCCGGCGCGCGACAGGCCGCGCCGTCCGGCGCCCGCCAGACCGCGTCGAAGACGAGATAGCGCAACACGTCGGGGGCGAGCCACGCGACGCCCGCGATCACGCCCAGCGTCGCCAGGCCCGAGGCCCAGCCCGAAAACAGGTGCGCCCGCGCCCAGCCGAGCGCGCCCAGCCGCCGGGCGACGGGCGGCGGCAAGGGGCCGGAGGGCGCGGCGGCGCGCATCCCTAACCCCCATGCCGCGCGAGGCGGCGGTTGTAGAGGTTCATCGCGGCGGAGACCGTCAGCGAGATGACGAGATAGACCGCCATGGTCAGCGCGACGATCGGCACCGCCGCGCCGGTCTGGTTCAGCACAGTGCCCATGAAGACCTGCACGAGGTCGGGATAGGAGATGAACACGGCAAGCGACGAGTTTTTCGTGAGATTCAAATATTGGCTGGTCAGCGGCGGCGTGATGACGCGCATCGCCTGCGGCGCGACGACGAGACGCAGCGTCTGCCCCTGCGTCAGGCCGAGCGCCTCGCCCGCCTCGCGCTGTCCTTTGGGAACCGCGATCAGACCGGCGCGCACGATTTCGGCGATGAACGCGGCCGTATAGGTCGAAAGCCCGAGGACCAGCGCGGCAAATTCGGGCGTCAGCCGCACGCCGCCGACGAAATTGAACCCTTTGAGCTGCGCCGGCTGGAACTGCGCCGGCGCGCCGAAGGCGAGCGCCGCGAGCGTTGGCGGCGCGAGGATCAACGCCGCCGCGATCAGCGCGGCCGGCGGGCGCCGGCCCGTGCGCGCCTGCCGCGCACGGACAAAAAACACCCACCCGACGGCGGCGGCGAGGCCCGCCGCCAGCGCCAGCGCAACGGGCGCGGCGCCGGGCCCCGCCAGCGGTTCGGGCGCGAACAGGCCGCGATTGTTGAGGAAGACCGAGCCGAGTCGCAGCGATTGCCGCGGCGCGGGCAAGGCCTTCAGCACGGCGTTGTACCAGAACAGCAGTTGCAGCAGCAGCGGCAGGTTGCGCAAGACCTCGACATAGACGCGACAGGCCGAGGCCACGAGCCAGTTGGACGAGAGCCGGCCGACGCCGACGGCGAAGCCGATGATCGTCGCCAGAACCACGCCGAGCGCGGCGACGACCAGGGTGTTGAGCAGCCCGACGACAAAGGCGCGGCCGTAGGTCGAGGCCGCCGAGAACGCGATCAGGCTCTGGCTGACCTCGAACGCCGCCGGCTGCGACCAGAAGCCGAAATCATAGGGAATGCCGCGCGCCCGCATGTTCTCGCGCGCCGCCATAAAAGCGAAAGCCGCCAGCGCGCCGACGACGCCAAGCAGCGCCGCCTGCGCTGCCAGGCCGCGCCAGCGCGGATCGCGCCATGGCCTGGGGCGCGGCCTGCGTTCGGGCATGGCGCTCGCGCCCGGCATGGTTTCGCCCCCGCCCCGGTCAGCCGCCGCGTCTCACGCGCTCATCGCACCGGCGGCGCGTATTGCACGCCGCCCTTCGACCAGAGCGCGTTGACGCCGCGTTTGATCTTCAGCTTCGAGCCGTCGCCGAGATTGCGGTCGAACACCTCGCCGTAATTGCCGACATGCCTGACGATGCGATACGCCCAGTCGCGCGACAGGCCCAAAGCCTCGCCGAAATTGCCTTCCGCGCCGAGCAGGCGGCGCATGTCGGGCGCCTCGGACTTCGCCTTGTCGTCGACGTTTTTCGAGGTGATTCCCATCTCCTCGGCGTTGATCATGGCGTAATGCGTCCATTTGACGATATTGAACCAGGCGTCGTCGCCCTGGCGCACCGCGGGCCCGAGCGGCTCCTTGGAGATCACTTCCGGCAACACCGTATGCTCCTCCGGCGCCTTGAGCTTGTTGCGCTCGGCGTAGAGGCCGGACATGTCGGTGGTGAAGGCGTCGCAGCGGCCGTCCTGATAGGCGTTCAGCGCCTCGTCGGCGTAGGCGTAGGTCACGGGCTCGAATTTCATGTTGTTGGCGCGGAAATAGTCGGAGAGATTCATCTCCGTCGTCGTGCCCTGGATGACGCAGATCGACGCGCCGGACAATTCGAGCGCCGACGTCACGTTGAGCTTCTTGCGCACCATGAAGGCCTGACCGTCGAAATAGGTGATCGGCCCGAACAGGAAGCCCTGCCCGGCCTCGCGCGACAGGGTCCAGGTCGTGTTGCGCGACAGCAGGTCAACCTCGCCCGATTGCAGCGCGGTGAAGCGATCCCTGGCGGTCAGGGGAATGAAATCGACCTTGTTGGGGTCGTCGAAGACCGCCGCCGCGACGGCGCGGCAGAAGTCGACATCGAAGCCGCCCCATCTGGCGTTGTCCTGCAAACCGAAGCCCGGCAGGCCGGGATGAACGCCGCACGCCAGCTTGCCGCGCTTCTGCGCGGTCTCCAGCGTTCCGGCTCCCGCCGGAGCGGCCGCGACAATCAGCGCCGAAGCCAGAGCGGCGGTCAGACAGGCGAAAAATTTCGACAAAACGGCGTTCTCCCTCAAAGGCCGGGCCTTCAGACGGCATTTCAGGTGGTTTCGCCGCGCGGGTCAAGGCGGCATCCGCTCCCGGATGGCGGAGCGATGGGGGCGGCGCCGGCCAACACGCAAAACGGCCAGGACTCGCGCCCTGGCCGCTTTTTTTTCCTGAAAAGCCGGATCAGCGCTTCGAGAACTGGAAGCTGCGGCGGGCTTTCTTCTTGCCGTATTTCTTGCGCTCGACGACGCGGGCGTCGCGCGTGAGGAAGCCTTCGCGCTTCAGCACGGCGCGCAGCTCCGGCTCGAAATGAGTCAGCGCCTTGGACAGGCCGTGGCGCACGGCGCCGGCCTGACCGGAGAGACCGCCACCGGCGACCGAGACGATCAGGTCATACTGGCCGACGCGGTTGGCCACCGTCAGCGGCTGCTGAAGAATCATGCGCAGCACCGGACGGGCGAAATAGACCTCGAGATCGCGACCGTTGACCGTCACCTTGCCGGGGCCGGGCTTGATCCAGACGCGGGCGACCGCGTCCTTGCGCTTGCCGGTGGCGTAGGCGCGACCCTGCTTGTCGAGCTTCTGCACGTATTTGGGGGCTTCCGGAGCCGGGGCCGCCGCAGCGCCCTTCAGATCCTGGAGCGAAGAAAGAGTCTCGGCCATGATCAGGCGCTCCGCGAATTCTTGGGATTGAGGGCGGCGACGTCGAGCGCCACCGGATTCTGCGCGGCGTGGGGATGCTCGCCGCCCTTGTAGACGCGCAGGTTGCCGAGCTGCTTGCGGCCGAGCGGACCGCGCGGGAGCATGCGCTCCACCGCCTTCTCGACGATGCGCTCGGGGAAGCGCCCTTCGAGAATAAACTTCGCCGAACGCTCCTTGATGCCGCCCGGATAGCCGGTGTGGTGGTAATAGACCTTCTGGTCGCGCTTGCGGCCGGTGAACAGCACCTTCTCGGCGTTGATGACGATGATGTTGTCGCCATCGTCCATGTGCGGAGTGAAGGTGGCCTTGTGCTTGCCGCGAAGACGCAGCGCGATGATCGAGGCGAGGCGGCCGACGACCAGCCCCTTGGCGTCGATCAGCACCCATTTCTTCTCGACGTCGGCGGCTTTCGCCGAAAAAGTCTTGCCGAACATTCGTGTGATCTTCCGTGAAAAAAGCGGGCGCTCAGCGCGCCCGCGAACAGGATGGCGGCTTATAGGCGCGCGGCGGCGCCGGCGTCAACCGCTTTTTCGATGCAGATCCCGCCTGAACAAGCCCATTTTCCGGACCATTCCAATGCGTGGTATTATAATACCGCATTATCGAGTCAGGCGCGCGGCGGGATCGAATAGGTTCCGGTCGCGTGCGCCACGGGCTCGTCGGAGCCGTCGGAATAGAGCAGCACCTCGCCGACCGCGAGGCGCTTGCCGAGCTTGAACAGCCGGCATTCGCCGATCATGTCGACCGGCGCGGGCTTGTTGAGGAAATTGATATTGAGATTGGTCGTCACGGCGAGCGCCACGGGACCGATGTTGGCGAGAATCGCCACGTAGAGCGACACGTCGGCGAGAGAGAACATCGAAGGGCCGGAAATCGTGCCGCCGGGGCGCAGATGGCGGTCGTGATAGGCCATGCGCATGCGCGCCGTCAGCGGTCCGACGCTTTCGATGTGAAAGGTGCGGCCGCCATGCAGCATCTGCGGGAATTCGCGGTCGAGAAACTCCGTCACCTCGTCCGCCGTCATTTTCGTCCGCCACTCGCCGTTCATTCACCCCCCCCACTGTCATGCCAGCGATTTATCAGGCATATGTCAGCGCGATCAAGCCGGCCGGGTTGAACCCGCGCCCCGAAAGCCCGACAATCGCGCCATGACCGCTTCCGCTCCTTCTTCCTCACAACCTCCCGTCGCGCGCCGCGACGAGGGGGGCGTCGCCCTTCTTACGCTCGACCGGCCGGCCGCGCGCAACGCATTGTCGCTGGGCATGATCGAGGCGCTGAGCGCCGCCTTTTCGGCGATCGGGACCGACGCGGGCGTTCGCGCCGTCGTGCTGAGCGCGGCGGGCCCTGTATTTTCCTCCGGCCACGACCTCAAAGAGCTGACGGCGGCGCGCGCCGGCGCCGACAAGGGCCGCGCCTTCTTCGATCTCACCATGCGCGCCTGCGCGGCGATGATGCAGCAGATCGTCGCCCTGCCGCAGCCGGTGATCGCGGCGGTCGAGGGCGCGGCGACGGCCGCCGGCTGCCAACTGGTCGCCACCTGCGATCTGGCGGTCGCCGGCGCGGAGGCGCGATTCTGCACGCCGGGGGTCAATATCGGCCTGTTCTGTTCGACGCCGATGGTGGCGCTGACGCGCAATCTGGCGCGCAAGCACGCGATGGAAATGCTGCTGCTGGGCGACCTCGTGCCCGCCGACGAGGCGCATCGGATGGGGCTGGTCAATCGCGTTGCGCCGGCGGGCGGCGCGCTGGCGGAGGCTTTGGCGCTGGCGCGGCGCATCGCCGCCCGGTCGAAGCTGACGGTGAAAACCGGCAAACGCGCCTTCTATACGCAGGGTGAGATGGGGCTTGCCGACGCCTATGATTACGCCGCGCATGTGATGGTGGAGAACATGCTGGCCGCCGACGCCGAGGAAGGGATCGGCGCGTTCATCGACAAGCGGCAACCGCAATGGAAAGACCGCTAGCCATGAGACGGGTTTGGCGACGGGCGCTCAGACGCCGCTTCAGGCTCCTCACATTTTGCTTCATGTGGGCGGGCGCCTGTCTCGCCGTCGGCTTCGCCCCCGCGCGCGCCGAGCCCACGCCGTATCAGCCGGCCGAAGCCGCGTTCGCGCGCGCGGTCGCCGACGACGCGGGCCTGCGCGCCGAGTTGCACCGCCTGCGCGGCGCGATCGAGGCGCGCGACATGGCCGCGCTCGACGCCGCGCTGGCGGCGGACTTCGCGTTGCTAACCTGCGGGACCGATCCGACGAAGCCCTGCGCGCCGGGCGCGAAAGGCGCCGTCCCCGCCAGCGGCAAGACGGCAAAGGAACGGCTGCGCGCCGGCCTGTGCTGCGGCGACATGCCGAAGAAGGAAATCACCGAGGCTGTCCGCGTCGAAACGGTTCTGGGCCTCGTCGGGGCGCTGCTGGCCGAAGAAAGCATCGCCGCCCACCCCGCCCTGCCCGGCTCGGCCTGCCTGCCGGCGCCGCCGGCCTATGATTTCGCGGCCGCGGCGGCCATCGCCCGAGCGGCCGATGTCGAGCCCGCCAATCTGCGCGTCACCTCGGGCGAAGCCGTGCTGCGGCAAAAGCCGGACGCGGCCGCGCCCGAGGCGGCGCGCCTGCCCGCCGGTCGTCTCGCGCCGCTGGCGACGCTCGGGCAGGAAGGGCTCGCTCCGGGCTGGATCGCGATCGCCCTGCCGCAGGGCGGCCTCGGCTTCACCCGCGATCTCGTGTTCGAGGAACTCGCCGCCCCGGGTCTCTGTCTGACGAAGAACGCCAGCGGGGCCTGGAAGATCCGGCTCATCACCCAACGCAAAGACGAGAACGAATGAACCACGATTCCTATCCCGACGAGATGATCCGCAAGGTGCTGAAGGAGACGAAGACTATCGCCATGGTCGGCGTGTCGGCCAACGACTCGCGGCCGTCGTATTTCGCCTTCAAATATCTGTTGGGCCGGGGCTACCGGATGATCGGGGTCAACCCCGGCCTCGCCGGCAAGACGCTTCTGGGCGCGCCGGTCTACGCCAGCCTCGCGGACATCCCGGAGCCGGTCGACATGGTCGACATTTTCCGCAATTCCGAGGCCGCCGGGCCGATCACCGACGCGGCGCTGGCGATGAAGCCGCCGCCCAGGGTCATCTGGATGCAGCTTTCGGTGCGCAACGACGCAGCGGCGGCGCGCGCCGAGGCGGCGGGATTGACCGTCGTCATGAACCGCTGCCCGAAGATCGAATATGGTCGGCTGTCGGGCGAAATCGGCTGGACGGGCGTCAATTCGCGCATGCTGTCATCGAAGAAACCGGCGCTGATGAAGGGGTTTCAGAAGTTCACCATCGACCGAAAGTAAACTTTACTGCAACTCGTCATATTTCTTTTTGAATTCAGGACGCTGGCATATCTCACCTACCCAGCTATCAATCTCATATTCATCGTATATTTTTCTATCGGGAGAGATACGCTCGGTAATTTTCATCATCTTATAATGCCTTGACAATGTTGCTAGCCCCACCCCTAGCCTTACACATTCATCTTTTATTTGATTAATTCTATATTTTGTCATATCAATATCAAATTTTATTTCTTTTGGCCACTCAAGTACTAAATATGCCTCATGTGCCCTCCTCGCTTGGGCGGCCGCTTCATAAACCGATGTTAAGTCCCATCGATCGAACGACTTCAACTCAAATGTTGTTATTATGACTTCTGATTTTTTCAAAAAACTATATTTTTCTATCGAAATTTTTGTAATATCCGGATTTTTCCACTGCCCTTTTATTTTTAATTTGTGTGTCGGCAATATTATAGAATTTTCTTCATTTATTAATATTTTATATTCTAGTTGTTCAATCAAGGGCTCGTACAAGTCTGCTTCTTTTGTTCCGTATTCTTGTTTTACTTCAGTATCTTTTGCTTTTTCATAACCTTTATCCGTTAGCTTAAGACCTCCGCCACGGCAAACGTAGCTTACAACATAACCATCATCCAAGAGTTTACTCTTGGCGCGTTTGTATTCCTCTTCCCCTAAATCTAACTCTGATCTTATTTTATAATTCGAAAGTCCGTTTTCATCACTTAGAAGAGATAAAATTTTTTGGACAGAAGACGGAATTTTGTTAACCATTATTAAAATTCCTCAGGCAGCGGCCAGCTCATCTGAGATTTTATGCCCATCGATTGATCTTGCATTGATTTAGGCCAACAAGCATTTCGCCATTGACGAATTTTTTTTTGTTCTATAAAACGAACGTAACGACCTGAATAAAGATCGACCGAAACGCCTTGAGGATCCTATGACCGACCAGAAAGCCCCGGGTTTCTCCACCCTCGCCATCCATGCCGGCGCCCAGCCCGATCCGACCACCGGCGCGCGGGTGACGCCGATCTACCAGACCTCGTCCTTCGTCTTCGACGACGTGGACCACGCGGCCTCGCTGTTCGGCCTGCAGGCCTTCGGCAACATCTACACCCGCATCACCAATCCGACGCAGGCCGTGCTGGAGGAGCGCGTCGCGGCGCTCGAGGGCGGCACGGCGGCGCTGGCCGTGGCCTCGGGCCATGCGGCGGAATTTCTGGTGTTCCACGCGATGCTGACGCCCGGCGACGAAATCATCGCCTCCAACAAGCTCTATGGCGGTTCGATCAACCAGTTCAACCATAGCTGGAAGAACTTCGGCTGGGGCGTGAAGTGGGTCGATCCCGACAATCTCGCCGGAATCGAGGCCGCCATCGGGCCGAAGACCAAGGCGATCTTCATCGAGTCCATCGCCAATCCGGGCGGCGTCATCACCGACATCGCCGGCATCGCCAAAATCGCCAGGACGGCGCGCATTCCCCTCGTCGTCGACAACACGCTGGCGACGCCGTATCTGGTGCGGCCGTTCGAGCACGGCGCCGACATCATCGTGCATTCGGCGACGAAGTTCCTCGGCGGCCACGGCAATTCGCTCGGCGGCGTGATCGTCGACGGCGGCACGTTCGACTGGCTGGCCGACAAGCGCTACCCGATGCTCTCGGCCCCCCGCCCCGAATACAACGGCATGATCCTGGGCGAGACCTTCGGCAATTTCGCCTTCGCCATCGCCTGCCGCGTGCTCGGCCTGCGCGATCTCGGCCCGGCCATTTCGCCGTTCAACGCCTTCATGATCCTGACCGGCATCGAGACGCTGCCGCTGCGCATGCAGCGCCATTCCGACAACGCGCTGAAGGTGGCGCGGCATCTGGCGAGCCACCCGGCCGTGGCCTGGGTCAGCTATCCGGGTCTCGAAAGCGACAAATATCACGCGTTGGCCGGGAAATATTGCCCGAAGGGCGCGGGCGCGGTGTTTACGTTCGGCCTCAAGGGCGGATATGACGCAGGTCTCGCGCTTGTAAAAAACTTGCAGCTCTTTTCGCACCTGGCCAATGTCGGCGACACGCGCTCGCTGGTCATCCATCCTGCCTCGACGACTCATCGTCAGTTGACGGATGAACAGAAGACCATCGCGGGCGCGGGTCCGGATGTGGTTCGGCTGTCGGTCGGCCTCGAAGACGCCGCCGATCTGATCGCCGATCTTGATCAGGCTCTGGCTTCGGCCTGAGCCTCACGGAACTCTCCCGCCGCCCGGGAGAGTTGACGCGATAGGCCGGGTGGGAGGTGGTGATGCGTGTGCCGCTCCCATGCACGCAAGCCTCCCCCCGGCCCGCGAAGATTTACGTCTGATCGCGCCCACGCGGCGGTGATGCAGCCGGGCCTCGGTCCGGCTGATGGCGCTCGCCCTCATCGCCATCCAGACTCGATGTCTTGGCTGGGGCGCCGTGTTGCTCGCTACGTCAAGGCAACGGGCAGAAGCCAGCAACCCGCATCAGCTCAGTTTTGGTGAGCTATGTGGACGCGCAACCGAAACGACGGGCGGGCCAGGGCCGCCTTCGCCGTGAGCAGGACTGCCATGAGGCTAAAAAGTGTTTTACACTATAAAACACTTTGCGCTACGATTGTGGCCTATGAGGAGTCCGGCCATGAAGCCAGCGGGTCAAATGACGCTCACCCTTACGGGCGAGCTTGAGCAATTCGTGCGCGACGAGGTGCGCCGTGGGGCGTTCGCCTCCAGCAGCGAATATGTCCGCGACCTCGTGCGTGAGCGTTACCTCAAGGAGCGCGACCGCGCCGCGAAGCTGAAGGCGATCGACGCCGCCCTTCTGCGCGGCATCGCCGACGCTGAAGCCGGCCGCACCCTCCCGCTCGATGAGGCATTCAGGCGATTGCGCGCTGAACTGGATTTGCCGGAACAACGCTCCACGTCATGAGAGTTGTCCTCACCGAGGCCGCCTACGCCGACCTTCTGCATATCGGCCGCACCATCCGGGAAGACAATCCGACCCGAGCGGACTCCTTTGTTTCCGAACTCTACGACCGCTGCCAACGGCTGGGAGCGATGCCCCGCGCCTTTCCGCTTCTGCCCAATTGGGAAGAGCGCGGCATCCGCCGTCGCCCGCATGGCGACTATCTGATTTTCTATCGGATCAACGATGAGGTGGTTGAGGTGCTGCATATCCTGCATGGCGCGCGGAACTATGAGCCAATCCTCTTCCCGGAGGAATAGCGCCATGACCGACGACATGGATGTTCCGCGCGACAGCGGCAATACATCGCGCCGATCATGTCTACGCTTTTATGGGTCCAAGCCCAGGTTGCCTGACTCAAGAATTTCGGGACAGCCGCGATTTCAATGAATGGGGCTTATGCGACTTGCGCTGCGCCCGGCTGATGTCATGCTGGCTTGTTCGAGAGCGGCATATTTTAGCCACTTCCAAGAAGAGGAGGCAAGACATCGTGGAAAAGCGGGAACTCGATGCCGTCGTACAGGACATCTACCGCAAGACTTATGACCTTTGGGAAGCAAACCGTCGCCAACTAGCCAAGCATGACCATGGGTTTAAGATACTCTACGGCCCCCCATTTTTTGAACCGCACGTCCTAGTGCTTGCATTGCAACCCGGAGGAAACGCGTCTCATGTAAAGGCCGCAGAGCTTCGGCAGCCGGCGAGCAGCAACGAATATCTTAGCGAAGCGTGGCCGTTGGCGGCAGAACTTCGCAAACGTTTGGGAAGAGGCTACTTGCAAAACGCCGTGGGCACGAACGCAATTTTTTTTAGGGCCCCAAATTGGGGAGAGTGGCAAGAAATAGAGCGCGGATTGCGCACACGGCTTGAGGAGTTTTCTCTCAACCAAAATAAACGCCTAATCGAAGCGATGCGGCCCAAACATTTACTACTGCTCGGATGGGATACGCTGGACCTGATGGGCGGCTCCGGCTTCCGAGAGTTGGTAGCCAATAGGCTTGGGAATGGCAGACCGCACCGTAAGCGTCTCCTGCAATCTGGAAGAATCGAGGGGGTTCCCGCTTACGCAATTCCACATCCGTCAGCGGCTTGGAAAAACCCGCCAGTAACCGATGATGATTGGCAGCTGATCGCGGCGGGGCTAGGAGCGACCAACTAACTCCACATGTATGCACTTTTGCAAGATTTCTAATACACTGATTCTATAGGCGAATTTTCCTGCAAAATCGTCTTGCGACTCCCTCCTCGCAGAATTCCATATGATGGTTTTTGGCGCTGGGGCCGCGTCTATAGAAAAGCAAACCCTTCAGGCCGCCTTTTGTGCGGTGCCGGGAACACATTGCAGGAGACTGCCAGCGCGGCCGAGACCACTCGCGCCCATTGCGCGTGACGGCGATCGGCTCGCGCCGGACAATGTCGCGATAATAACCGATGTCGCGCTGAACGTCCGCGCCTCAGCCCCGCCTCAGCAACCGCCGGTTCGCCACCGCCATGCCCAGCACCAGCATCGCCGCGGCCTGATGCGACAGAGCCGTGTGGATCTGCACATGGGTCAGCAGCGCGGCGATTCCGAGCCCGACTTGCGCCAGCGTCAGCGCGAACAGGCCCAGCGCGCGCTTGCAGGCGGGCGAGCCGCGCGCGGCGCGGAAGGCGGCGACGAAATGGACCAGCGCCAGCGCCAGCAGCAGGTAGGCGATCATGCGGTGCTGGAACTGCACGGTGGTGACGTTGTCGAGCAGATTGGCCCAGCCGGGCGCGAGTTTCGCCAGATGCTCCCATGGCGGGATGAAACGTCCGTCCATCAACGGCCAGGTGTTGTAGCTCAGGCCGGCGCGCAGGCCGGCGACGAGGCCGCCGAGGCCGATCTGCGCCAAGGTGACGAGGATCAACAGCGACGCCAAAGCGCGTTGACCGCGCGGGACGGCCTGCTCCCGCCCTGCCGCGCGCAGGCCGACGGCGATCCGGACCAGCCAGGCGAAGGTCAGGCTCGCCAGCAGGAGATGGATGGCGAGGCGCTCTTGCGCCACCTCAACCCGGTTGACGAGGCCGGAGGCGACCATCCACCAGCCGACGGCGCCTTGCAGGCCCCCAAGCGCCAGCAGGCCGAGCAATTGCGGCTTCAGGCGCGGCGCCAATTGACCGCGCAGCCAGAACCAGGCGAGCGGCAGGGCGAAGACGACGCCGATGAGGCGGCCGAGCAGGCGGTGCCCCCACTCCCAGAAATAGATGTATTTGAAGCCGGCGAGATCCATGGTCGGGAACAGCTCCCGATATTGCGGGATCTGCTTATATTTCTCGAACTCCGCCTGCCAGGCCTCAAGCGAGAGCGGCGGCAGCGCGCCGGTGATCGGCTTCCATTCGGTGATCGACAGGCCCGACTGGGTCAGCCGCGTCGCGCCGCCGACGATCACCATGGCGAACACCATGGCGGCGACGATCCACAGCCAGACGACGACGGCGCGCGGCGCGGCCTCGCGCCGGACGCGGGTCTCGGCGTCCACGCCGGGAAAGATCAGCCAGTCGGTCATGTCGGTCCTTGCGCGGCGGTTGAATTGCGGGCGCGCGCGAGTGATAAGGCGCAACGTTCCCAGCGTCCACCCCGGGAGATCGCCCCATGCGCCAGCGCGCGCGCAAGTTTGTCGGCGCCGTCGTGATCATCCTTTATGTGATCGTCTACGCGCTCGTGGCCATGGCGCTGGCGCAGGCGCGCGTCGTGCAGGAGGCGAACGGCCTCGTGCAGGGACTGGTCTATGTCGTCCTCGGCATGATCTGGATTTTGCCGCTGATGCCGATGATCGCGTGGATGGAGCGGCCGGACTGAGACTTACCTCCCCTTCCCCAGCAGGAAATCACGCGCGGCGTTGAGGCGGGTCGCGGCTTCGGTCGAGCCGCCGTGGTCGGGGTGCGCGCGCTTCATCAACGTGCGATGCGCCTTGAGAATGTCGCGCTTTGAGGCGCCGGCGCGCAGGCCGAGCACGGCGCAGGCGGAGGCTTCGCGCGCATCCCCGTCCGGGAGCGGCGGGGGCGGCGGCGCGGCGCGGGCCGAAGGCCGCGGACGCGACGCCGGGTTGGGGCGCGCCGCCTGCGGACGAACGCGGATCGGTTCGTCGTCGTGGGCGCGCGGATCGACAAGCCCGAAATCCTCCAGCGCCTCGCGGGCGCGATAGGCGCAATCATGCGCCGCGACCGCCAGCGCCGAGCAGAGTCCGGCAAGAACGAAGCCGCGCGTCAGCAGCCCCTGTGTCGTGGCCTGCGGCGGCTTTCCGCTGAAATCGAGACAGGATAGAAAAGCGTCGAAGCGCGCCCAGCCGCCCTGCCCGACCATGCGCAGGGCGATGAACACCAGCACGAAGACGACGCCCATCCACAGGATGTCGTCCCAGGCGCGCCGCCTGCGGCTTTCCAACCCGCGCCAGCCGAAGACCGCCAGCGTCGCCAGAATCCACAAGAAGCACAGGCCGAGATGCGCCGGCGCGATCGCGGCCGGGCTCATCAGCAGCGCCAACGGCGCGGTGGCGATGAAAGGCGCGACGCTCCAGCCGGCGACGAGCCAGACGATGTCGCGGCCGCGGCCGTCGTCGTTGTCAAGCCACATTGAGTCGGCGCCCTCTGTTCCAAATCGCGAAGGGCGCGCCCGACAGCAACACGTCGATGAACGCCGTGTCCTGCCAAAGGCCGTTGACCGAGAGGCGCGGCAGCGCGTGGAGATGATCGCGGTGCTCGGGGAAGATCATGCCCGGCCGCGTGGTGACGGCGCTGGCGAACCCGAGGTCGCGGCACAGGGCGAACTCACGCGCGCCAGCCGAACCGGGATCTCCGACCGGATAGGCGAAATGCCGAATCTCGCGGCCGAGGCGTTGCTCCAGAATGGCGCGACTGTCCGCGATTTCACGGCGCGCCGCGGCCGCGCCATGCTTGGCCAGCATGGCGTGGGTCAGCGAATGCGCGCCGATCGTGCAGAGCGGATGGGCGGCGAGCTTTCGCAGACCGTCGTAATCGAGACAGGCGGCGCGGGTCAGCGTCGCGCCGTCAAGACCGGCTTGCCGCGCCAGCTCCGCCACGGCGTCGAGCAGCTTCTCCTCCGGGCCGGGCCGCAAGCGCCAATAGACGGCGTCGAAGGCCGCCGTCTTTTCCTGCGCGGTGCGCGCCGGCGCCTGGAGCCGAGCGCAGCCGTCAAGCGGCAGATCGATGGCGTCGAGGCGGGCGATCGCCGCCTCCAGCTCCTCCCACCACAGCCGCCCCGTTCCGGCGGCGTAGCCCGTCGTGGCGTAGAGGGTGAAGGGCGCGGCGCGGCGCTCCAGCACCGGCAGCGCGTAATCGGCCATATCGCGATAGCCATCGTCGAAAGTCAGCGCGGCGAACGGCCTGCCGCCGGCCCCCGCGCGCAACCGCAGCAGCGCCTCGTCGAGCGCGACGATGTCGAAGCCCTGCACGCCGAGGCGCAGGATCACCGCGTCGAGAAAGTCCGGCGTGATCTCGAGCAGGCGATTGGGCGCGAAATCTCGCGCGATCCATGGCCGCACGCGATGAAACATGAGAATGGCCCCCGACCCGCGCGTCCAGCGCGCGGCGAGCCGATGCAGCCCCGAGGCGCGGAAAGCCCCGAAGCCGGCGGCGATCGCCTGCGATTTCAATCGTCCCATCGCTCCATCCTGTCGGCGCGGATCATGGCAAGCTGTCGTTGATCTTTCCTTGCTAGAACGCGCCGTAGGTCAGAAATCTTCAGCCCGGCCCGCCCCCATGCGCTTTGCCACGCCTTTTGCAGACATCGAAATTCATCGCGATCCGGCGAGCGCAGCCAACGTATGGCGGGAGCTTGAGGGGGCGCCGGCGACGGTCTATCAGACGAGCCGGTTCGCGACGTCCTGGTATGCGACGCTTGGCCGCGATCTTGGCTTCGCGCCGCTCGTCGTCGTCGCGCGCGACGCGGCGGGCGCGCCGGCGGCGCTATTGGCGCTGGCCGAAAAGCGCATCGGCCCGGTCCGCGTCGGCTTCTTCGCCGGCGGCAAGGATTCGAACGCCAATCTGCCGCTGACGCGACCGGACATCACGTTCGGGGCCGACGATTGGGCCGATTTTCTGCGCCGCGCCGGCCGCGCGGCGGGTCTCGATCTGTTCGCCCTGCTGAACCAGCCGCGCGCCTTCGGCGGCAGGGCCAACGGCCTGACCCTGTTGCCGTCGCAGGACAGTCCGGGCGGCGGGCATCTGGCCAGCCTCGCGCCCGACGGCGAGGCGATGCTGGCGGCGCGACTGTCGAAAGAGTCGCGCAAGAAATATCGCAAGAAAGAGAACAGGCTCGCCAACGCTGCGCCGCTGCGCGTGATCTCCAGCGCCGAGCCCGGCCAATCCGGGCGCATCCTCGACGCCTTCTTCACGCAGAAGCTCGCGCGCTTCGAGGAGAAGAGCATCGACTCGACGTTCGAACGGCCGGCGGCGCGCGCCTTCATCGAGGCTTGCGCGGCCTCCGGCGCGATCACGCTTTACGGCCTTGACCTGGGCGGCCGCATCGTCGCGACCTATGGCGGCGGCGGTCATGGCAAACGCTTCTCCGCCATGTTCAACTCCTTCGACGCCGACGAGGATATTTCGCGATCGAGCCCCGGCGATTTGCTGCTGTTCGCACTGATGAAACAGCTCGGCGCCGCCGGCTATGACGCGCTCGACCTCGGCATTGGCGAGGCGCGCTACAAGACCGCCGTTTGCGATGTCGCGGAGCCGTTGGCCGACACGTTCTTCGCCATCGGCGGCAAAGGCCGGCTGGCGCGAGCGGGTTTTGTCGCGGCGCTCAAAGCCAAGGCGGCGATCAAACGCGATCCCCGCGCCATGGCGCTGGCCACCCGCCTGCGCGCGCTCCTCGGCTGAACTTCGCCGCGACGCGAAAACGCCCGGACGGCCTCGCGGCGTCCGGGCGCGGCGGTTCGCACGCGTTCAGGTGAAATCGTGGCGGGGAGCGCGCTGCGGGCGCGGCTGGTCGACGACGACGACCTCGCCGGCGCCGGAGGCGAGCATTCCCTCAAAGGCGGCGCGCGCGGCCTTGTCGGCGCCGCGGCCAGGCGCGACCACGACGGCGATATCCGCCATGCCGGCGATGCTTTCGGCCAGATCGTCGCGCGCAGTCGACGGCGCGATCAGCACGACGAATTCATAGGTCGCGGACAGAGCCTCAACGGTTGAATCGAAGGCCAGCAGGTCGTGAATCGGTCGGTCGCCGGGCTGCACGATATGCAGGCGCGTGGCGCGGTCGCGATGCAGCACCTGCGAGAATGTCGCCGCGCCGGACAGCAGGTTGGACAGGCCCGGGCCCTCGCCCGAATCGTCGCCGCCGAGGCGGACGCGGTCGAGAGTGGGCCGCTCGCGGTCGAGATCGATGGCGACGACGCGGGCGTCGCGCGCCAGGGCGCGGGCGACGGGCAAGGCCAGCGCGCCCGCCTCGGCGATGTCGACGCCGGCGAACAACGCGCGGGTGGCGCGACCCATGACCTGCGCCGCCAAAATCTTCTCTGTCACCTCCGTCGCGGTATCGCGACCGGCGCGGCCGGCAGGCGCGGACGCCCCGAAGACGGACTGCGCGAGAGGCGCCTCGATCGGCGCGGGCGCGACGCCTGCGGGGGGGACGACCGACGCGGACGATCCCTGCGCGGCGGCGATCGCCGCGGCCGCCTCCGTCGCCGGGGGCGCGACCGAACTCCGCGAGACGCCATCGGGCGCGATATCGACCAGGGGCTCCTTCGGCGCGCTGAAACTCTGACCGGCGCGGCGCAGACGCGAAAACATCGATCGCCGCTCCTGGAACGGCGGCGGCGACGCCAGCGGCTCGACCGTGGCGGCGGTCAAATGCGGGTCGATCGCCAGTTCGGCCGGCGACGCAGGCTCGGAGGCGACGAAGCCGGGCGCGGGCGCGGAGCCGCTCTTGCCTGTGAGCAGCTCCGCCGCGACCACGAACGCGGCCGACGCGATGAGCCCACCAAGGAAGGCGAAGGCGATCAGCGGACCCTTCTTCGGGAACGTGGGATATTGCGGCGCGACGGCCGTGGAAATGACGCGGGCGTCGGCGGGAGCGGTTTCCGCCGCCTCGCGCGCCATCGCCTCCTGATAACGCGTCGTGGCGCTCTCGAGTTGGTCTTTCATCAGGCGCGCGTTGCGCTCCAGCTCACGATATTGCACCTCGTCGGCGCCGGCGACGCCGGACACCTTCTTTTGCCGGTCGAGAGCCGCGCCGAGGGATTCGACGCGGGCGCCGGCGACGCGCGACTCGTTCTCCAGCGTGCGCGCGGCTTTGTCGGCCGCGCCGACCAGCTCCTGATCGATGCGTTGCAATTGCGCCGTCAGCTCCTGCATGCGCGGATGGCCCGGCAGAAGCGTGCGCGATTCCGACGCGATCTGCGCGCGCAGCGACGTGCGCTGTTCGGTGATGCGGCGGACATGCTCGTTGTTGGCGACGTCGGGAACCTCGGACACCCGCCCCTTCCGGATCATGTCGCGGATCAGCCGCGCTTTGGCCTGGGCGTCGGCCTGGACGCTGCGCGCGGCCGACAATTGCGTATTGATGTCGGATAGTTGCTGCGTGGTCATGGTGACGTTCTGCATCACCGGCAGCAGGCCGGTGCGGGTGCGGAACGCCTCCGCCTCGGCCTCGGCGTGGGCCACCTTGACGCGCAGATCGGAAATAAGCCCCTGCAAGGCGCCGGCGGCGCTCTTGGCGCTGGCGCGTTTCGTCTCGCGCTGGAGGGCGATGTAGGTCTCGGCGATCTTGTTGGCGGCGGCGGCGGCAAGTTCAGGATTCTTGGACTGGAATTCAATCGAGATGACGCGCGTCTTGGGAGGCGAGAACGCCGTCAGCTTCTCCAGATAGACCTCGAGAATGCGATCTTCCGGCGACAGCCGCGTCGGATCGCGCTTGAGGCCAAGCAGAATGGCGACGCGGGAAACGGGCCCCGTGGACTCGACGGCGGGATCGAACTCCGGATTGCCCTGAAGCTTCAGGTCGCGGATGACGCGACGCCCGACGTCGCGCGACGTCACGACCTGCACCTGCGAGGAGCCGCCGTCCGGATCCAGCGTGGTGAAGTCGCCGGTCGAACTTTTCTCGGGCCGCGTGAAATAGCTTTCCTGATTCTCCAGCAGCAGCCGCGCCTCGGCCGTGTAACGGGGCTTCACCAGATTGACAAAAACGGTCATGAGCGCGGCGCAGATCAGGGCGGTCGACAGGATCAACCAAAGGCGGCGGCTGATCGCGCGGCCAACGCCGCCGATATCGATTTCGTCATTCCCGACGTAGACCGCCGGGGCCCCCGCAACCGCGCCATTCATAAGGCCAACTCCAAAACTTCAATTCGGGCGGATTAGACCTCGTTAAGGTTGAGGGGCGGTTAATGACGCCGAAAGCCGCCGTCAGGGATTGTTAACCATAGATCGATAGAAACCGGGGAAAGGCCCTTCGGCGGCCGCCTGTGTCCCTTGTCTCCGGTCATCAGCCATGCGTCGCACCTTCACCGCCTTTTGCATCGCTCTCGCGCTCGTCGCCCAGGGATGCGCCACACCCCGCGTCGGCGAGGCCGTGTTTTGCGATTCGACCGCCGAGGCGCCCTACACGCTGGGCGCGGGCGACCGCCTGCGCATCATCGTCTACGGGCAGGATTCGCTCAGCAATTCCTATAGCGTTGACGGCGCGGGCAATATCGCGATGCCGCTCGTCGGCGTGACGCCGGCGCAGCATCTGACGACGCAGGCGCTGGCGCGTTCGCTCGAACAGCGCTACGGCGCGCGCTATTTGCGCGACCCGAAGATTTCGGTGGAGATCGAAGCCTATCGGCCGTTCTTCGTCCTCGGCGAGGTGACCACCCCCGGCCAATATCCATTTGTCAACGGCATGACCGTGCAAACGGCGGTCGCGATCGCCGGCGGCTTCTCGCCGCGCGCCGCCAAGCATTACGCCGTGATTACCCGCACGATCAACGGCTGCTCGGGAAACAGCAAGGCCTCGATCGAGGAGCCCGTGCGTCCCGGCGATACGATTACGATTCGCGAACGGTTTTTTTAGAAGATCGAGTCAGATGTGACGAATGCGAACACTTGATCCCACCGCGCGCAAGCTGCGTATTCTGCACGTCCTGCGCGCGCCGCTCGGCGGGCTTTTCCGCCATGTCGTCGATTTGACCCGCGCGCAAGTCGAGCGCGGGCACGATGTCGGCCTGTTCACCGACTCCACCACCGGCGGCGACCGCGCCGCGGAGGTTTTGGCGGAGCTGGCGCCCATGCTGGCGCTTGGCGTCGTGCGCGCGCCGATGCAGCGCCTGCCGCATTGGTCCGATCTTGCAACCTTCGGCAAGGTTGTCTCGCGAATCCGGGACGTCCAGCCCGACGTCGTGCATGGCCACGGCTCCAAGGGCGGGCTCTACGCGCGCATGTCCGGTTTCGCGCCTGGCGCGTCGCGCGCCATCCGGGCCTATACGCCGCACGGCGGCTCGTTCAATTACAAGCCCGGCAGCATGCCGCACCATGTCTTCATGGGCATCGAGAAGCTGCTGGAACGACGGACCGATATTTTTCTGTTCGAGAGCGCCTACATCCAGGGACGTTTTCACGCCTATGTCGGCGATACGGGGGCGCTGACCCGCGTCATCCTCAACGGCATCAGCCCGGCGGAGCTTCTGCCGGTGGCGGCCGCGCCGAACCGGACCAGGTTCCTCTACGTCGGCGAGTTGCGCGCCGCCAAGGGCATCGACACGCTGATCTCGGCGCTGGCGCAATTGTCGCGCCGGATGCAGGAGCGGCCCCGGCTGACACTCGTCGGCTCGGGCCCGGACCAGGAGCAGTTGACCAATCAGGCGCGCGCCCTGGGCGTCGCCGATCTCGTGACCTTCGCCGGCGCCATGCCGGCGCGGGCCGCTTTCGCGCTGGGCGAAATTCTCGTCGTGCCGAGCCGCGCCGAGTCCCTGCCCTACATCGTCATCGAGGCCGCCGGCGCGCATGTGCCGATGGTGGCGACCAATGTCGGCGGCATGGGCGAAATTTTCGGACCCTTCCGCAACCGCCTCATCCCTTGCGACGAGGTCAACATTCTTGCCGACGCCATGGCCGCGGCCATAGGGAAAGGCGCGGCGGCGCTGCAGAGGGAGGCCGCCGATCTCGCCGATTTCGTCGCGTCCAACTTCACGGTGGCCGGCATGGCGGAAGCGGTTATTCTGGGGTATCGCGAAGCGATGGCGGCGCGAACGGGCCAAATTTATCGCAGTCCGGCGCCGTCCGCGCCGGCGACCTGAGCGGCTCGGGGGATTTCGCAATGGCCGCTTTCAGCGCCGATGACATGAGAAATCTCGCCAACAGCAATTCCGGGCGGGACGCCGATAACCCGCACGCGGCCACGCTGACGACGCTGGCCGAACAGATGGCGGGCCATACGGCGCGCCCCGCCTATAGCCCGATCGTGCTCGCGGGCTTCGTCCGCCTGGTCGATTTCGTCCTGATCGCAACGATGGGCTTCGTGCTGCACGCCTTCTATCTTGGACGCAAATCCGGCTACGCTTTCGAATATCTCATCGCCATTCCCGGCGTCGCCGCGGCGGCGGTGGTGCTGTTCCAGGGCCTCAAGCTCTATCAGGTGCAGGCGCTGCGGGCTCCGGCCCAGCACGGATTGCGGCTGACGGGCGGACTCGCCGGCGTCTTCGCCGCGGCGTTGTCGGTCGTCTTCTTCCTGAAGCTCGAGGGCACGTTCTCGCGCGTCTGGCTGGTGATCTGGTTCGTCTCCGCCCTGATCGCGCTCTTCGTGGCGCGCGGGGCTTTCTTCGCGCTCGTGCGTCGGCTGACGCTGACAGGACGTCTCGAACGCAGAACGGTCATCGTCGGCGGCGGCGAGGCGGGCGAACAGGTGTTGAAGGCCCTGTCCTCGCAGCCGGACACCGACCTGCGCATTCTCGGCGTTTTCGACGATCGCGACGACGCGCGCTCGCCCGACGTCGTCGGCGGCTATCCGAAGCTCGGGCGCGTCGACGATCTCGTCGAATTCTCGCGGCATACGCGGCTCGACCTCGTCATTTTCACCCTGCCGATCAGCGCGGAAACACGGCTGCTGCAAATGCTGCGCAAGCTGTGGGTGCTGCCGATCGACATCCGTCTGTCGGCGCACAGCAACAGGCTGCGCTTCCGGCCGCGCTCCTATTCCTACATCGGCAACGTGCCGGTGCTCGATGTGTTCGACAAGCCGATCGCCGACTGGGACGTGGTGCTCAAGAGCGCCTTCGACCGCGTGGTCGGCGGACTGGCCCTGACCGTCCTGTCACCCCTTCTGTTGTTGACGGCGCTGGCCGTGAAACTCGACTCCAGGGGTCCGGTGTTCTTCAAACAGAAGCGTTACGGCTTCAACAATGAGCTGATCGAGATTTACAAGTTCCGCTCGATGTATGTCGACACGCTCGACGCCACGGCGTCGAAACTCGTCACCAGGGGCGACCCGCGGGTCACGCGGGTCGGGCGATTCATCCGCAAGACCTCCATCGACGAGTTGCCGCAGCTCATCAACGTCGTCATCAGGGGCAATCTGTCGCTCGTGGGTCCGCGCCCGCACGCGGTGCACGCAAAGGCCGAGAACCGCGATTACGACGAGGTCGTTGACGGCTATTTCGCCCGTCATCGCGTCCGCCCCGGCATCACCGGCTGGGCGCAGATTCACGGCTGGCGCGGCGAGACGGACACCGAGGAGAAAATCCAGCGGCGCGTCGAGCATGACCTGTATTACATCGAGAACTGGTCACTGCTGCTCGACATCTACATTCTGGCGCTGACGCCGTTCGCGCTGCTGAAAACCGAAAACGCCTATTGAGCGGCCGCGTCAGGAACGCCATGCGCCTCCCTCCCCTCACCCCGCCACATCGCCCAGGCCGCGCAAGACCAGCGGAGCGCGCATGATGACGAGCGCCGCGATGACAGCGCCGCCCCGACGCCGGGGCGTCATCGGCCGGGAACGGACGATCCGGTTTCTCTTCGGCGCGATGATCTTTCTCGGCTTCTTCGTTTTCGTCGAGCCGGCGCCTTTCGACCTGCTGGCGGTGGTGTTCATCCCGGTCGTTCTGTTCACGGGTTTCCGTCTCAACGGCCTGCTGTTGACCCTCGCCGTGATCCTGCTTCTCTACAATCTCGGCGGCTTCCTGTCGCTGGCGCCCTGGTGGCACGAGTCGATCTCGGTCATCTTCACGGTGCTTTCGCTCTATCTGGCGATCCTGTGCGTCTTCCTCGCGGCGTTCATCGCGCAAGATCCGGTGCCGCGCGCCGAATTGTGCATGAAGGCCTATACGGCGAGCGCCATCGTCGTCGCGATCAGCGGCATCATGGGCTATTTCAACGTCTTCGGCCTTTTCGAAACGCTGACGCTGTATGGCCGCGCCAAGGGCACGTTCAAGGATCCCAACGTCTACGGGCCCTATATCGCGCTCGGCGCGCTGTATCTGATGCAATTGCTGGCGCTCAAACGCACGCGCCATGTTCTGGCGACTGTGGTGATGCTCGCCGTCATCCTGTTCGGCCTTCTGCTGTCGTTCTCGCGCGGGGCCTGGGGCGCCTTCGTAATCAGCGCCAGCATCATGATTTTCTCGGGCTTCCTTACCGCTCCCGACAACCGGACGCGCAAGCGGATTGTGGCGCTAACCATCGTCGTCATCGGGACGTCGGTTCTGGCGATCGTCATCGCGCTGCTCGACGAAGCGACGCGCGAGCTTCTGATTCAACGTTTCTCCGTCACGCAATCCTACGACGAAGGCGAAACCGGCCGTTTCGGCGCGCAATTGCGCTCGCTGACAGACCTCATCGAATTGCCCAACGGCTATGGGCCAATGCGATACAAATGGCATTGGGGCGGCGATCCGCACAATTCCTATGTCAACGCCTTCGCCTCTTACGGCTGGCTGGGCGGCTTCTCGTTCATCACGCTCGTGGCGCTGAGCTATTTCATCGGCTTCCGGCTGATCTTCTCGCGCTCACCGGTGCAGCACGCCGCGCAGGTGTTCTTCCCCTGCCTGTTCACCTCATTCCTGCAGGCGATGCAGATCGACATCGACCACTGGCGCCATGTTTTTCTGTTCATCGCCGCGGTCTGGGGGCTCGAGGCGGCGCGGTTGCGCTGGCTCCGGACCGGCGTTATGGGGACGCTTTCGCCGCGGCCGGCCGCCATCGTCGCGCCGCAGCGGCCATAGACCGGAGCACGCCCATGCGCATTTGGACTCTCACGCTGATGGCGATCGGCGGCCTCATCGGCGCGGCCGGCGTTTCGGCGGCCGCCGCGGCGGCGCATGTCGCCAACACGGCGGGCATGAACGCCATCGCGCAGATCGGCATGGCGCATGGCGCGGCGCTCGTCGCGCTCGCCGCGCTCGCCCAACGCATCGCGCGGCCGGTCTGGACGCTCGCCGCCGCCGGCTTGATCGCCTTCGGGGCCGGCGCTTTTTGCCTCGAATTGGGCTTGCGTCACTTTTTCGCGATCTCGATGTTCCCAAACGCCGCGCCGATCGCGGGAACGGCGATCATCCTCGGCTGGCTGGGCGTCGCGGTCGCCGCCTTGCGCGAAATGACGGTCCGCGCGGCCAATTGATTAACCGCCTTTCCTCACCCTGCCGACGAATGGCGGAGCTTATACCCGCGGCAGCGCTTGCAAGTTGCGCGGTCCGCGCCAAAATAGACGTGTGAGGTCAGGCAGGGAGCGCGCCATGAGCGTCATCGTCGTCACCGCAGCGGCCGTCGCGGCCGCCATCGCCGCCGCCGCCGCTCGCCGCAAGGCCGCCGCCACGCCCGCGCCCGTTCGCGCATCCCGGAAGAGGCGCTGATCCGCCGACGCGGCCCGGAAAAATTTGCTGCACGGCGCGCGGGGCTGGGCTATGCAGCATGCCAGCTTGTTTCAATGCGATCCCGGATCGCCATCTGGAGGCAAACATGGCGTTCGCCGCGCCCCGTGCGGCTCTATTGTTGGCCGCCGTCGCCGCCCCGGCCGGGTTTTGGCCGGCGAACGCGCAATCGCCGACGCCGCAGCAGCGACCGCCGGTCAGCGTGGCCGTGAAAGCGGCGACGCGCGGCGACCTGACCTATCGCATCGAGCAGATCTGCTCGGTCCAACCAATGGCCTCCGTCGCGGTGCGCTCGCGCGTCGAAGCGCAAATCGAGAAAATTCTGGTCCCGGACGGCGCCACGGTGCGGGAAGGAGACGTTCTCGTCCTTCTTGATTCCCGACAGATTCAGGCGCAGCTCCGCCAGGCCGAGGCGGCGCTTGAAAAGAGCAAGGCGACTTTGGCGCAGAACCACAGGGATGTCGCTCGGTTTTCGGACCTGGTGAAAAAGCAGGCGACGACGCAGATCAATCTCGACAACGCGCGCACGGCGGTGGCCGTCTCCACGGCGCAGATCGCCGCCGATCAGGCTTTTCTCGACAATCTCAGGGTTCAGTCGAGTTATTACACGTTGCGCGCGCCGGTTTCCGGGCGCGTTGGCGTTTTTTCCTTCAAGGCGGGATCGATTGTTCGCGCCATCGAGGCGACGGCGCTGGCCACCGTCAACCAGATCGCGCCGATCTATGTGACCTTCGCCATTCCGCAACGCCATCTCGGCGATCTCCGGGCCGCGACAGCTGCGGGAGCGGCCGCCGTATCGGTGCGGCCGCAGGGCGACGCCCGATGGATCGACGGCGGCGCGGTCGCCGTTCTCGACAATCTCATCGACGCGACGACGGGCAGCCTCGTCGTGCGCGCGACCTTCGCCAATGACGATGCGGCGCTCTGGCCGGGCCAGCTCTGCGACGCGCGCGTGACTCTGCGCACGGAGCGCGACGTGGTGTCGGCGCCGCGCGAGGCGGTGCAGATCGGCCAGCGCGGCAATTTCGTCTTCGCGGTCGAGAATGGCGCGGCGAAACTGAAGGCGGTGAAGGCCGGGCGCGACCAGGATGGCCGGGTCGTCATTCTTGAAGGGCTTTCCGGCAATGAGACGCTTGTGGTCGACGGCGCCAGCCTGTTGACGGACGGCGCGAAGGTCGAGGTGCGCGGCGGCGAGGCCAGAAAGGGCGCGAGCTGATGTCGCTGTCGGAGCTGTGCATCCGTCGACCGGTGATGACAACGCTACTGATGTTGTCGTTCCTCGTGTTCGGTATGTTCGGCTATCGGCAGCTTCCCGTCGCCGCCCTGCCCCGCGTCGATTTTCCGACCATCGCCGTGTCCGCGACGCTGCCGGGCGCGAGTCCGGAAACGATGGCGGCCTCCGTCGCCGCGCCGCTCGAGCGCGTGTTCGCGACCATTCCCTCGATCACGACCATGACGTCGCAATCGGGGCGCGGCTTCACCAACATCATTCTGCAGTTCGATCTCGACCGCAACATCGACGGCGCGGCCCTCGACGTGCAGTCACAAATCTCGGCCGCGCTGCGCAAGCTGCCGGCTGATCTGCCGGCGCCGCCGAGTTTCCGCAAGGTCAACCCGGCGGACATTCCGATCCTGTTCATCGCGCTCGCCTCGCCGACCTTGCCGCTGTCGATGACCAACGATTACGCCGAGCAGGTCTTCGCGCAGCAGATCTCGCAGATTCCCGGCGTCGCCCAGGTGCAGATCTTCGGCCAGCAGAAATTCGCCGTGCGCGTGCAGGTCGATCCCGACAAGGCGGCCGCGCGCGGCCTGACCATGACGGAGATCGGCCAGGCGGTCACCGCCGCCAACACCAACACGCCGGTCGGCGCCCTGCAGGGCCAAAGGCAGAACGTGACGCTCGAAGCGACCGGCCAGATGGAGAAGGCCGAAGCCTTCGCGCCGCTGGTCGTGGCCTGGCGCAACGGGGCGCCGGTGCGGCTCAACGAAGTGGCGCGCGTGGTCGATTCCGTCGAGAACGATCAGGTGGCGGCCTGGTTCGGGCTGGACCGCGCCATCATTCTGGCGGTCTATCGCCAATCGGACGCCAACACGGTGCAGGTGGTCGACGACATTCGCGCCCGCCTGCCCGCCTACGAGGCGCAATTGCCGCCCAGCATCAAGCCGCGCGTGCTCAACGACCGTTCGGTCTCGATCCGCGAGTCGGTGCACGACGTGCAGTTCACGCTGGCGCTGTCCGTCGCGCTGGTGATCATGGTCATTTTCGTGTTCCTGAAGTCGATGTCAGCGACGATCATCCCGGCGCTGGCGCTGCCGGTGTCGATCGTCGGCACCTTCGCCTTCATGTTCATGTTCGGCTATTCGATCGACAACATCTCGCTGCTGGCGCTGACGCTCGCGGTCGGCTTCGTCGTCGACGACGCCATCGTCATGCTGGAGAACATCGTCCGCCACATGGAGGATGGCGAGCCGCCCTTCGAGGCGGCGCTGAAGGGCGCGCGCGAGATCGGCTTCACGATCATCTCCATCACCTTCTCGCTCGTCGCGGTGTTCATTCCCGTGCTGTTCATGGGCGGCGTCGTCGGACGCGTTTTCCGCGAGTTCGCGGTCGTCATCTCGGTGGCGATCCTGGTGTCGGGGTTCGTCTCGCTGACGCTGACGCCGATGCTCTGCGCGCGCATCCTGCGGCCGATGAAGCATGGCGCGGAGCAAAACTGGTTCGGCCGCGCCAGCGATTTCCTCATCGACGGCATGGCCAACTTCTACCGGTGGTCGCTCGATCTCGTGCTCAGGGCGCGGCTTCTGACGCTGCTCGTGACGCTGGCGACGCTCGTCGTCTCCGGCTGGCTGTATGTGCAGGCGCCCAAGGGATTCTTTCCCGTCGAGGATACGGGCTTTCTCGTCGGCTCGACGGAATCCGCGCCCGACACCTCGGTCACGGCGATGGCCGAGCGGCAGCTCAAGGTGGTCGAGATCGTCAAGAACGACCCCGCCATCGCCTATCTGTCGTCGGCGGTGGGCTTCGGCGGCATTGTCAATCAGGGCCGCATTTTCATGGCGCTCAAGCCAAAGGCGGAGCGCGGCGACCAGATGGCGGTGGTGGCGCGTCTGCGCAAGGCGACCTCGGTCGTGCCGGGCATCACCTTCGTGATGATGCCGATCCAGAATTTCAATCTGAACGCCGGGCGCATCACGCGCGCAATGTATCAATACACGATGCAGTCGAGCGATCTCGACGCTCTCTATTCCCGCGCTCCGGACATGCTCGCCAGGGCGCGCGACCTGCCGGCGTTGCGCGACGTTTCGAGCGATCTGCAAATTTCCAATCCGACCGCGACCGTCGACATCGACCGTGAAAAGGCGGCGGCCTACGGCGTGACGACCGACCAGATCCGCGCGGCGCTCTACAACGCGTTCGGCACGAAGCAGATCTCGACCATCTACACGCAGGCGTCGGACTATCAGGTCATCATCGAGGCCGACCGCGATTTCCAGAACGATCCCTCGGCGTTGAAGCGCATCTTCATCCGGCCGCAGAACGCCACGGCCGGCACGGGCGGCGCCGCGGCGGCGGGCGCCGGCGGCGGCGTCTCACTCGACCAGCTTGTCTCCATCCGACGCTCCGTCGGCCCGCTCACCATCAATCGGCAGGCGCAGCAGCCGGCGGTCACCCTGTCGTTCAATCTCGCGCCCGGCGTGTCGATCGGTCAGGCGATCGAGGCGATCCATCGGGCCGAACAACAGATCGGCTTGCCGGCGTCGATCGTGACGAGCTTCTCGGGCACGGCGCAGCAATTCCAGGACGCGCTCAAGGGCCAGGGCGCGCTGCTGCTCGCCGCCGTCCTGACGATCTACATCCTGCTCGGCGTGCTCTACGAGAGCTATATCCATCCGATCACCATCCTGTCCGGCCTGCCCTCGGCCGGTCTGGGCGCGCTGCTGGCGCTGCATCTCTATGGCAAGGATCTGTCGGTGGTGGCGATCATCGGCATCCTCTTGCTGATCGGCATCGTCAAGAAGAACGCGATCATGATGGTGGATTTCGCCATCGAGCGGCGGCGCGGCAACGATATCGACGCGATGGCCGCCATCCGCGAGGCGGCGCTCGTCCGCTTCCGTCCCATCATGATGACGACGCTGGCGGCGATGCTCGGCGCCCTGCCGATCGCGCTGGGCGCCGGCGCCGGCGCGGAGCTGCGGCAGCCGCTCGGCATCGCCATCGTCGGCGGATTGATGGTGTCGCAGGTGCTGACGCTCTACATCACGCCGGTCGTTTATTTCTATCTCGACCGCGTCGATTCCTGGCTCTCCGGCGACCGCGCCGCTCTGGCCGCCCCCGCGGAGAAAACCGCGCCGGCGGCGACGCCCCAGGCCGAATAGCCATTCACCAAATCGAAAGATGCGCCAGGCCGGGTAAAAATAACTGCTTGCGCGCGATTGGCGATCCGTTTCATAAAGCTGTTATTGCGGCGTTTATATTTCGTTATGGTTAATATTGTGTCGAGGTGTGCGTCATGTCGAGTGAGACCAGCCAAACCTCCTACTTCGAACGTTTGCCCCACAGCACCGATCCCCGGCGTTTCGCGCCCATCGCCATCGGGCTCGGCTTTCTGCTTGTCTGTCTCGTCATCGCCGGACTGAGCGCGGTCGCGCGCGATGACGGCGGCTCCATCGACTTCCTGATTTCCGAAGGCGCGAAACGCCGGCCGGCGGCGGCGGAGCCCGCTTATGCGCGCCCCATGGCCTATGCCCCGGTTCAGCCGCGCAGCTCTTTCTGGTCCGTGTTCGAGCGGCCGAAGCCGAAACGCGAGGCCAATGAAGCGCCGCGCGTCCGCCGCGCGGCCGCGCCGCCGCGCAGGGTCGAGGCCGCCAGCCCGCTTTCTGCGCCGGCGAGCGTCGAGACGCTCGGCAAAAGGTCCGTCTGCGTGCGGCTGTGCGACGGCTATTTCTTCCCCATCGGCCCGATCGGCGACGCGACGGACACCACCAGCCATGAGGCGCTGTGCTCCGGTCTTTGCCCCGGCGCGCCGACGCGGCTGTATGTGCAGCCGGCGGGCAGCGACAACATCGACGACGCGACGTCCGTCAAGGACCACAAGCGTTATTCCGCGCTGCCGGTCGCCTATCGCCACTCCGACACGGCCGACAACACCTGCTCCTGCCGCCGCCCCGGGCAATCGCATGCGCGCCTCGTGTCCGCCTACAAGGACTTCACGCTGCGCAAGGGCGATTCCATCATGACGGCGCAAGGCTTCAGGGTGTTTCGCGGTTCACACTCCTATCCCTACAAGCCGCGCGATTTCGTCGCCCTCTCGAAAGATCACGAGTTGAGCCGGTCGCAACAGGGCCGCCTGCGCAAGCTCGAACGGGCGGCCTTCTACAACAAGGCGCGCGAGGACGCGGCGCAGCCCGCGGAAACCGCGTTCGAAGCGGCAAGTTCGCCGCGGCTTGATCGCCCGGGCCGTCGCAATCATGTGCAGGTCATGAGTCCCGACCGCACGATCGTGCGTTGAACCCGGACGGCGGAACGCGGCATTCTCAAACGTCGCCGCGGACGCTATAGAAGAGCATGACGATTTCTTCGATGACTACGGCCAATCTGGCGCGGCGGCGCGCGCGGATGACGCGGTTGATCAAATGGGCCGTCGCCTGCGCGACGGCCGCGCCCCTGATTTATGTCGCGGCGGCGCCGTGGACATTCTCCGAGCCCGCCTTGCGTCAGGAGATCGCGCAGCAAGTTCTGCGAACGACGGGCCTGACGCTCGACACGCGCGCGCGGTTCACCTTCGCGCTGCTGCCGCGCCCCCAGATCAAAATCGAGGAGCCGCAGTTCAGCGATCCGTCGCGCGGGGTGACGCTCAACGCGGATTATCTCAAGGGAGCGCTGCGGCTTCTGCCGCTTTTGGCCGGCCGTCTGGAAATGGCGTCAGCCTCGTTGTTGCGGCCGGATCTGAAACTCGATCTCGACGCGGCGGACGCGCGCGGAACGCGCTCCGGCGAGAAGGAGCGCGCAACCCGGCTCGGCGTCGTCTCGATCGCGGACGGCGCGATCCGTCTCGTGTCGCGGACGCGCGGACTCGACCTCAAGGTGGAAGCGGCAAATTTCGTTCTGGATTGGCGGACGCGCGAGGCGCCGTTCTCGCTGACCGGCTCCGCTGTCGTGAGGGGACGGGAAACCAGCCTCGCCTTCTGGATCGCGCGTCCGGGCGACGTGCTCGCGGGCGATCGGTCGCCTGTCACCCTGCGGTTGAAAAACGAGGCGTTCGGGATCACCGCCAACGGCGGGCTGACGCTGGAGGACCGGCCGCAGTTCAACGGCCGCTTCAGCGGCTCGGCCTCCAACCTGCGTGACGCGTTGGCGTTTTTCGAGGCCTCTACTCCCCTGCCGGGGCCGTTCAGGAATGTGTCGGCGAGCGGCGACGCGATCATTTCGCGGCAAGCCTCCAGTCTGGCCAACCTCACCCTGTCCGCCGATGGAAACGCCTACGAGGGCGCGATGGCGTTGCGCGTCGAGCACGATGGCCGCAAGCTGGTCAGCGGAACGCTCGCCGCCAATCAGCTCAATCTCGCGCCCTTCACGGCCGAGGCGCCGGCGCTTAGCGGCTCCGACGGCCAATGGAACCGCGAGGGTCTCGACTTGCGCGATCTTTCGCTCCTCGACGTGGATCTGCGCGTCTCGGCGGCGCGGGTGCGGCTGGGGCGGCTTCAGGGCGAAGAGGCGGCCTTCTCCATCCTGTCGAGGAACGGGCGGCTCGAACTCGGGCTGGGCGAGGTCAAGGCTTATCGCGGCGTTCTCAAGGGTCGACTGTCGGCGCAATCGGGCGCCTCCGGCGGGGCTGAGGGGCGCGCCTCGCTGAGCTTTCTGGGAGTCGACGCGAGTCCCCTGCTCTGGGATCTGTGGGGACGTTCCAATCTGTCCGGGATCGCCACGGGCTCGCTCATTCTCGGCGGCGCGGGCGATACGTTCGCGCAGATCATGCGCGGGCTCGACGGCCGCGGCCAAATCCAGATCAATCAGGGCGAAGTCGCCGGCGTCGACTTCGAGCAGGCGCTGCGGCGGATCGACAAACGACCGCTCGCCGGCTCGCTGGAAATGCGCGGCGGGCGCACGTCGTTCGATACGTTGATCGCCAATCTTCGCATCGCGCGCGGCGTCGGCGCCATCGAGGACGGCGTGATGGCGGGCAAGGGCGCGCGCATCGCCTTCGCCGGGCTGGCCCAGATTCCGGATCGAACGGTCAAAATCGAAGCCGCCGCGACCCAGGCCGACGCGGCCGGCGCGCCGCGCACGGACGCGCCGCAGTTCCAGTTCAGCATCGCCGGGCCGTGGGACGACGCCACCCTGGCCTTTGACGCGCAGAGCCTGATCCGACGTTCGGGCGCGGCGCAGCCGCTTTTGCCCAAAACGCCCGCGCCGCCGCCGGCCGCTCCGGCCTCCGAATGATCATCTTCCGGCGCCCCGCCGGCCGCCGCGCGCCGGACGCAACGCCAGCGCGACCAGCAGCAGCGCGCCGCCCACCGCGCCGATCAGCAGCGTCGAGACGGCGTTGATCTCGGGCGTCACGCCGAGACGGACCTGGCTGTAGATGCGCATCGGCAATGTCGTCGAGCCCGGACCGGAGGTGAAGCTGGCGATGACCAGATCATCCAGCGAAATCGTGAAGGCGAGCAGGAAGCCGGCGGCGACCGACGGCGCGATCAGCGGCAAGGTGATGGTGCGGAACGTGGTCCACGGCGTCGCGCCGAGATCCATCGCCGCCTCCTCCAGCGATCGATCGAAATCGAGCAGCCGGGCGTGGACGACCACCGCCACGAAACAGGTCGTCAATGTCGCGTGGGCCAGCGCCACGGTCCAGACGCCGCGCTCGACGCCAAGCGCCACCAGCAACAGCAGGATGGACAGGCCGATGATGACCTCCGGCATCACCAGCGGCGCGTAGATCATCGATGAGAACAGCAGCCGCGAGCGGAAACGGCCGAAGCGCGCCAGAGCGAAGGCCGCCGCCGTGCCGAGAAGCGTCGCCAGCGTCGCCGAGGCGAACGCCACCTTGAAACTGACCCACGCGCTTTCCATGAGTTGCGCATTGGCGAACAGCGCCGCATACCACCGCGTCGAGAACCCGCCCCAGACGGTCACCAGTTTCGAGGCGTTGAAGCTGTAGAGCACGACCAGAGCGATCGGCGCGTAGAGAAAGGCGAAGCCGAACGCGATGATCGCGAGGCGCAACGGCCGGCTCATGGCGCGCCCTCCCCGGCGACGCGGCCGCGCTCGTAGAGCGTCAGCGGCCCGACGATCAACACCAGCAAGGCGATCGCCACGGCGGCGGCGGTGGGCCAGTCGCGATTGGCGAAGAACTCGTTCCACAATTGCCGGCCGATCATCAGCATGTCCGAGCCGCCGAGCAGGTCGGGAATGACGAATTCTCCGACCGCCGGAATGAACACGAGCAGCGCGCCGGCGAAAACGCCGGGCATGGCCAGCGGCAGCGTGACGGTCAGGAACACCCGGAAAGGCGACGCTCCGAGATCGGCCGCCGCCTCGCGCAGCGCCGCGTCCTGTTTGTCGAGCGCGGCGTAGAGCGGCAGGATCATGAACGGCAGATAGGAATAGACGATGCCGAGCACGACCGCCCCCCTGGTGGCGAACAGCTCCAGCGGCGCGGCGATCACGCCAAGCGCCATCAGCGCGTGATTGAGCAGGCCCTCGTCCTTGAGAATCATGATCCAGGCGTAGATGCGGATCAGGAAACTCGTCCAGAACGGCGCGATCGCCAGCGCCACCAGCAAGGGCCGCCATCGTTCGGGGCTGCGGGCGATGGCCAAAGCCAGCGGAAAGCCGACGAGAAAGGCGACCAGCGTCGACGCCGCGGCGATGGCGAGCGACCCGCCCATCGCCTCCAGATAGAGCGAATCCGCGGCCAGCGCGCGCCAGGCGTCGAACCCCAACTCCCGCGCCTTGTCCAGCCAGACGGCCGGGCCCTGCGCCCAATCGAAAACCGGCTCATAGGGCGGGATGGACAGCGCCTGCCGCGACAGCGAGATCTTCACGATCAGCGCGAAGGGCGCGAGAAAAAACACGGCCAGATAGGCGTAGGGCGCCCCCAGCGCGAGGCGCTCGCCCCATGTCAGGCGGCGGCGGGCTCTCACGACGCGTCCTCGTCGAGCAACACGACATCGGCCGTGGCGAAGGCGCAGAAAATCGCGTCGCCGGGCATGAAGGCTTCGGCGCCGGAGGCGTTGGCGACGCGGGCGCGCAACATCATCCCGTCCGCCGCCTCGATGCGATAGAGCGTCGCGTCGCCCAGATAGGCGCGGTGGCGCACAACGCCGGGAATGACGTTGTCCGCGCCCGCCGGCGCCTGGCGCGACAGCCGCAGCCGATCGGGACGCAGCGCGAAAGCGGCCGGGCGCGCGAGGCCGCCGGCGCGCAACAGGCCAAGCGCGCCGCGCAGCGCGGCGCCGCCCTGCGGAACAGATTCAATATCGCCCGCGAAGATATTGATCTCGCCGACGAATTCGGCGACGAAACGGGTGGTCGGGCGGTCGTAGACCTCCGCCGGCGCGCCGATCTGGGCGATGCGGCCGGCGCGCATGACGGCGATGCGGGAGGCCATGGCCATCGCCTCGTCCTGATCGTGGGTGACGACGACGAAGGTCAGCCCGAGGCGCTGTTGCAGCGCCGCCAGCTCGAATTGCGTCTCCTCGCGCAATTTGCGGTCGAGCGCGCCGAGCGGCTCGTCCAGCAACAGAATTTTCGGTCGTTTGACCAGCGCGCGGGCGAGCGCGACGCGCTGGCGCTGGCCGCCGGACAATTGCGCCGGCTTGCGGCTCTCCAGTCCCGCGAGTTGCGTCAGGCGCAGCATGTCGGCGACGCGCGCGCCGATCTCGGCCCGCCCGAGACCTTCCTGCACGAGGCCATAGGCGATGTTCTTCGCCACGCTCATATGCGGAAACAGCGCGTAGGACTGGAACATCATATTGACCGGCCGGCGATGCGGCGGCGCGGCGGTGATGTCCTCGCCATCGATCAGGACGCGGCCGCTGTCGGGCGTCTCGAAACCGGCGATCATCCGCATCAGCGTCGTCTTGCCGCAGCCGGAGGGACCGAGCAGCGCGAAGAATTCGCCGCGCTCCACTTCGAGCGACAGATTGTCGACGGCCAGGACGCCGCCAAAAGCCTTGCCGATCCGCTCAATGCGCAGGATGGGCGCGGCGGACATGGTCTAGGCGCCGTGAATGAGGCGCGCCGCGCGCAAGGTGTTGGACATCAGCATGGCGATGGTCATCGGCCCGACGCCGCCGGGAACCGGGGTGATCGCGCCGGCGCGGGCGAGCGCGGGCGCGAATTCGACATCGCCGACGAGCCGCGTCTTCGGCTTGCCGTCAGCGTTGAGCCCCTCGCCCGCGACGCGGTTGATGCCGACGTCGATGACGATCGCGCCGGGCTTGATCCAGGCGCCCCTGACCATTTCAGGCCGACCGACCGCCGCCACGACAACATCGGCGCGGCCGACCGTCGCGGCGAGATCGCGGGTGCGCGAATGGGCGATCGTCACGGTGGCGTGGCGCGACAGCAGCAATTGCGCCATCGGCTTGCCGACGATGTTGGAGCGGCCGACGACAACCGCCTCGGCGCCGGGGAGGCTCATGCCCAGCGCCTGCGCCGCGCGTTCGATCAGCAGCAGGCACCCCGCCGGCGTGCAGGGCGCGAGCGCGCGCTCCAGAGCGCCGATCGCCAGAAGCCCGGCGTTGACGGGATGAAAGCCGTCGACATCCTTGCGCGGATCGATGGCCTCCAGAACCTTTTCCGCGTTGACGCCGCCGGGCAACGGCAATTGCACGAGAATGCCGTGAATGGCCGGATCGGCGTTGAGCTGCGCGACGAGACGCAGCAGATCGGCTTCGCCGGTCGTCGCCGGCAGATCGTGCTGCACGGAATGGAAGCCGCAAGCCGCCGCCATTTTCGATTTGGAGCGGACATAGACCTGGCTCGCCGGATCCTCGCCGACCAGCACGACGGCGAGTCCGGGCATGACGCCGCGCGCGATCAGCGCCCGCGCCTCCTGCGCGATGCGGGCGGTCTGCATTTCGGCCGCGCGTTTGCCGTCGATGAGCAGCGCGGCGCCGGCGGAGGGTCTGATGAAGTCGGTGTCGGACATGATCTCGGCGTGGCAAGCGGGGACGTTGGCGCGGTTTTGTCAGGTTTCGCGCATCCTGCCAAGCGCGCCCGCGGCCGCGAAAGCGAAGCGCGCGGCGTGGCGCGCGCGCGCGCCGGGCGGCAGCAGACGCATCGACGGCTTGTCGCGCAATTCGCCGGAGAAGCCGACCGGATCGCCGTGGCCGGTCCACGCCTCGACGCAGAGGAACGGCGCCTCGGCGCGCGACCACAGGGCGATATGGGGAAAGTCCTCCAGATCGACGCGCAGGGCCGCGCCGCCGCGACGCTCGTAGACGAGCCCCCGACTGCGCGCGTCGAGCAGGCAAAGAGCCTCGCGGGCGAACAGGTCATAACTCAACGCCAGCTCCCGACCGTCGATCGGCACGGGACGGGTTTCGTGCGAAAAAAGGCCGCCCGGCGCGATGATCGGGACGCGCGGCGCCTCGGGCGCATCGAAAACGATGCGATAGTCCTCCGCCGCGCCGCCGTCGAAGGGCCAGCGAAAGCCGGGGTGCAGGCCGCAGGCGTAGGGCATTGGCCCCACCCCATGATTTTCGACGGTCAGGGAGACGGCGAGCGCATCCGGCGTCAGCGCGTATTCGACGCGCAAGGCGAAGGCGAAGGGATAGCGTGCGCGCGTTTCGTCCGACTCGCGCAGGATCAGCGTCATGCGCTCCGGCGCGCGGTTTTCGACGGCGAAATCGGTGAAACGGGCGAAGCCGTGCAAGCCGAGAGGATAGGTATGGCCGTCCACCCGCGCGGCGCCGTCGCGCGTCCAGCCGACGACCGGAAACAGAATCGGGGCCGAATCGCCCCAGACGGCGGCGTCGGGCGCCCAGATCATCTCGCGGCCGGCGACGCGCCAGCGCGCCAGTTCGGCGCCGCGCAGCGCGATCATCGCGCGCGACTCGCCGGCGGACAACTCGACCCACGGCGGGTCGCCGAGGTGCGCACAAGATGAATTGCTCAATTGATCTAAACCTTTGACGCGCGCCGGCGGCGCATGCGACGCTTCTGCTTGTCCTATTGTCCGACACAGCGTTCGGGGAAGTCCATGTCTCAGTCTCTCGGCAAGAAAATCTGTGCGCTCGCGGTCGCGGGGGCAATGTCCGTCTCTCTGGTCGGCTGCGCGGGAACCGGCGGCCCGAAGGAGGAATCGGGGGCGGTGCTGGGCGCGGTCGCCGGCGGCCTCATTGGCGCCGCCATCGGCGGGCGCGGCGGCGCGTCGGTCGCCTCGGCGATCATCGGCGCGGCGGCGGGCAGCATGATCGGCGCGGCCATCGGCGCGGAACTCGACGAGCAGGACCGGCAGGAAATGGAGCGGATGACGCAAGCCTCGTTCGAGACCGGCGCGCCGCGCAGCTATGTGTCGAAGCGCACCGGCGTGCGCGCCAAGACCCGCGTCGTCAAGACGACGAAGACAGCGGAAAACAAGACCTGCCGCACCGTTCAGCAGGAAGTGACGCTGAAGGACGGCACGACCAAGACCGATACGGTCAGCGCCTGCAAGGGCGATCAGGGCTGGGTCGTCTGATGCCGCGAAGGCTGTTGGCGATCGCGCTTCTCGGCGCGGTCGCGGCCTCCGCCGCCGGGGCGCAGGAAAAACCGCTTGTGCGCTCGCGCGACGGGCGCATTCAGGCCTTTGTCGATCCGGCGGGCGCCGGATGCTCCGAGGCGATGGCCGTGCGCATTCAGGCCGCGCCAGCGATTCTGTCGGGCGAGCGCGAAACGATCCAGCGCTTTCTCGGCGGCATGCGCGGCGCGCTGTCCGCCGAATGTCCGAAGCTCGAGGCGGTGCGCGTCCGCGCGCAGGCGGACGGCCGCACGATCTACGTGGCGCATTCGAGCAAGGCGGGGGGATGGGCCGTGCTCGAATCGCCGGGTTTTGAGACGACGGCCGCGCCGGGCCGCGCCGCGCCGCTCGACGAGGGGGCCAAGCGCGCCGTCGCCGGCCTGGACGCGCGATTGTTCGGCGTTTGGGCGAAGACCACGGCATTGAGCGTCGTCGACGATCCGGCGCGGCCGGAACACGCGGTGTGGCGCCTCGGCGGCGCGGAGATGACGACGGCGATTTACGATCTCGACCCGGCGCAAAAGGTGAGCGCGACCGAACAGGCTGACGCGCTCGGCAACGCGGCGGCGGAGGCCTGCGCGAAGGATGGCGGCCAATTCGCCGATCCGGCCGGGCGAGACACGCCGGACCGCGCGGCGATTCGTGGTCTGCGCTGTCAAAAATCCGCGGGCGGCTGGACGCGCTATCACGTCGTCACGCAACAGGGCGCGATGGCGCATGTCATCCAGATCGTCACCGAAGAAGCCGCGGACGCCGGCGGCAAGGACGCGGCGTCGATGGCCGAGGCGATCGAGGCGGTCATTCTGACGATGTGGTGAGGCCTCCGCGCCTTACCGGAAGATCATCCAGACGCCGAGCCCGATCAGCAGGACGCCGCCGACGCCCCGACTCACGGCCGAATACCGCGTTCCGACGAACTGTCGCGTCGAAAACGCCGCGAGACTGAACACGACGACATCATCGAGCATGAAAAACAGGACATAGAGCGCGATATAGCCGAGCCAGGCCACCGTGGACAGGTTCGCCGAGGCCAACACATGCGTGTAGACGGCCGGCAAGGCCGCAGAACAGGCGAACTCCAGCGAATTGACGGTAAACGCCAGCCCGACCATCGCGGCGAGCCCGACCAGGCTCAGGGGCCGGGACATGGCGGCGCGGACCTTCCGCATGGTCTTTTGGCGCGACGCCGCATCCGCGACCTCACAGACGACCTCGCCGCGCGTGCGCACGATTTCATAGAGAAAATCGACGCCAAAACCGATCGCGACCAGCGCCATCAGAATGGTCAGCGGCCTGACGTAGCCAATGACGAGAAAGGCGTTCAGCCACGCCGTCATGAACAGGAAATAGAGCACGCCCGACGACCCGACGAAAACGCCCACGAGCAGCAATATGCGGCCGCGCTCCTGAACGCCGGCAATCAACGAGATCATGTAGACCAGCACCCACATGGCGCAGGGATTGAAGCCGTCGGCGAGCCCGAGCATGATCGCGAGCGCCGGAAGCGAATGGCGCGCGAAATCGATATGCCCAACGAGCGGCAAATCCACGCCGGAAGGCGCGCGCGCGTCAGGCCTCGCGCCCGCCGCCAGGGCCAGCAGTTCGCGCCCCGTCGTCGCCGGGCTGTCGAAACCGACAAGATACCGATCTCCCGCGACGATCAGCGGCACGCCGACATCCTCCCTGGCGACGCCAAGGCGGGAAACGGCTTCATCCAGACGGCGCCTGCCCTCCGGGGCGGAAACGTCATGGAGCGCATAGCTGACATGGGCTTGCGACTTCAGGAACGCGATCGCCGCGTGGCAATGCGGACAGTCCGGATGAAAATAGACGTCGAGCCTCACGCCTGTCGCTGACGGGGCCCGAAATTCCGGCGGGAGCGACTCGCGCGGCGGCGCGAGACTCAACAGGACAAACGCCAGAGCGAGGATTGCGGCCAGCGCGGCGCGGAAACGTGTCGTCGGCGACAAATGTGCGAATGATTTCAGCACGATCTTCGTCCGCTCCTGCCGGCGGGCGAAAAAATGCGCGACGCCCGCTGCGGCGCAAAAATGGTCGGAGTGGCGGGATTCGAACCCACGACCCCTAGTCCCCCAGACTAGTGCGCTAACCGGGCTGCGCTACACTCCGACTGCGGGTCTTATAGGGAATAGCCTCCGGCCATGCAACGCGGCGGGCGGCCTTTTTTCCGACAACGGCGGCTTTTCAGACACGCCGCGCCGCAGCGAGGATCCGCTCGCATTCGGCGAGGTCGGCCAGCGCGGCGCGCAGGCGGCGAAGATCCATCTCGCTGAGGACGCCCGGGGCCCGCGTCGGCGCGGGCGTCGCCGCCGGAGCGACAAGGGGCGCGTCGCGCTCCGCCGGCGTCGGGCGCGGGGCGACGGGCGACGGAGCAGGAACGACGGCGGGCGCGGGTCTGACAATCGCCGGCATGGGCGCCGCGGCCGCCGGCGCCCGCACGGTGTCGTCCGCCCCGAATTCCTCGCCCGCTCCGTCATCGGGTCCGGCGCGCGATGCGGACGACCGTGGCGGAAGAGCGCCGGCGCTGACGGCCGCGACGACGGCGCGGACGCCCTGCTCTTTCAGAATGCGCTGCACGCCCTTGATCGTGTAGCCCTCGCCATAGAGAAGCTGGCGAATGGCGCGCAGCAGCTCGACATCGTCGGGGCGATAATAGCGGCGGCCGCCGCCCCGCTTCATCGGCTTGATCTGGGGAAAGCGCGTCTCCCAGAAACGCAGCACATGCTGCGGAAGATCAAGGTCTTCCGCCACTTCGCTGATCGTTCGAAACGCGTCGATGTTCTTCTCAACCATGGCCACAAGCCCCGGCGGCGAGTCGCCCGCTGCGGAGGCTAGCAAATTTCACCGCTTGTCCAAAGACATCCGGTCGGATGCTGACAGGTCGCGTGAGGCGAGGCTCAATCGTCCTCGTCCACTCCGGCCTGGCCGTTGATGCGGGCCTTGAGGATGTTCGACGGCTTGAACACCATGACGCGGCGCGGCGTGATCGGCACTTCGACGCCCGTCTTGGGATTGCGTCCGAGGCGTTCCCCCTTGGAGCGCACGACAAAGGAGCCAAATGACGACAGCTTGACCGTCTCGCCCTTGAGCAAGGTTTCGGTCATCTCGCCGAGGACCATCTCGACCAGCGCGGCGGATTCCTTCCGCGACAGACCCACCCGGCCGTAAACAGCCTCGGCCAGATCAGCGCGCGTCACGGTGCGCCGGTCGTCGGCAAGAACCGGCGGCTCTGAAACAGCTTCGGAATTGCGGCGGAGGAATTCTGTGTTTTCTGAATTGCCCATTGGAAACGACCTGAAATAAATAGCGTCAAAATGCGGCTCTCGCGGCGCCGCTCCCATAAACCCTTTACAATCAAAGGCCAGCGGTATTACCGCCACTTTGTCGATAATTGCAACATTAATAACCGGCTCACGCGCGACTTGCAATTCCCTACCAGCGGATAAGTGCGGCGCCCCAGGTGAACCCGCCGCCGATCGCCTCGATCATGACCAGATCTCCCTGCTTGATCCGGCCGTCCCCGACGGCGACGGACAGGGCGAGCGGAATGGAGGCGGCGGATGTGTTGCCGTGCATATGCACCGTCGTCACGACCTTCTGCGGCGCGATGCCGAGTTTCTCGGCCGAAGCGTCGATGATGCGGCGGTTGGCCTGATGCGGCACGAACCAGGCCAGATCGTCGGCCGTCGTCCCGGTCACGGCGAAAGCGTCGGCGACGACATCCGTCACCTGCCCGACCGCGAAGCGAAACACCTCCTTGCCCGTCATGCGCAAATGGCCGACCGTCTTCGTCGCCGAGGGCCCGCCGTCGACATAGAGCTTCTCGCGATGGCGTCCGTCCGAACGAAGCTGCGTCGTCAGCACGCCGCGCGGGCGCAGCGAGCCGTCGTCCGGCCGCGCCTCCAGCACCATCGCGCCGGCGCCGTCGCCGAACAGAACGCAGGTTGTGCGGTCCTCCCAATCGAGAATGCGCGAGAAGGTTTCGGCCCCGATGACAAGGGCGCGCTTGTGCGAGCCCGAGGCAAGGAACTTCTCGGCGGTCGCCACGGCGAAGACGAAACCGGAACAGACGGCCTGCAAATCGAAAGCGACGCCGCGCGTGACGCCCAATGCGGCCTGGATCTGTGTGGCGGCGGAGGGAAAGGTGTAATCCGGCGTCGATGTGCCGCAGATGATGAGATCGATGTCCCCGGGGCCGACGCCCGCCGCATCCATGGCTTTCTGCGCCGCCCTGGCCCCGAGCATCGAGGTCGTTTCGCCGTCTGCGGCGAAGTAGCGCTGACGGATGCCGGTGCGCTGGACAATCCAGTCGTCGGTGGTCTCGACCAGTTTCTCCATGTCCTGATTGGTGACGCACCGTTCAGGCAGATAGGCGCCGACGCCAAGAACGACGGAGCGCATGCGCTGGGTTGTCGATGTCACGTTGCGGGTTCCGTTTCGGTGTCAGCGGTTGCGGTTCGGGCGTCAGACTTCCGGCTCCGGAGCGGCGACAATCGGCCGCTCCTCATGGGCGATGGCGATCGAGTCGCGGATTTGCTCCAGCAATCCATGCCTCACCATCTCATAACCGATTTCGATCGCTCCTGCGTAGCCGATCGTGTCGGCGCCGCCATGGCTCTTGATGACGACGCCGTCGAGGCCGAGAAAGACGCCGCCGTTGGCCTGACGCGGATCCATCTTCTGCTTCAGGGCGTTGAAGGCGCCGCGCGCGAAAAGATAGCCGATTTTGGACATCAGCGTGCGGCTCATGGCCTCGCGAAGGTAGTGGGCCAGTTGCTTGGCCGTGCCTTCGGCGGTCTTGAGCGCGATATTGCCGGTGAAGCCCTCGGTGACGACCACGTCGACCGTGCCGCGGCCGATGTCGTCGCCCTCGACGAAGCCGTGATAGGTCAGATGCGGCAACGGGCTTTCCCTGAGGATGCGCGAGGCCGCCTTGACCTCCTCGATGCCCTTGATCTCCTCGACGCCGACGTTGAGCAGGCCGACGGTCGGCTTCTCGATGTCGAAGACGATGCGGGCCATGGCCGCGCCCATGATCGCCAGATCGACGAGATGCTGGGCGTCCGCGCCGATGCTGGCGCCGACGTCGAGCACGATCGATTCGCCGCGAATCGTCGGCCACATGGCGGCGATCGCCGGGCGTTCGATCTGCGGCATGGTGTTGAGGCAGATTTTCGACATGGCCATCAGCGCGCCGGTGTTGCCGGCGGAAATGGCGGTGTCGGCATTGCGGCGCTTGACGGCGTCGAGCGCCATCCACATCGAGGAGACGCGGCGGCCGGCGCGCAACGCCTGGCTCGGCTTGTCGTCCATGCGCACGGAAACGGCGGCATGGGTCAGTTCGGTCGCGGCGGCGAGTTTGGGATTGGCGTCCAGCAGCGGACGGATTTGCGCCTCGTCGCCGAACATGAGGTAGCGGATATCTGGACGTCGCTCCAGGGCCAGCGCCGCTCCGGGAACGACCACGCTTGGTCCGTGGTCGCCGCCCATCACGTCGAGAGCGATGCGAACTGGCTCTGTCATTTCCTCGCCGACTCCTTCAAATCCCGTCGCGTCCGGAATAACCGGCGCGCATGATCGCAAGCGCCGCCGTCAGCGCCCGACGGGCGGCGGACAATAACCCCTGCGCCCCGCATGGCAAGACCCCAAAACGAAGGCGCCGGCCCCATCGGGTCGCGGCGCGCGCCCGCACGCCCGGACATACGCCGAAAGCGGCGCGAGCGCATGAGGCCCGGAGCCGTTCAGGACTTCAATTTTTGCAACATGTCGAAAGGCGACGCCGATTTGTCCTCCGGGCCGGCCGGCGCCGGCTCGACAAAGACGGCGCCAGGCTTGCGCGGCCAGGGATCGAGCGCCAGGGCGAAGAATTCCGCCGCCAGCGCGGCGGGATCAACGCGGCCGTCGACAATCGCGTCGGGCGGGTCCGGCTGTTCGGCGAGCGCGGCGGCCTTGTCATAGGCGGCGGCAATCTCCGCGGCGGCGCGGGCCTGCGCCTCCTCGGCTTCAGCCTGGGGCGCGAAAACGATATCGACCGGCTCGCGCAGCTCCGTTTCGAACGGCTCGAGCGTCGCAACGCAGATTTGCGTAAAACGGGCGCGGACCTCTCCCGCGACGCGCAGACCGGCCTTGCCGCGCCGCGTCACACGCAGCTCGGCCTCGAACGCGGCGACGCCGGGCAGCCCGTCCGCCCCGGCGATGCGCGCGCGTTCGGCCTCGTTGGCGACAAGACGCAAGTCGAGGCCGGCTTCCGGAACATCGTCCACCTTGAGCGGCCGCGAGAAAACAGGACGGGACTCGGACATGGGAACGACGCCTCCTCAGACGACGGATTCGGGCGCGACGAACGGCCCGGACGCCGCCGCCAGTTCGTCCAGCGGCAACGCGTCGAGCCGCGCGACATTGGCCAGTGTATAGCGCGCCAGACGCGCCGCGTCGCCGGGCCAGCCGGCGTAAACATTGCGCGCAAGGGCGCGCTCGAGCGCGTCGCCCCCCTCCGTGAACGCCTTTTCATAGGCGCTCGTGCGGCCCAGGAACGCCTCGGCGAGTTTCTTCATTTTCTTCGGCACGCCGATGTCGCTGACGCCCGTTTCACGCAGGCCCGCGTCGAGATTGGCGAAGACCTCGTTCGACAGCCCCTGCGCGACCTCCGGACCCGGCGCCGGCAGAGCGTTGAGCCGACGCAGCAGCAGGCCGGCGTGGAGCGTCAGCAATTCGAACCGGCCGTCGAGCGAATCCGCGACGCCATAGTCGCGATAAAGCGCGGGGCGACGCGCCGCCGCCACGATGTCGCCGTGAAACCTGGCGATGAGAGCCTTGTGCGGCGCGCGCCGGAACAAACCGAAGATCATCTCGCGACCCGGCAAGGCGCGCGCTGGCGCAACACGCGCGGCGGCCTTGCTTTTCCTCCCCCCGGGGGTTAGGCATCGCGAAGGTCGGATGCAAGCGCTTTATGCGCGGAGGGAGACGAACGACATGCGGTCGATATGGACGCGGCAGCTCTTTTCCCGCCGACTCATCGGCGCGACATTCGCCGCCGGCCTCGCGGCGACGCTCGGCGGCTGCCTCGGCTACGACGGCGAGGTGCAGCACGGCTATGTCGTGGACGCGCCGACGCTGGCCCAGGTGAAATCCGGAACGACCAAGGAAAACACGCTGAAAATCATGGGCACGCCCTCCACGACCTCGACGGTCGGCGGCGACGCCTGGTATTACATCAGCCAGAAGACCGATGCGAAACTGCAGTTCATGAAGCCTGAAATCGTCGACCAGCGCGTCGTGGCGATCTATTTCAAGGGCGGCAAGGTCGAGCGCGTCGCCAATTACGGCATCGAGGACGGCCGCGTCATCGACGTCGTGTCGCGCGCCACGCCGACCGGCGGCCAGGAATCGGCCTTCATCAAGAACCTGTTCCGCAATCTGCTGAAATTCTCGTAAGCGCCGCGCGCCCCGCGCCGCAACCGAAAGCCCCGCCTCGTCGCGGGGCTTTTTTTTGGCGTGAAGGCGCCGCCAGACGCGGAAAGGGCGGGGTTTCCCCCGCCCTTCCCCGATTTTTCCGTTGCGATGCGGCTCAATGCGCCAGGACGGCGAGCAGCAGCAGCGCGACGATATTGGTGATCTTGATCGCCGGGTTCACGGCGGGGCCGGCGGTGTCCTTGTAGGGGTCGCCGACGGTGTCACCCGTCACCGACGCCTTGTGCGCGTCGCCGCCCTTGAGGTGTTTGACGCCGTCCTTGTCGACGAAGCCGTCCTCGAAGGACTTCTTGGCGTTGTCCCACGCGCCGCCGCCCGAGGTCATCGAGATGGCGACGAACAGGCCGTTGACGATCACGCCAAGCAGCGAGGCGCCCAGAGCCGCGAAGGCGTTGGCCTTCGAGCCCGAGATCCACAGCACGCCGAAATAGGCGACCAGCGGCGCCAGCACCGGCAGCAGCGACGGGATGATCATTTCCCGGATCGCGGCCTTGGTCAGCATGTCGACGGCGCGGCCGTAGTCCGGACGCTGCGTGCCCTGCATGATGCCGGGCATTTCCTTGAACTGGCGGCGCACTTCCTCGACGACAGAGCCGGCCGCGCGGCCGACCGCCGTCATGGCGATGCCGCCGAACAGATACGGGATCAGGCCGCCGAAGATCAGGCCGGCGACCACATAGGGGTTCGACAGATCGAAGGAAATGGCGCCGATGTCCTTGAAGTAGGGACGGCCCTCGGCGATGAACTGCTGAAGGTCGTTCGTGTAGGCGGCGAACAGCACCAGCGCGCCGAGACCGGCGGAGCCGATGGCGTAGCCCTTGGTGACGGCCTTGGTGGTGTTGCCGACCGCGTCGAGCGCGTCGGTGGACTGACGCACTTCCTTCGGCAGGCCGGACATTTCGGCGATGCCGCCGGCGTTGTCGGTGACCGGACCGAAGGCGTCGAGCGCGACGATGATGCCGGCGAGGCCGAGCATGGTCGTCACCGCGATCGCCGTGCCGTAGAGGCCGGCGAGCTGGTAGGTCGCGATGATGCCCGCGACGATGACCATCGCCGGCAGAGCGGTCGACTCGAGCGAGACGGCCAGACCCTGAATGACGTTGGTGCCGTGGCCGGTGACCGAGGCCTGGGCGATCGACACGACCGGACGCTTGCCGGTGCCGGTGTAGTATTCGGTGATCCAGACGATCAGTCCGGTGACGACGAGGCCGATGACGCCGCAGATGAACAGCGCCTGGCCGGTGATGGCGACGCCATTGGCCGTGCCGATCACGCCCCAGCCCAGCCATTGGGTGGCGACGGCGAGACCGCCGATCGACAGCACGCCGGCGGCGATGAGGCCCTTGTAGAGAGCGCCCATGATGGAGCCGTTGGCGCCAAGCTTGACGAAATAGGTGCCGATGATCGAGGTGACGATGCAAGCGGCGCAGATCGCCAGCGGATAAACCATCGACGCGACGTCGACGCCCTGCTGGCCCTTGAAGAAGATCGCGCCGAGAACCATCGTGGCGACAACCGTCACCGCATAGGTCTCGAACAGGTCGGCGGCCATGCCGGCGCAGTCGCCGACGTTGTCGCCCACGTTGTCGGCGATGGTCGCCGGGTTGCGCGGGTCATCCTCGGGGATGCCGGCCTCCACCTTGCCGACGAGGTCGGCGCCGACGTCCGCGCCCTTTGTGAAGATGCCGCCGCCGAGACGGGCGAAGATCGAGATCAGCGACGCGCCGAAGCCGAGCGCCACGAGGGCGTCGATGACGACGCGCTCGTTGACCCTGAGGCCGAGGCCCATGGTCAGGAAGGCGAAATAGCCGGCGACGCCGAGCAGCGCCAGACCGGCGACGAGCATGCCGGTGACGGCGCCCGCCTTGAACGAGATGTCGAGGCCTTCGGCGAGCGACTTCGAGGCGGCCTGGGCCGTGCGCACGTTGGCGCGCACCGACACGTTCATGCCGATGAAGCCGGCCGCGCCCGAGAGCACCGCGCCGATCAGGAAGCCGACGGCGACCAGCCAGCCGAGCAGCAGGCCGAGCGCGACGAAGATGACCACGCCGACGATGCCGATGGTGGTGTACTGGCGGTTGAGATAGGCGCGCGCGCCCTCGGCGATCGCGCCCGCGATCTCCTGCATGCGCGGGGAGCCGGCGTCGGCGGCCATCAGCTTCGAGCTGGTGACGACGCCATATACTACGGCGAGCAGGCCGCCGAGTATGATGAGCCAAATCGGATTCATGAGATTTTCGTCCCTCTTGAGCGAAACCTGAAGGCCGGGCGCCTACGCGCCCGGACGTGGCGGAAACATGCCTCCGCCACGGTTTGGGCGCTCTTCTGCCAGAAAGGCGGCGCAATCGCAATGCGATGGACCCGTCCTTCACCGGATTTTAAGACTTAAGTCGGGAGCGGCGATCCGTCCCGGTCAACCGTGGCGGGGCGTCAGCCGCCAGGCGCGCAGGGCCAGAGCCGCCAGCGCGACCGCCACGGGCGGGAAGACGACATAATTGACCATGTCCCAGCCGTGATCGGTCAACAGCTTGCCGGAGGAGAACGAGCCCAGCGCCATGGTGCCGAAGATCAGGAAATCGTTGAAGGCCTGAACCTTGTTGCGCTCCAGCGCGCCGTGCGTCTCCACCACCATGGCGGAGGCGCCGATGAAGCCGAAGTTCCAGCCGAATCCGAGCAGTATGAGCCCCGTCCAGAAATGTCCGACGCTGAGGCCCGACAAATCCACGACGGCCGCAGCCGCCTCGAGCGCAAGGCCGAGAGCGACGATGCGCCCCGCTCCGAACCGACCGATCAGCGAGCCGGTGAAGAAGCTCGGCGCATACATGGCGATGACATGCCATTGGATGGCGAGGTTCGAATCGCTCAGGCTCAGCCCGCACATCTGCATGGCGAGCGGCGCCGAGGTCATAACCAGATTCATCAGGGCGTAGGAGACGACGCCGCAAATCGCGGCGACGATGAACAGCGGCTGCCTCACCACCTGCCGCAACGGCCGGCCGGTCCCCTCCCCGGCGGGCGGCGGCGGCGGGGCGTCGACGCCGGCCAGCACCAGCATCGCCAGCAGCGCCACCGCCGCCTGGCCGAGATAGGTGGCGGCGAACAGGTAGGGCTGCCAAAGGTTCATCGTGTTCTGGACAAGCTGCGGGCCGATGATTCCGGCGACGACGCCGCCCGCCATGACCCAGGAGATCGCCCTGGGCCGAAAAGCCGGGCTGGCCCCGTCCGCCGCCGCGAAGCGGTAGGACTGCGACACGGCGGCGTAGAAGCCGCCAAAAAATGTCGCGAAACAATAGAGCCAGAAAGAATTTCGCAGGATTGCCGCGGCCGCGATGAGACCGCACAGCGCGCCGGCGAGCGAGCCGACATAAAACGCGGCCCGACGCCCCCAGCGGCGCGAGATCGCGCCCACCGGCAGTGTGCCGGCCGCCATGCCGACGACAAAGACGGAGACGGGCGCCGTGGCCAGAGACTTCTCCGGCGCCATCATGGCGCCGAGAATGGCGCCCGTGGCGAAGACGACCGAGGCGTTGGCGCCGGCGAGCGCCTGCGCGGCGGCGAGACGGACGACATTCGCCCTGGCGCGGCGGTCGCCCGCCTCCATTGTCGTGGCGTCCATATCTCTTCCCCGTTCTTCGCGCGGTTGCGCGGGTGGTGTACAAGCTCGACCCGAAAGCCGCAATCGGCAAAGGGAGCTTGCATGTCAGACTTCGCCGCCAAAGCCGGGCGCCTGCTGGAGACGATGCGCGCGCATCGTCCGCTGGTGCAGAACATCACCAATTTCGTGTCGATGGATGTCGCGGCGAACGCGCTGCTCGCCGTCGGCGCCTCGCCGGCCATGGTGCACGCGCCGGAGGAGACGCCGGAATTCATCGCGTTCTCCGGCGCGCTGGTCGTCAACATCGGAACGCTGTCGGCCCCATGGCTCGAGGCGATGCATGTCGCGGCGGCGGGCGCGCACGCGCTCGGCAAGCCCTGGGCGCTCGACCCCGTGGGCGCGGGCGCGACCGCCTTCCGCAATCATGCGGTCGAGCATCTCATTTCGCTGCAGCCGGCGCTGATCCGCGGCAACGCCTCGGAGATCATGGCCGTCGCGAAAATCGCCGGCGTCGATGTCGCGGCGGCGCGGCCGAAAGGCGTCGACAGCGCCAACGCCACGTCAGAAGCGGAAGGCGCGGCGGCCGCGCTGGCCCGGAAGCTCGGCTGCGTTGTCGCCGCGACCGGCGCGGTCGATTTCGTCACCGACGGGACGCGGACGGCGCGTTTCGCCAACGGCTCGCCGCTCATGGAGCGCGTGACCGCGCTCGGCTGCGCGCTGACGGGCGTGTGCGGCGCCTTTCTCGCCGTTGAGCAGGACGCGTTCGCCGCGACGGCCGCCGCCATCGCCATGTATGGCGTCGCCGGCGAGATAGCGGCGGCGGGCGTCGCCGGGCCCGGCTCGTTCCGCGTCGCCTTTCTCGACCAACTGGCGACGATCACGCCGGCGCAGGTCGCGGCGCGGCTGAAGGTCGTCGCGTGAGCGCCGACCCGCGCTTTCGCCTCTGCCTCGTCACCGATCGCGAGCTGGCGCGCGGGCGATCGCTGATCGACATTGCGCTCGCCGCCGTCGCCGGCGGCGCGACCATGGTGCAACTTCGCGAGAAGACGATCGCCACGCGCGCCTTCATCGAAGAAGCGCGCGCGTTAAAGGCCCGGCTCGCGCCGCTCGGCGCGCCGCTCATCATCAACGACCGGGCGGACATCGCGCTCGCCGTTGACGCCGACGGCCTGCATGTCGGGCAGGACGACATGCCCTACGCCACAGCGCGGGCGCTGATGGGGCCGGCGAGGATCATCGGCCTGTCGATCACCGCGCTCGACCAACTCGACGCGGCGGACGCGCGGGCGGCAGATTATCTGGGGCTCGGGCCGGTCTTCGCGCAAATGACGAAGGTGGACGCGACGGCGCCGCTCGGGCTGGACGGATTGAGGGCGGCGCGCGCGATGACAACCCGGCCGCTGATGGCCATCGGCGGCGTTCACGCGGGCGTTGCCGCCGGTTTGCGCCGCGCCGGGGCCGACGGGCTCGCCGTCGTCTCGGCGATTGTCGCCGCCGCAGATCCCGGGCAAGCCACGCGCGAGATCGCGGCGGCGTTCGCAGCGTGAGCGGGAGGCTCGCGCGCCTGGCGTTGCGTCAGCGGACGCCTGTTCGTGGACCTGGCGGCCGGGGACGAGGGCGGCGTTCACGCCTCCGTCTTCGCCTGCCGTTTCTCGCGCAGCACGAATTGCAGGTTGCGCAGATAGACGAAGACGCCGAAGCCCTGGCCGATGATGAACACGGGATCGCGGCGATAGAGCGCGTAGATGAGCAGCATCATGCCGCCGCCGATCGACAGCACCCAGAAGGCGAAGGGCACGACGCTCCGGCCGGCGCGCTCGCTGGCGATCCATTGCACGACGAAGCGCGCGGTGAACAGCAGTTGCGCGATGAGGCCGATCCACGCCCAGGCGTCAAGCTTCAGGACGAAGACCTCGTAGAAATAGCCGCCGATGAAATGCCAGAGATCGATCAGCATCAGCCCTGCACCTCCGTCGCGACGGGAACGCGCTTGCGCCGCCTGATCAGCCAACGCACGCCGGCCAGATCGACGATTCCGACCCACAATCTGTCGAAGAATCCATAGTTCGAGACGCCGGCGTGGCGCGGCCGGTCGATCACGTCGACATGGCCGAGCCTGTAGCCCTCGCGCGCGACCAGCGCCGGCATGAAGCGGTGCAGCGCGTCGAAATAGGGCAAGGCCAGATAGGCGTCGCGACGGAAGCATTTGAGGCCGCAGCCGGTGTCGCGCGTGTCGTCTTTCAGCACGAAGGCGCGCACCTTGTTGGCGACGCGCGACTGAAACTTCTTGAAGCCGGTGTCCTTGCGGCCGACGCGCTGGCCCTGCACGAGGCCGCAGCCAGGCCCGCCCTGCTCCAGCGTCTCGATCATTCGCGGGATGAAGGCGGGATCGTTCTGGCCGTCGCCGTCAAGCGTGACGACGATCGCGCCGCGCGCCGCGCGCACGCCCGTGCGCACCGCCGCCGACTGACCGCAGCTCTGCGCGTGGGCCATCCGGCGCAGATGCCGGCGGCTGGCGGCCAGTTCAGCCAGGACGCGCGCGGTGGCGTCGGTCGAGCCGTCGTCGACGTAGATGATCTCGAAGGCGCCAAGCGGGGCCAACGCCGCCTCGATTTCGGCGACGAGCGGGGCGACGTTGCCCTCCTCGTTGCGCACCGGCACCACGACGCTGACGCGCGGGGCGGCAATGATCTGGGTCTGGGTCACGTTGCGGTCCGGTCGAACAGGGAGCGCAGCGCCGGCCGGACAAGGCCTTCGCCCCGCCGCTCCAGTCGTCCGCGATCCGTTGTGAAGACAATATCGCGCCGCGCGAAGGCGCGCGCGACGGCGATGGCCACCAGCGTGCCGACGGCGACGCCGCCGAGCACGTCGCTCGGGTAATGCGCGCCGACGACAACGCGCGACAGGCCCACCGCCGCCGCCGTGATGAACAGGGGCGCCTGCCAGCGCGGCAGGAACAGGGCCAGCGCCGTGGCGACGGCGAAAGCGGTGGTCGCATGGCCGGAGGGAAAGCTCGCCAGCGTCGCGTGGATCGAGAAGCCGTCGAAATGAAACACGCCCGCCGTGTCGATCAGTTTCGGACGGGCGCGCCCGACCACGCGCTTGACGATCTGCGACATCAGCCCGGATGCGGCCAGAACCACAACGACATAGAACGCGCGCGCCGACAGCACCGCGAAGCCCGCGCGCAGACGCGGCCGGTCGGCGCGCGCGGCGAGCATGGCGGCGGCGGCGGCGATCAGAATGAACACCGCGAACAACCATCCCGACTCGCCGATTCGGGTGACGACATCGAAAACCTTGATGGCCATCCGCGGCAGGGCGCGGACGGCCCGGGCGGCGCGTTCGTCGACAAGCCATGCGAGACCGAGCAGCAGCGCCGCCAGCCCCGCCAACGCCGCCAGGCCGCCAATCATGGCGGCGCGGTCGCGCGCGAGCGACCAGCCGTCGGCCGGCGCGCGGGCGCGCCACAGACGAACAAAATCTTGCAGCGCGATCAGCGGCGCGCCGGAATTCGCGTGGGGCCGTTGCGTCATCACGGCCTTCCCTGCCGCACATAGACGCCGATGTCGAGCGTCTTGCCGCCGTTCAGATTGGTTCCGACGACACGGGACGCCAGACGCGGCGAATGATCGCCGGCGAATTCAGCAAGGAAGCGAGCCTCGGACGCTTTCTCGACCAGGGCGACGCGACATGGCGCCGCGCGCAGGAATGTCGCCGCGCCGACGGCGTTGGTCATGTAGAGGTCGGTGCGCGTCAGGAACACAAGACTCGGCTCGCGATAGGAGATCGTCGCGATGTCGGCGACGCAGCCGGGGCCCGCGGCGGCGCGCGCCGCCTCCGCCAAACGCGGCGACAGGCGATAGGGCGCGAAGCCCGGCCCCGCCATGACGAAAATCCAGGCCAGTCCGCAGGCGAGCGCGGCCGAGGCGACCGCGCCAAGCGTGGCGGCCTCCCAGCGCCCGCGCCCGGCCGAAACCCAGCTCGCGACAGACGCCGCCACGGCCGCCGCGCCGGGCAGCGTCACGCCAGCCAGCGTCGCCGCGCCGGCGCCCGCGCGCGCGCACAAGACATAGGCGACGACGGTGACGGCGAGCGCGAGAAGCGGCCCCAGCGCCAGAGCCAGCTTGCGCCACAGGCCGTCCCGCGACAATGCGCCGCGCTCCAGCGCCAGAGTCACGCCGATGGCGAGCGCCGGATAGAGCGGCAGAACGTAATGCGGCAGCTTGGTCGGCACGAGTTCGAACAGAATCCAGCCGGGAATGATCCAGGCCAGCAGGAAAAACACGGCCGGGTCGCGGCGCATCCTCGCCATGAACGGCGCCGCCAGCGCGGCGAAGGGCGCCAGCGGCCAGGCTGTCACCCAGAACACGGCGAAATAGGTTCCCGGCCAGGCGCCGTGCGCCTCCTTGCCGGAGGCGACCTTGCCCAGCATATCCTGCCCGACCGAATCCTGCAGGAACTGCCCCTTCGTCTTGAGCAGGATGGCGACGAGCCAGGGCGCGGCGACGAGCGCGCACCAGAGCAGCCCCCAGCCCGGGCGCAAACGCGCCAGCCATGGCGCGCCGCGATCGCGCAAAGCCAGCGCGACGCCGGCGAAGAGCGGGATCATCGGCGTGATCGGCCCCTTGACCAGAATGCCGAGCGCGATGGCGGTCCAGAACACCGCCGCGTCGCGCCAGCCGGCGCGGGCCGCGTCCAGAACGACGCGGGCCATCGCGCCCATGGCGGCGACAACCGTCGCGGTAATGACCGCGTCGGTCTTGGCCAGACGCGCCTCGACGCCGATGAGGATGGTCGCGGCGAACATGAGCGCGGCGAGGAAGGCGCCGCGGCGCGTTACGAAAGCCAGCGCCGCCCACCAGGTCAGCAGCACGGACGCGACCGCCCCGGCAAGCGAGGGCAGCCTGTAGACCCAGATCTTGGCCTGCGCGTCCGCGACGCCGAGCGCGCCGGCGGCCTTCACCGCGCCGACCTGAAGCCAATAGATCCCGACCGGCTTCTTGTGACGCGCCTCGGTCTGGAACCGGATGTCGACGTAATCGCCCGTCTCCAGCATCTGCTTCGAGGCCTGGGCGAAGCGCGGCTCGTCGCGGTCCATCGGCGCGAGGCCGAAGAAGCCGGGCAGGAAGAGGATCAACGCGGCCAGAACGAGCAGAAAGGCCGCGCGGCCGTGGCTGGCCGTCGCGCGGTCGAGCCAGCGCGCCGGCGCGGATGACGACAGATCGTCGACCGGGGAGAGCGTCATGCGTTGGTTCATCCGAAACGGCCGCCGCGCGAGACGGGCGCGACGGAACTGGCGACCCCGACAGGATTCGAACCTGTGACCTGCCGCTTAGAAGGCGGCTGCTCTATCCAACTGAGCTACGGGGCCGGAAAGGGCGCCGCCGACGATGGCCTCGCGTCAATGCGTCCAGGGCATGACGCGATTGGTGCGAAAATTGTCGGAGTAGGACAGCACGCGCCGCGCCGCGACCTTCGGCTCCTCGACGCGATAGGCCAAGCCATTACGCTCGGCGTAGGCGACGGCTTCGTCCCGGGTGGCGAAGTTGAGGCGCACCTGCGCCTTCATGTCGCCGGAGCTGGTCCAGCCCATCAGCGGATCGACATCGCGCGCCTGCGCGGGCTCGAAATCCAGCCGCCACAGCTTCGACTTCGCGCCGCCGGACTGGGTGACGCTCCTGGCGGGGCGATAGATGCGTGCGGTCATGACCTGTCGACCTTCCATTTTTCCGGGGGCGCGGTCTCGCGGCGGCATGGTCGGGGCAGCAGGATTCGAACCTGCGACCTGAAGTACCCAAAACTTCCGCGCTACCAGGCTGCGCTATACCCCGTCGCCGGCCTCGTGACCGTCGTTGTTGCTGGCCCTCTGGCTAACACGGCGCCCCCCGGGGTCGCAAGTCGTCGCCCGGACAGTTCAGCGCCGGAAAATCTCATGGCGCACATCGTCGCCCGCCTTCAGGCCGATTCGCGCCGCCGCGCCGGCGTTGAGCTCCAGCACCGCATAGGCCGGGGCGCCGGAGGGAATGATCGTCTCGGACATCGGCTCGGCGTCGCGAGCGATGCTGACGACCTTGCCGGCGCGTGAGATAAAGATCATGTCCAACGGCAGATAGGTGTTCTTCATCCACATCATCACCGGCTGTTCGATCTTGAAGTCGAACAGCATGCCGCGATCCTCCGGCATGTAGCGGCGGAACATCAGGCCGCGGGCGCGATCGCTCTCCGTGCGCATCACCTCCACCTGGAAGGCCTTCACGCCAGCGGCGGTGACGAGTTCGAGCTTCTCCAGCGCGGATTCGGCGCGAACGGAAACGCCGGCGGCGACAAGCGCCAGCGCGGCGACGAGGAGGCGCAAGGCGCGTGAGAGAACGGCGGGAAACGACATGACCGGATTCCTGAGCAGCGGCGATGGCTCTTCGCCTGGCTAAATTCGCGGCCGCTCCAGGACCATAGCTTCAGTGCGACGACGGAACAGCCGCCTCGAGCGGGCGCACCTCGGCGGCCATCAGCCCCTTCGGTCCGTCGCCGAAGCGGGCGAGAAGACTGTCGCCGGGCTTGAGTTCCGCGAGACCATATCGCCGCAACGTTTCCATATGGACAAAGATGTCCTCCGTTCCCTCGCCGCGCGTCAGGAAGCCGAAGCCGCGCAGGCGATTGAACCATTTGACCACGACGATCTCGAAACCGCCGGTCGGCTTGACCTGCACGTGCGTGCGCGCCGCCTGCTGGGCGGGATGCACGGCGGTCGATTCATCCATCGAGACCACACGAAACACCTGCAGCCCCTTGGCGCGATGCTGAGCCTCACAGACAATGCGCGCGCCCTCGAGCGCCGTCTGGAAGCCATCGCGGCGCAGCACCGTGACATGCAGCAAAACGTCGGGAAGCCCGCCGTCCGGAACAATGAAGCCGTAGCCCTTCCCCGCATCAAACCATTTGATGCGGCCTGCAATTTCCACGAGATCGATGGCCGGAGCGTCCGCCGCGGCGTCGATGTCGAGATCAAAACGCATATTCGTGGGATTCTTGCTGCCCAACTGACCAGCTCCCCGCCCAAAAGCCCGACCGGTCCGGGTCGGATAAAACAATTGATCTTCCTCGCGGCGAATCGCCCGGAGAGAATCACTTGGTCAAAAGATAGCATTCGCGGCGCCAGGGCAAAGCCCAAACTCGCGCCGCACTTGTGGATGACGCCATTTTGTCGACGCGGAGCTTCGGCTTCGGCCCTCGCCGGTCACGCGGGGAGGAGCGCTTCGAGAATGTCGCCGATGTCGCCGCGCAGCACCAGATCCGCCTCCTCATCGAGCGCCGTCGGATCGCGGTTGACGATGACGAGTCGCGCGCCTGCGCGGTGAGCGATGACGGGAAAACCCGCCGCCGGATAGACGACGAGCGACGAGCCGACCGCGAGAAAGACATCGCAGCCGAGCGCCGCGTCGCGGGCGCGCGCCATGGCTTTTTCCGGCATCGCCTGGCCGAACGAGATGGTGGCGGATTTGATCAGGCCGCCGCAGGCGCATGTCGGCGCCTTGCCGCTCGCCTCGAAAGCGGCGCGGACATCGGCCAGCTCCGCGCGCGCCTCGCAGGACAGGCATTTGGCGTATGTGCCGTTGCCATGCAGTTCGATGAGGCGATCATCGGGAATCCCCGAGGCCTGATGCAGGCCATCGATGTTCTGGGTGATGAGCGCGGGCATCTTGCCCGAGGCCGCCAGCGCGGCGAGCGCGTGATGGCCCCTGCCCGGCCGCGCGCCCCGGTAGAGATCGTCCATCGTGAACTTGCGCCGCCACGCCTCGCGCCGCATCTCTTCCGACGACACGAACAGATCGAAATCGATCGGCTTGTTCTGCAGCCACGGCGAACCGGGCGAGCGGAAATCCGGAATGCCGCATTCGGTGGATATGCCGGCGCCGGTGAAGCCGGCGACGAGTCCGGCGTCCGCGATGACACGCGCGAGCGCCTCGCGTTGTTGTGACAGATCGGTGAGGATCACGGGTTCGCCCCTTCGCATCGTCGCTTCAGCCCGGGCGCCGGGCCGCCGCCGCGCAAGTTATCCGAAATCGTTGCGGCGGGCGCAAGACGGCGCCATGGAAACGGCGACGGAGGACACGGCGATGACGAACGCACCCTGCGGCGCGGCGCATTGGGACAAGGTCTACACGGCCAGGCGGGAAGATCAGGTGAGCTGGTTTCAGGACCAGCCCGGGCCGTCTCTCAAACTGCTGGAGCTGGTCGGGGCGAAACCGGACGGCGCGGTCATCGACATCGGCGGCGGCGCGTCGCGCCTCGCTGACTCGCTACTGGCGCGGGGTTTTTCCGATGTCAGCGTGCTCGATCTCTCCGCCACGGCGCTGGAGGCGGCGCGGGCGCGGCTCGGCGACGCGGGAACGCGCGTCCACTGGATCGTCGCCGACATGACGACATGGACGCCGACACGCGCCTATGACGTGTGGCATGATCGCGCGGCCCTGCATTTTCTCACCGATCCCGCCGACCAGCGCGCCTATGCGGCGCGACTGCGCGCGGCGCTGAAACCCGGCGGCTGCGCCATCCTCGCCACCTTCGCGCCGGACGGGCCGGAAAAATGCAGCGGCCTGCCCGTGCAACGCCACGACAGCGCCAGCCTCGCCGCGCTGCTGGGACCGGATTTCACGCTTCTCGACACGCGCCGCCACGACCACGAGACGCCCGGCGGCGCGACGCAGCGCTTTCAGTTCAGCACGTTCAGGCGGACATAAACTCCCGGATCAGCGCGTTCACGCGCGCGGGCTGTTCGTGGATGACCCAATGGCTGCCTTCGGGGATGCGCGCGAGGCGCATGTCCGGAACGTGGGCTTCGAGGCCGTCGAGCAGGCCCGGCAGCAGCGCCTTGTCGGCTTCGCCCCAGACGACCAGTGTCGGGATTTCGACGCGGAAGGGCGCGGGATCGACGGCCAGCGCCGCCGCGCCGGGGTCGCCCTCCTGCGGCGGGTGCAGCGGCGAGGCGCGATAATAGTTCAGGCCGCCGGCGATGGCGCCTGGCTGGCCCCAGGCCTCGGCATAGGCGGCTTTTTCCGTCTCCGTGAGCACGCTCTCCCCGGACGGACCGGTCAGCATGGCGAAGAGGCGGCGAAAATTGTCCTCGGCCATGACGCCTTCCACGCCGGGGCGGCGGAAGAAATTCATATAGGCGCTGGCCTTCTGCTGCTCGGGCGAATGCGCCAGTTCGCGAGCGAATTGCACCGGATGCGGTGAATTGACGATGACGAGCTTCTCGACGAGATCGGGGCGCTGCGCCGCGAGATTCCAGGCCACGGCCCCGCCCCAGTCGTGCGCGACGACCACCGCTTTTGCGCCAGGGCTGTAATGCCCGATCAGGCCGACGAGATCGCCGACGAGATGTTTCGGCCGATAGTCCTTCACGTCGGCGGGCTTCGACGACAGGTTGAAGCCGCGCAGATCGGGGGCGACGGCCAGATGATCGCGGCCGAATTCCGCGAGCTGCGCCGCCCAGGCGCCGGAAAACTCCGGAAAGCCGTGGACGAACAGTATCAGCCGCCCCCGCCCCTCACGCAGCACATGCAGGCGCTGGCCGTTGACCTCGACGAATTCCCGCATCGCGCGTCCTCCGCTTTTTTGCGCAATCGTGGCACGCGGCCGCGCGGCGCGGCAAGCGCGGGCGCAACAGGTTTTGAGAAATGTTCCAAAGCTGCGTTTTTATGCTGGCGACGGCGACCAACGACGATATCACTCGTTGCAGAAACGACCGGCGCCGCGTCGAAACGGCGCCTCGCATCATGAACCGGGGACTTCAATGATCGATCTTCTTCAACGCCGCGGGATGGGACGCGTGATCGGCGCCGGCCTGGCCGTCGCGGGCCTTCTGGGCGCCGGCGGCATGGCGCGCGCCGGCGACGAGCCCGACGCGAAGACGGGCGTGCGCGAGCAGTCGATCGCCAAAAGCCTGCCGTCGCTGGCCTTCGACGCCGATCTGCGCGTCGCGCTGGCGAAAATGGGCGTGTTCTATCAGATCAACTACAACACCGATTTTCTCGCCAACACGAAAGGCGGGCTGAAGCGCGGCGCGACGTTCAGCGGCCGACTCGAATTCGGCGTCGACGCCGATCTCGAAAAGCTCGCCGGCTG